>Ga0207652_10000004_pt1 | contig 436303 bp, 394 predicted proteins | sample KBSC63BmetaG_FD_184334 | JGI IMG/M metagenome (GOLD analysis project Ga0207652, IMG submission 184334) | Corn rhizosphere microbial communities from Kellogg Biological Station, Michigan, USA - KBS C6-3B metaG (SPAdes) (version 2) | ecosystem: Host-associated > Plants > Roots > Rhizosphere ...
AAGGTCACGAACTAAGTTTTCAAAGCGAAGCCCGTCATATCGGCTTGCGCCGTTCACCTCAGTCAAGAAGTGCCGCCAGGCGTCTTCAGGAATCCGGCGCCCCATAATTCTGAGTTATCGATCCGCCCCCATCAAGGCTGCCGCGGCTCGCGCGACCATCGAGCCTCTTCCGTCGATCGACCCCCAAACGCTCCGCCTCGATTTAAGCGCCCGAGCCGTTGCCAGGGCCTGCTCGCCACGGCTCAGAGTCGAGCCTCGTTGCACAGCCACATCCGAGCGCTAGGCATGGTCACCATGTCTGAAAGCCGCCCACCACCGTCAGCCGCGGAGAGGCGACGCCGACCGCATCAGACCAAGACGCCTGCTGAGATAGCTCACGAGCGGCAAGCCATAAGCACGGGCGGCGAGGTCCCTGAAAGCTGGCAGCCGAACCGCGACAGCAAGAAATATCAAGGCCGCCTAAAAGCCTAGCGCACGGGTTGTCCCAAGTGCGGAGCGCTGCCTTTCCGCTCCTGCCTCAGCGGCGAGAAAGGCAAGCTACGCTGGGCCTTCCATGCTGAACGGTGGAGCGCTAGCCGGGAGATGTGGGCCGCCCTCAACTTCGAAACGGCGGCCCTCAATCCTCTTGACCGTCCTCGTCGGCGAGGCTTGGAGCGCCATCGACACTGAGGCTCCTTCTGGCGACGACGAGTATCTCGTCGAGATCGTGCGCGAGATGATCGCGCGCCTGGAAAAGAACGTGCTGCCCAGCGAAATTGAGCGCGTAAAATCTTGATGGAGTGAAAATATGAGCGAACCCGACTTCTCGGGCATCGACCCGTTGCGCGTGCCTGAAGCCCGTCGCCGCATCGAAGCCATCAACGAATATCTGGCTCTGCCCAACCCGAACACGGCCGACGCCAAGCGCGTCGCGGCCAAAATCGGGCTGAGCCCGTGGCATTTCCAGCGCCTTGCGCGGATTTGGAGCGAGCACCGCAATCCAACAATGATGGTGGTGGGCCGACGCGGCCCCTCCAGTCGCGACTACGGCATCGCTCCCCGCGCGGCCGCGATCTTGAGAGAGGAGATCGAAAAAGCCGGTGCTGACGCAGAACTGGCCACTGTTGCCCCGGAAATAGAGCAGCGATGCCGTTCTGAGAATGTGATTCCACCAGCCAGGGCTACGATCTGGAACCACATTCGCAAGGCCCGCGCTGGCACCGGAACCGCGGCAGGCCCACCCCGGATCGTAATCGGTCGAATGTGGTTCCATCTGCCCGTCACTGCGCTGACCGACGGGTGGCCAGGGTCAGACATGCCGACGCTGCTCGTCGCCGCGACGCTCCCGGAGCGCATCATACTTGCCCACCGTATCTCGGTCGACGAACGGTACCCACCGTCCGTCGCCGATCTCATCGCTGACTTGCTGTCGAAGCAGTCAACGAGTGCACAGCCCCGTCCTCTTGTGATGGACGCGGCTGATCGCCGCGCGGCCCGGAAAGCCCTCGCCGACGGCGGGCTTGGTGGAGTCCGACCGCACAACCGGTCCCTCCAACGTCAGCTGGCGCGTGCGTTCGGCGGACGATTAGGGTCGTTGCCGGCACTCTACCAACGATCGCTCGCGCGTCCTGAGTCCAAACGGATCGTTCAGCGGCAGGACGAGCGCATCAGTCCCGGAGCAGCGCAGGCCGTCATCCAGGATGCGATCCACGCCAGCAACATAGCTATAGGTGTCGCCGCACCTGATTTTTCTATTGCCGCCGAGGTAGACTAAAGGGGCGTTTCGACGTCATTCCGGACCAGCGCATCGAGGGCGAGGCTAAGGTCCTCCGGCGCGCCACCTCGAGGTTCAGCATCCAGCGCACGGAGAATGCCTGAATTGTGCTCCTCTACCGCGGTTGTCACCGCGGCCGCGGCATCAGCCAGGGTCCATGGCGAGAAGTCACCATTGTCGGGCGCTGCTATACCTGACGTCGTGCGACGAGGCGTGATTGCCACCCGTCCGATCCTCTCACCGATCACCTGCCGAAAATATTTCCCGAACCGCTTATCGACGCGAGAGAGCTGCACGTTCGCCTGCACCCCGGCATCCCGAAGCTGCCAGACCATCTCAACCGATTTTTCAATATCGATACCCGCAGTCAATTCAATCCGCGTCAGGCGCAGCGCCCAAGGGAGTTTCGCAAGGGGGCCGGAGATCCGCCTTTGTGCATCGGCAGCTGCCACACGATAGCCTTCGTCGGCGTCGGCCTCCTCCGCAACAGCGGAACCCAGGATGAGCCGCGTGCCCGTGTCGATGCACGCGAACAGGATGTACGGTCGCTTATTGGGAGCCGGGAGATTGATCGCCGAGCAGTCGAACTGCACAGCATACCCAGCGTCCCCCGTGGCGGCCACCCGCCGCAGCTCATTGTCAACGATCTGGCGCAGGCGAACCGCGCCTGGGAGCTTATCCTCGGGTACATTTGCCTGCTCGATCATTAGGCGGACCAATTGGCTCACGCTTGCCCCTGCGTTCAGGCGCACTACCTTCGACACGACAGCCTGCAAGGCGTTCACGGCATCAGGATCAAGCCGGGTTACTGCCGCGCCCGAGCCGGTGAATGCGCCTAATGCCGATAGCGACGGAGCTGCACGCCACTCCGCCGCCAACCGGTAGAAGCGGCTTCGGCTGAGGTCCGAGGCCTTCACCGCGTCGTCGATATCAAGATTTCCACTCCGCCAGCCTTCGAAAGCCGAGATGCGCGCGGCCGCCTTCTTACGCTGCGCCTGCGTCATTGCGTTCCAACGTGCACGTTCGCCTTCCGGCAGACCGGGCGGAAAGGATGAACCGGATACCATTGCCCCCTCGTCTCCTGAGGCGACTAGCTGAATGCGTCCCAGGGTGCGTCTTCGGCGACTAGCATGGTTAACTCGCAGTTATATGCGATTTTTACATTTGCGACCGAATTTTTGCTCCAGCGAATCAATAAATCGCACCTTACATTTACGGCCGACAGTTAAGGAGCGGGCGATGGCGGCCAATGAAAATAACTACCCCCATGGTGGCGTTGTCTCGGTATCGGAGACACTCCCGGTAAGCACGCCCGCCTGTCAGGGCACCGGCGAGCGGGCCGCTAAACTCGAGGCGGCCTCAACACCCGAGATAGAGCGCGAGATCCGTCGATGCAGTGGGCGCGGCGAACACAACCGTGGACCCGTACCGTCGGCGACCGGCCGGAATGATCTTGGATGCGTACCGGTGAGCACGACGCTGGTGTCCCGGCGGCACCCCCCAGTCGTTCAATCCGCCTTCAACCCCGCCCCACTCTGCACGGGAACGGCAGAAAACGCGCCAGCACCGAATGGGGGATTGGTAGGTCAAAGCAGCCTCTCCGCCTGGGATCTCGATCCGACGCCGTTGCGTGGCATCCGGATGCCGCACCCGATGGAATGCGAGCCCCGTCGCACCCCCCGGAACCCAAAATGGCTGCCGCCTAAGCGGGATAAGAGAGATGCGGGAGCCGTACGCCCTCTGCGGTGTCCACCAGAGTGGGGACGGCCAAAGCTCATCGCGGCTCCGGACGCCGGTGCCGTGCGGATCGGTATGACCTGGCGGAAATTCTTTGTGACGTCGGCCTCCTTCTCTCGAAAAGCGGGCCGCACGATGTTCTTCGAAGGGCCCCACGAGCCGGCATCGTACAGACTGCTCGAGATCGGCCACAGAACGACCGACCTTCAGTTTCAACCCCTGGTCGCAGTCTGGGAAGAGGATGGGAGGGTTTTCAATCGTTACTATGTGGATTCAGTCGAAGAGCGGGATGATGGCTCCCTAGTCTTTCGCGAGAACAAAGCGCACCGAGCTTATTTCGACGACCCGGCAATCGACGAGAAGCTGTCCGCCTTCGAGGCCCAGATCACACTCTATCCAAACGTCAGATTCGAGCGAGAGGTCGGCACCGACCTCATGGACCCGCTGAAGTGGCGGATCGCCAAAGATATCTACGACGACCGTCGCCTCTACTACAGTGATGCACAGCGCGACGCGGTTCGCGACCTCCTGACGCGCGAAAGCGGCATCGTGCCTCTCGCAAAGGTGTGGGAGGCGATCGGCGGTCGCGAGGCGGATGCCCGTCGGATCGCCAACGCCATGATGGTTGCGCGCCTTGTCGGCTACCGCGTCGATCGGAAGCCGGCGCGCGATACGAAAGCCGTCCTGCCGCGGCCTCCCGCGATTCCTGGACGTCTTCGGAGCTTCCTCGCCTCCTTCGCGCCGAAGATCGCGAAATGAGCTTGAAGGCCCTCGGCCTCCTCATAGGGCTGATCCTCATACACAATGGCCGCAAGATCCGCCTCGAGAAGGATCTGGGCGATTGGGTCCTTGGTTTCGTCGATGTCGAAACCGGGCTCGACTATTTTCGTCTACAGCGATGTCTGCGATGAGCCGATCCGCACCACCATCGATTGGCTGTATGCGGAAAAGGAAGCTGGGCGCCTCATCGATCCCAATGAGGGGAGCGACATGGACGGGCGCCGGCGCACGTTCCTCGGGCTCGACAAGGTAGAGTGCATCCGCCGCGACAAAAAATCGGCGTGGCGCTTCCGCTGGGCCTGGGCTGCCATGAAGGACGGGCCCAAGACCACCTCCGGCAATAGTTACCGAGAATTCATCGCCAGCCGCCCGGACCTGGTCAATGATGAGGCAGGCAATCCCGAACGTCTTCCGAAGCCCTCCAGCTTGCGGCGCTGGGAACGCAAGCTCAGGGCCGCCAAGGGTCGCCGCGGCGCGCTCGTGACATGTGCCGGCCGTCTCAAAGGTCAGTCTCCGCTGCCGGGATTTGAAGACTGGCTCGTCCACGAGGCCGCCCTCTACTTCTGGTCGGCCGAGGGACTGCAAATCGTAGACGCCGGCGGGTGCTACATCGACATGCGGGACCGTATCCTCGATGGAGACGATGAGGAACTCAAGCGGCGTCTTTCCGCCGAGCCGGTCCGGATGGAGACCATCCGAACCCGAGTCCGCTCGCTGGAAGGCGCAGCGACGACCGAAGCCAGGGATGGGGCGCGCCGTTCGCGCCGTATGTTCCAACCTGCCGGAGTGGGCGTGCCTGTCGAACGGTTCCTCGAGCGAGTTGAAATCGACGGACTTGAGCTGAGGCAGATCGTCAAATTCAGCAAGGATTGGCCGGTCGCCGCCGGCAAGATGAAGCTCATCAACATAATCGATGCTGGCACACAGTTCTGGTGGTTTCCGTCAATCTTCTGCGGCCCTTACCGCGAGGACATGACCCGCTTGGCGCTCATGAACGTCATGATGCCGCCAACACATCTCACCAAGGAACAGTTGGCGGAGCACCCCTGGGTCGCCGAGGCATATGGGACGCCGAATCTCGCCGCCCCCGACAATGAGAAAGCCATCCTTTCGACCGGAGCAGTTTCTGCCCTGACCGAGCTCGGGATCGACCTCGAAATGCCGGACGCTAACCACCCGGACAGCAAGCCACTCGTCGAGGTATTGAACCGCTTCATCAAGGGCTTCTTCGAGTGCCTCCCAGGCACAGTCCGCGGCCCGAGGCACCCAAAAGACCCGACCCGCAATGCCGTCGACGAGGCAGAAATGACGCGGGCGCAGCTGCGGACGCAGCTCATCCATGCATGGCTTTACTGGAACGTCACAAAACGCGACCATTTAGGTGGCAGGTCGCCGCTGGACATGGTGCGGGAGTCCATCCTCGCAGATGACCGGCCGCAGCGGAATACACCCGGGGACGTGCGGCGCGGCCTCTCCAAGACGCACGACAATATCATCATTACGCGAGACGGGTTCGAGCTCGACGGCATCACCTACCAGGCGCCGGAACTCGCCAGCGTCGTCGATGCGAACTATCACCGAACCGGTTTCAAGGATCGTGTTGACGGCACAGCCAAGATCATCGCTTCGATCCGCACCAACGAGGGCAATCTGCACGAAGCGGAGGTCTTCGACGAGGAACGCAAGCGCTTCGTTCCAGTCCTCTCCACTGAGCCTGGCTATACCCAGTTCCTGAGCCGCTGGGAGCACAGCGAGTTCAAGCAGATGATGGCTGCGCAAAAGCCGCGCCGATTGGGGGAAGTCGAGAAGATGCGGCTGCGTGCCGCAAGGCTGCGAGACCTGGCCAACGACCTTCCCGCTGCCAAGATCAGGGTGGCCTCCAAGACCGCAGCCCTCCTCGAATGCGACGAGATCAGGCGCGCATCCGGCGCCAGGGTAACAATCCCCGATTTCAGCAAAGCCGATCTTCATGGCATTCTCGCAACCTCTGGCTGCGACCTTCGAACGGATGTGCCGAAGCCTGTGCACGTTCCCTCTCCTCCCGGCCGCAAAAAGCAGCCCGAAGCCCCCGCGGAGCTCTTGGAAGCCCTCGGCCGCCCCTCCCACGACCCGGATGCCAGTGACGAGGCGGCACAGCAGGCGGAGGGCCAGGAGCCGGAGGATTTCGTCTGGCCAGTCTCGGTCGATGCCGACGACGATTACCACGACGATCTCCGTGATTTTGACGATCTCGATGACCTCGATGATCTGGAGAGCGAGGCATGAAGAAGAAGCTGAAAAATCCGGATCTCTTGGGCGAACAGCCGGTTCCCGCCTCCGGAGATCTGAAGCCGCGCTTTCTCGATGATGTACTTCGTGTGCGTGCCGAGGCAGCGCTCGCGGCCTGCCAGGCCATCTGGGTGACAAATGAGCAGCAGGAGATCATCATCGCCCAGCTCCGAGCCTACCTCGGAGCATGGTCCCTCGCTGCCGACAAGTCGTCCGCGGGCGGCCGCCGCCTGTCGCAATATTCGCAGGCGGGCAAGTCCTCGACCATGCGCCGACTGCGCAAGGTCCTGGCGAATCTGGCTCGCCAACGTGGTGAGAAGCCAAACAAGTACCAGGTGGTCATCGTTACCCTGAAAAAGCGTTTGACCTTAAAGGGCCTCTATCGGCTGATTCTCAAGAAGCTTGGCGATCCACACTACAATCAAGAGCGCGTCAGTCTCGAGACGCTGCTGCAACGTATCGAAGAACATAGCGCGCGGCTCGGATTGGAGCTGCTGGTGATCGACGAGGTACAGCACCTCGACAACCAGACATGCGACGCTACCGAAGTCCTCGACCAGCTCAAGACATTCGTGGACGAGGCGCTCTTCCCGATCGTGTTCGTCGGCGATGAGGACTCGCTCGGCTTCTTCGAACGCAATGGCAAGTTAGCCGCCCGGCTTGGCGAACCGCTCGACCTGCGCCCGTTGGAGCCGCTCAGCAACGATGCAGACGCCCTCGCCTTCGAGCAGTTCTGCAACCGCTTTGACATCGCCCTTCAAAAGAGCGGCGCGCTCGGAAAACGGGCCGGGCTGATGGAAAAGCGGTTACTGGAAGGGTTGATGCTGGCATCTGGAGGACACGTCGGACGCGTTGCGCGCATCCTTCAGGTGGCGGTCCCCCATTCGGTCTGGCGAGGCGCCGACACAGTCGATGCCTACGACCTCAGTCACGCCGTCCGCAGCTATGCAATCAAGAACAAGTGGATCGACCACGATCCTTTCTCCACGAAGGCCGTCTGACTTCGTGCGGGCGATGCGTTTCCCTGTTTCTCTCCACGAGGAGGAGAGCATCCCGGGCGCATTAGCAAAGGGTGTCCGCGACAACGTGCTCGAGCAGACGTAGATCTTCTTCGACGATGCGGGTCTTCCGCGGCGCCACGCGGGGGTGGCTCAATTCATGCCTCGGTTCGATCTCGAAAAGCTCGCCAGGTTTATGAAATGCGATTTCCATGCGCTTGAGGTGCGTGCGGGGAAGCGCACGCTGAATCAGCCTCGCTCCAAGTCAGTTCGCTTCGGAGACCTGTGGCTTTACGGTGCTGACGTAGAATTCAAGCGTCGGCGGGTCAGCCCGCTTACCCTGCACGATCAACCCTTCCATCGTGAAGCTTGGCTATTCTCACTGCTTCCCTATTGTCCCGTCTCCTTGGAGCGGCTGGTAGACAAGTGCTCTGCCTGCGGCCTTGCGATCGGATGGAGGCGGTGCTGGGGCATTGGCGAGTGCGAATGGTGCAGGACACCGCTCACGGAATCTGAGGAACCTCATCTCGCAAGCGAGCTCGCCGACGATTACCGCTTCTTTGCTGCGCTCTTGTCCCCTCAGGATCGGGTGAGGCGGGCCGCGAGACTCCGGTTGCCCGCCGCTCTTCGAGATGTCTCGGCCGGCTCAATAGTGACAATGGCGCTGCGCCTGGGCCAGTTTTGCAGGGGCAGTCCCGTGCGTGTGCCTAGGATAAAAGTCGCCCGGCTGGATCCGCCGCTTCTATCGTCGGTGGCGGCATCCGGTACCTCCATAATCCGGTCCTGGCCCGACAGCTTCGTCGAGTGGGCGGGCAACGAGTTCCGCAGGCACCACGGCGACCTCGCCGGGCACCACCGGGTTCGCGCGAACATCAAACGTCTCGGAAACGCGAGCCTGGAAGACCCTGATCAGGCGCGCTTGATCCGGGAGGCGCTTCCACAAGAGTTCGGCAGCTTCGTCCACAGCGCCGCCTCGGGCCGCTTCGTCACTACGACAGAATTTAAGCTGAGGACTTCGGTAAAGCAGAATCAGCTCGATCTCATTCGACAGGAACTGGAGGACCAACGGCTACCCGGGGTCACCAGAGTCCGATCGCAATTCAACATCGACCGAGTAGAGGAATTCGCGAACCGGACAGCTTTGCGCCTGCGCCAGCTCACGTTTCGACTGATGCTTCCCACTTATGCCATCGAACAGCTTGTATGCCTGGGCGTGTTACCGGTGGAGCAGGACAGGGCGGTCAGGATAGCTCGACACGGCATTTGTGTGCAGCGGGCGAGCGTAGATCAACTTCTCGACGACCTTCGACGACACGCGGTGAACGGAACGGCGCCCGCCGACGCAGCCGCGATCGAGACAGCAGCACGCCAGATTGGCGGACGCGAAAAACCTTGGGGGGCGATCTTCGATCAGCTGCGGCAGGGCGGAATCGATTTCTGGATATCCGGCGAAAAGGCCACAAGCCGGACAATCCTGGTCCGGCCCGCATGCCTGGCGCGGTTTCAGGCCCACGTCTTTTGCCCGACCGATTTCCAATCTTTCCCATTCTCGACCACGGTCAACAACACCGAGGTCGAAGAGATTCTGAACGTCGCGGCCAAATACCTTCCGATGCTCGCCGAGGCAAAGCTGCTGCCGAAAAGGATAGATAAGGCCGTGAACAAGGCGGACGTGCTTCGCCTGGCGCACCTCATGGTCTCACCCGCCGAACTCGGCTTCGCGATGCGCCAGCATCCCCGACCCGCCGGCCGGGCGGTATCCAAGCTAGGCGTTCGTCGGATCGGATGCGGCTGGTCTCGTGCGGACCTCGTCGAACTAGGCATGATCCCGGCGGCGCGTCTGCCGGAACGGCGTGCAGCCTAAGCCGCTCCTCGGCCATCGGACAATGCATATTTCTGGCTTCGCAATTCCCCGCTGATCCCCACTGCTACATTATTGTCTTAGCGAAACGATCATATCTTGCCGTTTCTAGCGTAAATGATTGTCATTTTGGACTTGATTGCACAGCTGCTTGTCGCAGATATTCTTGCCAGCGTTCAACTCGAGGTATTTGCTGCGAGTCGGCTGGGAGATCGGCCAGTGTCGTGAACCAAGGAGAAGATCCATGAACCGTTTTGCATTCTCTGCCGCCGTTTTGCTTTCGGCGACTGTCCCTGTGGCTGCCCAGGCAGTGCCGACGATCGGAGCCTCGGAGCAGTCGCACTGCACTAGGACCATCACCGTCAACCCCGACGGGAGCAGTGTGACCCAGGAGGACTGCACTTACTATCCGAACGGCACGGTCTAATAGCTGTCGGACGCACAAATTGCGGAGGCCGGGTCATCCGACCTCCGCGGTTTTGGATTCTTTTGACCAGAACATAATAATGGAGAAGATGGATGAACTTGAAATTCTATGTTCCATTTACTTTCGGGTTCCTGACTGTTTCAATGGTCCCTCTTCTGCCTTTCGCTTCTACTCAACTACATGCAGCCGAAGCTCAAACGGTAGACGACAGGGTTGCTGAAGGCGACTGGGGAGGGCCGATGGGTGATGGATACATCACCTTCAGGTTCAAATTTGACAACGGATCCTGGCGCGGCTGGTTCGTGTCCGGGATAGATGGAAAATTGTACCCGGTGGAAAACCTTCGGATCGCCGGCCGGTCAGTTTCCTTCACGCACAAATCCAAGCCTGAGATTGTTTTTTCTCTTTCTATGGCAAAGGACAATAGGACTATGTCAGGTACCGGGTCTCGTCCTGACGGTTCGGCGAGCCTCTACACGCTGACCCGCAAGCCCATTTGATGACTGTTATCCGTCGACTTGCTGCGACACTCTTTTTGATTTCCTTCTCGGTATTCAGCGCCGCCGCCCACTCGTCCAAGAGAACAAAAGTCGATACGGATTTCGGTTACGTCTCTGTCGGTATTCTGGACGTTCAAGCTGCGGTAGCTGAAGGCCGGGCGGCGAAGGAAGCGGCGAGGGAAGTTCTTTTGCTTCCGAATGTTTCCTTTGCCATTGTGGAAGAGGGCTCCACCGATGTCCGCTGGGGTTCGTCTACGGACGGACTCGTCACCTACACCTGGACGTTCCCGAACGGCTGCCAAAAGCAGGCGCCCCGTCCGGCAACCTATGTGCTTCGACACGAGATCGGACACGACCTGTTCGTCCGCTATCTCGTTCCAAATACCAAGCCTCGCCAATACGGCAGCGACGCTCCGGATTGGCTGGACGAGATGGCGGCTATCGCCTTCGAAGGTCCGGAGGAGCAGCTGAGTCGGCGTCAAGCGGCGAGGATGGACGCCGATGGGCCGGGCCTTCTGCCGCTGCCGACGCTTTTCTCGATGATTCATCCAGAGTTCGGAGCGCAGAGACCTGTGCTGACAAAAAACCAAACCTTCGGTATCGGGACTCCTGCGTCCAATGATACTATTCGCTTCTATTCGACGATACAGGTTCTCTACGATTTCCTTGTTGAGCGGACCGGGACCAGGGCGATCGTCGCTGAACTTGCGGCAGCATTCATGCGCGGCGAGTCATTGGAACCCTGGATTCTTAAACGCGTCGGCTATGGGCGTCACGAAGGATCACTCGAACGCCTGAACGCGGATCTTCTGCGGTGGCTCTCGCAGGACAGGCGTTACAAGGTCGATAAGCCAACCCAGCCGCGTCAAATGTCGCCCGTCCAATCGGGCGTTCCCGCGCACTCCAGGCTGCAGTCCGTTCGTGCGCCATCGGCTACGGCCGGCGGAGTCTGATTGAATGATATCAGCGCGTAGATGGGTCGCGGCACTGTTGGCGGGAGCGGCGTCAGCCGGGCTGCAGGCGCAGGAAACGCGGCCAGCCGATGCTCGGCCTCATATCGCGAAAGATCAGGCACCGCCTGAGGCGCACTCTGGCCGGAACGATCCCGCAGAGGGCGCTGCGCGGCAGCAGGTTGTTGAGAGGCTCAAGCCTGGTCGTGAACCGCTCCCGCCCGAGATGCGGCAGAATACAAAAAAACAGCCAGATCAGGATCTGCCGCGGCAAGCAGCGAGTTCGCCCCCGGCCCAAGGCGACGACGAGAGCGTTGTAGTCTCGGGTCAGCGGCCGCGGGGATCAGTGAACGGCGACACCCCGCCGGAGCTGACCTTCAACCCCCTCGACATCAGAGCCTATGGTGCGAATGACATCGGAGCGCTTATCCAGAGCCTTGGACCGCGGATCAGCAGCAACCGGGGGCGGCAGGATAGCGGCCCGATCGTGTTGGTGAACGGCAACCGCGTGTCGAGCTTTGCTGAAATCGGAGACATCCCTACCGAGGCGATCGAGCGGATGGAGGTATTTCCAGAGGAGCTGGCGCTCAGATATGGATATCAGGCGGACCAGAAGGTGGTCAACATCGTCCTATTTGAACAGTATCGTTCTCAAGTAGGTCAGTTTAACTATGCCATTCCGACTGAAGGCGGACGGGACACATCCGGCATTAACGCAAACTTTGTACGAATCGGAGGCAATACGCGGTTTCATTTCCATGCCGACTATAGTCGGTCGGGTTCATTGCTCGAGAGCGAGCGCGATGTGCTGCAAGATTCGGAAGCGCCGGAAACGAGTCGGTTCCGTACCTTGCTACCGACAGCTGAGCAAATCGCGCTCACCGGCACGTTGAGCGGCAACCTGCCAGGCCGTGTGTCGTCGACGGTGAATGCTCGCTTCGAGGCGAGCAATGGCGAAAGCCTCCTGGGAGTCGGCCCTGATGGAGTCCTGATCAGCAATGTCGACACGCGCATCGCGCATCTGGGAACGACCCTCGGCGGGGTGGCGGGAAAATGGCGGTGGACCCTCACCGCAAACTACGATCGCATCAACAATGGGATCCTCACGGACATCGACTCATCCGCAACTCCGGATGAAGCACGATCGGTAAACTCCCTCGCCAATGCCAACCTGCTGCTTAGCGGCTCGGTGCTGAAATTGCCGGCCGGCGCCGTGTCGATGACCCTCAGTGGAGGCGTCGGCATGCGCGACTTCAGCGCCACATCGTTGAGCGGCGGAGTGGAGCAGAGGACGGAGCTTTCCCGCGACTCGGCCGTGGTCCAGGCGAATGTCGGCCTGCCCCTCGTCAGCCGCCGCCTGGAGGGATTGAACTGGCTGGGCAATGTTTCGGCGAATTTGAATCTGAAGATTGAGGAGCTTTCCGATTTCAACCAGCTGCGAACATTCGGCTATGGCCTCAACTGGTCACCGATCGAACAGGTGAACGTGATCGCGTCGGTGACGAACGAGGAGGGCGCTCCGACGGTAGAGCAGCTTGGGGCACCGCTGATCGTGACGCCGAATATCCGAGCGTACGATTTCACTCGGGGCGAGACGGTCGACATTACGCGAATCTTCGGCGGGACTTCGAACCTGCGTTCCGACGATCGCCGCGTTGTCGCGCTCGGGATCAACGCCAAGCCTCTGGCCAAAACCGACCTTACCTTCAGTATCGATTATACCAGCACGGGGATCGACGACCCGATCGTAGCCTTTCCGATCGCGACGTCGGAAATCGAGGCGGCATTTCCGGAGCGGTTCACGCGCGACGCCGAGGGCCGCCTGACGCGAATCGACAGCAGGCCGCTCAATTACGCGCGTCTTGAACGCAAGCAACTGCGATCGGGCGTAAACTTTTCGCGGCCCTTGGCGCCGGTGCCACCGCTGCCGCCCGGGTCGTACAGCGGCGGAGACCGCTTCTATACTAGCGAGGCGCAAGCGCGCGCGGCACTTCCGCCCGGAGCCACCATGGTCATGGTCCAACCGGGGACCCCGGCGGCGAAGCGCATGGAGAATATGGCAAGCCGCCTGATCCTCGCTTTGTATCACACATGGAACATAAAAGACGAGATCCTGGTGCGCGAAGGCGGGCCCGTTCTCGATCTCCTCGGAGGGTCCGCGACCGGCAATCGCGGCGGCACGCCTCGCCATGAACTGGAATTCCAGGCAGCGGCATTCAAGGGCGGCTTAGGGGCGCGGCTATCGGTGGACTGGCGAAGCGAGACCGTGGTGCGCGGGGTGCCTTCGGGCGCCGGCGGCACCATCGGAGACTTGAATTTCTCGGATTATGCGGCCGCGGACATCTACCTGTTCGCCGACATCGCCGAACGGTTCGGAGGAACCAAGGCTCCGAAATGGCTCAAGGGAATGCAGGCCAGCCTCGGTATCACAAATTTATTCAACAGCCGGCCGAAGGTTCGCGACGAAGCGGGGTTGACCCCGCTCGGTTATCGGCCCGCTTACCTCGACCCACTCGGCCGGGTTGTAAACTTCAGTATCCGAAAGATCTTCTAGCCGGACGGTCCCGCCATCGTCTTTCAGCTTTACTCGTGAAGCACACCCCGCGGGTGGCCTGCAAGTAAGGCGCTCGCCGATCGAATGCCGCTGGTCTCGTGCCGACTTCATCGGGCCCGGAGTGATTCCTGCGGCGCCTCTGCAAGCAGGCATGGCAGACTGGGTTCAACCTGCGACCGTTCGCACGGCACACGTTCTGGCTTCGCCTTGTCGGCCCATCGGCCTAGGCGCAGAGAGGCGCCTGTAGCGGATCAGGATCGAGTCAATTCAAACCTGTGCGAGCGGCTTATGCTATGTGACCACCGGTCCATTATCCAAGGCGGCCCGACTGCGACCGCTTTTCTCCCCAGCCGCTTTTTGCGCTTCCAAAAGGTTGGACGACGCGCCGCGGGGCAGCCGGAACTGCCGGCGCCAAGGTTGAACGTGAACCGGAGCGAAAGGATAGGTCCGTTTCGGTGGTAACCTCCTAGTCTTGCCTTTGAAGCGCGAGCGGGCCTCTCTATGCCTGACTCCGGATGACCGGACGGACGAAGTGAACGCACCGCAACACTCCCTTTTCCGAAAAGAAGTGGGCGAGCATCGTGCCGAGCGGCTGCACGGCGACGTCAGCATCGCCGTTCCCATATCCTGGCAGCTGATCGGCTACACTTTGCTCGCGGCGCTGGCGGCGGCGCTCGTCTTCCTCTTCTCGGCCTCCTATTCGCGAGTAGAGGCGGTCTCCGGCGCGATCGTCCTCGACAAAGGGGTCGCGTCGATCGTTCCTTCGCGAAAGGGCATCGTCACCGTCTTGCAGGTTCGCGAAGGGCAGAAGGTCAAGGCCGGGGAGCCCCTCCTCCAGATCCGATCGGAAGAGGCCATGGCAAGCGGCGGAACCGCGCCGCGCCGGGTCATCGACGCTCTGGCCGAACAGGACAGGCGCCTTGCCGACCAGACCTCGCTGATGATGACGGCGGCGGCGGCGGACCGGTCCCGGTTCGGGGCGGAGATTGCCGGCCTCGCCGGGGAGCTGACGAGTCTCGAGGCCCAGATCGCGACCCAGCGGCGGCTGGTCGAAGTCGCCGACAACGAGTTCCGCCAGATGCAGGGCGTGGCCGGCAGGGGCTTCATCAGCCGCCGCGACCTCGACACGCGTGAAAGTACCCTTCTCTCCCGCCGCCAGCAGCTGTCGCAGCTCGAGCAGGCCCGCGCCGCCAAGCGCGCCGACTTGGCCGAAGCGCGAAAGTCGATCGCCCAGTCGAGCGCGGCCGCCGAAGCCCAGGCCGCCGGAGTCCTGTCGAGCCGCGCCGGGCTTGCGCAGCAGGTCGCCCAGGCCGAGGGCACCCAGGGATACAGCCTCACGACCCCCATCGACGGCAGGGTGACCGCCCTGACGGCGCGCCTGGGGCAGCCGGCGATCGAGCAACAGCCGCTGATGTTCATCGTACCGGCAAATGCGACGCCGCGCGCGGAGCTCTATGTGCCGACCAGTGCGGCAGGCTTTCTGGAAGTCGGCCAGGAGGTTCGCCTGGCGGTGGATGCTTTTCCCTATCAGCGCTTCGGATCGGTCGCGGCGCGGATCACGGAGATCTCGTCCGTCGCCATTCCCAAGGCGGCCGCGCAGGGCAATACGGTGCCGGTCTATCTGGTCACCGCCGAGCTTTCGGCCCCCTTCGTCAAGGCGTTCGGGCGAAGCCAGCCGCTGCTTCCGGGAATGACGCTTTCAGCCCGGATCATCACTCAGCGGCAGAGCCTGATCGAGTGGCTTTTCGAGCCGTTCTTCGCGGTCAGGAACCGATGACGGCGGACCTTCATCTCGGCCTGTACGGCCGCCCTCGAGTCCGCCTGGTCCGACAAACCGAAGTCACCGAATGCGGGTTGGCCTCGCTCGCCATGGTGGCCAACTTCCACGGCCTGAACGTCGACCTGGGCACGCTTCGGCGGCAGTTCGCGCCCTCGCTGCGGGGAGCGCCGATGAAATCGCTGATCTCGATCGCCGACCGGCTGGGTTTCAGCAGCCGCGCCGTGAAGCTCTCCCTGGACGGCGTGGCGAACCTTCAGATGCCGGCTGTCCTCCACTGGGACATGAACCACTATGTCGTCGTCGAGCGGCTGAAGTCGGGCAAGGCGCTGATCCACGATCCCGCCATGGGATCGAGGTGGCTCGCGCTGGAGGAGCTGTCCAGGCACTTCACCGGAGTCGCGCTCGAGCTCCGGCCGGCCGAGGATTTCGAGCCGGCGGACCATCGCGAGCGGCTTCGGCTGCCGCAGCTCTGGCGGCGCATGACCGGGCTCAAGCGGGCGCTGCTCCAGACGCTGGCGCTCAGCCTGGTGATGCAGGCGTTCGTCCTCGCCTCGCCTTATTACATGCAGGTGGCGATCGACAGTGCGCTCCCCGCGCTCGACCAGGACCTGCTCCTCGTGCTCGCGCTCGGCTTCGGCCTGTTCACCCTGATCAACGCGGGCGCCTCGCTGCTACGCGCCTTCGTTCTCCTGTCGGCCGGGAGCGCGTTGAGCTACGGCGTTTCCGCAAACATCGCGAGGCGGCTGTTCCGGCTCCCCGTCTCCTGGTTCGAGAAGCGCCACGTCGGCGATATATTGTCGCGCTTCCAGTCGATCGCGCCGATCCAGCAGGCTCTGACCGAAGGTGCGGTCGCGGCGGTGATCGACGGTCTCCTCGCCGCCTTCATCCTTATCCTGATGTTCTTCTACAGCGCGAAGCTGACCCTGATCGCCCTCACCGCCTTCGCGCTGTACGCGCTGGTCCGCATCGTCTCCTTCTCCTTCCAGCGCACCGCCCAGGAAGAGACGATCGTCGCCGCTTCCAAAGAGCAGTCGATGCTGATCGAAAGCATCCGCGGCATGGTGACCTTGCGACTGTTCAATCGGGAAAGCGCCCGCCATTCCCAGTGGCAGACCAAGCTCAACGACGCGGTCAACGCCAAGATCGCGCTCGCCCGCATCGGTATCTGGCAGCAAAGCGCCAACACTCTCATCTTCGGAGTGGAGACCATCCTCGTCGTCTGGCTGGCGGTGAGCTTCGTCATCGACGGCGGCTTCAGCGTCGGGATGGTCTTCGCCTACATCGCCTACAAGACCCAATTCCTCACCCGGGCCGCCTCGCTGATCGACCAGGGGATCACGTTCAAGATGCTTCGGCTCCATCTCGACCGCCTCTCCGATATCGCGCTGGCCGATCAGGACGCCAGCGTCCTCCAGGCTTTGCCGCCGAGCCTCCCGCTGAAGGGCCGGCTCGAGCTGCGCGGCATTCGCTTCCGCTACAGCCCCTCGGATCCGCCGGTTCTGAACGGCGTCGATCTCGTCGTCGAGGCCGGCGAGCACGTGGCGATCACCGGCCCGTCCGGCGGCGGCAAATCGACGCTCGTCAAGATCATCCTCGGGCTGCTGGAACCGGACGAGGGAGAAGTCCTGATCGACGGGATTCCGCTCGCCCGCTTCGGGTATAAGAACTATCACGACCAGCTCGGCGCAGTCCTTCAGGACGACAGCCTGTTCGCCGGATCGCTGGGCAACAACATCGCGCTATTCGACGATGCTCCCGACATGGACCGCATCCAGGAGGCCGCCTCGGCAGCGGCGATCCACGACGAGATCCTTCGGATGCCGATGGGCTACGAAACCCTCGTCGGGGACATGGGATCCTCCTTGTCCGGCGGCCAGAAACAGCGCGTCCTGCTGGCCAGGACCCTGTACCGCTCGCCCCGGCTGCTCGTCGTCGACGAAGGCACTGCGCATCTCGACTTCTCGACCGAACAGCGGATCAACGCGCTCATCGGGACGCTGGGAATCACGCGCGTCATCATCGCCCATCGCTCGGAGACGGTTAAGGCCGCTCAGAAAGCCTTCGTGCTGTTCAACGGCCAGCTGCACTACGTACCCCGCGACGCCGCCGAGGGGCTTTAGAGCAGGATCCTCGCGGTCAGAAGCGCCCGCTTACGCGTTCCAGGGCAGCGGCCGGCGGCCCGCAGCGAGATCGAGCCCGATCAGAGAGGCGGTTTCGGTGTTTCGGGCGATCCGCAGGCACTGATAGCCGACGCCGGTGAGGCCTGTGAACAGGCCCAGCTGCGCCGGCCGGGCGGCGCTTAGGCCTGCCGTGTGCCGCTCGACATTGGCAAGGGCACCGGCGATCAGATCCCGGGTCTCCGGCCAATAGTCGCTTCCGATCGTCTCGGCGTAGAGCAAGGGAAGCTCCAGCCGCCCGAAATCGCCGGAAATTACCGGAAAGCTGTTGTCGAGCCCGGCGGCGAGCGTCGTCCGAAGAGCGACATGCAGATCCCCGACGATCTCGTCGCTCTCGATCCCGGCCTTCAGCACATGAATGCGGGCGATCCCGATCCCCGGCGCACCGTGGGCCCAGGAGGCGGTGAATCGCGTCCCGCCTTGCCGAAGCACGTAATCGCGCTGATCGCGCCAGTTCCCCTCTTCCGGCACGAACAGCGTACGCTCGAACCGCAATGCCTCCAGGCAGGCCGTCCGGTAGCGTTCGTCCTGGGTCACCTCGAACATCTTGGCGAAGGCGAGAGCGAAGCCGGAAGCGCCGTGCGACAGGCCCGACAGCGGCAGGTTGCTCGAGATTCTCCAGGCGAAGCCCTGCTCGCCTTCGAGCCGCTGATCCATGAGATGATCGAAGGCCCGCCCCGCCAAAGCGAGCGCGGCCGGCGAGCCGGTGGCGCCATGAAGATGCGCGCAGGCCAGCACGAAGCCGGCGCTGCCCTTGATCAACCCCAATCCCCCGTCGACCTCGATCAGTTCGGCGAAGTCGATCCGCTCCAGCAGATCTTCCGCCTTGTCGTGATAGGCGCCGTCGTCCCGCCAGCGAGCCAGTGCCGTCAGGAGGAAAATGACGCCTCCCCAGCCGCCGAGCAAGCCAAGCGGACGGATGGAATAGGACGCCTCGGCGATCCGTTGCTCGAGATAGCGAAGAGCCTTGTCCGCAAGGGCGCCGTGCGCGGCATTCCCGCCGGCCTTCGCCATCTGGGTGAGAAAGGCGATCTCCCCGGGCATGCCGCCATAGAGATCGTAGAAGGCGTTCCAAATGGTCAGCTCGGAATTGTCTTCCGTCATGGACTTCACGACCAGCCAGCTCGCGTGGATGTCGTCTTGGTAGACGACCTGGCCGATATGGTCGGCGATCAGGCTCGCCTGGCGATACAGCCGATCGGGAACCGGTTCGGCCGGCTCCGGGGATGCCGCCGCCGGGCCCTGGGCCGGCGCGGCCCTCGTGCGGTTGGAAACCGTGCCGGCCAGGTTGAGCGCGCGGTCGATGATCCAGAGCTGACGATGAAGGTCGCGTTCGGACAGGGCGGCGACCTGCTGGCGCACCGCGTCGAGGCCGCTTCGAACGAAGAAGTTCGCAATCCGCCGGGATTCGTCGACGATCAGGTCGGTCGCGCCCACCAGGCAGGTGAACAGCGGCACGTCGCGCCTCTGCAGGATCGCGATCTCGTCCTCGACCAGCAAAGCGCCGACCGCGAAATCCTTCGAGCTCTCGCGGATGGCTCCGAAGTGACGCGCGACATTCTCCTCGGAGAGGAGAAGGGCCGGATGCCGGGACTCGTCCAGAAGATGGGAGTAATAGAGGGTGCCTCGAAAGATCACCCTGATCTCGTCGTCGGCGAACGTCTCGAGGGCCTCGCTCAGCGCCGTCTTGTTGGACGCGAGATACCGGTACGACAAGGTGAAGCCCTGCTTGATCATCCTGCCGTGGGCAGCGGTCAACGCTACCTTCTCGCCATTCAGCATCGGGACGTTCTGAGCGCCAAGGAGCTGCCCGCGTGCCCTGCGGAACACGAATTCGCCGTTCTCGTCCTGCTCCAGCACGAGACGCTCGACCGGGGCGTCCTGTCCTTCCGCGTCCGACACTCCGCTGATGTCGCTGCCGCCCTCGCCGTCGCCGATCACGAGGCGCTGGGGAAGAAGGCCCGTGCGCAGCACGCTGCTTTCGTTGTCCTCGTTGGTCTCGGTGCCGAGGATCGGGGTCCGGGGACGAAAGAAGGTCTCGAGATCGATAAGCACCGGCTGAGCGCCATGCGCTATGATATTCTCGTAATGGAAATCGGTCGCTCCCAACGTGTACAGGATGGCAAGCAGCGCTCCGAGGCGACGGTAGTATAGGTCGATCTCGTCGGAGTCGGTGCATCCGGCATATTGGATAAACTCGACCCAGCCATAGCCCTGCTTCATCACCTGCCGCGGCAGTTTGAAATCGAACGGTAGATTACGTCCGATGTCGGTGAGCAGCTCGGAAAAATGTGCGTCGATGGCAAGCGAGCGCGGCTTGTACAGGAGCTTGACCCCGCCCGAGAGCTGCAGCTGCGCAACCGATTTGCCGCCGCGGTGAGAGTCTCCAAGCCCGAACCTTATGCCTTCGAGACCTATCTCGTCCGCTCTCTTGCCGATCAACGCGGCAAGGTCGGGCTTGTCCGCTTCGAAGCGGGTGAGCAGCCTCGCGACGTTCTCCAGCCAGCGGGCGACGGCGCCGTCCATCCAGCGCTCCAGGACGGGATAGGCGTCGAGGAGATGGCGCCTGGTCTCCTCCTGGCCGAGGGCGGCGGTATATTCGGAATATGAGACCGACCGCTCGATGAGCTTAAAATGCCCGATCAGGGTGCGGTAGGTGAGCTCGAAGAAGTCCCGGTTCAGGCCCAGTCGAAGGGAAGCGACCAGCGCTTCGTTTCGAAGGATATCCGGCGGGACCAGCGGCCGGAGCTTGTCGATTGCCGCGTCGGCGTGATCGGAGAAGAAAGTCGCGAGCGCCGCGAGATCGTGCACAGTGGCTTCCCCTGGGCGGTCGTCGAAGAATCAAGTTGCTGAAGATCCGCCGGTCCGCGACGTCGAGTATAACGGCCCGCCGGGAGGCGCTAAACCACGCATGGCCCCGTGCGCGGCGGTTCCGTTTTGAAAAAATGCGCCTCGCACGCCGCTCCGTAGAGAAGGTGCGAGGCGCAGGTCAGATCACGGGTAGAACGGATTGCACGAATGGCCACCGTTGCACTCGGCGCTGAACGAGCAGATGTAACCCGAAGAAGCTCCGACCACGCCCACTTCCGTATCGCTCTCCGCGACGCCGCCGACGACCCGCTCGAGCTCCTGCTCGTTGAGTTCGACCGAACGAAGCGCGTCCATGACTTTGCTGTTCATCGTCTTTCCCCTTATCTCGCTTACGAAGCACTTGAAGCCGTCCTTCAAGGGCAGAGGGGAAGCTGACAGACAAGCAGGAACGACGCAACGACTGGATCGCAGTAATCTATCAAATAGCGGCGGAGTATGATCCGGTTTGGACTAATGTCCGTAAATAGCATTTAAGGTTTTATTGGCCTGTTCAGGATTGAGATCGCTATTACAGCGATACGACGAAATCGAACCGGTATCAGGTGAGAATCGCCTACAGCCGTTTGCCTCGAAGATGTTTCGGGAACGAGACGTTTCTCCCTCGTAAAACAGCCTCTCAAGACGATTTACGATCACCGTAGCGGTGACGCTATTATCGGACGGACGGATATCCCCTTGAACCTGCGCCGAGGCGAAGCCGACCGGAGTTTCGGCTTCGTCGATCTTTGGACTGCTGTCGCTCGGCGGTGGCCCGGCCATTGCGGCGGTATCGCGTCATGTCGGTCCCTCGGTCGCAAGCGTCCGGATCGATTGGGCGGCAGCGTATTTCGGTCGAGCCACTTACTGAGCGAAGTGGAGCAAATTGCGAGCCGGCGAGCGTTACCGTCAGTCGCCGCCGACGAAGCAGCCGGACTCGATCCACCGCCGCTGGTCGCCCCGCATGTGCCAGGCTTGCCACCCCCGGCGTCAGCCCCAGGCGCCGCCGGACGCCTTCGTTTCCGGGAGCGTCCAACATCGCGAGGACCAGGTGCTTGAATCGGGCGACATCGACGATGAAGTGAATTGCGCGTTGAAGACGCTGTTCGACTCGATTGGCTCGATACGAACGGTCTTAGCGAGGCCGTCCTTACGGGCGGAGAATTTCTATCGAGGCCGTCGCCCGCTCATCGCTGGGCAACCACTAAGACGAACTTCGCCTCTTTCAGGCGTTCAGGCGAGCTCGAAGCCCGCCCCGTGGCCGCACGATCGCGCCTTGTCGGCGAAGGCTTCGGCGAGCGCGCGGCGGCGGGCCCTCGCCTCGGGAGTCAAGGCGCGTGCCTCGGCGCGAAGCTCCTCGATCGCGCGGCGCGCCCAATAACGTCCGTTGCTCTCCATCAGCCCTCCCCATGTCCCCGATCGATTGGCTAACACAGATCAAAGGCGTTTCGAAGCCGAGCCGGAGCGACGCCGTCGCGCGCCGCGCACGGCTCGTCGGGTGGCGGGGCTGGACAGCCGGGCAAGCCTCGGCAAGGGGAGTCGCGATGGCACGCTCACCGGCATTTCCGCTCGTCGCGATCCTCGCCGCCTTGTGGCTTGCGATGCTGCTTCTCGGCGGCCCCGCCTCCGAGGCCGACGCGATTTTGCGTCACGCCTTCCAGGTTCCGGCGCTGGTTCCGGCGGCACGTTTTCTCACCCGTCTCGGCGACTGGACCCTGCTCCTTCCCCTCACCCTAACGGCCGCCGTCGCGCTCGCCTGGTTCGTGTCCCGCCGCTCGGCGCTGATCTACGCCGGCCTGATCCTCGGCGGGCGGGTCCTGGTCGAGGCGGAGAAGGTCGCGATCGGCCGAGCCCGCCCCGACGAGAACGGCCGGCTGGTCCATGTCGCCACTCTCTCCTACCCAAGCGCGCACGCCGCCTACTCGATGATCGCCTGGCTCGGCCTCGCCCTGCTCGCCACCCGCTCGCCGCGGACCCGGGCGCCGGCGGTGGTCCTCGGCCTGGCGCTGGCCATCCTCGTCGGGCTCTCGCGGCTGGTCCTCGCGGTCCATTGGCCGAGCGACGTGATCGGCGGCTGGGCGTTCGGAGCGGGATGGACCCTGCTCCTTCTGCGGCTGGCCGGGGGAACGGTGTCGCCGGAGCGGCATTGATCGCTCGAAGGAGAGCGAGAGATGACCGACCGTGACGACCGCGGCACCGACCGCGCCGAAACCGCCCGCCGCACCGACGATTCCGATATCATCGAGAACAGCGAGGATGCCCCTGCCTTCGCGCAGTCCTCGGGTGGAAGCCTGCAGCGCGACATAGGCGGCCGCGACGAAATCGACCAGGACGTCGGCGACGGCGACGGAGTGACCCGGGTGCGCGACAGCGACAAGCCCGAGCAGGCCGACCTGCCCCGCTTCAACGAGAGTTGATCTGCTCCCGGCGGAAGACCAGGATCAGGTTGTTCGCCGGCATTTCGACCAGCGTGTAGAGCAGTAGGCCGTTGCGTTCGGCCTCGACCGCGACGGTTTCGACGTCGCGAAGTCCCCATCGCGCGTCCCTGGCCTTGAGCGAGGCGTCGAACGCCGCGTTGCTCGGCGCCGTCGCCACGCCGGTGCGGCGATAGGGGCCGTAGAGGATCAGCGGCGCGCCCGCTTCCGTCAGCACCCGTCCGGCTCCGCGCATCAGCCCCTCGGTCGCCTCCCAGGGACTGATATGGACCATGTTGATGCACAGCAGCGCATCGGCGCGCTCGACCGGCCACCGGTCGCAAGCGGCGTCGAGAGCGGCCGGCGCGCGCAGGTTCGGAAGACCCGCCGCCTCGCTCCACGCCAGCATAGACGCCCTCGCCTCGGGATCGGGGTCGCTCGGCTGCCAGTCCAGCCGCGGGAAAAGCCGGGCGAAGTGGAGCGCGTGCTCGCCGGTCCCGCTTGCCACCTCGAGCACCATCCCGGAGGCCGGCAAGGCCTCGCGGAGAACCGCGGCGATGAAGTCGCGATTGCGCAGCGCGGCCGGGGCGCTGCGCCCGCTCAAGCGCTTCCTGCCTCGGCGAGCAGGCGGCGCGCGCGAAGGTACATTTCCAGCCGCTGCATCGCGAACACGCCGAAGGCGAAGGCGACGAGGAGGTCGGCGAGCGCGGCGGTGCTTAGATGGAGCGCTCCGCCGTTCCCGCTCGCCAGCGCGGCCCGGCTTGCCGAGCGGGCGACGACCAGGACGAGGAGGAAGAGGAAGGCGGCCGGCGATTGGCGAAGGCTGAGCTCGCGGGTCTGCGGGTCGACCTTGATATGCATGAGCCGCCCGCGCAGCCAGCCCAGCGGCGCGCCCACGGCAAGCCCGGCCGCGCAGAGCAGCCACCCCGTTTCGCCGGGCGGCGTGGTGACGAACATCGTCGCGGCGATGGCCCCGTAAAGCGCGGGGACGATCCACAGGCGGCCGAGCTCGAGCCGCCGCTCCTGGTTGATCCGGCGGAAGCGGAAGATCAGCACCACCGCAAGGATGACCGCCCCGACGGCGTAGCCGATCATCGGATTGGCCTCGGCCCCCGTTCCCGTCATCTCGCCTCCCCCTGCTGCAGCTGCGGTTTGTCGGCGGCACGCGCATCGCGGTCAAGGCCTTGCGAGCGACGATGGCCCGGCGCAGCCGCTGGGTCCGCAAGGCTTGGTCTCCCCAGGTTCGTCGTGCCGGACTGATCCTGATCCACCTTGTTCTCGAGTCGGTCGAAAGAAGGTGGGACCGCGGGTCGGTGCGGGCGACGATCGAACCGCCCGTTCGACCGGGCGACTCCCCTCCCCTATTCCGCCGCCTGCGCCGGGGCCGGATCCGTCCAGACCAGCACCGGCTTGCGCGCCGCGAGAGTCTCGTCGAGACGACGGCGCGGCGCGAAGCGGGGCGCGGCCTTCAGGCTCTCGTCGCCCGCCCGGGCCCGCTCGGCCACCGATCGAAGAGCGCCGATGAACTGATCGAGGGCCGCCTTCGACTCGGTCTCGGTCGGCTCGATCAGCATCGCGCCGTGGACCACCAGCGGGAAATACATCGTCATCGGGTGGAAGCCCTCGTCGATCAGTCCCTTGGCGAGATCGAGGGTGGAGAGACCGTCCGCGAAGCCTTTGTCGCTGAACAAAGCCTCGTGCATGCACGGCCCACTCGCGCCGAACGGCGCGTCGAGCACGTCCTCCAGCTGGCGCAGAACGTAATTGGCGTTGAGCACGGCGTCTCCGGATACCTCGCGAAGTCCGTCGGCGCCGTGGCTCAGGATATAAGCGAGGGCACGGCTGAACATCCCCATCTGGCCGTGGAAGGCGACCATCCGGCCGAAGCTCTGGCCGTGATGCTCGCCCGCCGTCTCCTCCTCGACCAGCGCGTAATGATCGCCCTGCTTCTCGACGAAGGGGAGCGGCGCGAACGGCGTCAGGGCCTCGGAAAAGACCACCGGCCCGGCGCCCGGGCCGCCGCCGCCGTGCGGGGTGGAGAAGGTCTTGTGGAGGTTGATGTGCATCGCGTCGATGCCGAGGTCGCCGGGCCGGACCCGTCCGACGATCGCGTTGAAGTTGGCGCCGTCGCAATAGACCAGGCCGCCCGCCGAATGCACCGCCTCGGAAATGGCGATCATGTCGGGCTCGAACAGGCCGCACGTATTCGGGTTGGTGATCATCACCGCCGCGACGTCGGGCCCGAGGCGGGCCTTGAGCGCAGCGAGATCGACCCGGCCACGGGCATCGGCCGGAATGCTCTCCACCCGGTAGCCGACGAAGGCCGCGGTCGCCGGGTTGGTGCCGTGAGCGCTTTCGGGCACCAGCACGACCTCGCGAGCGTCGCCGCGCGCCTCGAGCGCCGCCCGGATCGCGAGCAGGCCGCAAAGCTCGCCATGCGCGCCGGCCTTCGGGCTCATCGCGACCGAGTGCATACCGGTGAGCTTCACCAGCCAGCCGGCGAGTCGGGCGATCAGCTCGAACGCGCCCTGCACCGTGTCGCCCGGCTGGAGCGGGTGGATGTCGGCGAAGCCGGGGAGCCGGGCCATCTTTTCGCACAGCCGCGGATTGTGCTTCATCGTGCACGAGCCGAGCGGGAAGAGGCCGAGGTCGATCGCGTAATTCTGTCGGGAGAGGCGCGTATAGTGGCGCACCGTCTGCGGCTCCGAAAGCCCGGGAAGCCCGATCGGGCGGTTGCGCTGCAGGCCGGCCAGCCGTGAAAGCCCCTCTCTCTCCAGGGGAGACGGGTTGGGGTGAGGGCCTGCCGCTTCGGTACCCTCACCCTGGCTCGCTCCGCTCGCCTGTCCCTCTCCACTGGAGGGAGAGGGACTGAGTTCGAAATCGACTCCGCAACCGTCTGCCTCGTCCATCTCGAAGATCAGCGGCTCTTCCAGCATCAGGGCGCGGTTGCCGGTCCAGGTCGCCGGAGCCTCACCTTCGCCCGCCTCCGGCCGGGTCGGCCTGCCTTCGCGGTTCATGCTCATGCCAGCGCCTCCTCGAGGCCGCTCGCGAGCGCCTCGATATCCTCGTGTGTGTTGGTTTCCGTCACGGCGACGACCAGGCCGTTGGCCAGCGCCTCCGCACCGGGGTAGAGCCGGCCCAGCGACACGCCGCCGAGCACCTTCCTGTCGGCCATCGCCCGGACGACCGGCCGCGCCTCCTTCGGAAGTCGAAGGGTGAATTCGTTGAAGAAGGCGTGGTTGACCAGCTCGACCCCGGGGACATGCGCGAGGCGTTCCGCCGCGGCCACCGCCTTTTCGTGGTTCAGCGACGCCATCCGCCGGAGCCCCTTCTCGCCGAGCAGGGTCATGTGGATCGAGAAGGCCAGCGCGCACAGCCCCGAGTTGGTGCAGATGTTGGACGTCGCCTTCTCGCGGCGAATATGCTGCTCGCGCGTCGACAGGGTCAGAACGAAGCCGCGCCGCCCTTCGGCGTCGACCGTCTCGCCGGCGAGGCGTCCCGGCATCTGACGGACATATTTGTCGCGCGTCGCGAACAGGCCCACATACGGTCCGCCGAAATTCAGGCCGACCCCGATCGACTGCCCCTCCCCGACGACGATGTCGGCGCCCATCTCGCCAGGCGCCCGGATGAGGCCGAGGGCGACCGGCTCGGTCACCACCGCGACCAGCAAGGCGCCGGCCGCATGGACGCGCTCGGCCAGCTCCGAAAGGTCGCCGATGCGCCCCAAGATGTCGGGATATTGGACGACGACGCAGCTCGTTTCGTGGTCGATCGAGTCGAGCAGGGCGGCCGTATCCGGCTCCGCCTCGAGGTCCGGGAGAGCGGTGACGAGTTGGTCGCCGGTGAAGCGCGCCATCGTCCGGGCGACCGAGACGTAGTGCGGATGAAGCCCGGACGACAGGATCGCCTTGCCCCGGCGGGTGATGCGGCGCGCCATCCCGATCGCTTCCCAGCAGGCGGTGGAGCCGTCGTACATCGAGGCGTTGGCGACGTCGCAGGCGTAGAGCCGCGCGACCTGGGTCTGGAATTCGAACAAGGCCTGCAGCGTGCCCTGTGCGATCTCCGGCTGGTAGGGCGTGTAGCTGGTCAGGAACTCGCCGCGCTGGATCAGATGGTCGACCGATGCGGGGATATGGTGCCGGTAGGCGCCGCAGCCCAGGAAGAAGGGCACGTCGCCGGCGACCAGGTTGCGCCGCGCCATCGCCGAAAGTTCGCGCTCCACGGCCATTTCGGACGCATGGTCGGGGAGCCCCTCGATCCGCCCGTCGAGGCGCGCGGCCTCCGGCACGTCTATGAACAAGGCGTCGATCGAATCCGCGCCCACGGCTCGGAGCATGTCGGTCCGGTCGGCGTCGGCGAGTGGAAGATATCTCATTGGTGGCTTTCTAGAACAGGCACGTCCGCTCGCCCGAGCGACACGAGTGCAGGTAGGGAGAATCGATCACGCTTCGGGTTTTCGCATCGAGAAGCGGAGCCGGACATAGTCGGCGTTCCAGCTGCCGTCGGCGAGCTGGAGTCGGGGCTGAAGCCTCGCCTGGACGGCGGCGGCGACCTCCCCTTTCTCCGCCTCCGGCACGCCCGTGACATCGAGCCACCCGGAGCGGAAGGTGGTCACCCACCCCGCAACCCCGGCCGGGAGCGGCGTCGGGCGCGGGATGAGCTGCGCGTTGACCCCGTCGAACCCGACGCAGGCGTAGAGGCGGACGAACTCCTCCACGCTGGGATACCATTGCGGATCCTCCGCCGGGACCGCGTAGCCGCGGCTGGTCAGCTCCTCGCGAATGCCCTCGCGCAGGATCGCGACGTTCCCCGCGCCGCCCATCTCGCCGACGAAGCGGCCGCCGGGCTTGAGCATCGAAAAGACTCCGGAGGCGACGGCATCGGGATCGAGCATCCAGTGGAGCGCAGCGTTGGAGAAGGCGGCGTCGAAGCAGCCGAACCGCGCCGCCTGGCTTTCCAGGCCGAGCGCCTGGGCGTCAGCGACGAACGCGTCGACTCCCTTCCCACGCGCCGCCTCCACCATTTCCGGCGAGGCGTCGAGCCCGATCACCCGAGCCCCCGACTCCATGATCCGCTTGGTCAGCGCTCCGTCCCCGCATCCCAGGTCGAGGATGAGCTCGCCCGGCTGCGGGTTGAGAAGCTCGACGGCCGGCCGGCCGAGCGTCGGGACGAACCCGGCGTTGGTGGCGTAGTCGCTAGGCGACCATTGCGAGGACGAGTTGACGCTCATTTTGTCCCTTTATCGTGGAACGGATCTTGAGGGCTGGAGCCGCGCCAGGGAGATATGCTTGTCGGCTGGAGGTCGGGGCTGCGATCGGTGCAGCCGCGCTCCCCTTTGTACCGGCATCGACTGTCCACGGTCCCGGTGATCACCACGTATGTGCGGTTGAACGGCGCTGCCTTCCTGTCGAACTCGAATCCGTCATCGTCGATCTTTCCCGGGCCGATGCCGAGGACGGACAAACCGGGATCATGGAACTGCTTCTTCTCCCGGATTTCAGCGAAAGCCCGCTTCCACACCGCCACGTCGGCCTCGCGCGGATAGAGGTCGCAGCTATCTCCGGCGCAGTCTCCAAGATAGCCGACGACCCTCACGGTCCTCCCGTTCAGTTCTTCGATCTGAGGCACCAACTGATCCACCGTATATAGCGGTGGCTCCGCCTTCGAACGCGCACACGAAGCGCTCGCGCCGGCCAGCAGTCCCAGGAAGGAGAACGGAGCCAGCCTCACTGGTTGTCGCAGAAGCTCTTGTAGGCGGCCTGATCCATCAGCGCGTCGAGTTCGGACGTGTTGGAAAGGCGTAGGCGGAAGAACCAGCCCTGCCCTTCCGGATCGGTGTTGCCGAGCGACGGGTCGTCGACCAGCCCCTGGTTCGATTCGGTGACTTCGCCCGAGACGGGCGCATAGACGTCGGAGGCGGCCTTCACCGATTCGACGACGGCCGCGTCGCCGCCCTGCTCGACCGACTTGCCGGCTTCAGGGAGCTCGACGAAGACGATGTCGCCGAGCTGGCCCTGGGCGAAGTCGGTGATCCCGACCGTCGCCTGATCGCCCTCGACGCTCACCCACTCATGCTCCTTCGTATAGTAAACGGTCATCAGGCGGCTCCCTTGCGGTGGTAGCGGTGGGGGACGAAGGGCATGGGTACGACCTTCGCTTCGAATATCCTCCCGCGCTGGGCGAGGCGAACGGCGCTTCCGGGCTCGGCCGAAGCGGCGGGAACATAGGCCATGGCGATCGGCGCTTCGAGGATCGGCGAGAAGCCTCCGCTCGTCACCTTGCCGACTTCGTCGCCGTCCTCGTCGACCACGGTCGCGCCTTCGCGGACGGGCTGCCGTCCCTCGACCGCGAGGCCGGCCCGCCGGCGGATCGGGCCGCTTTCCAGCTCGGCCATGATCCGGTGCCAGCCGGCGAACCCGCCTTCGGCGCGCCGGCGCTTGGAGAGGGCGAAGACGAGGTCCGCCTCGACCGGGGTGATGTCGGTATCGAGGTCGTGGCCGTAGAGCGGCAGTCCCGCTTCCAGGCGCAGCGAATCGCGCGCGCCGAGACCGATCGGCTTCACTTCCGGCTGCTCGGCGAGAAGCTCGGCGACCTCGGCGACCCGGGCGGCGGGCACGGAGATCTCGAAACCGTCCTCCCCGGTATAGCCGGAGCGGCTGATCCAGGCGCTCGCACCGCCCAGGTCGAACGCGGCGCCGGTCATGAAGCCGAGCCGCTCCACCCCCGGCGCGATCCGCGACAGCGCCTCGACCGCGCGAGGGCCCTGCAGGGCGAGCAAGGCCTGCTCCTTCATGTGATCGAGCACCACGCCGCGCGGCAGCCGTTCGGCGATATGGGCGATATCGCCTTCCTTGGTCGCGCCGTTCACGACCATGTAGAAATGGTCGCCGCGGCGGGTGACCATCAGGTCGTCGACGATCCCGCCCTGGTCGTTGAGAAGCAGCGAGTAGCGAAGCCGGCCGTCCTTGAGGATGGCGAGATCGGCGGGAAGCATCGTCTCCAGCGCCGGCTCGGCCTCGGCCCCGGCGATGATCAGCTGGCCCATGTGGCTGACGTCGAACAGGCCGGCCGATTCGCGGGTCCAGCGATGCTCCGCGATGATCCCCTCATATTGGATGGGCATGCGGTAGCCGGCGAACGGCACCATTCGAGCGCCTTGGGCGACGTGCCATGGGTCGAGGGGAAGAGGGCGTTCGGCGGGGTCGCTCATGCTGTCGTGTCTCCGGGGCGTCGCTCCAACGCACGGCGGGGCCGAACGGTGTCGCAATCATCCCCCTCTGTCACGGAACCTGAGAGCTTTCCCCACCGCAGGTGGCGGGTTACCCCTTCGGTGGCCTTCCGAAGCCGAAGCGGCGGAAGGCGCTTTCCAGAGTGTCTTTGCGCGCGCGGTCCCGTCTGCCTGAGAGATTCCGGGGCGGTTGCTCCTTCGGCGCCCCGGATCAGGTCCGGGGTCTCTCCCGCGTGCGCACCGGCGGTGAGGCCGGCGACGGCGCCGCTCTGGGGCCTCGCGGGAGGAGAGTCAACGAGTCGCGTTGTAGGCGAGCTGCTCCGGAGTGAGCTGGAAGCCGACCAGCACCTCGAAGCTCACCCGCTGCACCGCCTCGCGCACCTTAGGGTCCGACATCGGGTCGACCGCCGCGTCGGGATCGCCGGGCTTGCGCGTGCGGGTGATCTGGGTGCGGATGTCCGCCGGGAGGGTCGCCGCCGCCCGGTTGATCGTCGCCGAGGCGGTGCCCCTCGTCTCCGCCCGCGCCTGGCCGTCGGCGAAATGGAGCCCGACCCGGCTTATCGACTTGGACTGGATGACCGTCCCGCCCTGAACGACCACGGCGAAATAGGGGATGACGACGTCGCGCGCGCCGCGCGTGTCGCGGCGCTGCGCCTGGACGTCGAACGTCACGGTCGAGGCGAGGTTGGCGCCGGTCTCGTCGCAGGTCGAGCGGACGTTGGTGATGTCGGCGACGACGTCGATCGCCCGGGCGTCACGACTGGTCTCGGGATTGAACAAGGTGACGTCGCCCGTCGCGGCGGGGATGGCGACGGTCGGGCAGGCGGAGCGGACGGCGATCACCCCCTGGTCCGTTATCTGCCCCTCGCCGGCGCAGCCGGAAATCAGAAGAAAGGCGGGAATCACCGCGGCAACGGCCGCTTTGCGCTTGAACACGGGCTCTTGGTCCTCATCTCTTCGGCAGGGGCGAAGCGCCCGCTTAAGGCAGGCGGCGGATCATAGGAAGCGGGTTCCGTCGAGGCAAGCAATCCGGTAGGACCGACACCGACCATGCCCACATCCAAACCGCCTTTGACGTTGCGGATCGCGGCGCCCCGCGGTTTCTGCGCGGGCGTCGACCGCGCCATCCGGATCGTCGAACTCGCCATCGAGCGCTTCGGCGCGCCGGTCTACGTCCGCCACGAGATCGTCCACAACCGCTTCGTCGTCGATAGCTTGAAAGCCAAAGGCGCGATCTTCGTCGCCGAGCTGGACGAGGTGCCGGACGGGGTACCCGTCGTCTTCTCCGCCCATGGCGTTCCCAAGGCGGTGCCGGCCCGGGCGGAGGAGCGCGGCCTCGACTTCCTCGACGCGACCTGCCCCCTCGTCTCCAAGGTCCACCGCCAGGCCGAGCGCCTGGTCGAGGCCGGCCGCCACATCCTCTTCATCGGCCATGCTGGCCATCCCGAGGTGATCGGCACCTTCGGCCAGGTCGGCGACGGGCAGATGAGCCTCATCGAGACGGTCGACGATGCCGAAGCGATCGCGCCCGCTGACCCGGCCAATCTCGCCTATCTCACGCAGACGACGCTCTCCGTCGACGACACCGCGGCGGTCATCGCCGTGCTCGAGCGCCGCTTCCCGGCCATCAAGGGCCCGAAGGGCGAGGATATCTGCTACGCTACCTCCAACCGCCAGTCGGCGGTGAAGGAGATCGCCCGCCGCTGCGAGGCCATGCTGGTGATCGGCGCGGCGAACAGCTCCAATTCCGTCCGGCTGGTGGAAGTGGCGGAGCGGGAGGGCGTTCGCGCCCGGCTGATCGGCCGAGCCGCCGATATCGATCTTGGCTGGCTGGCCGGAGTGGCCAATCTCGGCATCACCGCCGGAGCTTCGGCTCCCGAGATCCTCGTCCGAGAGGTGGTGGATTTCCTCCGCGGCCATTTCGACGTGACGGAGATCGAGGAAGAAGGCGTTGCCGAGCGGATGGTGTTCAAGCTTCCCCGCGGCCTCGAGGCCGCCGCCTGACCCCGCTTTGACCGACGTCGACATCTTCACCGACGGCGCCTGCAAGGGCAATCCCGGCCCCGGCGGCTGGGGCGCGATCATCCGTGCCGGCGAGCGCGAGAAGGAAGTCTCGGGCGGAGAGCCGCTCACCACCAACAACCGGATGGAGATGATGGCGGCGATCCGGGCGCTGCAGGCGCTGAAGCGTCCCTGCCGGGTCGCCCTCCACACCGACAGCATCTATCTTCGCGACGGCATCACCAAGTGGATCCACGGCTGGCGCCGCAACGGCTGGCGGACGGCCGACAGGAAGCCGGTCAAGAATGCGGAGCTCTGGCAGGAGCTGCTCGACGCCGCCGAGCCTCATACGATCGAATGGCGCTGGGTGAAGGGCCATGCCGGCCACCCCGAGAACGAACGCGCCGACCGCCTCGCCTGCGACGCTGCGGCGCAATTCGCGAGGCCCCGGCGCTGACCGTCCAGAATGGACGTCTGAATTCGCCCTAAAGTCACCCTGAACTTGGTTCGGGGTCCAAGTCTCCGTCCGCCCTGCGGCTCGAAGCTGGATGCTGAAACAAGTTCAGCATGACGAAAAGAGAGAAGCGCCTCGGCCTCACCCCTTCCCGAACCGCTGCGGCCGGTACGGAAGCGGGTCGATCTCGGGCTCCCGGCCGAGGAGCAAAGCCGCTCCGAGCTTCGCCGCGGCGGGAGCGGTCTGGATCCCGAAGCCGCCCTGGCCGGCGAACCAGAAGAAGCCCGCCCGAGCCGGATCGAGGCCGTAGACCGGCAGGCGGTCCGGAGCGAAGCTGCGCAGCCCCGCCCAGCGCCGCTCGACCCGCTCCACGCGCCAGTCGACCGCCTTTTCGAGCCGGTCGACCGCCACCGCGACGTCGAGCTCCTCCGCCGCGCAGTCGGACGCTTCGCACGGCGTCTCGTCATGGGGGCTGACCCACAGACGTCCCCCCGCCTCCGGCTTGAAGTAGAAGCGCCCCGCTATGTCGACGACCAGCGGCATTCCGGCCGGCGCGGGCGGCGAAACGGCCAGCTGAACGACCGTCCGGCGATAAGGCTGGATCCCGAGCGGCGCGACCTCGGCGAGACGCGCCACCGGGTCGGCCCAGGCTCCCGCGGCATCGACCATCAGCTCCGCCTCGAACCCGCCCGCCGAAGTGTCGATCCGCCACCGCCCCCCGTGCCGCGAGGCGCGGCTCATCCGGGCGCCGGTCGCCAGCTCGGCTCCGGAGCGGCGCGCCGAAGCGAGGTAGAAAGCATGGAGCGCCGCAACGTCAATGTCGGCGCAGCTTGGCTCCAGCAAGGCCTCCACCCACGCTTCGCGAGCGCCGGGAACCCACCGCTCGATGCCGTCGCGGTCGAGTCGCTCCAGGGTCACCTCGCCGGCGAACTCGGCCGCCATCGCGTCGAGCGCCGCGACCCCCTCCCGATCGGCGAGGTGAAGCCCCCGCCGCTCGCCGAGAAATCCCTGCTCGCGTAGGAACGCGCCGGAAGCGGTGGTGAGCGGCTGCACTCCCGGTCCTCCGTAGGTCTCCGACCAGAAGGCGGCGGAGCGGCCGGTGGAATGGTAGCCCGGCTCGTCCTCCGCCTCGAGCAGAAGCACGGAAGCGTGCGGCGCGAGCTCGGAGGCGAGGCTCGCCCCGGCCATTCCGGCCCCGACGATGGCGACGTCGAACTTCATCGCCGGGCGGCGAACCGCTCCAGGAAGGAGTCGATCGCGTCGAGCGCCTTTACGCGCACCGGATCGGCCTCGCGCAGCAGCTCGTGGCCGGCATCCTCGAACATCAGCAGTTCCGCCTTGGGCAAGGCCGACGCCGAGCGCCGGATCGCGCGCGAACTGACGAGCCGGTCGGTCTGCGTGCCGACGAGGAGGACCGGGCAGTCGACCTTTCGAAGGATCTCGGAGGTAAGCCGGTCGCACGACGCATAGGCGGCCTTCAGCCACGCCCAACTCGGCGCGCCCAGGCTGTAGCCGGGCTCCCTTTCCCACCACCACAGCTCGTCCAGATAGCGCGCCTTGCTGCTGGTGAGGATGCCCTGGCGAAGCGAGCCCGGCGGCGGCGGCGCGGCCGGCTGCTGCCAGGCCGGCTGACCGCCCCAGCCGAACAGGGTCATCACCGCCGCGGTCGACGCCGCGGCGAAAGGCGGCAGAGGCGTGCTGTTGATCCCGAGCATGGGCGCGACCAGGACGGCGCAGTCCAGCCTCGGCCGCCGCTCGGCGAGGGTCCGAAGCAGTAGGTGCCCGCCCATCGAATGGCCGATGGCGACGAACGGCCCCGCCTCCTCCACACGCCAATGGGCGAGGAGCGCCTCGAGATCGTCAACCATCGAATCGAAGCTGTCGACCCGCGCGTCCTCCCGGGGCTCGCGCGAGGCGCCCTGCCCCCGCCAGTCGAACGCCGTCACGTTCCAGCCGCGCCGGAACCAATGATCCTGGGCTTCCAGATATTTTTCGACGAAGTCGCCGCGCCCGCCGGCGAAGAGGAGGCTTCCGCGCACCGGCGCACCGGCGGGTTGACGCCGTTCGACGAGGCGGCAGACCCAGCCGTCGGGGGCGGTCCACCGGGACACGGCCGCATCCTCGGGAATCCGCCGGCGGTCGAGGTTGTGCGTCGCCATCGCCGCTGCGGTTACGGTTTCGAAAGCTCCTCCGTCTAGAGGGTTCACCATGAATGGGGGACTTTCCTGGCTTTTGATCGCTCTGCTCGCCGGCTTGCTCGGCGTTGCGGCGGCGCTGGACTGGCGAAGCCGGATCATCCCCAATTGGCTGAACGGCGCGATCGCGCTGCTCGCACCGCCTTTCTGGTATGCCGGCGGGCTTTCTCTCTGGCCCGACGTGGCGGTTCAGATCGGCGTCGCCTTCGCAGTCCTGGCGGTCTTCTGGATCGCCTTCCAGGTCGGCATGATGGGCGGCGGCGACGTCAAGATGCTCGCTGCGCTGGCGCTCTGGCTTCCGCTCGGCTCGCTTCTCCAGCTGCTGGTGATCATGTCGATCGGCGGCGGCGTGCTGACGCTTGCCATGGTGATCCCGCACCGGATCGCGAAGGCGGCCGGAAAACCCGAGATACCATACGGAATCGCCATATCGTTCGCCGGTTTCTGGCTGATTGGCGAACGGATTCTTAACCAATTTACCTGATGTGTAAGCCCGCTTCGCAAAGGGCGGGCTAGGAGGCTGCTGGCACCATGGATGTGAAAAAGCTCGTTCTGCTGATCGGCGCGCTCGTCATTGCGGCGGTGACGGCGATCACCGCCAAGAACATGTTCAGCGGCGCCGCCGCACCCGCAGCCTCCGCCGTCCCGGCACCGGTTCCCGAGGGGCCCGAAGTGCTGGTGGCGACCCGCTCGCTCCCCGTCGGAACCATCATCGACGCCGAGGCCCTGCGCTTCCAGCGCTGGCCCGAAGGCCTCGTCCAGCCGGCCTATTTCATCAAGAACAAGCCGGGGGTGAACCCCGCCGGCCTGATCGGCACGGTGGTGCGCAACGAAATCACCGCCGGCCAGCCGCTCACCACGGGCGCGCTGATCAAGCCGGGCGAGCGGGGCTACCTCGCCGCCGCCCTCGGGCCCGGGATGCGCGCCGTCACCGTCCCCGTCTCCGCGACGAGCAGCGTCGCCGGCTTCATCTTCCCGGGCGACCGGGTCGACATGGTGCTGACCCAGGACGTCGCCGGCGGCGAGGGACCGCCGCTCAAGGTTTCCGAGACCATCATCCGCAACATCCGCGTGCTCGCGACCGACAACCGGTTGAGCGCCCAGGGACCCGACGGACGGCCGGTGGTCGAGCGCTTCTCGACCGTCACCCTCGAGGCCACTCCCAAGATGGCGGAGAAGATTGCGGTGGCGCAGTCCATCGGCGGCCTCTCCCTCGCTCTGCGCTCGATCGCCGACAATTCGGCGGAGCTGGAGCGGGCGATCGCCTCCGGCGCGGTGAGCGTCCCGGCGAACGGCGATCCCAAGGCCGAACGCCAGATGCTCATTGCCGTCGCCAACAAGCCGATCGACACCGGAACCACCTACACCGTGGGCGCCGACGTCTCTCGCTTCCAGCGCAGCACCCGTCCGGTCGTCCATCCGCAGGCCCCGGCCGGCAGCACCTCGTCCGCGCCGACCGTGTCGGTGGCGGTCGGGGCCCCTTCCGCCCCTTCCGCGCCGTCCGGACCGGTCGTCCGGATCTCCCGCGGCAGCAACGTCACCGTCGTCCCGGTCGGAGCCAAGTAAGATGATGAAGCTCAACAAGCCGAACCCGGCGTCGCTCGCCACCGTGATTGCCGCCGTCATCGGCGCCACCGTCACGGCGACGATCCCCGCCCCCGCCTTCGCGCAGCCGGCGGCCGCCCGCCCCTCGAGCGAGATCACCCTCTCGGTCGGAACCGGACGGATGGTCCATCTCGACGCTCCGATGAGCGACCTCTTCGTCGCCAACGACGCGATCGCCGACGTCCAGGTCCGCTCGCAGAACCAGATCTACGTCTACGGCAAGTCGGCCGGGGAGACGAGCGTGTTCGCCACCGACAAGGCTGGGCGCACCATCTGGTCGACCACGGTCCGCGTCGGAACCAACCTCGGCTCGGTCGACGAGCTGATCCGAACCGCCATGCCCGAGGCGCAGATCCAGGCGCGGCCGATCAACGGCGCGGTCCTTCTCACCGGAACGGTCGCGGCGCCCGCCGACGTCGAGGAGGCGACCCGGATCGTCCAGACCTTCGTCGGCGCCAACACCCAGGTGATCAGCCGGTTGAAGACGGCGACCCCGCTCCAGGTCATGCTCAAGGTGACCGTCGCCGAGGTCAACCGCACGCTCGCGCGGCAGATCGGAGTCAATCTCAAGCAGTTCGGCGCCGGCACCGGCCCGTTCCAATTCTTCGGCAGCCGCGGACGGGACTTCGTCAACCGCAACGACTCCGGCGGTTACACCTTCAACCGCGACGAGGGCACGTCCTACATCAACGCGATCGCGCACAACATCTTCGGCGCCGACCTCATCGCGGGTCTCGACCTCAACCAGAATAACGGTGTGATCACCACTCTCGCCGAGCCGAACCTCAGCGCGGTCTCGGGTGAGACGGCGAGCTTCCTCGCCGGCGGCGAATTCCCGATCGTCACCTCGAGCCAGAACGGCACGACCGTCGAGTACAAGTCGTATGGCGTCAGCCTGGCCTTCACGCCGACGGTGCTGGAAGGCGGCCGGATCTCGATGCGGGTCCGCCCGGAGGTGTCGCAGCTAAGCTCGGCCGGCGCCGTCAAGACCGGGTCGTTCGAGATCCCGGCCCTCACCACTCGGCGCGCGGAGACGACGGTCGAGCTCGGCTCGGGACAGAGCTTCGTCATCGGCGGACTGCTTCAGAACGGCGGCCGCAACTCGATCGAGAAGACGCCTTTCCTCGGCGACCTGCCGATCCTCGGCGCCCTGTTCCGCTCGAAATCGTTCCAGCGCGACGAGACCGAGCTGGTGATCGTCGTGACCCCCTATTTGGTGCGGCCGGTCAATGCCCGCGACATCTCGCTTCCGACGGACGGTTACCAGGCCACTCCGACCGGCAGCCAGTTTCTCCTCGACAAGGACGAAGCTGGAGTCTCGGGCGCTCGGCGCCCCGGGCCGACGGTGTTGCCGGCTCGCGCCTCCGGACCCGGAGTGAGCGGCGCGGCGGCCACCGTACCGGTTCCCGCTCCGGCCGCCATCCGGCGCGACCAGAATGCCTCGGCAAAGCCGGCCGGCGGCTCCGCCGCGCCCGGCTTCTCCTTCCAGTGAACGCGATCGGTCGAAAGGACACCAAGATCATGGCACGCACCCATCGCACCGCCGCTCTCATCGCCGCCGCCGGCATCGCCGCGGCCGCCCTTCCGGGGATCGCCGCCGCCGGCGACAATCGCTCTCTTTACTCGGTCAACCAGCCGGTGGTCGAGCGGACCGACTACGTCCTCGACGTCGCGGCCCCGTCCGGAAACCTCTCCGCGGTCGAACGGGGCCGGCTTCGCGCCTGGTTCGACTCGCTCGACCTCGGCTACGGCGACCGGGTGTTCGTCGACGAGCCTTACGGGCCGGCCGGCGGGACCGCCGACGTGGCCCGGGTCGCGGCCGAATACGGCCTCCTGCTCAGCCGCGGCGCGCCGGTCACCGAAGGGGAGGTCCAGCACGGATCGCTCCGGATCGTCGTCAGCCGAAGCACGGCGAGCGTTCCGGGCTGCCCCAATTGGCGCTCCACCAAGTCGATCAACGCGACCTCGCCCAATTACGGCTGCGCGACCAATTCGAACCTCGCCGCGATGATCGCCGATCCGAACGACCTGGTCCTCGGCCAGAGCGGGACGATCGTTCCGGGCGATGCGCGTGGGGCCAAGGCGATCAAGTCGTATCGCGACGCGCCGCTTACCGGAGCCGCCGGCCTCAAGGTCGAGTCCTCGAAGGGAGGCAATTGATGAATGCGCCGTTCAACGCCGGCCGGGCGGCCGCGCTTAGGGATCCCTTCACCGCCTTCGTCTGCGACGAAGCGACGGCCGAGATGCTTCGTCCGATCGCGGTCGAGCATGGCTGGGCGCCCGAGAAGGTGAACAAGGGCGGCCTCCGCAACGCCGTCCAGGCGCTGTCGGTGGCGGCGAGCCCGGCCATCCTGTTCGTCGACCTTTCGGAATCGGGCGATCCCCTGAACGACATCAACGCCCTGGCGGAGGTGTGCGAACCCGGAACCGTCGTGATCGCGGCGGGCCAGGTCAACGACATCCGACTTTACCGCGACCTGGTCGCCTCTGGCCTTCAGGACTATCTGCTGAAGCCGTTCACGCCCGACCAGCTGCGCGACACCTTCGCGCACGCGCAGCTTACCATCTCGGGACCCCGTCAGAACGAGACGACGACGGACAAGCCGCACGTCGTCGCCGCCGTCATCGGCGTGCGCGGCGGAGTCGGCGGCTCGACCGTCGCCACCTCGCTCGCCTGGATGCTCGGCGACAAGGCGGGACGCTCCACCGGCCTCCTCGACCTGGACGTCCATTTCGGCACCGGCGCCCTCGCGCTCGACCTCGAGCCGGGCCGCGGCCTTACCGACGCGATCGAGAATCCCAGCCGGATCGACGGGCTGTTCATCGAGCGCGCGATGGTTCGCGCCACGGAGAAGCTCTCCGTCCTTTCCGCGGAAGCGCCGATCAGCCAGCCCTTCCTCAACGACGGCTCGGCCTTCTTCCAGCTCCAGGAGGAGCTTCGCAACGCGTTCGAGAGCACGGTGATGGACCTGCCGCGCCACATGCTGGTCCAGCACCCGCACCTCGTCCACGACGTCCATGTCGCGGTCGTCGTCGTGGAGTTCACCCTCGCAGCGACCCGCGATGCGATCCGTATCCTTAGCTGGCTGAAGTCGAACGCGCCGCAGGCGCGTGTCGTCGTGGTTGCCAACAAGGTCGCGGCGGGCGTCCAGGAGATCACCCGCAAGGATTTCGAGACGTCGATCGAGCGCAAGGTCGATCTTTGCATTCCCTTCGATGCCAAGGCGGCGGCGCAGGCGGCCAAGCTCGGCCAGCCGCTCGCCAAGGCGTCGACCTCCGCGAAGATCGCCCAGCCGCTCGGCCAGCTCGCCCTCCTGACCACCTCGGCCGTCTCCGAAGGGGAAGCCGAGGAGGAGGCGGACGCCAGCGTCTCGCTGATGAGCAAATTGAAGCTCAAGACCCTTCTGACGAAGGTTCCCAAGGCCAAATCGAAGGCGTGAACGCTGGGCCCGCTTCGGCAGGCGCACCAAAGGTGATGGGATAAGATCGTGTTCGATTTCTCCACGCTGCTGCTGATTGGCGGGCTCCTCGGCACGATGCTGCTGGCGGCGGCCGCCTTCTCGGGGCCGTCGCGCAACAAGGCGCTGAGCCGGCGCCTGGAGACGGTGCGCGAGCGCCATACCAAGTCGCTGGAGGTGGCCGCTCAGGCCCAGCTCAAGCGCATCCTGCAAAGCCGCGCCGAGACCCGGATGGACGGGCTCGCCCAACGCTTCATCCCCAAGCCGGCCCTGCTTCGCCGCCGGCTTCAGCAGACCGGCAAGAGCTGGACCCTCGGGCAATATGCCACCGGCTGCCTGCTCGTCATCGCCGTCGTCACCGCGCTTCTCATGCTTCGCGGAATGCCGCTCGCTTTGTCGGTCCTCGTCGGCCTGTTCTGCGGAATCGGGATCCCGCATTACCTCACCGGCAAGCTGATCACGCGCAGGATCATGAAGTTCAACGCCCGCTTCCCGGACGCGCTCGAGCTGATGGTGCGCGGCCTCCGCTCCGGACTTCCGATCTCCGAGACGGTAAGCATCGTCGCCGACGAGGTGCCGGGGCCGATCGCCGAGGAGTTCCGAAGCGTCTCCGACAAGATGAAGATCGGCCGAACGATGGAGGTCGCGCTCCAGGAGACCGCCGACCGGCTCGGGACGGCCGAGTTCCAGTTCTTCGTCATCACGCTGGCCATCCAGCGCGAGACCGGCGGCAACCTCGCCGAGACCCTCGCCAACCTCGCCGACGTGCTTCGCAAGCGCGCCCAGATGAAGCTCAAGATCAAGGCGATGTCGTCCGAATCCAAGGCCTCGGCCTGGATCATCGGCTCGCTGCCCTTCATCGTCTTCACTCTGATCATGATCATCAACCCCGGCTACATGGGCAAGTTCTTCGTCGACCAGCGCCTGATCGTCACCGGCCTCGGCGGCATGGTGTGGATGGGGGTGGGCGTGTTCATCATGGCCAAGATGATCGACTTCGAAGTCTAGGAAAGCGACGAACATGGTACCTTCTTCCGGACCGAAGATCCTCGGCGTCGACGTGATCATGGTGGCGACCTTCCTCGCCGCCGTGGCCACCTTCGCCGTGCTCGTCGCCATCTATGCCGCAACCACGGTCAAGAACCCGATGGCCAAGCGGGTGAAGGCGCTGAACGAGCGGCGCGAGCAATTGAAAGCCGGGATCGTCGCCTCGACCTCCAAGCGGCGCCGCAACATCACCAACAAGAACGAGATGGCGGACAAGGTCCGAAGCGTCCTCGGCTCGTTGAAGATGCTCCAGGACGAGCAGATCGAAAAGGCGCAGAAGCGGCTGATGCAGGCCGGCATCCGGTCGAAGGACCTCGCCTTCGTCGTGATCTTCGCGCGCCTGGTGCTCCCGGTCGTCTTCGGGACGATCATCATCCTCGGAGTCTATGCGCTCGACTGGTTCCCGGCGTGGAGCGCTCTGAAGCGCTACGGACTCGTCGCCGGAACCCTTCTGCTAAGCTACAAGGCCCCCGATCTGTGGCTGAAGAACAAGGTCACCAAGCGGACGTCGGCGATCCGCAAGGGCCTCCCGGACGCGCTCGACCTGCTGGTCATCTGCGCGGAAGCCGGCCTCACCGTCGACGCCGCCTTCAACCGGGTCGCGCGCGAACTCGGCAAGGCCTATCCCGAGCTCGGCGACGAATTCGCGCTGACGTCGATCGAGCTGGGCTTCCTCACCGACCGCCGCTCCGCGTTCGAGAACCTCGCCACCCGAATCGACCTCGAGGCGGTCCGCGGAGTCGTCACGACGATGATCCAGACCGAGAAATACGGCACTCCGCTCGCCAGCGCCCTTCGCGTGCTCGCCGCCGAGTTCCGCAACGAGCGGATGATGCGCGCCGAGGAAAAGGCCGCCCGCCTGCCGGCGATCATGACCGTTCCGCTGATCCTGTTCATCCTGCCGGTGCTGTTCATCGTCATCCTCGGTCCGGCGGCCTGCTCGATCTCCGACAACCTCATCAACCGCTAGTCTTACTCTCTCCTCCCCCCGCCTTCCGGGGGAGGAGGACCGCCGAAGGCGGTGGAGGGCTTCTCGGGAAAGAGGCCCCTCAACCACCCTTCGGGCGGTCCCCTCCCCTGCAAATGCAGGGGAGGATTAGGCCGCCTCCGGAACAATCCCTGCCTTACGCCGGTTCACCCGCCGCCATTCCAAGCGGAGGAGAGAGACCTTGCCGGCCTTCACCAACGACCAGTGGGTCATCGTCGCCCTCGTTTTCCTGCTCGGCCTCGTCGTGGGCATGATCCTGATGGCGGGCGGCAAGTGGAAGCGCCGCTATCGCGAGGAGAATGCCCGGGTGCGCGAGCTCGAGGCGGAGAATGCCCGGCTCGTCTCCGAGCGCGGCGAGATGGACACGCTCCGCCAGGCCGCGGCGCGGGACGAGGCGCGCCGGCGGGTGGACGGGCCGGGGCCGCTCTGACGCCAATTGGCGACAGTCACTATTTTCGCCGTATGGCGGCGGAGCGTTACTGCTCCGCCTGCAAAATGGTGACTGTCACCATTTTCAAAGACCCAGCGCGTCGGCGGCGTTGCGGTGCTTCAGCGCCGCCTGCGCCGCGGCGAGGCGCGCGATCGGCACCCGGTAGGGCGAGGCGCTGACGTAATCGAGGGCGAGGCCCTCGCAAAAGGCGATCGAGGTCGGGTCGCCGCCGTGCTCGCCGCAAATGCCGAGCTTGAGGCCGGGGCGCGCCGCCCTTCCCCGCTCCGCCGCAAGCGCAATCAGCTCGCCCACCCCTTCCTCGTCGATCGAGACGAACGGGTCGCGACCGTAAATGCCCTGCTCGACATATTGGCCGAGGAAGCGGCCGGCGTCGTCGCGGCTCACGCCGAGCGTGGTCTGGGTGAGGTCGTTGGTCCCGAAGCTGAAGAATTCGGCTTCTTCCGCGATGCTCCCGGCGCGAAGCGCGGCGCGGGGGAGCTCGATCATGGTCCCGACCAGATAGTCGACCGAGGCGCCCTTCTCCTGAAACACGGCCGCGGCGGTCCGGTCGATCAGCGCCTTGATGATCTGAAGCTCGGCGCGGGTTCCGACGAGCGGCACCATCACCTCCGGAACCGGGGCCTCGCCGCCCTCCGCCGCCACCGCGACGGCCGCCTCGAAGATGGCGCGGGCCTGGATCTCGTATATTTCGGGATAGGTGATGCCGAGCCGGCAGCCGCGATGGCCGAGCATCGGGTTGAACTCGTGAAGCTCGTTGGCGCGCCGGCGAAGCACGTCGACCGTGCTCCCGGCCGCCGCGGCGACCTCGGCGAACTCCTCCTCGCTATGGGGAAGGAATTCGTGGAGCGGCGGGTCGAGCAGCCGGATCGTCACCGGAAGCGGCGCCATGATCCGGAAGATCTCCTCGAAGTCGCCGCGCTGGGCGGGGAGGAGCTTGGCGAGCGCCGCCCGCCGGCCGGATTCGTCCGAGGCGAGGATCATTTGGCGGACGCTGGTGATCCGCTCGGAATCGAAGAACATATGCTCGGTCCGGCAAAGACCGATCCCCTCGGCGCCGAACTCGCGCGCGGTGCGGCAATCCTGCGGGGTCTCGGCGTTGGTGCGGACCTTGAGGCGCCGGACCTTGTCGGCCCAGGCCATGAGGGTGCCGAAGTCGCCGACCAGCTCCGGCTGGACGGTGGCGACGGCGCCGAGCATCACCTCGCCGGTCGAACCGTCGATGGTGATCGTCTCGCCTTCCTTCACATGCGTGGAGCCGACCCGCATGGTTCGGGCATGATAGTCGATCGAGATGGCGCTCGACCCGCTGACGCAGGGCCGCCCCATGCCGCGCGCGACGACGGCGGCGTGGCTGGTCATGCCGCCCCGGGCGGTGAGGATACCCTGGGCCGCGTGCATGCCGTGAATGTCCTCGGGGCTGGTCTCGACCCGCACGAGGATCACCTTCTCGCCCAAGGCGGCGCGGGTCTCGGCGGTGTCGGCGTCGAACACGGCGGCCCCCGAGGCGGCGCCGGGCGAGGCGGGAAGGCCCTTGGCGATGACGTTGCGATGCGCCTTGGGGTCGAGGGTCGGGTGGAGAAGCTGGTCGAGCGCCTGCGGGTCGATGCGGAGCACCGCCTCCTCCTGGGAGATCAGCGCTTCCGCCGCCATGTCCACCGCGATGCGGAGCGCCGCCTTGGCGGTGCGCTTGCCCGAGCGGGTCTGGAGCATGAACAATTTGCCGCGCTCGACGGTGAATTCGATGTCCTGCATGTCGCGATAATGGCGCTCGAGCAGGTCGAAGACCCGGGCGAGTTCGGCGAAGACTTCGGGCATGGATTCTTCCATCGACGCCGCCTTGGCGCCGGCCGATTCGCGGGCTGCGCGGGTGAGATATTGCGGCGTCCGAATCCCGGCGACGACGTCCTCGCCCTGGGCGTTGATCAGATATTCGCCGTAATAGGCCCGTTCGCCGGTCGACGGGTTACGGGTGAAGGCGACTCCGGTGGCGCTCGTCTCGCCCATGTTGCCGAACACCATCGCCTGGACGTTGACGGCCGTTCCCCAGTCGCCCGGAATGCCGTTCAGGCGGCGGTAGGTCTTCGCCCGGTCCGACTGCCAGGAGCCGAAGACGGCGCCGATCGCGCCCCAAAGCTGCTCGTTCACGTCCTGCGGGAAGGGCCGGCCCCAATGCTCCTCGACCAAATCCTTGTAGGTGCGGGCGAGTCGGCGCCAGTCCTCGGCCTCGAGGCCGGTGTCGAGGTGGACGCCCTTATCCTCCTTGGCGATCTCGAGCGCCTCCTCGAAGGCGCCGTGGGGAAGGCCGAGGACGACGTCGGAATACATTTGGATGAAGCGGCGGTAGCTGTCCCAGGCGAAGCGCGGGTCGCCGGAGATGGCGGCGAGCCCCTCCACCGTCTCGTCGTTGAGGCCGAGGTTCAGGACGGTGTCCATCATCCCCGGCATCGACACGCGGGCGCCCGAGCGGACCGAGACGAGGAGCGGGTCGGCGGGGTCGCCGAAGCTTTTGCCGGTCAGGCCCTCGACATGGGCGAGGCCCTGGGCGACTTCGGAGCGAAGGCTGTCGGGGAAGCTCTCCCCTTCGGCGTAGTAAAGCGCGCAGACCGGGGTCGAGATCGTGAAGCCCGGCGGGACCGGAAGGCCGATCGACGCCATCTCGGCGAGGTTGGCGCCCTTGCCGCCGAGCAGATTCTTGTTGCCCGCTTCGCCATCGGAGATGCCGCCGCCGAAGCGGTAGACGTAGCGGGTCATGCGCGGCGGTCCGGGCGAATGGTCCCAATGTTCGCACTGGCCATGAAGGCGTCAGTAGCCATGCTCATCCCTCGATCCGGGAAAAGTCCGCCACCTGGTGGACCGCGTCGCGCATCCGGGCGAGGAGAGCGAGGCGGGCGTCACGCCTGGCGGGATCGGGATCATTGACGGTCACCTTGTCGAAAAATGCATCCACGGGCGCGCGCAGGCTGGCGAGCGCCGCCATCGCGCCTTCGAAATCCTCCGCCTCGACCGCCGAACGGGCGCGCGGCTCGGCCGAATCGAGGGCGGCGATCAGCTTTTGTTCCTCATCCAGAGGGGTGTAGGAAAGTTGTTTTTTCACCGTCGCCCCAGCGGAGGCTGGGGTCCCGGCGGGTGAAAGGCTCGGCCGCTCTTCACCCCCTGGGGTCCCAGCCTTCGCTGGGACGACGGGATTTGCCCACCCCTCCTTCTTGAGGATGTTGGCGGCGCGCTTGTAGCCGGCGAGGAGGTCGGCGCCCTCCGGCGTCTCGACGAAAGCCTGGAGCGCGTGGACCCGGGCGAGCAGGCGGACGAGATCGTCCTCGCCGCCGAGCGCGAACACCGCGTCGATCAGGTCGTGGCGGACCCCCGCCTCGCGCTGCTGGACCTTGAGGCGGTCGACGCCGAATTGTACAATTTCTTCAGCTAGTGCCTTCATCTTCGCCGCGTCACCGATGAGCAGACGGCGACCTAATACAGCCTGCAGCCGCGCGTGACTTTCAACACTGCCCGCTAGCCCCTCGCTCAGCTCTTCAACTTGGGTCGGCGGCGACCCGGTCAAGTCCCCCTCGACGAACTGATCAATTCGACGAGCATCTTCCTGTAGTGATTCGAGAAGTTGCACATATTGTTCATCGAAACCGAGAAGCACTTTTAGACAGAGATTCGAAAAGGCGACCCGAATACCCTTTTCCAAAATCAACGCGAGCACGCCTATGACTGCTCGCCTCACGGCAAACGGGTCTCGTGACCCGCTAGGCCGTTCCCCAATCGCCATGAATCCGGACACGGTATCCAGCTTGTCGGCCAGACTCGCCGCCACCGTGACCGGTGCGGTGGGGACTTCGTCGCCCTGCCCTACCGGCTTGTAATGGTCGCGGATGGCGTCGGCGACTTGGGCGTCCTCGCCCTGCGCCCTCGCGAGGTGGCCGCCGATCTGGCCCTGGAGCTCGGGGAACTCGCCGACCATCTGGGTGACGAGGTCGGCCTTGCAGAGGCGGGCGGCGCGTTCGGCGAGGGCGGCCAACTCCGTCGCCCCAGCGGAGGCTGGGGCCCCAGGGGGTGAAGGGCTCCGGCGGTTTTCACCCGCTGGGGCCCCAGCCTTCGCTGGGGCGACGTGCCCTTTGACAATCCCCTCCTCGACCAGCCAGCGGGCCAGATTGGCGACCCGGTCGACCTTGTCGGCGAGGGTGCCGAGCTTTTCGTGGAAGACGATTTGCGAGAGCTTCTCCGCCTGCGTCTCGAGCGAGACGGCGAGGTCCTGCTCCCAGAAGAATTTGGCGTCGGAGAGTCGGGCGGAGAGGACGCGCTGGTTGCCCTGGACGATCGCCCGGCCGCCATCCTCGGCTTCGATATTGGCGGTGCAGACGAAGTTGGGGGCGAGGCTCCCCCGCTCCTCCCCGGTACGGGGAGGGGGACCAGCCGCAGGCTGGTGAAGGGGCTGCTCCGGAGGCCGTGCCAGCCCCTCCACCGGCTTCGCCGGTCCCCCTCCCCGTTGCGGGGAGGAGCTTAGAAGCGCAAAATATTTCTGGTTGGTGCGCATGGTGAGCTGGATCACCTCGGGCGGCACCTGGAGATATGCGGGGTCGAAGGCGCCGAGCAGGGGCACGGGCCATTCCGTCAGGCCGGCATTTTCGGCGACCAGGCCCTCGTCCTCGACCAGCGACAGGCCGGCTTGGGCGGCCAAAGCGGCGGCGCCTTCGCGGATCATCCGGCGGCGCTCGTCCTGATCGACCACGACGTGGCAGGCCTTGAGCTTCTCGACATAGTCGTTTGCGCTTCCGATCGTGATCGGGCCGGTGTGGTGGAAGCGGTGGCCGACGGTGGCCGCGCCGGAGCGAAGGCCGGCGATCTCGAAGTCGACGATCTCCTCTCCGAACAAGGCGACGATGCCTTGGAGGGGGCGGACCCAGCGAAGGCTCTCGGTCGAGGTGGAGGCGTCGCCCCAGCGCATCGACTTGGGCCAGGGAAAGGCGCGGACGATGGCGGGGATCGCTTCGGCGAGGACGGCGGCGGTGGAGCGGCCGGGTCGGTCGACGACCGCGTAGAATATGCCGTCGCGCTCCTCGAGCTGCCCGCGCTCGAGGCCGGTCTTGCGAAGGAAGCCTTCGAGCGCCTGGGGCGGGGCGGAGGCGCGCGGACCCTTGGTTTCCTCGCGCACCGCGGCGGTTTCGGCAGGGAGGCCCCGCGCGACCAGGGCGAGGCGGCGCGGCGTCGCCCAGGTTTCTAGCGCCTCGGCCTTCAGCCCCGCCTTGGCGAGCTCGGCGGCGAACAGCCGGGCGAGATCGTCCCGCGCCTTGTCCTGCATCCGCGCCGGAATTTCCTCGGAGAGGAGCTCGAGGAGAAAGTCGGTCATCGAACGTCATCCCGGCGAAGGCCGGGACCCAAGCACACGGAGGTCATCGTTATAGTGCTACGGGCGCCGTGTTCCTGGGTCCCGGCCTTCGCCGGGATGACGAGGGTTCGATTCCCTTCACCCGCTCCACCCATCACGACGCCCATCCGTTCTTTTCCATCCAGCTCTGGCAGGCGCCTTTGGCGAGGTCGCGGACCCGGCCGATATAGGCCTGGCGCTCGGCGACGGAGATCACTCCCCGCGCCTGGAGGAGGTTGAAGAGGTGGCTCGCCTTGATCGCCTGGTCGTAGGCCGGGAGCGGGAGCTTCGCCTCGATGCAGCGGGCATTCTCCTCGGCGGCGTCCTTGAACCAGCGAAACAGGGTGTCGGTGCTCGCCGTCTCGAAATTATAGGCGCTGAACTCGCGCTCGTTCTCGAGGAAGACGTCGCCGTAGGAGACGCCCCCCTCCCCGTCCTTGGCGTCGTTGAAGCGGAGGTCGTAGACGTTGTCGACGCCCTGGACGTACATGGCGAGCCGCTCGAGACCGTAGGTCAGTTCGCCCGCCACCGGCTTGCAGTCGTAGCCGCCGACCTGCTGGAAATAGGTGAACTGGGTCACTTCCATGCCGTCGCACCACACTTCCCAGCCGAGCCCCCAGGCGCCGAGCGTGGGGCTTTCCCAATCGTCCTCGACGAAGCGGATGTCGTGGGCGGTGAAGTCTATGCCGATCGCTTCCAGGCTTCCGAGGTAGAGCGACTGAAGGTCGGCGGGGCTCGGCTTCAGGATCACCTGATATTGGTAATAATGCTGGAGCCGGTTGGGATTCTCGCCGTAGCGGCCGTCGGTCGGGCGGCGGCACGGCTGGACGTAGGCGGCCTTCCAGGGATTGGGGCCGAGCGAGCGAAGAGCGGTGGCGGGGTGGAAGGTGCCCGCCCCCATCTCCACATCATAGGGCTGGAGAATGAGGCAGCCGTGGCGGCTCCAATAATCGTGGAGCGTCAGGATGAGGCGCTGGAAGCTGGGCGGCGTGCCGTCGGCCAAGGGGCGTCTTTCGCGTTGCAACAAAGGGGTCGCGCCGCTTTGGCGCATGGGGCATGGGCGAGGCAAGCCCTCGAAGCGGCGTATGACGGGGCAAGAGAAGGAAAAGGCGTGATGATCGGCAGGTGGTTCGGACGGATCTTGGCGACCCTGGCGGGGCTCGGGCTCGCCGCCTGCGCGCCGCAGGCGGGCGTGGAGCGGGCGGAGCGCGGCACCGGCCATCCCGCGATGTGGAAGGTCTCGGACGCCGACACCACGATCTACCTGTTCGGGACCTTCCACCTTCTGCCCAAGGGCACCGAGTGGCGCACCCCGGCCTTCGAACGGGCGCTCGCCTCGTCGGACGAGCTGGTCCTGGAGATCGGCAATCTCGACGACCAGGCGGCGCTTGCCGGGACTTTGCTCCGGCTCGGAATGTCGCCCGGGCTTCCGCCGATCGTCGAGCGGGTTCCGGCGGAGAAGCGCAAGGCGCTGGAGGCGATGATCGCGGAAAGCGGTATTCCGGCCGCGGCGCTCGACCGGATGGAGACCTGGGCGGCCGGGCTGATGCTGGCCAGCGTCACCTACAAGCAGCTCGGTATCGATCCCAGCGCCGGGGTCGAGCGGACCATCCAGGGGCCGTGGAAGGCGAGCGGCCGGCCGGTGCTCGGCCTGGAGACGGTGGAGGACCAGTTCGGCCTGTTCGACCGATTGCCCGAGGAATCGCAGAGGCGCTTCCTGGTGGCGATGCTCGATTCGCCCGCGCAGGCGAAGAAGCAGTTCGCGGCGATGCTCGCCTCGTGGAGCCGGGGCGACGTCGCCGGGATCGCCAAGACGTTCGACGACGAGACGCTCGCCTCCTCCGACCTTCGCGACGCGCTGATGACGAAGCGCAACGCCAAGTGGGCGGCTTGGCTGAAGAAAAGGCTGGAGCGGCCCGGCACGCTGTTCGTCGCGGTCGGCGCCGGGCATCTCGCGGGCAACGATTCGGTCCAGCGCATGCTCGCGGCGGAAGGCATAAGGGCGGAGCGCATCCAGTAATGGCGATCCGCCTGATCTGCCTCGATGCCGACGACACGCTGTGGCAGAACGAGGCCTATTTCCAGCGCACCCGGGCGCGGCTCGCCGAGCTTCTGGAACCCTGGGCGGCCGCGGCGGCGGTGGAGGCGCATGTCGAGGCGGTCGAGCACCGCAACCTCCCCGTCTACGGCTACGGCGCCAAGGGCTTCGCCTTGTCGATGGTCGAGGCGGCGGTGGAGCTTAGCGGCGGCGCGGTATCGGGCACGACGATGAGCCGCATCCTCGACCTCGGCAAGGAGATGCTGGGCCATCCCGTCGAGCTGCTCGACGGGGTCGCCGACGCGCTCGACGCGCTTGCGGCGCGCGGACGGCTGGTGCTGGTGACCAAGGGCGACCTCTGGCACCAGGAGGCCAAGCTCGCCGCCTCCGGGCTCGGCGAGCGCTTCGCCGGGGTGGAGATCGTCAGCGACAAGAAGGCGGCGACCTATGCCCGCATCTTCGAGCGCTACGGGGTGGCGCCGGAGGAGGCGGTGATGGCCGGCAATTCGATGCGCTCCGACATATTGCCGGCGCTCGAGGCGGGCGCCTGGGCGGCCTTCGTGCCGTTCGAACTATGCTGGAGCCACGAGGCGGCGGACGCTCCGGAGGGGCATGAGCGGTTCGTCGAGCTGGGGAGCCTGGCGGAGCTGCCGGGGTGGGTGGATTCGATCGGCGAATAAACTCGGGTCCTATCGCGCTCGTCACCCTGAACTCGTTTCAGGGTCCACTTCTCCACCCGCGAGGCGGTTCGGCCCTGGATGCTGAAGCAAGTTCAGCATGACGAACCAAGGGTCTGCCCGATGGTGGGCGACCATCCCTCACGCCCGCGGCGCCTGCCTTCGGTAGCTGAGCGCCTCCGCCACATGCACCCGCCCGACCCGCTCGCCGCCGGCGAGGTCGGCGATGGTTCGGGCGACGCGCAGGACCCGGTGGAAGCCTCGGGCGGAGAGGCGCATCGCCTCGGCGGCCTGGCCCATCAGGCGGCGGCCGGGCTCGTCGGGGGTGGCGACGGCGTCGAGAAGCTCGCCGTCCGCCTCGGCATTGGTCCGGACGCCGTGGGCGGCGTAGCGCTCGGTCTGGATCCGGCGCGCGCGGGCGACGCGCTTGCCGACCTCGGCCGAGCCTTCGGCCGGCGGCGGAAGGACGAGGTCGACCGCGGCGACGGCCTGGACGTCGACATGGAGGTCGATCCGGTCGAGCAGGGGCCCGGAGACCTTGGCCTGATAGTCGGCGGCGCAGCGCGGCGCCCGCGAGCAGGCCAAAGCGGGGTCGCCGAGGTGGCCGCAGCGGCAGGGATTCATCGCGGCGACGAGCTGCACCCGCGCCGGGAAGGTGACGTGGGCGTTGGCCCGGGCGACGGAGACCGTTCCCGTCTCGAGCGGCTGGCGGAGCGAATCGAGGGCGGAGCGCTGGAACTCGGGAAGCTCGTCGAGGAACAGGATGCCGAGATGGGCGAGGCTGACCTCGCCGGGGCGGACTCGGAGGCCGCCGCCGACGAGGGCCACCATCGAGGCGCTGTGGTGGGGCGAGCGGAACGGCCGGCTGCGCACCAGCCGGCCGCCGTTCAGGGTCTCGGCGACGCTGGCGATCATCGACACTTCGAGCGCCTCGGACGCGGTCAGCTCCGGCAGGATCCCCGGCAGGCAGGCGGCGAGAAGCGACTTGCCGGCCCCCGGCGGCCCGGTCATCAGCAGATTGTGGCCGCCGGCCGCGGCGATCTCCAGCGCCCGCTTCGCCGTCTCCTGGCCCTTGACCTGCGCGAGGTCGGGGCCGGTCGCCTCGAGCAGGGCTTCGCCCGGCCGCGGCGGAGCGAGGACCGAGGTTCCGCGGAAATGGTTGAGCAGGGCGACGAGATCGGGCGCGGGCACGATTTCGACGTCGCCCGCCCACGCGGCCTCCGGCCCCTGCGCCGCCGGGCAGATCAGCCCCAGGGTCCGGGCCGAGGCGTGCATCGCGGCGAGCAGGACTCCGGGCGACGGAGCGACCCGGCCGTCGAGGCCGAGCTCGCCGACGGCGACGTAGCCCGCAAGCGTTTCGCCGTCGACCGCGCCCATCGCGGCGAGGAGGCCGAGCGCGATCGGAAGGTCGTAATGCGACCCCTCCTTCGGCAGGTCGGCGGGCGAGAGGTTGACCGTGATCCGCTTGGGCGGAAGGGTGAGTCCGATCGCGGCGAGGGCGGCGTGGACCCGCTCCCGGCTCTCCGCCACCGCCTTGTCGGGAAGGCCGACGACCAGGAACTTGGGGAGCCCCGCGGATATCTGGACCTGGACCTCGACCGCCCGCGCCTCCAGCCCGAGAAACGCCACGGTGGCGACATGTGCAACCATTATCGAAACTTTCCTTGCGCGACTCACGTCTTTTGCACGGGTTTTACGGGTCTCGCCAGCCGATGGAGCGTCCATCTTGATCCGAAGTGGAGGAAAGTTGACGCCGCTGCGAAAGAGGCCGAACGTTCCGGCTGCGGACCGAGTCTCGGTCCGCAGGTGGCAAGGGGACGGACGATGAGCGGCTACATGGTGACGACCACGAACGGCCAGACCGGCCACAGGAACTTCTACATGGTCAACCATGACGATCCGGCCCGGGCGGTCGAGGCGGTCAATCGAATGATGGGGGTCAGCGACGCCCAGGCGCTCAGCTCGATCCCCGACGAGACGATCGGCGCCCACAACCTCACGCTCGGACAGGCCTGGCTGTGCACGACCACCGACGCGGCCGGGGCCGTCACCCACAGCGAGTTGAAGTGACGAGCGCCCAAGCCGTCTTGCATCGATAATACGGCGGCCCCACATCGCGGCGCATGAACGAGGACAAGCGCCAACCGGAGAAAGGTCAGGGACTGACCGCCATTCCCGCCGTCCGGATGGCGCTCGTCGTCCTGGGCTTCATCCTGATCGCGCTGACTCCGGTCGTCGGGGCGCTGCCGGGGCCGGGGGGGATCTTCGTGTTCGCCGCCGGGGCGACTTTGGTGCTTCGCTACAGCGACTGGGCGAAGAAGCAGTATGTGAAGTTCAAGAAGAAGCATCCGCGCAAAGGCGCCTGGGCGGACTGGGGCCTTAGGCGTGGAAGCCACCAGCGGCGCGAGGCTCTGAAGAAGGAGCGCGAGGCCGCCGAAGCGGCGCAGCCGCCGGAATCTCCGGCCGATCTCGAGGCGGAGCCCGGGGTCGAGACCGCGGAGCTTCACCTCGGCACTCTGCAGGTCAACGAAGCCTCGAGCCGGGCCGTTCGCGATTGACTTTGAGGGCGGCCCTGCCTATCGGCACCCGCAACGGCGGCCGCGCTCCTGGGCGTGGCCCTTTTAGTTATATTTTTCGAGGTATGAGCGATGAAGCGCACCTTCCAGCCGAGCCGTCTCGTGCGCAAGCGGCGCCACGGCTTCCGCGCCCGGACCGCCACCGTCGGGGGCCGCAAGGTCCTGGCGGCGCGCCGCGCCCGCGGCCGCAAGTCGCTGTCCGCCTAAGCGGCGGCGGCACGGCCTACTTTACCCTCACCCGCCGGGCCGATTTCGTCGCCGCGAACAGCGGCCGTCGAGCCCCCATGCCCGGCTTCGTCCTGCTGGTCCGCGACCGCGCCGACGGCGATGCGGCAGTCCGGCTTGGGATCACCGTCACCAGGAAGATCGGCGGCGCCGTCGTCCGCAACCGGATGAAGCGGCGCTTCCGCGCGCTTGCCCGCGAGCTTCTGCCGGAGGCGGGAGTGGCCGGCGCCGACCATGTGCTGATCGGCCGCGCGGGCGGGGTCGAGCGGGATTATGCGCTGCTTCGGACGGAATTGGCGAAGGCGCTGAAGAAGCTTGCCGTCGTCCCAGCGAAGGCTGAGACCCCAGGGGGTGATGGACACCGGCGCTTTTCACCCGCTGGGGCCCCAGCCTTCGCTGGGGCGACGGAGGAGGCTGGGGCGACGGAAGCGCGTGGGGCTACGGACCAACTGCCATGATCGCCCGGCTGCTCATCCTGATCGCGCAGGCGTGGCAGAAAGGGCCTTCCCGGGCGCTTCCGCCGAGCTGCCGGTTCCAGCCGAGCTGCTCGGCCTATGCAATCGGCGCGCTTCGGCGCTATGGGGCGCTGCGCGGCTCCTGGCTGGCCGCGAAGCGCCTCGCCCGCTGCCATCCCTGGGGAGGCTCGGGCCCCGACCCGGTACCATGAAGATCGCCGGTGCCATGACGATGAAGACGAGCGACACGACGGCACGAGCCGCGAGGGGGATTGAGTGAACGACCACCGCAACATGATCCTCGCCGTCGTCCTGTCGGCGCTGGTGCTGATCGGCTGGACGTTCGTCAGCCAGCGCTGGGTGCCCACCGCAAACCCGCCGGCGACCAGGACGGTGAACGGCAAGCAGGTGCCGCTTCCCAGGCCGCAGGCGAGCCCTTCGGCGAACACGCCCGCAATCACCCGCGACCGGCAGGTCGTGCTCGGCGAGACTCCCCGGGTGGCGATCGTCACGCCTCGACTGCAGGGCTCGATCAACCTCAAGGGCGCCCGGATCGACGACCTCGTCCTGTTGAGCCACCGCGAGGGGATCGCCAAGGATTCGCCGCCGGTCCGGCTGCTCTCCCCGGCCGGTGCGCCCCAGGCCTATTTCGCAAGCTTCGGCTGGACCGGCGAAGGCGCCGCCTTGCCCGGCCCCGACACCGTCTGGACCGCGAGCGGCACCCGTCTCGCCCCCGGCAGCCCGGTGACCTTGAGCTGGACCAACGGCCAGGGCCAGCGCTTCGACATCGGCCTTGCGGTCGACGAGAATTACCTCTTCTCGATCGAGCAGAAGGTGTCGAACGGCGCCGCCGGAGCGGTCGCCGCCCGCCCCTACGGCCTCGTCAGCCGGGCCGAGGCCTCCAAGGACGTCGACAGCTGGACGATGCACACCGGCCCGATGGGCGTGTTCAACGGCACGGCCAATTACAAATGGGGCTATAAGAAGCTGACCGAGGAAGGGGCGCAGAGCTTCGGATCGAAGGGCGGCTGGATCGGCTTCACCGACAAATATTGGCTGACGGCGCTGATCCCCGACCAGGCGAGCAGCGTCGACGCCGGGCTTAGGCCGGGGCCGCGGGGCAGCTTCCAGACCGATTTCACCACTCAGCCGGCGATCGTTCCGCCCGGCAAGGCGATGACCTACCGCTCCCATTTCTTCGCCGGCGCCAAGGAAGTGAAGCTGCTCGACGCTTATTCCGCCTCGACGGGAACGGCGCTCGAGCGGGCGATCGACTGGGGCTGGTTCCGCTGGTTCATGAAGCCGATCGTCAGCCTGCTGAACTGGCTCTACGACCATATCGGCAATTTCGGCGTGGCGATCATCTGCCTCACCCTGATCATCCGGACCCTGATGTTCCCGGTGGCCCAGAAGCAGTTCAAGTCGATGGCGGCGATGCGCGTCCTCCAGCCGAAGATGAAGGACATCCAGGAGCGCTACAAGGACGACAAGCCGCGCCAGCAGCAGGAGATGCTCAAGCTCTACCAGGAGGAGAAGGTCAATCCGATGGCCGGCTGCCTGCCGATAATCATCCAGATCCCGATCTTCTACGCGCTCTACAAGACCCTGCTGGTATCGGTGGAGATGCGGCACAAGCCGTTTGCCCTGTGGATCAAGGACCTGTCGGCGCCCGACCCGCTGACCCCGGTCAACCTGTTCGGCTATCTCCATTTCACGCCCCCGCCCTTCCTGGCGCTCGGCATCCTCCCGATCCTTCTCGGCATCACCATGTACATGCAGTTCAAGCTCAATCCGCCGCCCACCGACCCGGTGCAGAAGCAGGTCTTCGGGCTGATGCCGTGGATGATGATGTTCATCTTCGCACCGTTCGCCGCCGGGCTTCAGCTCTACTACGTGATGAACAACCTCTACGGCATCATCCAGCAGCGCTGGCTCTACGCCCGCTATTCGCCGGACGCGCTGCCGCGCGGCAAGAAGCCGGCGAAGGCGTGAGCGACGAAGCGGAGGAGGACGCCCGGGCGGCGCTCGACGAGACGGCGCGAAAGCTCTTCTCGGGGCCGATGGCGTTCCTGAAGTCGGCGCCGAGCCTCCAGTTCCTGCCCGACGCGTCGGCTCCGGAAGTGGCGTTCGCAGGCCGGTCCAACGTCGGCAAGTCGTCGCTCCTCAACAAGCTGACCAACCGAAGCGGCCTTGCCCGAACCTCGAACACGCCGGGGCGGACGCAGGAATTGAACTTCTTCGACGTCGGCGAGCCGCTCCGCTTCCGGCTGGTCGACATGCCCGGCTACGGCTTCGCCAAGGCGCCCAAGGACGTGGTCAAGAAGTGGCGCTTCCTGATCAACGACTATCTGCGCGGGCGCCAGGCGCTGAAGCGCGCTTTGGTGCTGATCGATGCCCGCCACGGCGTGAAGGAGGTCGATCTCGACGTCATGAAGATGCTCGACGAGGCGGCGGTGAGCTATCGCCTCGTCCTCACCAAGGCGGACAAGATCAAGTCGAGCGAATTGGAGGCGGTGACGGCGGCGACGGCCGCGACCGCGATGAAGCGGCCCGCCGCGCATCCGGAGATCATCGCCACGTCGAGCGAGACCGGGCTCGGCATCGAGGCGCTAAGGCGCGCGGTGGTGGAATCTGTACTCTCTTAAATGGGGACAGTTTAGATTTTCGCCCGCAGACCGGCGGCTTGCACTCCGCGCGATCGAAAATCTAAACTGTCCCCATTTAATATCCCATCAAAGCAAGGACTTCGCGGCGGCTTCTTTCGTCTTCCCTGAAGACGCCCATCATCCGGCTGGTGGTCATCATCACGCCGGGGGTCCGCACGCCGCGGGCGGTCATGCAGGCGTGGCTGGCCTCGATCACCACGGCGACGCCTTGCGGCTGGAGGTGCTCGGCGATGCAGTCGGCGACCTGCGCGGTCAGCCGCTCCTGCACCTGCAGCCGGCGCGCGAAGCCATGGAGGACCCGCGCGAGCTTGGATATCCCGACCACCCGGCTGGCGGGAAGATAGGCGATCGAGGCCTTGCCGATGATCGGCGCGAGGTGGTGCTCGCAATGCGACTGGAAGGGAATGTCCCTTAGAAGCACGATCTCGTCATAGCCGCCGACCTCGTCGAAGGTGCGGGAGAGATGGTGGGAGGGATCCTCCTCATAGCCTGCGGCATATTCCTTCCAGGCGCGGGCGACCCGGGCAGGCGTGTCGAGCAGGCCCTCGCGATCGGGATCGTCCCCCGCCCAGCGGATCAGGGTCCGGACGGCGTCGGCGACCTCGGGCGGAACATCGACCTTGCCCGGCGCGCGGAGGAGGTCGCCGTCGGCGGGCTCGGCATGATCGGTCATTGGGCGGCTCCCGCGGGTGGCGGCGGTGGTGACCCCGACAGGATTCGAACCTGTGGCCCTCAGATTAGGAATCTGATGCTCTATCCTGCTGAGCTACGGGGCCTCGCCGCCTGCCGCCTCGGTTACGGCGTGGGCGGGCCCGGGTCAATTCTCCGTCCCCGGATCGACGACCGGGAAGGGCAAAGGGGCGATCGGAACGCCGTCCTCGGCAAGGCTCTGCGCCTCGGCGGCGGTGGCGCGTCCGTGGATCGGCCGGCCCTCCGCCTCGCCGAGATGGATGGCGCGGGCCTCCGACGCGAAGCGGTCGCCGACGCTTTCGCTTTTCTCGAGAAGCTGCTTCTGGACCGCGGCGGCGGCGGCGAGCACCTTTTTCGCAGCCTCCGGAGCGGCGGAAAACAGATCGGCGGCCGCGGGTCGCTCCCCCTTGGCGGGAACCGCCGGCGCCATCGGCGCCTTGGCAATGTCCGCCGAGCCGCAGATCGGGCAGGCGACGAGCCCCCTGCCCCGCTGCCCCTCAAAGTCGCCGGTCGAGCCGAACCAAGCTTCGAAAACATGGCCTTGGGGGGCGCATTTGAGATCGAATACGATCAAGCCGCAGCTTCCGGCGGCGGAATGGGACGGCGGTGTCGGATCGCCGGCAATCGGGCGCGCACGGCGTCGACCTCGCCAAGCTCTAGCTCGGCGAAGCCGACGCCGTTCGACCCGCCGCCCATGTCGAGCAGAACCTCGCCCCACGGCCCGACGATCAGGCTGTGGCCGTAGGTCCGCCGGCCATCCTCATGCTCGCCGCACTGAGCCGCCGCGACGACGAACACCCCCGCCTCGATCGCGCGCGCGCGCATCAGCACGTGCCAATGCGCCTCTCCGGTCGGAACGGTGAAAGCCGCGGGGATGGCGAGGATGCGGGCGCCGGCATCGGTCAGCGCGCGGTAGAGGTCGGGAAACCGGAGATCGTAGCAGATGGAGAGGCCGAGCGTCCCCACCGGCGACTGCGCGACGACGGCGCCCGATCCCGGCGCGTAGGACGCCGACTCGCGCCAGCTTTCGCCGGTGGGAAGATCGACGTCGAACAGATGAAGCTTGTCGTAGGTCGCCCGAATCTCGCCCGAGCCGTCGATCAGGAAAGCGCGGTTGGCGAGCTTCTCGCCGTCGGCGAGAACGGCGAGGGAGCCGAGATGCACCCAGATGCCGGCCCGTGCGGCCGCCTCCCGCACCGCGGCGAGCAGCGGGTCGTCCGCAGGCTTGCGGAGGTTCGGGCGGGCGCGGGCCCGGTCGCGGTCGAGCAGGCCCGACATTTCCGGCGTGAACAGCATCTCCGCCCCGCCGGCCGCGGCTTCTTCCACCGCGGCGACGAGATTGCGCGCGTTGGCGGCGGGATCGATTCCGGTGCGGGCCTGGTAGAGCGCGATGCGGGTCATGGAGTGGGGGTGCGGCGGGGGAGAGGCGCTGTCAACGTCCGCCGTCGCCCCAGCGAAGGCTGGGGCCCCAGGGGGTGAAAGGCTCGGCGTTCTTCACCCCCTGGGGTCCCAGCCTTCGCTGGGACGCCGGGTGTGTCTTACTCCGCGCCCTGGAGCATCGAGTCGAGCTCGCCCTTGCGCTCGAGCTCGGCGAGATCGTCCGAACCGCCGACGTGGCGGCCGTCGATGAAGATCTGGGGCACGGTGTGGCGGCCGCCGGAGCGCTCGAGCATCTCGTCGCGCTTGCCGGGCTCGGAGTTGATCTCATACTCTTCATACTCGGCGCCCTTCTCGCCCAGCAAAGCCTTGGCGCGCGCGCAATAAGGGCATCCATATTTGGTGTAGATTTCAATGCTGGCCATGTTCTGCTCCTGCTGGAGGAGGGGAATTGGGGTTCCCCGCCTCGATAATCAACGTCCCGCCATAACCCCTCGCGGCCGATCGAGTGCCGCCTCGCTCTTGTCGCGGGCACGGGAGATGCGCCGCTGGGTCTTTTGGTCGGCGAGCCAGCGAAGGTACATGCCGATGATCGAAAGGGCCGCACCGGCGACCAGGCAGGCCAGGATCAGCGGATCCTGCTTCGCGCTCTTGAGCGGCGGAATCATGAGGAGAAGCACGCTCGCGATGGAGACGAGGTAGCCGTAGCCCTTCACCAAAAAGCTCCGTGTAATCAAAGTGTCACGATCGCAACGAGCGAGGAGGAGATTGGATCAATCGGGCCTGGTTCGAAGGCCTGGAAGCGGAAAGCCTTGGCGGGCGTCGCGGACCGTGTACGGGAAGAGCGTCATGACACCTCCGTATCTCGCTTCCGCCGCCGCGGCCGCGCTCGCTTTGGCGGCTCCGGCCCAGGCCCAGCATGACGGCCACGCCATGTCCGGCATGCCGCCGACTGCTCCGGCGCCCGCTCCCGCGCCGACGTCCCAAGCCGAGCCGATGAACCATGATGCCCACGGGATGTCCGGCGACGAGGCTCCGCAGGACGCGCCGATGACCGCTTCGCAAATGGCCGCGATGGGTCACGCGATGCGCGGTGCCTTCGGCCCCTATACGATGAGCCGCGAAGCCTCCGGAACCGCATGGCAGCCGGATTCCTCGCTCCACGAGGCCGCGGAGACGACGGCCGGCGCCTGGATGCTGATGCTCCACGGAGTCGTGAACGGCGTCTACGACTGGCAGGAAGGTCCGCGAGGCGGCGAGAAAGGCTTCGTCTCCGGCATGGTGATGGGGATCGGGCGGCGCGACTTCGCCGACGGCGACGCGCTCCAGCTCAAGGCCTCGCTCAGCCCCGATCCGCTGATGGGCCGAAGCGGCTACCCGCTCCACCTCGCGTCCGGGGAGACGACCAACGGAGCCGATCCGCTGATCGACCGGCAGCATCCCCACGATCTCTTCATGGAGCTGTCGGCGAGCTACAGCTTCCGCCTCGGCGCGAAATCGAGCCTGTTCCTCTACGCCGGGCTTCCGGGCGAGCCGGCCTTCGGGCCGCCGGCCTTCATGCACCGGATGTCGATCATGGATTCGCCCGAGGCGCCGATCACCCACCATTGGCTCGATTCCACCCACATCACCTTCGGCGTGCTGACCGCCGGCCTGGTCGTCGACCGCTTCAAGATCGAGGCCTCGCGCTTCAACGGCCGCGAGCCGGACCAGCACCGCTTCGATATCGAGACGGGGCCGCTGGACTCCACGGCGCTGCGGCTGTCGTTCAACCCGACCGGCGACCTGTCGCTTCAGGCGAGCTGGGCGCATCTCGAGAGTCCCGAGCAGCTCGAGTCGGGAGAGAATCAGACCCGCTGGTCGGCGAGCGCGATCTATATCCGGCGGCTGGGCGGGCGGCGCTGGTGGTCGACGACCTTGGCCTGGGGCCGGCGCTCGAGCGAACATCGGAACTTCGACGCCGCGGTGCTGGAAAGCGCCGTCGGGCTGGAGGATTGGACCCTCTTCGGCCGCGCCGAATATGCGCAGAATGACGAGCTGCTCTTCGTCGGCGGCCATCACGGTCCGGCGTTCGACGTGAGCAAGGTTTCCGTGGGCGCGGTACGCGACTTCCGGCTCGCGGCGCATCTGAAGTTCGGTATAGGCGCCCTCGTGTCAGCCAATTTCGTGCCGCGGCCCCTCCACGCCCTTTATGGAGGCGCCCCGAAGGGCGCGATGGCGTTCGTCCGGGTGAAGATCGATTGAAGTGACCCCCAGTGTCGAGCTTCGCAGGTTGAATGACGTCATTGCGTCACCCTGAACTTGTTTCAGGGTCCAGTTCTCCACCCGCCCAGCGGCTCGAGGCTGGATGCTGAAACAGGTTCAGCATGACGTCGCAGACAATGATTCCGCCTGTACATGGCTAGTCCAGCTCCGTCGCCACCACTCGGGCCCAGGTCAGAACCGACACGCTCTCCGCTCCGGCCCGCTTCAAAACCCTGGCGCAAGCGCCCGCGGTGGCGCCGCTGGTGTAGACGTCGTCGACGAGGATGACGGGACGACCGGCGAGCGCCGCCTTGCCGCCGTCGCGAAGCCGGAAGGCGCCGCGCACCGCCAGGGCCCGCTCGCGGCGGCCGAGGCCCTTGAGCGGCGGGGTGGCGCGGGTGCGGCGGAGGAGATCGAGGTCGGCGGCAAGGCCGGTGCGGCGCGAGAGGGCGGAGGCGATGAGAGCGGCCTGGTTGTAGCCGCGCTTCCAGATCCGCCAGCGGTGAAGCGGGACGGGCACGAGCAGCGCGCCGGCGCCGCGCGGGGCGTGCCGCACCATCAGCCGCGCGAGAGTCTCCGCCACTCCGGGCCGGCCGTTATATTTGAGCTTGAGGGCGATGGCCCGGGCGACCTCGCCATAAGCGACGGCGGCGCGAAGCCGGTCGAAAGGCGGCGGGTCGGCGAGGCAGCGGCCGCATTCGGCATCGTCGTCGCCGCCATATTCGAAAGGCAGTCCGCAGCGGGCGCAGCAGGGCTCGCCGAGGAAGGCGAGGCTCTGCCAGCAGCCGAGGCAGAAAGCGTGCGGCTCGGAAACGATGAGCCCGCAGGCGGGGCAGCGCGGCGGAAGCGCGAAGTCGAGCGCGCGGACGGCGAGGCCGCGCGCAGCCGCAGCGGCGATCACGCGCTAGCCCAGCCGCGCCTTGAACTCGCGCAGAAGCGCGAGCGCGGCGCAGACGTCGTCGAGCATCGCCTTCACCCTCTCCTCGCCGCCCTTGCGCCGGAACATGCTTCCCGGCTCGAAACGGTCCTTGCCCCAAACCGCGAACAGCGCATTCTCGGAATCGAGATAGGCGAGGACCCGGCCGGAAGTCTTGCGAAGCTCGGTGAGGCGGGCGCGAAAGGCCGGGTCGAGAAGCCGGCGGGCCTCCATCGGCGCGGTCGAATAGATTTCGAACTTCGCCTCGAACGCCTCGTCGCCCTCGATCTTGACCCGCTCCATGCCGGAGGCCGGCTTGAAGAAATTGAAGATCTTCCGGTCCGGAACGACGACGGTCGTGCCTTCGCCGCCGGGCCGGCGCTGGAGGGCGTAGAGCTGGCCCTTGAAGACCGTCTGGGTGTTCTTGCCCGCACGGCGCTGTAGGCAGGCTTCGTAGACGGCGTAGCCCCGTCCCTCTTCGTCCTTGCCGTTGAACAGGTCGGTGAAATTCTCCGACGAGAGCCGTCCGAACAGGGGCTGGGCCGCGACCGGGTAGACCGGCGGGCTGAAGTCGGAGGCGTAATATTCCATCCCGGCGCGGGCCGCGATCGCCTCGAGCACCGGATGCTTCAGGCTCTCGCCGACCTTGGCCAGCGCCGAATAGCCGACGATGATCCCGGCGATGAAGAGGATGAGCGCCGCGAAGACGGCGAGCGTCGGCCAGCCGGCCTTGGTGAGCGTGAACCAGGCGAACGGCGCAAGGACGACCCCGCCGGCGAGGTAGAGCCAGAACTTGCGGACTGCCGAGCGCCGATTGTCGTCGAGCGAGCCGATCTGCTCTCGCACCGGGCCCGCCCCGCACACCTCGTCGAAACACGACGCCGTCAGCTCGATCATCCGTCCCTCCCCTGTTTTTCGAGGAATGTGGACCGGCCGCGCGCCGATTGTCCAGAGGGTCAGGAGGCTTCGCTCACCGGCAAGGCGAAGGTGAAGCGGGCGCCCTGGCCGGGGGCGCTGTCGACGGAGAGGTCGCCGCCCATCGCTCGGGCGAGGCGGCGGGCGATGTAGAGGCCGAGGCCGGTGCCGCCGGGCTCATTGGGGTCGACCCGCTCGAACTTCTCGAAGATCCGGTCCTGGTCGGCGGCGGCGATTCCCTTGCCCTGGTCGGCGACGATCAGCGCCCCGAGATCGCCCTCGCGGTCGGTTCGGATCCACACCATACCGCCCTCGGGCGAATAGCGGATCGCGTTGGTGAGGAGGTTCATCACGATCTGAAGGGCGCGGCGGAACTCGCCCTTGGCGGGAAGCGCCTCGCCCAGAGCGGGGCCGTCGATGCGGACGTTGCGGCCGGCGGCCCGTACGGCGAGAAGCCCGGCAGCACGGCGGGCGACGTCGGCGAGGTCGATCTCCTCCTCCTCCGGAGCGAAGCCCGGCCGCTCGATCGCCTGCAGGTCTACGAGATCGTCGACGAGGGCGAGGAGGTGGCGCCCGGCGGTGGCGATGTCCTCGGCATAGCCGGCATAATCGCCTTTGAGCGGACCTTCGGAGCGGGTTCCGATCGCCTCGGCGGACGAGACGATCCGGGCCAGCGGAAGCCGAAGGGCTTTGTCGAGGCGTTCGCCGAACGCACCCGCGACTCCTTCGCCTTGCGCGGGAGCCGCGGGTTCCGGGGCGGGCACCGCCTCGCCGGAGATCCGAGCGGCCGAGCCGCGAAAGCCGCCGAAACGGCCGTTGCCGCCGATCAGCGGGATGCCGGCCAGCCGGTAGCGTTCGCCGCGGCCTCCGCGAAGCTGGGCGAGCTGGCCCTCGAACCGCTTCTGCTCGGCGAGCGCGGTAAGCAGCGGAAGCTCGCCGGCCTCGTTCTCGATCAGCCGGAACAGGCGGGTGATCTGCCCGCCGATGAGGGCCGCCGGCGGCTTGCCGGCCGCGGCCGCGGCCGCGGGCGACAAAGCGGTGAGGCGGAGTCCGGAGTCGGTTTCCCACATCCAGTCGGCGGCGGCGCGCAGGAAGTCCGCCTCTCGGGCGGAATCGGGCGCCGGCGCGGGGGCTCGGGCCGGACGCGCGGTCCAGCCGGTGATCTCCAGGGCGACGCCCGTGTCGGAAGGCTCGGCGCGGACCCAGAGGTCGAGATCCCCCAAACCCTCGGCGGCGACGGCCGGGCGCGAGACGACGATCCCGAGCCGCGCCGCCAGCCGGGCGAGGGTGGCGACCTGGGGAATGGCGAGCGGACCGCCCTCCTCGCCCCCGGCGCTGCGGTGGAGGATGAGCAGGCGCGGGTCGGCGCCGATGAGCCGGCCTTCCCGGTCGACCAGGCCGCGCACGCTCGCCTCGCGGCTCATCGGCCGAGCTCCACGATCGCTGCACGGTAGGCCGGATCGGCCCGCCAGGCGGCAAGCTCGGAGGCGGCATGCGCGGTGGGGAGGGAATCGAAGGCGTCTAGCCGCTCGGCGAGGGCCGGATCGGCGGCGTCGAGGCGGAGCAGCAATCCGGCCGCGGTCTCCCGGCGGCAGCCCGCGGCGCGAAGCAGCAGGACGGCACCGCGCCGGTCGGCGAGCAGCGAGGCGGCGTCGGCGGCGGCGAGGCCGCTCCTGACGGCAAGGGCGGCGACCAGCACCGCGAGGCCCGCCTCCGGAAGAAGCCGAGCGAGGATCGGATCGTCGAGCCGTCCCAGCTCGTCGAGCCGGCGTGCGAGGCGAAGGGCCGCAGCCTCGGCGCCGCCGCCCTCGTCATAGCCGGCAAGGAGGGCGGCGACCGCCCCGGCGAGGGCGGCATCGGCCTCTCCGGGGGGGATCCGGTGCTGGCGAACCAGATAGAGCCGGAGCGCCGCCGCGACTCGCCAGGCGAGCCGGTGCTGGATCTCGGCGGGAAGGTCGGAGCGGCCGATCGTCGGATCGCCGAAGCGATCGACCCGGCCGGTCTCCAGTATCAGGAGCGACATCGCCTCGGTGGCGACGGACTCGTCGGAATCGCCGGCGAGCTCGCCGAGCAGCGCCTGGTCGGCCGCCGCTGCGAGCCGGTGCTCCTCGGCCCGGCGGAGCAGGGCCGCGACGAGCGGCGGGTCGAGCAGCCGGTCGTCGCCGGCGAGGATCGGCTCGACGATCGGAAGGTGGGCGGAGCCGAGCGCGGCGCCGACCGCGGCATCGGCGAAAGCGCCGGCGAGGCGGGCGCGAAGCTCCTCCTCGATTCGGCGGAGGAGGTCCGCGAGCAGCCGGGTGACGGTGCGGCGCTGCCATTCGGTAAGGCGATAGGGCGCCGGAAGGCCGAGATCGGCGGCTGCGGCCGCGAGGCGGGCGCGCGCCGAGGCGAGCAGCGCCGAAGCGCCGTCCCCTTCACCCTCGCTCGGCCGCGCGTCGGTCATGGTGCGCCTGTAGCGCGGGTGAGGTTAAAGCCGCGCTAATCCTCGTCCGCCGCCGGGGCGGCGGCGGGCGGGACCGGCGCATGGACCTGACGCTGCACCCAGAAGAAGCTTGCGCCGGCATAGACGGCGAGGAGGGTGAGGCCGGTGCCCCACAAATTCGCGATCGCGAAGGGGAGGAGAAGCCAGGCAAGGCCCTTATGCTCGGCAAGCCAGCGTTGCCCGGAGAGCCGGCGGGCGCCGGCCTCCACCCGCTGGGCGAGGGCGAAGGCGATCGTGCTCCCCGCCAGCGCCAGGCAGCCCCAGCCCCGCACCGGCGCTAATCCGGCGGCGAGCGCCAGCAGCGCTCCGCCGGCCGCGGCGGGAAGGACGAGCGACCACCAGCTCGTCTCCTCCTCGTCCTGGAGGCGGACCGAAGCGAGGCGCGCGGCGATCCCCTCGACCAGGGTGGCGAGGAGGACGAGCAGCATTCCCAGCCACAGCCAGTGCGACAAGAAGGACAGGCCGCCCAGCACGGTGAGGAGGAACGCGGCCAGGTTGAGCGCGGGCGGAGAGACTGCCCGGGCGACCAGCGTCCGAACCGCCAGGGTTTCGACCGGCCCGAGCCAGTAAGCGGACACCCAGTCGCGGCGGCCGGCCAGCGCGCCTTCGAACATCCGCGCCTCGATCTCGCCCAGATCCTCCGCCCGCTCGGCCACGGTCAGCTGGTCGTCGGCCGGCTCCCCGCGCACCGCCAGCTGGCGCGCGCCCGACTGGACGGCGCGGCGAAGCAGGGTCGACTGAAGGTCCCAATCGTGAAGAAGGCCCGCAGTCTCCTGGAGAAGGGCGCCGTCGACCAGGGCGAGGCCGGCCCAGCGGCTATGCGCGTCGATCCGCTCGAAGCGGTCGTCGACCCGAACGTCCGGGACCGTGAGCAGGCTGTGGCCGCCGAGCGACACCAGCCGCGAGACGTGGGTCTCGGCGGCGACGAGGCCGTCGGCCATGACGAGCAGCCGGTCGCCGGGGTGGACCGCGTCCGCCGCTTCCTGGGCGGTTCGGGCGACGAGGACCTTGAGGCCCTGGGCACGAAGCCGGTCGATCGCAGCGGCGAGCTCGGGCGACACCCTCTCGACGACGACGACGATCGGATCGGCTCCGGCGGCGCCGGCGAGCCGCGCCTGGCGCTCGAGCACCGTCCGGCCGGCGAGCGGGAGCGTGGCGCGAAGCCTTCCGCCCGGCTCGTCCGCCTCGTGATAGGCCGCGATCAACGCCGCCAAGGTCATGGTCGCCCCTCCATCGGGGGCAGGGATAAGCCGACCGGCGGCGGGAGGCAAAGGGAGAGGTGGAATGGGAACCGTTACCGATCCCCTCGTCCGGTTCCAGCTGGAATAGGGTCTTGGGATCGGTAACTGTCCCCGCTCGGCGAGGTCAGCCGGCGGCGAACTCGTCGATCGCGGCGTTCAGCTTCCTAAGAACGACGGGATCGCCGGGGGCGCCTTCCAGCGCTTCGTCGGCGAGCAAGCCGAGGCCGATCGCCCCGAAGCTCGCCGCGAGGCTCTTCAGCCGCGAGGCGGCGATCTGCCAGTTGGCGTCGCAGCGCGCCCGGCTCATCAGCTCCGCCTGGCGGGCGATGCCTTCGAGGAAGGCGGAGCGAAGCTCGGCCATCAGCGCCGGGTCGTTTCCGACGGCGGCGGCGAGCGAGGCGTTGAGCGCTCCGGGATCGTATACCATCCTCGCTCCCTAACCGCGGCTTCGTTAACGCCCCGTATCCTTCGCAGCTTTCGCGGCGAGCGAATCATGGTAAACGATGGCCATGACGATCGGGGCTGAACGCGCGGAAGCGGTGACGGGGACGGAGCCGGACTGGCTCGGCCCCGCGGTTGTGGAGCAAGTCGAGGCGGAGGTCGCGCCCGCCGAGGAGCCGGACCGTCCGCCGACGGGCGCGGTTCGGGCGTTCGCCGCCTTCCTCATCCTCCTCGCCGCCGCCTGGGTGGGAAGCTTCGGCTGGGCCCTTTGGCGCGCCCGGCCGGCGCCGACCCTGGACCATGCGGTCTCGTGGCTTGCGACCTTGAGCGGACCGCTCGTCCTCCTCGGCCTCGCCTGGCTGCTGTTCGGGCGAAGCTCGAGGCGCGAGACGGAGCGCTTCACCCGCGCCGTCGCCGACATGCGGCGCGAGAGCAACGCGCTGGAGAGCGTGCTCGAGATCGTCGCCGGCCGGATCGAGCAGAATCATGCCCGCCTTCGCGGCGAGGCGGAAAAGCTGATGTCGCTCGGCGACGAGGCTTCCGACCGGCTCGGGCGGGTTACTTATTATCTCACCAAGGAGACGGCGACGCTCGACCGCACCGCCTCGCAGCTGGAGAGCGCGGCCGCCAACGCCAAGGTCGATATCGGCGTATTGATGTGCGACCTGCCCCGCGCCGAGGAGCAGGCGCGCTCCGTCGCCGGCGCGATGAAGGAGGCCGGTCTCACCGCCCACAGCCAGGCCGGCGCGCTCGAGGCGCAGCTCGGCGCCCTTTCGGCACGAAGCCGGGAGGCCGACGAGCTGCTCGGAAGCGCGGCGCAGCGCATGGCGGCGCATATCGCCCGGATCGAAAGCAGCGCGGCGACCGCCTCGGCGGGGATCAACGAAGCCTCCGCCGGGATGACCGCGGCCGTCGACGGCGCGATGGCGCGGGCGGCGGAAGCGCTCGATTCGGCGCGCGCCGCGCTCGACGCGCAGGGCCAGGCGACGCTGTCGACGATCGAGCAGAGCCGGGCCGCGCTCGACCGGGCCGGCGAGGATTCGGCGCGCGGCCTCTCCGCCCGCCTCGACGAGGTCGGAGCGAGGATCGAGGCGCTCGCCGCCAGCCTCGCCGCGCAGGACGAGGCGAGCCGGGCGCTCGTCTCCGGCCTTGCCGGGGAGCTTGCCGAGCTGGACGGCGCCTTCGAGCGGATCGGCGAGAGCGGAACGGCGCAGTCGGAACGGCTCGGCGGGTCGATCGCCACGGTCCAGCAGAGCACGCAGGCGCTGATCGCCGACCTCGCCGGCGGACGCGACCGCTTCGGCGAGCTGATCGAGCAGGCGCGGACAATGAGCGAGGCTCTGACGGCGGTGGTGAACCGTCTCAAGGACGACGTTCCGGCGGCTCTGACCGAAGCCCAAAGCGGAGCGGCGCGCACCGGCGAAGCCCTTGCCGGCCTGTCGCCCCTCGTCGAAGGGATGCAGGTCCAGGCGCGCGACGTCGAGGAGCGGATTTCCGGAGTCGGCGGACGTGTCGAAGCGATCGCCTCGCTCGTCGCGGCGCAGGACCGTACCAGCCGGACGATGGTCGAGCGGCTGATCGGCGACGTCGCCGCGCTCGAGCAGAGCTTCGCCGCGGCCGAGCGCAGCGGAAGCAGCCACACCGAAGCCCTGTCCGGAGCGATCGAGACTTTGCGTGGCGCCGCGGCGGAGCTCGAGCGCGACCTTGGCGACGGGGAAGCGCGAGCGGGCGCTCTGACCGGGCAGGCGCGCGCGCTTTCCGAGGCGCTTGGAAGCACCGCCGCCGAGCTTGGCGAGCGGATCCCGCTCGCCTTGGCGCAGGTCGAGGCGCAGGCGGCTCGCGCCCGCGAAGCGGCCTCCGCCATCGCACCGGTGGTCGAGGGCGTCCAGGGCCAGACCCGCGACGTCGAGGCGCGCGTCGCCGGCGTCGGCGACCGGGTCGAGGCAATCGCGGCCCTGGTCGCGGAGCAGGACCGGACCAGCCAGGCGATGGTCGAGCGGCTGATCGGCGACGTCGCGTCGCTCGAGCAGGGCTTCGCCGCGGCCGAGCGCAGTGGAACCGCCCGGACGCAGGCCCTTTCCGGTGCGATCGAGGCGCTTCGCGGCGCCGCATCGGAGCTAGAGCGCGAGCTTGGCGGCGGCGAGGCCCGCGCCGAGGCGCTCACCGGCCGGGCGCGCGATCTCGCCGGAGCGCTGGGAAGCGCCGCCGCCGAGCTCGACGAGCGGATCCCCGCGGCCCTCGCCCAGGTGGAGGCGCAGGCCGAGCGCGCCCGCGGCGCAGCTTCGGCGCTGGTCCCGGTCGTCCAGGGGATCGAAGGGTCGGCCGCCACCGCCGCCGAGCGGGTCGAGGCCGCCGAGGCAAGTGTCGCCCGCCAGCGCAAGGCGCTCGATTCGCTGCTCGCCCGCATCGACGAAGGATCGGCGGGCGCCGAGGAGCGGCTCCAGGCGCTCGGCGCCGCCGCCGCCCAGGCCCAGGAAGCGGCCGCCCGGATGGTCTCCGATACCGGGCCGGAATTGATCGACGCCCTGCTAAGGGTGCGCGAAGCCGCGGCCCAGGCGTCGGAGCGGGCGCGCGAGGCGATCGCCCAGGCGATCCCCGCCAGCGCCGCCGCGCTCGGCGAGGCTGGCCGGGCGGCCCTCGTCAAGGCCGTCGAGGAGACGGTGGCGGAGCAGATGGCCGAGCTGTCGGCGCTCGCCGATCGCTCGGTCGAGACGGCCCGGCGCGCGTCGGAGCGGCTCACCCGTCAGTTGCTCACCCTCGGCGAGACCGCCGGCAAGGTGGAGGCGCGGATCGACGCCGAGCGCAAGTCGCGCGAGGAGAAGGACAGCGAGCTCTTCTCGAGGCGGGTCGCGCTGCTCATCGAGTCGCTCAACTCGACCGCGATCGACGTCACCAAGATCCTGTCGAACGAGGTGACCGACAGCGCCTGGGCGGCCTATCTGAAGGGCGACCGGGGGGTCTTCACCCGGCGCGCGGTGCGTCTTCTCGACAATAGCGAAGCCCGCGAGATCGCCCGCCATTACGACGAGGAGCCGGAGTTCCGCGAGCAGGTCAACCGCTACGTCCACGACTTCGAATCGATGCTCCGCCGAGTCCTCGCCGATCGCGACGGCTCGGTGCTCAGCGTCACCATCATCTCCAGCGACATGGGCAAGCTCTACGTCGCCTTGGCCCAGGCGATCGAGCGGCTTCGGTAGGAACCCGGGCCCTCGATCAGGGCGTAGGAGGAACGAACCGTCAGCGAGTCCAGTCGAGCATGGCGATGGTGACCCAGCCGTAGCGGTAATTGGCGTAGAACAGGGCCATGGCGGCGGCCGAGACGATCGTCGCCCGGAAAGCCGCCGTCCAGAAGCTGAAGCGGTGGGGCGCGCTCGGCGCGTGGCCCGGCGGAAGCTCCACCCCTTCCTCGTGCGGAGTCCTGACGCCGATCGGGAGGACGACGAACAGGGCGAGGGTCCAGAACAGGATGTAGATCGCCAGGATCGACTGGAACTTCACCGCTCGCTTCTCCCTCGCCGGTCGGACCGCGCCTTACCCCCTCCCCCGCGGCCGCCGAAGCGAATTCTAGCTAGCGATCGGGCGAGTCCGTCGTCCCAGCGCAGGCTGGGACCCCGGCGGGTGAAAAGCGCGGAGGGATGAGCCCGCTCGTGCCTGGTCCTGCCCGGACCTCGGCACCCTTCACCCTCTGGGGCCCCAGCCTTCGCTGGGGCGACGGGGGGCGGCGCGTGCGATACTTCCGTCGTCCCAGCGGAGGCTGGGACCCCGGCGGGTGAAAGGCTCGGACGGACGGGCCGCTCGGCCTAGTCCTGCCCGGACCTCGGCGCCCTTCAAACCCTGGGGCCCCAGCCTTCGCTGGGGCTACGGGGGGCGATACTTCCGTCGTCCCAGCGCAGGCTGGGACCCCGGCGGATGAAAAGCGCGGACGGACGGGCCCGCTCGGCCTGGTCCTGCCCGGACCTTGGCGCCCTTCACCCCCTGGGGCCCCAGCCTTCGCTGGGGCGACGGGGGCGGCCCGTGCGATACTCGTCGTCCCAGCGCAGGCTGGGACCCCGGCGGGTGAAAGGCTCGGACGGACGGGGCCGCTCGGACCTTTCCCCCCCGAACCTCGGCGCCCTTCACCCCCTGGGGCCCCAGCCTTCGCTGGGGCGACGGGGGCGGCTCGTGCGAAACTGCCGTCGTCCCAGCGGAGGCTGGGACCCCGGCGGGTGAAGAGCGCGGACGGACGGGCCCGCTCGGGCCTGCTCCTGCCCGAACCTCGGCGCCCTTCACCCCCTGGGACCCCAGCCTTCGCTGGGGCGACGGGGTTTGGCGTCACACCCTGACGACGAGGACGTCGACGATCGGCTTCTTGCCGGTCCATTCGGTCGCGCAGCGGCGGACGGCGAGGCGGACGTCCTCGCGAAGCTTGGCTTCGTTGCCGCCATGCTTCTTCGCGGCGGCGGCGGCGGCGGCGCAGGCTTCGTCGAGAAAGGGCTGACGATCCTCTTCGACGGGAATGCCCTGGATTGCGATCTCCACCCCGCCGACCAGCCGGTCGCCCTTGCCGAGCGCAAGGGCGACGGTGACGATCCCGAAGCCGGCGAGCTTGCGGCGCTCGTTCATCGTCGGTCCGTCCGCGGGAAGGATGACGTCGCCGTCGAGGATCAGCCGGCCGACCCTTTCCTCGCCCAGCTTGACCGGGCCGTCGGGGGCGAGACGGATGAGGTCGCCGTTCTTCTGGACGATCCCGCGCGGCACGCCGCGCCCCATGGCGAACCGGCGGTGCTCGACCATGTGGCGCATCTCGCCGTGAACCGGGACGATGATCTCCGGGCGGATCCAGCCGTACATAGCGGCGAGCTCGGGCCGCCCGGGATGGCCGGAAACGTGGACGTTGGCCTGCCGCTCCGTGATCATCTGGATGCCGCGCGCGGCGAGCTCGTTCTGGATCCGGCCGATCGGGATTTCGTTGCCGGGTATCTGCTTGGAGGAGAAGACCACGAGATCGCCCTCGGAAAGGCTTAGCTTGTGCTGGCCGAAGGCGATCCGCGCGAGGGCGGCGCGCGTCTCGCCCTGGCCGCCGGTGGCGATGATCATCACGTCGCGGCGCGGAAGCCGCATCGCGGTCTCCCAGTCCACCGTCTCCGGAAAGTCCTGGAGATAGCCGACGCTCTTCGCGACGCGGAGGATCCGGTCGAGCGAGCGCCCGGCGACGCAGACCTGGCGGCCGGTGTCCTGGGCGACCTTGCCGAGCGTCCCGAGCCGCGCGGCGTTGGAGGCGAAGGTGGTGACGAGCACCCGCCCCTCCGCTTCGGCGACCACGGCGTCGAGACCTTGGCGCACTTCTTCCTCGGAGCCCGAAGCCTCCTCCTGGAAGACGTTGGTGGAATCGCAGACGAGGGCGAGGATGCCCTCGTCGCCGACCCGAGTGAGGGCGGCGGCGTCGGCCGGATCGCCGAGCTGCGGGAATTCGTCGAGCTTCCAGTCGCCGGTGTGGAAGACCTTTCCGTGCGGCGTCGAGATGAGCAGCGCGTTGCCCTCGGGGATGGAGTGGGCGAGCGGGACGAAGCGGACTTCGAACGGCCCGATCTTCGCCGTTCCGCCGATGTCGATCAGCCGCACCTCGACATCCTGGGTGAGCCCCTCCTCCTTCAGCTTCTCGGCGATCAGGCCGGCGGTGAAGGGGGTGGCGTAGAGCGGCACGCCAAGATCGTTGGCGAGATAGGGAATGGCGCCGATATGGTCCTCGTGGCCGTGGGTCAGGACCACCGCGAGGAGGTCCTTCCGGCGCTCCTCGATGAAGGTGAGGTCGGGGAGGATCAGCTCGACCCCGGGATAGCCGGGATCGGCGAAGGTCATGCCGAGATCGGCCATGATCCACTTGCCCTCGCAGCCGTAGAGATTGACGTTCATGCCGATCTCGCCCGAGCCGCCGAGCGCGAGGAAGAGCAGTTCGTTACCGGGTTTCATTGTTCCTCCCCAAGGCGGAGCCTTGGGGAGGGGGACCAGGCGAAGCCTGGTGGAGGGGTAGCGGACGAAGCTTCGCCGATTACCCCTCCACCACCCTTCGGGTGGTCCCCCTCCCCATCGTGATTACGATGGGGAGGCATGTTTGCTCCGCTCGTACAGAAGACCGAGGCCCTGGATGGTCAGATCGGGCTCGATCGCGTCGAAGATCGCGCTGTGGCGATCGAACAGGGTGGCCAGGCCGCCCGTGGCGATGACTTGGACGGGGCGGCCGATCTCGGCCTTCATCCGGGCCACCAGCCCCTCGATCATCGAGACGTAGCCCCAGTATATGCCGATATGCATCTGGTCCTCCGTCGTCCGGCCCACGACCGAGAGGTTGCCGACCGGCGCCTCGATCGCGATCCGGGGCAGCTTGGCCGCGGCGGTAACCAGGGCGTCGAGCGACAGGTTGATGCCCGGAGCGATGATCCCGCCCTTGTAGGCGCCGGAATAGTCGACGACGTCGAAGGTGGTGGCGGTGCCGAAGTCGATGACGATGAGGTCGCCCGGATGGACGGCATGGGCCGCGATCACGTTCAGCACCCGGTCGGCGCCGACCGTTCCCGGCTCGGCGACGTCGAGGACGATGTCCCAGCCGGCCGCGCCGCGCCCGGCGATCAGCGGCTCGACGCGGAAATATTTCTGCGCCAGCACCTCGAGATTGTGGAGCGCGCGCGGAACCACGGTCCCGACGATCACCGCATCGACGCAGTCGCGGGCAAAGCCTTCCAGCTCGAGCAGCTGGTGGAGCCAGACGGCATATTGATCGGCGGTTCGCCTGGGATCGGTCGCGATCCGCCAGCGGGCGCGGATCACGCCCTCCTCGAGCAGGGCGAAGACGATGTTGGTGTTCCCGGCGTCGACGGCGAGCAGCATGGCGCGCTCTCTAGCGGGAGGGTGCGGACTTGGCGAGGGGCGGTGCTGTCACGTCGCCCCAGCGAAGGCTGGGGCCCCAGCGGGTGAGGAACACGGGAGCCTTTCACCCCCCGGGGCCCCAGCCTTCGCTGGGGCGACGGGTTCGGAAATCAGGCTGCAAGCCTCAGGAAGGAGATCGGCGCCGTCGGAGTGAGGACCAGCGGCCGGTCGGCGCGCGCCTCGAAGATCTCGCCGTCGAGGATCACTCCGGACTGCTCGCCCTCGATCCGGATCTCGTCGCCGCGCTGGAGGTGGACTCCGCGTAGCCGGTGCATGCCGAGCTTGCCGCGGACCGCCGCGAAGAGCGCCGAGAACAAGGCCCGTCCGCTCCGCTCGATGAGCAGCAGCTGCATCGAACCGACCCTCTTCTCCGCTCCGGGCATCGTGCCTCCGAACAGCAGCTTCTGGAGAGTCGTGACCATCAGGATGGCGAACTGGCCCTGCATCTCGCCCTGCTTGAGCACCGAGATCTTGAGCAGGCCGGTGCGCGGCGGAAGGAAGCGCCCGCGGCTTCCGACGATCACCCCGAGCACTCCGAGAAAGAGCGCGAGCACGTGGGCGACGCTGTTGGGGAAGATCGGGTAGAGATTGTGCCGGCAATAGAGCATCGTGTCGGCAAGGCCCGCGCCGCCGAGGAACATGCCGAGCACCGGCCGGCCGCCGGACGTCCCTCCCGACAAGGCGATCAGCTCGCGCTCGACGATGTGGCGGTCGAGGTCGGAGCGGGCGATTTCGAGCACCCGCCTTAAGCTTGCCAGCGGATCGCCCCCGGCGCCCAGATCGTAGGCGATGAGGTTGGTCTTGCCGTTGGGGAGGACCGCGACCGGCGGCGGATCGTCGCCGAAATAGCGCTCGTTGTGAATCGCGGTCAGGGCCGCCTGGACGGTTCCGTCGCCGCCGTTGATGACCAGCACCATCGGCTTGACCCGGGCGATCCGCTGGAGCGCCAGGCCGATCTGGTCGACATGCTCGACCTCGTAATGGAAAATGTCCTCATGCGCCGCGCAGAAGCTCCTAATCTCCGGCAGCAGCGACTGGTTGCCCGTCGAGTGCGGATTGGAGAGGAGCGCGACCCGGGCCATCCTTAGCCGCGGCCGGCCGGGCCGATGCTAAGGCCGCTGCGATAGAGAAGGACTACCGAAACGGCCTTGGGCGAATTGCCGATCGGCACGGCCACCTCGCTGAAGCTCGGTTTGAGGTGGAGCAGGGAAATGTGCGGATTGCGCGAAAATCCCCCGCCGTCGGACCAGTCGCGCCGGGCGTTGTCGCCGTCGACGTCGTGGCGGACGGCGACCGCATAGGTGCCGGGACCGGGCAACGGAACGCAGATCGGCATGGTCGGTGCGACCACCGGCAGGTCGATCCGGGTGACGCGCTCGCCTTTCACCAAGAAATTCTGGCTGTTGTAGATCTGGACCCGGACCCGACCCGAACGCGCCTTGAACCCGCTGACGTTGACGAGGAAGGCCGGCCGGCGCGAGCCGGCGGTGCAGGCCGCCGTGTCGGGGCCATAGGCCGCGGCGGCCGCGGCCGGGATGACGACGGCAAGGGCCGCCGCCGCCGCGGCTGTGAAAATCGCGAACCTGGTCATTCGCTCTGCTCCTGATAAGCGGCTCCGCACCGGCGGTGGCGCGGGGCTGTGTGACGATGCCCCCAGTTTCAGCACCGCCCTTGCTCCGCGCTTGCGGCCAAATTGTGGTCGAGGCGCGACGAAATGGTGAGAAATGTCCGTCTCGCCCTCCGACCGGAAACTTTTCGCTGCGCCCCGTCCCCCTCCGGCACAGCGCGATTCCCCCCCTTGCCGCGGGCTCGAAGGCGGCGCGAAGGGGCGTCGGGGCACGAGGGAAGACGAAGGAGAGAGCCTTGACGACCCGCCGCAACCGCCGGATCTGGATTCCGCCCGCAATGCTTCTGACCGCCGCTTTGGGCGCCGCCCTGCTCCAGGCGGCTCCGGCGCGCGAGGCGCCGAGCCGCCCCCACATGGCGCAGGCACCCGCGCCGGCGACGGCGGCCTCCGCGCCCAAGGCCGAAGCGGCCGCCCTTCCCGCCGCGCCCGCTCCGGAAGCGCTCGCCGGCGGCGCCCGCAAGGCCGTGCCCCCCGCGAAGACGGCGCTGGTGGATTTCCCGATCCGGGCCGAGCTTGCCATCCCGCGCTGGCTCCGCCCGGGCGAGTTCGCCTGGAACGACGAGGGAGTCCCCGCCACGGGAGAGACGGTGGTGGTGGTCAACCTTCGCGGCCGGGTCCTCTCCGTCTACAAGGCCGGCTACGAGATCGGCCGGTCGAGCATCGTGTGGGGCGCAGACGAAAAGCCGACCCCGATCGGCACGTTCAAGATCCTCGAGAAGGACGCGAACCACCATTCGCGCACCTATTACAACGCGCCAATGCCCCACATGCAGCGGCTGACCGCCGACGGCGTCGCCCTCCACGGGTCCGAAATGGCCGACGACATCGCTACTCACGGATGCGTCGGGCTGCCGCGCGAGTTCGCCGCGTTGCTCTTCCGCGCGACCCGGGTCGGCGACCGGGTCGTCATCATGAAGGGCTAGCTTCAACTCCGGCTTAACTCCCGCGCGCTAGAACGGGCGGCTCGAGGAGTAAGCGGTGAAGCTGGTAATCTTAAAAAAGGCCGGGGAGCCCGGCGACGTCGCGATCAATCCGGAGCGGGTCACGCATGTGCGCACCGGCTCGGGCGTGTTCACCGACATCTTCTTCGGCGAGCATCGCGTCGCCGTGCAGGGCACCTTCCAGGAGGTGGTCGCGAGGCTCGCCGGCCCGCAAATGGCAGCCCCGGCCGGGGGCGAGCCGCCGAGGAACTGGTTCCCGGCGCGGTAGGCGCGCACCTCGGGGGCGATGCCCCCAGGCGCCTATCCGTCGGCGGCTGAGCAAACAATGTCCGTTCGCCCGGACACGGACGGGTTGTAGATGCCTAGGCGAACTCACGCCGTCGCAAGGCCGTTCGCCGCCAGGCTCTTCTCCCCTATGCCGCCGCCCACTCCGCTTCTATATCGGCCCCGTCATGGCCGGCGCCCGCCTCCTTCCCTGCCGCCCCGAGCGGCTCCGTCCGTCCGGCCCGATCGCCGGGGCTTGAGCCGATGGCCCTCCTCACCCGCATAGACCGCTACATCGCGCGGATGATCTTCGTCCCGCTGACCGCGACCTTCGTCGTCGCGGCGATGCTCCTGATGATGGAGAAGATGTCGCGGCTGCTCCTGTTCGTCATCGCCGCGGGCGGGCCGGTGACGGTGGTGTGGCGGATGCTCGCCAATCTCGTTCCCGAATATGCTTCGCTGGCGATCCCGCTCGGACTTCTGCTCGGAACGCTCTTCGCCTTCCGCAAGCTCGCTTTGTCGTCGGAGCTCGACAGCCTCCGCTCGGTCGGGCTCGGCTACACAAGGCTGCTTCGGGTGCCCTATATGTACGCGGTCGCGCTGATGGCGCTCAACCTCGCCATCGTCGGCTATCTCCAGCCTTATGCCCGCTACGCCTACGAGCAGCTTCGCTTCGATCTTCGTTCCGGAGCGCTCGGCGCGTCGATCAAGGTCGGCGAGTTCACCAATCTCGGCCGCCGGATGACCCTTCGGGTCGAGCGCAGCGAGCAGCATGGCCGGCTTCTCCACGGCGTGTTCGTCCGGGCCGAGACCCGGGACGGCAAGACCCTGATCGCCACCGCCGACCACGGCACCTTCCTTCGCACCGACGATGCGGAGACGATCAAGCTCCGCCTCGCCAACGGCCGGCTTGTCCACAATGCGCCGAATTACGAGGCGCCGCGGGTACTTGCGTTCAAGATCCAGGATCTGCCGGTCGACCTTCCCGCGATCGAAGCCTTTCGAAAGCGCGGCGGGAGCCTGGAGAGCGAGGAGCTGACCCTTCCCGAGCTTCTCAAGCTGTTCGCCGGCCACCGGGCCGCGAAGAAGACGCGTTATGCGGCGGAGGCGGAATTCCACTACCGGCTGGTCGAGATCGTGATGATGCTGCTGATGCCGCTGCTTGCGGTGGCGCTTGCAGTGCCTCCCAAGCGAAGCACGTCCGGACTGGGAATCTTCCTGTCGATCGTGATGGTGGTGACCTATCATAAGGTCAATCAATATGGCGAGCGCATGGCCGAGCTCGGCCGGCTCTCGCCGGCGCTGGCCTTGTGGACCCCCTTCTTCCTGTTCTCGGCGCTGATCGTGTGGATGTATTGGACCTTGGCCTACAAGCCGGGCGGCCAGCCGATCGGCGGGCTCGAGCGGGTGTTCACCCGGCTTTCGAAGGGCGTCGCGCGGCTGCTCCGGCTCGGCCAGCGGCGGCTTCCGGCCACCGCCGCGGCGGCCGCCGAATGAACCTCCAATTCTTCCCGTCGAAGCGGCTCGCCTGGTACATGGCGAAGATGTTCGTGACGCGCTGCCTCGCCGTGCTGGCGGCGCTGGTGGTCATCCTCCAGACCCTCGACATGCTGGGAGAATCGGCGAAGATCCTCGCTTTCCCCGGCAATGGCGAGGCCGAGGTCCTGCGCTACCTGTCGCTTCGCCTGCCGCAGCTCATCCAGACCTTCACGCCGTTCGCAGTGCTTCTCGGGACGCTCATCACCCTGGCCACGCTCAACCAGAACAGCGAGGTGGTGAGCATGAAGGCGGCGGGCATCTCGGCCCACCAGATCATCGCGCCCCTGATCCTCGCCAGCCTCGTCATCGCCGGGCTGAGCTTCGCGTTCAACGAGCGCATCGTCACCCGCGCGACGGAGACTTTGAGCGGCTGGCAAAATGTCGAATACGGCAAAGTCCCGCGCGACAGCGGAATCCGGCCCAATATCTGGGTTCGCTTCGGCGAGGATCTCGTTCTCGCCCGCGAGGTCCACTCCGCCGGCGCTGCGACCGAACTTCGCAACCTGACCGTCTACGACCGACGGGGGGAGACGCTGAAGTCCGTGATTAGCGCCCGGCGGGCGGTCCGCGTCGGCGACGGCTGGAGGCTCGAGGAAGGCTCGACCTTCGACGTCGACAACGGCCAGACCACGCGCTTCACGACCCTGCCCTGGGGCCGCGGCCTCGAACCCGCCCAGTTCACGCTCGCCAAGGTCGATTCAGACGAGGAGGATTTCACCTCGCTGCGTGGCGCCATCGCCGAGCTCAAGTCCGCCGGGCGCGACACGGCCGAGCTGGAATCCGGACTTTGGCACAAGATTTCCGGGCCGCTGTCGGTGGTCCTCATGCCGCTGCTGGCGGCGGTGGCGGCGTTCGGGCTCGCCCGCTCCGGCCAGGTGTTCGTCCGGGCGGTGATCGGAATGGCGCTCGGCTTCGCTTATTTCGTCGCGGACAATTTCAGCATGGCGATGGGCAGCTACGGCGCCTACCCGCCGCTCGCCGCCGCCTGGGCGCCGTTCCTCCTCTTCCTCCTCATCGGCGAGACGGTTCTGATCCGGACCGAGGAGTGAACGGCGAGACGGTGACCCGCGGCGAGGTGGCGCGCGGGGCTGGGCTGGTCGGCCTCTCCCGCGCGGCGGCCTTGATCGAAGCGGTCGCCCAGCCGCTCTTCATCTGGCTCTACGGCCTCGCCACCTACGGCATCTATGTCGTCTTGTGGGGGGTCATCAACCTCGCCGAGAACGTCGTGGACCTCTCATTGACCAGCGCCCTCCAACGTCTCGTCCCGACCGAGGACGACGAGGGCGCGCACGCCGCGGTCAAGGCCGCCCTGGTCGTCGCCCTGGTGCCCTCCACGGCGATCGCGCTGGCGGTGACGTTCAATGCCGACTGGGTCGCGGGCTTCTTTTCGGCCGCCCCCGAGGACCGCGCCACCCTGCCCCGTGCCGTCGCGCTGTTCGCCTGGGGCCTGCCGCTCTGGGCGTTCGTCGAGGTGTCGACCTCCGCGGCCCGGGCCCGCCGCGCCTTCGGACCGGAGATCCGGCTTCGCCTGTTCTGGGAGCAGATCGCCCGGATCGTCTTCGCCAGCGGCCTGTTCTTCGCCGGAGCGGGTAAGCTCGGCCTCGTCGCCGCTCATCTCGGGTCGCTGGCGCTGACGGCGGCGCTCTGCTTCCCGCTTCTCGCCCGCTATTACGACCTTCACCGGCTGCTCCGGGTAAGGATCCGCGTTCAGGAGCTGAAGCTCCTCCTCGGAACCGGACTCGCCCTTCTCCCCGCCAACGTCGCGCGCCGGCTGCTCGTCGACGCGCCCGCTCTGGTCATCAACCTGCTTCTTCCGGGCCGCCAGGGCGCGGTCGCTGCAGGGCTGTTCGAGATCGCCCGCAAGATCGCGACCCTCCCCCTCCTGGTCCGCCAGGCCTTCCAATATGTGATGGCGCCGCTCGCCGCCCACCAGGCCCGCGCGGACCGGGCGCAGATCGCGCCGCTCTACCATTTCGCGAGCCGCTGCTCGACCGCGCTCGTCGTTCCGCTCGCCGGCCTGCTCGCCTTTGCCGGGGTCGACTTCCTCTCCGTCTACCGGCCCGAGGCGATGGCGGCCCTCCCGCTCCTCTACATCCTGGTCGCGGCTCGGGCGGCCGAGGCGATCGTCGGGCCCGCCACGCCGATCGTCGAGATGACGGGGCACCGCATACTCCCACTGGTCAACAGCCTGATCGGGGTTGCGACCTGGATCCTCCTCGCCTTCCTCCTCGTGCCGAGTTGGGGCGCGGAGGGAATGGCGGTCGCGGTGGGGATCGCCACCGTCGTCATCGCCTATGCCGCGACGGTCGAGCTGAAGATTTCGGACGGATTGTCGCCGTTCGACACGAAGCTGTTCCTCGGTCTCGGCACCGCTCTGGCCGGCGTCGGGCTGATGTACGGCGCGGCGCAGGCCCTGCACGGTCCTGCCCGCTTCGCCGCGGTACTGGCGCTTTGGGCGGCGTCGAGCTGGTGCGCTCTTCGCCTCGGCCTCACCCGCGGCGATCGCGAGTCGCTCGGCGGAATCGCACGGGCGCTTCGCCTGGTCAGCGCTCGGCCCGCTGCCTGACGAGCGCGAGGAGGTTGTTCTCGAGGTCGCCGAGAAACAATTCCCCCCACAAGGCGGCATAGAAGTTGACCGGCGTGCGAAGGCTATAGCGGGTCTCCAGCCGGACTCTGGTTCGGCCGTCCCCGAGCGGCTCAAGCGTATAGCCGCCCGATTCCACGCGGAAATAGGGGCTGTCGGGCATCAGGTGCCGGTCGGTGAATGCCCAGCCGGCGATGTCGTCGAAGCGGAACGCCCATCCGATCCGGCGCCCTGGCCGCCACTCGGTGATCCGCTCGCCGAAGCGGATTCCCAGGCCCCAGTCGGCGCGCCGCTCGGCGCCCACTCCCTCCCCCACCAGCCGGGCGCCGCGCGGGCGGGGGATCCCGATGACGTCCTGCGACAGGTTCCACCGGCCTTCGCCGGGGCGGACGTCCGGAATGCCGCGCAGCAGCGGCCAGATCCGCTCGACCGGAGCGGCGACGACGGCCGAGCGGCTCACCGCCACCTCCGCCATGGGAAGCGGCCAATAGGGCTCGGCCTGCAGGATCAGGAGCGGAAGCGCCAGAAGGGCGGCGCAATGGGTGCCGCCGGCCCCCAGGCGCCGCTTGAGAGCGCGGGCCGCCAGCACTCCCACCCAGCCGCTGATCAGCCACAAGGGCGACAGGATGAGGATGCAGATCACCCCTTCCCGAAGGAGGAAGACCGAAGCGAGGATGACGAGGAGCACCAGCCACACCGGCACGAGCAGATAGTAACGCAGGCCCCGATCCCCCCACGGGTCGCCCGCCCAGGCGATGAAGCCGGAGAGGACGGCGGGAAGCACCAGCAGGAAGGAGAAGCTGACCAGGCCCGAATCGGGTCGGATCGCTTCGAGCAGCGCATAAACGGCGAGCCCGAGCAGAAGAGCGGCGAGGAGCGCCGCCGCCAACCGAGCGGGGATCGAGTGGCGAAGCCTTTTTGCCGTGTCGTCCCCCGTCTCCACGCGCGCCCATTCCCCGGTTTTCCGCGGCGAAGATAAGCCGCTCGGTGCCGCCGTCAACGCACTCGGCGAGGCCGGCGCGGGCCGCGCCGCCCCAGTGCAGCCGCCGGAGCCGGAACAACTTGCCCCCGTAACGATTGAAGCCGCGGCCCTCGCCGGGATGAGCGGACGGTGCCGAGGGGCTCATTGTAAGGAGAAACCCTATGCGTAAGCTTTTGACTGCCCTTGTCCTCGCCGGTTCCGCGTCCCTGACGCTCGGCGCCTGCAATACTGTGCGCGGAGTCGGCGACGACGTCGAGTCGGTCGCCGACGCCCTCACCTACGATCCGGGCCACACCTATGCCGCCTGCGGCACCTATGGGGCCATGGACCGCAACGGCGACGGCCGCATCTCCAATTCCGAATATAACGACTATCGCACCGGCGCCTACGCGATGTGGGACACCAACCGCGACGGCCGGATCAGCCGCGCCGAATATGCCAATTGCTGGTACGGCGGCGGCTTCTACCCGCAATATAAGCGGGCAGCCTACGAGCCGAGCTGGACCGCCTTCGACTCCAATCATGACGGCTATCTAAGCAACGACGAATATTGGAACGCCCAATATTGGTCGAACCTCGACCGCAACGGCGACGGGATGGTCGACAGCACCGAATGGCCGTGGTGATCTAAGCGCGAGGGACGGCCCCCGGGCCGTCCCTCTCCCCATCCCGCCCTCGCCGCTTCCCCCGAAGCCTCAAAACCGCCATATTGCGATTCCATTCCCCGGCCCCATATCGGGGACGGCTGCCGCGACCGCTCGCGGCTCGCGCTAAGCTGCGGAAAAAAGCGAGGAATTTACGAACGTGAAGATCGCCCAAACCCTTCGCCCGAGCTTTTGGAGGCGCGAGCATCATCTCGACAAGATGACCCTCAAGGAGCTGGTCGTCGCCTATTTCCAATATCCGGCGATCATGGCCTATCTGGCGCTCGCTGCCGTCGCCATCGCCTTGTTCGTGGCGCGCCCGGCGCCGCTCGCGCCAAGCCTGATCGCCGCCGGGGTCGCGACCTTCATCTACCCGCTGGTCTGGTACGTCCTCCACCGCTGGGTTCTCCACAGCCGCTGGATGTGGCGCCACGCCTTCATGGCTTCGACCTGGAAGCGCATCCATTACGACCACCACCAGGATCCGAACCATCTCGAGGTGCTGTTCGGCGCCCTTCACACCACCCTTCCGACCATCGCCGCAGCGACGATCCCGATCGGCTGGGCGATCGGCGCGCCGTGGCAGTCCGCCGCCCATCCCCACGCCGCCTTCGGCGGCGCCGCCATGGCCTTCGCCATCGGCCTTCTCACCACCTGCTTCTACGAATTCTGCCACTGCATCCAGCATCTCGCCTACAAGCCGAAGAACAAGTGGCTGGCCGAGATGAAGAAGCGCCACATGGCCCACCATTTCCACGACGAGAGCGGCAATTTCGGCATCACCAGCTTCGTCTGGGACCGCCTGTTCGGCACCTTCTACGCGACCGCCGGCGATCGCAAGAAGAGCCCGACGGTGTTCAACCTCGGCTACACACCCGAGGTGGCGGAGCAGTTTCCGCATGTGGCGAAGCTGTCCGGCGGCGTGGCGACGGGGCATCCGCGCCAGCGGGAGAGGTCCGCGTCCTGAAGCGGCACTTCGGGCGCGGAGCGTCCCCCGCTGATCTGCAAAGGCTCTGCCGACGGCGGTGAACGGGATGGGGGAACCGGCGTGGGGCCAGGCCATCGGCCGCCGCTACCGGTTCATAATTTCCCTTTCGGCGCCTGGCTGCAATTCTCCTCGGGTGAGGTTTCCATCTGGATCGTGGAGTGGTCGATCTTGTGCCGGTCCTTGAGCAGGTGCGCGGCCTCGGCGAGGAAACCGGGATCGGACGGCCAACTGACCATCACCAGGTGACAGGTGAGCGCGACCTCGGTCGTGCTTATCGGCCAGATATGGAGATCGTGGACCTTCGCCACGCCGGGCAGGGTCCGCAGCGTCATCTCGACGCGGACGGGATCGATGCCCGCGGGAACGGCGTCGAGGGACATGGTGACCGAATCCCGAAGCAAGCTCCAGGTGCTCAGCAGGATGATGGCCGCGATCGCGAGGGTGACGATCGGATCAACGATCACCCAGCCCGTCCTTAGAATGATGAACCCCGCGACGATGACGCCGAGGGAGACCGCCGCGTCCGCGGCCATGTGGAGAAAGGCGCCCCGGATGTTGGCGTCGCCTTTGGCGCCGCGGGCGAAGAGCCAGGCGGTGATGCCATTGACTAGGACTCCCACGGCGGCGACCGTCATGATCGTGGCGCCGGAGATCGGCTCCGGGGCGGCGAGCCGCTGCACGGCTTCGAGCACGATCGCGCCCACCGCGACCAGCAGGAACAGCGCGTTGAACAGGGCGGCGAGCACTGTCGACTTGCGCATTCCGTAGGTGAACCGCTCCGTCGGCGGGCGCTTGGTCAGCCCCGCGGCGCCCCAAGCGACGAGGAGACCGAGGACGTCGGAAAGATTGTGCCCGGCGTCGGCGAGGAGCGCCATCGAGTGCGCCACGATGCCGGAGCCGGCTTCGACCCCGACATAAGCGAGGTTGAGAACGGTCCCGATGAAGAACGCGCGTCCAAAATCCTCGGGAGCATGGGAATGGCCGTGGCCGTGATCGTGCCCGCCGTGTGAGCCATGCCCGGTCATCGGCCGTTCCTTACCGCAGACGGCCTGCCTCGCAACCTTCCTGTCCGCTTTCCTGCCCACACGGGCTTCGCGCTACGAAAAAGGCGCCTGGTGCAACACCAGACGCCTCCTACGCGACAGCGCGAGAACGCCGCTCTGTCGGACACTCTCTAGGCGGCGTCGGGTTAGCATCGGTTGAACGCCCTCGTCAGGCGACTGAAATATTGAAGCGGCCGCGGCCGATCCGGCTTCCCCGGCAAGATCATCGCGCTCGGCGGCATCATCCGCTCAATGGGTCGCCGGCTCGGCGGGGCGGGCCGGGGCTTCGGCTCCGGGGGCACGGCGGGCCGGCACCATCCGCCAGATCGTGTTGGAAAGGTCGTCGGCGACGATCAGTGCGCCGCGCGGATCGACGGTGACTCCGACCGGCCGGCCGAAGGTCGCTCCGCCTGGATCGTGGAAGCCGGTAACCACGTCGACCGGAGGGCCGGCCGGCCGGCCGCCGCGGAAGGGCACGAATACCACTTTGTAGCCGGACGGCCGGCTGCGGTTCCAGCTGCCATGCTCGCCGACGAACACGCCTTCGGCAAAGCGCGCCCCCATTGCCGGATTCGAGAAGGCGACGCCCAGAGCCGCGACGTGCGAGCCGAGTCCGTAATCCGGCCGGATCGCGCTCGCGACCTTGGCCGGATCCTGCGGCTGGGCGCGCGAGTCCACATTCTGCCCCCAATAGCTGTACGGCCAGCCGTAGAAGGCCCCTTCCCTCACCGAAGTGAGATAGTCGGGAACCAGGTTCGGCCCGAGCTCGTCGCGTTCGTTCGCCACCGCCCAGAGCTGCCCGGTTCCCGGCTGGATCGCGAGCGCCGTCGGGTTGCGGATTCCGGTCGCGAACGGGCGGTGGGCGCCGGTCGCGGCGTCCACCTGCCAGATCTGGGCGCGGTCGAGCTCGGCCGCCATGCCGCGCTCGGTGATGTTGCTGTTCGAGCCGATGCCGACATAGAGGAAGCGTCCGTCCGCGCTCGCCGCAAGCGACTTGGTCCAATGGTGGTTGATATAGGCTGGAAGCTCGGTGACCGTCACCGGCGGCCCGCTCGCCTTGGTCTGCCCCGGCGCATAGGCGAAGCGGACCAGGCTGTCCTGATTTGCGACGTAGAGCTGCCCGCCGACCAGCGCCATGCCGTAAGGCGCGTTCAGATGATCGGCGAAGACGGTGCGCCCTTCATAGACCCCGTCGCCATCGGCATCGCGAAGCAGGGTCAGCCGGTTGCCGCTCTTCGCCTGGCTCGTCCCCTTGGCCTTGATGAAGCCGGCGATGAGGTCCTTGGGCCGAAGCGCCGATTCGCCCCCGCCCCGCCCCTCGGCGACGAGGATGTCGCCGTTGGGCAGGACCAGGGTCTGGCGGGCGATCCCGAAGCCGGTGGCGATGGCGGTAATCGTGTAGCCCGCGGGGACCACCGGGTGATGGCTGCCCCACGGCGTCGGATCGGCGATCTTCATGCTCGGCACGAGCGCGCGCTGCTGATCGGGAAGCGAAGGGTCGCCGCCGAACTGGCTCGGATCGGAGCCGCCGCTCGAGCCCCCGCCGCAGCCGGCGAGCAGAGTCGCCGTCCCGGCGAGCGCCGCGGACAGGAGAAGCCGCTTCATAGCACTTCTCCCGAAGGCATTTGCGCGTGGGCGGGACCCGGGCTCCAGAAGCCGAGCCTGGAGGACCCCGCCCACGCGGCCAGGGCCGCGAGCAAGGTCACGATCGCCGAAAGCACCGGCGCCGCCGGCATGATCGCATAAGCGTCGCGCGCATGGACGAGCGAATCGACCAGCCCGACGACGAAGGTAGCCAGGAGGAGCACGAACACCGCGCCCAGCCGAACCCGGCCGCCGTGAGCCCGCGACCGGAGCAAGGCGATCAAGGCCCAGAGCAGGGCGACCCCGACGAACACCATCCCGCCGGCCACAAGCCAGGCCGCGAAGTTGCTCCATTGCGGCTCCGGCGTCGATCCATAAGCAAGGTCGCTAAGGAACCCGCCGAGGAACAGCGGAACGGGCGCGGCGAGGAGGAAGGCGTGGAGGGGGTGGACGGGACCGGCCAGTCTCACATCGGCAGCCAAGGCAGCGATCCTTTCGAAACGAGCGGCGAAACCGCCATGCCGGCGAGGCGGGACGGTGAGCGAGGTAAAGCGACAGAGCGAAACCCACGGCCGCAACGGCGCGACAGGCCTGCATCGAGGGAGAATGCCGGCGGCCGAGGGTTGTTCCGAAGCGCCAGGAGCAGCGCATCCGGTCTCGTTCAAAACGCCCGGGGTCGGCCCGGTCGACGCCGGCGCGGGTGCGGGTGCGGATCGGCTCGGGAGCCGTCAGGACGCCCGCCTGCGCTCGGCGGCTCCTTCAAGGTCAGACGCTCTTTTTCGCCCCTGCGATACGGACTTCCGCGCCGCGGTTGGTCTGCTTCCAGCTTTTTCCCTCGTCCGCGGATTCATATTCCTCGAACAGGATCCTGTCCGGCGAAACGATGACGTTTTCCACCCGCGACCAGGGCCCGGAGAGGCCGGCCGCCGGCTTGTCCAGATAGGTCCACCGATGGCCTTCGATCCTCATCGTCCCACGGCCGCCGGCAAGCCCCCCGGGGCCGATGGTACGGGTGTGATATTCCAGGGGCGCTTCCCCGGCCGTGTAGACGATCAGCGCGAGCGGCTTGCCGTTGACCGACTGCTCGCACGCGAAATAAGCGTGGAAGATCCTGCAGTCGCTCCGAAGCCGATCCACCGCCCCGGGCGCCGCGCCGCTCCAGGGGCGGTCGGCCGTCACCTTCCAGGTGCCGCGATAGACGAGCAACGGAGCGAACGGGGACGGCGCGGCTGGCTCAGCCGCCGACGGCGCGATGGCGGCCGCCGACCCGAGCGCCGCCGCCAGTCCGAGGTGAAGAGCGAAGCGCGTCATCCGCCCACCCGGTGCGGAGCGGCGCACGGTTTCTGCGCCCGCAAGCTGCAGCGCGAGGCGACGAGGTCGATGGCCGGCACGTCTGATTCTCCTCGATTAGGGCCGGTGCCCGTCCAGGGCAGTCAACCGTCGCCGGCTCTTACTGCTTCAACCGATGCTCCCGATGCCAGGCGAGATAGCTTGGGTGCGGCCTCAAGGAAGGTTGGGCCGGAACAGCGGCGCGACCCGTTTTATTAACGAGGCTCCACACGCCGTCAGCGTCGTTCACGTGTCGGGACACCAGTATCTCGAGATCGGGGCCAAGGCCGATCAGCCCCCGATCGAACATCCAATGTGCAGTGCCCGACAGAGCGAGGCCGTTGGTGACGATGTCCGGCCCGCTGGCTTCCACCGGCTTGATGTGGGCGGCTTCCACCTCGGCCCGGCCGCCGCCGTTGATCAGCTTTAGACCGGTAATTGCGCAGCGGCTGTCATAGGCTTCGAGGACCCGCTTCCTGAAGACGCGGTCGCGGACGATCCTGGAGCTGTAATAGCTCACCCGGTCACGCTCGACGTCGAGCAGGAATGGGGCTTGTTCGTCGGCTACTCGATCGACCAGCGGCGCATCGAGAGCGGCACCGGTGCGGGGCAGGACAGGCTCCTCATCCGGGAACCCCCGCAACAATATCCGGTTGAAGTCCTGGGTCGAGATCGGCCGGACGGCGGATTGAGCCCGGCCGGAGAGGGCGCCGGCGTCGTTTAGAAGACCATGTTCGACAGGCACCTCGCCACGGGTCGAGAACGGAACCAGGCGCTCGAAATCGAGGTAAGAATTGGGCTCGATCAGGGCCAGGTACATGCCGCTCGCGGTGGGATCGGGGATGATCTGCTCGACCCTGGCGATGGCGAAATAGCCCTTGCTGGTCGGCCCTTTCACCGGCTCGTAGTAGATGACCCAGTCACCCACAAATCGGGACGCGCGGCTAAGGTAACTGCTTGGGAACTGGTACCGCTCAGCCGGCGAGTCCTGATAGCGGGAGTCCTCCCGATGCAGAAACACGCCTCGCGCCACCTATTCCTCGTCTGCTCACGACCTCGCCGGTCAGAGAATAAGCAGGCGCGGCTTGCGTGAGCAAGCCAAGTCGCAGGTAAATAACCAATAGCTCCCCCGCCCTCACCCTTAGCTTCGGCACCTTCCTGTTGCGTTTACCCCGTCGCCGGCCCCGCTCAACTCCCAAGCTCGGCCCATCCCAGGCCGAAGCGCTGGAGGTATTTCCTTAGCCGGTCGGCGTCGTTGGAGGTGGAGCGGCGGGTTCGGGAGGCGGCGAAGAGGGTTCGCCCGGCTTCGGAGAGGGAGCGGGCGCGGCGGCAGGTCCGGACCACCTCGGCGAGCTGGACCCGGTCGAACGGGTCGAGGGCGGCGAGGGCCTCGGGGGCGAGCAGGGCGGCGAGGCCGTCGTCCGTTCCCGCGCGCCCTGCCATGCCCGTCCACGCGCGCGTTCCCCTTTCGGCGTCTCCCTCCCCGGCCACCGCGGACCAGAGGCGGCGGAGGCGTTCGGCTTCGGCCTGCACGGTGGCGACGTCGATCCGCCCGGCGGGGGCGAAGGTCGCCATCCGGGTGACGGCGGCGGCGAGGTCGCGGAAATTGCCCGACCAGGCGGAGCCCGGCGCGGCGGCAAAGGCGAGGAAGGCGGAGCGCGCCTCCTTGTTGAAGCCGACCCGCATTCCCTCGCGCTCGGCGAAGCGGTCGAGCTCGTAGTCGAGATTGGGTTCGATGTCCTCGGGCCGGTCCTTCAGCGCGGGGAGATGGAAGGTCCACAGGTTCAGGCGTGCGAGCAGGTCGTCCCGGAAGCGGCCCTGGGCGACCGCGGCGGCAAGGTCACGGTTGGTCCCGGCGATGAGCTGGAAGTCGGAGGCGGATTCGCGGTCGGCGCCGACGGGAAGGAAGCGCTTCTCCTCGATCGCCCGGAGGATCATCGCCTGCTCGTCGAGGCCGAGCTCGCCGACCTCGTCGAGGAAGAGCAGGCCCTTGTCGGCGGTGCGAAGCAGGCCGGGGCGGTCGGCGGCGGCGCCGGTGAAGGCGCCCTTCCTGTGCCCGAACAGGGCCGACATGGCGCTGTCGCCCTTCAAGGTCGCGCAATTGACCTCGACGAAGGCGCCCGGAACCTGGTTGCGGGCGCGCTTCAGCTCGAAGATCCGGCGGGCAAGCTGCGACTTGCCAGCGCCGGTCGGGCCCATCAGGAGGAGCGGAGCGCGGCTGCGGATCGCGACCTGCTCGATTTCGTCGATCATCCGGTTGAAGGCGGGATTGCGGGTCTCGATCCCGGCCTTGAGGAACGAGCTTCCCTCCGCCGCCGCGGCGGCGAAGCGGGTGGCGATGCTGTCGTAGCGGGAGAGGTCGAGGTCGATCGCGCTCCAGCCGCCGCTCGGTCCGGAACCGGGGCCCCCGCCGGAATTGCGCGGCGGGTGAGTTTGGAGGAGCCGGGCGGGAAGATAGCGCGCCTCGGTAAGGAGGAAGAGGCAGATCTGCGCGACGTGGGTGCCGGTGGTGATGTGGACGAGATAATCCTCCGCCTCCGGATCGAACCGATAGGCGCGGGCGAAGTCGAGCAGCTTGCCGTACACCTCCTCGAAATCCCACGGATCGGCGAAGTCCATCGGGCGGAGGATCACCTGAGTCTCGGGCGAGACCCCGGAAATGTCCGCGGCGACATGGCGGGCGAGGCTCGAATGCGCGGTGGCGTGGATAAGCTCGAGCCGGTCGACCCGCAGATCCTCCTGCATGCACAGCGACACCGTAGGCCGCCATTTGCTCCAGCGGCCGGAGTCGAGCCGGGCGGAATCGAGCGTGGAGCCGACGAAGCCGATGACGACATTGGGTCTCATGCTTATCTTTTCATCTAAATTACGATCTATGTCGATACGAAACGTGAGTTACGCCCGAGCGGCTTGCAGCCCTGCCGACACTCGGTAAACGAGATTATACCCGTCTTTTCAGTAGCTTGTCAGATTTTCGGAAGCTGCCGGTGCGGTTTGGCACGGCTCCTGCTCTTGGATCGGCGTCGGAGCGAGGTCGAACCGCTCCGGCAGGCGGAAGCGGGGCGGCCGGAATAGGCCGGTCGCCCCCAAGCCGCTCCGGCAGGGTGTAGCTCAGCTTGGGCAGAGCACCGGCCTTGGGAGCCGGGGGCCGCTGGTTCGAATCCAGCCGCCCTGACCAACATGGCTTGCGCCGCCGCGCGCGGGCCTTGAAGACTGGATTTTGAAGGAGGGCCTCATGGCCGATCAGGGTTTCGAAGTGATGGCGGTCGAAGGCGGAGCGCCGGTCAAGATGTGGACCAGGGGCGTCGCCGTCGAGCCGATGGCGCGCGAGCAGCTCTCTCGCGCCGCAAAGTTGCCGTTCATCTTCAAGCATGTCGCCGTCATGCCCGACGTCCATGTCGGGATCGGGGCGACCGTGGGATCGGTGATCCCGACCCGCGGCGCGGTGATCCCGGCGGCAGTGGGCGTGGATATCGGCTGCGGAATGATGGCGGCCCGGACCTCGCTCCACGCCTCGGATCTGCCCGACACTCTCGAGGGGGTGCGGGGCGCGATCGAGCAGGCCGTGCCCCACGGGCGCGCGGTCGGCCGGGGCAAGCGCGACTCCGGAAGCTGGGGAAGCCCGCCGCCGGAGATCCTGGCCGCCTGGGCGACTCTCGCCGAGCGGTTCAAGCGGATCACCGACAAATATCCGAAGCTCGAGAAGACGAACAACCTCGTCCATCTGGGGACCCTCGGGACCGGCAACCATTTCATCGAGCTCTGCCTCGACGAGGAGGATCGGGTGTGGGTGATGCTCCATTCGGGCTCGCGCGGGGTCGGCAACGCGATCGGAAGCTTCTTCATCGAGCTTGCGAAGCAGGACGCGCGCCGCTGGCACCTCAACCTGCCGGACGAGAACCTCGCTTACTTCCCGGAAGGGACGGAGCATTTCGACGATTATGTCGAGGCGGTCGGCTGGGCCCAGGATTTCGCGGCTTTGAACCGGCGGATGATGATGACCAACGTGGTGCGCGCCATCCGCTCGGTCATCGCCAAGCCGTTCGAGGCGGAGCTGGAGGCGATCAACTGCCACCACAATTACGTGCAGAGGGAGCATCACTTCGGCGAGAACGTGCTGGTTACCCGCAAGGGCGCGGTGCGGGCGGCCGAGGGGGTGATGGGGATCATCCCCGGATCGATGGGCGCCAAGTCGTTCATCGTCCGCGGCCGCGGCAACAAGGAGGCGTTCGACAGCTGCAGCCACGGGGCGGGCCGGCTGATGTCGCGGCACGAGGCGAAGCGGCGGTTCACCGTCGACGACCATGTGCTCGCGACCGAGGGCGTCGAATGCCGCAAGGATGCGAGCGTGATCGACGAGACTCCCGCGGCCTACAAGCCGATCGAGGCGGTGATGGCCGCCCAGGCGGACCTGGTCGAGGTGGTCCATACGCTGAAGCAGGTGGTGTGCGTGAAGGGGTAGAGCCTTTCACGCCGCCGCTCCCCGTCATTGCGAGCGTAGCGAAGCAATCCGGTGCGGCTTTCGGGCGTAGGCTGGATTGCTTCGTCGCTGCGCTCCTCGCAATGACGATATCCATACAGGAAATGAAATGATCTTCATCGACGGTTCGGAAGGCGAAGGCGGGGGGCAGGTGCTTCGCACCGCGCTGGCGCTGTCGATCGTCACCGGCAGGCCTTTCCGGATCGAGAATATCCGCGCCAACCGGTCGCGGCCGGGCGTGATGCGCCAGCACGCGACGGCGGTCGAGGCGGCCTGCGCCGTCGGCGGCGCCGAGTGCGAGGAGCTTGCCGTCGGGGCGTCGGCGCTGACCTTCACGCCGGGCAAGGTGCGCTGCGGAGAGCATCGTTTCGCGGTCGGGACGGCGGGGAGCACGAGCCTCGTCCTCCAGACGGTGCTTCCGCCGCTGATGCTCGCCGGCGCCCCTTCGCGGCTGGTGCTGGAGGGCGGAACCCACAACATCCACGCGCCGCCGTTCGACTTTATCGAGCGGGTGTTCCTGCCGCTGATCAACCGGATGGGGCCGCGGGTGACCGCGCGCCTGATCCGCCCCGGCTTCTATCCCGCCGGCGGAGGCCGGATCGAAGTGGAGATCGAGCCCTTCCCGAGGCTCGATCGGCTCGATCTCACCGAACGCGGCGGATTGCGGCGGGTCGAAGCGCGCGCGCTCGTCGCCGCTCTTCCGGGCGAGATCGCGGTGCGCGAGCTCGCCGCCGCGGGCGCGGTGCTCGGCTGGGCCGAGGAGTCGCGCCGGATCGAGCAGCTCCCGCAGGACTGCGGCCCGGGCAACATCCTCCTGCTCGAGGCCGAGTTCGACCAGGTCACCGAAATGGCCAGCGGCTTCGGCCAGCTCGGAATCCCGGCCCAGATCGTCGGCCAGAAGGCGGCTAAGCGTATGGCCGGCTATCTCGCCTCGGGCGCCGTGGCCGGGCCGTACCTTTGCGACCAGCTGCTCCTGCCCATGGCGCTTGCCGGCGGCGGGCGCTTCACCACCGTGAAGCCGACCCTCCACGCCCGCACCGGCGCCGAGCTGATCCCCCGCTTCCTCGACGTCCGGATCGCGTTCGAGGAGCAGCCGGACGGGACTCACCTGGTCAGGGTGGAGGGATGAGTTGCCTCCCCATCGCCAGATGGGGAGGGGGACCACCGAAGGCGGTGGAGGGGCAATTGGTGCCGGCCTGCGCGCTCTACCCCTCCACCATTCTACGGGTGGTCCCCCTCCCCATGCTGCGCATGGGGAGGCAAGCCAGAAGCTATACTCGGGCAGGCGACGCGGCTAATCAGGCGCAATGAACGACGCACCCTCCCCCACGGGCCTCATTGTCCGTGCGGTCGACGACGCTTCCGACCGGAAGGCGTTCGTCGACCTCGCCTACCGCCTCAATGCCGACGATCCCAATTGGGTGCCGCCGCTCAAGACGGAGGTTCACGGCCTGCTCGATCCGCGGACCAATCCGTGGTTCGAACATGCCTCCGCCCGGCTCTTCCTCGCCGAGCGCGGCGGAAAGCCGGTCGGACGGATTTCCGCCCAGGTCGACGAGCTCGTCCTCCAGCATATGGGCGAAGGCACCGGCCAGTGGGGGATGTTCGAGGCGGAGGACGCCGAGACCGCGGCTGCCCTCATCCACCGCGCCGAGGCGTGGCTTAGGGGCCGCGACATGACCCGCTCGATGGGCCCGTTCAGCTTGTCCATCTGGGACGAGCCGGGCCTCCTCATCCAGGGCCACGACCATCCGCCGACGGTGATGATGGGCCACAACAAGGCGATCTACCAGCAATGGGTCGAGGCGGCGGGTTATTCGAAGGCCAAGGACCTCTATACCTACGCGCTTCCGGTGAGCGGCGATTTCCCGCCGATCGTCCAGCGCATCGTCGCGTCCGGCGAGCGCAACCCCAAGATCAAGATCCGCAACGTCGACAAGAAGAAGTTCGACGAGGAAGCGGCGCTGCTGCTCGGGATCCTCAACGACGCCTGGTCCGACAATTGGGGCTTCATTCCTTTGACCGAGGCGGAGATCGCCTATGCCGGCAAGAAGCTGAAGCCGATCGTCTTCGAGGACCTGATCCGGGTCGCCGAATATGAGGGCGAGCCGGTGGCGTTCATGGTCACCGTTCCCGATCTCAACGAATTCACCCGGGATCTGAACGGGAAGCTGTTCCCGACCGGCTGGGCGAAATTGCTGTGGCGGCTGAAAAGGGCGCATTTCGTCGGCGGCAGGGTGCCGCTGATGGGCGTCCTCAAGCGGCTCCACGGGACCCGGCTGGCAAGCCAGCTCGCCTTCATGATGATCGAATATATCCGCCGCGCCGGAGTCGGCCGCTACGGCATGGAGCGCGCCGAGATCGGCTGGATCCTCGAGGATAACCAGCCGATGCGCTCGATCGCCGACGCGATCGAGAGCGACATCAACCGGACCTACCGGATCTACGAGAAGGCGCTCTAAGCGCGTGGGAGGGGACACTTTGCCAGCAAAGTGTCCCCGTCTCAGCCGCGGCGGCGGTCGCGCTCGCGCTCGGAAAGCTGCTCGAAGACGGCGCTAAGCACCATGGTCGCGGCGACGAAGCCGACCGTAATGGCAATCACCGGGTAATCCCCCACACACAACGCAAGACCGCCGCCGAGACAAAGGCGACGGGGGCTGAACGCCCAGGCGGGCTTTAGGTCCCCGGCGAAGCGGCGGCAAGTCCTCGCTGTCGCGCCTTGTCGGCGAAGGCTCGGGTCAGTGAAACAAACCCGTCGCCCCAGCGAAGGCTGGGGCCCCAGCGGGTGAAGACTGCCGCGCTTTTCACCCCCTGGGACCCCAGCCTTCGCTGGGGTGACGGGATAGGGTGACGATTCAGCCGAGCAGGCGCGCTATGTACGCGCGCACGTCCTCCGGCCAGCCGGCGATCAGTTCTCCGAACCGCTCCCGCTCGCCGCGGTAGAGGGCGCGCAGCGCCTCCTCGTAACCCGGCCGGTCGCCGCAGCGGTCGGCCATGAAGCGATAGGCGGAATCGCGCCGCGCCTCGGGCGTGGGCGGCGCCTGCCTTGCCTCATCGACAAGGCGGCGAAGCGCGGCGGAGGCGCCGCCGGGCTGGGCGGAGAGCCAGTCCCAATGGCGCGGAAGCAGGGTCACCTCGCGCGCCGTTACGCCGAGCTTCGGCCGGCCTCGGCCCCGCACGGGCGCCGCCACGGCGGGATCTTCGCGATAATCGAGATCGACCACACGCCCCGACGAATCGTCATAGACCCGGATCGCGCTGCGTTCGGCCGGCGGGCGGGAGCGGATCAGCCGGACGACGTCGTCAGCCTCGCCGCCACCGATCGATTCGTCGTTCAGGAAGGCCGTCAGTTCGGCGGTCATCGTCATGCTCCCGGCGGAGCGGTGATTTACATCCGGATATTATTGCGCGTCAAGATCCACGCCGATGCGTCCGTTGCGGACCCAGCGGACGGCGCCCGCGCGTGGCGCGGCGCCTTCCATGGCGACGCTAAGCCGCTCGCCCAGCTCGGGCATGAGGCTGGTCTCGAGGGTCACTCCGCCTTTCGAGACGTTCGCCACCCGGACCAGGGCCGGCTTGCCGCGATAGAGGATTGCGGCGCTGACCACGACTCCGCGATGGCGCTCCGCCCGGCGGCGCGGTCGGGCGCGGCCGTCCTCGCCCTCCGGCGGCGGAGCGTGGGGATCGCGGCGGCAGGGCTCGAGCGACAGGGGCACGAGCTCTTCCCCAGCCTCGGCGGCTCGGATCGCGGATCTTAGGCGATGGGCCATGGCTTTCCTCCGGCTGGCACGGCCGCTTATCGGCGGGGGCGGTGAAGAAAGCTTGAACAAGGCCCTTTCCCCGCCGCGGCTAATCGTCGATAGGCCGCCGCCATCATGAACATCGACCTCATCCCCGTGGGCGCGGACGTGCCCGACAGCCTCAACGTCATCATCGAAGTCCCGGTCGGCGGCGAGCCGGTCAAGTACGAGTTCGACAAGAAATCGGGCGCGCTCTTCGTCGATCGGATCCTCCACACGCCGATGCGCTACCCGGCCAATTACGGCTTCGTCCCCCATACCCTGTCGCCCGACGGCGATCCGCTCGACGCCCTGGTCATCGCCCGCTCGCCCTTCATCCCCGGCTCGGTGGTTCGGGCCCGGCCGATCGCCGTCCTCCACCTCGAGGACGAAGCGGGCGGCGACGAGAAGCTGGTGACGGTGCCGGTCGACACCACCTTCCCTTATTACAGCGACGTCGGCGAGAAGGAGGATCTGCCCCAGATCGTCATGCAGCAGATCGAGCACTTCTTCACCCACTACAAGGATCTGGAAGAGAAGAAGTGGGTCCGGGTCGGCCATTGGGGCGGCGCCGAGGATGCCCGCAAGGTGGTGATGGAGGCCGTCGAGAGGGCGAAGGCCAACGCCTGACCGGCCGCGGCCGCTTCTAGGAAGCGGCCGACTTGGGCGCCGGCCATCGCGGCTTCGACTGCGCGGGCTCCTGGACCCGGGCAGGGTCGACGTCGGCGGTCCAGGCGAGTTCGTCGAAGTCCGGCTTGTAGCCGCGCGAGCGATATTGCCGCTCCGGGCAATCGAACGCGACGCTCTGATCGACGACCCGGGCGGTATCGGCCGCGCCATCCTTGCCGCGAGTGCGGGATCTTCCCTTGCCGTCCATCGTGAGCACCTGCCTTCGATCCCGCTATGCGCCCATCCGCGGCGATGGGATAGCGCCTAGTCCAGCCGCACCCAGGTCGGAGCATGGTCGCTGGCCTTGTCGCGGCCGCGATATTCCTTGTCGACCCCCGCATCGAGCAGCCGGTCCGCCGCCTGCGGCGAGAGCAGGAGGTGGTCGATCCGAAAGCCGGCGTCGCGCTGCCAGCAGCCGGCCGTATAGTCCCAGAAGGTGTAGGCCGGACCGTCCGGGTGGCGGGCGCGGATCGCGTCGGTCCAGCCCTGATGGAGGATCCGACGGAAGGCGGCCCGGCTTTCCGGCTGCATCAGCGCATCGTGCGCCATCGCCCGAGCCGAGAAGACGTCGTCCGGATCGTCGCTCGGGATGACGTTCCAATCGCCGGCGAGGACGACCGGCCGCTCCTCGGCGAGGAGCTCGAGGGCGTGCTCGCGGAGCCGCTCCATCCAGGCGAGCTTGTAGGCGAATTTCTCGGTTCCGACAGGATTGCCGTTGGGAAGGTAGATGGAGCCGACGACGACCCCTTCCACCTCGGCCTCGATATAGCGGCTGTGGGTGTCGTCGGGATCGCCGGGAAGGCCGGTGCGGCGGAGGGCGGGCGGCTTTTCGGCGGGCGTGAGGATGCCGACCCCGTTGAAGCCCTTCTGGCCGTGCCAGACGCCGTCATAGCCGGCCGAGCGTATGTCGACGATCGGGAAGACCTCGTCGGCGCATTTGATCTCCTGGAGGCAGACGGCGTCCGGCTTCTCCTCCTGGAGATATTCGAGGAGCCGGGGCTGCCGGGCGCGAACCCCGTTCAGATTATAGGTGACGATCTTCATCCCTCCCGCTTAGCCGCTCCGCCGCCGGTCGTCATCCCGGCGCCGCATCGTTCGCACCGCCGGCACCAACATCGCCAAGCGCCGGACGGGCGTCGGGGAGCGGGAATGAAGTGCCGGTGCGGCGAAAATCGGCGCACCGTGTCGGTCGCGTCCGGCGGCGATGTACGGCTTCGTCCGGTCCCGTGTGGGAGCTGGGGAAAAAAGACGCGCGCGGCGGCGGAGCGGAGGCGCTATCGGGATGGAGCGCAGAGGAGCGCCGGAAGTGGAAGAAGCGAACGCCGCGCCCATAAGGAGCCGGTGCGGTTTCCCGCTACGCTCTCCTTTGAAACAATAGGTACAAGCAAGGGGACAGTCGCGCCCGGTTCAAGCCGGGTCGCGAACTTTCGGACACAGGGGTAGACAAGATGAACATCCGCATTCCGATCAGCATTGCCGCCGCGATGACCGCCGCCGCCTTCGTGCCCGGCCAGGCCCAGGCGATGGGCTGCAACGGCATCGTCAATCCGACGATCGCCGGTTGCACCCGGGTCGACAATAATGACGGCGCCAGCTTTCCCTATTTCAAGCTTCAGCGGGTCTCCATCCCCGCCTCTTCGGCTAGGATCGAAATGATCCAAGGTGCGCCCATGGTTCGCTACGGCGGCAGGCTCCTGCCCGTCATCTCGTCCGCCGGAGGCACCGTGGTGGCCGCCGCCGGCTAAAAGCCGTCGCCGCCGGCCGGTCCGGCGGCGGTGCATTCGATCGACCGAATTCACCTGAACGCTTCGCGCTCGCCGTCCCCGGCGACGAGACGCCATCACCTGGGAGGGACACCCGATGAAGACCACCGCCTTGAGATTCTCCGCCTTCGCCCTGCTCTCGCTGCCGCTCGCCGGGACCGCCCACGCGCAGGACCAGCAGGCCGCCCAGGCCGCGACGGTTCAGCCGTCGGCGCTGGCCGCCGACCAGTCGGTGGACGGCGACATCGTCTTCACCGGCGGCGGAGCGGCCAATTATACGCGCAACATCCACCTGCCCGACAACACCGGAGGGGTCCGGATCTACGGGACGACCGGCCTCACCGGCAGCCCGGACGGGGCCGCGATGCAGTTCTGGGGCAATGGAGCCTATTATGCGGGCCAGGCCTATATCGACTCCGGCGCCAACAACTCCGCGGCGATCATTCTGCGCACGGCGCCGACCGGAGGTGCGATCACCGAGAGGATGCGGATCAACTCGCTGGGCAATATCGGCATCGGCACCAACGCCCCGACCCAGAAGCTCGACGTCAACGGATCGATCAAGATCACGGGCAGCGGCAACGGACTGGTCTTTCCCGACGGCACCTACCTGCTGACCGCGCCGACCGGCGCCGGCGGCAACCCGTCGGGGACGAGCGTGATCACCGCGATCAACGATCCGACCGCGTCCGGCACGATCAGCGATGCGCGCATTTCGCCCAACCTGGCGCGTCTTGGGGCCCAGAACGCCTGGACCGGCCAGAACACCTTCGTGAACGGCCTCTCCGCCAACGGCGTCGCGATCGTCAACGTCGGCAATCCGGTCAGCGCGACGGACGCCACCAACAAGGCCTATACGGACGCCAATTTCGTCAAGTTCGTGCCCGGCGCCGAGCAGCTTTCGGTCGGCGACGCCAACGGCACCGCGCCGATGATCAACCTGCGCGGCGGATCGACCTGCTGCTCCGGCCCCGGGGGCCATACGCCGGCCTGGTTCAAGGTCTTCCAGAACGGCAGCTTCGTCGCCACCGGCAATCTGGGCATCGGCGTGTCGCCCATGCAGGGCAAGGGCTATCGCACCTCGTGGGACAGCTACAAGGGCGCCTTCCGCTCCGGCTATGCCGACGCCGAGTGGGACGATGCCAATGTCGGCTTCTTCTCCTGGGCCGGCGGCTCGAACTCGACCGCGATCGGCCTTTACGCCCTCGCCTTCGGAGACACCAACTCGGCCGAGAGCACCTCGTCGATCGTGTTCGGAAGCGGCAACCAGGTGAAGGGCGCGGCGGGCTTCTCGGCCGGCGCCGGCAACCGGGTGTGCGACACCTACGGCGTGGCTCTGGGCAATAGCGCCAAGTCGGGCGGACCGCTGATCAACGGCAAGTGCGATCCCGACTCGTTCAACATCCGCGGCCTCGCCGCGGTGGCGATCGGCTACAACGTCACGGCGAGCGAGGACCACACCACGGCGATGGGCAAGTTCGCGTCCAACAACGGCTTCTCCGGCACCTTCATCTGGTCGGACGGCTCGGCCCAGCAATCGGCCGACACATTCCGCAACACCGCCAATAACGAGTTCGCGGCTCGGGCGACGGGCGGCTTCCGCTTCCGCACCAACCTCGCCGGAACCACGGGCTGCAACCTTCCGGCCGGGTCGGGGGTGTTCAACTGCACGTCCAGCCGGACCACCAAGGCGAACTTCCTGCCGGTGATCGGGACCGACGTCCTGGGCAAGATCCGCTCGCTCCCGATCACCACCTGGAATTACACCAGCGAGGGCGCGCAGGTCCGCCACCTCGGGCCGATGGCCGAAGATTTCTACCAGAGCTTCGGACTGGGTGTCGGCAACACCTCGATCGGCGTCCAGGACCTCGCCGCCGTCAGCCTGGCCGGAGTCAAGGCGCTCGAGGAGCGCACCGCTCAGCTCCAGGCGAAGAGCGCCGAGGTCGACCAGCTTCGCTCCGAGCTCGGCGCGCTCCGCGCCGCCAACGCGACCCTAGAGCAGCGGCTGTCGGCGGTGGAGCAGAGCCTCAAGGCCAACGCCGCCAAGTAAGCCGCCCGCGGTCCGGATGTCCCCCGGGGACCGGGCGGCCACCGGGGAGGGGCATCGGCCGAAAGGCCGGTGCCCCTTTTCGTGCGCGGCGCCCGGCTGCTCGAAGGCGGGGCAACGACCTTCATCGCAAAAGGCCGAAGCGGCTCCGTTCGTCGTCATTCTGAACTGGGTTCAGCATCCAGTTCCGGATGCGGCAGCGGGTGGAGGACTGGACCCTGAAACAAGTTCAGGGTGACGCCTGGGCCATCGCGGCCTCGGCGCTGCGCGACGATTATCTAGATCGAGAAGCTGGAGCCGCAACCGCAGCCGGAGGCGGCATTGGGGTTCCTGACCTGGAAGGCGGCGCCGCCGAGGGACTCGACATAGTCGACCGCTCCGCCCTTGACCAATTCGTGGGTCATCTCGTCGACGAGCAGGGTCACTCCGCTCTCCTGCGTGGCGAGATCGCCCTCCTCGGGCGAGTCGGCCAAAGCGAAGCGGTAGGTGAAGCCGGCGCAGCCGCCGCCTTCGACGCTCAGCCGAAGCACCGGGGGCTTGCCCTGGCGCGACGCGATCGCCGCAACCCGCGCCGCGGCGGCGGGGGTGAGCGCAATGTCCGGGTTCGCAGTCATCACCGCCAAGATAGGGCGGCGGCCCCCTCCCCACAAGCGCGGGCGGTCGCAGGCGTGGCGGCGAGAAGCGCGGCGGCGCTTGTCTCCCCTCCCCGCCCGCTGCATAGGCGGCCATGCCCGAAGAAGGAGCGGCCGGCCGATGAAGACCCGCGTCTACGTCACGTTGAAGAACGGCGTCCTCGATCCTCAAGGCAAGGCGATCCACCACGCGCTCGAGGGGCTCGGCTTCTCCGGCGTAAGGGACGTGCGCGCCGGCAAGCTGATCGAGCTCGACCTCGAGCCGGGCGTCCGCGAGGAGGCGGTGGAGGCGATGTGCCGCAAGCTCCTCGCCAACACGGTGATCGAGAATTTCCGGATCGAGCAGGGCCACGAAGGGGCCGCGGAGGCGTGAAGAGCGCGGTCATCGTCTTCCCCGGATCCAATTGCGACCGCGACATGGCGGTGGCTCTGGAGACGGTGACGGGGCGCGCCCCGGATATGGTCTGGCATCGCGAGACGGAGCTGCCCGGCGGAACCGAGCTCGTCGCCATCCCCGGCGGCTTCTCCTACGGCGACTATCTGCGCGCCGGGGCGATGGCGGCGCGGTCGCCGGTGATGCGGGCCGTGGCCGAGGCGGCGGGGCGCGGCCTTCCCGTCCTCGGCGTCTGCAACGGCTTCCAGATCCTCACCGAGGCGGGGCTGCTGCCCGGAGCGCTGATGCGCAACGGCGGCATCCGCTTCGTCTGCCGGGACGTGGCTCTGAAGGTGGAGAATAGCCGCTCCGCCTTCACCCGGGGATTCGAGGCGGGGGAGCGGATCGTCCTCCCCGTCGCGCATCACGACGGCAATTATCAGGCCGATGCCGAGACTCTCGACCGGCTCGAGGGCGAGGGTCGGATCGCCCTTCGCTACGCCGGCGAGTGCAACGGCTCGGCGCGCGACATCGCCGGGATCCTCAACGACACCGGCAACGTGCTCGGAATGATGCCCCATCCCGAGCGGGCGGTGGAGGACGCCCACGGCCGGACCGACGGCCGGCGCCTGTTCGAAGCCTTGCTCGAGGCTGTGAGCTAGGGCCTTACACCCGCGCTCGGAACGGGGTGAAGTCCGTGCCTTCGTCGTAGACGTCGATGCCCTCGCGGCGCTTCAGGAAGCCGACGACGGCATAGGTGACAGGCGTCAGAGCGGCCTCCCAGGCGACCTTGAGCGCCCATTGGGTGAGCAGGACGAGGAGAAGGGTGCGCGGCTCCCACACCCCCCAGAAGGCGAGCGGATAGAAGATCAGGCTGTCGATCGCCTGGCCGACGATCGTGGAACCGATGGTCCGCGCCCATAGCATCCGCCCGCCGGTGGCGAGCTTCATCTTGGCGAGGACGAAGCTGTTGGCGAACTCGCCGGCCCAGAAGGCGACGATCGAGGCGAGGACGATCCGCGGCACCTGGCCGAACACCGCTTCATAAGCGGACTGGCCGCTCCAGCCGGGCGCCGGAGGAAGGGCGACGACGACCCAGCTCATCGCCGCCATGAACAGCAGGGCCGCGAAACCGGCCCAGATGCAGCGGCGGGCGCGAGCGTAGCCGTAGACTTCGGTGAGGACGTCGCCGAGCACGTAGGAAACCGGGAAGAAGAGGATCCCGGCGCCGAACGGCCAGGCGCCGACGGCCGGCAGGGTCACCGTCGCGACCTTGCCGGCGCCGATCACGTTGGAGAGCAGAAGGATGGTGACGAACGCCGCCATGACGAAGTCGAAATAGCGCAGCGGCGCGCCCTTGAGCGCGGCCGCTTCGACGGCTTTGGCCCCCTCCTCCATCGCCTTACCGTAGCGCTGTTCCGTCGCCGGGGAAACCGCGCTAGAGCCAGGGCCGCGCGCGCCCGTAGCTCAGCCGGATAGAGCACGAGCCTTCTAAGCTTGGGGTCGCAGGTTCGAGTCCTGCCGGGCGCGCCAGCCGGTCTGCCGGGTTAGCCGGATTTTGGGTCTCGGCGGAGGGGCACCGCGACCTCATGCCGCTTGGTTCGTGCCAACATCCGGCTCGATCGTCCGTAAGATACGGAAGAGTGTGTTATGGCAGTGCGATTGAATAAGGGCGAAACGGCATTTATGTGAAGGCCCGTCGGCGCGCTCGATATCGCCACGGCCATGGGATTCACGGCAATGCCGGCCCAACCGGCTTTACTTGGGATCGCGGGGCCAGCGTTCGATCCTGGCCTGCTGGATGAGCCGCTTCTCGTTCGTCCCTGGGTCGACCACCGTCTTGTAGCCGGTCCTGACGTGGACCCCCACATAAGTGTAGCCTTCGTCCGCGACGGCTGCCTTAAGCTGGTCGGCGACGCCTTTATATTCGGCCGGCCAGTCCTTTTCGGCCCAGCCCCTGGCTCGCTCCTCCGGCGTGGCGGAGACGGGCCCCCTGGCGCGCATCTCGCCGTTCTTCGACCATTTGACCTCGCAGACATAAACAATCTTGTTTTCATGATCGAACGCCAGGCCGTCGGCGCCATTATTGCTCTCGTTCTGCAACGCCTGCATCGCGATCCCGGTCTTGTCGAACAGGATGCCCTTGCCGATTTCCTCCCCCGCCCATCCGTCGATGACATGACTGTGTTCGACGAGGGGGCCGACGTCGACCTCGTACTTCACCTTGTTCACCTCATCGAGCGTCTTGATCTCCCGCTCGGCGCTGGCCCTGGCGCGGGCGCGGGATTCGGCGAGCTCGTTCGGATATTCGGGCTTGTCCCCCCCGCCCGAGGACGGAGGCGGAGGCGGAGTGGGAGGCGGCGGTCCGTTCCCGCCCGGTCCTCCGCCCGATCCGCCGCCGCCCGGTTGCCCGGCCGGGTCGGACGGCGCCTGGCCGGACGGCGGGGGCGGAGGCGGTGATCCCGACCCGGGCCCCGGCTTGAGCAGGCCCTCGAAGACCGACACGATATCGGCCGGCGTGGCCTTGTCCCACGACATGCCCTCCGCCGGGTCCGCCTGGGGGAGAACCGAATCGGGTAGGGTCGGCTCCGCGGCGGCGGCCGGCGGCGCGGGCTCGGCGGCGGCTTCCGCCGGATCCTGAGGGGGCGCCTCGGCTGACGCCGGCGGTTCGGGCGGAGGCTCGGGGGCCGCCTCCTTCTCGGTCTCGGCGGCGGCGTCCGCCTTGGCCTGCTCGGACTGCTCGGCTTCGATCCTGGCCTGCTCGGCCGCGCCCTCGATACGCTCCCGGTCGGCCTCTTCGGTCTGGCGGCGCCGCGTTTCCTCGGCTTCGCGGGCGGCCGTCTCGAGCTCGCCCTTGCGGGCCTCCTCCTCGGCCGCCTGTTCCGCCTCGCCAGCTTCCTTTTCGCTCGCGTCCTGCTCGGCCTGCCGGGCCTCTTCGGCGGCCTTCTCGCTCGCTTCGTCGGCCGCCGCGTCCGCCGCGTCCCTGGCCTCCTCGGCGGCCTTCTCGGAAGCCGCCTCCTGCTCCTGCGCCGCTTCCTCGGCCGCTTTTTCGGCCTCTTCCTCGACCTGCTCCGCCGCCTTGTCGGCCTCCTCGCGAGCGGTCTCCTCGGCCCGCTTCTCGATTTCCGCGGTCGCTTGCTCGGCATCCTCCCGCGCTTCCTCCTCGGCGGCCTGCTCGGCCACCTCGACGGCGTCCTCGGTTGCCTTTTCCGCGGCTTCCCTGGCCTGGTCGGCGGTGTCCTCCGCCGCCTTCTCAGCCTCCCCGGCGGCGGTCTCCGCCACCTCTTCGGCGGCCTGCTTGGCGTCCTCGGCCGCCTCCTCGGCGGCCTTGTCCGCCGCCTCCTTGGCCTCTACGGCCGAGTCCTGCGCCGCTTGGTCGGCGGCCTCCTCGGCCTTCTGGGCGATGTCCTCGGCGGCCTGATCCGAGGCTTGCTTGGCGTCTTCCGCGGCCTGCTCGGTCACCCGATCGGCCTCCTCATCGGCTTTCCGGCTCGCCTCGGCCGCGCTATCCTCCGCCGCCTCCTCGGAAGCTTCCTGCGCCTTTCGGGCGCTCTCTTCCTCGGCCTGCTGCGTCGCGTCCTCGTTTTCCCTCGCCTCGTCCCGATCGGCCGAGTCGGCCGCCTCGCGCTCCTGCTGCGCGGCCGAGTCGGCTTCCTCCCGCGCCTCGTCCTCCTGCCGACGGGCCTCCGCCGAGTCCGCATCGGCTTGCCTGCGCTCCTCGTCGGTCTCGGCGGGCGGCTCGGCCTCATCGGTCTCGGGATCGGGTTCGGGCGGAGGTTCGGTTGACTCGTCCGCCGCCTCGGCATCCTCGCGCGTCTCGGCCGGGGTCCCGGAGTCGTCCGCTTCGGGATCGGCCTCGGTCGGCTGGCCGGACTCCTCGGGTTCCGGATCGACTTCGGGCGGCGGTTCGGCCTCGTCGGCGTCCGGATCCGCCTCCGGCGGGGCCTCGCCGCCTTCGACTCCGGTCTTCCCGTCGGCTCCGCTCTCCGGAAGCGGCTCGCCATCGTCGGTCTCGGGGTCGACCTCCGGCGGTACTTCGGCGCCTTTTTCCCCAGCTTCGGGCGGCTGCTCGGCCTCCTCGGTCTCGGGACCGGCCTCCGGCGGAGCTTCGGGGGCCTCGTCCGCCGGCGCCTCCGCCTCCTCCGCGGTTTCGGGCGGCCGCTCCGCGGGAACAGCTTCCGGCGGAGTCTCGGCGCCGTCCTCCGCCGGCGGCGCGTCCTTGCCGGCCTCGGGCGACTGCTCCGTCTCCTCGGTGTCGGGAACGGCCTCGGGCGGGGCCTCGGAGCCGTCCTCCGCCGGCGGCTTGTCCTCGCCGGCCTGGGGCGACTGCTCCGTCTCCTCGGTGTCGGGAACGGCCTCGGGCGGGGCCTCGGCGCCGTCCTCCACCGTCGGCTCGTCCTCGTCAGCCTCGGGCGGCTGCTCCTCGGTGGCGCGAACGGCCTCAGGCGGGGCGTCGCCGCCTTCGTCCGCGGGCGGCTCGTCCTTGCCGGTCTCCGAGGGAGGTTCGACTGCCTCGGCGCCCGGGTCGGACTCCATAGGCGCTTCGCCGCCTCCGTTCGCCGGAGTCTCGTCCTCCGTCTCCAGCGGCGCCTCGTCCTCTCCGATCCCGGGGTCCGCCTCGGGTGGGATGTCGCCGCTGTCTTGGGACCCGTCCGACCCGCCGGCCGGGTCCGCCTCGGGCGGCCCGTCCGCCGCCTCGTCTCCGGTCTCCGTCTCCTGCGTTTCGGACGGCGTTTCGACCTCGCCGGTTTCCGCGCCGGTCTCCGGGAGCTGATCGGCCTCGCCGCCGCCGGGATCGATCTCCCGCGGGGTTTCAACGGCCTCGCCCTCGCTTCCTTTCTCGCCATCGGTCTCGGGCGGCTGTTCTCCGCCGCCGGCCTCGGGAGAGCTCTCCCCTTCATCCGGTCCGATCTCGGGAGTCTCTCCGCCGTCCCCAGGCCCGCTTTCCGTCCCGGGCTCCAGCGGCGGCTCGCCGGCCGGCTCGGGCGGCTCCGGACCCGGCTCCGGCCGTTCGCCCATCTCCTCGCCGAGCGCCGGCGCCTCGGGTTCCGGTTCCGGCGTCGCCTCGTCCTCCCGGTCGAGCTCGGCGGACCGCATCCGCGCGTCCTCCTCGGCCCGGATCTTGTCCATCTTGTTGTCGGAATCGGGGAAGACCTCGCTCCCGAGCGGCTCGATCGGGTCGATCGGGTCGATCGGCTCCAGGCTGCGCACCCCGAGCCCCCCGAAATCCGACTTGGCCAGCTGCTCCGGCGCCTTGTCCGCAGCCATTTCGGGGGGGCTCGGCTCGGGGATTTCGGGCGGCGCCGTCACTTCGGGCGGAATGTCGACGATCTGGCCCGGCATCGGCGCCTGAGGCATGGACGCGCTCGCCTCTGCCGCCGGCGGGGGCGGCGGGACGATCGGCGGCTCGGGCTCGGGCTGGGGCGCGGCTTCGGGAGGCGGTTCGCTGGCCATGGACTTTCGCTAGCCCTTGTCCAGAGCCTGGAGGCGCTTGGCGCGTTCCGCCACCCGCCGCGCGATTTCCTCCGGAAGCGGCTCGCTTCCGATCAGGTCGACGATCGCTTCGACGACATCCCGCCACAAGGTCTGCGCCGAGCCGTGGAAGGCTTCGCGCTGAGCCGCAAGCTTCTTGTCGGCGATCACCACCGCGCTGTCGCGCCGGGGTGGAACCTGGGCGATCCGGTCCTGGACGTTCCACCACACGTCGGGCACCGACCGGCCTTCGGCGACCAGTCGCTCGAGCGCCGCTCGGAACCGCTCCAGGCGCGGCGCAAGCGCCTGGCCCGCCGCGCTGGCGGGCGGCGCGGCGGCGGGCGCTACGGCGGCGGCGGGCGCTGCGGCGGCGGGGCGGCGGCGGGCGGCGGCGGGCGCGGCGGAGCGCAGCTTGCCGACCTCGTCCTGGAGCGCCTTGGGAAAGCGGTCCTCGACGATCCGGCCAACCAGCGCCCATTTGAGCCTGTCCCATAGGGCATCGGCGACGGCTTCGAACGGCGCCGCCTGCTCGGCGAGGACGGGTTCGAGCGCGGTGAGCGCCGCCTTCGGGTCGCCGGTTTCGGTCAGCGCATTCTTGATCGCGTGGTAGACGTAGGAATTCTGCAGATACTCGTCGAGCAGGCCGTCGAGCGCGGCCTTGGCTCCCGCCGCGATCCAAGCCTTCGAATCAGCGTCCGCCGCCGCCTCGCCGTCCTTCGCGAAATCGGGCTCGACATAAGGCGCGGCGTCGGGCGGGACGAGCCCGGCCGACTTCGCGTTTGCGCGCATCTTCGCGCGCATTTCGTCGGGCGAGATCCGGTCCTTCTCCAGCTTCGACTTGGCATCCTCCGAGCGCATCAGCACCGGCTGGCCGGCATCCCGGTCGAGCAGGATCGCGTCGCCGGTCTTGAGCCGGGTGCGGGCATAGCGCTGCTGCGCCTCGTTGAGGTTAAGCTCGCTGGCCAGCCGGTCGAAGCCCGGCCGGTCGGAAAGTCGGGTAAGGATCTTGATGTAGGCGTTGTCGAGGACTCCGCCGACGAGGCTGCTCGGGCGCTGGTCCATGACCAGGATACCCTGGCCGAACTTGCGTACCTCGGCGAGCATCTGGTTCAAGTCCTCGGCGCTCTTCCCTTCCGCGCCTTCGGCTTCACCGCCGCCGAGCAGGCGGTGGGCCTCCTCGATGAACATGATGTTCTGACGATCCTCGTCCACGCGAAAGGCATATTCGATATGCCCGGCGAGCTGGGTCAGCAGGAAAGCCATGACCAGGGAGATGTTCGAGGAATCGCCGAGCCCCCCAAGCTCGATCACCACCGGCCGCTGCAGCAGCTTCTGCATGAACTCGCCGTTATTTCCCTCGACGTTGATGATGTGGCCGATCTTCTTGCCGATCGCGTTGACTCGGATCGTGCTCGCGCCGCGAATGACTCCGATCGATTCCTTCGACCCCTCGTAAAGGCTGACCGCCTTCTCGTTGACCTCGTCGCGGATCGCGCGGGCGAGGCTGGCGAGGGTCGGCGCCGGGCTGTGCAGATCCCCCTTCTGCTCCATGCGCATCACCGGCGCTCCGCCCGTGTAGCGCGAGTCGGTGTAGATCCGCTCCAGCGCGCCTTCGTAGATCGCCGGCACCGGATCGAACATCTGGAAGGCGGCTCGGAAGGCGGCCAGGATCCGCGTCGTGTGGTTGCGCACCGTCACCCCGGGCGGAACCGAGAAAGGGTTGAACTGGAGCGGGCATTCGTCGGGATCGCCGACGGTGTAGACCACGAGGTCCCGCTCGAGCGAAGGATCGCGCAGAAGCATCCGGAATTCCTGGCCGGTCGACGGGTCGAGCACCAGGAAGGGCACCTTGTGGTCGCGCCAGAGTTGAATCAGCATCGAGAAAGCGAGGTTGGTCTTGCCGCTTCCCGGCGCACCGACCAGCAGCGACGGCTTCATCAGGTCGTTCATCGTGACGAAGAACGGATGGCCTTTCTTGTCCTGTGCGGCGGGCGCCAGCAGCCTCTCGCGCTGGTACATGTAGCCGATCATGATCCGCTTCGGCTTTTCCGGCGGCTTGCCGGGCTCGGGCGGCTTTTCGGGTTTGACGGAGAGGGTCTCGGGCGGAATGACGAACGGCGCTTCAGCCGTGCTCAGCGCCGAAGTCTGCCCAGGCCGGTCGTAGATCGGCACATGGAACAGGCTGACCACTTCGTCGGGCGTGGCCACGCCGCGCAGATCGACCTTGTAGTTGTTGGCGACGTTGCGCGGCGAGCGACCCCACCGTGTCTGCGCGAGGAACCGGAAGCTGTCGGCCGCGTCGGACTGCTCGGCTGCATCCGGCCGAACCACGTCCGGCCGAAGCCAGCCGATGGCGGCCTCCGGATCGTCGGCCGGCGGCATTGAAAGCGCGGAGCGGACGCTGCCGACGATGGCATCCGGTAGTGTGCCCCTGGCCGCCAGAGTGACTCGCATGTTGAACGCCGTGTCGCTGAACGTCGTCAGTCGCTCGTAGATGTGGCGACCGCGCCGGACATAGGAAATGGTCGCAGCGTTCGATGCCGCGATCGAGACGATCTCCTGGCGCGTCATCTCTTCGGTAACGACTCCGTCGGTGCGCACCTGCTCGCCCTGGCTGGCCTTGCGGTTGAGATCTTCATTGATGACCGTGAACCACCGTCCGGCCAGCGCGATGAACTCGAGGCCCTGGCCCGGCCCGAGCCGCACCGGCTCGATCTCGATCCGAACCGCGGTCGGGTGCTGCGCCTGGGCCAGCGTTTCGATGATGGAAAGCCAGGAATCGCGGTTCTGATCCGCCCAGAAGCGGTGCGGGACATAATGAAGCGACGGCTGGCTGCCGATCGGCATCGACTCCTCGTGCTTGCGGATCTCCGCTATCTCGAGCGGGCCGGCACCGGCGCCGTCGCCCTCGTCCACCGCCAGAGCCGCCCAGCTGAGCTCGCCCTCGGACAGCCGGCGCGGCTGGCCGTAGGCGAAGATGCCCTCCTGCGGGAAGGTGCGCATCGCCTGCTCGGCGAACTCGACGCAATCCGCCTCCGCCTTCGCCTTGTCGGGTTGCGCGCTGCGGCACAGGACATAGCAACGGACTCGCGCGCCGAAAGTCGCCTGCTTCGGGTAGGCAGCGAACTGGAGGGCGATGGAGCGGCGGCAGCCGGCCTCGTGAAGTTCCGAGACGTAGGAGCGGAAGCGGTAGAGGACGGTTCGGACCAGGTCGCCTCGAGCCTGACTGTTCTCCGGCGGCAGCGCCGGCAGCGACGGTATCTCGAATCCGGCTACCGAGTAGTATAACAGTTCCGACGTCTGCGGCACGGAACCGAAATAGGGCGCGAGGTCGGGCGTGCTGTCGACGCCGGGCTTTCCCGGATCGTCTGGTTCGGCCGTGCTGGCGACATCGGCTACCGGCAAGTCCATTCCCTCTCCCCGTTCAGCAGATATAGGGCACGTAGATCTTCCACGGCGGTCCCTCGGCCAGCGCCGCCGCGATATATTGATTGGTCGCGTCGAGCCCGAACAGCATTCCCGCGCCGCTGCCCAGGAACATGGTCGCGCTGATTTGCTGGTTGCCGATGTTCATCATCACCTGGCCGGCAATGGTAAGCTCGCGCGTCGTCGGGCCGTAGCTCCCGGCCTTGCGAAGCATCAGATCCTGGGCGTCCTGCTGCTCGGCCACCGCCCGTGGATGGGCGTTCAGGGCGGCGACCTCCGGATCGCTCTGGAGCCCGCGCGCGCCCTGCGGACTTTGCATCGCCGACTGCAGATCCGGCCGGCGCTGCAGCAGCCGCTGGGTCTCGACCTCGACGAAGCCGTGAATCTCGCGAAGCGCACCGATCGTCATGAATATCTGCAGGTCTAGGAGGTCGAGCCGCGCCGGATCCACCTGCATCAGCAAGGCCGGGATCGGCGAGAAATTGGGCAGCCGCATCAGATTGGCATATTGGAGCAGGACGTCCTTGCGTCGGGCGATGCCCTGCTGGAGGCGGATCGAATCCGCCATTTGCGGCGCCTCCTCCGGAGTCAGCCAGGCTATGTAGGGCGGCAGCATTCCCTGCTGCTGCATCATGCCGATGTCGGCCTCGCCGAGCGTCGCGATCCTCTGCTCGCAGTCGCGCGAATCGAGCCAGGAGCGAAGCGGCTTGTTGATCCGGTGATAGGCGCTCTTGTCGAGTTGGCGAAGTCGCTGCATCCACACCAGCAGGCGCTGCCAGGGAACGAGGCGCATCTGCCTCTCCCCGACGCTCTCCTGAAAGCGAACATCCAAGGTCGCCGCATTGACGTCGATGGTCTCATCGATCGGCGCACAGAAGATTCGGACATTGTAGTCCGCTTCGCCCAGGCTCGGGATTCCGCGCGAGGGGTCGAAGATCCAGATCGCGTTGGCGGGCGCGATCGGCCCTTCCCCGTTCGACAGCGGCGCGAGGAGCCGGCGGCGCTGGGCGTGGCCGATGTCGGCCAGCGCCTCCGCCTCTCCGGGCTCGCCGAAATGCCAGGCGGAATCATAATATTCGCCCGGCCGCACCCGGGAGAAGACGCGCAGCTCATGCACGCCGGCAGGAGTGACGAAGCAGATCGCCTGCATCGGCTGCAGGCCGGCGCCGGCGCAGGCGCGGATCGACTGATAGGCCCCCTTGAACATGACCCTTAGCCAATCGGCCTTCAGCTGCCAGACCGGACAGCCATGTCCGCTTGCACCGACCTGCTCCCAGCAGTCGGGGTCGATCTTCTGAAGCGTCGCCCAAGTCTGCGGGGGAACGGTCATTCCATCCGCCCTCCCCGGCGTTGCGGTGCGCCCTGAGCCGGGCCATATTCGTTGTCGCCGAGCTTCCCTTCCCCGGCGAGCAGAAACAGGAGCACGAAGAAGCCGACATAGGGAACCAGCGCAATCAGGTTCCACCAGCCGGTTTTTCCGGTATCGTGGAGGCGGCGGGCCGCCTCGCCCATTCCGGCGAGGACGATCCAGATCAGGACCAACCCGGCAAGTCCGCCCACCCATGCATCGTCGCTTCCGCCCGAGGCCGCACCGTCGTCCATCGGCGGATACATCCCGCCGTCCATTCCGGGATACATCGCGCCTCCGGTGTCGGGCCCCGTCCCCATGCCCTGGACAATCAACAAGAGGCAGACGAGGACGACGGCTGCCCGTATCGCGAACATTCGCCAGTAATCGGGTCGAGCCATCCTTCCGGCGAAGTTGAAGTCGAGAAACAGTCGCCGCGCTATCGCTTTCGCGCGCCGCCGGGCAGGGAATTCGCGGTTGCTCGGTTGAAGGTCGGCTACAGGATCCGGAACGAACGGAGGTACAGGGCCAAGACCATCAATCTCGACAGGCGGCTCCGGATCATCGCGTTTCCGGTCCGGCTTCGCGGGCTCGGCAAGCTGCGGCGCGGGTTCCGGAGAGGCGTCGGTTCCGTTGACTGGCGGGTCAACGGGCAAGATCGGCGGCTCCGCGCCGGCGTTGACCTGATCCTGCTCCAGCGGTCTCTGCGGCTGGTCGTCGACGGCTTCCGCCTTATCAGGCTCGAACCGCTCCTCCGGCGGATCGGACGCGTGAACCGGCACGGGTGGTTCAGTCGGTTCAGGATCAAAGGTCCACCCCTCCTCGCCTCCCGCGGCGGGAGGCAGTGGAGAGCCGCACATTTCGCAACGCGCCTGAGCCACCACGTCGAGGTGACAAGTAGGACATTTGATCCTTGCGGCGCCCTGCCCCTCCATCTCGACGTTCCCCCTGCGTCCGAAGAGAAAGCATTATCTGCGTCAAATCTTCGGTCTCGTCGAATGAATTCCTGACACCTTCCGATAGCGCGGGCCGTTGGTGGAACGAGCGCCGTCCGTCGCGCCGGTGCTTCGCCGAAAGCAGGTCGTCCGGTTTTCTGCCGATGCCGCGGAGGCGGACGTGCCGCCGCTGAAGCTTAGCTAAGGGCGCGCGACCGCGGGGCAAACTCGCGTTTTGGCAACCTGGAATGACGACTACCGCCTACGCCTTTCCTTTGTAAGCAGCGTATGCGGCAACCGAAGAACCTGCGGGGGCTGTTCATTCACGCGCCGTGGAGCCGCGAGTCATCTCAGGCGCGGTCTAGAATGTCGCGAACCTTTGCAGCCAAGGCCGCATAGGTGAATGGCTTTGGAAGGAGTTCGACTCCCGTTTCGAGCCGGCCGTCACGGACGATCACGTCGCGGGGATAGCCCGACGTGTACAGGACACGCAGGCCGGTGTGCATGGCCCTCGCCGCATCTACGAGTTCCCGGCCCGACATCCTCGGCATGATCACGTCGGTGAGCAGCAGGTCGACGCCTTTGCCCACTCGTTCGAGTATCCCAAGCGCGGAAGCGCCGTCGGCCGCTTCGAGCACGTGATATCCAAGTTCGGTCAGTCCCTCGACCGCGTAGGCGCGAACATCCTCGTCATCCTCCACGACGAGGATCGCCTCGCTTGTGCCGACTTGCTCTCCCGCGGGCTGTTCCGCTTCGTGCTCGACGGGTGCGGCACCGCGCAGACGCGGGAAGAAGAGCTGGATCGTCGTCCCCACGCCGATCGCGGAACGAATGGCGAAGTGCCCCGCGGACTGGGTGACGAAACCGTATACCATCGACAGTCCGAGACCGGTTCCCTTACCCACCTCCTTGGTTGTGTAGAAGGGATCGCAGGCACGCAGCACGGTCTCTTCGGCCATGCCGGTGCCGGTGTCGGTGACCGAGAGAAGGACATAGTCGCCCGGCTTCGGATCCGTGGCGCGGCGTTCCCCTGCCACGGAGACGTTCTCGGCAGCGATCGTCAGCTCGCCCTTTCCGTCCATCGCGTCCCGGGCATTCACCGCCAGGTTCACAAGCGCGTTTTCGAGCTGATTGGGGTCGACCTCGACCGGCCAGAGATCGGGTGCGAATTGCGTCTCGAGCCGGACTGCTTCCCCGATCGTACGCCCAAGCAAGTCCGCCATTCCGCTCAGCAGCCGCGAAATGTCGATCTGCCGAGGATCCAGCGGTTGCCTGCGAGAGAAAGCGAGCAGCCGCTGAGTCAGAGCCGACGCGCGCTGGGCTCCCTTCACAGCGTTGGCGAGCGACCGTTCCACCCGGGCGTCGGAAGGTCCCAAACGCCGCACGGCCATGTCGAGATTGCCCATGATTACCGTAAGAAGATTGTTGAAGTCGTGCGCAATTCCGCCGGTGAGCTGACCTACCGCCTCCATTTTCTGAGCTTGCCGTAACGCCTCCTCAACCTGCATTCGGCCCACGACTTCTTCCTGAACGCGCCGCTCGAGCGTGTGATTAAGCTGCTCGAGCTTGGCCCGTGCCTCCCGCGTTTCGGTGATATCGTAGATGACGCCGACGTGGCGAACGCCTGCCGGGCCGCCGCTTGCAACGGTCTCGCCGCGCCGGGCAATCCAGCGATGCTCGCCGGTGTCGGCACGCTCGACCAGGACCTCGCTGTAGAAAGTTTCGCCATCGCTGCGCGGTTCGTTGCCGAACAGGGCCGGCTGGCCTGGCGCAACCAGCCAGTTGATGGTCCTTATCGGAAGCACCTCCGCCGGCTGGAGCCCAAGCAGGGCGCAGAACTGCTCCGACACGCTCGCAGTGGCGAAGCCCGGGACATGCTCGAACGTGCCGACCTGCCCGGCCGACTGCGCGATGCGCAGCCTCTCCTCCACCGCCCGCCGGTCGGTGACGTCCAGGATGAAGCCCTTGAAGCGGGCGGGTTCGTCGTCGTCGCCTAGCTCGGTGCGGCCATGCGCCTCCATCCAGCGGGTGGTGCCGTCCGGCGCGATCACTCTAAAGCTCCGCAAGAAGATCTCGACCCCGCGGACGACCCCCGCCACCGCGATTCGCACCCGCCGCGCATCCTCGGGATGAATGGCCGCGTAAAAGCACTCAGGCGGCAACCCGGCCTCGGCCTCGGCCGGATCGACCCCGTAGAGGGCGGCCATCGGCGGGTCGAAGCGAAGGAGGTTCCCGGGAAGGTCCCAGTCCCAGCCGCCGGCGGAGCCGACCGCCGAAACCACGTCGCCGCGTCGGTCGAGAGCAGTCGCGCCGTCGATGGCAGGCGCTCCGTGGCGCTCCTCCATCTTCATCGCCTCGTCCACGGTACTTGTTGTGAGAAGCACGCGGGCATCAGGCTCCCTCCCCGATCACCTCGGCGATGAACTCCTGAAGCAGCTCCTTGAGAGCGGCGAGAGACGGCATGTCCATCATCATCGCGATATAGCCGCGCAGATCATGGTTCCTGACCGAGAAATCGATGTACAGGAACAGGACCAGACCGTCCTTCTCGGAGCTCTCGAACAGCTCGGCCCCGTCAGCCCGGCTGACCTGCGGAATCGACATCGTCAGCGGACGTTTGAGCATATTGGCCATCGTCGCAAGGCAACCGTTCAGGATGACGTTGCCGGTTTCGGCAAGCGCCTCGTCCTCCATCTCGAGGAGCTCCTCGAGGGACATGTCGCCGCCGGTGACGGCACGGGCGAGCTCCAGGCTGTTGGATTCGGGGAAAATCAGCAGCGCGCGTCCCGAGAAGGCGCCCGCGAACGACTGCCGAACGGCGACCAGTTTCGTCGCCTCCCGCTCGCTCAGAAGTCGCGCCGCCTTCTCGCGGCTGACGATTTCGACCGCCGGTACGGTCAGCAGGACCTGTTGGCCGATCATCTTGCGCAACGCCGCCGCCGCGCGGCTGACACCGATATTGACCACTTCGGTGAGCGCGTCATGCTCCAGCTCGTCGAGCACGACCCTGGGGATGTTCATCCTCGGCGCGACCGCAGCCGAAGGGCCGCACCCTCGACGAAGCCCTGCAGGCCGTCGGCCGAAAGCGGCTTGGCGACGAAGGCGGCGTTGATTTCGCGCGCGCGCGCGATGATCTCGTCCTGGACGTTGGCGGTGATGATCGCGATCGGCATCACCGGATGGGCGTCGCGCAGCTCGGCGGCCAGCTGCAGGCCGTCCTTTTCCGCCATGTTGAAGTCGATCAAAGCGACGTCGATGGCCTCCCGAGCCACCACCTCCAGCGCTTCCGCGGCGCTGCCCGCCTCCACCCGCCGCCAGTCGGGCCGAAGTTGGGTCAAGGCCTTGCCCGCGTTGATGCGCGCAAGCTTGCTGTCATCCACGACCAGAACAGTGACCGCCATTCCTGTTTTCCCTATGAAATCATATAATGCGCGGTCGGACGCCGCGCCGGTGCAGAGGGCATAGCGGAAACCAGCCCCGGCCCGCGACACGAAAGTTCAGTCAGCGCGCAGCGACGGCAGAACCCACTGCCGGATGAAATCGGACGGCTCGCCCGTCACCGCGACGTTGGCCGCCATCAGCAGCTGGAGAAGCGAGGCGTGGAGGTGATCGCAACCGGTAAGGTCCACCTGGTCCGCGCCCCGAGTGAGCGCGGCGAGCAGGCCCTCGGCCTGTTCGGCGCCGCACCGTCCGGTGAGCCGCACCGTCGCGCCATCGACCTCCACGCTCATTCGATCAGTTCCTCGAGACTTAGGATCAGGAGAACGCTGCCATCACCCATCATGGTGGTGCCGGAGAGGGCCGGAAGCTGCGCCAGCAGGCCTTTTACCGGGCGGAGCATCACGTCCATTCGGTCCGAGAGCCCATCCACGGCGATCCCGATCTGGCCGTGCCCGCTCTCAACGATCAGGATCGGGAGAAGAGGCTTGTCCAGCCTGGCCTCCAGACCGAGGAGGTCGGCGAGGTACAGGAGCGGCAGGGTGCGGCCGCGGTGAACGAAGGCGCGCCCCTGGCCCACCGGCAGGACGGCCGCCGCGGGAAGCCGAACCGTCTCGACCACCGAATCGAGCGGGACGGCGAACCGCTCGCCGCCGATTTCGAGCACCAGGACCGTGAGCAGCGCCGCCGTCGCCGGGAGGCGCAAGGTGACACGCGTCCCCTGACCTGGCGTACTGGCAAGGGTCACGCGTCCACCCAATCCTTCCACGGAGGATTTCACCGCATCCATGCCGACACCGCGGCCGGAAAGCGCCGTCACCCGTTTCGCCGTCGAAAAGCCCGGCATGAAGACGAGCTGGTCCGCCGCCGAGTCCGTCATGTCGGCGGCCTCTTGCGCGCCCACCAGCCGCCGCTCGACCGCCACGCGCCTGACGGCGGCGGAATCGATGCCGCCGCCGTCGTCTTCGACGGTGATGAAGATCTGGTCCCCCGCGGCACGTGCGTTCAGGGTCAGGGCGCCGGCCTCGGGCTTGCCGAACGCGCGGCGGCGCTCGGGCGCCTCGATGCCATGGTCGATCGCATTGCGGAGGATGTGCAGCAGCGGCTCGAACAAGGCGTCGGCGATAGTCTTGTCGATCCGAGTCTCGCCGCCGGACACACTGAAGGCGATCGGCCGTCCGACCTGCTCCGACGTCTCGCGGACCAGCCGGTTGACGCGGCGAAACGTGCGATCGAGGGGGATCAGCCGAACCGTCATCACGCTTCGGTGCACGGCCGCGACCAGGCGCTCGGCATCGGCGTGGTTGGACCGGATCGCGGCGGCAAGCGCGCGCGGATCCTGTCCGGTCTCGGCCTCCCGCGCGAGATGGGCCAGCCCGTTGGTGTTGACCACCAACTCCCCGACCAGATCCAGCAGCCGGTCGATCTCCGCCGCATCGACCCGGATCGTCTTTTCCGCCGCGTCGCGCGTTGCGGGCGCCGCTTCGCCGCCTTGAGCCGTCGCCGGTTCGACGTCGGCGAGCTCGACCTGGTCCGGGATGAACTTGAAGACCTTGCGCACATCAGGCATCGCGGCGCCGCTGACCGCCTCGATGATGAGGTTGCAGCGGTAAGGATCGATCGACTCGAGCGCCGGCCACGCCTCGCGGGGCACGATGCGAAGCGCCAGCAGCTCCGGCAGTGCGGCGGCAAAGGCAAGCGGGTCGTCGCCGGTGAAGAAGCAGTCCTCCCGCGGTGTATAGCGGATCGCGACCTGCTTCCGCCCGGCGGCGTCCGGCGCGGTGGCAAGGAGGTCCTCCACCCACGGCGCCGGCTCTCCGGTCCCGCCGGTCTGCCCGACGTCAGGACCGCCGCAGAGGCTGGCGAGGCGGTTTGCGATCCGCACCGCGTCCTTAGCGGCATTCGCCGGCAGTTCGCCTGTCGCCTCGATCGTGTCGAGCCAGCGGTCGCACTGATCGATGCAGGCGACCAGCGCCTCGAAGGTCGACGGCGCGATCGGTTCTCCCGCCGAGCGGGCCTGGCCCAGCAGATCCTCTGCCGCGTGCAACGCCGCGCCCATCGGTGCCAGATCGAAGATCGCCACCGAACCCTTGAGCGTGTGGACGGCACGGAACGCGCTGTCGATCCGCCCCGCCGCGGAGGGCTCCCGCTCCAGCGCCAGCAGATCGTCCGTTGCCTGCATGACCAGCTCGCGCCCCTCGATCATGAATTGCTCGAACAGCTCGTCCATCAAGCCCTACCGTAGACGATCGCGTCCTCGAACCGGCGCGTCTCGAAGCGGTCGCTGATCCGGCTCATCGACTCGGTGTGACCGAGGCAGATGAAACCTCCGGGATTGAGCGCCCTGTGGAGATTTGCGACAGCGGATTCGCGGGAGGCGTCATCGAAATAGATAAGCAGGTTGCGGCAGAAAATCACGTCGAAGCTCCCCTGCGCCGCCACCGAGGCCGAATCGACGATGTTGACCTGGGTGAACTTCACCGATTCCTTGAGATCGTCGATAATCTCCCGACCGCCCCTGGGGCCGGCTTCGAAATAGGCTTTCACCACCGCCTCAGGCAGCCGCGACAGCGCGCGCTTCCCGTAAAGTCCCCGTTTCGCCGCCGCCACCGCCTGCGTATCGATGTCGGAGCCGACAATCTCGATATTGTAGACATCGACCAGCGCCCAGTTTTCGAGGAGCCACAAGGCGATGGAATAAGGTTCCTCGCCCGTCGAGCAGGGCAGCGACCATATCCGAACCAGATCGCCCGGCTTCTTCGGCTTCACCACTTCGGGCAGCAGCGATCGACTGAGGCAACGCAGCTGGTGCTCCTCGCGGTAGAAATAGGTCTCGTTCACCGTGAAGCTGTTGATCAGCTCCTGCGCCTCCGCGTCGCTGCTCCGCAGCAGGCCGAAATAATCGGCGAAGTCGCGGCTGTCGGTGGCGAGGATCCGGCCCGCTACGCGTCGGTCGATATAATAACGCTTGCGTTCCTCGAAGAGCATTCCAGTGCGCTGGTATACGAAGGCGCTGACCCGGCTGAGCTCGTCTGCGGTGAGGGCCGCATCCGCTTCGGGCGAGATCATTCGCAAGGCAGCAGGCCGATGAGCCGCTCGGCTATTCTTTCCAGCGGCGCCACCACTTCTGCTCCGCCGGCCTTCACCAGCTCGCCCGGCATACCCCAGACCACCGCCGTCTCCTGGGCCTCCGCGATGGTTCGCCCGCCGGCCGCGCGCAGCTCCGCCATCGCCGCCGCGCCGTCATTTCCCATTCCGGTCATCAAAACCCCGATCAATTGGGCGGCCGGCAACAGGTTCATTGCGCTTCTCACCATCCGGTCAACGCTGGGATGCCAGCGATGTGCCGGATCGGACGGGGCGGGGCTGCCGATCAGCACTTTTCCCTGCTTGCGGATGACGAGGTCGGCATCGCCGCGCGCCACCCACACGCCGGGGGTGAGCGCGCTAGGCGCGTCGAGCTCACGCACCTCCAGCGCACAGAGCCGGTCAAGCCGCCGCGCGAGCGGTCCGGTGAATGTCGCCGGCATGTGCTGCGCGATCAGTATCGGCCAGGGAAAGTCGCCCGGAAGCGGGCCGAGCAAGGCGTCGAGCGCCTGCGGACCGCCGGTTGAGGTTCCCACCAGGACGAGTCCCTGCGGCCCCGCCACTCCGGCGGGGACCGGCACCCGTACCGGGCGCTGTCCGGGTACGATGTGCCTCCGCTTCATCGCGCTGCCGCTGCGCGCGCGTACTCGGTCGGCTAGCCGCAGGCTGGGCCGCAACCGCGCCGTCGCCGCCGCGCGCACCTTTTCCAGCAGGCGCGGCGCCAGCATATCCATCTCCAGCGTCACCGCTCCCGCGGGCTTGGGGATGAAGTCGATCGCGCCAAGCTCCAGCGCCTGCAGCGTCTCTCCCGCCCCTTCCGCGGTCAGCGACGAGACCATCACGACAGGGCAGGGCTTCTCCACCATGATCCGATCGAGGCATTCGAAACCGTCCATGCCCGGCATGTGGACGTCGAGCGTCACCACATCCGGCTGAAAGGCGTGCAATTGCTCGATCGCCTCCTCGCCGTTGCGGGCGAAGGCGACGGTGAAATCCTCCTCGGCTTCGAAGATCACGCCGAGCAACCGCCGCATCAACGGCGAATCGTCGACCACCAGGAGTCGGGTCATGCGCCCTCTTGGGCCCGCTGGAACTCGGCTAATATATCCCGCTCGGCACGGTCGAGCAGCTCCTGGGGGTCGATGATCGGGATCATCTCCGCTTCGCCTTCCAAGTTGACGATCCGGTCGATGACTCGCGCTCGCGCCGTCCCGATCTCCGGCGCGTCGCGCATCTGGCCGGCCGCGACCCGAAGCACTTCGGTCACCTCGTCGACAAGGAACCCCACTTGCGTCTCGCCGACGCGGACCACCAGCACCCGCGGCCGCCGCGCCTCGTCGCCGCTGACTCCGAACCGTTGCCGCTGGTCGATCACCGGGATCACCTGGCCACGCAAGCTGAACACGCCTTCGACGAAGGCCGGCGCACGCGGCAGTCGGGTAAGCTTGGCCGGGAGAGCCACCACTTCGTCCACGCTTGCGATCGGCATTCCGTAACGCTCCTCGCCCAGCCGCAAGACCACGAACTGCTCCGTCTCGGCCTCGCTTGTCGTCGTCATCGCGCTTCCTTCTTCCTCTTCGCGCGCCAGCTGCCCGGTGAGGCCGTCCTTCAGCAAATGATCGGTGGACAGGATCGACACCAGCCGCTGCCCGCCATCGACACGGCAGATCGCGCAGATCCGCGCCTCCCCATCGCCGCGGGTCAGGATGGTGGGCACCGGATCGATCTCCGCATCCGTCACCCGCAAAATTCCCTGCACCGTCTCGACGGCCAGCCCGACGCGGGTGCCACCGAGCGCGACGACGATGATCCGGCTGACGTCGCCACGCGGTTCGAGGCCGAGCAGCACTGGCAGCGACAACACCGGAAGCAGCTGGTCGCGCAGCGGCATGACACCCAGCATCGCGTCGTCGGTTCGCGGCACGGCGGCGATGTTCTTGGGAAGCGCCAGCGCCTCCCGAACGCTGCCGAGCGGAAGCGCGAAAATCTGGCCGCCAAGCCCGAAGCTCAGAAACGCCTGCCGCTCCGCGGTCGAGACGGCCGCGGCGGGGACGCGCTGAACGCGCCCTTGCCCACGCGCGGCAGGCGCGGCGGAGAAGGCTGCGCCGAGCAACGCCGCCGAATCAATCAGCCGGGCGCCGACCTTGGCGGATCCCACGCTGTCGAGCGGAACCAGCGCCGCCACCTCATCGACCAGAAGGCCTACCGTGTCGGGGCTTTCGACCACGATGATCCGATTGGCTCCCGCATCTCCGCCCGTGCCCAACAGGGCCGCGACGGAGACGACCGGGATCACCGCGCCGCGCAGATTGGCCAAGCCCGCGACGCCCGGCGGCGCAAGCGGAACCCGGGTCAGCTTCGGCCGGCGGATCACTTCGCGGACCCGGCCGGCGCCGATCGCCAGCCGCTCGCCCGCTGCCCGGAATGTCAGCGCCTGGCCGGCAGAGTCTTCCGGTGCGGCCATCGTCATGCCCCCGCGCTTCTGAACTCGTCTGCGAGCGAGGCGATTTCCTCGATGGCGGCGGCAAGGTCCTCCGCGCCCTGGGCCTGCTGGCGCGCCGCCGCCGCTCCTTGGTTCGCCGCTGCCGACGATTGCTCGGCGGACGCGGCAATCTGCTGGGTGCCCTTCAGCACTTCCTGGACGCTGGACAGGATCTCCTGGGCGGTCGCGGCAATGGCGGAATTGCTGTCCCGCAGCCGATCCACGCGGCCGGCGATCTCGCCAAGCTGCTCGACCACCCGGCCGCTGCGCGCCAATTCGTTCTCAGCGACGGCGGCGACTTGCTCCATCTCGCGCCGCGCATCGGACAGGCGATCGCGCATCGCCTCGATGACGCACCTCATCCGCTCGGCGTTTTCGGCGGATTCCTGCGCCAGCTTACGGATGTCGCCGGAAACGATGGCGAACCCGGTGCCGGCGTCCGCCGCGCGTGCCGCCTCCACCGAACCGCTCACCGCCAGCATATTGGTCTGCACGGCGAGCAACGCGACGGTGTCGACGCTTCTCGCGGTTGCGCGGCAGGACAGATCGAGCGCCGCGAGCCGCTCGACGGCCGCCCTCGTCTGCTCCAGCGCAGCGGCAACGCCGTGCATCAGTTCGGTGACGGCCGTTCGGTTCTGCTCCAGCAAGCCGGCCATGGCGGCGGTGCGCTCCCGCGCTTCTTCTGCTCGCTCGCCGCTGCTCCGCGCGACGGTCTCGATCTCGGTCATTGCCGAATTGGATTCGAGCGTCGTAGAGGCCTGGAGTTGCGCACCCCGGCTGATCTCGTCCACCGCGGCCAAGATCTGCGCAGCCGCGCCGGAAAGCTCCTGGACCGTTGCCGACAATTGCTCGGCCGCCGCGGCCACCTGCTCGCCCGCTTCACCGGCGGTGCCGCTCGTCTGCAAATTCGCGGCAAGCCGGGCGAGAAGCTGCGCCGCGTCCTCGCTTTGCTCAAGCGATTGGCTCTGCTGGCCGATCGCCTGCTGCGCTTCGGCTGCCGCGGAGGCTTGCTCCTCGGCGGCACTCGCCACCTGCTCGGCCGCCCGCTGCGCCTCGCCGGCAGCCGACTGCGCCTCAACAGCGGACAGAAGGATCGACTGCGCGCCCTCCGCGAGGGCTGCAACCTCGCGTCCGATCGCTTCCAACCCCTCCCGCACCGAGCGTCCCGCTTCGACATGCCGGGCAGCAATCTGAGAGGCTTCGCGGATCGTCTCGGCGACCGCGCGGACTTCCTCGCCGATCGAGCCTGCGGATTTACCGATCTCCGACGCGCTCCGCTCCGAACTCTCCGCCAGCGCCCGCACTTCATCGGCGACGACTGCAAAGCCGCGGCCCTGCTCCCCTGCCCGCGCCGCCTCGATCGCCGCGTTCAGCGCAAGGAGGTTCGTCTGGTCCGAAACATCGCCGACCGTCCCGGTGATGAGCTTGATCTCGCCGGCTTCCGCCTCGAGGGCCTGGGCGAACGCGATGGAGGACAGCTGCCGGGTCCCGTTGGCCTCGATCGCCGCAACGGAGGCCGCAATCAGCTGGCTGCTCTCCGACACGGCGCTTTCCAGCTCCTGGGCGTCTCGCTGTACCGATTGGGCGCGGTTGCGGGCCTTAGCGAAATTGTCGCTGAGCTGGGCCACCGCCGCGACCGATTCCTGCGCCGCGCCTGCCGCTTCTTCGGCCCCGCTCGCGATCTGTTCCATGGACCGGCGCAATTCCTCTGCCGCCGCAGAGGCTTCGGTAAGGCCGCGCGACAGCTCCTCCGTCGCCGCGCCGAGCCGCTGCTCGGCCCGCTCCCGGCGATTCCCGATAGGTGAGCCGAGGGTCGCCTTGCGTGCTGCGGGTGCCGCTCTGGAAGGTTCAAGGACTTCGGAAGGCTGAGTGTTTGGTGTCCGTCCAGCGACCTTGGACGTCTTCACTAATGCCACCGGATTCTCCTTCAAGCCTGACCAGGGGATTTGCGCTGACGCATGACACGGGGGCGGGGGCGGGTCCACGCTTTACGAGCACGTGGCGCCGATGGCGTACCGGTACTCGGTCGAGATCGACATCCCATTGCAGGGAATGGCAGCCACGCTAGCAATAGACTCGCTGACCGGTCGCCCCTTGCCATCGAGAAGCTTAATCCCTGTTCCCTTCGCAAGGGAGACTGAGGCTCCAGCGGGCGCTTCGGTCGGCGCACTCCCCTCAAATCCCGGGGCCGCGGGCACGTAAACCGGAGCCTTCCCTGAAAATTCGCGCCGATCAGGGTATCGCTTGCGCAGACGGGTTCGCACTAGATGGGCGGCGCGCCAGTCTTTTGTCCTCGGAGGTTGTCCGCACGGCCGGTCCGCGAACGCGGCGGCGAGCAGAATTACCCGCGACGCGAAGCCGCCATCCTCTCCGTGCGCTTGAGCGATCCGCCGTGGACGGCGAGCTCCAAGGCGCATCGCAGCCTATCACTCCCGCTCAGCAGAGCGTTCCGGCCTGCCTACGGCCGCATTTGGTCGCGTGGAAACCGCCTGCTCCTATTTGCCAGCGCGAACTTCGCCGATCGTCATCCCGGTCCATCTCCGGATCGCCCGCCGCAGATTGGAGCTGTCGCTGAAGCCCACCTTCCAGGCGACGTCATCGACGCTCATGCGCGTCATCTGAAGATATTCGACCGCCAGCTTGCGGCGGACGTCGTCGACGATCGCATCATAGCTTGTGCTCTCGGCCGCAAGGCGCCGCCGAAGCGTGCGCTCCTTGAGGCCGAGCTGGGCGGCGACGGCCGTCACCGATGGAAACTGGCCGGGCGCGTTCAGCAGCAATTGATAGACTTCGCCCGACCAGCCTGATGAGATTCGGGACTGCCCGATCAGCCGCTCGCACGTCTCCTCCATCATCATCCTGGTCAGCCGGTTTCCCAGTTCGGGCGTCCGGTCGAGGATGCCGATCGGATAATGGAGTTCGTTGGCCTCCTGGCCGTAGAGGCAGGGACAGGAGAGCGCCCGCTCGTCACCCGCCGCATGCGCATCTTCCTGGATGGCGAACAACGCTCGGACCGGGAAATTGTCGGTGCCGGCGGCGTCGCGGATATGAGTGAAGGTCATCTTCATCTGCTGCCGCACGAGGAAGGTGCGGACCTCGCTGCTCATCATGTCGCGGTAGATCTCGCTGAACTGCCAGATCGCGACGTCGCCCCCCGGCCGCCATTGCAGCCGCACGGTAGGGGTGGCGAGCGGCTGATAGCGGACCGCGAAGTCGAAGAAATCGCGCATCGTCGGGGAGCACATCAGGGCGTAGCCGTACATGCCGTAAGCCGAGAGGTGCAGGCGCGAGCCGATCGCGAAGGCGTCGGCGAACTCGGCGCCGGCCGCGACGATATTCTCGCAGGCGACCAGATATTGTCCGATCGAGGTCAGCGTGTGCGGATCGCGCACCTCGGCCAGGGTCAACCCCGTCCGCTCCAGCACCGTTTCACCCGCGATGCCCCTGGCGGCCACCGTGTCGATCACCGTCGCGATCTTGAATGGCGCGAAGATGCGCTGGTTCAGCGACGGAAACCCGGCGCGGACGCTGCTTCTCGCCGGCCCACTCTCTCCGTCCACGCTGGTCGCCATATTCCAAGCTGCCTGTCTCGTGTCCGCTAAAGACACAGCGCTGTCCGCCAATGCACTTACTGCGGGGTGTGCCAGACCATAAGCAAGGGAGCAAGCCGGCGAAGTCCGGCAGCGGCAAGCCCGCAACCATAAAGGCGACGGAGGGAAGAAAGCATCATGTCTATCCGAGGCACAAGAATGAGCCGTGGCGCGCCTGTCTGCGGTGTTGCGCTTGCGGCGGCGATCCTCGGCCTGCCGGCCGCCGCTCATGCGCAGAGCACGGACACTCCCGCGCAGAGCGAGGAAACCGACGAGCCCGACGAGATCGTCGTCACCGGCACCAGCATCCGCGGCGTTCCGCCGACGGGATCGGGGCTGATCAGCGTGACCCGCGAGGACGCCAAATTGGTCGGCGCCGCGAGCACGCCCGAGCTTCTCGCCACGGTGCCGCAGCTCAACAGCTTCAACACCGCGCCGCGAGTCAGCAATGGCGGTGTCGGCTCCTTCGCCCCCGGCCTGCGCGGCCTGCCCTCGGCGGCGACGCTGCCGCTGATGAACGGCCATCGCCTGATCTCCGGCAGCGTGCAGCAGACCAATCCCGACTTTCCGCTGATCCCCGAGCTTGCGATCGAGCGGGTCGAGATCGTCGCCGACGGCGCCTCGGCGATCTACGGGTCGGATGCCGTCGCGGGCGTGGTCAACTTCATCACGCGCAGGCGCGTGCCCGGGCTGGAGGCGATCGTCCGCTACGGCGTGGGCGATGACTACCACGCCTTCAATGCCGGCGCGATCTTCGGCCGTCAGTGGGACAGCGGCTCGGTCGTCGCCGCCTATCAATATCAGGAGAATAGCAACATCACCGGAGCCGAGCGGCGCTATCGCTCGCTCGATTTCCGGTCGGTCGGGGGAATCGATACGAGCTCGACGGTTTGCCCGGACGCGAATGTGAACCTGTTCGCCGGCACGATCTATGCGGCGCCGAGCCTGGCGCCGGGCGTGAACCGATGCGATCCGCGCGGCCCCGTCGACCTTCAGCCGCAGAGCCGGACGCATTCGGGACTCCTCTCGGGCCGCCAGGAGCTGTCGAGCGCGGTCACCTTGTGGGCCGACATCCTCTATTCGGATCGCCGCGATGTCGTGCAGGCGGCTTTGCCCGGTCAGACCTTCGTCCTGATCACCGCCGCCAATCCCTTCTTCCGAGCACCGCCGGGCACGGGATCCGTATTCGGTTATTTCGATTTCCGTCCGGACCGGCTGGTCGGCGACGACCATTTCGACCAGACCTACAGGGTGCGTACCGGCGATGCCACTGCCGGGCTCGACATCGCTCTGCCCCACGCGTTCAAGGCCAGCGCCTACGGCACGTTCAACTGGTCGCGCAACGACACCTTGCAGCCGGGCATCAACACGACGGCGCTGACCGCGGCGGCCGCCGGAACGACGGCGGCGACCGCGCTCGATCCGTTCGGCACCTCCACCAATCCGGCGGTCGTCGCCGCGATCCTGGACAACCCGACGACCTTCACCAATCGCCAGCGCACGCGGATCGGCGCGATCAAGGTCGACGGACCTTTGGCCTCGCTGCCCGGCGGCGACCTGAAGATCGCGCTTGGCGCCGAATATCGCCGCGAGACCTATAGGCAGCGCGGCCAGAGCGGTGGGATCGGCTTTCCCGAAGATCTCGATCGCAATATCCAGTCGCTCTATGGCGAGCTGTACGTGCCGATCGTCGGCGAGCGCAATGCCCGGCCGGGGGCGCGCAGCCTCACTTTGTCCCTGTCGGGCCGCTACGATCATTACAGCGATTTCGGATCGACCACCAATCCCAAGATCGGCATCATCTGGGAACCCGTGGAGGGGGTCAATCTGCGCGGCACCTACGGGCGTTCGTTCCGCGCGCCTGGTCTTCGCGACCTGGGTTCGACGGTCGGCTCCTATTATTCGGCCGCCGCTTTGGTCGACGCGTTCGGCGCGCGCGATCCTTCCCGCGGCGCGGCCCAGGTCAACACGATCCTGCTCTTCGGCGGCAACAAGGCCCTCGAGCCCGAAACGGCGCGCACATGGTCGGCGGGCGTCGATTTGAGGCCAGATTTTGCCCCGAACCTGACCGCCAGCGTCACCTATTACAACATCAGGTACGACAACGTGATCGGCACGCCGTCGGGGCTTGGCGCGCTGCTCTTCAGCGACCCGACCTTTGCCTCGCGGGTCACCCGCAATCCGACGCAGGCACAGGTGAACGCGGCGATCGCTAATACCGTGCCCTTCTACTACGCCTTCGCCGCCGTGCCTGCGATCGGCAACATACTGGATCTTCGGCAGGGCAATTTCGGCGTTCGCAAGACCGACGGTATCGATTTCGACGTCCGCTACCGGCGGACCGTCGGCTTCGGGACTATCTTCGCCGGGATCGCGGGCAATTATATCCTGAATTACCGCAACCGGCTGTCCCCGACCACGGTGGAAAGCGACTCGCTTCAGGCCGGCATCCCGCGCACCACCCTGCGCACGACCCTGGGCTTCACGGCGGGGCCGGTGACGTTCGTCAATTTCGTCAACCATCGTTCCGGAGTGACGGCCTCCTATGCGACCCCGACCGGCTCCAGCCTCTACAGGGCCGAAGGCTATACGACGGTGGACCTGCGCCTCTCGGTCCGCCTGCCCGACCTTGGCTTCGCCAAAGGCACTGAGCTCGGGCTTCAGGTGAACGACGTCTTCGACGCGACGCCGCCCTTCTTCCCGGGCACCGACGGCATCGGCGGCACGTACAATCCGATCGGGCGTTACGCGGCGGTGAGCCTGCGGACCGCCTTCTGAGCGTGCGCGGGCGGCGATCTTTCCGATGGGATCACCGTCCGCGGATCGCAGCCCATCGACCATCACCGAGGTTTGCCATTCGATGAGCCCCGCCAGTCGCCGTGAAGGTCCTCCGGCCCCTGTCCCCCAGATCCGGCTATACTCGAACTGGCTTGAAGACAGGTTCGGACTCGACTTCGCGACCTATGAAGACCTGCGCCGCTGGTCGGTAGCCGACCTCGAGGCCTTCTGGCGGAGTATCTGGGACTATGATGGCGTCGAATCCCCGACGCCATTCACCGCGGCGATCGAGCAGGAGGCGATGCCGGGCGCGCGCTGGTTCGGTGGCGCTCGCGTCAATTATGCGCGGCACGTCTTCCGACACGTCGCGGCCGCAGAGGCCGCAGGCCAGCCCGCGATCGTCGCGATGGACGACAGCGGCAACACGACCTCGCTGGGCTGGGCGGAACTGCGACGTCAGGCGGCCTCGCTTGCCCTCGAGCTTCGCGCGCGCGGGATAGGCTTGGGCGATCGCGTCGCCGGCTATCTTCCCAATATCCCCGCGACAGTCGTCGGGCTGCTCGCCTGCGCCAGCCTTGGCGCCATCTGGACTCTATGCTCGCCCGACATGGGCATCAACGCGGTGCTGGACCGCTGGCGCCAGACCACACCCAAGGCCCTGATCGCCGTCGATGGTCTGCGTTATGCCGGAAAGGCCATGGACCGGAGCAGCGCGGTTGGCGAAATCTGCCGGCAACTGCCCTCCATCGAGTCGTTGTTCCTGGTGGCCAGCGGCTGCGGTGGCGCGGTGCCCGGCGCCGTCGATTTCGAGACGGCGGTCTTGCGCGATGACACCGCCGTCGCGGCTTTCGAACCCGAGTGGCTGCCCTTCGATCACCCGCTTTGGATTTTATATTCAAGCGGCACCACCGGCCTGCCCAAGGCCATCGTCCACGGCCATGGCGGGATCATCCTGGCCACGGCGGCTGGGCGGCTCCATTTCGATCTGGGGCCCAGCTACGCCCCGAACAATCTGGGCGACCGCTTCCATTGGTACAGCGCCAGCGGCTGGGTGATGTGGAACATCCAGGTGGGAGGGTTGCTTAGCGGCACCACGATCTGCCTGTTCGACGGCTCCCCCAGCGGCACCAAGGCCGATCCCGACTGGACCCGGTTGTGGGATTTCGCGGCACGCAGCGGCGTCACCTGGTTCGGCGCGGGCGCGGCCTTCTACGCCAGCTGCCGCAAAGCGGGGACCGAGCTTCACCAGATTACGAGCCTGGATCGCATCCGCGCGCTCGGCAGCACCGGTTCACCACTGTCACCGGACGTCCAGCGCTGGGGCACCGCGCAGTTCGCCACGCTCGGACGCCCAAATATCTGGTGGTGCAATGTCAGCGGGGGGACCGAGATCGCCGCCGCATTCATGGCCGGCAATCCCGAGCTTCCCGATACCCCGGGAAGGCTGCAATGCCGACATCTGGGTGCCGCGATCGAGGCGTGGGACGAACGGGGAAGGCCCGTTGTCGGCGCAGTCGGCGAGCTGGTCTGCACGCGACCCTTTCCAAGCATGCCGCTCTATTTCTGGGGCGATCCGGACGGCAGTCTTTACGAGGCATCCTATTTCGGCGAGTGGCCAGGCATCTGGCGGCATGGCGACTGGGTGACCATCGGCAGCGATGGAAGCTGTACGATCTCGGGCCGCAGCGACGCGACGATCAATCGGCACGGCGTGCGCATGGGAACGGCCGAGATCTACGCCGCGATCGAGGCGCTGCCGCAGATCGCCGACACGATGATGATCGATGTCGAGGACGGAGAGGGCGACAGCCGGCTCGTTCTCTTTGTCGTCCCCGCCGAGGGGCATTTCGCCGATGCAGGTCTGGAGGCAGCCGTAGCGGCGGCCATCCGCACCAGCCTGTCGCCGCGGTTCGTGCCCGACCGGCTGATCGCCGCGCCGGGCATTCCACGTACGCTGTCGGGCAAGAAGCAGGAGTTGCCGATCAAGCGGCTGTTTGCCGGCTGGCCCGTCGCAAAGGTCGTCAGCGCGGAGGCGACCGCGACGCCCGAAATCCTGCCGTGGTACATTGAACAGGCACAGCGCTGGCAGGAAGGTGCGGCGAGAACGGCCGAGCCGCGCGCGGGAGGGGCCTCGTGAAGACGGGAGTCGTCGGAGCGGGACTGATGGGCGCCGAGATCGCTTTGGTCTTCGCGCTTGGCGGTCACGATGTCCTGTTGCACGACCGCAGCGAAGAGGCGCTGAGCGCCGCGCTCCACCGCATCCGCAGCATCCTGGAAAAGAATGTCTCGCAGCAAGTCTGTGAACCGGATGCGGCGGAGGTCGCGCTGGCGCGGATCGAGCCGGTCGCTGCCCTCGACGCCATGTCCGACTGCGCGATGGTTACCGAGGCGGTGTTCGAATCGGTCGACGCGAAGGCTGCGGTGTTGCGGTCGCTCGATGCGGCGTGCCCGCCTTCGTGCATCCTTGCGTCGAACACATCGACCATACCGATCTCGACGCTTGCGTCCTTTCTGGCGCCGAACCGGCGCCCGAGGTTCCTGGGCACCCACTATTTCTCGCCCGTCTCGCGAATGAGGCTGGTCGAGCTCATCCCGGGCTTCGAAACCGACGCCGCGGTCGTGGACGCGGCGATTCACACGCTTGCGGGCATCGGCAAGCAGCCGGTCAAGATCAAGGACGTGGCGGGCTTTGCGGTGAACCGGATGCTCCACGCCTTGCTGATCGAGGCGGTGAAGTTGGTCGAGGAGGGGGTCGCCACGCCGGAGGATCTCGACACCGCATGCCGGCTTGGCCTCGGCCATCCGATCGGTCCGTTCGCCCTGATGGACAAGGTGACGTCGAGCCTGTGCCTGCAGGTGCAGGAGATCCTCCAGGATTCCTACGGGGAACGGTTCCGGCCTCCCGCCTTGCTCAAGCAGCGCGTCGCCGCCGGCTATCCGGGCGGGCGAGGAAAACCCGGCTGGCTGGGCGCGGGCGGAAAATCGATGGCGGCGGAGGGATGAAGGTGGAAAGAATGGCCACGAGCGAGGCTCACGGCGCAGCTCCGGCGCCCATGAAGGGAGCGCGCGTCGCGCTTGCGATGCTGTGCTTCGTCTATGTGCTGAACTTTCTCGATCGCCAGCTCGTCGCGATCCTCGCGAAGCCGATCCAGGACAGCCTGCACATCACCGACGGGCAGCTGGGCCGGCTAACCGGTTTCTATTTCGCGCTCTTCTACTGCTTCATCGCCATCCCGATCGGGTGGCTTGCCGATCGCACGAGCCGAGTCGGCGTCCTCTCGATCTCCTGCGCGCTGTGGAGCGCGGCGACGGCGGCGTGCGGCATGGCTGGGAGCTACGCCCAGCTCGTCACGGCGCGCATGGCGGTCGGCGTCGGCGAAGCGGGCGGAGTCCCGCCCTCCTACGCGATCATCGCGGATTCCTTTCCGCGGGAGCGGCGGACGACGGCGATGGCGATCTTCAACCTGGGGCCGCCGATCGGCTCCGCGCTCGGCATCGCCTTCGGCGCATCGCTCGCCGCCGCCTTCAACTGGCGCATTCCGTTCTACGCGATCGGCGGGATCGGCGTCCTCGCCGCGCTGGCGGTCTGGCTGCTCGTGGGCGAGCCGGGGCGCGGAGCGACCGATGGTGCGCCGGCGGTGCGCCCGGACGCAGAACGACCGCGCTTCCCGACGATGATCGCGCAGTTTTTCAGCAATCCCATTCTCCTCGTGGCGGCGCTGGCGAGCAGCGCCGGCAACTTCATCACCTACGGCCTGCTCAACTTCACGACGCTCTTCCTGATGCGGGAGAAGGGCATGACCTTAGGCGAGGTCGCGATCTGGTACGCGCTCGTCGTCCTCTTCTGCATGGGTGGCGGCATCTACGCCTCGGGGAGGATCGTCGACCGCTTCGTGCGCCGGGGCAAGGCAGCCTATGCGACGATCCCGGCGGTCTCCCTGCTCCTCGCGCTCCCATTCTTCCTCGGCTTCGCCTGGGCGCCGACCTGGCCGCTGGCGCTCGCCTTTCTCTGCATGCCGATGTTCCTCAATTCCTTCTTCCTCTCCGCTACCGTCACCTTCGTGCAGGGAGAGGTGCCGCCCGAACGCCGGGTGATCTCGGGCGCGCTGCTCTTGCTGGTCATGAACTTCATCGGTCTCGGTCTCGGGCCGACCTATGTCGGCATGGCGAGCGACTTCTTCCGGCCCACCTTGGGCGCGCATGCCCTGCAGGCAGCCTATTTCGCGCTTGCTCCGATGTATCTGGTCGGGGCGACGCTCTTTCTCCTTCTCGCCCGAATGATCCGCCGGGCCGAAACCCAAGGAAAGCCGTGATGAAGAGCCTGCCGCGTCTCGTGGTCTCCGCCGCAATGGGATTGGTCCTGCTGGCCGGACGGAGCACCGCATCTCCACCGCCGGAAACGGCGCCGGTGGTGAACGCGCCGGCCGGCTCGATGAAGGGCCTTCGCGAAGGCGATGCGAACGTGTTCCGGGCCATTCCTTATGCGCTTCCGCCTGTCGGGGAGCGCCGCTGGCGCCCGCCGGCGGCGATGCCCCGGTGGCAAGGCGTGCGCCCGGTGCAGACGATGGGCGTCGCCTGCCTGCAGCCACCGATGGCCCCCGGCCCCTACGACCGCGGCAAGGTGACGATGTCCGAGGATTGCCTGACCCTCGACGTGACCGCTCCCGCGCACGCTCGACATGCACCGGTGATGGTCTGGATCCATGGCGGCACGCTGATCTGGGGATCCGGCCATTCGGAGATGTACGACGGCCGTGAGTTCGCGAAGCGGGGCATCGTCCTCGTCTCGATCAACTATCGCCTCGGCGTGCTCGGCTATCTGGCGCATCCGGAGCTGAGCAGGGAATCGACCGAAGGCGTCTCCGGCAATTACGGTCTGCTCGACCAGGTCCAGGCGCTGCGCTGGGTCCGGCAGAACATCGCATCGTTCGGAGGCGACCCGCGCAACGTCACGATCTTCGGCGAATCCGCCGGCGCGCTGAGCGTCGAATACCTCCTCGCCTCGCCGCGGGCGCGGGGCAGCTTCGACCGGGCGATCGTCGAAAGCGGCTATCTCTTTACCATGCCCGAGCTGCGCCGCAGGCGCGGTGAGGAATTCTCGGCGGAAGCGATCGGAACCTGGCTCGGGGGCAAGCTGCAGGCGCCGAGCCTCGCGGCGCTCCGGGCGATGGACGGGCGCAAGCTGGTCGAGGCCTCCGCCACCACCGGATACGTCCCCTACGGCACCATCGACGGCAAGATCCTCCCGCGCCAGCTCGTCGACACCTTCGAGCGCGGAGAGCAGGCGCGGGTGCCTCTGATCGCCGGATTCAACAGCGGCGAGATCCGCACGCTCCGCTTCCTCGCCCCGCCGGTCCCGCCCAGCCCGGAGGCCTATGTCGAAGGCATCAAGAGGCAGTACCGCGACCTGGCGGACGACTATCTCCGCCTCTATCCGGCGAGCGCCGATCTGGGGCAGGCCGGGCTGGACAGCACCCGCGATGCCGTTTTCGGCTGGACGTCCGAGCGGCTGGTGCGCAAGCAGGCGGCGATCGGCCAGCCCTCCTACCTCTATTATTTCAGCCACTCCTATCCGAGCGCCGACGCGGCCGGGATCACCGGCTTCCACGCCAGCGAGGTGCCGTTCGTGTTCGGAACGATCGCCGCCACGCCGCCCGCCTGGCCCAAGATCCCCGGCAACGCGGCCGAGCGCGGGCTCTCCGCAGCCATGCTGGACTATTGGACGAGCTTCGCGCGCAACGGGAAGCCGTCCTCCGCAAGCAGCCCGGCATGGCGGGTCTTCGGCGGGGGCGGCGCCTTCATGAAATTCGCCGACGCTCCGCACGTATCGACCGGCTTCATGCCGGGCATGTACATGCTGCACGAACAGGTGATGTGCCGACGCCGGGCCGACGGCACCCAGTCGTGGAACTGGCGCACCGGGAGCGCCGCGCCCGTCCTTCCCGCGCCCTCCGCCGGCTGCGCGCCCCGTGCGACATCGAACAGGCAAGGTTCGTGATCATGCCTCATTTGCCGACCGCCCCGTTCCGCCGCGTCGCCAGGGCTGCAGCCTTGCTCCTTGCGCTCGCCTGGGCGGCGCTCGCCGCCGCGCAGGCGCCGACCGCCGTCTCCGGCGGTGCGGCGAGGTGCGAGTCGCTTGCGGAACTCCGGCTCCCCGATACGACGATCACCGTCGCGGCTTTCGTCCCGAAAGGCGCGGCCGCCACTGCGCTCAAGCTTCCCGTCGGAACGGACCTGCCCTCCTTCTGCCGCGTCGTCGCGCACGTTCGCGCCGCCCCGGATTCCGACATCGGGGTGGAGGTCTGGCTGCCGGTCGAGGGCTGGGTCGGAGTTTTCCACGGCAACGGCAACGGCGGCTTCGCTGGCATGCTGCAGGCCGGCTATGGCGGGATGCTGAGCGGATTGCGCCACGGCTACGCGACCGCCACGACCGACACCGGGACGGCGCCCGCCACCATGCTCGACGGCGATGCGCTGATCGGGCATCCGCGCAAATGGAAGGATTGGGGCCGCCTCTCGACGCACGTGATGACGGTCACCGGCAAAAGCGTGGCCAACGCGTTCTACGGCCGCGGCGCCAGCCGCTCTTACTATACGGGTTGCTCCACCGGCGGGCAGCAGGGGCTGATCGAAGCGCTTTACTACCCGGCCGATTATGACGGCATCCTGGTCGGCGCGCCGGTCATCAACCGGACCTGGGGCCATGCCGCGACCGTCTGGGATTACGCAGCGGCCAACCGCACGCCCGCAAGCCTCCTGTTGGACGCCAAGCTTCGCCTCCTCAACCGTTCCGCCATCGCCGAATGCAACCGTCAGGGGGCCGGCCTGGCGGGCGATCCCTTCATCACCGATCCCTTCCGCTGCAGGTTCGATCCGACGGTGCTTGCCTGCAAGGGCGCCTCCTCGGACGGGTGCCTCACCCTTGCGGAGGTCGCCACCGCGCGCGCCTTCTACGCCGGCCCGTCGTCGCGCAACGGCAAGCCCCTCTTCTTCGGCTGGCTGCCGGGCAGCGAGGGCACCGGGATCTTCGGCTGGTCCTTCCTCGAGAAGTCCAGCAACGGCCAACCGCAATTCGCCAGCCTGTTCAAATGGGTGTTCGGCGACCGGTGGGACTGGCGCGGGTTCGACATCGATCGGGACATGCCGATCGTCGACGCGGCGCTCGGCGGGGACGTGAACGACGCCACGCGCGGAAGCCTCAGCGCCTTTGCGGCGCGCGGCGGGAGGCTCATCCTCTATCACGGCCTCGCCGATACGCTCGTCCCGCCGGGCCAGACGGTGGCGTTCTACGAGCAACAGGCCCGCCGTCTCGGCGGCATGGCCCGGCTCCGCGGCGCGGCGCGGCTCTTCCTCGCGCCCGGCGTGATGCACTGCGGCGGAGGCGCCGGTCCCGACTCGTTCAACTCCGCCTCTGCCGGGGTGCCGCCGCCGCCGGCGCCGGACGCGCAGGACGATCTGTTCCTGTCGCTGGTCGCCTGGGTCGAAGAGAACAGGCCTCCCGAACGCGTCGTCGCGACGAAGTTCGAGGGCTCCGATCGGCGAAGGATCGCCTTTCAGCGCCCGCTGTGCGCTTACCCACGCCGGGCAATCTACACGGGTAAGGGGCCGAAAGACGCGGCCGAGAGCTTCGTGTGTGAAGCGGGCGCGCGCCTTTCGCGATAAGGCCCCGCCGGGACGACGCTGAAACGTGCAGACGTCCCGCTTTCGCTTCCGCTCGCCGAGCGGCGCGAGAAGCATGGTGCCGCCCGGCGCGCGGCGTGGTACGCTGCGGGCGGAAGGTCGGCGCGGGAGGAGCTCATGGAAGCGGAGATCGCGTCGCCCGACGACCCCGCGGCGGACGCGGCGGACGCGGTGCCGGCAGGCCCCGTCAAATTCTACCGTCACCGCCGGTCGACGCGGCTGTGGCACTGGCTGAACGCGCTGACGGTCTTCGTCATGCTGATGAGCGGCCTGATGATCTTCAACGCCCACCCCCGCCTCTACTGGGGCAGGTACGGCGCGAATTTCGACCGCCCGTGGCTGGAGATCGGAAGCGATGCGCAGAGCGGCTTCCTGCGCCTCGGCGCGGTCCGGATCCCGACGACCGGAGTGCTCGGCCGATGGCGCGATGCAGAGGGCAACGTGAAGAACTACGCCTTCCCCGGATGGGCGACCATCCCTTCCGAATACAGCCTTGCCGAAGCGCGCCGCTGGCACCTCGCCTTCGCCTGGCTGCTCGTCCTTCCAGGCCTCTTCTACTGGCTTTGGAGCTTCGCCAACCGGCATGTCCAGCGCGACCTCGCGCCGACCCGAAGCGAGCTCGCGCCCCGCCACATCTGGGCCGACATCAAGGATCATGCGCGGCTGCGACATCCGACCGGCGACGCGGCGCGGCGCTACAACGTCCTCCAGAAGCTCGCTTATGTCGGAGTGCTGTTCGTCCTGCTGCCGGCGATGGTCCTGACCGGACTCGCCATGTCGCCCGGAATGAACGCGGCTTGGCCGTGGCTTCTCGACCTGTTCGGCGGGCGCCAATCCGCCCGCTCCCTCCATTTCATCGCCGCCACCCTCATCCTCGCCTTCATCGCGGTCCACCTCATCCAGGTGGTGCTTGCCGGCCCGATCAACGAGGTGCGATCGATGATCACCGGCTGGTATCGGCTTCCACGGGAGAAGGAATCGTGATCCGCCTGTCGCGCCGCCGTCTGATAACGTCGCTCGGCGCCGGGGCCGGCGGCCTGCTCGTCGCAGGCTGCGACCGGGTCGGCCGCTCGCCGGCCTTCCAGACCCTGCTCACCTCGGCGGAGGAACTGACGATGGGGGCGCAGCGGCTGGTCAGCAGCCGGACCGCGCTTGCGCCGGAATATACCGAGGCGGAGATGTCGCCGGTCTTCCGGACCAACGGCAACACGATGCCGCGCTCGCCCGACTATCGAGCGCATCTGGAATCGGGCTTTCGGAACTGGCGCCTGATCGTCGACGGCCTGGTCGCAAGGCCCTTGTCCCTGTCGCTCGACCATATCCGCCGGCTGCCGTCGCGGACCCAGATCACCCGTCACGACTGCGTCGAAGGCTGGAGCGCGATCGGCCGATGGACCGGAGTCTCGTTGAAGCTGCTGCTCGGCGGCGCCGGCCTCAAGCCGCAGGCGCGCTACATCGTCTTCCATTGCGCGGACGATTTCGACGGCACGCCTTATTACGAAAGCGTCGACCTCATCGACGCCCTCCACCCGCAGACCATCCTCGCCTGGGGAATGAACGGCGCTCCGCTTGCCGTCGGACACGGGGCGCCGCTGCGCGTTCGGATCGAGCGGCAGCTCGGCTACAAGCACGCCAAATTCGTCATGCGCATCGAGGCGGTGGACAGCCTTGCGCGGATCGGCCGGGGCAAAGGCGGGTTCTGGGAGGATGTCGCCGGCTATGAGTGGTATGCCGGAATCTGATCCGGCGTCGCTTCCGTTCCGCCGCGACAGGGCCGCCTCGCGCCGCCAATTCCTGGCCGCCGGGCTTGCCGCGGCTTTGGCGAGTTGCTCGCGCAGCGCGCAGCGGCGCGGCGATGTGTTCGCGGCCGGCCAGCCCGCGGCGATCCTGATCCTCGCGCTCGCTCCCGAGCGGCTGCTCGGCTGGCCTCGCCGCCCGGCCCCCGCGGCCCTGGCCTTGCTTCCGCCGTCCGCGGACCGCCCGGAACTGGGCGGCCTGAGCGCCGGCGGCGCTCAGGCCGCACTCGAAAATGTCGCGGCGCTCCACCCGGAGCTCATCCTCGATTATGGCGACGTCAACCCGGCCCAGCGCGCCATCGCCGAGCGCGTGCGGCAGCGGCTGGGCCGTCCCTACGCGCTCGTCGACGGAAGCCTGCGACAGATCCCCTCCGCCCTCGTCAGGGCCGGGGAGCTGCTCGGCACTCCGGCGCGCGCGGCCGAATTGGCCTCCCGGGCAAGCCGAATTCTCCAGGGCTGGTCGAAATCCGCCGGCGACGGCCCGAGCTTCTATTATGCCCGCGGCGGCGACGGTCTGGAGACCGGGTTCGCCCATTCGCTGGCGACCGAGGTGCTGGAGGGGTCGGGCTGGACGAACGTCGCGGTCGGCGAAGCGGACATTCGCCGCACCTCGCGCGAGCAGGTTGCGCAATGGGACCCGGAGGTGCTGGTCACGCTCGATCCCCGCTTCGCCCGCGCCGCGGCGGGCGATCCGGCGTGGCGGGAGCGACGCGGCGGCGGCCGTCGCCGCCTGCTGCTTCTGCCCGATCTGCCGTTCGGCTGGATCGACCGGCCGCCCTCGGTGAACCGGCTGCTGGGATGCCTGTGGCTGACGGAGGACGCGGGAACAGAGTCCGGCCGTCTCGAGGCGGTTTCGGATTTCGCCGCCTTTCTCTATGGCCGGCGACCGACCGCCGACCAGGCGCGAGCCTGCGTCCCGCGCTGGCTGGCATGACCAGGAACTGGCCGCTCCCGGCGGTCGTCGCGACGATCCTGCTCGCCAGCCTCGCCTCGCTGGCGACGGGGCCGATCGCGGCGCCCCTCCCCCACCTGTTGAGCGCGCTGTTCGGCAACGGCCCGCGCGACGCGGAGCTCGCCTTGGCCCTGCGGGGGCCCCGGGTTCTGACCGCTTTGCTCTGCGGGGCGTCGCTGGGCGGCGCGGGGGCGGCATTCCAGATCATGTTCAGAAATCCGCTGGTCGCTCCCGACCTCCTCGGAGTCTCCTCCGGCGCCGGGCTGGGCGCGGCAGCGGCATTGCTCGCCGGCGCTGCGCCCGTTCTGGTGGAGACGGGCGCTTTCGCCGGAGGGCTCGGCGCCGCCGCGCTGGCGATCGGCTGCGCCAGGCTCGCGCGACCGGAGGACCCTCGCCTCACGCTCATTCTGTGTGGGGTGGTAACGGGAGCCCTCGCCTCCGCCGGCCTGGCGCTGACGCTGGTCGTCGCCGATCCCTATACGCAGCTCCCGGCGATCACCTTCTGGCTGCTGGGTTCGTTCGCGCGCGCCGACCTGGGCGAGGCGGGGCTTTCGGCCGCGATCGCCTCGGCCGGGCTCGCCGCGCTGCTCTGGCTCGGCTTCCGGCTCGATGCGCTCGCCCTTGGCGACGATCAGGCGGAGTCGCTGGGACTGCCGGCGAGGAAGCTTCGGCTCTGCGCCGTCGCCGCCGCAACCGTGGCGACCTCGGCGGCGGTCGCCGTCGCTGGGATCGTCGGTTGGATCGGCCTCCTCGCTCCGCACGGCGCACGGCTGCTGGTCGGCCCGGAGGCGACGAAGCTCCTGCCGATGAGCATCGGCCTCGGCGCCCTCCTCTGCCTCGTGGTCGACCGGCTCAGCGTCGCCTTCGGTGCCGCCGAGATACCGGTCGGCCTTCTCGCCGCGGCGGTCGGAGCGCCCGCCTTCCTGCTGCTGTTCGTGACGAACTCGCGGCGGCCGACGTGAACGCGCTGGTGCTCGACTCGCTCGTCGTCGGCCGCGGCGCCTTTCGGGCGGGCCCGTTCGACCTGGCCTGCGCTCCGGGCCAGGTCGTGGCGCTGGTCGGCCCGAACGGCGGCGGGAAGACGACGTTGCTCGCCACCCTCGCCGGCCTCATCCCGCCGCTCGCCGGCCGGGTGGAGCGGCCGGGCGCTGTCCGCCCTGCCCTGCTTCCCGCGCCGGGCGCCATCGACGTCGGCTTCGCGGCCGGGCATGTCGTGGCGCTCGGACGGGCGGCACTTTCCCCTTGGTCCCCCTCGCTCCGCCGATCGGATCGCGCCGCCGCCCATAGGGCGCTCCACCGGCTCGGCATCGGCGACCTCGCCGAGCGGCCGTTCGACCGGCTTTCCAGCGGACAGCGTCAGCTCGTCCTGCTCGCCCGGTTGTTCGTTCAGGAGGCCCCCGTCTGCCTGCTCGACGAACCCACCGCGATGCTCGATCCGGCCCAGGCGGCGAAGGTCGAGGCCGCGATCGCAGCGCTGGCGAGAGACGGCCGGATCGTCGTCTTCGCCACCCATGCGCTGGCCGCCGCTTCGTTGGCCGACCTCGTCGTTGCCGTCGGCGACCCGATTTCCATCGGGGGCCCCGCGGACGTGCTGACCGACGAGCGGCTCTCGCGCCTCTACGGAGCCTCGCTGAACGTCTGCCCCGCCTGCGGCCAATCGGCGGCGGCGACGACGGCGGCGTGAGGGATTGCGAACGCCTCCCGCACCGCGTCCACCAAAGGCGTTCGAACCACCAGGATCAGATCGCCGTCATAGCGTGCAAGCGCGTCGACCACCGCGTTGCGGAGCCCGCCGCCACGCAGTTCCAGCGGGCCGATCTCGTCGATCGCCAGCGTGCGAAGCTCCGCATCGCCGGCATGCGCGCGTAGCCGCTCTTCCGCCCAGGCGAAGGCCCGCGCCCGGAACCGGAAGCGGCCTACCTCCAGCGCCGGCTCGTCCGAGGGCACCGGCTCCAGCGGCTCGGTCCTGCCGGTCGCGATGTCGCACAGGAAGCGCCCCGCCGGGCCTTCCAGCTGAAGCAGGCCGCCGACCCCCGGCCGCCCCTCGCACCAGCGCCTTAACCGGCTGGTCTTGCCCGTATGAACCGGGCCGTGAAGAAGGGTGACGCTCGCGGGCATAATTCCTCACTAGGCGCCTGAAGCGTCCCCGTCGCCATAGACCCATTCCCCGAAGAGCGCAGACAGGTCCCGTCGGCTCGATCGTTCCATCGCCGCCTGGAAGTCGCGGCTGGTGACCGTGCCGCCGGCATGTAAGCGGGTGAAGCGGCGAAGGCCGTCCCAGAAGGCAGCGTCGCCGATCGTCTCGCGAAGCCGCGCCAGGAACAGGGCGCCCTTGGAATATTGCACCGCCCGTCTCGCGCCGAGCGAAGGGTATTTGCCCGGCCAGGCGAGCGGCTTGTCGAAGCCCAGGGCGCGGACCCGCTCGACCCTGCGCCGCGCTCCGGTGAGCTCGTCGCGATAGGCCGCCTCGCCGTAGCGATGCTCCTTCCAGGCGGCGACCATGAAGGTGGCGATGCCTTCGTTCAGCCAGAAGTCCCGCCACGTCGCGCAGGTGACCAAATTGCCCCACCATGAATGCGCCATCTCGTGGACGATCGCCCAGCCATTCGAGCGATCGGCCTTTTCGCCGTCGAGATGAGCCTTTCCGATCAGCGAGAAGCCGGCGGATTCCTGCGCCTCGTCGCCAGGCACGAGAATCTGGACGTAGCGGCGGTCGGGAAGGTTCAGTCCCGCTTTCTCGGCAAGGAAGGCGGCGGCCGCGGGCGCCTCCGCGAACAGCCTGCCGAGATCGTCCCCGGCGGCTGCGGCGCCGAGATAGGTAAGCTCCCCCACGCCCGTCTTGGAAGTGCGGCGGGCGAAGGCGCCGGCGGCGAAGGCGTAGAGATAGGGGGAGTAAGGCCGGGTCGAGCGCCAGCGGTGGAGCATCAGGCCGCCCGGCAGAATCTTCGCCGGCTCCGCTCGCCCGACCGAGGCCGATCGGGCCCCGGCGGGCAGGAACAGGTCGAGCGCGAAATCGGCCTTGTCGCCCGGAGAATCCTGGAGGCACACCATCCAGTCGCAGGCGAAATAACCGGTATAAAGCCCGCTTGGAATGGCCGCGACCCCCCGCGCCGGCCGGCCGCTCATCCGGAAGCTAAGCGTCGCCTTGCCGCCCCTGCGCAGCGGGCGCGGCAGCGTGAAGACGAGCGCTTGCGCATTCGAAGTCGCCTCGACCGGCGCGCCGTCGACCATAGCGCCTTCGATGCGGAGCGCGTTCGGCGTGAACGACAGCCGCGCGAGGCCGTCCGAAAGGCTCTCGACGACGATCGTCTCGGTTCCGGAAACGGCGGTCGTGGCGAGGTCGGGACGAAGGGCGACCGTGTAGCGCTCGACCTGGAACCCCTTCCCCGGAATGGCGTCCGCGGCACAAGCGGCGCTGCCGCCGGCAGCGGAGAAAAAAGCGAGGAGCGGGACGATGCGGCTCATAGCGCGAAGCTAGCCCGGACCGGTTCGGCTTCCAACCGCGCGCAGGGTGTATCTTCGGCCCGATCCGTTTATCCCTCCGGCAGCAGGAGGGTTACCGAGTTGGACGAAGCCGGCGAGGAGGCGATGGCGGCGCGGATCGCGGAGGCGCTCGCCGACCTGGCGGCCCGCGCCCATCCCGGCCTGCGGGCCAGTTGCCGGGCGATCCGCCGCGGGGACGAGAACGCGCTGAGCGCCGCGGAGGCCGCGCCTCTGGGCGGGGCGGTGGTGTCCGTCCGACAGGCGAGCGGAGCCGCGCGGATCGTCGCCCGACGGCTGCTCTGCGACCTCGGCGCCGAGGGGCCGCTCGAACTTCCACGACTCCCCTCCGGCCCTCCCCACTGGCCTGCCGGCTTCGTCGGCTCGCTCGCTCATGACGAGGCGGTGGCGGTGGCGGCGGTCGCGCGGACGGGCGCGTTGCGCGGCGTCGGGATCGACGTCGAGCCGGCCCTGCCCCTTCCGGAGGAGCTTCTCGACATGGTCGCCGCTCCGGCGGAGCGCGACGCCTTGGCCGGGGACCTGATCGAGGCGCGACTGCTCTTCTGCGCCAAGGAAGCCGTCTACAAGGCGACGAACCCGATCGACGGCCTCTTTCTCGAGCATCGCGACGTCGAGGTCCTGCTTGCCTGCGGAACCGCCTCGACCCGCACCGGGCATGCGCTCCGGCTCTTCCTTTGCCGCTCGCCGCGGCTTCTGGCCCTCGCCATTCTCGACTGATCGCGCCAAGCGCGAGCGGTCGTCAAAGCGTGCCGAACGGCACCACCTTGTTGCCCGAATCGTGGCCGATGTCGGCCCGGCCGAGATAGGGCACGCCCGCGACCGCGCTCCAGTGGCGCGCAATCTCCTCCTCCGAAACGGCGAAGTCGGGCTGGTTGGGAATGATCTCGCTGCACCGGCCGAGCCGCAATCCTGCCGCCCTTCGGAACAGCGCCGTATGCGCCAGCTGGCAGAAGCTCCGGTCGATCCGGTACATCTGCTCGGCCACCTCCTCGATCAGAAGCTCGTGGCCGGCGAGGTCCGGCTCCCAGGGCGTTCCCACCAGATGGCAGAGCACGGTGAGGTTGAAGGCGGCGGTGCGGGTCGTCGCCGAAATGCCCGCCTCGAGCGATTCGGGCGAGCGCTCGACCAGCCAGCGCAGCGCCCGGCGCGCGGCCTCCGGGCCGCCCTCGCGGCGCACGTCCTGCGCCACCGGCCCGTGCGCGACCCGTGGAGCACCGTTTCTGTAGAGGCCGGAGAGCAGAGTCGCGATGTCGCTATAGCCCAGATACGGCTTCTCCAGCGCGGGCCGGTCGAGGCCGGCGAGCACCGCGGCGGCGATCCGGGCCGAGCCGTAGCCGCCGCGGCCGAACCACATCGCGTCGATCTCGTCCGAGCGGGCATAATCGAGAAAGGCCGCAGCGCGCGTCCCGTCGTCGGCGGAGAAATGGCCGTGGCCGCCGAACGAGCTGGGGTGGAAGCGGACCTCCACCTCGTCCCCGTAAAGGTCGGCGGCGATGGCGAGGATCGGCTCCACGATCGAGCGGTCGACCCGAGCCGCCGGTGCCACCACGCCGATCGTGAACTTCCGTCCCGCCATTCCAACCCCTCCTTAGCGGGCAGCAGCGATCTACGCCGGATGCCGCCGCCCTCGCAATCGGACAGCGGCGGACGTCAGCGGACAGGTACGTACCTGTCGCTCCCGCGCCGCCGGGGCTATGGCGGGTCGCCAAGGGAGAGACGCATGGACGAGCTTATCCTCACCACCTTCGACTGGGTTCCAGAGCCGCCCCGCGGCTTCGTTCGCGACCTTCGGGTGCGGTGGGCGCTAGAGGAGGCTGCCTTGCCCTATCGGGTCGAGACGGCGCCGTTCGACGATCGCGGAGCCGAGCATTTCGCCCGGCAGCCGTTCGGGCAGGTCCCGTGGCTGACCGACGCAGACCAGACGATCTTCGAGAGCGGCGCGATCCTTCTTCACCTGGGCGGGCGGAGCGAAGCGCTGATGCCGGCCGACCCAGGCGCCCGCGCAGAGGCGACGGAATGGCTGTTCGCGGCCTTGAACTCGGTCGAGATGGCGAGCCAGCCCTGGGTCCTGTTCCACTTCTGCGGCTTCGACGACGGGGCGCCCGCCTGGAACTTCCTCGACGGCTTCCTCGCTGCGCGCCTCCAGCACATGGAGCCGGTCCTCGCGGCCCGCGAATGGCTGGCCGGCACCTTCAGCGTCGCCGACATAGTGATGGCCGACGTGCTCCGGGTGGTGGACCGCTTCGACGGGCTGGCGCCCTACCCGGCGTGCCGAGACTATGTCGGGCGTGCCACGGCTCGCCCGCTCTTCCTCAAGGCACATTCCGACCAGATGGCCCATTTCGCGGCGGCCGACGTTCAAAGGGCGGCCGCCGGCCCGTAGCTCAGCCGCGCTCGCCGATGCGGATCCGCTCGCGCTCGACCATCGCGTAGCGGGTCGGGGCGCGCTGCTCGCCGTGGCTTGCGGAGCGCTGGCTGCAGCGGTCCTGGCGGCCGGCGGTGCAGGGCGGATAGTCGCCGCCGCTCATCTGGACGGGCGCGCGGATCGCCGAAGGCACGGGCGTCGGGCCCGAGGCGGGGCCAAGCGCGTCCAGCTCGGGCATCGCTCCGGCGGCGCGGCCGCGGCGGTGGCCCTGGACGCAGCGGTCGGTCACGGTCGCCGAGCAGCGCGGATATTCCGCCGCCGACTGGTCCGGCTCCGGAGGCGGCGGAGCCGCGCTCGCGAGGCCGAGGAAGGCAAAAGGCGCAAGGAGAAAAGGCCGCTTCATCGCTCACCTCATATTGAAGGAAATCGGACTCGGGTCGTGGCGGTGCCAACCTATCACGGACCCCGCCGGTTCCGGAAGCCCGGCCGTCATGACGTCAGCGGGTCAGAACCGCGTAGAAGGTGGTGAAGGCGAAGAGGATGGTTCCAAAGGCGAGCAGCATCATCCCGAAGATGATCAGCGCATAGTGGACCGGGTCCTCGCCCTCGGGCTTGGCCGGCTTGGCCGGGCGCGGCGCTCCCCCGCGGTCGCGAAAGGCGCGGCTCCAGCGGCGGAGCTGACGCTGCCGGAAAGCCATGTGGAAGCCGATCAGGGCGAAGAGGATCGCGACGGCATCGACGGCGAAGACGTGGGCGGGCATGATCGGCCAATGAGGGGCGGCGCGCTTGGTTCCGGAAAAGCCGCCGCAGGGAGGCGGCATGTTCGGACCCGTATTGCTGATCGCCATGGCGGGCGCCTCCGCGCCGCCGCCCGCTTCCAAAGACGCCGAGCTCGCGGCGCTTCGCCGGCAGCTCGCTGCGGCGGTCGACGGATCGGACCTGACGGACGGGCGCGGCGCGGAGGAGGTCGCCCGCTGGAAACGCCGCCTCGACGGCTTCGTGGCGCTTTGGGCCGGGTATCGCGACTCCCGCTGCGACGCCCGGCTCGCCCGCTACGAGGCTGCCGACGCAGCCGCCTGCCGGGCGCGGATCACCCGGGTCATTCTGGAAGACATGCGCTTCCGCTTCGACCTTCCGCCGCGCGGCCGGCCGCGTGCGTCGATCGAGGAGACCCGCCTTCGATCCGGGCCGGAGGAGCGGGAAGAAGGCGGCCTGTGCGCCGACGCGCCGCCGGCCGAGTGCGATTATTGCGCGATCACGCGATGCTGGGAGCGCCGGCTGGCGGGCGACGAGGCCGCGCTCGGATCCGCCTGGAAGGCGGCGCTCGCGAAGATCGGCGCGAGGCCCGGACTGACCTTGGCGCAGCGCTCGGACTGGGCAGGTCGGCTTCGCGCGTCGCAGCGCCTGTGGCTGAAATGGCGCGAGGAGGCCTGCGACCTCGCCGCCTGGGAAACTCCGAATCCGGCGGCCCATTCCACCTTCCCCTTCGTCACCGCCCCGTGCCGCGACCGGGAGACCCGGGCGCGCACTCGGGTGCTGCGGCGGGTCTACGGGGCTTAGCCGCCCGCCTCCAAAGCGAGGAGGGCGAAGCTGGCGAGCCAGTGCTCGCCCATATAGTCGCCCGCGACATGGGGCAGGCTTGCTTCGAGATGCTCATCGGCGGTTCGGCGGGCGAGGCCGGCAAGCTCGGGCTCGAGCGCCCCTGCAAGTTCGCGCCAGCACCAGGCGCGGCTTAAGTTCACCCCGTCGAGATGGGCGATCTTTCCGTCCGACCGGTCGGAGACGAAGGCCGGAGTGAACAGGCTTCGGGGCTCGCCCGCCGCGAGGTCGGGAAGGAAGCCGTCGAACCACGCGCCGAACGCCTCCTTGCCAAGCACCCGGCGCATCAGCAGCGCCTCGGTGAGGCCGCCGGACAGGAATTCGTCTCCGCCCGGTTCCCAGCCGTGATAGCCGCGGTCGCCGGCGAACCAGTGGAACGCCCGCTCGCGGATCAGCGTCGCCAAATTCTCTTCCTCCGGCTCCGCCCATTCGAGCGCGCGGATCAGCGCGAAAGCGGTGTTGAAGTGGGTGCCGGTGCGGATCGGATAGGTGAGCTTGGGCAGGAAATCGGCGAACAGGCCGGCAAAGGCTCGGGCGAGCGGCTCGAGATCGTCCCCCCAGGGGCGGTCGGAGTGCCGCCGGGCCTCGCCGTGAAGCGCCAGCAGCCAGGCCCAGCCATAGGGCCGCGCGAAGCCGCCGCTATAGGCCCGGTCGAGATAGGCCAGTTCGCCCGCCACCTTGTCGGGCGCGAGCCTCTCGTCCGCCAGCGCCTCGATCCGGCGGGCGACGGCAAGTTCGGGAAACAGCCGCCGGACGCGGAGCAGAAGCCACCAGCCGTGGACGCAGCTGTGCCAGTCGAAGCTTCCGAAGAAGATCGGGTGGAGCGCTCGCGGCCCGAGAACATCCTCCGGCGCGTTCAAGACATGGTCGAGCTTGTGCGGATATTCGCGGCCGACATGGCCGAGCGCGATTTCGGCGAAGGCGGCGGCGGTTTCGGGGGTGAGGCTGTGCATAAGGAGGCCCGTACTCAATCCTCCCCCTGAGGGGGAGGGGGACCGCACGAAGTGCGGTGGAGGGGTATCAGCGTGAATCGAAGAGGCTGACGCGCTCCGTCGCGCTTCGCGCGCCACCTCCCCCCGACGGGGAGGATTTGTTCAGAACCCAAGGAAATAGATCAGAAGCACGTTGCAGGCGAGCAGCGGGATCGCCGTCGCCACCTGCGCCTTCACCACCGCATTGCGGTCCTTGAGGTCCAGCAAGGCGGCGGGGACGATGTTGAAATTGGCCGCCATCGGGGTCATCAAAGTCCCGCAGAAGCCGGCGAGCATGCCGATCGCGCAGATCGCGGCCGGATCGCCGTGGAAGCCGCGGATGAGGATCGGCAAAGCGACCGCGCCCGTCATTACGGGAAAGGCGGCGAAGGCGTTGCCCATGATCATCGTGAACACCGCCATCCCGAGCGCATAGACCGCGACCGCGGCGAACAGGCTTCCTTCCGGAAGGATCCGCCCGGCAATCCCGCCGACCACGTCGCCGACCCCCGCGAGCGCGAAGACCGCACCGAGCGCGGCCAGCATCTGCGGCAGGATTGCGGCCCAGCCGACCGAATCCATCAGTCGACGACCCTCCTGGAGCGGCGCGAGAGCGGGCGGGCGGAGCCAGGCGTAGCCGACGGCAAGCGCGAGGAGGACTCCGGCGCCGAGGGAGACGAGGGTCACCTGCTTGGGCTCGATCCAGCCGCTATTCTTGAGAAACAGGGTGCCGAGCAGAGCGGTGACGGGAATGACGAGGGCGGGAAGAAAGAGAGCGTTGCCGCGCCGCCTCGACGATTCCGCCTTTTCCTCCGCGCTCGTCGTCGGCGGTTGGCCGCGGCCGAGCGCGCCGAAGCCGGCGAGCGCGACGAGGGCGAGGACGAGAAACCCGTTTCCGAGGTCGCCGAGAAGGTCGCCGAAGAAGAAGCTGATGGCGATGAGCCCCCAGAAGGCGGCGTTGCCGAAGCGCTTGCGGTTGGTCCGGTCGCCGACGCTCAGCAGGGCGAACGCCGCGAACACCGCGCCCGTCAGCCCGTAAAGCGGCTGGAGGCCGATCACGAAAGTTCCTCCCCATGTGAAACATGGGTAGGGGGACCAGGCGAAGCCTGGTGGAGGGGTGTTGTCGCCGCCTCGCCCGCTACCCCTCCACCACCCTTCGGGCGTTCCCCCTCCCCGTCGCTAGGCGATGGGGAGGAAAGCCGCCGGTCCATCCACAGCAACCTTGCCGAGTGGATCAGGAACGCCAGCACGGCCGTCGGGATGGCGTAGACCGACAGTTGCAGAGGCTCGACCCGGATCCCGTTCTGCCCGAGGAAGCCGACGATCAGCAGGATCGAGCCGACGGCGAGGAAGATGTCCTCGCCGAAGAAATTGCCGACATTGTCGGTCGCGGCGGCCATCGCCTTCACCCGCTCGCGGCCGGCTTCGTCGATGTCCGGATGCTGCTTCTCGGCCGCCGCCTCGGCCATCGGCGCGACCAGCGGGCGCACGGTCTGGGCATGGCCGGCGACGGAGGTCAATCCGAAGCTGGCGAAGACCTGGCGGAAGAGGAGATAGGCGACCAGCAGCCGGCCGGTGGTCGCCCGCCGCATCCCGCCGATCAGGGTCCGGGCGCGCTGCTGCAGGCCGTAGCGCTCAAGGAGCCCGATCACCGGCAAAAGGATGTAGATGATCGTCACGATCCGGCTGTCGTTGAACGCCTTGCCGAACGCCGCGACGACCGCGAGCAGCGGCTTTCCCGCGATCAGCCCGGTCGCGATCGCCGCGACGGCGACGACGAGCAGCGGATTGAGCCGGAGCGCGAAGCCGGCGACGACGATCAGGATGCCGACGAGGACGAAATAGTTCATCTGGTTGATCCTCCCCTTGAAGGGGAAGGGGACCGCGCGAAGCGCGGTGGAGAGGTGTCCGCGTCAGAGGCATATCGGCGAAGGCTGACACCCCTCCGTCGCCCGCTGCGCGGGCGCCACCTCCCCTCGAAGGGGAAGATTTCATTTCGCACCATACCCCCCTCCCCCCGGAGTCTCGATCACGAACACGTCGCCCGGCCGCATCTCCGCCGACGCGGTGGCGCCGAGCGCCTCGACCGTGCCATCCGCCCGGACCACCCGGTTCACGCCCGGTTTCGCATCGCCTCCCCCCTCGATCCCGCGCGGCGCGACCTTGCGCCGGTTGGAAAGAATGTTGGCCCGCATCGGGGCGAGGAATCGCAGGCGTCGCTCGACTCCGTCGCCGCCCGAATGCCGCCCCGCCCCGCCCGAGCCGCGGCGGATGGCGAAGCGCTCGATCAGCACCGGATAGCGGGTCTCGAGAATTTCCGGATCGGTGAGGCGGCTGTTGGTCATGTGGGTCTGCACTGCGCTCGCGCCGTCGAAATCCGGCCCCGCTCCGGCCCCGCCGGCGATCGTCTCGTAATATTGGTGGCGCGGATCGCCGAAGGTGAAGTTGTTCATCGTCCCCTGGCTCGGCGCCAGCGCACGGCAGGCGGCGAAGAGGGCGTCGGTGATCACCTGGCTGGTCTCGACGTTGCCGGCGACGACCGCGGCCGGATAGTGCGGATTGAGCATCGAGCCTTCGGGGACGATCAGCGTGATCGGCCGCAGGCAGCCGTCGTTCATCGGGATCGGATCGTCGACCATCGCCCTGAAGACGTAAAGCGTCGCGGCCCGGCAGATCGAATAGGGCGCGTTGAAATTGTTCGGCTGCTGGCCGCTGGTGCCGGTGAAATCGACCACGGCCGAGCGGGCGGCATGGTCGACCGTAACCGCCACTTGGACCTCGGCGCCATTGTCCATCTTGTAGCGGAAGGACCCGTCGCGAAGCGAGCCGATGAGCCGGCGGACCGCCTCTTCGGCGTTCGCCTGGACATGCGCCATGTAGGCGTCGACGACGTCGCGGCCGTAGGCGCAGGCGACCCGGCGAAGCTCGGCGGCGCCGCGCGCGCAGGCGGCGATTTGGGCCTTCAAGTCGGAGAGGTTGCGGTCCGGGCGGCGGGCCGGCCAGTCGCCCGAGGCGAGCAGGGCGCGCATCTCCGCCTCCAGGAACCGCCCCTCGTCGACGAGCAGCGCATTGTCGATCAGCACGCCTTCCTCGAGTATCGAGCGGCTGTCCGGCGGCATCGATCCCGGGGCGATTCCGCCGATGTCGGCGTGATGGCCGCGCGCCGCGACGTACCAGGCCGGCCGGTCGTCCCCCTCGGCGGCGAAGACGGGGACGATCACGGTCACGTCGGGAAGATGGGTTCCGCCGCGATAGGGTGCGTTGAGGACATAGGCGTCGCCTTCGCGCATCCCGCGCCCGTCGCGACCTTCGCCGCGGGCCGCGATGACGGTTCGGATCGAATCCCCCATCGAGCCGAGGTGGACCGGAATATGCGGCGCGTTGGCGATGAGCGCGCCCTCACGGTCGAACAGGGCGCAGGAGAAATCGAGCCGCTCCTTGATGTTGACCGACGAGGCGGTGCTCTGAAGCGCCGCGCCCATCTCCTCGGCGATCGCCATGAACAGGTTGTTGAACACTTCCAGCATCACCGGATCGGCCTGGGTGCCGATCGCCCGGCGCGCCTCGCGCGGCACCGCCCGGGTGAGGATGAGGTTGGAGCCCGGGTCGACCACCGCCTCCCAACCCGGCTCGACCACCGTCGTCGCGGAGGGGTCGATGATCAGCGCCGGGCCTGGGATCAGCGAGCCGGGGGTAAGGCTGGAGCGGTCGAAAAGATCCTCCCCGGAACGGGGAGGGGGACCAGGCGAAGCCTGGTGGAGGGGCTGCTCCGGACCCTGTGCCAGCCCCTCCACCGGCTTCGCCGGTCCCCCTCCCCGTTCCGGGGAGGATCTCGAGATCGCCTCCACCACCGCCGTTTCCACCACGATCCGCGTCTCGGGCGAGATGAAGCCGAAGCGCGTCCGATGAGCCGCCTCGAAGGCGGCTTCCATGTCGCTCGAAACCTCGACTTCCAGGCTGCTGTCGCTCCCCTCGTAACGAAGCGCCGCCCGCCGCTTCAGGGTGACGCGCTCCACCCCCTGGGCGCGAAGCGCCGCCTCCGCTTCGGCGGCGAGCGAGTCCAGAACCGCGTCGAGCTTCTCCTCGCCGACGCTGCGCTGGCGCAGCTCGACGAGATCCGCGAGCCCCATTCCGTAGGCGCTGAGCACGCCGGCCAGCGGGTGGATCATCACCCGCTCGATGCCGAGCGCGTCCGCGACGAGGCAGGCGTGCTGCCCGCCGGCGCCGCCGAAGCAGACCAGAGTGTAGCGAGTGACGTCGTGACCTCGGGCGATCGAGATGCGCTTGATCGCCGCGGCCATGTTGTCGACGGCGATGCGGAGGAACCCCTCGGCCACGGCGCGCACGGTCATCCCGGCGCGGGCGGCGATCTGGGCGCACAGGGTCGTCGAGGCGTCCGCATCGATCGGCTGGTCCGCGCCCGGCCCGAAGACGCGGGGGAAATGCTCCGCCCGGATCTTGCCGAGGACGACGTTGCAGTCGGTGACCGTCAGCGGGCCGCCGCGGCGGTAGCAGGCGGGGCCCGGGACGGCGCCGGCGCTGTCCGGGCCGACCCGGAAGCGGGTGCCGTCATAATGGCAGACCGATCCGCCACCGGCCGCGACGGTGTGGATCTCGAGCATCGGCGCCCGCACTCGAACCCCCGCGACGACGGTCTCGTTGGTCCGCTCGTACGTGCCGGCATAATGGGAAACGTCGGTCGAGGTGCCGCCCATGTCGAAGCCGATGATCCGGTCGAATCCGGCTTCGCTCGCCGTCCGGACCATCCCGACGATCCCGCCTGCCGGCCCGGACAGGATCGCGTCCTTGCCCTGGAAGACGGCGGCGTTGGTAAGGCCTCCGGACGATTGCATGAACAGGAGGCGGGGTGATTGCCTGTCTTGGTCCCCGTCTTGTGACTCGATCCGGTGGCCCAGAGCCCCCACGACCTTGTCCACGTAGCGTCGCAGAACCGGCGACAGATAGGCGTCCACCACCGCCGTATCGCCGCGCCCCACCAGCTTGATCAGCGGCCCCACCTCATGGCTCGCCGATATCTGGGTGAAGCCGATCTCCTGCGCCAGCGCGGCGACCGCCGCCTCGTGCGCCGTCCAGCGCCAGCCGTGCATCAGCACGATCGCGACGGCGCGGTATCCGGCCTCATAGGCGCCGCGAAGGGCGGCCGAGGCAGCCGTTGGATCGAGCGGGCGCAAGACCTCCCCCGCCGCCGTCACGCGCTCGTCTATCTCGACCACAGATCCGTAAAGCGCCTCCGGAAGAACGATCCTCCGGGCGAAGATGTCGGGCCGGGCTTGGTAGCCGATCCGAAGCGCGTCGGCGAAGCCGGCGGTGATGGCGAGGACGAGCGGCTCGCCCTTGCGTTCGAGCAGGGCGTTGGTGGCGACGGTGGTGCCCATGTTCACGGCGTGGAGCGAGCCGCGGCCGTGCTCCGCCATCAGCCGGGCGATGCCCTCGACCGCGGCATCGTCGTAATGCTCGGGATCGTCCGAGAGCAGCTTGGCGGTGTGGAGCCGCCCGTCGGGCGCGCGCCCGACGATGTCGGTGAAGGTGCCGCCGCGGTCGATCGAGAAGGTCCAGCCTCCGGTCATCCGCGGCGGCCGGCCGTCAGCCGCCGATGTGGGCCTGCCCGACCATGCAATAGAGCATCGGGATCGACAGGATGAGGTTGATCCGGCTCCCCATCATGGCGGTGGTGGCGGAGCGCGCCTTCACGTCGTCGGCGGACGTGACGATGCCGAGCGCCCGCTTCTGGTTCGGCCAGATCACGAACCATACGTTGACGGCCATGATGATCCCCAGCCACATCCCCGTCCCGATCGTCCGGTAGCCCTCCTGGAAGGTCAGGGCGCGGCCGCTATAGCCGTTCTGAAGGCTCTCGGCGACGAAGAGGCCCAGGATCACCGTTGCGAGCGCCGCCCAGCGGAACCAGAACAGCGCGGCCGGGGCGATATATTTGGAGACCGCCGGCTTCAGCTCGGCCGGGACCTTCGGCATGGTCGGGATCTGCACGAAGTTGAAGTAATAGAGCAGGCCGATCCACAGGATTCCGGCGAAGATGTGCAGGTAGCGCAGCCACTGCGCCCACGGATAGCCGCCGCCGCCGATCAGGTCGCCGTGAAGGCCGAACATCGCCGCGATCAGCAGGACGATGCCGATTCCGAGCGCGAGGTGGAAATTGCCGAGTATCTTCGCCATCACGGACCCCCTGTGGTTGTGAGTTGCGTCCCTCTAACGCACCCGGCGGGCGGTGGGTACCCCCGGCGGCGGCGGCCGGATCATTCCAGCCGCCACATGATGCTTTGCGAGAACGGCGTCCAAAGCCCGGTTTGAACGCCGGCGGCACGAAGCGCCCGGCCGGTCCATTCGTTGCAGGTCAGCCGGGCGCTGTAGGTGCCCGAGCTCTCGTAGAACATGTCCGACGCGCCGTAGCCGCGGCCGAGGACGGGGATCGTCCGACCCTCGGCGTCGTAGCGGAAGCTCGCCCGTATGTAGGCGACGAGCCGGCGATATTGCTCGCGGCTCAACGTCAGCGGGCGCTGGTCGGCGGAAGGCTGCGGATCCTGGTCGTGATCGGCATGCATCAGCGCGGGACCCCGGCCCGAAGCGGCCGACAGCGCGTCCTTCACCTTGATGTCGGCCCAGGTAGGCGTGTTGAGGTAGATGGTGCGGTTGCCGTAGCCGAGCGCGACGTAGTTCGCCCGGCCCCAGCGCGGATCGCGCAGATGCTCGCCCGGGACGAGCCGCCGCCAGTCCATGTCGGCAGTCACCTTGGGGACCATGATCCAAGTATGGACACCGTTGGTGCGGATGAAGATCCGCACGCCCGCCGGAGCCTCCCGCCAGCCGCCATTTGCCGGGATCGCGCCGAGGAGGAGCGCGGCGAGGAGGTAGAGGAGCGGAATTGCGAGAAAGGCGGCGGCGCTCCAGCCGGCGATCTTGAGGGCGCGCTTCATCGCGTCCGAAGCTAGGCCGGATCCAAGGCCGCTGCATAGTCGCTATCCGGAGCGGGAGCCCTCGACCGAGCAGGGGGTGCCCGCCGAGGCCCTTTGCGCTAATCCTTGGCCATGGACGAATGGACGATCGGAATTCTGGGCGGCTCCGGCCTCTACGCCCTCGACGCGCTCGAGGACTCGCGCTGGGTGGAAATGGAGACGCCCTGGGGCGCGCCTTCCGACTCGCTGCTCGTCGGGCGAGTCCATGGCGTCCGCTTCGTGTTCCTGCCCCGCCACGGGCGCGGTCACCGCATTCCGCCTTCGGACCTCAATTACCGCGCCAACATCGACGCCCTGAAGCGCGCCGGCTGCACCGATGTGGTCGCGATCTCCGCCGTCGGGTCGCTCCGCGAGGAGCTTCCGCCGGGACGCTTCGTCGTCGTCGACCAATTCGTCGACCGCACCGTCCGGCGCGAATCGAGCTTCTTCGGCCCCGGCCTCGTCGCCCACGTCTCGATGGCGGATCCGGTCTGCCCGCGCCTCTCGTCGCTGGCCGCATCGGCCGCCGAGGCCGCCGGAGCGGCGGTGACTCGCGGCGGCACCTATCTTGCGATGGAGGGTCCGCAATTCTCCTCCCGCGCGGAGAGCGACCTCTACCGCCAATGGGGCTGCGACGTCATCGGAATGACGGCGATGCCCGAAGCCAAGCTCGCCCGCGAGGCGGAGCTGCCCTACGCGCTCGTCGGCATGGTCACCGACTATGATTGCTGGCGGCGCGACGAGGCGCCGGTGGAGGTCGCCGACATCATCGCGCGCCTGCACGCCAACGCCGCCGCCGCCGCGCGGCTGGTCGAATCGCTTGCAAGCGGTCTGCCGCCGCGCCGGCCCCCGTCGCCGATCGACACGGTGCTCGACAGCGCCGTCGTGACCGCCCCGGACGCGCGCGACCCGGCGATGCTGGCGCGCCTCGATGCCGTCTGCCCACGCCTCTCTAAGGTCTGATGTTCCTCTTTTGTTCTTGACCGCCGAGGCGAATCGGGGAAGATGCGGGTGCCGAGTCGCGCGGCTCGGACGGCTCTTCGTTCGTGGGCGAAGGGGTCGCTTCTCCCAGCCTGCCAAGGGGGTTGCGATGGGTGTGGCGTGCTTTGGCGGGAGAAGGGGTCTCCCCCGAGGTGCGCCCGCCCCCGGCCGCCGCGCGGCTCGCTCATGCGGTTGGGCACTTCAGGCGTTCGCCCCCCGATTCCGTGTTACGAGGCGGGCGCTCTACGCGCCCTCGAACCGACGTTCCCGGATCCAGCGGCTGGCGATGAGCTTCTCCCCCGTTTGGACGGGTCGCCCGCAATGCGCCGAAGCGGGATCGGGCCGCCCGTCGGCGCCTATGTTGCGGAACAGGATCGCGTCTCCGACGGCGCCCTTCAGGGTCAGGTCGGGGGCGTCGAACCGGGTCTCGCCGCCCTCATATCCGGAGTTCAGCCAGACCAGCAGGGTCATCGTGCGCTGGTTGGCGAAGCCGGGAATGGCGTCGAGATGGGTGCGATATTCGCCGCCCGGACGGTAGCGAAGGACCTGAAGCGGCTCACCCTGCTCCGCCGCCGTTCCGCTCGCCGCCGCGATCCGGCGGTTGAGGGCGTGAACGGCGGGATTTTCAAGAGGCGCGGTGAACCCGGCGCCGTCGGAGACCCGCTCCGGATCGGGGCGCTGGCGGCCGGTGGCCGGGTCGACGACGACCGCGGGCCGAAGCATCGGCGCCGCGGCTTCGGCAAGGTAGCGGCATTCCTCGCCCGTGAAGAGGGCGTCGAAGCGCGCGATGCAGGGCTGTTCGCTGATCGGCCGCGCAGGGGGAAGCGAGGCGGGGCTCCCGTCCGCCTTCAGGGTCATCGCCTCGATGAGCCCGAGCTCCCGCGCCGAGCGCCGCCCCGACCGGGCGAGCTCGCGCAATAGCGCCATGGCCCGCGGCCAGTCCGCCGGTCCGCCCACTCCGGCGGCGACGAAGTTGGTGTAGATTACGGCGCCCGGGCGGCTTCCCGCGGCAGCGGCGCGGGCGAAGAGCGCCCTCGCCTCGGCCGGATCGCCGGCGCGAAGCCGTGCCGCCGCAGCCTCGAACAACGCTTCAGCCGTAGGCACGCGCGATCCATCGGACCGGAAGGCCGGCCTGCCAGGCGGCGAGGCACAAAAGATTGCGGGCCGAGCGGCGGAGCCAGCCGTCGCGCCGCCACCGCTCGGCCGATGTCACGGCTCCGGAATCGAGGACGACAGCCCGGGGCAGCCGCCGGACCAGGTCGACATCCTCCATCAGCGGCAGCGGCCGGTAGGCGCCGGCCTCGTCGTAGCGGCGGCGCGAGACCAGCAGCCCCTGGTCGCCATAAGGAAGGCCGAGCAGCCGCACGCGCGCGGCAACGCCCGCCTCGACCAGCCGGGCCTGCCACGCCGCATCGGCGAGGCGGAAGCGGAAGCAGGCCGGGCGCTCGCCCGGCTTCGCCATGTGGCGCTCGGCGCAGGCGCGCCAGCCGGGCTCGAGCACCGTGTCGCCGTGAAGGAAGAGGAGCCAGTCGCCGCGCGCCGCGGCCGCCCCGGCGGCGAGCTGCGGGCCCCGCCCGCGCGGCGCCGCGACCACCGCCGCTCCCGCGGCTCGCGCGATCGCCACCGTTTCGTCGCCGGAGCCGCCGTCCGCGACGACGATCTCCCCCACCTCTCCGAGCGCGGCGAGGCAGGCGCCCAGCGTGGCTGCACTGTCGAGGGTGGGAATGACGACCGACAGCATCGCCCTCACCCGGAGCAGCTCGCCCCGCCGAGGACGCAGAAGCGGGCGCAATGCGGGTGGTTAAGCGCCACGTCGCGGCGCGCGTCCGCCAGAGTGGGGCCGAGCGCGAACTGGGGATCGAAGGGCAGCAGGGTGCAGGCGACGACATGGGGCCGGTCCGCCCCCCTCGCCTTCACCACCATCCGGCTCGACGCGCACATCGGCGACGACGGGGAGACTCCCAATATACCCCAGCAGGCCTCGCTGATCTCCGGGACATCCGCCGCCGAGTCCATCGCGGGAAAGAGGACCAGGCCGCCGGCCACCTCGATCCCGAGCCGCGAGAACAGGCGGAGATAACCGGCCTGCGCATCGCTCCGGCTTTCTCCGGGGAGCTGCCGGCCCGCCACCGCGATCCGGAAGCCGTTCGTCGACAGCCAGTCGATCCCGGCCAGGGCCTTTTCCCAGGTGCCGGCGCCGCGCTCCGCCTCGTGCACCGGGGCGCTATGATGGTCGAGGCTGACCCGAAGGGTAAGCCGGTCCCGCGGCAAGGCGAGCAGCTCGGCCTCGAAGCGGCGCATCGGCCGCATCGCATTGGTGAGGACGAGGACGTCGAAGCCGCGCGCGAGCGAAGCGGCGATCATCTGCACGATCTGAGGGTTCATGAACGGCTCGCCGCCGGTGAAGCCGATTTCGTGGGCGCCGAGCGCCGCCGCCTCGTCGAGGAAAGGCTCGGCCTCGGCGAGGGTCAGGTAGACGAGCGAGTCGTTCACCGGCGAGCTTTCGATGTAGCAGGTCGAGCAGGCGAGATTGCACAACGTGCCGGTGTTCAGCCACAGCGTCCGAAGTCCGTCGAGCGCAACCCGGGCGCGCCTCTCGCCCCGAGCGGTGAGCGCCGGGTCGCGGAACTTGGCCGGATCGAGCCGGCGCGCGAGCGGATCGGCGAAGGGCGAAAGGGGACGGTTGGCGGCGGCGGCGGCGATGGACTCTCTCCTCGGTGCGAGGATAGGCGAAAAGCGGGAGCGGTGCTAATCCCCTCCCCCGGATATCGGGAGCGGAAGATGAAGCGGGCGGGTTACGGCAGGATACTCCTCCTGCTCCTCGTCGGCGCCCTCGTCGCCGCCGCCTTGCTCTCGCCGCTTCGCGAATGGCTGACTCTCGCCGGGCTGAAGGCGCGGCAGGCCGATCTCGCCCGCTATGTCGAGGCGCATTGGCTCGCCGCCGCCGCCGCCTTCTTCCTCGCTTATGTCGCGGCGGCGGCGCTCTCGATTCCGGGGGCGGTGATCCTTACCCTCGCCGCGGGCGCGATTTTCGGCCTTTGGCCGGGCCTCGCCATCGTCTCCTTCGCGTCCTCGATCGGCGCGAGCCTCGCCTTCCTGGGCTCGCGCTACGCGCTTCGCGGCTGGGTCAAGCGACGCTTCGGGCGGCGGCTGGAAGCGGTCGACCGGGGGGTGGACAAGGACGGCATATTCTACCTGCTCACCCTTCGGCTGAACCCCGCAGTGCCGTTCTGGCTGGTCAATCTCGGCATGGGGCTGACCCGGCTTCGGCTTCCGACCTTCTACGCCGCAAGCCAGATCGGAATGCTCCCGGGCACCTTCGTCTACGTCAACGCGGGAACCCAGCTCGGCCGTCTTTCGAGCCTGCGCGACGCCGCCTCGCCGGGCCTGATCCTGTCGCTCCTCCTGCTCAGCCTCTTCCCACTCCTGGGCAAGGCGATCGCCGGCTGGCTTCGCCGCCGTCGAATCTACCGCGGCTGGAAGCGGCCGCGGCGCTTCGACCGCAACCTCGTCGTCATCGGCGCCGGCTCCGGCGGTTTGGTCACCGCCTATATCGCCGCCGCGGTCCGCGCCGAGGTGACCCTGGTCGAAGCGAGGGCAATGGGCGGCGACTGCCTCAACACCGGCTGCGTCCCGTCCAAGACCCTGATCGCCTGCGCCAAGGCGGCGCGCCATAGCCGAGCCGACTTCCTCGGGCCGGGCGAACGGCCGCCGGTGCGGTTCGATCGGGTGCTCGAGCGGGTCCACGCCGCCATCGCCGCAATCGCACCCCACGACAGCGCCGAGCGCTACCGCGCCCTCGGCGTCGACGTCCGCCAGGGTCACGCCCGCATTATCGACCCCTGGACGGTCGAGATCGACGGCGGCGAGCGGATCACCGCGCCGAACATCGTCGTCGCCGCCGGCGCCGAGCCGTTCGTTCCGGACCTGCCGGGGTTGGAGGGCAGCGGCTATCTGACCAGCGATTCGATGTGGGACGCTCTTCGCGGGCGCACGGACGTCCCGGCCCGGCTCGCCATCGTCGGCGGCGGGCCGATCGGCTGCGAGATGGCGCAGGCCTTTGCCCGCCTCGGAAGCGCCGTGACCCTCGTCGAAGCGGGCGAGCGGCTCCTCCCGCGCGAGGACGAGGAGGTCTCCGCCTTCGTCGCGGACCTGCTTCGCGAAGACGGGGTCGCGCTGCGCCTCGGCGAAGCGGCGGCGAGGGTAGAAGGCAAGACGCTGGTCACGCACTCGGGCGAGATCGCGTTCGACGAGCTGCTCGTCGCCATCGGCCGTAAGGCGCGGCTCACCGGCTACGGCCTCGAAGCGCTCGGGATCGACACCGCTAAGACTCTGGCCGCCAACGAGCGGCTGGAGACCGCCTTTCCCAACATCTTCGCCGTCGGCGACGTGACGGGTCCCTACCAGCTCACCCATGCCGCCTCGCACCAGGCATGGCACGCCGCGGTGAACGCCCTGTTCGGCCGCTTCCGCCGCTTCAAGGTCGACTATTCGGCGCTTCCCTGGGTCACCTTTACCGATCCGGAAGTCGCCCATGTCGGCCACAACGAGGCTTCCGCGCGGGAGGCGGGGACCGCCTACGAGCTGGTCCGCTACGACCTCGCCGAGCTCGACCGGGCGGTGGCGGAAGACGCGCGGCGCGGCTTCGTCAAGCTGCTCGTGACGCCCGGGCGCGACCGCATCCTCGGCGCCACCATCGTCGCCGCGGGCGCCGGCGAGACGATCGCCGAGATCGTCCTCGCGATCCGTCACCGCCTCGGCCTCGGCAAGATCCTCTCGACGATCCATGCCTATCCGACCATGGCCGAAGCGAACAAATATGCCGCCGGCGCCTGGCGCCGAGCGCATCAGCCCGAGACCCTGCTTCGCTGGGCGGAGCGCTACCATCGCTGGCGGCGCGGCTGACTGGGATAATCATCTTCGCCAAGCAGCCGGTGGCGGGCCGGGTCAAGACCCGCCTCATCGCCGCGCTGGGAGCCGACGGTGCCGCCCGCCTCGCCCGCGAGATGCTTGGGCGGACGGTGGAGGAAACGCTCGCCACCGGCCTCGGCGCGCAGCTGTGCGGCGATCCCGACGCGGCCTCCTGGTTCGAGCCTCGCCTGGGACTGGTCCTGACGGCGCAGGGCGAGGGCGATCTCGGCGCCCGGCTGGCGCGGGCTGCCCGCCGGGCGCTCGATGAAGCGCCGGTCCTCCTCATCGGCGCGGACTGCCCCGCCCTCGACCGTTCGCGCCTGGCCTCGGCAGCGGCGGCGCTGGAGACGCACGACGCCGTCCTCCACCCGGCCGAGGATGGCGGCTACGTCCTGCTCGGCCTGCGCCGGTTCCACGCGAGCCTGTTCGACGACATGGCATGGAGCACCGACGCCGTGGCCGGCGAGACGGTGCGGCGGATCGAGGCGCTCGAATGGTCGCTCTTCGTCGGAGAGACTCTCCACGACATCGACGAACCGTCCGACCTTGAGCGTCTTGCAAGGTGACGGGGCCTCCGGGCGCCGCTAGTCGCGACCGCATGACCCCCCTCCCGCCTTACGCCGAGCTGCTCGGCCTTCGAACCGAAACCCTCGGCGACGAGATGCTCTGGATCATGCCCTATGGCGAGCGGGTGATCGGCCGGCCCGGCTTCCTCCACGGCGGTGCGATCGCGGGGCTGCTCGAATTCGCCGCGCTCGGCACGGTACAGGCGGCGCTCGAGCCGGGAGCGACGGTGAAGCCGATCAACCTCTCGATCGACTTCCTCCGCGGCGGCGGCGAGCACGACACGTTCGCGAGCGCCGTCGTCACCCGCCTCGGCAAACGGGTCGCCAATGTCGAGGCTCACGCCTGGCAGACCGACCGCTCGAGGCCCATTGCGGCGGCGCGCATGAACCTGATGGTGAGACGGGGCTAGAGACGCTCCCAGCGGAGCGTGGCGCCAACGCACCCTTCGAGCACGCTACTTCGCAGGGCGGACGATCCTGACCGGCGAGCCGTTCCTTCGGACCATCAGGGCCCGCACCTGATCGCGCGTCGCGGGCGGTGCCGGAAGGGCGAAACGCGTCGGATCGACCGGCCCCGCCTGAACGGTTTCAAGGCGAACCGGGCCGAACTCCAGCGGCGCCCCGCTATCCAGCAACGCCTGCATCTGGACGAACATCGGGATGGTGGATGCACAGCCACCCATCATCGCCATGCTCGCCCGGAACTGGGCCGCCATGGCTGCGCCCAGCGGCGCCAGCGCCGGGTCGCGGCTGATCACCACGTCGGGGCGTGAACCCTCGCGCCCCTCCGGTCCATACGCCTCGCCGGTGCGCCCCGCGATCGTCACCGTCCCGCGCGACACCAGGCGATAAGAGGACGGTTCCCGCGACAGGTCGGCGCAGAAATTCGGCGCGGACTTGTTCATCTCCTCCTGCATCACGGCGCCCATGTCCGCTATGTCGGCTACGATGGGGCCCGCCGCGCCCGGCATAACGAAATAGATGTGCCCGTCGTGCTTGACCATGTACAAACCCGGGACGCTCATGTCCGCGCGGAGATCGCCGTTGGCGGCGACCTCCACCTTCATCTTCATGTCGAACCCGGCGTCGACCGGCACGTAGGTGACCGTGAGGTCGCCACTGGCCGGAGCCGCCCCAGCCGCCGCGAGCGCCACAAGGAACCAAATTCTCATGCCTCGCCTTCTACGGGCGGTGAAGCCGGCGCGCCAGCCCGTCAGCCGCCCCGCTTCATCGTCTCGCGGGCGATAACCAGCTGCTGGATCTGGCTTGTCCCTTCGTAGATGCGGAACAGCCTGACGTCGCGGTACAGCCGCTCGATTCCATAGTCGGCGATGTAGCCGGCGCCGCCGAAAATCTGCACCGCCCGGTCGGCGACCCGCCCCACCGTCTCGCTTGCGAAATATTTGGCGGCCGCGGCCTCGAGCGTGATCGGCTCGCCCTTGTCCTTGAGCGCCGCCACTTCGAGCACCAGCGCACGCGCCGCCATGGTTTCGGTCTTGGAATCGGCGATCATCGCCTGGATCAGCTGGAAGTCGGACAGCGCCTTGCCGAACTGGCGCCGATCGGCGGCATAGCCGACGGCGTCGGCGATCAGCCGCTCGGCGATCCCGACGCAGACGGCGGCGATGTGCAGCCGGCCGCGGTCGAGCACCCGCATCGCGATCCCGAATCCCTCTCCTTCCTCGCCGAGCCGGTTCGCCGCCGGAACCGCGGCGCCGTCGAAGACGACGTCGCAGACATGGGCGCCCTGCTGGCCCATCTTCTTCTCCGGCTTGCCGACGCTCACTCCGGGCAGGTCGCGCGGCACGAGGAAGGCGCTCACCCCCTTGGCGCCGGGGCCGCCGGTCCGGGCCATCACGGTGAACAGCGACGCCTTGTCGGCATTGGTGATGTAGCGCTTGGTGCCGGTGAGGCGGTAGACTTCGCCCTCCCGAACCGCCTTGGTCTGGACCGAAGCGCTGTCGGAGCCGGCCCCGGGTTCGGTGAGCGCGAAGCTGGTGATCACCTCGCCGCTCGCGATCCGCGGAAGCCATTCGGCTTTCTGGGCGTCCGAGCCGGCCATGACGAGCCCCTGGCTGCCGATGCCGACATTGGTCCCGAAGGTCGATCGGAAAGCGGGAGTCGTGCCGCCGAGCTCCAGCGCGACCCGAACCTCCTCGCCCATGGTCAGTCCGAGGCCGCCATATTCCTGCGGGATGGAGAGGCCGAACAGCCCCATCTCCCGCATCTCGGCGACAATCTCCTCCGGCACCTCGTCCTCGTCCGCCACCCGCGCCTCGAGCGGGCGGAGCCGCTCGGCGACGAAGCGGCGGAGGGTGGAAAGGAGGAGATCGAAGGACTCGGGATCTAAAGCCAATTCGGTTGCTCCCCAACCCGTTCGTGTCGAGCGAAGTCGAGACACCCCGCCGAGCGAAGCCGAGGCTTCAGGTCGCGGCTTCGCTCGACAGAGCCCCTCGACTTCGCTCGGGGCGAACGCTTCATTCGCACCGCTTTCATCAATAGCCCTTCATCCGGGCCAGCTTGTCCGCATGATAGGCGGGATCGCCGAACAGCTCGTTCAGCACCCGGTCGCGCTTCATGTAGAGGCCGATATCATATTCGTCGGTCATGCCGATCCCGCCGTGCATCTGAACGCCCTCCTGCACCGCGAGCGTCGATGCGCGACCCGCCTTGGCCTTGGCGACCGAGACCATCGCTTCGGCCTCGTCGCTTCCCTCGTCGAGCAGCTGCTGGGCCTTGAGCGCCGCCGAGCGGGCGATCTCCAGCTCCGAATAGAGATGCGCAGAGCGGTGCTGGAGCGCCTGGAACTCGCCGATCAGGCGGCCGAACTGCTTCCTCTGCTTGAGATAGTCGACCGTCATCGCCATCGCCGCCGAGCCTAGCCCGACCATCTCGGACGCGGCGCCGGCGCGGCCCGCATTCAGCACCCGGCCGAGGACTTCCGATCCGCCTCCGACCTCGCCGATCACCGCGTCGGAATCGACGTCCACGCCCTGGAAATCCAGGCGCGCGCCGATGCTGGAATCGGCGAGGCGAACGCCTTCCACCTCGAGCCCGCCCGAATCCTTCTCTACCGCGAACAGGGTCACGCCCTCCTCCGCCAGGGCGGCGACGACGATCAGGTCCGCCGAGGCGCCCTGGACGACGAACTGCTTGCGCCCCGTAAGCCGGAAGCCGTTGCCCGCCCGCTCGGCCCGCATCTCGATATGGTCCGGCCGGTGCTTGGGGCCCTCGTCCACCGCCAGCGCCGCCACCGTGTCGCCGGAAAGAATCCCGGGGAACCAGCGCTGCGCGTGCGGAGTGCCCTTCAGCGCCTCGACCACCGCCACCGCGGTGACCAGGAAGGGCGAAGGGGTGAGGTTGCGCCCGATCTCCTCCATCACGATTCCCGCCTCGACATGGCCGAGGCCGAGCCCGCCTTGATCCTCGCCGATCAGGATTCCGGTGAAGCCGAGCTCGGCAAGCTGCTTCCACAGCGCGTGGCCGAAGCCGTCCTTGCACCCCATGTCGCGATATTTGCGAAGCTGACTGGCGATCGAGCCTTCGTCTGCCATCAGCTGCCGCGCCGTGTCGCGGAGCATGATTTGATCGTCGGTGAGGTAGAGCGGCATTGTCGTTTCTCCGTGGGCGGGCGCATCGCGAAGCGGAAACCTTCTCCGTCGCCCCAGCGTAGGCTGGGGCCCCAGCGGGTGAAAGGCGCGGTGGTCATCACCCCCTGGGGTCCCAGCCTTCGCTGGGACGACGGGATCTAACCTCCCGGCAGCTCCAGGATCCGCTTGGCGATGATCCCGAGCTGGACCTCGCTGGTTCCGCCTTCGATCGAATTGGCCTTGGTGCGAAGCCACTCGCGCGCCGACTTTCCCTGGCGGGAGCGGTCGCTCTCCCATTCGAGCGCGTTCGATCCGCCCGCGGCCATGACCAGCTCGTGCCGCGCCTTGTTGAGCTCGGTTCCGGCATATTTCATCATCGACGGCTGGGCGGGATGCGCCATGCCGGCCTTGAGCTCGTCCATGAACCGCTCCGACATCGCCCGGAACGCCATCGCATCGACGTCGAAGCGGGCGATGTCGGCGCGAAGCAGCGGATCGTCCGCCAGCACGTCGGCGAACGCCTCGCCGAGGCTCCCGGACTGGCCGCCGAGGCCCATTGCGCTGATCATCTCGCGCTCGTGTCCGAGCAGATATTTGGCGACGTCCCAGCCCTTGTTGATCTCGCCGACGACCTGGTCCTTAGGCACCTTCACGTCGTCGAAGAAGGTCTCGCAAAAGGGCGAGTAGCCGGAGATGAGCAGGATCGGCTTGGTCGAGACGCCGGCGCTCGCCATGTCGAACAGCAGGAAGCTGATCCCCTTGTGCTTGGGCGCGGCGAAATCGGTGCGAACCAGGCAGAAGATCCAGTCGGCCTTGTCGGCGTAGCTGGTCCACACCTTCTGGCCGTTGACCAGCCAATGATCGCCCTTGTCTTCGCAGCGGGTCTGGAGCGAGGCGAGGTCGGAGCCGGCATTGGGCTCCGAATAGCCTTGGCACCAGCGTATCTCGCCGCGCGCGATCTCGGTCAGGAAGCGCTTCTTCTGCGCCTCGGTGCCATATTTGAGGAGCGCCGGCCCGAGCATCGAAATGCCGAAGCTCATCAGCGGATTGCGCGCGCCGATCCGCGCCATCTCCTGCTTCAGCACCTTCGTCTCGGCCGGCGAAAGCCCGCCGCCGCCATATTCGGTCGGCCAGTCGGGAACGGTCCAGCCGCGCTCGGCCATCCGCTCCATCCACAGCTTCTGCGCATCGTTCTTGAAGGCGGCGTCACGCCCGCCCCAGCAAGCGTCGCTCTCGTCGCGCATCGGCTCGCGCATCTCGGCCGGGCAATTCGCCTTCAGCCATGAGCGGGTTTCGGCTCGGAAAACGTCCAGGTCGGGCATCGGCGGCTCTCCTTTACGTAAACGTCAATGGCGCGAGCCGAGCGGGGCGTCAACGTTGATCAGATGGGTAGACGAGCAAACCGTCGCCCCAGCGGAGGCTGGGGCCCCAGGGGGTGAAAGGCACGGCGTTCTTCACCCCCTGGGGTCCCAGCCTTCGCTGGGACGACGCGCTAGCTCCAGTCCTTGTCCGCCTCCGGCGCCAGCTCCTTCGCCGCCTGGACGATGTCAGCCAGGTCCACTGCCGTATCGAACGGATCCTCGTCGAGCTCCGTCACCCGGTTGAGCCTTTTCTGCCAGCGCCGCAGGGCGTCGACATAGGGCACGTAGGGCACCCGCATCAGCGATCCGTTGGGCAGAAGCTCGAGATCGGCGATGCCGTTATGGACCCACTCGCCGGTGCCCCAGTCGGGCATGTCGACGGCCGGGAACAGGCACACCGCCTGGAGGTCGACTCCGCGGTTCACGGCGGCGAGGCTCTCGCCGACGATGTCGTTCAGCCAATCCGGCCGGCCGCCCTTCAGCCCGGAGGTTTCGGCGACGATGCAGGGGCGGCGATATTTCTTCCAGCCTTCCTCGATCAAGTCGGCGAGCGGGCGGATTCGGTCGTCGCCCGGCTCCAGCGCCTGGTGCGGGCCGTGCTCGCGATATTCCATCTGGCCGAAGCTGTAATTGTTGAAGCCGATGACATCGAGGATCTCCGGACTCCCTCCGAGCTCGGGATGGCGAAGGCCGCCGATCACGTCCCAGGCGAGATAGGCGTCGTCATAGCTCTCCCGCCACGCCGCCTGGGCGAGGTCGGGGCGGTCGCGCGGCGGCACCACCCAGATGAGCGGGTCGATATGGATCATCCGAGCCTTGGGCACGATCTCCCGAATCGCCTTCACGCCGGCGATATCCGCCGCGGCGAGCGCGACGGTCAGGCGGCGGCGGGTTTCGCGGTCGCGTCCGAACGGCGCCGCCCAGGCCCATTCGCCGGCCATGTAGCCGAAGAAGGTCGGCTCGTTCGTCGGCGTGAAGAAAGGCGGGCCGTGATGCGCCCGCTCCGTCACATAGCGGGCGGCGGCTTCGGCGTAGTCGGCGAAGCGGCGGGCGAAGTCCGGGTCGAAGGGATCGGCATCGTCGGGATAGCCGTAATGGCACAGGTCCCAGATCGGCAGGATGGAATGGCGCCGCTGGGCGTCGAGGAAGGGGTCGATCGCCGAGAAGTCATAGCGCCCGCCGCCCTTGTCGACCATCGGCCAGGGAATGCCCTCGCGCGCGACGGCGATGCCGAGCGAGGCCAGCATCCGGTAATCCTCGTCGGCATGGGCGCGGTGCTGGGTCTCCTCGCACAGGTCGCGCCGGCCGCGCTCGTGCCACAGGAAGGTCGAGCATTCGAAGCCGGAGAGGAAGAAGGTCGGAAACAGACTTTCGCGCTTGGTCATGGGTCGACTACGCGCGGCGCCGCACGGAGGTCCGTCTTCCCCCGCGCGTGCCGAGGTGGCAAGCCGGTCCGATGCGAATCCGACCCGCCACCCGTGCGGACATCGCGGCGATGCACCGCATCCGCCTCTCGGTGCGGGAGAACCGGCTGTCTCGCCCCGACATCGTGACGGAGGCGGATTACGAGCCGTTCGTCGCCACTTCGGGAACCAGCTTCGTCGCCGAGGATGACGAGGGGCCGATCGGGTTCGCCATGCTCGATATCGGCCGCGCCCATGTCTGGGCGCTGTTCGTCAGCCCCCATTCCGAGGGCCTCGGTGCCGGCCGAGCCCTCCACGACGCGCTTCTCGCGGCCGCGGCGGCAAAAGGTATCGAGCGGCTGTGGCTGACCACGGCGCCCGGAACCCGGGCGGCGGAATTCTACGCCCGGCTCGGCTGGACGGCGTGCGGCGTCACCGCCAGCGGCGAGCTTCGCTTCGAGCGCGCGCCTCGGGCCACGCCATTGTTCGCCGCGCGGGGCCGCTCTATGGCTGCCCACCGTCCAGCAGGAGCGGCCATGTCCGAACCGACCCTCTATTACATCCCGTACGAACGCTTCCTCGACGAGGTCGAGGCGCTGGCCCAGCGGATCGCCGCCGACGGCTGGGACCCGACCTTCCTGGTCGGGATCGGCCGGGGCGGGCTCGTCCCGGGCGCCTATCTGTCCCACCGCACCGGCCTTCCCCTGCTCTCGGTCGACCACAGCTCGGGCGAGCACGGCTTCGGCGACGAGCTGCTCGACAAGCTCGCCGCCAAGATACGCGACGGCGCCCGGATCCTGATCGTCGACGACATCAACGACAGCGGCGGCACGATCAACTATCTGCGCTCCGCGATCGAAGCGAAGACCGGCGGCCCGGAAGGCCTTCGGGTCGCCGTCCTCATCCACAACACCCGCTCCGACGCCCGCGCGGAATATCGCGGAAGCGAGATCGACCGCGACGTCGACAAGAGCTGGTACGTCTTCCCCTGGGAAGCCCTCGCCCCGCGCGAGACGCTGAAGGAGGAGGCGCTCGAAGTGCCGGAGCGGCTGGCGTAAAGGCGTCGATCCTCCCCTTGGAGGGGAGGTGGCAGCCCGCAGGGCTGACGGAGGGGTGTCAGACGAGGAATGGCAGACGCGGACTTCGACACCCCACCACCATGCTTCGCATGGTCCCCCTCCCCTCAAAGGGGAGGATTGCCAGATGCCTTTCCCGTCGCGTCCCGGCACTTCATCAGCGGCTGGATGCGCTCTCCGAACGCCTCCGTTCCCTCGATGAAGTCGTCGAACACGAGCAGCACGCCGCCCGTATTGGGAACGGTGGAAGCTTCGTCGAGCATCCGCGCGATGCTCTCGTAGGAGCCGACCAGGGTGCCCATGTTCAAATTCACCGCGCTCTCGCGGTCGGCGAGCTGGCGGACGTTGGTCGTCGTGCTCGTCTTGTCGGCCGCGCCCTGGGCGCCGAGCCACGCCACCGCATCCTCGTCCACGCCCTCGCGATAGGAGATCCATTTCTCCATCGCCTCCTCGTCGGTCTCGGCGGCGATGACCATGAACAGGGCGTAGATCCTGACGTCGCGGCCGGTCTTGGCCGTCGCCGCCATCAGCCGCTCGTTGTTCGGCGCGAAGGCGGTCGGCGTGTTCACCCCCTTGCCGAGGCAGAAGGCGTAATCGGCATAGTGCGCCGAGAAAGCGAGGCCCTCGTCGGACGAGCCGGCGCAGATGATCTTCATCTCGCCCTGCGGAAGCGGCCGGACCCGGCAATCCTCCATCTCGTAATATTCGCCCTTATAGTCGGAGACCCCCGTCTCCCACAGCTCGCGCAGGATATGGGCATATTCGCCGAGCATCTTGTAGCGGTTGCGGAAATGCTCGTCGCCCGGCCACAGCCCCATTTGGCTGTATTCGGGCCGTTGCCAGCCGGTGATGAGATTGAGGCCGAACCGCCCGTGGCTGATCGAATCGATCGTGTTGCACATCCGGGCGCAAAAGGCGGGCGGGATTACCAGGGTCGGACAGGTGGCGTAGATCTTGATCTTCTCGGTGACGGCGGCGAGCCCGGCCATCAGCGTGAAGCTCTCCATGTTGTATTCCCAGAATTCGGTCTTGCCGCCGAAGCCGCGAAGCTTGATCATCGACAGAAGGAAATCGACTCCGTAGCTTTCCGCTTTCTGAGCGATCGCCTTGTTCATGTCGAAGCTCGGCATGTATTGGGGCGCGTTCTCGGAGATCAGCCAGCCGTTGTTGCCGATCGGTACGAAGATTCCGACTTCCATGGCTTCACTCCTCGGGAAAGGGTTCGCCCGCCAGCCAGGGCAGGACTCGGTCGTGGAAATCGCCGGACTCCGTCACGTTGCAGGCGTGCCCGCCGTCGAACTGGAGCATCCGCTTCGCGTTGGGGAGGCCTTCCGCCAAAGGGCGGGCGCAGTGCGACGGGACCAGCGCGTCGTCGGCGGCGGCGAGCACCAGGACGGGCGTTTCGATCCGGTGGAGCTGGTCGAGCACGTCGAAGCTCCGAGCCGCCTGGATCCTTTTCTCCAGCACCTCGGCACCGCCGCAGCTTGTGCGCAGCGCCACCGCGTGACGGTCGAGCGCGTCAGAGTTCACCGAGATCCAGCCCGGCGGATAGAGGAAGATCGGCTGGGCGCGAAGATAGGCGTCGAGGCCGCTGTCGCGCAGCAGCGTCGACCGGACGTCGAAGCATCGCGCCGTATAGGGGTCTAGGCTCGCCCAGCCGTTGACGACGACGAGCTTGCGGAGCCGGCGCGGCGCGACCAGCGCTACGGCGAGCCCGATCAGCCCACCCAAAGCGTGGCCGACGAAATGGGCCTGGCCGATCTCCAGCCCCTGCATCAGCAACAGGACATCCTCCGCCATGTCGCTGACGTCGACCTGCGCCGGAAGAGCCCGATCGCTCCGGCCGGTGCCGCGCTGATCGTAGAGCAGCACCCGGTATCGCTCCGAGAAGGCCGCGAGGTTCGGCGACCAATAGCCCCCCGCTCCGCCGAGCCCGGCAGAAAGGATCAGCACCTCGCCGTCCTCGGGCCCGTGCCATTCGTACCAGAGCCCCGCGGCGCGCGGCATCAGGCGATATACGCCACGCTGGCGATCTCGACGAGCAGGCCCGGCTTCACCAGCCCGCACTGGATGCAGTAGCGCGCCGGCTTGGCGCCCGGAAAATACTCGGCATAGACGGCATTCATCGCCGGATAGTCGGCCCAGTCGACGAGGAAGATGTGGTTGAAGGCGACGTCGGCCAGGCTCGCTCCGGCCGCTTCCAGGGTGATCCGGATCGTCTCCAGCACGTGCCGGGTCTGGGCGCCCGCGTCGCCCGGATGGAGCACGCTGCCCCCCTCCCCCAGCGCCAGCGTGCCCGAGACGTAGACGGTGTTTCCCGCCTTCGTCCCGGCCGAATAAGGCGCGATCGGTGTGGGGAATTGCGGCGGGTTGATCGATTCGAAGGGCATCATTCCTCTCCCGCTATCTGGCCGAAGGCGCCGCAGAAATCGGCGACGGTCGAGACCCAGCCGAAGAAGGTCTCGATATTGTAGACGCTGGCCTTCTGGAGGAATTCCGGACCCGCCTGATGGGTGGCGTCCTCCAGCATTATGCCGAAATATTCCAGGAAGAAGCCGTCGCGAAGCGTGCTCTCGACACAGACGTTGGTGGCGATTCCGACGAACACGATGTTGCGCACTCCGCGCGCGCGAAGCACGCTGTCGAGCTGCGAGTTGAAGAAGCCGGAATAGCGCGTCTTGTGGAGCTGGATGTCGCCCGGCTTGGGCGCCAGCGCCTCGACCAGGGCATAGTCCCAGCCGCCGCGGGCGAGCAATTGCCCGTGCAGCTCCGGCCGCGAGCGCATCGTCTTCAACGCGTTCGACTTGTGGTAATTGGGCGAGCCCGGACCCCCGGCCTCGACATAATCGGCGTCCCAGCCGTTCTGGAAGTAGACGACCGGCATCCCTGCCTCGCGCGCCACTTCGAGGACCTTGGCAGACTGCTCGATCACCTTCGCCGCGCCGCCGATGTCGAAGCCGGCGAGGTCCAAATAGCCGCCCGGCGAGGCGTAGGCGTTCTGCATGTCGATGACGACCACCGCCGTCTCGTCCACCGCCACCCGGATCGGCTCCGGCCGCGCCGGCAGGGTGACGAACCGCGTGGATCTGCCTTCAGCTGCCATATCTACCGTCATTCGGCGAATGTTGACTAGAAGTGAAGCGGGCACAAGCCGCCCTCGTCATGCCAGCGAAGGCTGGTATCCCAGCGGGTGAAAACCGCCGGGTCCTTCACCCGCCGGGGCCCCAGCCTGCGCTGGGGCGACGCTATTGGTCCGGAAATCCTCCCCGGAACGCGAATTCCGCCACCGGCCTTCGCCCGCTCGGTACCTCCCGCGCCCGCAATTTCTCGTCCAGCGTCGCCGGATCGCCGACCCGCCCGATCGCCGCCGCCGCCTCGATCCGGTAGCGCTCCGGCACCTTGAGCTCGGCGCGCGCAAGCTCGAGCTGAACGCCCGACATGCCGTGCGCCTGGTAGCCCAGTTTCGTCGCCTGCAGCGCCAGGCAGGCCCAGGCCGCCCCGGCGTCGAAGCTGTGGCTGTGCGACGGCGCCGGCTGCCCCGCCTTGTCGGTCCCGGGCAGGCTGTCCGAAAGGATGTAGATCAGTGCCGAAGCGCCGTGCGCCCAGCCCTGGTTCCAGGGGATGAGCAGCGACTGGAACCGCGCCCAATTCTCGTCCCCGCGAAGCGCGTAGAGAAACCGCCAGGGCTGCGAGTTGAAGGCCGAGGGCGCCCACCGCGCCGCCTCGAACAGAATGAGGAGGTCCGCCTCCGGCATCGGCGCCCCGTCGAAGGCGCGCGGCGACCAGCGCTGGACGAAAATCGGATCGATCGGATGGTCAGGCTGGCGCACCATGGGCCGTCGGTAGGGCGGTGCGCGGCGCGAGGCAATCCTTCCGGCCTGCCGTTCGCGCCGCCCCCGGGGACTAGGCCAGTCCCCCCGGCCGGCGTCCCCGCCGAAGGCGCTGGGCTCCGCCACGACCTTCGAACCCTAGGGTGATCTCGACCGCCTGGATCGCTTTGCCGAGCAGTCCCAGGACCAGCGGGATGCTGTAGCCGCAGAGGAAAGGGAGGAGGAGCTTGGCGCCGCTTGCCGGAGGCGCCTTCGCTTCGTTGACGATGAAGCTCAGGAAGCCTTTCAGCTCGGAGGGGATGACGACGAGGGCGAAGATCAGGCTGAACAGGCAGCCGAGGAATATCCGCCCCACCACCTCCAGCTGCTCCGGCTTTTGCGGAACGTCCTGCGGAGCGAGCTTGAGCACGGTGACGAAGACGCTGGCCACCGCGCCCAGGCCGCCGAGCGCCATCGCCCAGGTGCCGCACCACAGCATCGGGAGGCCGATGAGCTTGGGCGCATCGACCAGCTCCGCCAGGAGGGTCAGCATGAAGATCCCGCCGGCATAATATAATATCCGCCGCACGCGCCGTTCCGCCTGCTCGGTGGCATGGATGTTGTGCAGTCGAAAATCGTCGAGCGTCAGACCGTCGCCGATCTGCGCCAGTTGCTTGATCCAGTCGTCGAGGGCGGCGCGATCGGCCGCCGAGGCGCGTTGCCGGGTCATGAAGAGGCTTTCCCGGCGAAGAGAGACCCTAGCCGGGGCCCGAATTTTGGTCCATATTTCTTCGTCACGGAGGCGCGGAAGCCCTCGATGTTCCCGTCATACTTGAAGGTGAACTCGCCCAATCCTTCCAGAATTCTCTCCGGAACCTCGATCCCTCGACCGATCAGGAACGTCTTGAAATTGTTGGCGGCGGTCAGGTCGTCCACGAACGTCAGGTCGCGCTCGGTCGGCTCCTCGTCCGGCCGCGCTCCCGCACGCTCGGCTTCACTAGGTTGGTACGACATGATCCCCTCTCGCGCGACGTCCGGTTCGGACGGGCGCTACACCATCATGCTTAACGAAATGCTCGCGCGCGCCCACTCGTGCGCCCCCACCGGCGCGAAACCGCCGTTTCTGGCAGGGGGAGGGAAGCGCTCAGGAGGTGAAAGGCCGCTAAGCTCAAGATGCCCTTTCAGGACCGGCCGACCGCAGAGTCGCGCAAGCGCTCTCGGAAGGCGGCGCCGACTCCGGGACGTCCCAACCTCCGCCGAGGCTAAGCCTGGGAGACCTCCGTCGCCCGCTTGCGAAGCCGCTGTTCCAAGATGCGCGCGCGAAGCTCGCCGATGCATCTTTCGAGGACGTCCTCGTAGGACGCGGCGTCGAAAATCTGGTGGACCCGGTTCGATTCGATCTTTTCCCGGAAATCCTTGTGAACGTCCCTGTGGATGCACAGCCGGAACGGAAGCTCATGGGCGGCCGCCACGCCGAGCTCGAAAGGAAGCCAGGCGCTGGGGATACCCCCCTTCGTTCGATCCCGGACGCTTTCGGCGCCATATTCCTCCGTCCAGATACCGAGGAACGCGTTTGAGGCGGCGATCGTCTTTCGAATGCTTAGATGCAGCTGGTTTTCGTCGTCCCGCTCGGCCGGGCCGGTTACGACCTCGAACCCGTATTTGTTCTGCGCGATGCGCTTGGCACAGGTGAAGAAGGCATTGTCGCGGCCTGAAAAGGAAATGAATATCACGTCCCGTTCGGACAGGACGTTGGCAAGGTTCGACTCGATCGTGTCCAGGACATGCCGGCGCGCCAACACGTAGCTTCTAAGGTTGGGATTGCTCTGGTTGACCGCATCCTGCCCCAGTCGAGCCACCCAGTTGCTTCGCTCCGCCAAGGCTTTTTTCAAGCCTTCCATGCTGTCCATCACGATCCCGCGGTCCAACGGCTTGTACTCGTCTATCATGTGAACCTCACAATACCGCTATGTGGCTTTGATCCTCGCCACCCTGCTCTCTGACCACCTTGGCGATGTAATCTATTTCCTTTTTTAGCTTTTGCTTATGATCCTCGACCTGGCGCATATCTCCACTCGCCTTGGACATGCTGACGACGAGCTCCGCCAGCTGGGCGCCGCTCGCGTCTCCGTCGGAATTCCCGCGGTCGGGCAATATCCTCACTCGGTGACGCACGACGTTGAAGCCCAGCTTCTTTATCGCGGTAAATATCGTCAGCTGCTGGGCCGTGTCGGCAAAGCTGAACCTAAATCTGACATCGAAGAAAACGTTACTCTCCGCCCCCTTCATCAGAATTCTTGAGAGACGGTTCTTGGTATCGACGGCAACCTGGTAGTTTATGTTGCCGCCCGGAAAGATCCTCGAGATATGCGCCAGCGCTCTCTTCGGCAGGTGCAGATTGAGATTATCGTCTATCGACGCGCCCTCCAGCTCTATGAAGCGCGCACGGGCCAGGATGCCTTTTTTCAGCAGGTCCCGGTACACTTCCATGCGCCGGAGTCGCAAACGCGGCAGCCCCTCTTCGCTGAACTTCATTTGATCGAGTACCGCGAGCTGGATTGCCGATTCCAGGAAGACGAGCTGGCAGTGCGCCTGGGCCATCCTGACGTCGGCCGTCTTGTCCACGTCATTGGAGTAGCGCCGGCCGCTGACGATCAGGGACGTTGTATTCCACTCGCCGAAGGCGTCGCTCGATGTTTCCTGAAACAAAATGTCGAGCTTGTTCGCCCACAAGACTTCGACGATCCGCTGAACGATGCCCAGACGGTTCTGGGTATCGATCTCGATCCTCCAGAGATCGTGCCAATACTGCTTTGGTATCGCCGAGACGACGACCTCGCAGAGACCGCTTTCCTGCAGTTCTGTCTCGATCAGCGCCGAGCAGCAGGTTGGAACTGAACTGGACAATACGCCAAGGGAAATCGGTCCTAGCGTCAGAACGCCATCTTCGAAGATTCGCTCGCGCGATGCGATTATCACCTGGCGCCCCCTGCCGGTTAATCGACCAAGCGGCTCAATGAGCATGAGTGGCATTGCATTGCAACAACTCCTCTCCGCGGGTTTTCGCCGGCCGCTGATGCTTGTGCGAAAAAGACGCCGGACACTGGCGCAAATCCGCGCTTTCTGGCACCCGGGTGAGCACCCGTAGCAAAGGAAAAGCGGCAGCCATGGACTTCGACCTTACGGAACGGCAGGCTTTTTACCGCGACCGGGTTCGCGAGTTCGTCGAGACTCGGATTCGGCCGCGGAACGGCGAGCTCAAGGCCGAGCACCAGGACGGCGACCGGTGGCAGCCTCATCAGGTGATCGAGACGCTCAAGCCCGAGGCGCGGGCCGCCGGGCTGTGGAACCTGTTCATGCCCCCCGGCCAGGCGCTCCGCCATGTCGACGAGAGCTTCGAGTTCGAAGGCACACAGCTCACCAACCTTGAATATGCGCTCTGCGCCGAGGAGATGGGCCGGGTCGGGTGGGCGAGCGAGGTGTTCAACTGCTCGGCCCCGGACACGGGCAATATGGAAGTGCTCCACCGCTACGGCACCCGCGAGCAGAAGGAGCAGTGGCTCCGCCCGCTGATGAACGGCGAGATCCGCTCCGCCTTTTTGATGACCGAGCCTGCCGTCGCCTCGTCGGACGCGACCAACATCCAGTGCGAAATAAGGCGCGACGGCGAGGACTACGTCCTGAACGGCCGCAAATGGTGGTCGTCGGGCGCCGGCGATCCGCGCTGCAAGGTCGCCATCGTCATGGGCAAGACCGACACGTCCGCCGACCGCCACCGTCAGCAGTCCATGGTCCTGATGCCGCTCGACGCCGCGGGAGTCACGGTCGAGCGCGCGCTCACCGTCTACGGCTATGACGACGCGCCGCACGGCCACATGGAGATCGAGCTGAAGGACGTGCGCATCCCCGCCTCCAACATGCTGCTCGGCGAAGGCCGCGGCTTCGAGATCGCCCAGGGGCGGCTCGGGCCGGGCCGAATCCATCATTGCATGAGGACGATCGGAGCGGCCGAGGAAGCGCTGAAGGCGATGGTGAAGCGCCTCCAGTCGCGGGTCGCCTTCGGCAAGCGGCTGGTCGAACATTCGATCTGGGAGCAAAGGGTCGCCGCCGCCCGGATCGACATCGACATGGCGCGCCTGCTCTGCCTCAAGGCCGCGGACCTGATGGACAAGGCCGGCAACAAGGCCGCCGCCGCGGAAATAGCGATGGTCAAGGTTTTCGCGCCCAACATGGCGCTCCGCATCATCGACGACGCCGTCCAGGCGCATGGCGGCGCCGGAGTTTCGCAGGATTTCGAGCTTGCCAAGAGCTGGGCGGGCATCCGCACCCTTCGCCTCGCCGACGGCCCCGACGAGGTGCACAACCGCGCCATCGCCCGTATCGAGTTCGCCAAGCATGCCGGCTAAGCGGATGGGCGACAGGTTCGTCGCCCCAGGGAAGGCTGAGGCCCCGGGGGGTGAAAAGCACCCGCGCACTTCACCCGCTGGGGCCCCAGCCTGCGCTGGGGCGACGGATTGATGAAAGCCGCCCTCCTCCACGCCCCCGGCACGCCCCTTTCCCTCGAGGACGTGACCGTCTCCGCCCCCGGCCCGCGCGAAGTGCTGATCCGCACCCGCGCCTGCGGGGCGTGCCATTCCGACCTTCACTTCATCGACGGCGCCTACCCCACTCCCCTGCCCGCAATCCCCGGCCACGAGGCGGCGGGCGTGGTCGAGGCGGTGGGAAGCGACGTGACGGCGGTGAAGCCGGGCGACCATGTCGTCACCTGCTTCTCGGCTTATTGCGGCCGCTGCGAATATTGCGTCACCGGCCGCCTCTCGCTGTGCATCGACGCCTCGACCCGGCGCAGGAAGTCCGAGCCGCCCCGGATCGCGCTGGGCGGAGCGCCCGTCCACCAACTGCTCAACGTCGCCGGCTATGCCGAGCAGCTCCTCGTCCACGAAAATGGCTGCGTCGCCGTCGATCGCGACATGCCGTTCGACCGCGCCGCCCTGATGGGCTGCGCGGTGGTGACCGGCGCCGGCTCGGTGCTCAACACGGCCGGAGTCAGGGCGGGCGAGGACGTGGCGGTGATCGGCTGCGGCGGGATCGGCCTCGCCGCGGTCAACGCCGCCCGGATCGCGGGCGCCCGCCACATCCTCGCCATCGATCCGGTGCCGGCCAAGCGCGCGCTGGCCGAGAAGGTCGGAGCCACGGCGAGCTTCGCGCCCGACGACGACCGGCTGAAGGAGCAGATCGTCGAGCTGACCAAGGGCGGAGTGCACCACGCCATCGAGGCGGTCGGGCGCCTCTCCGCCGGCGAGCTCGCTTTGTCCCTCCTTCGCCGCGGCGGCACCGCGACCATCGTCGGGATGATGCCGCTCGGCGACCGGCTGTCGATGGGCGCGATGGACCTGCTGGCGGAGAAGAAGCTGCAAGGTTGCCTGATGGGCTCCAACCGCTTCCCGCTCGACATACCGCGCCTGGTCGACTTCTACCTCGCCGGCCGGCTCGACTTGGACTCGCTGGTGGCGGAGCGGATCGGGCTGGGCGACGTCAACGCCGCGGTGGCCAAGCTTAGGACCGGCGAGGCGGCGCGGTCGGTGATCGTGTTTGAATGATAATCATCGTCGTCCCAGCGGAGGCTGGGACCCCAGGGGGTGAAGACCGCGGTGCTTTTCACCCCCTGGGCCCCAGCCTCCGCTGGGGCGACGGATAGGGAGGAATGCGATGAATCTCTTCGATCTCACCGGCAAAGTCGCCATCGTCACCGGCTCGTCGCGCGGGATCGGCCGCGCCATTGCCGAGGCGATGGCCGACCAGGGCGCCAAGGTGGTGATCTCAAGCCGCAAGGCCGAGGCCTGCCGCGAGGTCGCCGATGCGATCAACGCAAAGCATCCCGGCGCGGCGATCGTCGTCCCCGCCTCCATCTCCTCGAAGGAGCAGCTCCAGAACCTGGTCGACGAGACCCGCCGCCAGCTCGGCCGGATCGACGTGCTGGTCTGCAACGCCGCGTCCAATCCCTATTACGGACCGATGGCCGGGATCACCGACGACCAATTCAGGAAGATCCTCGAGAACAACGTCATCGCCAATCACTGGCTCACCCAGATGGTCGCGCCGGAGATGATCGAGCGCAAGGCGGGCTCGATCATCATCGTCAGCTCGATCGGCGGGCTCAAGGCCTCGGCCGTAATCGGCGCCTACAACATCTCCAAGGCGGCCGACTTCCAGCTCGCCCGCAACCTCGCCGCCGAGTTCGGCCCTCACCAGGTCCGCGTCAACTGCATCGCGCCCGGCCTTATCCGCACCGACTTCGCCAAGGCGCTGTGGGAAAATCCCGAGACCCTGAAGGCCGTCACCGCCCACACCCCCCTGCAGCGGATCGGCGAGCCCCACGAAATCGCCGGCGCCGCCGTGTTCCTCGCCAGCGACGCCTCCACCTTCGTCACCGGCCAGGCTCTCGTCGTCGACGGCGGAAGCACGACGGGCGTTGGGCTTTGACCGTCGCCCCAGCGAAGGCTGGGGCCCCAGCGGGTGAAAAACGCTGGAGCCTTTCACCCCCTGGGATCCCAGCCTACGCTGGGATGACGGAGAATGCGCAATGAGACTTGAGAACAAGATCGCGATCGTCACCGGCGCGGCGTCGGGGATCGGCAAGGCCACCGCCGCCTTGTTCCGGGCCGAGGGCGCAAAGGTCGTCGCCGCGGACGTGACGGAAGGCGACGGAGTCGTCGCCGCCGACGCCGGGTCCGAGGAGGACGTGAAGCGCCTAGTCGACCAGGCGGTGTCCGAGCATGGCGGGCTCGACATCTTCTTCGCCAATGCCGGCATTTCGGGCGGTCTCGCCTCGCTCTTCGAACAGACGCCGGACGATTGGGAGGCGATCCTCCGGGTCAATCTGATCGGCCCCTTCCTCGCCATCAAACATGCCGCGCCCGTCCTCAAGGAACGCGGCGGCGGCTCGATCATCTGTACCGCATCGGTCGCCGGGATCCGCGCCGGCGCCGGCGGCCCGGCTTATTCCGCCTCCAAGGCGGGCGTGATCAACCTCGTCAAGGTCGCCGCCACGCAGGTCGCGGGCGCCGGGATCCGGGTCAACGCCATCTGCCCCGGCCTTATCGAGACGGGGATGACCAAGGGCATTTACGACAATGCCCGGGCGGCAGGCCGCGAGGACATGATCGGCCACTTGAACCCGCTGAAGCGCGGCGGCGTGCCCGACGAGATCGCCCGCGCCGCCCTTTTCCTCGCCTCCGACGAGTCGAGCTACGTCAACGGCCACGCGCTCGTCGTCGACGGCGGCCTATCGGGCTCGCATCCATTCTACCGCCAGGACTATGGCCGCACGTCCTTTTGAGCCGACCCGGAGACGCGACATGCAATTCTTCATCTTCATCCGCTGCAAGCCGGGCCGGACGACGGCGGTCGGCCAGGCGATGGTCGCCAAGCGCCTTCCGCAGGTTCAGGAGATCCACTCGATCAGCGGAGAGTGGGACCTGATGGTGCGCGCCATGCTTAACAGCCGCGGCGCCGAGTCGGACTTCGAGGCCAACGTGATGGAGGTCCTGCTCGCCGACCAATGGGAGAATGTCGAGCGGACCCAGACGGTGATCGGCTACCGGGTGTTCGACCCGGACGATTCGTTCGTGGAGTAGCGCGCTCCGCCCGCCGACGCCGTGGTTGACGTTTACGTAAAGCCGCGCCAAGCGGGGCCGGAACCCGAAGCCCGGAGAGCCCGATGAGCCCGATCACCACCCACCGCCACGGCGACGTCCTCGTCGTCACGTCGAACAACCCGCCGGTCAACGCACTCGGCCACGCGGTGCGCGAGGGGCTGGTCAAGGCGATCGCCGAGGCGGACTCCGACGAGGCGGTGAAGGCGGTGGTCATCGTCTGCCAGGGCCAGACCTTCTTCGCCGGCGCCGACATCACCGAATTCGGCAAGCCGATGCAGATGCCGATGCTCCCCCAGGTCGTCGACATCATCGAGAATTGCACCAAGCCGGTCGTCGCCGCGATCCACGGCACCGCGTTCGGCGGCGGCCTCGAAGTGGCTTTGGCGAGCCATTACCGGGTCGCCGTCCCCACTGCCAAGCTCGGGGTCCCCGAGGTGAAGCTCGGCCTCCTCCCCGGCGCCGGCGGAACCCAGCGCCTGCCCCGCGTCGCCGGAGTCGAAAAGGCGCTGGAGATGGCCGCCACCGGCAATCCGATCGGCGCCAAGGACGCCTATTCGATCGGCCTCGTCGACCGCCTGATCGAAGGCGACCTCGAGCAGCATGCGGTCGCCTATGCCGAGGAGGTGAAGGACGTCCGCCCGATCCCCCGCACCAGCGAGCGCCAGGACAAGATCGAGGGCACCGACCCGTCCGTCTTCGACTCGTTCCGAAAGGCCAATGCCCGCAAGTTCCGCGGCTTCGACGCGCCCGAATATAACGTCCGCGCCATCGAGGCGGCGGTCGCCAAGCCCTATTCCGAGGGCGTCCTCACCGAGCGGCAGCTGTTCATGGAGCTGATGACCGGCACCCAGGCGCGCGCGCAGCAATATTTCTTCTTCGCCGAGCGCAAGGCGTCGAAGATCGAAGGCCTGCCGGAGGATACCCAGCCGCGCGACATCCGCCGGGTCGGCGTGATCGGCGCCGGGACGATGGGCGGCGGCATTTCGATGAACTTCCTTAGCGCCGGGATCCCGGTCACCATCGTCGAGATGCAGCAGGACGCGCTCGACCGCGGCACGGGCGTGATGCGCAAGAATTACGAGGCGTCGGCGGCCAAGGGCCGGATCACGGCCGACCAGGCGCAGGGCGCGATGGCGCTCCTGAAGCCGACGCTCTCCCTCGACGACCTCGCCGATTGCGACCTCATCATCGAGGCCGTCTTCGAGAATATGGACGTCAAGAAGGAGGTGTTCGGAAAGCTCGACCGGATCGCCAAGCCGGGCGCCATCCTCGCCTCCAACACTTCCTACCTCGACATCGACGAGATCGCCGCCTCGACCTCGCGCCCGCAGGATGTGGTCGGCCTCCACTTCTTCTCGCCGGCCAACGTCATGAAGCTGCTCGAGGTCGTGCGCGGCGCGAAGACCGCGCCCGACGTGCTGGTCACCGCGATGGCGCTGGCCAAGAAGATCCGCAAGGTCGCCGTCGTCGCGGGGGTCTGCTTCGGCTTCATCGGCAACCGCATGCTGATGCCGCGCCAGGTCCAGGCCAACCGGCTCCTGCTCGAGGGCGCGACCCCCGACCAGATCGACCGCGTCCATGTCGAGTTCGGAATGCCGATGGGCCCGTTCCAGATGGCCGACCTCGCCGGGGTCGATATCGGCTGGCACCGCGATCCCGGCCGGGTCGAGAACGTTCGCGACGCGCTCTGCGCCGCCGACCGTTGGGGCCAGAAGAAGGGTGCCGGCTTCTACGATTATGACGAGAAGCGCCGCCCCTCCCCTTCGCCGGTGGTGGCGAAGATCATCGACGATTTCCGCGCCAAGGAGGGGGTCCAGCCGCGCGAGATCACCGACCAGGAGATAATCGAGCGCACCCTCTACACGATGGTCAACGAGGGCGCCCTGATCCTCGAGGGCGGCTTCGCCCAGCGCGCCTCGGACATCGACGTCGTCTGGGTCTACGGCTACGGCTGGCCGGTCTATCGCGGCGGCCCGATGTTCTGGGCCGACACCGAGGGCCTTCCCAAGATCGTCGAGGGCCTCAAGCGCCAGCAGGCCAATCTCGGCGCCGACTTCCAGCTCTCCGACCTGCTGGTGCGCAAGGCGGAAGCGGGGGAGAAGTTCACGCGCTGACAATCCTCCCCTTCAGGGGAGGGGGACCATGCGGAGCATGGTGGAGAGGTGTCAGCGCTAGGCGCAAGCCCGCAGACGCTGACACCCCTCCGTCGCGCTTACGCGCGCCACCTCCCCTCTACGGGGAGGATTTCGTCAGCAATAGCGGACGCGGACCCAGCGGCCCCAATAGGGGTCGAACTCGCGCCGGGTGATGCAGCGGCGGCCGTAACCGTAGCCGCGGCCATAGCCGTAGCCCCGGCCGTAGCCGTAGCCGTAGCCGCCGCGGTCGTAACCGTAGCCGTAGCCGCGGCCGTAATAGCCGCCGTCTCCGTAATAGCCGCGATTGCCCGACGCGATCGCCGCTCCGAGACCGAGGCCGACGATCCCGGCGCCGATCGCCCAGGCGGCGTCGTCGCCGCCCCGGTGGCGATAACGGCGATATTGGGCGTCTGCCGGAGTCGCCGTGACGGCGACCGTCGCCAGCCCGGCGAGCGCGATGACGCTCTTCTTCAACACATTGGCCATGACAAATACTCCTGTCCTGCCGACCCGCTTGGTGAACAACGCGCGGCGGCGGCGGGCGTTCATCCATCCGTCGCGCTGCAAAGCTTTTATGCCGCGTTTACCGCGACTTCCAGCCCTCTTGCGGCAATTGGCGGGCGATTCGGAGCTCAGCCTCCCAAAGCGGAGGCTATCCTTTCGAAGACCCCGGTGAGGGTGAAGCCGAGCCGGCTGATCGCCGCGAGCATGGCGATAGCGATCATCGCCGCCAGCAGGCCGTATTCGATCGCCGTCGCGCCGCGCTCGTCGCGCCGCAGCTTCTTGAGAAAACGCATTTTAATCCCCTCCCCCGCTGGCGGCACCCTGCCGCGGGAAGGTTACTTCCGGCTTAAGCCTCGCTACGCTCGCGCCATGCCTTGCAGACTCGCCGCCGCCGCCTTCCCGCTCCTCCTCGCCGCCGCATGCCCGCCCCCCGCCGCGCCGGTCCGTCCGGAGACGGAGAAGGCCGCGATCCGCCGGGTCGTCGCCGGCATGGAAGCGGCGTGGAACCGGGGCGATTTCCAAGCCTACATGGCGGCCTTCAAGAAGCCCGACGTGGTGTTCGTCTCCAGGGGCCGGATCCAGAAGGACTGGCAGGGCACCCTCGACCATTACCTACGCGACTATGGCGGAGACCCGGCCCGCCGCGGCCGTCTCCATTTCTGGGACCTAAGGATCGAGCTTATCTCCTGCGACGCCGCCCAGCTCGTCGGCCGCTATCGCCTCGACGGCGGCGCCCAGCCCCAGGACGGAATCAACACCCGCCTGTTCCGGAAGGTCGGCGGCAAATGGGTGATCGCGCTCAACCACGTAAGCTCGGCGACTTGAGCTCCTCCCCTGCATTTGCAGGGGAGGGGGACCAGGCGAAGCCTGGTGGAGGGGCCCTATTGGCTTTGAAGAAGCCCCTCCACCGCGCTTCGCGCGGTCCCCCTCCCCCGGAAAACCGGGGGAGGAGAAAGGCGGACGAGCTCAAGGTTGGAGGAGATTATTTTTCCGTCCTCGCCAGCAAATCCACCAGCTCCTGGCGCCAGAATTTCGCCCAGGTGTGGGTGCCGTGGCCGCGCGTGTCGCTGGTCGCCCGCACCAGCACGTAGCGCGCCGTCTTCATCCGCCGCGAAGCTTCCTCGGCGATGCCGTAGCCCGGCGGGTTGATGAAATCGTCCTCGCTGTTCACCCAGGTGATCGGAGTCGCGATCCGCTCCAACCCGGGCCAGGGATCGTAGGTCCGCGAGGCGTCGAGCTGGTAGATGAGGTCGTTGGCGTCCCGCGTCGGAAGGTCCTTCGCGATCCGATCGACGATATAGGCGTCCGCCGCCGCGCGGGTGGGATAGGCCTTCTGGAGGTAGAGCGGCGCGAAGCCGGCGACCTGAAGCAGGCTCACCGCGGTGCGCAGTCCCTGGACGGGCTCCGAGCGATATTCGCCGCCGGCCCAGGCCGGGTCCGCCTCGATCCCCGCGATCGCCGCCTCGCGCCACATCCGGTTGTGCCCGGCAATGGCGGTCGGCAGACAAGCCATCGGCATCATCGCCCGCGCGAAGCCGGGATGCGCCTCGGCCCAGACGAAGCCGTGCATGCAGCCCATCGAGGTGCCCATCAGCAGCCGCAGCCGGCGCACGCCGAGCCCTTCGACCAGCATCCGCCGCTGCGCCTCGACCATGTCGGTATAATCATATTTGGGAAAGCGCATGTGGAGCCCGTCGCTCGGCTTGGCGCTTTTGCCGTGGCCGATCCCGTCGGGCAGGATGACGAAGTAACGGTTTATGTCGAGCGGCTGGCCCGGCCCGAACAGCTCGCCGGCGAATTGCGGTGCAAGGAATTGGCGTCCGGTGCCGCCGGTGCCGTGGAGCACCATGACGGCATTGGCCACCTCGCCCTTGGAATCGCGGCGTGGCGTTCCGAGCGTCGCATAATGGATGCGAAGCTCGGCCATGCGCTCGCCCGAGGCGAAACGAAAGTCCTTGAGCAGCACGTCGCCGTCCTTCAGCCGAGACGCGTAATCGGGCGCCTGAACCGGCGCCGGAGCGGGCGCCTGCGCGGCAGCCGGGGCGGCGGCGAGCAGGCCGATGGCCAAGGCCGCGAGAACGGTCGTGCGCATTTTTCGGACTCTCCTTCGTTTCCGGGCCTTTACTCCCGCCCCTTCGCAAGGCTCAATAAGCAGCGGAGACGCATCAAGGGGAGAATAGCCATATGAACTGGGTGCCTGTCGGTCTGATCCTCGTCGGCCTCATCTGGGTCGCCGGATTCGCCTGGGCCCATTTCCGGGCGGTCGGCAAGGCCAAGGCGGCCGAAACCTGGCCGACCGCGATGGGCAAGGTGCTAAGCTGCGACGTCGTCGAGGAGGAATCGCGCGACCGAGAAGGCGGCACCACCACCTGGTACAATCCGGTGGTCCGCTATGCCTACAATGTCGGCGGCCGCGACCTTGAGAGCAGCCGGCTTCGCTTCGGCAATTATCGCAGCGCCAGCCGGAAGAAGGCCGAAGCGTGCCTTGCGCGCTACAGCGCCGGCGGCTCGGCGCCGGTCCGCTACAATCCCGAAAGGCCGGAGGAATGCGTGCTCGAGACGACGAAGCCCGGCCCGCTCTACATGGTCATGGCCGTCTTCGGCCTGCTCTTCGTCGCGGCGGGCGTCGCCTGGGCGGTGGCGGGCTGAATTCTCCCTCTCCCCATGGGGGAGAGGGTTGGGGTGAGGGGTTCGAAGTTCGAAGCTCGCCTTCAGTCGCCGAGCCCCCTCTCCCTACCCCCTCCCCGCCGGGGAGAGGGCTTTCGCCCTCGCCGATGCGGCTTGCTCACCCCTCCGGATCGATCATCTTGAGGTCGGTCATCGACAGCCGCTCGAAGCGGGCCGCCCAGGGAGAATCGGGGCGAAGCTCGGTCTCGAGATAGGCCGGTTTGAGCAGGTCGGGCGCCGGTCCGGGCACCGCCGCGCTGCTCGGCGAAAGCGAATCGAGGTTGAATTCGTCGGCGAAGCGAAGCCCGACCTGTCCGTCGCGCGACCAGCGCACCTCGGCCATCTGGAAGCCGGCCTCGCCGAGGTCGAGCTCGACTTCGGCGCCCTCGACCAGTTCGCGGTCGCTGTCGACGCGGGCGCCGCCCGCCGAGATGTTGCGGAGCCGGACGGGTATCGAGATCCCGCTCCAGTAGAGCGTTCCGCGGCGAAGCAGCGCCTGGCGCGTCTCGCGCTCCTTGATTTCGCGCGGGCCGCCGCTGCCCTTCGGCGCGGCCGGTTGCTCCTCGTTCATCCGGAAGACCGGGCCGTCGCCGGGGCGGTTTTCCCAGAAGATCGTCTCGTTCAAGAATTCGATCCCGACCCGGTTGCCGCGCACCCAGCGCACCACGCAGCGGGTGCGGTTCTTCTCGGTGAAGAAGATGTCGATCTTTTCGCCGATCCGCGGCTCGACCGGCGCCTCGATCATCGCTCCGCGCGAGGAGACGTTGACGACCCGGACATCGTGCTTCTTGCGGCGAAAGAGGATCGTCGTCTGCTCGACGACGTTCATCAGCCGGTCCTCGCCGCGCTGGTCGGTGACCCGCGCCTCCTGGCGGCGGATGGCGATCTTGGTGAGGCCGCTCGAGGAGTCGCCCTTGGGCTTCGCCTTGCGCGCGACCGGGGTCGCCGCGCGCGGCTCCCCGGAAAGGATCGATGAGCGGATCTCGTGCATTGCTTCCCCGCGAATAGTATCCAGGGCCCTATGGCACGATAATGATTACCGAATTGCTAGGAACGGCGACGTGAAGGCGCCGCAGCCCGACTTGTTTGGAGGCGGCGGCGCGGGTGATGCCCCCGCTGTTCCGCCGGGGCTCGCCTACACGTCCTCGCTTCTCTCGCCGGACGAGGAGGCCGGCCTCGCGGCCCGGATGGCAAGCCTGCCGTTCCAGGCGTTCGAGTTCCACGGCTTCGAAGGCAAGCGCCGCACCCACAGCTTCGGCTGGCGCTACGTCTTCGACGGCAGCGGCCTCCAGGCGGCCGAGCCCATGCCGGACTGGCTCCTGCCCTGCCGCGATCGCGCCGCGGCCTGGGCAGGTCTCCCCACCGACGCGCTTCAACATGCCCTGCTCACCGAATATACGCCCGGTGCCGGCATCGGCTGGCACCGCGACCGCTCCGTCTTCGCCGAGGTCGTCGGAATATCGCTGCTCGCCTCGGCCCGCCTCCGCTTTCGCCGCAAGCAGGGCGACAAATGGCAGCGCGCCGCCCTCATCGCCGAACCGCGAAGCGCCTACGTCCTGCGCGGCGAAGCCCGGACCGAATGGGAGCACAGCATCGCCCCGATGGACGCCCTGCGCTACTCCATCACCTTCCGGACGATGCGATGACGTGCGTATCCTCTCCCGGTTTTCCGGGGGAGGAGAAACACCGACGACGTCGACGCCGCCCTAGCTATAGAAAATATGCAGCCCGATCTGGGTGTTCTTGCTGAGCCTTTTGCCCCAGGCCGGCGCCACATAGGTGGCGTGGTACCAAAGCACATCGGCGGGAACCGACTTGGCGAGCTTCTCGTGGGCGATCCTGGCGATCGCCACGGCCTTGCGCCACGCCTCGCTGTCGCGGTTCGCGACCGGGAAGCGGCCCTCGTGGATGAACGAGAATTGCGCCTTCTGGGTAATGACGGCGCAGAGGTCGGCGGGAAAGCGGCCCGACGAGGCGCGGTTGAGCACGACCTGGGCGACGGCCAGCTGGCCCTCCACCGGCTCCCCGCGCGACTCGAAATAGACGGCGTTGGCGAGGCAATCCTGCTCGCGGTCGGCGGCCTCGCCGGTCTCGTAGGTCTGGACGAGCGCGTCGAGGCTGCGCACAGGATCGGTCGGCGCAGCGCTGCCCTGGCCGACCAGGGCGTCCATCGCCGCATTGTAGATCTGGGCGAGATAGCCCTTGGGGGCCGGGGCGTCGGCTGCGGCGGCGGTGGCGGTGGCGGTGGCGGCCGCGGCGGCGCGGGCCTCCTGGAGGCTCTGGGCCATGGACGGCGCGGCAAAGGAGACGGCGACGCACAGCGCCACCGTAGCCGCGGCAAGCTCCGCGGCCCGAAAGGTCCGGTTCATTCGTTCCCATTTTCATGTGCGGGCGGTCGATCCCCGGATGCGAGACCCGCATCCCCTTGTCGTCCGCCCGTCTCGCGTGCCGCCGGCCGGCTATGTGCCGCGGGCCCCCGCTCTCGCTCTGTGGCTGACGGGCAGATGATGCAATGCGCCCTCCGCCGCAACCTCCCGGCGGGCGATTAGCGGTGAGCTGTGTGTCCCCGGGGATACGCCGAAGAAAAAAGTGCAGACGCCCGGAACTTTATGGTCCGGCGTGCTTTTTCAGCCGCCCTTGCCGCGGCCGGTGGCGATCGGTGGCGCGGTTGGAGGCGCCTGCGGCTCCTCCCCCGCGATCATCTTGACGAACGGGCTGGACACCCAGCCGGACGCACAAGGCCCACCATAGGTCCGTTTCGAGGCGACCGGCTCCGACACCGCGCAACGCTGCGCGAGCGCGCCCGAAGGGTCGTAGACGATCCCGAACCATTTCTGGTCGAGCGATCGCGAGCAGATGAAGAAGCGTCCGCCGGCCGCCACCGTCCCGGTCTGCGGCGCATTGTCGAACGGCGCCGAGCGGACGGGAAGAGTCTCGCCGGCCAGGAGGCGGCGCGGAGTCCCGGCGCCGGCGCAGGCCTCGAGGCTCGCGCCGAGCTCGCCGATCCGAACCGGTGCCGGCTCCGGCGCGACGGCGTCCGGAGCGGGCTCGTCGGAGCTCGTCACGTTGCCCACCGGCACGCTCTGCCCGCAGGCGGCGAGGGTCAGTAGCGAAAGGAGGAGCAGTCGGCGCATCGGCGGCCCTTGTGGCGCGCCGCCGCGGAAAAATCTACGCTTGCGCCGCGAAGGAGGAAGCCTGTGTCTTATTGGCTGATGAAGTCCGAACCGGGAAGCTACGGCTGGGCCGACCTCGTCCGCGAAGGCCGCGCAGAATGGGACGGGGTGAGGAACGCCGCCGCCCGCCTTCATCTGAAGGCGATGCGGCCGGGCGACGAGGCCTTCTTCTACCACAGCGGCGACGAGCGGGCCGTGGTCGGAACCCTGCGCATCGTCCGCGAGGCGGCGCCCGATCCCGGCGACCGAGACTGGGTGTCGGTCGCGGTCGAGCCGCTCAGCCCGCTCGCGGCGCCGGTTTCCCTGAAGGCGATCCGCTCCGATCCGCGTCTCGCCGGCCTCGAAATGCTCCGCCAGTCCCGCCTCTCGGTCTCGCCGGTCCGCGAAGAGGAGTGGCGGGCGATCCTCGACCTGGCGAGAGCGGCGCAATGACCCTGCCCCTGTTCCTCGCCGCCGCCTTGCTCGCGCCCGCCGCGCCGGCCGAGAGCCCGGAGGGTTTCGTCTCGCACCTCTACGCCCAGTATCGCGCGGCCGATTACAGCCCTTTCAGGCAACCCGCCCGGATATTCGCTCCGCCGCTGGTCATCGCGCTTCGCGAGAACGAGCGCCGATCGAGCGGCGAGGTCGGCTATCTCGACGCCGATCCGCTCTGCCAGTGCCAGGACGCGTCCGGGCTTCGAGCCTCCATCGCGGCGGTCCGCCGGCCGCGCCCCGGAACGGCCGAGGTCCAGGTCCGGATCGCCTTTCCCGGCGGCGACGCCCGCGAGCTTCGCCTGAAGCTCGCCCGCACTCCGGCCGGCTGGCGCGTCGCCGACATCGCGACGGCGGACGAGCCGAGCTTCCTCGCCGGCCTGGTGGCCTGGAACCGCCGCAAGCGCTAGCCTTCCCGGGCCGCTCTGCGGAACAGCGCCGCCGAAGCCAGCCACAGCAAGGCGAGGACCAGGCTGATCTCGCCGCCGCGAGGGTCCGCCGCCATCCCGCCGAGCGCCGCTGCGGCGTGGACGGCACCCGCCGCCGCCAGCGCCGCCGCCGTCCCGCCGGGGCGGAAGCGGGCGAGCGCCGACCCGCCGAGCGCCACCGCGATCGCCCCCAGGAACAGGAGGTTGTAGGGATTGCCCTCGTCGCCGATCATTCCGACCGCGGCATTGGCCCAGACGATGGCGAAGGCCGCCGCCACGGCGAAGGCCGCTCCGGCCCGGGCGGCGAGGCTTTGCGTCCTCCGCACGGTCAGCTCGGCGACCAGTCCGACGGTTCCGAACACCAGACCGGCGAAGATGAAATCCTCCGGCCCCCAATTCACCTGGTCGGTGAACCGCATCGCCACCAGCGGCGCGACGAGCAGCAAAGCCGCCAGGCTCCACAGCCCGATCCGTGCCGCCTGGCCCCAGCCTTTGCCCGTCCGTTCCGCCGCCTGTGCCATTTCGCTCGCTCCTGCCTATGTCCGAATCTTCTTCCGAGCATCCCTTATGGCGCCCGAGCTTGCACCGACGATCCGGGCGATGTGGAAAATCGGTGCAGGGCTTCGCAAAGCTCCCGGCCTCGGCTCCGGCCGCGGCGATGACCCCGCCATCCCGGCCGCCCTTGCCGCAAAGACTAGGCCCGGCGGCTCGGGCGTGGCAAGCGGGGGTGGCCGGGGCGCCGAGTCGCCGCCGGCCGGTTATTCCCCAGCCGCCGAAGAGCGGCCGACGAATCGAGGAGAGAAAGACGATGCGTAAGATCCTTCTGGCCGGCGCGATCCTCGCGCTCAGCGCCTGCGGCGGAAACAACAACGCCAACGACGCCAACACGATGGCCACCGACAACATGGCGGTCGATTCCAACATGGGCCTCGATTCCAACCTGTCGATGATGAACGGCGCCGAGGGCATGGACGCCAACGCCGCGGGCGCGATGGCCGCCAACGGCTCGGTCGACGCCAACACCGCCGCCGCCATGGCGAAGGACGCCAACACCCACGATCCCGACACCAACCTTGCGAATGGGATGTAAGCGGAGCCCCCGAGCGTAGCGACGCCGGCGGCGGCAACGCCGCCGGCCGAGCAGCGCGAAGAGAGGGCGACCGCCGGCCAGCCTGCGCTCGCTACGCGAGCGACAGGACTGACGTCACGGGACTTGCTCCCGTGACGGCCCCGCGTGGGAGCCCCCGAGCGCAGGGGGTCCCATCAAAGTCGCACTTTGATGGGGCCCGCAGCGGCGCCGGCGGCAACGCCGCCGCCGTCGCTGCGCGAAGAGCGGCGCGAGCCGGCCAGCCTGCGCTCGCTACGCGAGCGACAGGACTGACGTCACGGGACTCGCTCCCGTGACGGCCACGCCCCCCGCTACCCGGCCCGAGCCTCCCCCTCACTCCACCACCACGCCCCCCGCTACCCGGCCGGAGCCTCCCCCTCCGGCCCCGCCTCCAGCAACCCCGCCTTCCGCCTCCCCCACTCATCCTCGATTCGCGCCCGTTCCTCCGGCATCTCCAGCCCGGCCAGCGACCAGGGCGCCTCCCCCTCGATGAGCGGCTCATGATCCTCGAACGTCACGACCGGCTCCAGCGAGCCGCGCCACTCGAGCCGCCCCGGCACGGTCCGCACGAAGGGATTGTCCGGATCGTCCAGCCCCGCCTCGAAGGCCGCCTGGCCGCCCTGGTCGTACTCCGCCTCCGCCGCCCGAGCCCGGGCCGCGCAATCCTCCAGCGCCGCGCGGATCGCCGCCTCCGCCTCGGCGTCCAGCGCCACCCCTTCGAAGCCGTTCAGAACCTCCGCCGCCTCGTCGTCGCGAGCCGCGCCCTTCGCGGCCCCGGCCCCCGCCGGGCCGGCGATCACCGTCCGAACCGTCGTCGCCGACGCCTGCGCGACCGCTCCAGCCTCGTTCGTCCCGAGCGAAGCCTGCCCCGAGCCGGGTCGAAGGGTTGCGGGGCGCCCCGCAGCGCCCGCGCTCGCCGCGCCCGCCCCCGCGCTCGCGCGCGTCGAGAAATAGTTGATCGTCGTCCGCTTCCCCTCGCCGTCCTGCCCGTAATGGCGGAGGCAGAACATCAGCAGCGCGTCATTATGCTTGCGCCGAAACCCCATCAGCTTGCCGCCCACGAACACCGGCACCTGATAGCCCTCGATCGCCCGCTCGAACGCAATGTCCTTGAGCCTCTTCACCCCCAAATCGAGCGCCGCGTCCCAAGCCCGCCGAAACCCCTCCGCCCCCGGCGCCCGCCGCAAAGTGTAGCAATTCGCCTGCGCCATATTGACCATCCGAGCCGCCCGACTGACGCACCCCGTATCCGCCAAGGCCTCGATGAACGCCCGCTGCCGCTCGGGCGTCCACCCGTCGAACCGATACTTGCGCGGCACCGGGGTGAAGTCTGGCAAGGGCGGGCGCTCATGCTGCTGCTCATCCGCCGCCACGATCTTCTTCTGCCTGGTCATATCCCCTCTCCTCCCCGAGTCGCAGGTGAATCGATCAGCTTATGGCTCAGTCGAAGGGCTGTAGGAAAATGATTTGTTCGCGACATGTTCCCGAGCGCAGCGCCGCCGACGGCGCAGCCGTCGCCGAAGCAGCGCAAAGAGAGAACACGAGCCGGCCAGCCTGCGCTCGCGGCGCGAGCGACAGGACTGACGTCACGGGATTCACTCCCGTGACGGCTACCGGCGGAGTTTACATCAATACTTAGACGGTAGGTGCGTGTGCATTCACATGCGCGACCAATATCTCGCCGATCGTTTTCCCCAAGGTCACCGGCACCGCGTTACCAATCAAACGGCCCAACGTAGCGAAGCTCACAGGCTCGCCCTCAGGCAAGAAGGAGTACGTACGCGGAAACCCTTGAAGCATAGCGGCTTCTCTGAGGCTGATGGCGCGGTCCTGCTCAGGATGTCCGAAGCGCCCATTACCGAAACCGAAACATTGAGTTGTGATGGTGGGCGACGGCTCGTCCCACTTCATACGACCGTATACCGAGGGATAAGTGACGCCGGTTGCCCTAACATGGCACGGCGCCTTCAACTCCTCCGGCCAATCACGCCACGTCCCACCGGGAACAGACGCACGGATGCGCTTCAAATTAACCGCGCTCAGGCGGCTTGCCCGATGAAGCCGATCGCTCGGATCCACCTCTCCGGCGCGCAGCGGCGGTAATTGACGAATCGTGGATCGTACGGACGTTCGCTCCCGGTCAAATTGGGGCAGCTGAATTGGGCCAAGCCTGGAGGCAACCAGCACGAGCCGTTTGCGTGTTTGCGGGAGACCGATCCTTTCACAATCGACCACCTGCGCATCAACTGAGTAACCGCCGAGACTTTCTAACAGGCGGCGGTAGACAGGAGCGCGCAGCAAAGGAGGCACGTTTTCCATTGTAACGAGGTCCGGCTGAACCGCCTTGATTAGCTCGCCAAAACGTTCAACCAGCCTCCAATCATCACCGTGGCCCCGATTCTTCCTGACGGAGCCATCTCGTTTAGCTTTTTGAGAATATGTGGAGAACGGCTGACAAGGTGCGCAACCCGCTAAAAGCGTGAACGTACCCGGAACAAATTTTTCCGAAATCTGACCTGCGGTCAGCGTTGAAACATCCTGCAATAGAAACTCAGCGTCGTTATTCCTGCTGAACGGGTGTTCCGAAGCTGGGTCGATATCTACGCCAAGGCGCACATCGATATCAGCGGATGAAAGCCCGTGCGTCAGGCCGCCCGCCCCGCAAAACAGGTCAACCGCAGAAATCCTACATAACGCGCTCATGCTGCCGGTAACAGATACATGTCGTTGCTAATGTGCTCGTGCACGGCATCAGCGGCGTAACCCATATAATCAAGGGTCACATCAGCCAGCACCCGGATGTCGCTCAGCTGGAGGTCGCTCGCGCCGTCCTCAAAAGATCGCCTTCCATGGGCTATGGCATTCCGTCGCTCCGCTAAGAACTGCAAGGGAGTCTTATCGCCGTACTTCGGTCTAGGGAGTATCCTTTGCCACATCTCCGGCGGCATATTGAACAACACATTCATCCGTTTCGTAAACGTAGCAATAACCTTGTCATCCCAGGTGCCCGACGGCTTCTTTAAATTCTGAGGCCCCAGAGTTGACTTTCCAAGCAAGATCGTGGAGCTCTCATAGGCAGTCGCGAGCCTCCCATCTTCATTGGTTTCCGCCATTCGGCTGGCGATTCTTTCCCGAAGCCACTCCTTAAGAGACGCTTCTGTCCAACGGCGGGGATCAGAAGCGCCAAGTGCTATTCCCAGCGATTTCATCGCGTTGCTCATGATCGCCTCCTCAATGTTGTAGAGGTGCACGATCAGTCCAGATTTTAATGTATTTATATGTCTTGCTGACAGGCTCAGGCTGCCTAAAGCCGACTCGGCTTCCAGGATCATCCTGTCTTCCAGCGCCTGCGCCAGCGCGAAGTGCGCATCGAACTCTTCCCGGCGAGATTCCAGCGCGGCGCGAAGTGTTGTCATTCGTCCAACAGAATCGATCTAACCAGTCCGATCCTCCCCTCTAACTTACTGCGGACATTCGCGCCGTCGGACACGACCACGTCGTCAAATTCTTTCTCGACCATCCGCTCGACCACCTGCTCGGGCGTGACGTTGAGCTGCGCCTGTTGCCGCAGAGCAAGCGCGGTACCAGCTGCAATCGCTTCAAAGCGCACCCGAGGAACCGTGTTCGCCGTCGCATTCTTTCGGAAGCCATTGGGGAATAGTTGCTGTACGCGAACCAACATGTTTTCAAACTCGGCTCGCATGCGCGCTATCATCTGAGGATCGTTGACCGCCGCCTCGTTCGCAGCTTTTAGATAGTCGTAAAGATACTTCTTCGGCCTGTCGCGATAATTTGGGAAACGTCCATTTGGGGTGTCCCAGCCTTCAACGTAGGCGAAGAAGCGAGTTACAAGTTCCTCCCGCTCACGTTGATCAACTATCTTCTGTGACATTGGCGTAGCAGCTGAGAATTCCGGCGTCTCCGCAAGCTGGCGGATCAACTCCGTAACGGGTCCAGGCAACGATCCACGGCGAATTTCTGCTTCGTTGGCAACTGTTCCCGATTTGTTTATGCGCGCGAACATCTCTGCGCGGGTCGAGGCATCAGTATTCGTATCAAGAACAATTGTCCTAATAGTCACGTCTTCAAGCTTGTTCCGCCGGTCCAGCGGCAAATCGTCGAAGGAGAAACCGTTGAGTTCCGGGACGAGAACAAGGTCCGACAAACGAAGATTTTCCCGTAAGAATGCACGCATCGCCCGCATCCTCTGGGAGCCATCCACGATTTCCATACGCCCGTCTGGCATCTGGTAGAAGAACAGGAACGGAATTGGCAGTCCGACGAGAAGCGACTCCAGAAATTCCGATTGCTGGTGGGGCCTCCACGCGAGCTTGCGCTGATAAGCTGGGACGAAGTAACGGCCTGTCTCGTCGTCCGGAAACCGCTCAACGTAGACGGAGATCGGATACTCGGCGACTGTGAACTTCACCTGCCGGGCGACGGTCGAAATCGCCGCCTCGGCCGCTTCAACGGCCTCCTTGCTAGGGGCCTTCCTTTTCACCATACCAACCCCCGCCCACGAGCGTGGCAACGCACCCTCGATCCCAATCTTCACTAACGGGTCAGTTCGTCATGGGGAACCATTTAGCTTCTTTGCAGAGCAACAAAACTGTGGATACCGTAGACCCTGCTCGGAGCCACATTATGCGGTCGGTACGGCGGGCGCATACGAAGCCGGAAATCGTCGTCCGTAAGCTGTTACATCGGGTGGGTCTGCGATTCCGGCTTCAGCAGCTTGGACTGCCGGGAACTCCGGATATCGTGCTGCCAAAGCACCGCACCGTGGTCTTCGTGCACGGCTGCTTCTGGCACCGGCATCCTGGTTGCAAAAAGGCCACTACGCCTAAAACCAGAGCAGAGTTTTGGCGAGAGAAATTCGAGCGGAATGTTCATCGTGACCAGGCCAATGAGGAAGCCCTAATTCGCGGCGGATGGCACGTCGTGATCGTGTGGGAGTGTGAAACAAAACACACGGAGGCGCTCCTCCACCGGTTACGGAACACGTTCACTTCGCGGCGAGCTGCGAAACTGAATTCGCCCTCCTCAATAAAATTAGATACCGCCGAGTAGAGTATATCAAAGCGCTTTTCAGGCAGGCGCACTCGCAAGGAAATAATCTGCTTGTACTTAGGTTTACTGGGGGATCTCTGCAGCGACTTATGACGAAGAGCTATTATCTGTCCGTAGGCCAATCAACATAAGCCGCCGAAGCGCCTCCGGCCGGCTAGGCTTGTCCGCCTGCTCCTCCCGCCAGGCATCCAGCAGCGCAAGCTGATCCGGCTGAAGCCGAGTGCCGATGAGCGTCCCCGACTGCCCCGGCCTCCGCCCCCTGGGCTTTTTTTCGCTCCCCACCTTGCAACCGCCTCGAAGAGTTGATAACAACTGACGAGCCGAGAGGAAGGTGCAACTTCCCCCCGGCCCTGACCACAACCACCTGTAAGGAGGTGATGATGGCTGGCCGTGAGCCTAGCATCAGCCGGCGGCGCATCCTAGGCGCCGCGGCCGCCCTGCCCTTTGCCGCGCTTGCCGCCGAGGCGGTTCGCTCCACTCCCGCTGGGGCTTTTCCCGAAGCTGCGGACGCCGCACTTTGGGCTACCCGCCTCGCCGCCTACCGCCGCCTCTTCGCCCGAGCCAAGGCCGCCGCCGAGACCGGCTGGTTCCGCGCCGCCAACGACCTCTATTACCGCCAATGCGCGGAGATCGCCGCGCGCTTCGGCGGGGAGGCGGTCGCGTGGCGCTCGGCCGAGGCCCGCGCGCTGCGCAAGGCCGGCTTCCGCCGGGTGTCGCGCGCGGAGAATCTCTACTGGCGCCGCTGCACCGCGCCGATGCAGGAAGCCGCCGCCGCCCTCGCCTTTACCCCCGCGCCGGACCTTGCCGCCGTTCGGGCCAAGATCGCGATCCTTCGCGCGCACGACCTCGACGAGCACGAGGTCCTGCCGCGGGGCGCGCTCGAGCTGGTGGACGAGGATCTGCGGCGGCTGGCGGGGTAGGCGGTATCGACGCTTGGCACGACAGGGGAGCGACTATTCCTCTCCCCGCTGGGGAGAGGGTAGGGAGAGGGGGATCGGCGCCGGAGATCGTGTCGCGGAAGTCGCAACCCCTTGACCCCCAACCCTCTCCCCCACGGCGAGAGGCGGTGAAGAGCCGACGCCCATCCCGCGATCAGCCGGAGCGGCCGGGTTCCTCCCCGTCGGCGCCGCCTCCGAAAGGCTCCAAGCGCGCAACAGGCTTGCCCCAGCGAGTGATCGTGGCGACTTCGCCGGCAGCCACCCGTTCGATGAGCCGCTCCATCTCCCGCTTCGCCTGCGTCACACCGACGACGATCATGGTCTGTGTCCACCCCAAACTTATGCCAAGTTGAACAGCATGAAAATGCTGGAGGCAAGGCTGACGGTAACCGGAAAGCGAAACACGCAGCGCTCCGCGCCTCCCCTTCCCCTCCGCGCCTCCGCGTGAACCGACGCCGTCAGGCGCGCCGGCTCCACCGCACCAACCGCACGGCGAGGATCGTAACCCCCAGCAAGGCCGCCAACGCGCCGGGAATGACCGCGCCGAACAGAAGGGCGGCGACCGTGTGCATCTCTTCGTCCGGAATGGGCGCGGTGACGAATTCGTAGGCCCACCAGGCCTCCCAGGCGATGAAGGCGAGCAGGCCGAGACGGAGGCGGCGTCGCGCCGCGGGGACTTGGGCTTCGGCGGGAGCCCCGGCGTTCAGCGCCTTCAATGCCCGCTCCGCCTCGTCGGCGGTGAGCGAGCGCCGTTCGAGGAGGACCGCCGCGAAGCGCTCGACGAGCGACCACAAAGCGGGCTCCTCCAGCCGCCGCCGAACCTCCCCTTCGAGCGCGGCGACGTCCGGTCCCGGCCGCCGGAGGGCGGCGAGCTGCTCCGCGGCGACGCCATAGTCGCCGGCCGAGGTGGCGGCGAGGTCCGCCTCGGTCAGCGCCGCTCGACCGCGCTCGGCGAGCAGGCGCTCGGCGGCCGGCCCGGCGAGAAGCGCGCGGACGAGATCGAGGCGGGGAAGGTCGAGGTCGAAGCCCGGATCGGCGGCGAGCGCTCGGCCGATCGCTTGCCCGTCGGTGCCCATCACGACGTCGCCCTCGCCCCAGCGGACGAGCGCGACCGGTCCGGCGAGGCGGGTCCAGGGGCCGAGCATTGCGAAGACGGCATGCGCCGCCTCGTGCACCGCGGCGATCTCCTCGTCGGTCATCGGCGCGGCGGCAGCCATCCGCCAAGGCTCGCTCATGGCGGGAGCGGGGTCAAGCCGAGGCGAAGGCGATCGCGGCTCCGCGTCTTCCCTTCTCCTCCGCGCCTCCGCGTGAACCTTCTTGCGGCGTGCGGCGTCGTCACGGGAGTGGATCCCGTGACGTCGATCAGGCTCGCTTCGCGACCTGTCGGCCGGCCTTCGCCGTCTCTTCGCGGAAGCCTCGGCGGCGCTTCGCGCCGGCGGTCTTCCGCTCGGCGGCTCGCCGAAGCGGCTTAGGCCGCCTCGGCTTTCCGGCTTTGTCTTTTCCGCTCGTGGGGGTCGAGGTGCCGCTTCCTCAGCCGGATCGACTTAGGCGTGACCTCAACCAGCTCGTCGTCCTGGATGTAGGCGATGGCCTGCTCGAGCGTCATCCGCTTGGGCGGGGTGAGGCGGATGCCCTCGTCCTTGGGGCCCGAGGCGCGGAAGTTGGTCAGCTGCTTGGACTTCAAGGGATTGACCTCGAGGTCCTGGGGCTTGGCGTTCTCGCCGATGATCATGCCCTCGTAGAGCTTCTCGCCGGGGGAGATGAACAGGGTGCCGCGCACCTCGATGGCGTTGAGCGCATAGGCGACGGCGTCGCCCTGCTCCATCGAGATGAGCACGCCGTTCTGGCGGCCCTCGATCCGGCCCTTATAGGGGCCGTATTTCTCGAACAGGCGGTTCATGATGCCGGTGCCGCGCGTGTCGGAGAGGAACTCGCCGTGATAGCCGATCAGGCCGCGCGACGGGGCCGAGAAGGTCAGCCGGGTCTTGCCGCCGCCGGACGGGCGCATGTCGGTCATCTCCGCCTTGCGAAGCGCCATCTTCTCGACGACCGTTCCCGAATGCTCGTCGTCGACGTCGATGACGACCGTCTCATAGGGCTCCTCGCGGCCGTTCGGGCCTTCGCGGAACAGGACTCGGGGGCGCGAGATGGAGAGCTCGAAGCCCTCGCGGCGCATCGTCTCGATCAGGACTCCGAGCTGGAGCTCGCCTCGGCCGGCGACCTCGAACGCATCCTTCTCCTGGCTTTCGGTGAGGCGGATGGCGACGTTGGTCTCGGCCTCGCGCTCGAGCCGGTCGCGGATCACGCGGCTCTGCACCTTGTTGCCGTCGCGGCCGGCATAGGGGCTGTCGTTGACCGCGAAGCTCATCGCGAGCGTCGGCGGGTCGATCGGCCGGGCGGCGATGGCGCGGGTCACCGCCGGCTCGGCGATGGTGTTGGAGACGGTCGCCTTGGTGAGCCCGGCGATGGCGACGATGTCGCCCGCCTCGGCCCGCTCGACCGGGACCCGCTCGAGGCCGCGGAAGGCGAAGACCTTGGTGGCGCGGCCGGTCTCGACCTCGTTGCCGTCGACGTCGAGCGCCTTGATCGGGGCGTTGACCTCGAGCCGGCCGCTCTCGATCCGGCCGGTGAGGATCCGGCCGAGGAACGGGTCGCGGTCGAGAAGGACGCCGATCATCCGGAAGGGCCCTTCGGGATTGGCGTCGGGCGCGGGCACGTGGCGGACGATGGTCTCGAACAACGGCGTCAGGTCGCCCGAGCGGACGTCGTCGGTGAGGCCGGCATAGCCGGCTCGGCCCGAGGCGTAGAGGACCGGGAAGTCCAGTTGCTCGTCGGTCGCGTCGAGGCTCAGGAACAGCTCGAAACATTCGTCGAGCACTTCGGCCGGGCGGGCGTCGGGACGGTCGATCTTGTTGACGACGACGATCGGGCGAAGGCCGAGGCCGAGCGCCTTTCCGGTGACGAACTTGGTCTGCGGCATCGGCCCTTCGGCGGCGTCGACGAGCAGGATCACGCCGTCGACCATCGAGAGGATGCGCTCCACCTCGGCGCCGAAATCGGCGTGGCCGGGCGTGTCGACGATGTTGATATGGGTCGTCCCGCCGTCATGCTCCCACTCCACGGAGGTGCATTTGGCGAGGATGGTGATCCCCCGCTCCTTCTCCAAGTCGTTGGAATCCATGGCCCTTTCCTCGACACGCTGGTTGTCGCGAAAGGTGCCGGACTGGCGGAACAGCTGGTCGACGAGGGTCGTCTTGCCGTGATCGACGTGCGCGATGATCGCCACGTTGCGGAGGCTCATTTCAAGTTTCCTGATTTTCGGTTCGTGTCGCCCATAGCCACAGGAATGCGGCCTGACTAGGGCGGTTCCTTACTGCGCCCCCGCAGGCCGGGCTGCGCGCCAGGCGAGAAGCGCCCAGCCGGCGATCATCAGAAGCCCGCCGGCGGGCGTGACCGGGCCGAGCCACCGGGCGCCGGTCAGCGCCATCAGGTAGAGCGAGCCGGAGAAGACCAGGGCGCCGGCGCCGAGAAGCCGGGCCGGAAGCCGCATCTCCGTCCGCCCGGCGAGGCCGAGCGCGACCAAGGCGAGGGCGTGCCACATCTGATACTGAACGCCGGTCTGCCACCAGCCGAGCGATTCCGCCGACAGCGTCGTCTTCAGGCCGTGCGCTCCGAACGCGCCGAGCGCGACTCCCAGCGCGGCGAGCGCGGCGCCGGCGGCGAGGGTCCGGCTCATCGCAGCCACAGGCGGAGGATCCCCGCCAGCGCGGCGACGGAAATCACCCCCGCCGCCCACAGGCCGACGAACCAGGCGAGCCGCCGCGCCGTCAATGATAGCCCTCCTCGCCGACCTTGCCTCGAAACACCCAGTAGCTCCAGGCGGTGTAGACGAGGATCAGAGGGATGAGGACGAGCGCTCCCACAAGGAGGAAAAGCTGGCTGGAATGCGGTGCGGCCGCCGCCCAGATGCTGACCCGGCCCGGGATGACGTCCGGCCAGATCGAGACGGCGAGGCCGCACAGGGTAAGGAAGAAGAGTGTCAGGCTTAGGACGAAGGGCAGCCAGTCCTTGCCTCCGGCAAGGCTGCGCCACAGCGCGAAGGCGGTTCCGCCGACCAGCAGCGGCATCGGAACGGCGACGAGCAGGCCAGGCCATTGGAACCAGCGCTCATGATATTTCGCCTCGAGGAACGGCGTGTACAGGCTGACGGCGCCGATCGCCGCGAGAAGCCCGGGGGTGAGGAAACGGCCGAAGCGGCGGGCGTCGCCGTGCAGCCGCCCTTCCGTCTTCCAGACCAGCCAGGTGGCGCCGAGCAAGGCGTAGCCGACGACGAGGCTGGCGCCGGTCAGCAGGCTGAACGGCGTCAGCCAATCCCACCAGCCGCCGCCATAGGCCCGGCCCTTGACCTCGATGCCCTGCAGGAGGGCGCCCAAGGTGACGCCCTGGGCGAAGGTCGCTCCGACCGAGCCGGCGAAGAAGCCCGCGTCCCAGGCCTTGCGATGCCGCGCGTCGCGCCAGCGGAACTCGAAGGCGACGCCCCTGAAGACAAGCCCGAGCAGCATCGCGATCAGCGGCGCGTAGAGCGCCGGAAGGATGATCGCATAAGCCAGCGGAAAGGCCGCCAGCAGCCCGCCGCCGCCGAGCACCAGCCAGGTTTCGTTGCCGTCCCACACCGGCGCGACGGCGTTCATCGCCTGGTCCCGCTCGCGTCCGACCCGGAAGAGCGGGAAGAGGATTCCAAGGCCGAGATCGAACCCGTCCATCACCACGTAAGCGGCGACGGCGAAGGCGATGAGCAGGGCCCAGACGACGGTAAGGTCCACCTACAATCCTCCCCGTCGAGGGGAGGTGGCGCGCGTAGCGCGACGGAGGGGTGTCAGCGTGTGCGGAGAGGCTGATACCCCTCCACGATGCTGTGCATGGTCCCCCTCCCCTTTCAGAACCGGATTTAGGACAGCGATCATCGCGCTTCCTCCGCTCGGTCCGGGCGGGGATCGGCGCCGCCTCCGCGAAGCGACGGCGCGGGCGTTATCCCGGCGCTCCGGATCGGCGCCCGCGCCTCGTCCGGCTCGCCCTCGTGCGGGGGGTGGGCCATCAGCTTCAGGATGTAGAGCACGCCCGCCGAGAAGACGGCGAAATAGACGATCACGAAGGCGATCAGCGATCCGCCCACGCCGGGCGCTCCGACGGGCGAGACGGCGTCGCGGGTTCGGAGCAAGCCGTAGATCACGAAGGGCTGGCGGCCGACCTCGGTGGTGATCCAGCCGGCGGTGACGGCGAGGAACCCGGCCGGCCCCATCGCGACCGAAAAGCAGTGCAGCCACGTCCAGTCGTAGAGCCGGCGGCGAAGCCGCGCGAGCAGGCTCCAAAGGCCGAGCGCAAGCATCAGCAGCCCGAGGCCGACCATGATGCGGAACGACCAGAACAGGATTCGCGCCGGAGGGCGATCCTGTTTCGCGAAATCCTTGAGCCCGGGAAGCGGCGCGTTGAGGTCGTGACGAAGGATGAGCGAGCCGATCTTCGGCACCTCCACCTTCGCCCGCACCCGCTCCCCCTCGTCGTCGGGGAAGCCGAACAGGATCAGCGGAGCGCCCTTGGGCGAAGGATCGTAATCGCCCTCCATCGCAAGCACCTTGGCGGGCTGATGCTCGAGCGTGTTGAGGCCGTGGAGATCCCCGACGACGATCTGCACCGGAGCGACGAGGGCGGCCATCCACATCGCCATGCTGAACGCCTTTCGAACGGCGGGATTGTCCCGCCCGCGCAGCAGATGCCAGGCGCTCGCCGCTCCGACCACCAGCGCCGTCGTCAGGTAAGCGGCGATGACGGTGTGGGCGAGGCGGTAAGGGAAGCTGGGGTTGAAGATGATCGGGAGCCAGCTTCCCGCCGGGACGAACTGGCCCTGCGCGTTCACCACCCAGCCTTGCGGAGTCTGCATCCAGCTGTTCACCGAGAGGATCCAGAAGGCCGAGATCGCGGTTCCTACGGCGACGAGGCAGGTGGCGAGGAAGTGGAGCTTCTTGCCGACCCGCTCGAGCCCGAACAGCATCACTCCCAGGAACCCTGCCTCGAGGAAGAAGGCGGTCAGCACCTCATAGGCCATGAGCGGTCCGATCACCGGCCCGGCCTTGTCGGAGAAGACCGACCAGTTGGTGCCGAACTGGTAGGACATGACGATGCCCGAGACGACGCCCATCGCGAAGGCGATGGCGAAGATCTTCAACCAATAGCGGAACAGGATCAGGTAAACGCCGCGCCCGGTCTTCAACCACAGCCCTTCCAGCACCGCGAGATAGCTCGCGAGCCCGATCGAGAAGGCCGGGAAGATGAAATGGAAGGACATGGTGAACGCGAATTGCGCGCGCGCCAGGATCAGTGCGGTCTCGCCGGCTGCCATGCGTGCGCCCTAGCACAGGCCGCGGCGCTTAGCGCCTGACTTTAAAGGCGCGGCGGGTGCGGCGGATGCACTTGGGTATGAACCCTCCGTCGCCCCAGCGCAGGCTGGGGCCCCAGTGGGTGAAAGGCGCTGTGTTCTTCACCCCCTGGGGCCCCAGCCTTCGCTGGGGCGACGAAGAAGGTCGCGGACGTCGCCCTAGAAGATCGACCAGCCCGTCGCTTCGACCAGATGCTCCAGCGCCACCGCCCCGACGAGCGAGGTGCCGGCGGCGTTGAGGCCCGGCGACCAGACGCAGACGCTGCCCTTGCCGGGCGCCACGGCGAGAATCGCGCCGGACACCGCGCTCTTGCCCGGAAGGCCGACGCGGAAGGCGAAGTCCCCGCTATTGTCGTAATGGCCGCAGGTCAGCATCAGGGCGTTGATCCGGCGCGAGCGCGACTGGGTGGTCACCGCGTCTCGGCTGACCGGATCGGTCCCGTCGAAGGCGAGGTAGAGGGCGGCTCGAGCGAGCTGGCGGCAGCTCATCGCGATCGAGCAATGCCGGTAATAGAGGGAGAGAACCTCCTCGACCGGATTCTTGAGGTTGCCGAAGGCGGCGATGAAATGGGCGAGGCTGCGATTGAAGGCGCCGGCCTGCGATTCCGACATTGCGAGCCGCTCGTCTATTCCGATCGCCTGGTCGCCCGAGCGGTCGCGAAGGAATTGGATCAGAGCGTCCTGCGCCTCCTCGCGCGGCCCGCGGCCGATCAGCTGGTCGCACACCACGATCGCGCCGGGGCTGGTCAGCGGGTTGCGGGGATGGCCGCGCTCGATCTCGAGCTGGATGATCGAGCTGACCGGGGAGCCCGACGGCTCGCGCCCGACATGATTCCACAGGGCGGATTTGAGCTGTTGAAGCGCCAGGTTGAGAGCGAAGACGTAGGACAGGCTCTGGATCGAGAAGCTGTCCTCCGCGTCGCCGGCGCAATAGGTCGATCCGTCCTCGAGCGCGACGGCGATTCCCAACTTGTTCGGGTCCGTCCGGGCGAGAGCCGGGATGTAGGAGGCGACGGATCCCTGGCCCCGATAGGCCGATACGTCCGCCAAGACCTGGTCGAGGATCGCCTGGTAATCCATCTCGCTCACACCCGCGCCGGATAGACGGGCTGGATGTCGACCGGGATGTGCTCCATCGTCGCGATCACCGCCTGCGCGTCGGGGTCGAGCCGGCCGTAGCGATCGAGGAAAGCCTTGGCTCCGGCATAATCGCCGTCGCCCTCGATCCGGACGAGCTCGGCGACCAGGGCCTTGAGCCCGGTCTCGAGCCGGTCGTAGTCGATCCGGAAGCGGCGGGCGGAGGGATCCCAGGCGAGGCCACCGCGCTCCTTGAGGAAGCCGTATTGCATCGCCGCGCCGCGGCCGTGGGCGTCGGCGGTGCCGAAGCGCAGGTGGCGGAAAACGTCGGCCATGTAGCTCGAGAGGAGCTGCTCGCGCTCGGCGATGGGAAGCTCGCCGCGGCGCATCAGATAGAGGATGTTGACCGCCCCCATGACGTCGGCCTTCGATTCCTCGATCGCGCTATACTGGTCCTTGAGCTCGGCGTTGACCGTCGTCTGGCGTCCCCCGAGGTTCAGGATCCCGGGCCCGAGGCTGTGCGACAGCTCGTGGAACAGGGTTTCCTGCGTCATATAGGCCTTGGTCACGTTGCGCGCCTGATCGGGAACGAAGACCAGGCTCGCCAGGGGCGCGACGATCCGTTCGTACTTGGCGCCCAGGACGTTGGCGAGGATCACCTTCTTGGCGCCCTTGGCGGCGCGCACCCGCTCGTCGTTGGGAAGGTTGAAGGCGATGGTCTGGATGCCCGGCCCCGCCTCGCCGCCGCCATGCACTTCCTCGGTGACGAGGATGGGCGAGGAGAAAGGCCGGTTGGCGTTCTTGTACTTCTCGTCGACCGGAAGGTTTCGCTCCATGTCCGGGAGCAGTGCCTTGTAGCGGTTGAGCGCCGCCGACTGGCGCGGATCGGCGACGGTGACGTAGGATTCGAACGCGGTCTTCTGGGCGTAGAGATTGTCGACATAGACTTCGTAGGGTCCGATCACGACCTCGATCGGAGTGCCGGAGACGTCCATCCAGGCCATTTCCGATTCGTAATAATCGTTGGACCGGAAGGCCTGCGCGCGAAGCGTGAGGAAACGCCGCAGGCTGGCGTTGCTCGTCCGCGCCGCGGCCTTTTCCAGCAGCCGGGCGGCGGGCTCGAGCCATTGGCGGTACTCCACGCTGTAGGGCACCGCGACCAGCCGGTCGCCCTGGCGCTTCACCACCGTATAGGGATCGACCAAAGCCGCCTTTTCCCCGGGATGGGCGGCGAGGTAGGAATCGAGCGCTTCCTTGGTGAGGTCGGCGGGATAGACTCCGCCGCCCGGCGGGAGCGGCCGATCGCCCCAGAACGGGCGGTTGTCGGCGAGCGTGTCCCAGGGCCCCGCGTTGAAGTCGAACCAGTCGAGGACGAGCGCCCGGTCCGCCCGCCCCGAGCGGGCGATCGCTTCTCGGACCGAGGGGTTGTCGGCGCTCACCTGGCGAAGGAAGACGGGGTTCAGGAGGTCGGCGGCCTGGATCAGGTAATTGACCACCTCGCGCTCCTCGGCGTTGAGGAAGCGGGTGTCGGGATGCATCTCGATCCGCGCGATCTTGGCGCGTTGCGCGGCGACGCCGTAGCCGTCCGACGCGGCGGCCCCGGAGACGGACGACGGCGCCGACGGCGCGGTCGCGCAGGCGGCGGTGGCAGCAAGAAGCACGGCCAGGAACGATCGACGCATCACAGTCTCCTTGGGCTTGTCGGCGCGGCTTTAGCGGGAAGGGATGGTGACAGTCACCATATTCCCCGCACCTTTGTAGTCGCTCCGCCGCCGAAGGGGGAAATGGGGTGGGGAAATGGTGACTGTCACCGTCGACGGGAAAATGGTGACTGTCACCATCAACGACGGGAAAATGGTGACTGTCACCGTTGACGGGGCACCGTCAACGGGGGCGATATGGGCTTGCCGGGTTCCACGTCGGAGCGGCGTCGGAATCGGCGACCGCCTCGACCAGATCGTAGAAGAAGCGATTGAACTTGGCCGCCGCGGCGAAGTCCATCGGCTGGGTCAGGTCGTCGGCGGGATGATGGTAGCGGGTGCGGTACCAGAGCCGGTAGCGCCGCTCCGCCTCGGTTCCCGGAACGAAGCCGAAGATGAAGCCGGTCGCGGGGATTCCGGCCTGAAGGAACGGCCAGTGATCAGCGCGCTGGAGCAGGCCGCGCTCGGGCTCCGGGTCCGCCTGGATCCGGATCCCCATCGGCGCCGCCACCGCCCGGGCCGCCGCGCCGAGGCCGGTCTCGTCGACCGCGAGCATGGTGAGGATGTCGAGCGGGAAGAGCGGGCGCAGCTGGTCGAGGTTGAGCATCGCGTCGGTCGCGGCAAGCGGAACGGTCGGATGCGCGACATAGTGGTTCGAGCCGAGCAGCCCCTTCTCCTCGCCGGTGAAGGCGGCGAACAGGATCGACCGGCGGAACGGATGGCCTTGCCGCCGCTCCGCGAGGCGAACGAGAAGCGCCACGTAGGCGGCGTCGTCGAGGGTGCCGTTGTAGAGCCCGTCGCCGTCCACCGGCTCGCCAAAGCCGTAGCCGTCAAGATGGGCGCCGAGGACGACATAGCGCCCCTTCAGCGCCGGATCGCTTCCGGGCAGCACCCCGAGCACGTTGGGCGCGCTGTAGCGGGCGCCGCGAAGGTCGAAGGCGGCGCGCAACCGAGTCGGCAGGTCGAAGCCGGGCAACGGCGCGTCGCGTCCCCCGGCGGCGAGGATCGCGGCGGCGTCCCGGCCGGACCCCTCGAGCAAAACGGGAAAGGCGTCGGCGTTGAGCCGCATCAACGCGAGCCGGGCGTCGGGAAGCGGACCGGCCGACTCGAGCCGGACCGTGCGCGCATAAGCGACCGGCCAGCGCGGCGGCTCGACGGCGAAATAGGGATTGTCGAGCGCGATCAGGCCCACCGCCCCGGCGGCAAGCGCGGCGGCGCCACGCGTTCCCGCGGTCCGGCGGGTGTTGAAGCAGATCGCGATCTTGCCCCGGACTGCGGTCAGCTCCTCCTTCGAGCAATAGCCGCGAAAGGCGAGCGGCGCGTCGAGGGTTTGAGCCAGCCCCTCGGCCGGGCGGACCGTGATATCGTAGAGAAAGCGCAGCGGCCGCGGAGCGGCCCCCTCCCGAACCAGCTCGAAACGCGTCCCCGCTTTCTCGGCGCGGATTTCGGTAAGGGCGACGCGCTGAAAATAGGTTCCGCCCTCGCCGGCCGGCACCAGGCCGGCGGCGCGGAAGCGGCCGGCGACATAGGCCGCGGCCCGCTCATAGCCCGCCGAGCCGGTATCGCGGCCTTCCATGCCGTCGTCCGACAGCTCGGCGGTGGTCTTCCACCAGGCGCGCGTATCGGGATCGCGGATCGGCGGGGTCGTGGCGCAGCCGGCGAGAAGCGAGAGAGCCAGAGCCCCTGGCAGGTAACGGGTCATTCTCCCCCAACCCGCCGGAACTCGATTGGATGCGCCCGAAGCTGATGGTAGAGTCGGACCAGCAAAGGAGACCCGCCGATGCGCAGCCTTTCGATCCTAGCCGCTCTCATCGTCCCGCTCGCCGCCGTCTCGGCGGCTCCCGCGCGAGACTCGGCGCCACCCCCCGCGGGCCGAGCCGAGCCCGCGGCTCCGCCCCGCGACAGGTGCGCACCGCCGAGCATAACCTACGCCGGAGCCGGGGCGGCGGCGCGGCAGGCCCGCACGCTCGGCGACGAGCGGGCCGCCAACCACTATCTCGCCGTCAGCCGCCAGGTCGGCGGCTGCTCGGAGCCCGCGGTCCTGCGAACCGGCATTCGCTGAACGAATGAAGCGGCCGCTGCTCGTCGCCGCAGCATGCTGCGCCGCCTCCGCGCCCGGCGCCGCGCGGCGAGCCCCGCTTCCGCCTTATTCGGAGGCGATTCGATGCGCGGCTCTGACCGAGGCCGCGGCGAAGCTGGCGACCGGCACCGCCGAGGAAGCGCCGCGCTTCGACGAAGCGATGTTCTGGGGCCTTGCCGCCTCCGAATCCGCCCGCAAGGCGAAGCTCAGCTCGGCGCGCTTCAAGCAGGACCAGCGGGAGTCGGCCACCGCCGCGCTGGCGCGGCTCGAGGCGGCGGATGCCGGCGCCGCGGCGGAGCTCGCCGCCTGTCGCAAGCGGGTGCCGCCGCTCGACAAGGCCAAGCCACGCCGATCGCCGTAGCGATCGCTGCGCGCACGGCGCCGGGTTGATCGGCCGGTCAGTCGCCGCGCTGGAAGATGACGGTCATCTCCTCCAGGTCGAGGTCGCGCTCGAGATCGTGAAGCACCTCGTCCTCGATCTGCCCCTTGCGGTGAAGCCGGATCAGCTCGGTCCGTCCGGCGGCGATCGCCGCCAGCATCACGTCGAAATGGGAGCGGATGTCGCTCATGAAATTCTCGGCATCGACGGCATAGCGATCCGTCGCCTCCGAGCGCTTGCGGTACATTTCGAGCAGCTGCGGATGGATCAGCGCCCCGTCCGAATCGTAGGCGCGAAGCTCGGCCTCGGCCGCCTTGGCCCGGGCCACGGCCGCTTCCGAGGCGGGAAGGTCCATTGCCGCCGGCGGCTCCTCGTCGACCGGGCGGACGCAGCGGATCAGCCAGCCGAGGCTCGCTCCCTGGATGACCACCGTGGTGAGGATCACCGCGAAGGCGGCGACGAGCATCAGGTCGCGCCCGGGCATTTCCTCCGGAAGGGTGAGCGCCACGGCCAGGGTCACGACTCCGCGCATCCCCGTCCAGGCGAGAATGCTCGACTGCCGCCAGCCGAGCGGCCGCGCCCGCTTCACGCCCAGCCGCCGCGCCGCGGCGAGCAGGGCGTCGCTTCCGAACACCCAGGCGAAGCGGGCGGCGGCGACGGCGAGGACGACGGCGAGGACCGGCCAGGCGAGGCTGCTCGCCACCGCGCTCATCCCACCGGAGCGTTCGAGCGCGCCGCGAAGCGAGAAGCCGATCAGGATGAACACCAGGGCTTCGAGGCCGAAGACCAGGGTCCGCCAGAAGGCGTTGCCCTGAAGCCTGACGCTCGCCGGCATGATGACGTGCTGGAACCAGCCCATGACCAGGCCGGCGGCGACGGTGGCGATCACACCGGAGACGTGGAGCGCCTCGCCGGCGAGATAGGTGCCCCAGCAGACCAAAGTCGTCGCCGCGACCACCAAAGTGTCGTCGCGAAGGCGCTTGATCACCCGCATCGCGGCAACCGCCACCGCCACCCCGACGATGAGGCCGCCGAGCGCCAGGAACGCGAAGCTGCCCACGGCATGGCCGGCGCTGAAGGTGCCGCTAAGAGTCGCGGCGACGGCGAAGCGGAAGAGGACGAGGCCGGTCGCATCGTTGAGCAGGCTCTCCCCTTCGAGCAGCGCCTGGAGCCGCCTCGGCAGAGTCACCCGCTGGAGCACGGCGCGAGCCGCGACGGCGTCGGGCGGCGAGACGATGGCGCCGAGCGCGAAGCAGGCCGCCCAGGGCAGCCCCGGCACAAGCATATGGGTCACGACGCCGACGAAGGCGGTCGTGAACAGGACCGCCCCGACGGCGAGCGAGACGATCCCCGCCAGATACCGGCGGAACCGCCCGAACGCCGTGAAATAGGCGCCGTCGAACAGCAAAGGCGGTAGGAAGAGGACAAGCGCCAGTCCGGGATCGAGCGACACCGCCGGAACGCCGGGCAGGAACGCCAGCGCCCCGCCCCCGACCAGCAAAGCCGCGGAAGGCGGCGCCCCGACCCGCGCCGCCGCCCAGTGCAAGGCGACGACCGTCGCGAGCAAAACGAGAACCATCTCGAAAGTCTGGACGGCGTCCATTCATTCTCCTGAGCGGCCCGGCATGGCCTTTCGGCCTGCCCTTACAGCAGATAGCGGCGCGCGGCGCGAGCCGGCCACCCGCATTGCGCAAGCCAGCCGGCCGGTCCACATTCCGGCGATGCTAAGCGCGTTTTCGATGAGAGTGGTGGCCGCGCAGTGGCTCGGCCTGGCTCTCCTCGTTCTGGCGGCGGCCTACATCTCGCTCGCCGGAGCGGCGATCGTGGAGGACGAGACGAACGGCGTGGAAACGGCCTTCATCGTCGACTCGGTGGGAGGGCGGCAGCCGCTCCAACGGGTCTGGACCGGCTATTTCTACGCGATCCCGAAACTCGAAGGCACGATCCAAGTGCGCTGCCGGGGCGGCGTCAGGAAGGAATGGGGCTACATCACCGGCTATTCGAACCTCAAGCTTCGAGTCGTCGGCGACCGGCCCTGCGCACGCCTCGTCGAGGCGCACTGAAAGCGGGCGATTTGAAAGCTGGATGCCCGACGAGGATTCGAACCTCGATTGACGGAGTCAGAGTCCGTAGTCTTACCTTTAGACGATCGGGCAGTGCCGGGGCGAGATAGGACCCGGCCTTCCGGCGGTCAACCCGCTTCGGGCCCGCCGCTCAAGCCCTGGGCGCCCTTGAAGCCCTGGGCGACGACATACCATTCGGACGAGCCCTTGCGGCTGGCGGGCGGCTTGGCATGCTTGACGGCGGCGAAACGGCGCTTGAGCTCGGCGACGAGATGGTTGTCGGCCCCTCCGGCGAGGACCTTGGCGACGAAGGCGCCGCCGGGGCGGAGCACTTCCGTCGCGAATTCAAGTCCCGCCTCGACCAGGCCCATGGTGCGCAGATGGTCGGTCTGCGGATGGCCGACCGTGTTCGCCGCCATGTCGGATAGGACGAGGTCGGCGGGCCCGCCGAGCGCCTCGCGAAGCCGGTCCGGCGCCTCGTCGGCGAGGAAGTCCAGCTGGAGGAGGATCGCGCCCTCGATTGGATCGGTGGGGAGGAGGTCGATCCCGACCACGACCGCGCGGGGAAGCCGCTGGCGGACCACCTGCGTCCATCCGCCGGGCGTCACCCCCAGGTCGACGATCCGCTCGGCGCCCTTCAGGAAGTGGAAGCGCTCGTCGAGCTCGATCAGCTTATAGGCGGCGCGGGAGCGATAGCCCTCCGCCTTGGCGCGCTTGACGTAAGGGTCGTTGAGCTGGCGCTCGAGCCATTTGGTCGAGCCGATCTTGCGCCCCTTGGCGGTCTTGACCCGCTTCATCCGTGAAATCCTCCCCTGCTTTTGCAGGGGAGGGGGACCGCCCGAAGGGCGGTGGAGGGGCCCTTCCGCCGCAAGAAGCCCCTCCACCATGCTTCGCATGGTCCCCCTCCCCCGGAAATCCGGGGGAGGAGATATGCCGGCTCGTTCACAGATCGTGCCCGTCGCGGGCCATGAGGGAGCGCAATATCCCCTCGCGGATGCCGCGGTCGGCGATGCCGAGCGTCCGCGCCGGCCAGATGTCCATGATCGCCTCTAGGATCGCGCTTCCGGCGACGACCAGGTCGGCCCGCTCGTGGCCGATGCACGGCACTTGCGAGCGTTCGGCGATGCTCATCCCCGAAAGCATGGCGTTGACCGCCCGCATCGACTTGGACGGCATGAGCAGCCCGTCGACGGCACGCCGGTCGTAGGCCGGGAGAGCCAGGTGGATGCTGGCCAGCGTGGTGACGGTCCCGCTGGTGCCGAGCAGGCGGATATCGTCGGATCGCGGCGGGAGAAGCTCGGCGAAGCGGTGGAAGGCGTGGCGGACCCGCTCCTTCATGCGGCCGTAGGCGGCGAGGCGCTCGCCCGCATTTGCGAAGTCGCGCCCCTCGCTCTCGGTCAGGGACACGACGCCCCACGGCGCGCTCCACCACGACTTGATGGTCGGGACGCCGCCGCCGTCCGTGTCGATGAGGACGAGCTCGGTGGAGCCGCCGCCGATGTCGAAGATGAGCGCCGGCCCGTCTCCCGGCTCGAGCAGCCGGTGGCATCCGAGCATGGCCAGGCGCGCTTCCTCCTCGGGCGAGATGATCTCCAGAGCGATCCCGGTTTCCCGCCTGACCCGCTCGACGAAATGGCGGCCGTTGACGGCGCGCCGGCAGGCTTCGGTGGCGACGGAGCGCGACAGCGACACGCGGCGGCGGCGGAGCTTCTCGGCGCAGACGCCGAGCGCGGCGACGGCGCGGTCCTGCGCCGCTTCGCTGATCTTCCCGCTTGCCGCGAGGCCCTCGCCGAGCCGGACGACGCGGGAAAAGGCGTCGATGACGATGAAGCCGTCGTCGCTCGGCCGAGCGACGAGCAGGCGGCAATTGTTGGTGCCGAGATCGAGCGCGCCGTAGGTATGGCGATGGGGATTGCGCCGCTCGCTAAGCGGAAGTCCTGCCGCCTGCGCCGGGGCTGGTACCGGCGGGAGCGGAGCCGTCGCGGCCTGCTGCGCCATGGCAAAAAACTCTTATGTTCTCGTTTCGGCGGCCGAAGCCGCCGTGACTTGCCTTCTGGTTACAGCGGCCGGGGGGTTTCGGCAAGGCGCGGCTATTTTCCGCTGCTTCGCTGCCGCGAAGAACTGGCCCCACCTCGTCATGCCGAACTTGTTTCAGCATCCGGGGACGAACCGCCTCGCGGGTGGAGGACTGGACCCTGAAACAGGTTCAGTGTGATGGGGAGTGGGGTTGCAAACGCCCGAGATTAGCCCGGCTGGCGCGCGGCGGCGACGGCGTCCTTGAGGACGTCGTAGCCCACCGCCCCCTGGAGGAGCCGGTCGCCGACCACGAAGGTCGGGGTCCCGCTCGCCCTAAGTTGCGAGGCGAGCTGGTAGTTGCGGGCGATTTCCTGGCTCGCCTCCGGGGACGTTCGAACCGGTTCGGCCGCGGCCATGTCGACGCCCGCTGCCTGCGCCGCCTCGGCGACCGCCTGGGGCGACGGTCGGCCCTTGGCGAACAAGGCGTCGTGGAAAGGCTTGAACCGGCCCTGCCGGGCCGCGGCAAGGCTGGTCCGGGCGGCGGCCTCGCTGTCAGGCCCGAGCACCGGCCAGTCTCGCCACACCACCTTGAGCTTCGAATCCTCGGCAAGCAGGCGCTCGACGTCGGCATTGCTCTTGCGGCAGAAGCCGCAGGCATAATCGAAGAATTCGACGAGCACGACGTCGCCGTCCTTGGCCCCGGCCCAGGCGCCGGCGAAGGGAGTCTCCAGCGCCGAGCGGCTTTGGCCGACCGACCTCGCCGCTTGGCGCGCCTCGAGCCGCTGCATCGCCTCGGGGAGCACCTCGGGATGATCGAGCAGATAGCTTCGCACCACCGGGCCGGAGGCGGCGAACATCCCGCCGGCGCCGGCCGCCGCCCCGATCAGGCCGGCCGCGACCGCGACCTTCCATCCGCCGAGCGGAGGCCGGCCTCCGTCCGGGCGATCAGTGGCCATGCTTCTTCTTGTCCTTCTCATATTCGGTCCGCGAGACCATCGCGATGTCCTGGGCGCGGATCCAGTCGGACGAGCCGCTCGGAATCGCCTTCATCGCCTGCTCGGCATTCACCATCGCGAGCTTCGCCTGACCTTCCAGATTGTAGCGCTCGGCCGTCGCCAGCGCCGCCCGGCCCTCGTCGCCCTCGTGGTCGTAGACGATCCCCAGCTGATACCAGGCGAACGGGTTGCTATTGTCGCGGCCGATCGCCGCCTTGAGCACCCTCTTGGCCTCGGCGAAATTCTCCGGCTTCTCGGTGGCGATCAAGGCGTGGCCGAGAAGGGCCGAGATGAGCGGCTGGTCCGGAGCGCCCTGGACGGCGTCGCGAAGCGACTGGAGCGCCTCGTCGGGCCGGCCCGATTCGAGCAGCACCTGGCCCTTCAGCTCCAGGTAGAAGGGATCGTGGGGCCGGATCGCGAGCAGCCCGTCGGCCTCGGCCAGCGCTTTGTCGGGATAGGCGCTCTTGTGCCAGGCATAGGCCCGGGCATAGCGGGCCGGTTCGCTCTTGTTGCTCTCCGGGAACGTCTGAAGCGTTCGCTTGGGATCGTTGACGAAGCCGTAGAGCTTCGCCTTGATCCGCTGGAAGCGGGCTTCCAGCGCCGGGTCGGTCGCGGCGCCCCAGGCCGGCGAAGCCTTGTAGGTATGCTCCAGCGCCTGGATCCGCTCGCCGGTCAGCGGATGGGTTCGCGCATAGCCGTCGTCCTGCGGAATGGCGTAGCGGAACTCCTGGTTCTGGAGCTTCTTGAAGAAGGCGATCGAGCCCTGGCCGCTGATCCCGGCCTTGGCGAGGAAGCTCGCGCCCGCCTGGTCGGCCGAGGACTCCTGGGTTCGCGAGTAAGCGAGGAACTTGCCCATCGCGGCCTGCTGTCCGGCCGCCATGATCCCCGCTCCGGCGTCGCCGGCGCCCGCCGCCATCGCCGCGGCGCCGAGGAGGAGGGACAGGAGCATGATGCCGGTCGCGACCTTGGCGCCTTCCTGGATCCGGATCACGTGCCCGCCGGTGATGTGGCCGACCTCGTGCGCGACAACGCCCTGGACCTGGTTGACGTTGTCCGCGGCGGCGATCAGCCCGGAGTGGATGTAGACGATCTGCCCTCCGGCGACGAAGGCGTTGATCGATTCGTCCTGGAGGAGGACGATCTGGACGTTTTCCGGCCGAAGCCCCGCCGCGACGAGGATCGGACGAGACATGTCGCGGAACAGCTGCTCGGTCTCGGCGTCGCGAAGGATCGACTGCGCCATCGCCGGCCGAAGCGACAGCGCGAACGACAGGACGAGCAGCATCGCGAAGCGGGCGAGGAAAACGAACCGGCCGCGCCCGGCCTTCGGTGAATCAGCCATGGCTCAACCCCTGCGGCCGCGGCCCTGAACCGTGCATGAGCGCGCGCCGACGGTGCGCCCATGCACGGCCTGGGTCATGTCAGGCGCCGAACGTCCGCTGCCACCAGCCGCGCCGGGGCGGGCCGGATTCGGCCTCTTCCGCCGGAGCCTCGGGCTCGGCCGCGACGGCTCCGCCTTCGGAAGCCGAATCGGGATCGTTCGCGGCGCGTGGCGCGGCTGGGGCGTCCGGCTCTGCACCGGTCTCGGGCCTGGTCTCGGCCTGGGCCTCGGGCTCGGGCGTCGCCTTCTTGCGGCGGGTGCGCTTCGGCTTGGCCGGCGGCTCGGCCGCTTCGGGCTCGGCCGGGGTCGTCACGGCCTCGGGCTCGGCTGCGGCCGGTTCGTCCGGCGCGGGTGCCGGCTCGGGAGCAGGCGCCTCGGCAACGGCCGGCGGAGCCTCGGCCGTTTCGTCGCGGCGACGGGCGCGCGGGCGGCGCCGGCCCTTCGGCTTCTCTTCGGCTTCGGGTTCGGGAGCCGCCTCCGGAGCGGGAACCTCGGCGGAAACGCCCGCTTCGGCACCGACATAGGCACCGGCATCATCCATCGGAGCGGGCTCGGCCCTCGGAGCCGATTCCGCCAGGCCTTCGGCCGGCGCTTCGCCGCCCTCGGTGCCGTTGAGCTCCTCGCCCTCCGCGCCCCTGCGGCGACCGCCGCGGCGGCCCCGGCGGCGGCGGCGCTTGCGGCCGCGCTCGCTGTCCTCGGCGTCCTCGCGCGCCTCGCGCTCGCCCCGCGCCTCGCGGGACTCGCGCGGCTCGCGGCGGCCTTCGGCGCGCGCCGGCTCGGCTTCCTCCTCGGGCTCGTCCTCCTCTTCCTCGTCGATCTCCTCGGCAAGGTCCTCCTCGTCGACCTCGGGCTGGACGACCGGCTGCGGGCGGGCGCGGGCGACCGGCGGCGGGCCGAGCGACTCGACCGCCATCTTGGCGCCTTCGAAGCCGTCGTCGATCAGCACCTCGACGATCACTCCGTAGCGATCCTCGATCTCGCCGATCTCGTCGCGCTTGCGGTTGAGGACGTAGATCGCCGCCTCGCGGCCGGCGCGAAGGATGATCCGGCTTCCGCGGCCGCGCGCCGCCTCGTCCTCGAGCATACGAAGCGCCGACAGGCCGGACGAGGCGGCGGTGCGCATCAGCCCGGTGCCGTCGCAATGGACGCAGGGACGGGTCGAGGCCTCGAGCACTCCGGTGCGAAGGCGCTGCCGGCTCATCTCCATCAGCCCGAAGGACGATATCCGGCCGACCTGGATCCGGGCGCGGTCGTTCTTGAGCGCGTCCTTCATCGCCTTCTCGACCTTACGGATGTGCCCGTTCGATTCCATGTCGATGAAGTCGATGACGACGAGGCCCGCCATGTCGCGAAGGCGAAGCTGGCGGGCGATCTCGTGCGCCGCCTCGATGTTGGTCGCGTAGGCGGTCTGCTCGATATTATGCTCGCGGGTCGAACGGCCCGAGTTGATGTCGATCGAGACCAGGGCCTCGGTCGGGTTGATGACCAGATAGCCGCCGGACTTGAGCTGGACGACCGGCTGGTACATCGCCGCGAGCTGATCCTCGGCGCCGTGGCGCTGGAACAGGGGCACGGTGTCGGCATAGGCCTTCACCCGCCTCACGTGGCTCGGCATCAGGAGCTTCATGAACGAGCGCGCGGCCTTATAGCCCTCCTCGCCCTCGACGATCACTTCCTCGATGTCGCGATTGTAGATGTCGCGGATGGCGCGCTTGATCAGGTCGCTGTCGCCGTAGATCAGCGCCGGCGCCTCGCTCGCCAGGGTGCGCTCGCGAATTTCGTCCCACAGTCGGGCGAGATAGTCGAAGTCGCGCTTGATCTCGGTCTTGGTGCGCGACAGGCCCGCCGTCCTGACGATGCAGCTCATGCTGTTCGGCAGGTTGAGGTCCGACATGATCTGCTTGAGGCGCTTGCGGTCGGCGCCGTTGGAGATCTTGCGGCTGATGCCGCCGCCGTGACTCGTGTTGGGCATCAGCACGCAATAGCGGCCGGCGAGGCTTAGATAGGTGGTGAGCGCCGCGCCCTTGTTGCCGCGCTCCTCCTTGACGACCTGGACGAGAAGCACCTGGCGGCGGCGGATGACGTCCTGGATCTTGTAGCGGCGGCGCAAATTCTGGCGCTTGCGGCGAAGCTCGTCGGCGGCATTTTCCTCCGGAGCGCGGCCTCCGCGGCCCTTGCGCGGGCGGCGGCGATCGCCACCTCCTTCGCCTTCCGGGTCGCCTTCGGCTTCGACGATCTCGCCCTCGAGGACTTCGCCCTCGTCATGGTCGCCGGACGCGTAGGCCGCTTCGTCGCGATGGTCCTCGCCATGATCGTCGTCGTCGTGATGCCCGTCGTCGGAGTGAGGCTCGTCGTCGTGATGATCATGATCATGATCATGATGATCGTCATGATCCTCATCGTCGTAATGGGCGTCCTCGGCGGCGCGCAGCCGCTCTTCCTCGGCGGCGTGCTCGGCCTCCTCGCGGAGCAGAGCGTCGCGATCCTCCTTCGGGATCTGGTAATAATCCGGGTGGATCTCGGAAAAAGCCAGGAAGCCGTGGCGGTTGCCGCCGTAATCGACGAACGCCGCCTGAAGCGACGGCTCCACCCTGGTTACCTTGGCGAGGTAGATATTTCCCTTGAGCTGCTTGTGCTCGGCGGATTCGAAATCAAATTCCTCGATCCGATTTCCCTTTACGACGGCCACCCGGGTTTCTTCCTGGTGGCGCGCGTCGACCAGCATGCGCATTGTCATCAAAATCACTCCACACGCGCGGCGCGGCCTCCATCCGAAGGAGGAGGCGGCGGCGCGCGCGCTCGAATAGGGACGAAGGCGCGGCCGATGCGGCGCGCGCCTCCAGTGTCCGGGTTGAAAAAAGAATGTTTGCGTCTGCTGCGATCGGCAGGCCGGCGAAGAGCGCGGGCCGAAGAGCCCCGTCCGCAACGCCCCTCACGTTCGGGAGGCGGAGCCGGTCGGGAAGAACATACCTCATGCAGCGTCAACCTTGGTGGCCGGCGCAGAAAGCGCCGGCGAATATCGGCTCGAAGATGAGAAGACCTTTGGCTGGCTTCAAGACGGGCCGATAAAGGGTGCTAGCACCCCCGGTCCGGAGCGGCAACTGGCATCGGGGGCCGAAACGATGGATTTTGCGGCCCGGAACGCGACACCTTGGGACCCGCGGCGCGCCACCGACCGTTTCGCCATGGAGGAGCTGCGATGAGTATGGCGCAGACGAGCGTGCTTCAGTTCGGACCGGACGCCCGGCGAAGGCGGCAGCGGATCGGCTCAGCCGCCGCCGTGGCGGTGCTTCACGCCTTGCTCGGCTATGCCTTCCTCACCGGCCTCGGCGTGGTTCCCCTTCCCTCGCTCCCCGACGAGCTGAAGCTGTTCGAACCGACCGCCGATCCGCCGCCGCCGCCCGAGGCGAAGGCGGCGAAGCCGCAGGCCGAGAAGGTTCGGCGCAAGCCCAAGCCGCGCGACCCTGAAGGGTCCGCCTCCCCCGCCAACCTTCGCAACACGCCGACCGAGATCGTCGCTCCTCCCCCCGAGATCCGGCTGCCCGTTCCGCCGCCGCTTCCGGCCGCGCCCGTGGCGGGCACCGGAAGCGCGCCGGCCGCCGGGGCGGCGCCGGTTCCCGGGCCCGGGACCGGCGCCGGAGGCGTCGGAATCGGACTTGGAAGCGGGCTAAGCGGAAACGGCTCCGGCGGCGGCGGCGGCGGCGGGCTCGCCCGCCCACCGCGCCTGATCAGTGGTCGGATCGACAATGAAGATTATCCGCGCCGGGTCTTCGAGGCGGGAACGACCTACGTGCGCTTCACCGTGCGACGCGACGGCCGGGTGAGCGGCTGCGCTGTGCGCCGCTCGAGCGGGAACGAGGAACTCGACCGAACTACCTGCCGGCTGATCGAACGGCGGCTGCGCTACCGCCCCGCCCTCGACTCCTTCGGCCGGCCTGTAGCGGCGACGATGGACGGGGAACAAGCGTGGGAGGTACGGCCGGGCCCGCCATCAATGGACATTGATCCGGGCGAGGAAGAGGAGTGAGGCTCCTTCCTTCGAGCCTCTCCCCGTCACCCCGGCGAAGGCCGGGATCTCGCCGGGCGAAGGTCACGGCGCCTCATCCGGCACGAGGCCCCGGCCTTCGCCGGGGCGACGGGTGACGCCGTAGCCGGACTCACGCCGCTCCATGCAGATACGGGGCCGGGTGGGTCGCGACGGCGGCGACGATCAGCTGCCACTCGATCTTGCCCTGCGGGATGGTGTGCTTGTGGTGGCCGCGGTCGGGGAAGATCCCGATCCCCTCGAGCGCGATCTCGGTGCCGCAGCCGGTGCAGCGGTAGATTCCGGCGGCGGGCACGAAGGCGCCCGGCTGCATCGGCAGGTCGAAGGAGGTGCTTTTGCTCGTCGCGAGATAATTTTGGTACTTGTACAGGGCCATCGGCCATCCCCCCGGATGCGATTATCGTGCTGCAGCGCAACAGGTGCCGTTATAGCGCCCCAGGGGTTAACGCCAATCGCTTTCTCCGACTCCGGATCACGGCTCCGCAAACCCATTTTCTCTGGACGCGGGGCCTGCCCCCCCTCACATGGCCGCGATGGGCTTCCTCCTTCCCTTGCTGGCGGCGCTGCTCGGCGCGATACTGCCAGGTCTCGTCGCCCGCGGCTCCGGCGAGGGCGGAGTGACCATCGACCTCGCCAGCGCCCGCGGAGCCGCGCCGGCGAACCTGCCCCGGATCCTTGGCTCGCGCGACCCGGGCCGGCCGCTGGTCGTCATCGATCCCGGGCATGGCGGGCACGATCCCGGGGCGATCTCGCCCTTCGGCGGCCGGCCCGAGAAGGACCTTACACTCGCGGTCGCCGACGCGATCCGCGACGAGCTCGCCGCCTCGGGCAAGGTGCGGGTAGCGATGACGCGCGAGGACGATCGCTTCCTCGTCCTTCGCGACCGCTACGAGATCGCCCGCCGGATGGGGGCGGGACTGTTCATTTCTATCCACGCGGACGCCGCGCCCCAAGGCGACGGAGCGCGCGGCGCCACCGTCTACACTCTCTCCGAAGTCGCGTCCGACAAGGAGGCCGCCCTCCTTGCGCGGCAGCAGAACGCCTCCGACCGCCTCGGCGAGGCGCCGCTGAGCGACGACGCCGGGGTCAACCGGATCCTGATCGACCTCGCGCAGCGCGAAAGCATGGAGATTTCCGCCGAATTCGCGGCGCTACTGCACCGCGACGGCTCGGCCTTCTTCCCCTTCCGGCCGGAATATCACCGCTTCGCCTCGTTGATCGTGCTCAAGGCGCCCGACGTTCCCTCGATCCTGCTCGAGACGGGCTATCTCACCAACCCGGCCGACTTCGCCTACATCGATTCGCCGCAGGGCCGCCGCCAGATCGCGCTCGGCGTCCGAAGCGCCGTCGAGACCCATTTCGCGCGGCGGCAGCTTAGGCTCGCAGCGCGGTGAGCGGATCGACTCCCCTCCCTGGGAGGGAGGGGCGGGGGTGGGTACCGCCGAAGGCGGGCCGCCGCCCTTCAGGCTCGCTTCGCTTGCTACCCCCTCATAACCTCTCCCTTCCAGGGAAGGGGGACGGCGGAGCGACGTCATCTTCGCCGCCGCTTCACCGCCTCGTCATCATCGGCTAGAGCCTGCTTGCAATGACGTCCGAAACCACCCGCCTCACCCTCTACCGCAACGCCGGAAGCCGCTTCGGCGGGATCGTGCGCGGCGCCTGGTCGCGGCGCTGGGTGCGGATTCTCGCCTATCTCGCGGCGATCCCCGTCGTCCTCTACTTCCTGCTCTGGCTGCTCTTCGCCCGCGGCCTTCCGTCGGCGGAATCCCTGCTCACCTACCAGCCGCCGCTCCCCTCGAACGTCCGCGACATCAACGGCGAGCCGGTGCAGAGCTTCGCGCGCGAGCGCCGGGTGGAGCTTCGCTACGACGAATTCCCCCAGCAGATGATCGACGCGATCCTGTCGGCCGAGGACAAGACCTTCTTCAGCCACAGCGGGATCGATTTCCCCGGCCTTGCCGGCGCCGTCTTCGACTATGCCCGCAAGGCCGGAACCGGCACCCGCGCCCGGGGCGGTTCGACCATCACCCAGCAGGTGGCGAAGAACCTTCTACTCGGCGACGAATATTCGGTGACGCGCAAGATCCGCGAGGCTTTCCTCGCCCGGCGGATCGAAAACGTGCTGACCAAGCAGCAGATCCTCGAGCTTTACCTCAACCAGATCTTCCTCGGCCGCAACGCCTATGGAGTCCAAGCCGCGGCGCGGGCTTATTTCGACAAGGACCTGAACCAGCTCACCCTGCCGGAATTCGCCTATCTCGCAATCCTTCCCAAGGGGCCGAGCAATTACGATCCCGACACCCGCGAGGCGCGCGCGCTCGAGCGGCGCAACTGGGTTCTCGGCGAGATGGAGAAGAACGGCTACATCACCGCCGCCCAGCGCGAGGAAGCGCAGGCCGCGCCGCTTGGGGCCGCCTCCGGGCCGAGCAACACCATCCGCAACATCGGCGGCTACTTCATGGAGGAAGTGCGCCGCCAGATCCTCGCCCAATATGGCGAGAAGACGGAAAAGGGGCCGAACGGCGTCTATACCGGCGGCCTTTGGATCCGCGCCTCGATCGACGTCGACAAGCAGAAGGCGGCGGAGAATGCGCTGCGCGACGGGCTGATGCGCTACGAGAGCGCGCGCGGCTGGCGCGATCCGGGCGTCTCCGTCGACGTCTCCGGAAACTGGCAGGCGCAGCTCGCCCGCGCGCCGTTCGGCCCCGGCTATGCCGACTGGCGCGGAGCGGTGATCCTGTCTCGCGAGGGAGCCTCGGCCTCGATCGGCTTCGCCGACGGAAGCACCGGCACGCTTCCCGCTTTCGCCGCCGCCATGCCCAAGCGGGGCACCGCCACCGCCGCCTTCAACTTTCTCCGCCCGGGAATGGTTGTGGCGGTGAAGCGCGACGGAGACCATTGGGCGCTTCGCTCCATCCCCGAGATCCGGGGCGCGATGGTGGTCGAGGAGGTCGCGAGCGGCCGGATCCTCGCCATGCAGGGCGGCTGGGACCTTCGCGGCGACGATTTCAACCGCGCCACCCAGGCGATGCGCCAGCCGGGGTCCACCTTCAAGCCGATCGTCTATTCCGCCGCCCTCGACAACGGCCTCACTCCGGCCTCGATCATCGTCGACGGCCCCTTCTGCGTCTGGCAGGGCGCGGGTCTCGGCAACAAATGCTTCCGCAACTTCTCGGGCGGCAATGCCGGGCCTCAGACGATGCGGTGGGGGGTCGAGCAGTCGCGCAACCTGATGACCGTGCGCACCGCCAACCAGATCGGAATGGACAAGGTCACCCGCCGCGCTCACGATCTCGGAGTCGGCGACTTCCCCAATTATCTCGCCATCGCGCTCGGCGCCGGCGAGACGACGGCGCTCAAGATGACCAACGCCTTCTCGATCCTCGCCAACAACGGAAAGGCGCTTCGGCCGAGCCTGATCGACTATATCCAGGATCGTAACGGCAAGGTCGTCTACCGCGCGGACACAAGGCCCTGCGAGCGCTGCAACGCGCGCGACTGGGACGGCCGGCCGATGCCGCGGCCTCCGCTTCGCACCAAGCAGGTGGTCGATCCGATCACCGCCTACCAGATGGTCCATATCCTGGAAGGAGTCGTCCAGCGCGGCACGGCGGTGACCCTTCGCGACCTCAACCGGCCCTTGTTCGGCAAGACCGGGACGACCTCGGGGCCCACCAACGTGTGGTTCATCGGCGGCTCGCCCGACCTCGTCGCCGGCGTCTATATGGGCTTCGACCATCCCCGGCCGATGGGCGGCTACGCCCAGGGCGGGACGCTAGCGGCGCCGATCTTCAAGGCCTTTGCCCAGACCGCCTTCAAGGATGTGCCGCCCATCCCCTTCCGGGCTCCGCCCGGGGTAAGGATGGTCCGGATCGACCGCCGCTCGGGCAAGAAGGTGTTCGGCGCCTGGCCGCCCGACGATCCCAAGGCCGCGGTGATCTGGGAAGCGTTCAAGCCGGAAAGCGAGCCGCGCCGGACCTTCGGGCGGGACGCGACGGCTCCGGCGGCCCCGCCTCCGCCCGCCAAGGCGGCGCGCAAGGCGGCGCCGCGAAGGGCGGCGGCGGCGCCGAAGCCGCCGGACAGCAGCGACTCCTTGCAAAATCAGGGCGGTATTTACTAGGGCCGCGCCTCATCCGTCGCCCCAGCTTAGGCTGGGGCCCCAGCGGGTGAAGACCGCAACGCCTTTCACCCCCTGGGATGCCAGCCTTCGCTGGCATGACGATCAAATGGAGACCGTTTAAGATGCGCGCAGAAGCGCAAGCCCATGTCGATCGGATCCAGTCGGCGCTCGCGCTCCTTCGGCGCTTCCTGGACTGGGACCGCGCGCTCGCCCGGCTCGACGAGCTCAACGCCCGGGTCGAGGACCAGTCGCTGTGGAACGACCCCAAGGCGGCGCAGGACGTGATGCGCGAGCGCCGCCGGCTCGACGAGGCGATCGGGGCGACCCGGGCCATCGAGCGGGAGCTCGGCGACACGGCCGAGCTGATCGAAATGGCGGAAGCCGAGGGCGACGACGCCCTCGTCGAGGATGGAGTCACCGCGCTGGCCGAACTCGCCGAGCGGGCGGACGAGGACAAGGTCAAAGCCCTCCTCGCCGGCGAGGCCGACGCCAACGACACCTATGTCGAGATCAACTCCGGCGCCGGCGGAACCGAGTCGAACGACTGGGCCGGAATGCTCCAGCGCATGTACACGCGCTGGGCCGAGCGGCACGGGATGAAGGTGGAGCTGGTCGACTTCCACGCCGGGGAGCAGGCCGGGATCAAGTCGGCGACTCTCCTCCTCAAGGGCGAGAACGCCTACGGCTACGCCAAGACCGAAAGCGGCGTCCACCGGCTGGTCCGGATCAGCCCCTACGACAGTTCGGCGCGGCGCCATACCAGCTTCGCAAGCGTCTGGGTCTACCCGCTGATCGACGACAATATCGAGATCGAGATCAACGAGAGCGAGCTTCGCATCGACACCTACCGCGCCTCCGGAGCGGGTGGGCAGCACATCAACACGACCGATTCGGCGGTTCGGATCACCCACCTTCCGACCGGAATCGTCGTCCAGTGCCAGAACCAGCGCTCGCAGCACAAGAACAAGGCCGAGGCGTTCAACCAGCTTCGCGCCAAGCTCTACGAGGCGGAGCTCCAGAAGCGCGAGGCGGAGGCCAACGCCACCGCCGCCGGCAAGACCGACATCGGCTGGGGCCACCAGATCCGCTCCTACGTCCTTCAGCCCTACCAGCTGGTCAAGGACCTGCGGACGGGGGTGACCTCCACCGCCCCTTCGGACGTCCTCGATGGAGACCTCGACCGCTTCATGGCCGCCGCTTTGTCGCAACGGGTGACGGGGGAGAAGGTGGACGTGGAGGACGTAGATTAGAATGCACGTGATTGAATCAGAAGACTCGTTCGTCCCGAGCGAAGTCGAGGGGCGCTGGCAATGACTCCGAGCCGCGCCCCTCGACTTCGCTTGGGACGAACGGGACTGTTGCTAGCACTAGGCCTCATTGGAGTTTCCGGCTGCCACAAGCAGACCGACACTTCCCCCTTCCCCGCCCCACGGCGTCCGGTCTCGCCGATCGTCTCCGCCGCTTATTCGAACGAGGATGCCCGCGACAGCGTCCGCGAGGCGCAGACGGTGATGGAGCTCGCCGCCGTCAAACCGGGAATGTACGTGGCCGATATCGGCGCGGGCGAAGGCTATTACACCGTCCGCCTCGCCCCGCTCGTCGGCCGCAAGGGACGCGTCCTCGCCCAGGACATCGTCCCGCGCACCCGCGACAGCCTCGCCGCGCGGGTGCAGCGCGAGAATCTCGAGAACGTCGCCGTGAAGCTCGGCCAGGCGAACGATCCGCTCCTCCCCGACCGCTCTTTCGACCGCATCTTCATGATCCACATGTATCACGAGATCGAGCGCCCGAGCGAATTCCTCTGGCACCTGCGCGACGATTTGAAGCCACGCGGCCGGATCGTCGTGGTCGACGCGGACCGCCCGACCGACCGGCACGGAACGCCGCCCAAGCTCCTCATCTGCGAATTCGCCTCCTTGGGATTCGAGCTGGCCCGCTTCGAGCGCCTCGCAGAGGAAACCTATTTCGCCGAGTTCGAAGCCACCGGCCCGCGCCCGGAGCCGCGCGACATCCACATCTGCGAGTTGTAGGCGAGGCCGGCCGCCGCCTAAAGCAGCCCCAGCGCCCGGTAGCTTCGGCACTCGCCCGATCCGAACATCAGCTGGTCCATCAGTCGAACGCCCATCGCGGCCGCGGCTTCCGCCAGGCGGCGGGTCGACTCGCGCTCGCTCTCGGTCGGCTCCAGCTCGCCTTCGCAGCGGGCATAGGCGACGACGATCGCATCCGCGCCGAGCCTCAAGGCCGCGCGTAGGATCGCCGCCACCGGCAATCCGCCCTCCTCAGCTTCGTCCGCCGAAGCGGGCGTGACCGCGATCACCCGCTGCGCCCCATCGAGATGGAGCACGGCGACATGATCGCCTTGCCTTCCCTCGATGAAAGGCTGGAGCAAAGCCGCCGCATCCTCGGCCGTCGCGATGAGCATGGCCGCCGCCATGCCATCAAAGCCGACGGAGCGCGGGTGCATCTATATCCGGAATGGATGTCATAACGGAGGAGTTTCCAGGCCGGCCTTGTAAAGCCGCCGCCGGAGCCGCCATAGAGGAGATATGCAAGCCTATCAGCAGCTCCTCGCCCGGATCCTCGAGGAGGGGGTGGAACAGGAGGACCGCACCGGCACCGGGACCCTTTCCGTCTTCGGCCACCAGATGCGCTTCGACCTCGCCGACGGGTTTCCGCTGGTCACCACCAAGAAGCTCCATTTGCGCTCCATCGTCATTGAACTGCTCTGGTTCCTGCGCGGCGACACGAACATCGCCTGGCTGAAGGAGAACCGGGTCAGCATCTGGGACGAATGGGCCGACGAGAAAGGCGATCTCGGCCCGGTCTACGGCAAGCAGTGGCGCGACTGGGAAGGGCCGGACGGCCGCCGCATCGACCAGATCGCCAACCTCATCGCGCTCATCAACCGCGACCCCGCCTCCCGCCGCCAGATCGTCTCGGCCTGGAACCCGGCGGAGCTGGACCGGATGGCGCTGGCGCCGTGCCACTGCCTGTTCCAGACCCAGGTCGCGGCCGGGCGGCTCAACCTCCAGCTCTACCAGAGGAGCGCGGACGTGTTCCTCGGAGTCCCCTTCAACATCGCCAGCTACGCCCTCCTCACCCACATGCTCGCCCAGCAGGCGGGGCTCGAGCCGGGCGTGTTCGTCTGGACCGGCGGCGACTGCCATCTCTATTCCAACCACCTCGACCAGGCGCGGCTGCAGCTGACGCGCGAGCCGCGCGAGCTTCCCAGGCTGACGATCAAGCGCCGTCCCCCGGCGATCGATCAATACGGGTACGACGATTTCGAGATCACCGGCTACGACCCCCACCCGCACATCAAGGCCGAGGTGGCGGTGTAAAATGGGGACAGTTTACATTTTTCGCGCGGTGGCGGACGGGGCGGCGAGGCAAAGTCGGAAAAATGTAAACTGTCCCCATTTTCGCGTGCGGAGCGGTCGGTGAGCCTCGTCACCCTGATCGTCGCCCGGGCCAAGAACGGCGTAATCGGGCGCGACGGCGGGCTTCCCTGGCACCTTCCGGCCGATCTCAAGCGGTTCAAGGCGCTGACGATGGGCGCTCCGATGGCGATGGGCCGAAAGACCTTCGAGAGCCTGCCCGGTCTCCTCCCGGGGCGGCGGCACATCGTCCTTACGCGCGATCCCGATTGGGCCGCCGAGGGCGCGGAGGTCGTTCGCGACCTCGGCGAGGCGCTACGCGCCGCGGGCGAGCCGCGGCTCTCGGTGATCGGCGGGGCCGAGATCTTCCGGCTGTTCCTGCCGGTGGCTGACCGGGTCGAGCTGACCGAGGTTCACGCAAGGCCGGACGGCGACACCCTTATGCCCCCCTTCGATCCGGCGCAGTGGCGCGAGCTAGCCCGTGAGACCCGCGTCGCGGAGGAAGGCCGCCCCGCCTACAGCTTCGTCACGCTGGCGCGGAGGAATGCCTAGCCGCCGCCCGTCACCTTGAACTTGGTTCAGGGACCAGGTCGACGCCCCACGAGCGGTGGAGGCCTGGATGCTGAAACAAGTTCAGCATGACGGTCCTCGCATTGCCCCTCCGCAACGCTCAACCTATACCCCGCCGCCATGGAGCGGCTGGACGGCGGCTCGGCGGTTCCGGCGCATTTGCGGGGCGGGATCGTCGCGCTCGGCAATTTCGACGGGTTTCACAAGGGGCATCAGGCGGTGGTCGGCCGCGCGGTGGCGCGGGCGCGCGCCGAGGGGCGGCCGGCGCTGGTCGCGACCTTCGATCCGCACCCGGTGCGCTACTTCCGCCCCGACGCCCCCTGGTTCCGGCTGACCAGCCTCGACCAGCGCGAGCGGCTGTTCGCCGCCGCCGGAGCCGACGCGATGATCCTCTTCACGTTCGACGGCGCCCTGGCGGCCACGACCGCGGAGGATTTCGTCGCCGAACGGCTCGTCCACCTGTTCGGCGCCGCGGGCGTCGTCACCGGCGAGGACTTCACGTTCGGCAAGGGCCGGGGCGGCAATATCGAGGTGCTGAAGCGGCTCGGCGAGGCGCGGGGCCTCTCGGTCGAAGCGGTGGCGCCGGTGCTCGACGACGGCGAGGCGGTATCGTCGAGCCGGATCCGCGAGGCGCTCCGGGCCGGCGACTGCGAGATCGCCGGCGCGCTTATCACCCGCCCGTTCGCGATCGAGGGCGTCGTCGAGCATGGCGACAAGCGCGGCAGGACGATCGGCTATCCCACCGCCAACCTAGGCCTCGGCCATTATCTTCGCCCGCGCTTCGGCATCTACGCGGTGCGCGGACGCCTGCCGGACGGGCGCGTGCTCGACGGCGCCGCCAATCTCGGCATCCGCCCGACCTTCGAGCCGGCCCGCGAACTGCTCGAACCCTTTTTCTTCGACTTCTCCGGCGATCTCTACGGCCAGACGATCGAGGTCGAGCTCGTCTCCTTCATCCGCGACGAGCGCAGGTTCGACGGAATAGACGCCCTCAAGGTCCAGATGGACCTCGACTGCGCGGAAGCGCGGAGGCGGCTGGCCCGCCCCTGAATCGCCGGGGTGTTCCCTTGGCCTGCCTTCCCCGCTAAGCCCCGCGCAATGTCCCAGCAGCCCGAAGATGCGCGCCCCGATTGGCGCTCCACCGTCTTTCTACCCAAGACGGATTTCCCGATGAAGGCGGGCCTTGCCGCCAAGGAGCCGGCTATCCTCGCCCGCTGGGCCGAGACCGGCCTCTACCGCCAGCTTCGCGAGGCGCGCTCCGGCCGCACCCGCTTCATCCTCCACGACGGCCCGCCCTACGCCAATGGCGAGATTCACATGGGTCATGCGATGAACAAGGTCCTGAAGGACATCATCGTCCGCTCGCAGTCGCTGATGGGCAAGGACGCGCCCTACGTTCCGGGCTGGGACTGCCACGGTCTTCCCATCGAGTGGAAGATCGAGGAGCAGTATCGCAAGAAGAAGCTCGACAAGGACGCCGTCCCGCCGCGCGAATTCCGCGCCGAATGCCGCGCCTATGCGGAAAAATGGGTCGCCATCCAGTCCGAGCAGTTCCAGCGCCTGGGCGTGATGGGCGAGTGGGACGATCCCTATCTCACCATGAAGTTCGAGGCCGAGGCGAAGATCGTCGAGGAGCTTTTGACCTTCGCCCAGGGCGGCCAGCTCTATCGCGGCGCCAAGCCGGTCATGTGGTCCCCCGTGGAGAAGACCGCGCTGGCCGAGGCCGAGGTCGAATATGAGGAGATCACGTCCACCCAGATCGACGTGGCGTTCGAGATCGTCGAGAGCCCGATCCCGGAGCTGGTCGGCGCCCATGCGGTGATCTGGACGACGACGCCCTGGACGATCCCGGTCAACCAGGCGATCGCCTATGGGCCGGACATCGATTACTGGCTCGCCCGCTTCGACCTCGACGGAGGCACCCTCACCGTCCTCGTTGCCCGCGACCTCCTGGAAAGCTTCGGCGGCCGGATCGGGCATCCGGTGGTGGTCAAGATCGGAAGCGACGGGGGCACGGTCACGCCGCTCAAGAGCTTCAAAGGCTCGGAGCTGGCCGGCACTTTCGCCCGCCATCCGATGCATGCGCTCGGCGGCTTCTTCGCCAGGCCCCGCCCCTTCCTTCCCGGCGACTTCGTCACCACGGATGCGGGCACCGGTCTCGTCCACATGGCGCCGGACCATGGCGAGGACGATTTCCTACTGTGCAAGGCGAACGGCATCGATCCGGTCTTCGCGGTCGAGGGCGACGGGCGCTACCGGGCGGACTGGGCCTGGCTCGGAGGCCAGGGCAGCGTCATCAACGCCAAGTTCAACGCTCCGGACGGACCGATCTGCACGGACCTCCGCGAGTCCGGCGCGCTTCTCGCTGCGAGCGCGGACTTCAAGCATTCCTACCCGCACAGCTGGCGCTCCAAGGCCAAGGTCATCTTCCGGGCCACGCCGCAATGGTTCATCCCGATGGACGCTCAAATCTCCTCCCCCCTTGTGGGGGAGGGTAGGGAGGGGGGTGCGACGGCACAGCCGTCGCGCACTCTTTCGGAGCGCACCCCCACCCCTGCCCCTCCCCACAAAGGGGAGGGGGAAAGTCTTCGCGCCACCGCCCTCGCCGCGATCGACGAGACACGCTGGGTGCCCGAGAAGTCGAAGAACCGCATCCGCGCGATGGTCGAGGGCCGGCCGGACTGGGTGATCAGCCGGCAGCGCGCCTGGGGCGTTCCGATCGCGCTCTACGTCCACCGCCAGTCCGGCGAATATCTGCGCGACCCGGTTGTGAATTCGCGGATCATCCGCGCCTTTCACGAAGGCGGTGCGGATGCCTGGTTCGGGGCCGACCACCAGGCCCTGCTCGGCAACGGCTACAGCCTCGAGGAGTACGAGCCGGTCACCGACATCCTCGACGTCTGGTTCGACAGCGGCTGCACCCACGCCTACGTCGTCGAGGCGCGTTACGGCCAGGGCACCCGCGCCGACCTCTATGTCGAAGGCTCCGACCAGCATCGCGGCTGGTTCCAATCCTCGCTCCTGGAGAGCTGCGGAACCCGCGGCCGCGCACCTTACGAGGCGGTGCTGACCCACGGCTTCGCGCTCGACCAGAACATGCGCAAAATGTCGAAGAGCCTCGGCAACACCGTCGATCCGCTCGTCATCATCAAGGAAAGCGGGGCCGACATATTGCGCCTGTGGGCCGCCTCGACCGACTATTTCGAGGACGTGCGGATCGGCAAGGAGGTGCTCGCCACCACCACCGACGCCTACCGCAAGCTGCGCAACACCTTCCGCTACCTGCTCGGCGCACTGGACGGATTCACCGACTCCGAAAAGGTACCTGCGGAGCGGATGCCGGAGCTCGAGCGCTGGGCGCTCCATCGGCTGGCCGAGCTCGACCGCGAGCTTCGCTCGGCCGCGGAAGGGTTCGAGTTCAACCGCTACGTTCGGCTTCTCACCGCCTTTTCGCAGGACGATCTTTCCGCCTTCTTCTTCGATATCCGCAAAGACAGCCTCTATTGCGACGCCCCCTCTTCGGAGAAGCGGCGGGCGTATCGCACCTTGCTCGACGCCGTGTTCCACGCCTTGGTGCGCTGGCTCGCGCCGGTGCTGTGCTTCACCACCGAGGAGGTTTGGCAGACCCGCTTTCCCGAGGCCGGATCCGTCCACCTGCTGGAGTGGCCGGAGATCGATCCGTCCTGGCGCGACGAGGCGCTGGGCGCCAAATGGGCGCTCGTCCGAACCTCGCGCGAGCGGGTGACGGAGGCGATCGAGCCGCTTCGGCGGGAGAAAAGGCTCGGGTCCAGCCTCGAGGCGAAAATCCTCTATCCCTGTTTCGAAGAGGACATGATCGACCTCGACGACGAGGCGCTCGCCGAAATCTACATCGTGTCAGAAGTCATGCCCGGCGATACCGATACGATCGAGGTGGCCCGGACCGAACGCTTGAAATGCGGGCGCTGCTGGCGTCACCTGCCGGAAGTGGAGGAGGAGGGCGCGCTCTGCGCCCGCTGCGAGGGGGTTGTGAATGGCTGAAATGGCTGAAGTGGGAGCGGCGGTTCCGCCGGCGGCTCCCCAGGCAACCGACCGGATGCGACGGAACCGCGCGATCGGCCTGTCGCTGGCGGTGGCCGTGTTCCTCGCCGACCAGCTGGTCAAATGGACGGTGGTCAACATCTTCCAGCTGAAGGCGCGCGGAGCGATCGAGCTGCTTCCGGTCTTCGAATTGCGCTGGGAGCCCAATTACGGCGTGTCGCTCGGCTTCCTTACCGCGGGAAGCGAAAGCGCCCGCTGGGCGCTGGTCGCATTGACCGCCGCCATCTCCGTCTTCGTCGGCGTCTGGCTGTGGCGCGAGCGGCGGAGGGACGACGCGCTGGCGCTCGCCTTGGTTCTCGGCGGCGCGATGGGCAATATCGTCGACCGTCTGCGCCTCGGCTACGTCGTCGACTATGCCCACCTGCATTTCGGCGACGTCAGCCCCTTTTTGGTCTTCAATGTCGGGGACACTGCCATTACCATCGGCGTCCTGCTATTGCTGGTCAGAGCGCTGCTGACGCGCGAGCGGAAGACGCCCCAGGAGGATAAGTGACTATGCGTGAAGTGACCCTCGGCCTCGCGGTTTCGGCCGCCGCCCTCATGCTGGCGGGCTGCCAGTCCGGCGGCGTCGCCGGGCGCGATCGGCCGGACGAGTTCGCAGTCGCGCGCAACGCGCCGCTGGTCATTCCGCCCGATTACTCGCTCGTTCCGCCCAAGGCAGGGCAGCCTTCGAGCGAGGGCGAAGCCCGGTCCGAGGCGCTTCAGGCCCTGTTTGGCGGCCCGGCGCCACGCAGCCAGTCGGAATCCAGCCTGCTGAACAGCGTGGGTAGCGACCGAGCCGTCGTCGGCGCCCGCTCCGTCGTCGGCGATCCGAACACGACCGTGCTCGACAAAGGCCAGACCACTCAGGCGATCGTCGCCGCTCCCGCCGGCCCCGGCCGCGACGCCACGGTTTCGACTCCCCAATAAGGGCCGGTCAGAACCGGAAGCCGAGCGACGCCACCAGGCCGGCGCGCTGGCCGCGGAGCGGCGCCAGGTCGGTGTCGACGTAGCGAAGTCCCGCCTCGACCGGACCGAAAGCGTAGCGTCCGCCGAGCGACCAGTTCCAATAGCGTCCGAAGGCTCCGGCATCCTGCCACCCGGCCTGGGCGGTGAGGGTCAAGGCGGTAGCCGGGATTCCGGCTTCGACCTCGCCGAACAGATAGAGGCTGTCCTCGTCGCCGATGGCGCTCTGCGACGGCGCATATTTGGCGCCGACCGTCGCCTCCACCGGACCCAAGGTGTGCGAGAGGGAGGCATAGGGCTCGACGTAGAAGCTCGCCCCGCGCCCGCCCGGGAAAGCGTAGGACATGATTCCGACGTCGAGCGAGGTGGCGGGTCCGAGCGTGGCGCCGTAGCCGGCGTAAAGGTCGAGCTGCGCGTCGGCGCCGCTCGCCAGCCCCTTGAGGCTGGTCGCCCGCCCGCCCGCGTAAAGGCCGTTCGGCAGCGACGCGGTGAGCTGGCCCTGGAGCGCCGGATCGCCGTCCGAACGGGAGATGCCGCGAAAGCGGTAGTCGGAGAGCAGGGTAACGCCGCCGCTGACGGCGAGGCCGCCGGGCGGCGGCGTCCCCTCCGCCTGCTGAGCCGCGGCGGCGGTCGGGACGAGGAGGAGGAACGGCAGTGCGGCGAGGATCTTCATGCCCGCTCCCCTGCCCCAGCGGCGGCGGCCCGGCAAGCGGGCGGGCGGCGTTAGCCCTTCCTTAGCCGCAAGCCGCTAGCGTCGCCGGTAATGACCGATCAAGCCGCCCATCCCTACGCTCCGGGCCTCGCCGACGCGGGCGCCCAGGTAGCGCGGCTGCGGCAGGTTCTGGCGCTCGTCGTCGAGATCACCGGAACGGCGTGCGGCGGCGAGGATTCCGCGCTCGACGAAGCGGCACGGATCAGCGCCGCCTACGATATCGCTCCGCCCATCGCGCAGCGCCGCTTCGACCGGCTCGCGGAGGAGACGGAGCGCTGGGCCGCCGCCGGCGTGGAAACGCTGATCGTCCTGCGCGAGCGGGAGAAGCCCTACACCGCCGCGGCGGGCCGGCTGGCGGACGCGATCGCGGCGGCGCTCGAGCAGCTCGGGCGCGCCGTTTCGCTTTAGCCTGACGCGGCGGGCGGCGCCGGCCAATCCTTGATGTGGAGGTCGCGCTGCGGGTTGGGGAGGACCACATCGTTCTCCTTGAACAGCGTCCAGACCCGGTTGAGCACCTCGGATCGGACGCTGCCCACGCCGGCTTCGGGATCGGCGATCCAGACCAAGATCTCGTGGTCCACGCTGCTCTCCCCGAAAGCGCGCAGCCAGACGGTCGGCGGCGGGCTCTCCTTGACCCGTTTGGCCCCCGTCGCGGCTTCGATCATCAGCTTCTGGGCGAGCGCGAGGTCGCAATCGTAACCCACGCCGACGGGGATGTGGACGCGCACGTCACGGCTTGAATAGGACCAATTCTCGACTTCCTGGGTCATTAGGTTCTCATTGGGGATGAGATGCTCCTTGCCGTCGCGGGTGACGATCGAGACCGCCCTTACCCCGATCTTGGAAACATGACCGAACGTGTCCCCGACGGTGATCACGTCGCCCGGCTTCACGGAGCGGTCCATCAGCAGGATGATTCCGGCGATGAGGTTGCCGAAGGTCTTCTGCAGACCGAAACCGACCGCCAGCCCGAAGGCGCCGGAGAAGACGGTGAAGGCGGTGAGGTCGATGCCGAGCAGGTCGATACCGACGAAGAAGGCGACGACGACGATCGCGACCCCGGCGAGCTTCTGGGCGAGCAGCTGCTGGGTGGCGTCGAGGCCGCGGGCGCGGGCGATGGAATGGGCGACGACGCGGTTGAGCAGCTTCACCGCCGCATAGAGGCCGATGAGGATCACCGCCGCCTGGACGATCGTGAGCAGCGAGACCCGGACGGTGCCGGCGTTGAAGCCGATCCGGTTGAGCAGATCGGTGATCGGCTTCAGGCTCCCGACCGCTCGGGTCAGCAGGGTGACGAAGGCGAATGCGGCGAGGGTCGCCGCGATCCAGCGCGGCAGCTGCGCGGCGCGGAGCAGGCCGTGGACGAAGAGCGACGCCGGGACGGCGACCCCGATGCCCAGCACGATGAGCCCGAGCGGCCGCCAATCGTCGGCGTTGAGCGCGATGGCGCTAAGGACCAATGCGACGAGGTAGCGGGTGAGGCCGCACATATGGGCGGCGAGCTCCTCGCCGCGCCCGCCGCGGTGGCTGAAGAAGCGCGAGAGCCGGGGCCCGATCAGCCGGGCGAGCAGGTGCGCGACGCCCCAGACGAGCAGCAGGAGAACGAGCGCCGCGCCCGCCGAGACCCAGTCCGCATAGTTCGGCCAGGTGATCCCGAAGCTGTCGAAGATCGTCCTCATCCGCCTTTTCCGTAGCGGGCGAGGCCCCGCTCCAGATCCTCGACGAGGTCGTCGGGATCCTCGAGGCCGATGTGCAGCCGGACGAGCGGGCCCTCGGCCTGCCACTCCGTCACGGTGCGCAGCGGCGCCGGATCGACCGGAACCGCGAGGCTCTCGAACCCGCCCCAGCTATAGCCGATTCCGAACAGCTCCAGCCCGTCGATCAATTGGGTGCGGTCCGCATCGCCGCCGCCGCGCAGGACGAAGGAGAAGAGGCCGGACGAACCCTTGAAGTCGCGCGTCCAGATATCGTGGCCGGGACAATCGGGAAGCGCCGGGTGAAGGACGCGGGCGACCTGCGGCTGAGCCTTGAGCCAGTCGGCGACGGCGAGCGCCCCCTCCTCGTGCTGGCGAAGGCGGACGCCCATCGTCCTAAGGCCCCGCGCGCCCAGCCAGGCGTCGTCGGGACCGACGGCATGGCCGAGATCCCAGCTGGTCCGCTCGAGCTTGTCGTACCAATGGGGGGTGGCCGTCACCGAGCCGAGCATGACATCGGCATGGCCGGCGACATATTTCGTGGCCGCGAGGATCGAGAGATCCACTCCCGCTTCCAGCGCCGGGAAGAAGAGCGGAGTGGCCCAAGTGTTGTCGAGCAGGGTCGCGGCACCCGCCGAGCGCGCGGCGGCGCAGATTGCCGGGACGTCCTGGACTTCCATGGTGTTGGAGCCGGGGCTTTCGAGCAGGACCGCGCGGGTGCGCTCGCCGATCAGAGCGGCGATTCCGCCGCCGATCATCGGATCGTAATAGCGGGTCGACACTCCGTAGCGGCGAAGCAGGCCGTCGCAGAAGCGCCGGGTCGGGCCGTAGACGCTGTCGGCGACCAGCAGCTCGTCGCCGGCCGAGAGCACGGTCAGCAAGGCCGCCGTGACGGCGGCGAGGCCGGACGAGTAAAGCATCGTCCCGCCCGCGCCCGGCTCCAGCTCGGTCAGGGCCTCCGCCAGCGCCCATTGAGTCGGCGTTCCATGGAGGCCGTAATAGGGCCGGCCGAATTCGGGCTTGGCGGCGCGCATCTCGGCGACGCTGTCGAACAGGATGGTGGAGGCGCGGTGGACCGGCGGGTTGACGAGACGGCCGCGCCATTCGGGCCGGCGGCCGCCGTGGATCAGCCGGGTTGCGGGGCGCTTGTCCTTCATTCCGGCCCCTTCGCCTTGGGAAGGGCGGGATCGGCGCCCCATTCGCTCCAGCTTCCGTCATAGAGCGCGACGTCGTCCTTTCCGAGCAGCCGCGCCCCGAAGAGGAGGACGGCGGCGGTGACTCCCGAGCCGCAGGTGGCGACCATCGGCTTGGCGAGGTCGACTCCGGCAGCGTCATACTCCGACCGAAGCAAGTCGCCCCGCTTCCAGCTTCCGTCGGAATTGAACAGCCGCCCCTGCGGCAGGTTGCGGGCGCCCGGAATATGCCCGGAGGCGAGGCCTGGCCGGGGCTCCGCCTCTTCGCCGGTGAAACGCGCGGCGCCGCGCGCGTCGACGATTTCATGGCTGCCCGCGCCGAGGATCGAACGGACCCAGGCCTTGTCCGCGACCGCCTTATTGTCGAGCGAGGGGGTGAAGTGGCCCGGACGAAGGTTCGGCCTGCCGCTTTCCAGCGGCCGCCCCTCCGCCTTCCATTTGCCGAGGCCGCCGTCGAGAAGCGCCACCGAGCGGGCGCCGAAGGTCTTGAGCATCCACCAGCCGCGCGCGGCGCTGTGAAGCGGGCTGTTATCGTAGACGACGATCCGCGTCCCGTCGGTGATCCCGAGCGAGCGCATCCGGCTTGCGAGCTTGGCCTCCGAGGGAAGCATGTGCGGCAACGGCGAGTCGGTGTCGGCGACCTCGTCGAGGTCGAGGAAGGCGGCGCCGGGGATATGCTCCGCCTCATATTCAGAGCGCGGATTGCGACCGTCGGACGGGAGCGTCCAGGTCGAATCCACGATATGAAGATCGGGCGAGCCGAGCTCCGCTTCGAGCCATCCGGTCGTGACGAGCAGGTCCATGCGCGCCCTAACGCCGAAGGACGCCGAGGCGCTCCAGAGTGGCGAGATAGGCCGCCACCTCCTCGACCGGCACCGGCGCGACGGTGGCGGCGAGGGTGTCGCGTATCTCCTGAACGCTTCGGCGCCCGTCGACCAGGTTGAGGGTCTCATAGCCGAAGCTCGGCCCGTCCTCGCTCGCCTCCCGGGCGAGGAGCGCCGGCTTCGGAAGCCCCGCCTGCTTGAGATGATCGTCCAGCCAGGAATAGCCGAAGCCGTCCATAGGCCCCTTCAAGTCGGCATTGCGGCGGTAGACCACAGCCGCTTCGCCGGAGAGGCGGGCAGGCCTGTCCCCCGCTTGGGCGAGGACACTGGTGCTCCCGCGGCGGCCGTCCAGGCCAAAGCGTCTGAAGGATTTCAGCACGGCGGCGTCATGGCCGATCCCGGACATGACGGTCCAGCCGTTCTCCTGCAGGGAGGTCATGACGCGGTACAGGCCGGCGCTCGAACGAATTTGCGCCTCGGCGCCGATGACCTGCCCGAGTGCAGCGCTGTCCGACGGGCCGACATTCGCCAGATACCAGGCCGAAGACGCGGCGATGAAGATCGCCCGCTTCATCTTTGTGGAGTCGAGGTTGGCCGGCACGTCCTTGTCGGTGTGGATGTAGATGTCCGGCCAGTCGGCGATGTAGATGACGGGGACGCGCCAGCTTCCTTCCGCCCAGACCTGGTGGTCAGAGCCTTCGGAGAAGCCGCCTATCCTGGCGTGGAGCGCGTTCTTCGTCCCATCCGGGTCGAGCAGCGGCATGGCGGCTTCGCCGCGCTCGGCATAAAGGCGCGACTGGTCGTCGACCCAGCGGCCGATCGCGAAGCCGACGTCGCTTACGAAGCTTGTAAGGCTCGGCGGGGAGCCTTCGACCTTGAGCGTCCCGTGAGTGATGTCGCTGTTGCCCCCGATCATGTCGAGGTGGATCGTCGCGAGAGTCCGCTTCGGCACCTCGGGCCGCGCGTTGAGCAGAGCGATCGTGCATTCGACCTCGCAGGGCCAGACGAAGCGGATCGTCCGGCGTGGAGGCGGAAGGCGGCCGTCGGCGATCAGCCGGGTGAGCGACCGCGCCACCTCGAGTATCCCGGCGCAGCCGCTGGCATTGTCGTTGGCGCCCGGCGAGGGATGGTCGAGGTGGCAGGAGAGGACGATCTCATGCGCCCGGTCGCTGCCGGGGATGACCGCCGTCGGGATCAGGTAGGCGCCGGGGCTTCGTCCGGCTTCCACCTTGGCGCGCAGGCGAACCGCCTCGCCCTTGGCGAGCCGTGCCTGCCACGCCTGGGCGCGGGCGGGCGAGACCATGAAGGCGAAGGCCGGATCCTCCCAGGTGTCGAGATGGCCCCAGCGGATCAGGCTTCGGTCGTCGCCCCACCAGCCGCTCTTCTGATTCTGGGCCCAGGAGACGATCCCAGCGGCGCCGCGCTCGGTAACCGCGAGGTGGGCGACGGCGCCCGGTTGGGAGGACGTGAGGACGAGCTTGCCGCGAACGTCGCGGCCTTCATAATCCTTGGGCGAAGTGCCGGCGCCGACGTCGACCAGCTCGGCCTCCGCGGCGCCGCTGACGCTGTCCTGGGCAAGGGTGATCGGCTGGTCGGCCCAGGACGCGATCCGCTCCGAATCCTGCCAGCGGCCTCCCGACTGCCTTTGCTCCCAAAGTTCGGCGAAGCGCGCATTCCAGGCCGGGCGGGAGCGCTGGGTGCCGTAGAAGATCTTCCCGTCGGCCGGAAAGGCAAGGATCTCCACCTCCTTGAGGCCGTAATCCTTCAGCCGGTCGCGGATCAGCGTGGCGGCGGCCTCATAGCCCTTCGAGCCGCGCATCCGGTGATCGAGCGAGAGCGCCTCGACGGTGCGTTTGGCGGCGGCGCCGGAGACTTCCGAAGCGATGGCGCGCGCCGCTTCGGGCGTAAGCAGCGGCGGCGTCTCCTGGGCGGTCGCGGCCGATGCGGAAGCGAGGAAGATCAGCGGGAGGATGCGGCGCATCGCGGCAGCTTGTCGCGTACGGCCGCGCCTGTCCATCCCGGGCCACGCAGCCGCAAGCCTAGCGTTCGCCGCGCCACAGCCGCCGCGGGGCCGGGCCCGATCTTTCTCGTGCGCGCAGGGTCGCGGCTCCGTAATAGCGGGCGGCGCAGGCGTTGACCCACCAGGCCGGATCGTCGCTGATCTGTGCATCGAGCAGCGGAGGCGGCGGCGGAGCGAGGGGCGGCAGCAGGAAATCGCGACGCCCCGCCGAGCGTTGGGCGAGGATCGAGGCGTGGCGGGCGGCATTCTGGCTTCGCCACTCGCCGAGCGCTCGAGGCAAACTTCGGACGGCGGCGCGGCTGTTCGGTGCGGCGGCGAGGTTAAGGCACAAGGCGGCGGCGGCCGCGACGGTGAACAGACCGCGATACCCCGACGAAAGCGGTGCGAGGCGCGCCGCGGCGGCGGCGAGGGTCGCCACCCAGCCGAGCAGGAGCAGAGCGAAGAGGAAGGCCTGGACCCGATCCGGCGGCGCTAAACCGACCGCGTAGGCGGTCATGAAGTGGCCCCCGAGCAGGATCGCCACGGTGGCGACGGGCAGAAGCAGGAGCCATGGCAGCCGGGCCCGGGTCCAATCCGGCCGCCGCTCCCGGAACCCCGGCAAGGCGAGAAGGAACAGACCGAGCGCGAGCAGGCGAAGGTCGAGCAACGCCCGAAGCGGGGTCTGGGAAGGCTCGAGAGTGAGCGCGAGAGCGGTTCGAAACTGGCCGCCGAACGCCATCTGGTGGGCCCGAACCGCGTTCCCGGGCGCCGCGAGATTGACGAGGAGCCCGGCGGCGACCGCCGCCAGGATCAGGCCGGATCGGCCGGCGAGCCGCCTGTCTCCGGTTTGCAAGGCGTATAGCGCGCGCGCCAAAGCGGCGGCCGCGACTATTCCGCCGGCGAGCTCGTGGACTCCCGTCGCAAGGACGCCGACCGCGGCGGCGGCGGCCGCCCTCCCCGCCCCGCCCGGGACGAGCAACAGCCGGAGGGCGACCGTCATCAGCAGGAAGGCGAGGCCGTAATCGACCGCGCCGCTATACCAATAAAGGACCTCTCCGACGGGCGCGGAGGCCCAGAACACCGCGAAGAGCAGGAGGCCGAGCGCCAGGCTGTCGCGGCGGCGCGCGCCGCGGCCGAGGACCAGCCCGGCGGCAAGCGAGAAGGCGGCGACCCAGGCGGCGGCGCAAAGGACGAGGACGAAGGTGAAGCCCGGCCCCTCCAAGTCGAGCCCGCGTGTGACGAAGGCGTGAACGCCCGTCGCCGCCCAGCGGCCGGTCCACGCCACATACATGACGAGCACCTGCCACAGGCGCCCGCCGACGCGCGGATCGGGCGCCGAGCGGCAATAATCGTCGAGCGCCGGCCAGGCGAGGAACAGATAGAGGCAGGCGAGGCCGAGCACGACCGCCACGCCGAGAGCGACGATGGCTTTCGCGGCGCTATCGGCCCAGGCCGGTTCGGCCGCATCGGGCGGAGAAGGCTGCATCCCCGCTCCTGTGCGTCGAGCGAACCGGCCTGTCGAGCCCTACCAGATCCGGACTCGATCCTCCGGCTTCAGGTAGAGCTTGTCGCCGGGCCGAACGCCGAAGGCCGAGTACCATTGATCGATGTTGCGAAGCGTTCCGTCCACCCTCCAGCGGCCGGGCGAATGGACGTCGGAGACCAGGATCAGCTTGGCGATGTCGTCGCGAAACTTGCCTCGCCAGCCCTGCGCCCAGGCGAGGAAGAAGCGCTGGTCGCCGGTGAGGCCGTCGAGAACCGGCGCCGGGCGGCCGCAAAGCGAGGCGTGATAGGCGTCGAGCGCGAGGAGGATCCCGCCCTGGTCGCCGATATTCTCGCCCAGCGTCAGCTTGCCGTTCACCTTCATCCCCGGAGCGCCCTCATAGGCGTCGTATTGGGCGGCGAGCTTGCCCGCCTGGCTGGTGAAGCGGGCGGAATCGGCGGGCTGCCACCAGTCGCGAAGGGTGCCGGACTGGTCGAACTGCCGGCCCTGATCGTCGAAGCCGTGGCTGATCTCGTGGCCGATGACGGCGCCGATCGCGCCGTAATTGACCGCGGGATCGGCCTTGGGGTCGAACATCGGCGCCTGGAGCATGGCGGCGGGAAAGACGATCTCGTTGCCGAGCGGGTTGTTGTAGGCGTTGACCGTCTGCGGGCTGAGCGCCCACTCGTCGCGGTCGACCGGCTTGCCGAGCCGGTTCATGTCGAAGCGAAACTCGAAGGCCTTGGCCCGCTCGACATTGCCGTAGAGGTCGGCGGGATCGACGGCGAGGGCGGAATAATCGCGCCACTTGTTCGGATAGCCGACCTTGACCCGCTGGAGCGACTGCTTGGCGAGCGCGGCGGCGCGGGTCTCGGGCGTCATCCAGGACGCGTTGCGGATCCGCTCGCGCATCGCCGACTGGAGATTGGCGACCAGCGCCTCCATCATCTTCTTCGAGGAGGCGGGGAAGTAGCGGGCGACATATTCCTGGCCGAGCGCCTCGCCTAGGGTGGAGTCGACGAAGGCGATGCCCCGCTCCCAGCGGGCAAGGTTGCGCGGCTGTCCGCTCAAGGCCTGGATGAGCTCGAACTGGCTGTCGACGAATCGCTTGGAGAGAAAGGGCGAGGCGGAGTTGGCGAGGTGATAGGCTTCCCACGCCTTCAAGGTGTCGAGCGGAGTCTCGGCGAAGAGCTTGGCGACCTTGGGGACGGCGGTGTCCTGGCCGACGATGATCCGCTCGAAGGCGGGGGCGCCGGCGGCGGCGAACATCGTCCTGAAGTCGAACCCCGGGGCCATCGCCTGGAGCTCGGCGACCGACATCGGGTGATAGGCCTTGTTCGGATCGCGCCGCTCGGTCCGGGTCCACATCGCGCCGGCGATCTTGGTCTCGAAGTCGAGGACCGCGTCGGCGGAGGCTTCGGGATCGGTCCAGCCGATCGCTTTGAGGGTGCGGCCGACATAGGCGCGGTAGGCGGCCTTCTTCGCCTTGAACGGCTCGGCGAGGTAGAAGTCGCGGTCCGGAAGGCTAAGGCCGGAGATTCCCAGCGTGGGCGTGTAGACCTTGGCGCCCTTGAGGTCGGGGATCGCGCCGAGGCTGAAGATCGTGCTTCCGAAGCCGAGATGCCCCTCCCCCATCAGCCGGGCCATGTCGGCCTTGGTCGAAACGGCGCGGACCCGGTCGAGATCGGCCTTGAGCGGTGCGGCGTCGAGCCGCTCGATCCGGGCCTCGTCCATGAAGCTGGCGTAGAGGCCGCCGACCTTCCGCCCGGTGGCGCCGCGGGGATGGCGGACGCTTTCCTCGACGATGGCGCGAAGCTGCGCCTGGGTGCGGTCCTGGAGGTCCATGCCGACTCCGGCGGCCGGGCGATCGGCGCGGATCGCGGCGGTCTTGAGCCAGGCGCCGTTGGCATAGTCGAAGAAGCTGTCGCCCGGCTTCACCGACGGATCGCGGGTGGTGAGGTCGATCCCCCAGCGGCCGTAGCCGGGAGCGGCGGCGGGGGGCCCGGGGGGCGGAGCGGCGGCGGCGACGGAGGCCGCGACGGCGAGGGCTGCAGCGGAGGCGGCGAGCTTGTAGGCGGTCTTCACTTCGGGTCTCCTTCGGGTAGAGCTTCGCCGTGGCCCGGCGGCGGACGGCCGGCGGACGGGCGGGATTCAAGGGCGGACGAAAGGGTCTAGTCGGGCGCCTGGCTGCGCCGGTCGAGGATCGAGAAGGTGAGCAGAGCGACCCCGATCCCCGCCGAGACGACGATGTGGAGGGCCTCGCGCGCGGTCACCGGATCGAGCATGTCGACGGCGTAGAGTGCGATGGCGCTGACCATGGCCGCCCAGAATCCCCAGGCATAAGCTCGCGCCCGGTGGCTTCGGGTCAGCTCGTCCTCGAGCAGCGGGCGGACCTTGCGGCCGAGCACCAGCCCTCCCCCGGTTGCGAGAAGGACCAGAAGGACGATCGACCAGACGAGCCAGGCGGAGACCCGGAAATGGTCCACCGCGCGGACCCGGCTCTCGGCCTGGCCGGTGACGAACAACACCTGCCAGCTAAGGAAGAATATGGCCTGCACCGCCATCACCCGGGCGCGGCGGCGGGCGAGCTTCTCGGCCTTGGCGACGTCTGTGGCATCCATCGTCCGGACCTTCCTAGAAGAGGCCGCTCGGAAGGAGCGGCTCGAGGGTGACGGCGGCGGCGGCGCCGACCGCGTCGATGGCGATCGCGGGCCCGGTGCGCGGCGTGGGCAGACGAAGACGGGCCGAAAGGTGGACGGTGAAGGCGGGCCCGGCGACCAGAGCGATCGTCGCGGCGGCGGCGAGCGTCTTCAGAAGGCCGCTTTGCCCTCCCCGCCTCGCGCCGCGGCCGCGCGGCCCGGCCTCAAGCCTCGCCATTTCCGCCCCCGGTGCCGTCATCGAAAATCTCCTCGATGGGTTTGCCGAAGAGCCGGGCGAGCTTGAACGCCAGCGGAAGCGAGGGATCGTATTTGCCGGTCTCGATCGCGTTCACCGCCTGGCGCGACACACCGAGCCGGCCGCCAAGCTCCGCCTGGCTCCAGTCGCGTTCGGCGCGCAGCACTTTCAGCCGGTTCTTCACGCTGTCCTTGAACCCCAAGGCCCCCATGGCCGCCTGCCCCTTCGAACCCTAGCGCCTGTCCGCGAGGGATGCACGAGGTCTAGGCCGCGAGTCGCGACGTGTCAAGCAACCATTACATATGGTCAAGGAATGATGTCTTTATGCCAGCTACGCTGGCGCGAAGTCACCGTCCCCTGTCTCGGATGAAGGCCCGGATGTCGCGGCTGAGCTTGGCCCGGCTGTCGTCGTGGACGTACATCATGTGCCCCGCCTCATAGTAATTGAAGTGGATCCGGTCGGTGGGAAAGCCCGTTCGGCTCATGGCATATTCGGCGCCGAACAAAGGCGTCGCGAAATCGTAATAGCCGGCGCCGACGAACACCCGAAGGCCGGCATTCTCGCGCATCGCCTTGCTTAGATAGGGCGCGACGCTCTTGTAATATTTGGCCTCGCCGCCCTGGTCCGAAAGGTCCCAGTCCCAGTTCCCGACCGGGCCGATCGTCACGTAGGAGCGGTCGGAGCGGAAGCCCAGACCGTCGCGCACCCAGGCGTTGATCGCGGCCGTGTAGCCGCCGTCTATGCCGTAGAAGCTGGGATCGTTGTCGGGGGTCTCTCCCGCCGAATCGTAATCCTTGCCGGTGTAGCGCGCGTCGAGCCGGCCGAGGGAGAGGCCGCGGTCGCGAAGCAGCTCCTTGTAGAAGCGCTGGTCGCTGACCCGAAGGTCGGCGCGCTCGAGATAATCCTCGGAGAGGCCGGTGAAGCGGGCGAGGCGGCGGCGGATCGAGGCGCGCTCCTCGCCCCGGAGCCGCTGGCCCTTGAGCAAGGCGGAGGCATAATCGCCTTCCGCGAAGACCCGCGCCTCCTGAACGAAGTCGGCGACGTTGGCCGGCGGGTTGGGGACCTTGTGGTGGTACCAGGCGGCGCCCGCCATGGACGGAAGGAAGAGGACGTAGGGCATCTCGTTGCCGGGCACGTTCGCCTGGGCTCCGAAATCGAGGATGGTCGAGATGAGGATGATCCCGTCCAGCGAGACGTCGTTATACGCGCCTTCGAGCTGGTTGGCGACGGCGACGGAGCGGGTGGTGCCGTAGCTTTCGCCGCCGAGGAACTTGGGCGAGTTCCAGCGGCCGTTGTCGTTCAGCCAGCGGCGGATGAACTCGGCGACCGACTTGGCGTCCTGGGTGACGCCCCAATATTCCTTACCCTCGGTCTTGCCGAGCGTGTGGCTGAAGCCGGTGCCGACCGGATCGATGAAGACGATGTCGGTGACGTCGAGGAGCGAATCGGGATTGTCGAGGATTGGATAAGGCGGCGGTCCGTCGTCGCGCGCGTCCGAGGGGATTGCGACCCGCTTCGGCCCGAACGCTCCCATTTGAAGCCACACCGAGCCCGAGCCCGGGCCGCCGTTGAACAGGAAGGTGATCGGGCGCGAGGGATCGCGCGGCTCCTTGATGTAGGAAACGGAGAAGAGGCTCGCCTTGGGTGTCCCGTCCTCGTCGCGAAGATAGGTTTCCGACGCGGTCGCCGTATAGGCGACGCGCTGGCCTCCGAAGACGCCGGTATGGCGGGTGACCGAGACGGTGGGCGGCGGAACGGGCTTGTCGTCCTTCGCCACGGCCTTGTCGGCGGGCGCCGCGGCGGGAGGGGCGGCGAGCGCCGCTGGAGCGAGGGCGGAGGCGGCGAAAGCGGCGGCGGCGGCGGCGAGCAGGAGCGTTCTCATGGGCGCCGCTATGGCATGTCGCCGGATGGGGGAAAAGCGGTCCCTGGGCGTTCGGAAGGTTCGAAGGTTCGGCTGCTGAGCGGCGGCGATCCGCTTCCGCCAAGGCCTCCGTAGAAGCCGAACAGCGCGTCGCGGCGCTCGCAGGCCAATGCGATCTCCTCCTCCCGATCCTCCGCCTCCAGGGCTTCCGCGACCTCGGCTTCGTGGCGATCCAGAGCTCGGCGATAGCCTGGCTCCCCCCATCGGCCCTGCTCGAACCCGTCGAAGCCTTGCGGAGGCGGCAAGGATGTCCACCATTCGCCGTTCTCGTCCCAGATGTCGTTCGAACCGATCGGCTCGAACAGGTCGGCCGGCCCGGGCTCCGGCGAGAGCGCCTCGACCTCCTCGAAGGGCCGTCCCTCCGCCAGGGCCTCCATGGCGACATTCCAGTTCGCAGCGACCCGCATCGCATCCTCGGCGGGCTGAAGATGCGGCTCCGCCTTGCCGAGGAGGTGGATGAGGAGGCGGTTGTCGTAGACGCGGTCCTCGCCGACCATCTCACCGCGCCAATAGTGGCGACGAGGCGTGCCCTCGATCGCCCGCTCCCACGCGACCGACAGAAGGCGCCTGGCGCCGAACCGGTGCGCCGCCTCGCAGGCCAGGTCGAACGCGCGCGCGTCCGGCCGGCGACGCAGCCGATTGACGCTCTGCTCCGTCATTCCGACTCGGGCGGCCGCGACCCGGACGACGCCGGTGTCGGCGAGGGCCTCGACGAATTCCCGCTGCTTTTCCGGAGTCCAGCCGTCGCGGCGGGCGCGGGTCGGGACCGGATCGAAATCGAGCACGTCCCCCGCCGGCTCCTCGGAGCACTCCGCGGCGGCGTCGGCAACCGGGCTGGGCGAAGGAAGCGCGGCGGGCGGCTTCCGGTCCGCGGACCGGGACGCGGGCGCGATGGGCGAAGAGTCACTGTCCATCGCCGAATAGGAACATAAGAACAACAAAAAGGAAAGTTCCTTTTTGCTCCGGATCGGAGAGAAGGTGCTCGGCGCATGCGGAGGGTTGGACGGCCCCCCGGCGACCGATTAGAGGCTTCGGCCATGGACCTGACCCATCTCGGGCGCTCCGCCGCCCTCCCCGCTTCCCCCGAGGAAGCGAAGCTCGATTACGTGCCGAACCCGAGGCCGGGTCGGCCTTATCTGGTGCGCTTCACGGCTCCGGAATTCACTTCACTCTGCCCCGTCACCGGGCAGCCGGACTTCGCGCACATCGTCATCGATTATGCGCCGGGCGGGACGATCGTGGAGTCGAAGTCGCTGAAGCTGTTCCTCGGCGCCTTCCGCAACCATTGCGGATTCCACGAGGACGTGACGGTGGGGATAGGCGAGCGTCTCGCCGCCGAGATGGCGCCGGTGTGGCTGCGCGTCGGCGGCTATTGGTATCCGCGCGGCGGGATTCCGATCGACGTCTTTTGGCAGACCGGCGAGGCGCCGGCGGGGCTTTGGGTGCCGGACCAGGGGGTTCCGTCCTACCGGGGGCGGGGGTGATGCTCTCGCGAACCACCGGGGTCTCGGCTTCGCTCGACAGGGTGTCTCGACTTCGCTCGACACGAACGGAGGATGGTATTTCCGCTTCATCCGTTCGTCCCGAGCGAAGTCGACGGGCCTCGTCGAGCGAAGCCGAGACTTTTTCCACCGGCAGATATCGTCGATGAAAGTCGCGATCCTCGGGGCCGGGTCGGTCGGCTGCTTCGTCGGCGGGGCGTGGGCCGCGGCGGGACTGCCGGTGGCGTTCGTCGGGCGGGAGAAGATCGGCGCGGCGATTGCCGAGAACGGCCTGACTCTGACCGATTCGTCGGGCTGGCGGGTTCGGCTCGCCCCGGAAGAGGTGGCCTTCTCCACCAAGCCGGCGGCGATCGCCGGGGCGGACGTCATCGCGCTGTGCGTCAAGAGCCATGCCACCGCCGAAGCGGCGAAGGAGATCGGGCGGCACGCGCGCAAGGGCGCGCTGGTGCTGAGCTTCCAGAACGGGGTGAGCAACGCCGAGACGCTGCGCACTCTGCTCAAGGGCCGGTTCGAGGTCGTCCAGGGGATGGTGCCGTTCAACATCGCCTATCTCGGCGCCGGACGATTCCACAAGGGCGTGGCCGGCGAGCTGGTCGCGCAGGACATGCCGGCGATGCGGGAGCTTGCGCGAAGCGTCGGCGAGGGGCCCGCCTCGCTCGCGCTGGCGCAGGACATGCCTTCGGTCGCGTGGGGCAAGCTGCTCATCAACCTCAACAATGCGGTCAATGCCTTGTCGGGACGGACGCTTCTCGATCAGCTTCGCGAGCGCGACTATCGCCGGGTCGTCGCCGCCTCGATCGTCGAGGCGCTAGGCGTGCTCGAGGCGGCGGGGATCGAGCCCGCCAAGATCGGTCCGGTTCCGCCCAGGCTCCTCCCGCACGTCATCGGATCGCCCAATCTCGTCTTCAATATTCTGTTCCTCAAGATCCAGAAGATCGACCCGAAGGCGCGCTCGTCGATGTTCGACGACCTCGCCGCGGGGCGGGAGACCGAAGTCGACTATCTGAACGGAGAGGTGGTGCGGCTTGGGCAGAAGGTGGGGCGGCCGACCCCGGTGAACGAGAAGATCGTCTCCCTCGTCAAGCAGCGCGAGGCGGGGGTCGAGCATCTCTGGACCCCCGAGCAATTGCGCGGGCATGTGCTCGAAGGCGCCAAGGTCGCGGTGGGGTTCGGATATTGAATTAAGGCGCGCGCCGGAATTAACGTGCCGCCTTACCCTCCAGCCGTCACCCTGAACTTGTTTCAGGGTCCAGTTCTCCGCCCGCCCTGCCGCCTCCACCCTGGATGCTGAAACAAGTTCAGCATGACGGGAGTGGGGGTCGAGGGCCGCGCCCTTGTCTCCCCCGGCCTTCTCGCCGCGCCACCGGAAGGGTTCGATTTGACAGGATTATGACGGCGGCGCAGGGGGTTCGGGCCCTTTCCTGCCGGAGTATCCGAATGGCCCTTCGAACCGCGTCGTCGCTCCTCGCCCTCGCCGCCGGGCTCGCCCTCGCCGGCTGCGCCACCACCCGCTCCGCTCCGCCGTCCATGACCGCGCCAAGCCCCGCCGGAGCGGCTCGCGAGATTCCGACGCAGCTGCCACGAAGCGTCCGCCCGCTCCAATATGCCCTCTCCGTGACGCCCGACGCGAAGAACCTTCGCTTCGGCGGCTCGGCCCTGATCGACGTCGAGGTCAAGGAGGCGGTCCGCGAGATCGTGTTGAACGCGGTCGACATGACCTTTTCGAAAGTGACCCTGGCGCCGATCGCCGGCGGAGCGTCCGTCGCGGCGAGCGGCATCGAGAGCAATGAGGACCAGCAGACGGCGACCTTCCGCTTCCCGTCCGCGATCCGGCCGGGCCGCTACCGGCTCGCCATCGATTATGCCGGCAAGATCTACACCCAGGCGGCGGGCTTCTTCGCCCTGGACTATGATTCGCCGCAGGGCTCCAAACGGGCCTTGTTCACCCAGTTCGAGGCGCCGGACGCGCGCCGCTTCTTCCCGAGCTGGGACGAGCCGCAGTTCCGCACCCCCTACAACCTCACCGTCACCGTGCCCGCCGACCAGGACGTGATCGCCAACATGCCGCAGGCCGGGGTGCAGCAGCGCGGCGGCGGGATGAAGACGGTCAGCTTCCAGGCGACTCCGCCGATGTCGAGCTACCTCGTCTTCCTGGGCGTGGGCGACTTCGACCGGATCACGACCACCGCCGCCGGGACCGAGATCGGCGTCGTCTCCAAGGCCGGGAGCGGCGAGAACGGCCGCTGGGCCCTCGAGAGCGCGGCCAGGATCCTGCCTTACTACAACGCCTATTTCGGAACCCCCTACCCGCTCCCCAAGCTCGACAATATCGCCGGGCCGGGCTCCAGCCAGTTCTTCGGGGCGATGGAGAATTGGGGCGCGATCTTCACGTTCGAGAGCGTTCTCCTCGTCGACCCGGCGATCACCACGGCGCGGGCGCGCCAGAGCATCTTCACCGTGGCCGCGCATGAGATGGCGCACCAGTGGTTCGGCGACCTCGTCACCATGGCCTGGTGGGACGACCTCTGGCTGAACGAAGGCTTCGCCTCGTGGATGGAATCGAAAGCGACGGCGGCGCTCCATCCCGAATGGGAGAGCGCGCTCGACGTCGTCGCCGGGCGCGAGACGGCGATCGGCCTCGATTCGGTCGCCACCACCCACCCGATCGTCCAGCACCTCACAACCGTCGAGCAGATCAGCCAGGCGTTCGATTCGATCACCTACCAGAAAGGCGAGGCGGTGATCGGGATGCTCGAGGATTATGTCGGGAGCGACGCCTGGCGCCGGGGCGTGCAGGCCTATGTCCGCCAGCACAAGCTGTCCAACACCCAGACCGACGATCTGTGGCGCGCGGTCGAGGGGGCGGCCGGAAAGCCCGTCACCGCCATCGCCCACGACTTCACGCTCCAGCCCGGAGTGCCGCTGATACGGGTCGAGGACGCCGCCTGCCGGGGCGGCAAGACGGTCGCGACGCTTCGCCAGGCGGAGTTCAGCCGCGACCGGCTGGACAAAGCGCCGCTGGCATGGCGGGTGCCGGTGATCGCCTCGACTCTCGGCGGAGGCGAGGGGCGCACCTTGGTCGAGGGCGGCTCCGGAACGGTGACTGCGGCGGGCTGCGGGCCGCTGCTCGTCAATAGCGGCCAGACCGGCTATTATCGCACGCTCTATTCCCCGGCTTTGCTCGCGAAGCTGACCGCGAGCTACGCGCGGCTGAAGCCGATCGACCAGATCGGGCTTCTCTCCGACCAATGGGGCCTCGGCCTCGCCGGCTACCAGCCCGCCTCGCAGGCGCTCGACCTGCTCGACGCGGCGCCCGCCGACGGCAAGGCGGCGCTGTACAGCCGAATGGCGTCGATCCTCACCTCGGTCTACGACCTCTACGACGGCGATCCGCGCCACCAGGCCATGGTCGCCCGCTATGCCGGAGCCAAGCTGGCGCCGGTGCTGGCGCGGATCGGCTGGGCGCCGCGGCCCGGGGAGGCGGCAACCGTGCCGGTGCTGCGCGCCGACCTGATCGCCCGGCTCGGCGGGATGGGCGAGGCGAGCGTCGTCGCCGAGGCCAATCGGCTCTACGCGGCGGGCGATCCGCTCGCCACGGCCGGGCCGCTGCGCTCGACCATCCTCTCGGCCGTCGCCCGGAACATCGATTCGGCCGGCTGGGAACGGCTTCGCACGCAGGCCCGGGCGGAGACCAATCCGCTCGTCAAGGCGCAGCTCTACCGGCAGCTCGGCGCCGCGCGCGATCCGGCGCTGGCCCAGCGCGCACTCGACCTCGCGCTGACCGACGAGCCGGGGGCGACGACCAGTTCGGCGCTGATCGCGGCCGTCGCGGACGAGCATCCCGATCTCGCCGTCGACTTCGCGATCCGCAATCGCGACAAGGTCGAGCCGCTGGTCGACAGCTCCTCGCGCTCGCGCTTCGTGCCGCGACTGGCGAACGGTTCGGCCGACCCCGCGATGGTGGCGAAGCTCGAGGATTACGCCACCCGCTACATGACTCCGCAGTCGCGCCGGCCGGCGGACCAGTCGATCGCGGCGATCCGAGACCGGGTGCGGGTGCGGACCGAGCGGCTTCCGGACATCACGAGGTGGCTGGAGACGAACGCGCGGTGACATCAAATCCTCCCCCTGAAAGGGGAGGGGGACCGGCGTAGCCGGTGGAGGGGTATCGGAGTCTCCGGGTGAGGCTGACACCCCTCCGTCAGGCCTTCGACCTGCCACCTCCCCTCGACGGGGAGGATTGAAGTTAGGCCGCGAGCTTCGCCGAGCGGCGGTAGAGCCACCAGGCGATGAGGGCGAAGAGGAGGGCGCCTCCCCAGACCGCGATGGGGCGGAAGCCGTCGCCGACGATGGCGAGCGGGCTTGCATTGCCGCTGGCCACGACGATCCCGGCGAGGAGGACTCCGAACAGGCTCTCGCCGACGATGAGGCCGGTGGCGGCGAGCACTCCGGTGCGGCGGAAGCGCTCCGGATCGGCGGCGCGGTCGGCGCCCTTGTCGTAGATCCAGCCGGCGATCGCCCCGACGACGACCATCAGGGTCGCGGACATCGGCAGGTAGATGGCGATCCCGACGGCGAGCGGCGGAAGGCGAAGGAGCTTCGCCTTGCCGAGGCCGGCGTCGAGCAGGATGAGGACTATGCCGAGCACCACGCCCCAGCCGATCATCGTCCAGTCCATGTCGCCGCCGAGCACGCCCTGGGCGAGGGTGGAGATCAGGGCCGCCTGCGGGGCGGGAAGCGCCTCGGGACCGGCACCGGCGACTCCGGCGAAGCCGTAGCCGCGGTTGAGCAGATCGAGCACGGGCGGGATCACCGCCGCGCCGAAGCCGACTCCGAACAGCAGGGCGACCTGCTGGCGCCACGGCGTCGCGCCGACCAGCTGGCCGGTCTTCAGATCCTGGAGATTGTCGTTGGAGATGGTCGCCACGCCGAAGACGATGCCGGTGACGATGAGGGCATAGGCGACCAGCGGCTTCGAATCGCCGCCGCTCCCGAGCAGGGCGACGAGAAGCAGCGATGAGCCCAGGATCGAAAGGATCCCGATCCCCGAGACGGGGCTGTTCGAGGCGCCGATCAGGCCCGCCATGTAGCCGGTGACGGCGGCGATGAAAGCGCCTGCGACGAGGATGAAGACGAGGCTTCCGGCGATGACCAAGACCGTGCTCGAGCCGCCCGCCCCGCCGAGCTCGTTCGCCAGCAGCCAGCCGATCGGGACGAGCGAAGCGAGGATGCCGAGGCCGACGAGGCCGATCGGAATGTCGCGCTCGTGCAAGGGGAGCGCCCCGCCCTCGCCTGCCCGGCGGGTGCGCGAGGCGGCCATGGCGGAGGCGAGGCCGCGAAGGATCGGGCCTATGACGATGAGCAGGGTCCAGACCGCGGCGATCCCGATCACTCCGGCGCCGAGGAAGCGGACTTGGTGGACCCAGATGTCGCCGGCCCAATCCTCCAGGCCCACGCCGGCGGCGGCGGGCGCCATCGCGCTCAGCACCGGAACGGCGATGCCCCAGGCGATGAAGGTGCCGAGCGCCATCGCCATCCCGACCGAGATTCCGACGAGATGGCCGACTCCGAGGAGGGCGAACTGGAAGCCGGGATTGATCCCGCTCACTCCCGATCCGATGCGGAAGAAGCCGCTCGCCTCCGACGCGGCGAGCTTCATCGCGGTGAGCAGGGCGAAAGCCGCCGAGACGACCGACCCGGTGACGATCGCGACGAGGCCCTTGTCCTTCTCGGCGTCCGCATCGCGCGCGGCCTCGCCGACCCTAAGGACCTCGGCGGCGGCGACTCCTTCGGGATAGGGAAGCGGCGAATCGGTGACGAGGGCGCGCCTCAGCGGCACCGAGAAGAGCACTCCGAGAATCCCGCCCAGGCCGGTGATCAGCGCCGTCGTCCAATAAGGGAAGCCGTGCCACCAGCCGATCATGACGAGGCCGGGAAGGACGAAGCAGATCGCCGCCAGGGTGCCCGCCGCGGAAGCGACCGTCTGGACGATGTTGTTCTCGAGGATCGAGGAGGAGGCGAACCAGCGAAGCACCGCCATCGAGATTACCGCGGCGGGGATCGAGGTGGCGAAGGTGAGCCCGACCTTGAGGCCGAGATAGACGTTGGCGGCGGTGAAGACGAGCGTGATGAGGCCGCCGAGCAGGACGGCGCGGACCGTCAGCTCGGGGGTCGAACCTTCACGCGCCATTGGTCAGCCTCCTTACGCCACTCAAGGGCCTTTTCGGGGACCGGCACCGAAACGGCAAGGTGGTTGTGAGGAAGCAAACCCCCTCTCCCCGCCGGGACGAGGGTCGGGGCGAGGGGGGTTCTGAATTCGAGCTAAGCTCGCGGGCGCCGAACCCCCTCACCCTACCCTCTCCCCCCTGGGGAGAGGGATTTCGCCGGCCAGGGCGGTTGGGCGACGCCGTTGCCCCAGGCCCCCTCTCCCCAGCGGGGAGAGGGCTGGGGTGAGGGGGTTCCGAGTCCGAGGTAAGCTCGCGGGCGCCGAACCCCCTCACCGTACCCTCTCCCCCCTGGGGAGAAAGGTTTCCTGCGGGCGACGGTAAAGGGTGCGGCCGAGGCCGGTATCGAGCCCCCTCTCCCCAGCGGGGAGAGGGCTGGGGCGAGGGGGTTCCGAGTCCGAGGTAAGCTCGCGGGCGCCGAACCCCCTCACCCTACCCTCTCCCCCCTGGGGAGAGGGGCTTCCGTTCTCCCCCCCTTGGGGAGAGGGGCTTCCGTTCTCTCCCCCCTGGGGAGAGGGGCTTCCGTTCTCTCCCCCCTGCGGAGAGGGGGGTTGCTCAACGCCCCCTGAACAGGCCGCCGAGCAGGCCGCGCAGAAGCTGGCTTCCGGCGCGGCCCGCCACCTGCCGGCCGACCGAGCTTGCGGCGGAGCGGGCGGCGGATTCGAACATCTTCTCGGCGACCGTCGGACGGGCGGCCTCACGCGCTCGACGGGCTTCTTCCCGCGCGGCGGCGGCGCGCGCCTTTTCCTCCTCGCGGGCGAGCCGCGCCTCCTCGCGGGCGGCGGCGGCTTGAGCCTTCTCCTCCTCGCGGGTGCGCCGGGCCTCCTCGCGCGCCTCGTCGGCCTGCCTCTTCGCCTCCGCCTTGGCCGCGGCGGCCTCGGCCTTGGCGTCGTCGGCATGAGCGACGGTCTCGGCCGCGGCCGCCTTCGCCTCGGCGGTCCGCGATGCCAAGCGCTCCTCCGCCGACTCGCGGTCGATGCGGACGTCGTATTTGTCGCCGATCGCGTCGGTTTCGATCAGCACCTTGCGCTCCTCGGCCGATACTGGACCGAGGCGCGAGCCGGGGATGCGCACCGTCGTCCGCTCGACCGGAGTCGGCGAGCCGTCGTCCTGGAGGAGCGAGACCAAGGCCTCGCCCACCTTCAATTCGGTGATGGCGGTCGAGACGTCGACGCCGGGATTGGCGCGGAAGGTTTCGGCGGCGGCGCGGATCGCCTTCTGGTCCTTGGGCGTGAAGGCGCGAAGCGCGTGCTGGATCCGGTTGCCGAGCTGGGCGGCGATCGTCTCGGGCACGTCGATCGGGTTCTGGGTGATGAAATAAACGCCCACGCCCTTGGAGCGGATCAGGCGAACCACCTGCTCGATCTTCTCGAGCAGGGCCGGAGGCGCATTGTCGAAGAGGAGGTGCGCCTCGTCGAAGAAGAAGACGAGCTTCGGCTTGTCCGGATCGCCGATCTCGGGAAGCTGCTCGAACAGCTCGCTCATCAGCCAGAGCAGGAAGCTGGCATAGAGCTTCGGGCTCGCCATCAATTTGTCGGCGGCGAGAATGTTGACGATTCCGCGGCCGCTGTCGTCGAGCGCGAAGAAATCGTCGAGGTCGAGCGCGGGCTCGCCGAAGAAGGCCTCGCCGCCCTGGCTTCGAAGCTGGAGGAGCGCGCGCTGGATCGCTCCCACGCTCTGCTTGGAGACGTTGCCGAAGGTGATCGTAAGTTCCTCGGCGCGCTTCGCGCATTCGGCGAGCATCGCCTGGAGATCGTCGAGATCGAGGAGGAGCAGGCCTTCCTGGTCGGCGAGATGGAAGGCGATGGCGAGCACCCCCTCCTGGACCTCGTTGAGGCCGAGCAGGCGGGCGAGGAGCAAGGGCCCCATTTCCGACACGGTGGTTCGGATCGGGTGGCCCTGCTGGCCGAACAGGTCCCAGAGCTGGACCGGATTGTCGGCATAGGCCCAGCCGGAATCGCCGATCTCGCGGGCCCGGGCGGCGAAGGCTTCATGAGTTTTGGCCGCCGGGGAGCCGGCCATGGCGAGGCCGGACAGGTCGCCCTTCACGTCGGCGACGAAGACCGGGACCCCCGCCTTCGAGAAGCCCTCGGCGAGGCCCTGGAGGGTCACCGTCTTGCCGGTGCCGGTGGCTCCCGCGATCAGGCCGTGGCGGTTGGCCCGCTTGAGCACGAGCCGCTGCGGCCCGTTGCCGCCCGCACCGATGAAGATCGAATCCTGATCCGTCACGCGCCTCTCCTGCCGTCCGTCCGCCGCCCCTATCCCCGAACGGGAGAGAGGCGGCAAGCGGTCAGCGGGTCGGGCGGGTCGGGCGGGTCAGCTCGAGGCCGAAATAGGCGGGTGGCTGATTGCCGCGCTGGATCAGCACGAGCACCGTATTGCGACCCGCCGAGCGCGCCGCGGCGACCGCGGCGGCGGCCTGGTCGGGAGTCGCGGTGGCGCGCTGGTTGATCGACAGGATGACATCCCGAGGCTGCAGCCCCTTGGCGGCGGCGTCGCTGTTGGGATCCACCGCGACGACGACCACCCCCTTGAGGTTCGGGTTGTTGAGTCGAAGCGAACGCGCGATCTCCGGCGTGAGCGGCTGAAGGGTCACTCCCAGGCTCTCGCGGGTCGAGCGCTGGCTCGGCGACTGCTGCGCCGCTTCCGGCTCCTGGACCGCCTGCTCGCTGTCGTCGCCGCCGTTCAGGCGGGCGAGCTCGTCCTCCGTCGGCCGCTCGCCGATAGTGACCGTGGCGGTCGTGCGCTGGCCGCCGCGGATCACCTCGAGCGGGACGCGGGAGCCGACCGGCTGCTGCGAGACGAGATAGGCGAGCGACTGGTCGGGCGTGACCGGCTGGTTGTTGACGGAGATGACGACGTCGCCCTGCTGGATCCCGGCGCGCGCGGCGGGGCCTCCGGCGGTGACGCTCCGGATCAGCTCGCCGCGATTCTTGGGCACTCCGATCGAATCGGCGATCTCGTCGGTGATCTCCTGGAGGCCGACGCCGATATAACCGCGCTGGTAGCGGGCGCCCCGGCGAAGGGCGTCGATCACCGGCTTGGCCTGCTCCGAGGGGATGGCGAAGCCGATGCCGATATTGCCGCCCGTCGGCGAATAAAGGGCGGTGTTGATGCCGATGACGTTGCCGTTCAAATCGAACATCGGGCCGCCCGAATTGCCCATGTTGATGGAGGCGTCGGTCTGGATGTAGCGGTCGTAGACGCCCGAGCTGATATTGCGATGGAGCGCCGAGACGATCCCGGCGGTGACCGATCCGCCGAGGCCGAACGGATTGCCGATCGCCACCACCCAGTCGCCGACCCGGGTGCGGGTCGAATCGCCGAAATTGACGTAGGGCAGGCTCGACGCGTTGATCTTGAGAAGCGCGAGGTCGGAGGTCTGGTCGCGGCCGACCAGCTTCGCCTCATATTCGCGCCGGTCGGCGAGGGTGACGGTGATCGATTCGACCGTCGCACCGGTGCGCGCCGGCGAGATGACGTGGTTGTTGGTCACGACATAGCCGTCGGCGGAGATCAGGAAGCCCGAACCGAGCGATCCGCCCCGCTGGGTGACCGGTCCGTTGTCGCCCTGGCCCTGATCCGGGACGGGAGCGCCGAACTGGCGGAAGAATTCCTCGAAGCCGGGGGGAAGCTGGCTGTTCTGCGAAACCCGGATGGTCTGCTTGGTCGAGATGTTGACCACCGCCGGCTGAAGCCGCGCGGCGAGATCGGCGAAGCTCATCGGCGCGCCGGCGCGCGGCGCCGCCGAGGCCATGGCGCCAGGCTCGTTCTGGGCGGTCTGGGCGCCGACCGGCCCGACGGTCAGCGTTGCGGCGGCGCCGCCGAGCAGGATGGCGGCGGAGAGGCCATAGACGTAACGCACGTTCGAATTCTCCTCATCTTCGCATACGCCGCCCGGGCGGGCAGACCCGACGGCGTCACAGCAATGGTTCGACAAGTATGTGGTGCGGCTGAACGGGAATTGAATAGCGCCCGCCGCGCCCCGCGTCCGCTATTTGCGGCCGCGGAACTCGCGCAGGTAATCATTGTCCGGTGAAAGGATGATGTTGGTCCGGCCCTGGTCCTGATTCTGTCCCTGGCCCTGGCCCCCGCCGGCGAACGTCGCCTCGTAGGACTGCATGGCCCGATAGAAATCGTAGAAGTCGGGATCCTTGCCGAACGCCTCGGCATAAGTGCTCGCGGCTTCGGCGTCGGCCTCGGCGCGGATGATCTGCGCCTGCTTGTAGCCTTGGGCGCGAATCGACCCCGCCTCCTGCTGGCGGGCCGACTTCATCCGTTCATAGGCGGAATCGAGCGGCGAGCCTTCGGGAAGATCGGCGCGCTTGATCCGGACGTCGACGATCTGGACTCCATATTGTCCGGCAACCCGGTTCAGCGAGCGCGCGACGTTCGCCATCATCTGGCCCCGCTCCGGGCTGAGCAGGGCCGCGAAGGGCCGCTTGCCGAGCTCGTTGCGGATCGCCGAGCCGAGGATCGGCTTCAGCTGAGCGCTGACATTTTCCTCGGTCTTGGCGGTGACGTACATGCGCAGCGGGTTGACGATCCGGTAGCGGGCGAAGGCGTCGACCTGGACCCTGTACTGGTCGGTCGAAAGCACCTGCTGGCGCTCCATCGGGATTGAGAGGATGCGCTTGTCGATCCAGACGATGCTTTCCATGAACGGATAGCGGGCGATGAGGCCGGCGCCGGTGCGGCCGTAATCCTGCCCCTCATGATAGGGGTTGATCACGCGCTTGGGCACTCCGAAGCGGACGATCACCGCCTGCTTGGTCTCCGGCACCGTCGCGAAGGTCGCACCGGCGAGGATGAGCAGGATGATCGCCATGAAGGCGATCGCGATCGGGTTGCGCAGGGCTCGGCTCATCGCGCCACCTCTTCCGCCGCGACGGGCGCCTTGGCCCGGCCGCGCATTTCGGGAAGCGGCAGGTAGGAGGTCACTCCCGGCGCCTCGACGATCGTCTTGTCGACCTTGGAGAGGACCCGCTCCATCGTCTCGTAATACATGCGGCGGCGCGTGACCTCGGGCGCGAGCTTGTACTGGGCGTAGACCTTGTCGAACGCCGCCGCCTCGCCCTGTGCCCGGGCGGTGACCTGCTGGGCGTAGGCGCGCGCCTGGTTCATGTAGGATTGCGCCTCCTGCTGGGCGGCGGTGACTTCCTTGAAGGCGTTGTTCACCGCGGCCGGCGGATCGGTCTGCTTGACCGCGACGCCCTCGATCTGGATGCCCGCGCCATAGCCGTCGAGAGTCCTCTGCATCTGCATCGCCACGCGCTGCTCGATGTCGCTTCGCCCGGCGCCGATCGCCTCGTCGAGGGTCAGGGTCGAGACGACCGCGCGCGTGGCGCTTTCCGCGACGTCGGCGATCGTCTGCTCCGGCTGCTGTATCCGGAAAAGGTACATTTGCGGGTCGCGGATCTTCCAGCGCACCGAATAAGCGACGTCGATCAGATTCTGGTCGCCGGTGAGGATGAGGTTCTCGTTATTGGGCTCGGTCGAGCCGATGTCGGTGAACCGCATCTTGCTGGTGTCGACCTTCTCCATCCGCTCGAACGGCAGCGGCAGGGTGAAGCTGATCCCAGGACCGACGGTTCGGCTGTACTTGCCGAAGAAGGTCACCACCCCCTGCTCCTGCGGAGCGACCTGGTGGAAGCTGGTGACCAGCACCCAGAGCAGGAGGAAGACGGCAAGTCCGTAAGCCCAATAGGGGCGGCCCTCCTGGTGGGGGAACCGGCCGCCGAAGCGCTCGCGGCCTTTCTTCAGGAAATCCTCGAACGACGCGACATTGCCGCCGGCGCCGAGCGGGCGGCGCTTGCGCGGCGGCTGGCTCCACGGGTTGCGCGGACCGTCGCCGCCGTCGCCGGAACCGTCGCCCCCGCCGCCGGACGGTCCCCAGGGGCCGCCCTTATTGTCGTTCAAACTGGCCGCCGAACGCCCGCCCCACCCAAAAATCGCTCTCATCCGGCCTTTATAGGAAGGGGGCGGGCGGAAAAACAGTGGCAAGCGCCTCCCGGGTCCCTATCTGCCGCACTGTGAGCGAACCGATCACCGCCCTCGAAGCCGCATTGGAGCGGATCCCCGACGCCGCCGGCCGCGCCTCCGCCGTGCGGATCAAGGGAGGCGTCGCAAGCTTGGTGCTGGAAGTCGGCGGGCTCTCCGCCGCTGGCCGGACCGCCCTGGAACAGTCGGTCCGCGAGGCGCTTGAAGCCGTCGAGGGGGTGTCGGAGGTCCGCATCGTCCTCACCGCCGAAAAGACCGAGCGGACGATCATCGCCGTCGGCAGCGGCAAGGGCGGGGTCGGCAAGTCGACCGTGGCGGCCAACCTCGCCGTGGCGCTCGCCCGGGCAGGGCGCCGCGTGGGACTGGTCGACGCGGACATATACGGGCCGTCGCAGCCGCGGATCATGGGCAATTCGGCCAAGCCGGAACTGGCCGGCAAGCAGATCGTCCCGACCTCAAGCTTCGGCGTGCGGATGCTGTCGATCGGCCAGCTGGTCGCACCGGGCAGCGCTCTGGCCTGGCGCGGCCCGATGGCGGCGAGCGCCCTCGGCCAGCTGATCGAGGGCGATTGGGGCGACACCGAGATACTCGTCGTCGACCTGCCCCCCGGCACCGGCGACATCCAGCTCTCGCTGATCCAGAAGTGGAAGCCGGCCGGAGCGGTGATCGTCTCCACCCCGCAGGACCTGGCGCTGATCGACGCCACCCGGGCGATCGACCTGTTCCGCAAGATGGACGTTCCGCTGCTCGGCCTGGTCGAGAACATGTCGGGCTATGCCTGCCCGCATTGCGGCGAAGTTTCGGACCCGTTCGGCTCGGGCGGCGCGGAAGCCGCGGCGAAGGTGATGGCGATACCCTTCCTGGGCCGGGTGCCGCTGACCCTCACCCTTCGGCGGGCGTCCGACGAAGGCGTCCCCCCGGCCGCCGGCGAAAGCGAGGAAGCCGAGGTGTTCGCGGCGATCGCACGGCGGCTGCTGGAAGGCTTGAGCGGTTAACGGAGATTGTCAGAGCCGGAACCGTCGATTATGAAAAGCGGATGAAGAGCGCTCGAGCGAGAAACGCCGGTCGGCTTCCTTTGGCTGAAGGCTGGCTAACGTTTCTTGCCTCCGCCAGTCTCGCCGCCCTTGTTGCCGGCGGGTTTGGAATTGCCCACGATTGGAGCAGCAGCGGGCAGCAGCGATGCGCTTTGGCCGAGCAATTTTTGGGAGACGAAGCGCCCAATCCGGCGTTGAGCGTTCCGGATCGGCTTAGGCTTGCCGTTACGGCGCAGTCGAGGTTGCGGCAATGCCTGGGAGAAAGATGATGGCGGAGTTCTCGCTTTTTCTGATCTTCGCCGGCGTGATGGGGCTGACCTACAGCCTCCTCAGCCTATTTCGTTTCCCTTTGGCAACTCCTGACGGATCGGCGGAACGCGATGCCCCTCACCCGTGACGAAGATATTGCCGAGCTGCTCGCCGGCACCCGCACCATCGCGATGATCGGCGCCTCGGACCGGCCCGACCGGCCGAGCTACGGCGTGATGAAGTTCCTTCAGGACTGGGGCTACCGGGTCTTGCCGGTCAATCCGCAGATCACCGGCGAGCACGTCCACGGCGAATATGTCTGGCGCGAGCTCTCGCAGATCGGCGAGCCGATCGACATGGTCGACATCTTCCGCCGCTCCGGCGCCGCCGGCGACGCGGTCGACGAGGCGATCGCCGCCGGTGCGAAATCGGTGTGGATGCAGATCGGCGTGGTCAACGAAGCGGCGGCGGCGCGGGCCGAGGCGGCGGGGCTGAAGGTGGTGATGGACCGCTGCCCGAAGATCGACCTGCCGAGGCTCCGGGTCCCGCGAGTTGGGAGCGCCGAGTAAAGCCGTCGCCCCAGCGAAGGCTGGGGCCCCAGAGGGTGATGGACGCGGCGCCTTTCACCCCCTGGGGTCCCAGCCTCCGCTGGGACGACGGGGTTCGTCTATCCCGCGCTCGCCAGCGCCATGCGGGAGGGGGCCGAGCGGTCCGAGCGGCCTGCCGGGAGGAGCTTCACCTTGCGGTTGGCGAAGTCGACCGAGACGCGCTCGAACAGCCGCAAGGCGTCCATTCCGAGCAGGATGGCGGGCCGGTCCATCAGGCCGAGCTGGCGGAACGGATGGACGTCGCTGAAGGCGACCGGAAGGTCGTATATGTCCACTCCGCCGAGACGCAGATGCTTGACCATCGACTGATCGGCGGTGATCCGGCCGCCGGTGACGCTGATCATCTGGACCGGCGCGATCGGCCGGAGCCGCCCGTGCTTCTGGAGCTTGCGCAGAAGCGCCAGGTTGCCGACGGTCGCCTGGGCGCCGGTGTCGACGATCACCCAGACCTTCTGGCCGTCAAGCGACGCGTCGACGAGGACGAGGTGGCCGAAGCGATTGCGAGCGGTGACGACGATCGCGTCGGCGGCCCAGCGCTCCTCGACCCTTCGCGAGGGTACCACGGTCATCTGCTGCCGCTGGAAATCGAACGAAACCCTCTGGGACTGGAGGGAATCGACCCCGAGCATTCCTTCCGCGCCGAGATTTCGACGCTCCAGCGCGGGCGCCCGGATGCCCCGCACCTCCTTGCCTCCCACGCCCAGCATCGGGATTGCGACGGTCGGGATATCGCTGACCTCGGTCATGCTGTGGAGCCTGGCGTTGCCGGCCGAGCTTAGCTGGAGCGTCGCGGCGAGCTCGCGCGCGATCACCGTCCGCTCGGCGCCGGTGTCTACGACGAAGGCGTAGGGGCCGCGGGTTCCGATGCTGACCGGAACCGTCATCCGCTCGTGCCGGTCTTCGCCGACATCGACCGCATAGCCGTCTTCGGGCGCCGGGGCCGCCGCGGGATTTGCGGGCGCCGGCGCGGCGTCGGGCGGCCCCGGTGCGGCGCCGATGGCCAAGGCGGAGAGGAGCGGGAGAACCACAGCGCGCATGTCATGCCTCCATATCGGCGCATGCTAGACCCCGCGGCGGCGGAAGTCGAACCGGGCTGCTGCGAAGGCGCCTGCGGGCGCGACCGAGGCTAGACCAGGTCCAGCGCCCGTTCCCGAAGCCGCTCGAGGGCGGCGGAATGGATTCCCGGAGCGGAGGCCAGGATTCCAAAGGCTTGCGCCGAAGCGGTGTTGAAGACGAGCGGCTGGCCCAAAGCTCCCGAGACGGCCGCCCCCGCTTCGGACGCGATCAGGGCGGCGGCCGCGATGTCCCATTCGTGGCCCCAGCGCAGCGTTGCGACGAGATCGGCGTCGCCCGCCGCGACCAGGGCGATTCGAAGGGCGATCGAGTTGGGCTTGGGAACCAGGCGGAGATCGGAATCGACCGACGGCAAATCGTCCGCGGGGACCCGGGCGCCGGCGAGCTCGATACGGCCGGAGGCGCGCAGCGGCTCGCCGTTGCGCCAGGCCCCGAGGCCCTTCGCCGCCGTCCAATGCTCGCCGCGCGCGGGCGCGTCGAGCACTCCGAGCACTGGAAGCCGATCCTCCACCAGCGCCACCGAGACGCACCAGCCGGGCCGCCGGCGAAGGAAATCGCGCGTGCCGTCGATCGGGTCGACTACCCAGAGGCGGCGGCGCTCCATCCGATCGGACGAGTCGACCGTCTCCTCCGACAGCCAGCCCGCGTCGGGGTCGAGCTTCGCGAGCCTGTCGCGGAGGAACGCATCGACCTCCAGGTCGACGTCGCAGACCGGACTTCCTGCTTCTTTCTCCCACCGCCGGAACGCCCCGCCGCAGCGCGCCGCGGCGATCCGCCCCGCTTCGCGGGCGACGGCCGAGACCTGGTCAAGCATCGGGCTCAAGCACCGGCAATGGTCATCCCGTCGATCCGCAGGGTGGGCACGTTGACGGAATAGCGGAATTCGAGGTCGTTCGCCGGAACCAGCCGCGCGTACATTTCGAGGAGGTTGCCGGCGATTGTGATCTCCGCCACCGCCGGGCCGAGCTCGCCATTCTCGATGATGAAGCCGGAGGCGCCGCGGCTATAATCGCCGGTGACCGGGTTGACGCCTTGTCCGATCAGTTCGGTGACGTAGATGCCGCGGGCGATGTCGGCGATCAGCGCCTGAACCGAGGCTTCCCCCGGCTCCATGTGGACGTTGCTCGCCGAAGCGCCCGGAGCGCCCGGCCCGCTGCGGGTCGCGTGTCCGGTAGGCTCGCGTCCGAGCTGCCGCGCCGACGCGCTGTCGAGAAGCCAGCCGTTCAGCCGCCCGTCGGTCACGAGGTCGGTCGGCACGGTCGGCAGCCCCTCGCCGTCGAACGGCTTGGAACGAAGGCCGCGGCGGCGGTGCGGATCGTCGCGGATCGTCACCCCCGGCGCGAAAACCGGCTGCCCCTCGCGATCGAGCAGGAAGCTTGCCCGGCGGGTGATCGCGCTGCCTGTAATTGCCTCGATCAGGTGGCCGAGAAGCCCGTTGCCGACGCGGGGATCGAACACCACGGGTATCTCGCCGCTGTCGACCTTGCGCGGATCGAGCCGGGCCACCGCCCGTTCGCCCGCAAGCCGGCCGAGCGCCTCGGGCGCGTCGAGATCGGCGTAGTGGCGGACGGCATGGTGCCCCCTGTCGCGCTGCATTCCGCCGCCGGTTCCAGCGATGACGCTCACGCCCGCCGAATAGGCGCTGCTCGTATACCCCCGGCAAAAGCCGTGGCTGGTGGCGATGGCGGTGACGCTTCGGCCGGCATTGACCGCCGCGCCTTCGCTGTTCGAAACACCCGAGATCGAACGGGCGACGTCCTCCATCGCGAGGGCACGGGCCTTGAGCTCGGCCGGGGCCGGATCGGCGCCGTCGTCGCTGTCGACCTGCGGGAAGTCGCCGCGGGCGAGCCGGTCCTGCGGGGCGAGCCCGGCCCACAGGTCCTCCGGCGCCTCGCCGGCCATGGCGACCACCCGCTCGACGAGCAGCGCGATCGCGTCGTCCGAGGGGGCGGAGGTGGAGACGCTGGCGGAGCGGTGGCCGACGAAGACCCGAAGCCCGATCTGCTCCCCTTCGGAGCGGGAGACGTCCTCGAGCGCGCCGAGGCGGACCTGGACGGCGGTCGAGGCATTGGCGGAGTAGATGGCGTCCGCCGCGTCGGCGCCGCCGCGCTTCGCGCGCTCGACGACCGCCGCGACCCGCTCCTGGGCTTCTGATACTGTCAGCATCGCCCGCAGCTAGTGACGACGGGCGCGGATTGCAAACCGCGCGCTCCTACGACGTCCCGACGGCGAGGCAGGCGAGGAACATCAGCACCCCGGCGAAGCGGTTGGAGCGGAACTTGGCGAGGGCGTCCGAACCGTCGGCCGGCCGGAGAGTCGCCGCCTGATGGACAAGGTGGACCGCGACCGGCGCCAGGGCGGCGAGCGCGAGCCCGTCCGGACGTACCCGCCACAGCGCCGCCGCCCAGAGCAGCAGAGCGATGCCGTAGAAGAACGCGATGCCCAGGCGCACCCGGGGGCCGAGCGCCAGCGCCGAGGATTTCACCCCGACGAGCGCGTCGTCCTCAAGATCCTGTACCGCGTAGAGCGTGTCGTAGCCGATCACCCAGCAGATCGAGCCGGCGTAGAGGAGGAGCGCGGTGCCGCCAATCTCTCCCGTCACGGCGGCCCAGCCGACCAGCGCGGCCCAGGAGAAGACCAGCCCCAGCCAGGCCTGCGGCCACCAGGTCACTCGCTTCATGAAGGGATAAGCAGCGACTGGGGCGAGGCTGGCGAGCGCGACGAACTGGGCCGTCCGCTCGAGCTGGAGCAGGACGAGGAGGCCGATCAGGGAGAGGGCGACGAGGAGCGCCCAGGCCCCGGCGAGCGGCGCGCGCCCGCTCGCCAGCGGCCGAAGCCGGGTGCGCTCCACCTTCGAATCGAGGTCGCGGTCGACGATATCGTTGTAGACGCAGCCCGCGCCGCGCATCGCCCAGGCGCCGAGCGCGAGCCACAAGATAAGCTTCAGCCCGTGGGGCCCGAGCCCGGCCAGAGCCACCGCCCACGCGCCCGGCCAGAAGAGCAGCCAGGCGCCGATCGGGCGGTCCAGCCGCATCAGCGAGGCGTAGGGCCGAACCGTCGCCGGAAGGGCACCGATCAGCCCGCGCCGCTCGCTGTCGGGAACGATGTCGGAAGGGGGCCCAGGCTCCATCCCCCTCCCCTATCCGTTCGCCCCGAGCGAAGTCGAGGGACCTCCCGAGCGACGCCCTGGGCAAGAAGGTCGCGGCTTCGCTCGACAGGGTGTCTCGACTTCGCTCGACGCGAACGGGTAGGAGTCCAATGTGACCGCCACCCCCGCCTGGCCGCCGTCCAGCCTTCCGCGCCTCTTCGTGGAGGAAGTGCTCGCCGACGGGGCTTCCCTCATCCTGGAGGGTCCGCAGGCCAATTACCTCGCCGTCGTCCTGCGCCTCGAAGCCGGCGACCGGGTGAAGCTGTTCGACGACCGCACCGGCGAATGGCTGGCGGAGATTATCGAGGCGTCGCGCAAGCGCGTGGCCTTGCGGCTGGTCGAGCGGCTCCGCGAGCGGGAGTCGGTGCCGGACCTCTGGCTGCTCTTCGCGCCGATCAAGCGCGGCCGGATCGACTGGCTTGCCGAGAAGGCGACGGAGCTGGGGGTCGCCCGGCTGGTGCCGGTCCTCACCCGGCGGACGATCGTCGATCGAGTCAATCTGGAGCGGCTTCGAGCGCACGTCGTCGAGGCGGCGGAGCAATGCGAGCGAACCGCTCTGCCCGAGCTTGCCGAGCCGGCGAAGCTTGCCGACCTGCTCAGCGGCTGGCCGGAGGATCGGGCCCTGTTCTTCGCCGATGAGGAGGGCGGAGCACCGCTGGCGGCCGCCGCGGCCGCGTTGCCCGGCCCCGCCGCTTTGCTGGTCGGGCCCGAAGGCGGCTTCACCGGCGAGGAACGCGAAGCGATCCGCGCGTTGGCCCAGGCTCGGCCGGTCTCCCTCGGCCCCCGGATCCTACGCGCCGACACGGCTGCAGCGGCGGCGATCGCGCTGTGGATGGCATCGGCGGGCGACTGGGACCGGCACGGACACCGGTAGCGATCCGAAACCGTCTGGCGGCTCCGCTCGGCCCCCGCTAAGGGGCGCCGATGACGACCCGGACCGAAAGCGCGCGCGTGGACCCGCCGATCGAGAGCCGCGACGACCTTCTTCGGCCCTTCGCCAAGGGCGAGAAGCCGGCCGAGGCGTGGCGCATCGGCACCGAGCATGAGAAGTTCGTCTATCGGCGCGACGACCATCGCGCCCCCTCTTACGACGAGCCCGGCGGCATTCGCGACCTGCTCGCCGCGCTTACCGAATATGGCTGGGAGCCGGTGGAGGAAGGCGGCAAGGTGATCGCCCTTTCCGGCGTCGACGGCAATGTCAGCCTCGAGCCGGCCGGACAGCTGGAGCTTTCCGGAGCGCCGCTCGAGCACCTCCACCAGACCTGCGCCGAGGCCGGCCGACATCTCGACCAGGTGAAGGCGGTGGGCGACCGCCTCGGCCTCGGCTTTCTCGGCCTCGGAATGTGGCCGGACAAGGCGCGCGAAGAGCTGCCGCGAATGCCCAAGGGCCGTTACGAGATCATGCTCCGGCACATGCCGCGCGTCGGAAGCCTCGGCCTCGACATGATGCTTCGCACCTGCACGATCCAGGTGAACCTCGATTATTCCTCGGAAGCCGATATGGCGCGCAAGTTCCGGGTCGGACTCGCGCTTCAGCCGCTCGCCACCGCGCTCTTCGCCAACTCGCCGTTCACCGAGGGCAAGCCGAACGGCTACCTCTCCTACCGAAGCCACATCTGGTCGGACACCGATCCGCACCGCACCGGGATGCTGCCCTTCGTCTTCGAGGACGGCTTCGGCTACGAGCGCTACATCGACTATGCGCTCGATGTGCCGATGTACTTCGTCTATCGCGACGGCAAATATATCGACGCGGCCGGGCTTTCCTTCCGGGACTTCCTCGACGGACGGCTGTCCGTCCTTCCCGGCGAGAAGCCCCTCGTCTCCGATTGGATCGACCACCTCTCCACCGCCTTCCCCGAGGTTCGGCTGAAGAGCTTCCTGGAGATGCGCGGCGCCGACGGCGGGCGGTGGAGCAAGATCTGCGCCCTCCCCGCTCTGTGGGTGGGACTGCTCTACGACGGCAGCGCGCTCGATGCCGCCTGGGACGAGGTCAAGGGCTGGAGCCTCGAAGGGCGCCAGCGCCTCCGCGACGAGGTCCCGAAGCTCGGCCTCGCCGCCCGCACCCCGGCGGGCGAGAAGCTGGGCGATCTCGGCGCGCGGATCCTCGACATCGCCGGCGCGGGGCTCAAGTCGCGCGGCAGGCACAATGCTTCGGGAGACGACGAAAGCGGCTTCCTCGCCCCGCTGCGCGACATCGCGGCGCGCGGAACGACTCCCGCCGAGATGCTGCTCGAGCGCTATCGCGGCGAATGGAGCGGAGACGTCTCCCGGATCTACGACGAGATGAGCTTCTGATCGACGCAACCAGGGTGATGGGTGAGGACAACATGAACGACGAACGCCGCACCCTCTACCCACCGATCGAGCCCTATCGCTCCGGCCGGCTGGACGTCGGCGACGGCCACAGCCTTTATTGGGAAATGTCCGGCAATCCCGCCGGGAAGCCGGCGGTGTTCCTCCACGGCGGCCCCGGGGCCGGATGCAGCCCGGCCCACCGCCGGCTTTTCGACCCGGAGCGCTACAACGTCCTGCTGTTCGACCAGCGCGGCTGCGGCCGCTCGACCCCCCACGCCAGCCTCGAGGCGAACACCACCTGGGACCTCGTCGCCGACATCGAGCGGCTGCGCGCGGTGGCGGGGGTGGAAAGCTGGCTGGTCTTCGGCGGCTCGTGGGGCTCGACCCTCGCCCTCGCCTACGCCGAGGCCCATCCGGAGCGGGCGACCGGGCTCATCCTGCGCGGCATCTTCACCTTCTGCCGATACGAGGTGGACTGGCTCTACAAGGCCGGCGCCTCGTCCATCTACCCGGACAAGTGGGAGGCCTTCGTCGCGCCGATCCCGCAAGGCGAGCGGGGCGACCTCGTCGAAGCCTATCGCCGCCGGCTCCACAGCGCCGATCCGGCGGTGCAGACCGAGGCCGCGCGCGCCTGGAGCCGCTGGGAGGCGGAGACGATCACCCTGCTCCCCAATCCGCGGCTGATCGACGAGGCGGTGAACGACCGCTACGCCGTCGCCATCGCCCGCATCGAGAACCATTACATGGCGAATCTCGGCTGGCTCGAGGAAGGCCAGCTGCTCCGCGACATAGACCGGATCCGCCACCTCCCCTGCACCATCGTCCAGGGCCGCCACGATTGCTGCACGCCTCCCCAAGCGGCGTGGGAGCTCCACAAGGCGTGGCCGGAGGCGGATTTGCGGATCGTGCCGGATGGCGGACATGCGTTCAGCGAGCCGGGGATATTGGACGGACTGGTGAGAGCCACGGACGAGATGGCGGCCAAATCCTCTCCTTGAGGAGAGGGTGACCCTGCGCAGCAGGGTGGAAAGGTGTCAGCGTTGGAGCTTGCTCGCCGCCGGTGACACCTCTCCGTCAGCCCTTCGGGCTGCCACCTCCCCTCAAGGGGAGGATTCATTCACCGTCCCGGCCGGTAGGTGCGCTCGGTGTGGTTCTTGAGCTGGTCGGGGTAGAAATAGACTTCGCGCAGATTGCCGGCGGCGTAGCGCTGCGCTTGGTCGTTGAAGTGGGGCGAGCGCGGATCGCCGCTTTCCCCGCCGGCGGTGACGGCCCGGGCGCGGACGCGGGGGCCGAACTCCACGATGGCGACGAAGCTGTTGCCGCTGGTGCCGTACCATTTGGTCGAGCCGTTGCGCGGCGCGGCGCCGAACGAGGCGAGCGTGCCCCAGCGGGCGGAGGAGAAGCCGACGGGAATGCTCGGCCCGGAATCGGAGAAGGGGTGGACGATGTCGTCGCTCAGCCGCTGGAATCGGTTGACCTCGCCCCACGGCACCGCCCAGCGGCCGAAGCCGCGCTCGAGCCGCTCCACCGCCGCGGCGAGGGCTTCGAGCTTGCGTGCCGGGTCGGCGGCGGCGATCCGGTCGTAGGTGGTGAAGCCGGGGCCGAAGCGGCCGCCCGCGACCCTGGAGACCATCTCGTCGCCCCAGAAATTGGCGAGCGTGTTGGGCACCGAGGCGACGCTCCAGCGATAGTCCCAGCCGCGCAGCGCCGCGACCTGCGGCTCCAGCCGGCGCTTGAGCGGATCGGACGCCGGCGCCTTGTCCCACGCCTCGACCAAGCCTGGGACGAGCCGCGCGAAGGCCGGCTGATAGGAATCGAAAGCGGCGTCGCGCAGGGCGTCGAGCGTGAAGTCCTTGCGCGCGCCGAGCACCATCTGCGCGTGCTGGCCGCGCGGATTCTCGCCGGCCGTGTCCATGTAGCGAGGATAGGCCGAGGCCTTGGGGCTGTACGGCCCGGCCGCCGACCAGGGCCAGTTGTTGGTGTTGAAGACCCAGCCCGTCGCCGGGTTGAGCAGGTGGGGCACCTCGCCGAGCGGATGGAGGCCGCGCCAGTCGGTGGCCGGATCGCTTCCGTCGACGGGCGCCCTATAGTCGAACCGGTCGTCGCGGATCGGCACGAATTGCGGGTGAAGGTAGGCGATCTCGCCTTTGTCGTCGGCGAAGAGCGTGTTGTTCGACGAGTTTGCCTTGCGCTCCGCCACCGCCAGGAACGCCGCATAGTCGCTCGCCTTGGTGCGAAGGAACGACTGCTCCAAGGCCTCGACCGGCTTGTGCATCATCGCGAAGGCCACCCACTTGCCGCGGGCCTCGCGGACGATCGGGCCGTGGTGGGTGCGGTAGACTTCGAAGCGGCGGACGGCCCGGCCGCCGTCGGCGGTGCGGTAAGAAATATCGATCGTCTGAGTGGTCACCTGGCGCCAGTGCTGCCCGTAGCGGTAGAAGAGGCCGCCGGGGCGCTGATCGACCGTCTCGAGAAACTCGTCGACGGAATCGACCCCGCTCGACGTGTGCATCCAGCCGGCGTGGCGGTTGAAGCCCTGGTAGATGAAGAACTGGCCCCAGGTCGCCGCGCCATAGGCGTCGAGTCCCTCCGCGCTGGTCACCTGCTGCTCGGAGCGGAAGAAGAAGCTGGTGTGCGGGTTGATGAGCAGCAAAGCGTGGCCACCGGCGGTGTTGGAAGGAGCGATGGCGAAGCCGTTCGAGCCGCGCGGCTCTTCGTCTCGCTCGTCGCCCCGGCGGAGGCCGGGGCCCCAGCGGGTGAAGAGCTCGGCGCCCTTCACCCCCTGAGATCCCAGCCTGCGCTGGGATGACGGGCGGGTGTAGAAGGCCTCCAGCCCGGCCAGGTCGATGCGCTCGATGTCGCCGCCGATGCTTCCTTCGGTGAAGGAGAGCGCCATCCAGGGCTCGAAGCGCGCAATCGCCCGAGGCCGAACCGCCTTGTGGGTGGCGAGGTAATAATTGAGGCCGTCGGCCCAGGAATCCATCAGCCGCTTGAGCCAGGTGGGGCTCGCGGCGTAGCGGCGCCGGAGGTCGGCCGGATCCATGTAGAGCCGGGCGCGAAGGTCCGCCCAGATCGCCTTTTCCCCTTCCGCCTCGGCGGTGCGGCCGAGCGCGGTCAGATAGTTGGTTTCGACCCGGTTGAAGTCGTCCTCGGCCTGGGCATAGATCATCCCGAACACCGCGTCCGCGTCGGTCTTCCCACGGACATGGGCGATGCCCCAATCGTCGCGCACGATCGTCACCCGAGCCGCCTCGGCGCGCCAGCGGGCGAGGTCCCGGTCGGCGGCTTCGGCGGGGACCGTCGCGGCGAGGAGTGGGACGAGGGCGAGCGCGAGGAGCCGGGTCTTCATGGCCCGGCGCTACGCCCGCCCCTGCCCCGCTTCAAGTGCTGGCGCGGGGGTGCCGACTGCCGCTAAGCTGGCACGAAAAGCAGGGGAGAGGCATGAGCGACGCCGCGCGGACAGGCCGGGAGCCGACGGGAGAATGGCAGCCGGCGCACCTGCGCAGGGTCGTCCTTGCGAGCCTGATCGGAACGACGATCGAGTGGTACGATTTCTTCCTCTACGGCTCGGCCGCGGCCCTGGTGTTCAACAAGCTGTTCTTTCCCGAGTTCGAGCCGCTGACCGGCACCCTGCTCGCCTTCGCCACCTACGCGCTGGGCTTCGTCGCCAGGCCGATAGGAGGAATAGTCTTCGGGCATTTCGGCGACCGGATCGGGCGCAAGCGCCTGCTGATGCTCAGCCTGGTGCTGATGGGGGTCGCGACGACCTTGATCGGCTTCCTTCCCACCTACGCGAAGATCGGAGCCTGGGCGCCGATCCTGCTGGTCGCGCTGCGGCTGGTCCAGGGCTTCGCGGTGGGCGGCGAATGGGGCGGCGCCGTCCTACTGGCGGCCGAGCATGGCGACGCCAAGCGGCGCGGCTTTTGGGCGAGTTGGCCGCAGGCCGGAGTTCCGGCGGGAAACCTGCTCGCCGCCGGGGTGCTCGCTCTCCTCGCCGGCACCCAGAGCGATGCCGATTTCATCGCCTGGGGGTGGCGGGTGCCGTTCCTCCTCTCGGCCGTGCTGGTGGCCGTCGGCTGGTGGATCCGCACCTCGGTGGCCGAGAGCCCGGCTTTCCGCGACGAAGCCGAGTCCGCGCCGCCGCCCAAGGTCCCCGCGATCGAGGTGCTGGTCGAGCGGCCCGTGGCGCTGATCACCGGAGCGGGGCTTCGGATCGGCGAGAACATCTCCTATTACATCATCACCACCTTCTCGATCACCTACATGACCGAGGCGGCGCACCTCACCAAAGCGCAGGCGCTCGACGCGATCCTGGTCGGAGCGGCGGTGCATTTCTGCGCCATCCCCGCGCTCGGGCGCCTGTCCGACCGGATCGGCCGCCGGCCGGTCTACGCCGCCGGAGCGTTCGGCCTCGCCGCGTTCAGCTTCCTCTTCTTCCGGCTGCTCGGCAGCGGCGAGCTGGCGCAAGCGATGCTCGCCATCGTCGTCGCCCTCCTCCTCCACGGAGCAATGTACGGGCCGCAGGCGGCGTTCATCGCCGAGCTGTTCCCGACCCGAATCCGCTATTCGGGCGCGTCGATCGCCTACCAGTTGACCTCGATCGTCGCCGGGTCGCTGGCGCCGCTCATCGCGGTCTGGCTCTACCACCAGGAGAGATCGTGGGTGCCCGTCGCCCTCTATGTCGCAGGGGCGTGCCTGGTCAGCGGGGTCGCGGCGCTCCTGGCGCGGGAGACGCGGGGAGTCGAGCTTAGCGCGATCCGGTAAGCGGATAGCGCTCGGCGACGGCGTAGACCGGGCCTTCGGGGGCCAGCCGGCTTTCGAACAGGCAGAAGGCGGTCACCTCGAACGAAGGGCCCGCCACGCCGCCCGAGCTTTCGAGCAGTCCGGCCAGGCCTCCCGCGCCGCGGGGCAGCCGCGCAAGCGTGATATGGGGATGGAAGGCGCGGCTTTCGGGGACGAGGCCGACCCGGCTCAGCGCCTGGTCGACCTTGCGGGCCAGCGCCTTCACCGGCTCCTGCGGCGCGATCCCGGCCCAAAGGGTGTGGGCGTGCCCGCGCCGCTCGAAGGCGCCGATACCGCTCGCCGCAATCTGGAACGGAGCCTGGCTGACCGCCGCAAGCGCGGCATCGACGTCGCGGGCGAGATGGCGGTCGACCTCGCCGACGAAGCGCAAGGTGAGGTGGAGCTGGTCGTCGTCCTGCCAGCGCGCGGCCGAGACCCCGCCCATCAGCGAGAGGAGGTGGACGCGCGCCAAAGCGGGCGGCCGGATCGCGACGAACAGGCGGTGCATGGCGCACCGTCCCTAACGGAGACGGAGGCCGCGGCGAACCGGATTTGCTTGAATGTTCTCGCCGGTCCCACGATATTGGGAGCCGGCGGTGCCTTTTGCGCCGTCGAAGGAGTGGAAACAAAATGGCTAACGGATTTGACCCGCGCGCGACCGCATCGCCGGCTTCGGCGACGGGGATCGGACGCCAGGGCGTCGCCGTCGACGCGGGCCTTCGGTCCTACATGCTGTCCGTCTACAATTACATGGCCTCGGGCGTGCTTCTCACCGGCATCGTCGCGATGGTGATGGCCGAAACCGGCGCGGTATTCTCGCTCGTTTCGGTCAACGGCAACCGGATTGGGATGTCCCCGCTCGGCTGGATCGTCACGCTGGCGCCGCTGGGCCTCGTGTTCTGGCTTAGCTTCGGTATCAACCGGATGGCGGCGGGCACGGCCAAGATGCTCTTCTGGCTCTACGCCGCGCTGATCGGCGCCTCGCTCTCGACGCTGCTGCTTGTCTACACCGGAACGTCGATCGCTCAGACCTTCTTCGCGACTTCGGCCGCGTTCGCGAGCCTTAGCCTGTGGGGCTATACGACGAAGAAGGACCTTTCGGGCTGGGGCAGCTTCCTGCTCGTCGGCCTGGTCGGTCTCGTCGTCGCGATGATCATCAACGCGTTCTGGCCGAGCGGCCCGATGGGCCTGGCGATCAGCGCGATCGGAGTCCTGATCTTCGCCGGCCTCACCGCCTACGACACGCAGAAGATCAAAAGCATGTATTTCGTCGTCGCCGGCAATGCCGAGGCGGCCTCGAAGACGGCGGTGATGGGTGCGCTGACCCTCTACCTCGACTTCCTCAACATGTTCCTTTTCCTGCTGCGCTTCATGGGCGACCGCCGCTAAGCGGGAAGCCACAGAGTAAAAGAAAGGGCCCGGCGGCAACGCCGGGCCCTTTTTTCGTCGTCGCGGCGCCAGGGCTCAGCCGTCGCCGGTCTCGTGCCCCTCCTGCGCCGCCTCCGCCTCGGCGATCAGCTTGTCGTCGATCTCGCTGGCGCGCCGGAACGCCTCGCGCGCGCTCAATCGGCCGAAATAATCCTCGAAGGCGGGGCGCTTGTCGATCGAGCCGAACATCATGCCCCAGCCGATCTGCGAGCCGACATAGACGTCGGCGGCGGTGAACTGGTCGCCGCATATATAGGGCCCCTGCGACACCGCCCGCTCGAGGGTGTCGATCGTCTCTTCGAACGAGCCGTAGCCCGCCATCCTAGCCTTGTCCGCCGGCGCCAGCAGACCCATCGACTTCGCCGTCACCGCGGCTTCCACCGGCCCCGCGGCGAAGAACAGCCAGCGATAATAAGGTCCCCGCATCGGATTGCCCGGCGGCGGCGCGAGCCCGGCGTCCGGGAAGGCATCGGCGAGATAGGCGCAGATCGCGGCGCCCTCGGTCACCACCGTCTCGCCGTGCCGAATCGCGGGCACCTTGCCCATCGGATTGACGGCGAGATACTCGGGAGCCTTCATCGTGGTGCCGTAATCGAGCAGGACGGTCTCATAGTCGCAGCCCACCTCCTCCAGCATCCAGCGGACGATCCGCCCGCGCGACATCGGATTGGTGTAGAATTTCAGCGTCTGGCTCATCGCGGCCTCCCTCGTCCTTGGGGCCGCTGTAGCGTCAGCCGCCGGGCAGGAGAAGGCTCGCATCGCCGTAGCTGTAGAAGCGGTAGCTCTCGGCAATCGCGTGCGCATAGACCGCCTGCATCCGCTCCCGGCCCATCAGTGCGGAGACGAGCATGAAGAGCGTCGACTTGGGCAGGTGGAAGTTGGTGATCAGCCCGTCGATCGCGCGGAAGCGGTAGCCCGGCGTGATGAAGATGGCGGTGTCGCCTTCGAAAGCGCCGATCGTTTCGTCCGGCGCCGCAGCGCTTTCCAGGAGGCGAAGCGACGTCGTTCCGACGGCGATCACGCGGCCGCCGGCGGCTCGAACCGCGTTGAGCCGAGCGGCGGCCTCGGGAGCGATCCGCCCCCATTCGCTGTGCATGACGTGGTCGGCGGTGTCCTGCGCCTTGACCGGCAGGAAGGTGCCCGCGCCGACGTGGAGAGTGAGGGTCTCGAGGCCGATTCCTGCCGCCCCGAGGGCGTCGACGAGGCGCGGGGTGAAGTGGAGCGCTGCAGTCGGCGCGGCGACCGCCCCCGCCTCCTTGGCGAACAGCGTCTGATAGTCGTCGGCGTCGCGCGCGTCCGCTTCCCGCCGCGCGGCGATATAGGGTGGAAGCGGCATCCGGCCGGCCCGTTCGAGCAGCCGCTCGACCGGCTCTTCCCCTTCGAAGCGGAGGCCGAGGCTCCCGTCCGCTCCGCGCTCGCCGGCGACGGCGCTGACCCCGCCTGCGAATTCGATCCGGTCGCCGGCGCGAACCCGCCTCGCGTTGCGGACGAATGCCCGCCATTCGCGCGGCCCCTCGCGCTTGTGGAGCGTGGCGCCGACCCGGGCCTCGCCCCGCCGGCCCTCGAGCTGAGCCGGGATCACCCGCGTATCGTTGAAGACGAGGACGTCGCCGGAACGAAGCAGCCCGGGCAGGTCGGAGACCAACCGGTCCTCCAAGCCCCCTCCCCCCTTGGCGGCGAGCAAGCGCGCGGAGTCGCGAGGGCTCGCGGGCCTGAGCGCGATCCGGTCGGGCGGAAGGTCGAAGTCGAAAAGGTCGACGCGCACCGGCGCCGGCTTACTTCTTCTTGCGGGGCGGCGCGGGCGGATCCGGCAGCCGGATCTGCGGCGGCGGCGGCATCGCCGGCCCGGCGGCGTGGGCGGCCGGCGCGACGATCGCCGGGACGGGCGCGGCCGTGGGCGTCGGCTGGGCCGCTCCCGCCGGCGGGGGCGGCCGGTTGTCGGCGGCGATCGACGCCTGGAGGATCCGGGTCGGGTTCGCCGGCGGCTCGCCCCGCTCGATCGCGTCGACGAAGTTCATCCCGCCGACGACCCGGCCGAACACGGTATACTGGCCGTCGAGCGAGAGCTTGGGCGAAAGCATGATGAAGAACTGGCTGTTGGCGCTGTTCGGATTCTCGGTGCGGGCGGCGGAAAGCGCGCCGCGCACGTGGGGAAGCCCGTTGAATTCGGCGACCAGGTCGGGAAGGTCGGAGCCGCCGGTGCCGTCGCCCTTCGGGTCGCCGCCCTGCGCCATGAAGCCTTCGATCACGCGGTGAAAGGCGAGGCCGTTGTAGAAGCCTCGGCGGGCCAGGGTCTTGATCCGCTCGACATGCCGGGGCGCGACGTCCGGGCGAAGCTGGATCGCGACCCGTCCCCCCGTCGACAGGTCGAGCAGCAGAGTGTTCTCGGGCGTGAGCGGCGGCGGCGGGCCCGGGCTTTGCGGCGACGGCGTTTGAGGCGTCTGCAGCGCCTGCGCGGCGGCGGCCCCGGAAAACAGCAGGGCGCAGAGCAGAATGAGAAAGGCCTTTAGACGCATGACTTCACTGTCCCGAGATTTTTGCCGGCCCCGGCCACGGCTTGTGCGTGTGCCGGAGCCGGGGATCAAGTGCCTTTGCGGCCGATCTCCCCCACCCGCTTGGCCATGTCGACCGCCACTGCGGGGGTGACGAACTTGCGTATGTCGCCGCCGTAGAGCGCGATTTCCTTGACCAGCCTCGACGCGATCGGCTGCAGGGAGACGTCGGCCATCAGGAAGACCGTCTCGATCCGGTCGTTCAGCTGCTGGTTCATGCCCGCCATCTGATATTCATATTCGAAATCGGCCACCGCCCTTAGCCCGCGAAGGATCAGGGTGGCGCCTTCGCGCTCGGCAAAGCCCATCAGGAGCGAATCGAACGAGACGACGGCAATGTCCGCTTCGATCCCGCTCACTTCGCGCCGGACCATCGCCAACCGCTCCTCGACGCTGAACATCGGCGATTTGGACGGATTGGTCGTCACTCCGATGACGAGCCGGTCGGCGAGCTTCGCGCCGCGGCGGATGATGTCCATGTGGCCGCGGGTCACGGGATCGAACGTGCCGGGGTATACCGCGATCTTCATTGCACTTCCCCCCGATGGATCAATGGTCCCGCTCGATCGCGAAGCGGGCGATCGCGCGAAGCAGGTCGGCCTCGCTGCCGAAGCGGCCCAGATGCTCGATCGCCTGATCGATCAGAAGCCTTGCCTGCTGGCGGGCGCGCTCGCGGCCGAGCAGCGAGACGAAGGTCTCCTTGCCGCGGGCGCGATCCTTGCCGACCTTCTTGCCGGTCTTGGCTTCCTCGCCTTCCTCGTCGAGCAGGTCGTCGGCGATCTGGAAGGCGAGGCCGACGTCCCGGGCATAGCCGCGAAGCGGAAGCCGCCCCTCCGGCGGCACCCGCGCCATGATCGCGGCCGATTCGAGGCAGAAGCCGATGAGGGCACCGGTCTTGAGCTGCTGAAGCCGGGTCACCGCGGCGAGGTCGAACGCGCCTTCGTCCGTGCTCATATCCATCATCTGGCCGCCGGCCATCCCGGCCGGCCCGGCGGCGCGGGCAAGCTCGGCGACGAGATCGGAGCGGACGAAGGGGTCTTCGTGGGTCGCCTCGTCGGCGAGGATTTGGAAGGCCAGAGCGTGGAGCGAATCGCCGGCGAGGATCGCCGTGGCCTCGCCATGCGCCTTGTGAAGGGTCGGCTTGCCCCGCCGAAGGTCGTCGTCGTCCATCGACGGGAGGTCGTCGTGGATCAGCGAATAGACATGGATGCATTCGACCGCTCCGCCGACCCGAAGCGCCCGGCGCCGGTCGGTGTGGAACAGATCGCAGGCGGCGACGACCAGGAGCGGGCGGAGGCGCTTGCCGCCGCCCATCGCGGCGTAGCGCATCGCCTCGTAGAGCGGGGCGCGCGAATCGGCGGGGATCTCGAGGAGCGAGTCGAGGAACGAATCGACCTCGGCCCTGATCCGCTCGAGCGCCGGTGCGAGACTGTCGGAGGCGCCCGCCACCCGGGCCGTCACTCGCCGTCGAAAGGCGTGGTGCCGGCCGGCTGCCCATCCCGCCCGAGCTGGATCTTCTCGATCCGCGCCTGCGCCGACTGAAGCCGGGCCTCGCATTGCTGGCGAAGCCGGTCGCCTTCCCCGTAAAGCTCGATCGACTCGTCGAGCGAAGCCTCGCCGGTTTCGAGCCGGCGGACGATCTCCTCCAGCCGCTTCAACGCCGCTTCGAAGGAGAGTTCGGCGATGACATCGGACGCTTCGGGCATGGCCGGAGCATTGGCCCCGGCGGGAACGGGGGTCAAGCGCGCGCGGTCAGTCAGCTTGCGGCGCGCCTTCGCGGGCGCGGTAGAAATGGACGCCGTCCCGGACCTCGCGAACCGCCCGGCCCTCGACCTCGAGGCGCCGGAGATGGGCCAGTGCTTCCCCCGTCGCCAGACCGAGCACGCCGTCGTCGATTTTCCGCCCGAACAGGACTGGGAAGCAGTCGACCGCCCGGCGCGGCTCGGCGAGATGCGTGTGGAGCGCATCGAGGCGTTCGCAGTGGCCCTGGGCGAGCGCGTCGAGGCGGGCGTGGAGGCCGGTGAAGGGCTCGCCGTGCGACGGCAGGACGAAGAGGTCGCCCGGAAGGCGCCGGAGCTTGGCGATTGAGCCAAGCCAGTCGCCGAGCGGGTCCGCCTCCGGCTCGCTAAGGCTCAGCGAGACGTTGGAGGTGATCCGCGGCAGGACCTGATCGCCGGCGATCATCAGCCCGCCGGCTTCGTCGACGAGGCAGGCATGTTCCGGGCAATGGCCGTTGCCGACCACGATCCGCCAGTCGCGCGCGCCGATCCGCAAAGTGTCGCCGTCCTCGATCCTCACGAAGCTCACCGGAACCGGCGAAACCCAGGCGGCGAAGCGGCCCCACCCCTTCTCCGCTTCGGCGGCGACCCGTTCGTCGCTCCATCCGGCGGCGCGCCAATAGGCGATCGCCTCGCGCGGCGGCTCCGGCCGGACGTCGGTCGTGAGCATCCGGGCGAACAGCCATTCCGTGCGGGTCATCCACAAGGGGACCTCGAACCGTTCCGTCAGCCAGCCGGCGAGGCCGACATGATCGGGGTGGAAATGGGTGACGACGACCCTTGTGACCTTGCGCCCCTCGAGCGGTCCGGCGAACAGCGCTTCCCAGGCGGCGCGGGAGTCGGGAAGGTCGATGCCGGTATCGACGATCGCGACTCCGTCGCCGTCGTCGAGCAGCCAGACGTTGATATGCTTGAGCGAGCCCGGCATCGGCAGCCGCGCCCAGCGCACTCCGTCCGCGATCGCCACGGCTTCGCCGGGCGCCGGGCCGTCGCGGCCGAGCGGGTAGGTGAGGCCCCTATGGCTATAGGTGTGGCTATAGGCTTCCCCGGCCGCGGCAAGCGAGGCGTCGGGAGAGACCGGCTCAGCTCTTGAAGAGTCGGTCAAGGTCCGTGACGCTGCTGCTCTGGCCCGTTCCCTGACCCGATTCGGCGTCCTCGGCGGCAAGGGCCGCCTCGGCGTCGCGTGCGGCGGTCTCGCGTTCGCGGCGGAGCTCCTCGATCAGCGCCTCGCGGTCGCCGTCGAACTTGGTGTCCTGCTGGGCCTCGATTCCGGCCTGCTTCGCCGCCTTGGCGACGAGCGCGTCGAGCTCGCGCTGGGAGCAGAGGCCGAGCGTCACCGGGTCCTTGGGCTGGATGTTGGCGATGTTCCAGTGGCTGCGGTCGCGGATCGCGGCGATGGTCGAGCGGGTGGTTCCGATCAGCTTGCCGATCTGCCCATCCGAAATTTCGGGATGGTTGCGGATGATCCAGGCGATCCCGTCCGGCTTGTCCTGGCGCTTCGACACCGGCGTGTAGCGCGGACCCTTGGTGCGGCGGGTCTGGTCCGGCTCCTTGAACATGCGCAGGCGATAGGACGGGTCGGATTGGCCCTTGTCGATCTCTTCCTGGGTGAGCTCGCCGGCGCGGATCGGATCCCGCCCGGTCAGCTTGGTCGCCGCCGTGTCGTCGGCGATCGCCTGGACCTCGAGGATGTGGAGGCCGCAGAATTCCGCGATCTGCTCGAAGGTGAGAGCGGTGTTGTCGACCAGCCAGGACGCGGTCGCATGGGGCATGAGCGGCTGGGCCACGTGAGTCTCCGAAAACAATAAGGGCCGCCCCTTCGCGGAGCGGCCGATGGTCGTTGCGGGGCTTACCCCCCCTCCGCGGGAAGGGCAAGGCGCCGCAACGCAGCAATAGCATTTCTGCGCCCGGCGCCTACCCTGCCGGCCGAGTCCGACCGTTCAGGCGTCCATGGAGACGTAGCCGGGCGTTTCGGGCACCCGCGCAAGCCAGGCCGAGACGGCCGGATAGCGGCCGAGGTCGAAGCCGCCCCCCTCCGCGACATGCGTATAGGCGTAGAGGGCGATGTCGGCGAGGCTGATCCGGTCTCCGACGAAATAGTCGCGGCTGGTCAAATGCTCGTCCATCAGCGCGAGCGCGGCCTCGCCCGCCGCCCGCATCCCGGGCATCCGGGCCCGCTGCGCCTCGGTCAGCGCCGACTCGCCGACGAAGGCGATCCAGAAGCGAAGGGTCGCGACGTTGGGCTCGTGATTATATTGCTCCCAGAACATCCAGCGGAGCATGTCCGCGCGCTCGAACCGGTCCTGCGGGACGAGCGGCGAGCCGTCGGCGAGGTAGAAGCAGGCGGCGGCGCTCTCGGGAATGAAGCGCTCGCCGACCTGGAGCACCGGGATCCGTCCGTTGGCGTTGACGCTCGAGAGGAATTCGGGAGTGCGCGTCTCCCCCTTCAGAATGTCGTATTCCCGCCGCTCCACGGACAGGCCGAGCAAAGCGGCCGTGAGCCTGACCTTGTAGCAATTGCCCGATTGCGAATATTCGTGAAGGACCAGCCGCTCCAATTCTTCCTCCCATCCAAAGTGGCGCCGTTCTAGGGAGTCTGTTCCCTCGCGCAAAGGAGTCTCGCGTGGCCGAGCCGGAAAAGGAGGCGCCGCTTCGCCGCAACAGCTGCGCGGAGCTGGACCGGCTGCTTGAAACCATGGTGGACCGCCCGGATGCCCAGGCGGAGCTGGCCGCGGAACTGGAGGAGCGGTTCGGCGAGACGAGGGCGGTGCTGGTGCTCGACATGAGCGGCTTCTCGCGGGCGACGCGGCGCGGCGAGGTCGTCCCCTTCCTTCTGATGATCCACCGGATGAAGCGGCTCGCGACCCCGATCGTCGAGACCCATCGCGGCGTCGTGGTGAAGGCGCAGGCCGACAATCTCTACTGCCTGTTCGAGGACGTCGCCGCAGCAGCCGCGGCGGCACGGCAGATCGTCGCGGGGCTGGAGGCGGCAAGCGCCGCCCTCCCCGAGACCCGCCGCCTCTACGCCTCGATCGGGATCGGCTTCGGCCGGATCCTCAACATCGACGAGGAGGACATGTGGGGCGACGAGGTAAACCTCGCCTGCAAGCTTGGGGAGGATGTGGCGGGACGCGGGGAGATATTGCTGACGGAGAGCGCGTGGGCGGCGGCGCCGGAGCTCGACGTTGTGCCACTGGAAGGGAGCGTGTCCGAGGCGGCCGTAACCTTCTTCCGGCTAATCCAAAGGGCCAGCAGCCGGGACAGTGATCAGCCTATCGGCTCGGCCGCCGCAAAGATCACTCCGTGAATGAAGTCGTGTCCACTTCAACAGAGTCGATCTGGGCGTCGGCCACTCCATCATAGTGGCCGCGAATGATCGCAGGGTAGGAATCGGGGATCGAAACAGAGTCTCGCGCGCCGCCATAGTTCAAGGTCACGTGAACGGTGCCCGCGGCTTCGAATCCGTTCTCTCCGGCAGGGAAGATCGCTTCCGGGCTTATCTCGACCGACTCGATCACGGTGTTGGACGACAACTCGTCGACGTCGGAACCGAACCCCTGAGCCGCCAGCTCGGTTACGCGATTCAAAATCGCATCCACCAAGGCTTTGTCTCTGATGGGAGCGAGGGTTTCGGCAGATTTTGCGGCGACCATCAAAGCGCTCCTAATCCCGTGCGGCGGGTATATTGCCAACTAAGGCGGCTTCCAACCCCGTCCAATCCGCCCATCAATACCTGGTTGTGAACCCCGAGATAAAAAAGCCGCTTCTGGAAGAATCCTCGCATGTCCCCCGGAACATCGAAAACATTGTTGGCAGCCGAGAGGGGCTCGTCCCAACCGACGTTCGGCGCGGGATGTACGCTGAACAGCCCGCTCTGCGTCGTAATCCGCGCTGTCACAGCTCGCGGCCAGAAAAAGCTGACGTCGCTGATCGAGAAGGGATCATCCTGCACCTGAAGCTTACGATTGGAGCGCACACGGCAGGCCACGATCCTGGCGGGGACGAGCGCCGCAGCCGGGGTCACGGAGACCGTGTTCGTCGAGGCTCGGCCACTGGCGGTGAGCAGCTTTCCCGGTTTCGGCCCGGGCGCAGAGGCCACGGCAAAATAGGCGGCGACGAGCGGGTTGGTGGTCCAGTCGAGCATCCTCGTCGGAGCCCCATGGTGCTGTGCCAAGGCCAGGAAATCCAGCTCCTCAAGGCCCGACACCGGATAAAATTCCGGGATACGCCGCTTGAACAGCTCCAGCACCGCTCTCTCGTGAACCAGATCATAATCTGCCTGGCGTCCGACCGACGGGATCAATGGGAACGTGTGGTCGCCCAGCCCGCGAAAGGCCCAGCTGGAATCGCTGTGTGCGTTCGTCCAATCCAGGAACGCCTTCCACCGCTTTATCCAGGCGCGCTTGGGCGGCAGGCTTCGTATCGGTTTTCTGACAATGAGCCGAACAGCCACCGCTGGTCCTCCGCTACTCCGTCTCCGCCCGGAACGGTCAGTCCCGAGCGAACCCGTCGTGCTAGTCACCCGCTGTCGGCAAACCTGTCGCTGAGGCGCCAAAGATGCGCCTGCTCACTCGACGCCCGGCTAGAAAGCCTCCGCCGGAAGCGCCATCAGGCTTTCCGCCCCCGCTTCCAGCTTGCGGCGAAGGGCGCCCGTGTCGGGCATCACCCGTTCGGCGAAGAAGCGGGCGGTGACCAGCTTGGCTTCGTGGAAGGCCTTGTCCTCGGCGCCGTTGGCGAGCGCGGCGGTGCTGGCGCGGGCCATCTTGAGCCACATCAGGCCGAGGGCGACGGTGCCGAGCAGGGTCATGTAGGGATAAGCGGCGGCGCCGGCGTTGTTGGGGTTGGCGAGGCCGTTCTGCATCAGCCACATGGTCGCGGCCTGAAGGTCGGCGGTGCCTTTCTGGAGAGAGGCGGAGATGGTCGCGACGGCGTCCGTGCCGGCCCCTCCACCAGCCTTTGGCTGGTCCCCCTCCCCGTCCCGGGGAGGATTGTTCGTCTCCTCCGCAAGCATCTTGAGGAAGGCCTGGATCGCCCGGCCTCCATTGGCGCCGAGCTTTCGGCCGACGAGATCGAGGGCCTGGATGCCGTTGGTGCCCTCGTAGATCTGGGCGATGCGGGCGTCGCGGACGAACTGCTCCATGCCCCATTCGCGGATATAGCCGTGGCCGCCATAGACCTGCTGGGCGTCGACCGCGGCCTTGAAGCCCATGTCGGTGAGATAGCCCTTGATCACCGGGGTGAGCAGGCCGAGCAGGTCGGAGGCGGACTCGCGCTCCTCCTCGGTCTGGGCGCGGCGCGAGACGTCGACCTGGAGCGCGCCCCACAGGACGAGGGCTCGCGCCGCCTCGTTGAACGCCTTCATCTCCATCAGCATCCGGCGGACGTCGGGGTGGACGATGATCGGATCGGCCTTGGCGCCCTCCTCCCGCTCGCCGGGCACCAGAGCGCGGCCCTGGCGGCGGTCGCGGGCGTAGGCGACGGCGTTCTGGTAGGCGACCTCGCCCTGGGCGAGGCCCTGCAGGCCGACCCCGAGGCGGGCGGCGTTCATCATGATGAACATGGCGGCGAGGCCCTTCTCGGGCTCTCCGACCAGATACCCAGTCGCGTCGTCATAGTTGAGCAGGCAGGTCGAGTTGCCGTGGATCCCCATCTTCTCCTCGATCGAGCCGCAGACGACGCCGTTGCGGGCGCCGAGGCTGCCGTCCGCATTGACCAGGACCTTGGGAACGATGAACAGCGAGATGCCCTTCACATTGTCCGGCGCTCCCGCGATCTTGGCGAGGACGAGGTGGATGATGTTCTCGGCAAGGTCGTGCTCGCCGGACGAAATGAAGATCTTGGTGCCGGTGATCTTGTAGGACCCGTCGGCCTGCGGCTCCGCCTTGGTCTTGAGGAGACCGAGGTCGGTTCCGCAATGGGGCTCAGTGAGGTTCATCGTTCCGGTCCAGCGGCCCGACACCATGTTGGGAAGGTAGGTTTGCTTCTGGTCGTCCGAACCCTTGACCAGGATCGACGCGATCGCCCCGGCGGTGAGGCCGTGATACATTTCGAAGGCCTGGTTGGCGGAGAGCAGATATTCGCTGATCGCGGTGGCGACGACCTGCGGGAGGCCCTGGCCGCCAAATTCCTCGGGCGCCGAAAGGGTCGTCCAGCCTCCGGCGACGAACTGGTCCCAGGCGTCCTTGAAGCCGGGCGGCGTCGTCACCGATCCGTCGTCGTGGCGGACGCAGCCATGCTCGTCGCCGATCCGGTTGAGCGGCGCCAGCACCTCGGAGGCGAATCGACCGCCCTCGGTGAGTATCGCTTCCACCATGTCCGGCGTGGCGTTCTCGAAGCCGGGAAGGTTCGAATAACGCTCGAGGCCGAGAATCTCGTCGAGAACGTAGCGGGTCTCGCGGACGGGGGCGGTGTAGCTGGGCATGATACCTCTTTCAGTGTCCGTGGGGTCCGGCGGCCTCGACCATGTCGATGAACCGCTCGAGCTCGGCGATAGTGGCGTCGATGTCGACCCGCTGCTTGGCGAGCAGGTCGACCCGGGCGCGGCATTTCTCGAGCGTCACCCGGCGCTGCGAGGCGCGGTCGTCGCCGAGGTCGTAGAGGTCGATCATCTCGCGGATCTCGGCGAGCGAGAAGCCGACCCGCTTGCCGCGCAGGATCCAGGCGAGGCGCGCCCGGTCGCGTCCGGAATAGACCCGCGACAGGCCCTGGCGATGGGGCGAGATCAGGCCCTCGTCCTCGTAGAAGCGGAGCGCGCGCGGAGTGACGTTGAACTCGTCGCACAGGTCGGTGATCGAGAAGCGCGAGTCGTTCGATTCCGGCGTGTCGAAATCGGAATGAAGCGCGGTCTGGGGCATTGGCCCGCGACTAGTTTACGTTCACGTCAACGTCAAGGTTCGAGCGCTCACCCGCAGAGCGGATCGCCGGCGATGTCGGTCGCCTTGCGGGCGGCGGCCGCGCCTCGGCCCTGCTGAGTGAAGGCGGCGCCTTCGAAGCGGGCGGAATGGCCGCAATAATAGGTCTCGCATCCCGGCCCGACGGCGCGGCGGAAGACGATCCGGCCCCCTTCTACTCCGGCCTCGATCGTGCAGGCCGAATCGCCGGTCATCCGCAGCGTGATCCTGTCCCCCTTCCGCTCGGCCTCGCCGGCGCCCGCGCAGCTGTTGAGGTTCGGTTCCCAGACGACCACTCCGAACTGGGTCTTGCCCGCCTTGTCGAGCAGGCAGAGCTGGTTGCGGTGCTCGGCGGAGCCGCCTTCCCACAATCCGGCGAGGCTGGTGGGACCGCTGGTCGTCGCGGCTTCCTGCGGCGCCGCGACCGCGCCCCGATCGGCCGAGTTGCTCCCGGCCGCCGCCGCGGAGCGGTTCGCCGCCGGATCGGCCCCGCCGCAGCCGCCGAGGAGGACCAGGGCGAGTAGAATCTTGCGCATCACGCTCTCCACGCCGCCTCGAATGCCATTCGGTGGCGGTTCAGGCAAACCAAGCTATCGGGCCAGCCGTTCCATAAACTACATCAAATCGGCCGGGCCGGGGCGACAAGCCGCCGCCTTAAGCCTATATCGGCCGGGCGAGACGGCGAAGCGCGCGGGGCATCTTTCGACATGTTGACCACCCATCCGTTCGACCCCGAGGCTTATGGGGACAAGCTGCGCGAGGAATGCGGCGTATTCGGCATCTGGGGCGCCGACACCGCGTCGGCGGTGGTGGCCCTGGGCCTCCACGCGCTCCAGCATCGCGGCCAGGAAGCGGCGGGAATCACGAGCTTCGACGGGCGAGTGTTCCACTCCCATCGCGCGATGGGCCATGTCGCCGGCAATTTCGACAAGGACGACGTGATCCGTCGGCTCGCCGGCAACGCGGCGATCGGCCACGTCCGCTACTCGACGGCGGGCGAGACGGCGCTGCGCAACGTCCAGCCGCTGTTCGCCGAGCTTTCGTCGGGCGGCTTCGCGGTCGCTCATAACGGCAATATCTCGAATGCCCTGAAGCTCCGCCGCGACCTCAACCGGCGCGGCTCGATCTTCCAGTCGACCTCCGACACCGAGGTGATCATCCACCTCGTCGCCACCTCCAGCTACCGGACCCTGCTCGACAGCTTCATCGACGGACTGAAGCAGGTGGAGGGCGCCTACTCGCTGGTCTGCCTGACCGGCGAGGGCATGCTCGCCTGCCGCGACCCGCTCGGCATAAGGCCGCTGGTCCTGGGCCGCCTCGGCGACGCCTACATCTTCGCTTCCGAGACGGTGGCTCTCGACGTCGTCGGAGCCACCTACATACGCTCGGTCGAGCCGGGCGAGTTGATCGTCGTCTCCGCCCAGGGGATAAAGTCCCACCGGCCGTTCCGGGAGGTCCGGCCGAGGCCCTGCATCTTCGAGCATATCTATTTCTCGCGCCCCGATTCGGTGCTCGACGGCGCCTCCGTCTATGCCATGCGAAAGGCGATCGGGGCCGAGCTTGCGCGGGAAAATCCGGTGGAGGCCGACATCGTCGTCCCGGTTCCGGATTCCGGCGTTCCGGCCGCGATCGGCTATGCTCAGGAGAGCGGGATACCGTTCGAGCTCGGGATCATCCGCTCGCACTATGTCGGCCGGACCTTCATCCAGCCGAGCGACTCGGTGCGCCATCTCGGCGTGAAGCTGAAGCACAACGCCAACAGCGCGCTGATCCAGGGCAAGAGGATCATCCTCGTGGACGATTCGATCGTCCGCGGCACGACCAGCCTCAAGATCGTCCAGATGATGCGCGACGCGGGCGCCCGCGAGGTCCACATGCGGATCGCCTCCCCGCCGACCCGGCACAGCTGCTTCTACGGGGTCGACACCCCCGAACGCGCCAGCCTTCTCGCCGCCCAGATGGACCTGGCGCAGATGAACGAGTTCATCCGCGCCGACAGCCTCGCCTTCATCTCGATCGACGGCCTCTACCGCGCCGTCGGCGAAGAGGTGCGGGACGAGGCCCAGCCGCAATATTGCGACGCCTGCTTCACCGGCGCCTACCCGACCCGGCTCACCGACCTGGAAGAAGCCGACGCGCCGGACCAGTTCGCCTTGCTGGCGGAGCGGTACGGGTAAGGGCGTCGTCGTCGCAGGAGCGACCCCCAAGCCGGGGGTAAGGCGCCATACCGTCGTCCCAGCGGAGGCTGGGACCCCAGGGGGTGAAAGGCGCGGCGTTCTTCACCCCCTGGGGCCCCAGCCTTCGCTGGGGCGACGAGCTTGTCTCCGGCGCACACTTCCCCCTACAGCGCGACCATGGTTGAGACTTTCCTTTCCGGCCGCCTTGCCCTCGTTACCGGCGCCAGCCGCGGAATCGGTGCCGCTACCGCCGAGGCGCTCGCCGCGGCCGGTGCCCATGTGATCCTCACCGCCCGCACGGCCGCCGGCCTTGAGGCCGTGGAGGAGCGAATCCACGCTTCCGGCGGAAACGCGACGATCGCCCCGCTCGACCTCACCGAGAATGACAGCGTCGCCCGCTTAGCCTCCGCGGTAGCCGAGCGATGGCCGGCCCTCGACGTGCTGGTGCTGAACGCCGCGATCCTCGGGTCGCTCACTCCGGTGGCGCAGATCGACGGAGCGGAGCTCGGCCGGGTGCTCACTCTCAACCTGCTCGCCAACCAGGCGATGATCGCCGGCTTCGATCCGCTTTTGCGCGCCAGCCCGGCGGGGCACCTCGTCGCCCTCACCTCGAGCGTGGGCGCGCGCCCGCGCGCCTTCTGGGGCGCCTATGGCGCTTCCAAGGCGGCGCTCGAGACCTTGGTGCTAAGCTATGGCGAGGAAGTGAAGAACCTGGCGCCGCTCAAGGTCGCGATCGTCGATCCCGGCGCGACCGCGACCAAGATGCGCGAGCGCGCCTATCCCGGCGAGGACCCGGCGACCCTGAAGGCGCCGGAAGCGGTGGCGCAGGCGATCGTCGGGATGCTCCGACAGGACTTCGAGAACGGGCACCGGCTGGAAGTCCGATAACGTCATGCCAGCGAAGGCTGGCATCCCAGGGGGTGAAAAGCGCAGGAGCCTTTCACCCCTGGGGCCCAGCCTTCGCTGGGGCGACGGATCATCCCTTCACCAAGGTCACCTGCGCCACGTCGATTCCGCCGCCTCGGAAGCCGCCTTCGCAATACATGAGGTAATAGCGCCAGAGGCGGTGGAAGCTTTCGTCGAAGCCGGCCGCAAGGCGGCCTTCGTCGACCGCCTGGTCGTAGCGCTCGCGCCAGCGCTTCAGCGTCTCGGCATAATGGAGGCCGTAGCCCTTCCGGTCCCGCCAGGAGAGGCCGGCCTCGGCGGCGAGACGGGCGAAGCGATCCTCGCTGACCAGCATCCCGCCGGGAAAGATGTAGGTCTGGATGAAGTCGGCGCTCGCCGCATAGGAGTCGAACAGGGGCTCGCGGATCGAGATGAACTGCAGCGCGGCCCGGCCGGCCGGCTTCAGCAGTCCGGCGATGGCGCCGAGATAGGCCGGCCAATATTCCTGCCCGACCGCCTCGGCCATCTCGACCGAGACGATCCCGTCGAACCCGCCGGACGCGTCGCGATAATCCTGGAGGCGGATCTGCGTCCGCTCCGCCAGCCCGGCCGCCGCGAGACGAGCATCGGCATAATCCTTCTGCGCCTGCGAAAGCGTCAGGCCGACGACCTCCACGCCATAGTCGCGGGCGGCGATCTCGGCGAGCGAGCCCCAGCCGCAGCCGATTTCCAGCAGCCGCTGTCCGCGGGATAATCGGAGCCGGTCGAGCAGAAGGCGGATCTTGCGCGCCTGCGCCGCTTCGAGTGGCTCCGAGGCCGGGAGGGGGTCGGCGAAGACCGCGCTCGAATAGGTCATGCCCGGGTCCAGCCAGGCGCGGTAGAAGTCGTTCCCCAGGTCGTAATGATGGGCGATATTCTCGCGCGCGCGGTCCTTGTCGTTGCCGCGCAGCCGGTGGGCGAGCCGGTTTATGAGCCGGAACAGGCCCTTGGCGCGGGCGGTGTCGCCCAGGTTCTCGCCGTTGAGCATGAACAATTCGAACAGCGGAACCGGATCGGGCGAGGACCATTCGCCCCGCTCCCACGCTTTGTACCAGCCGACCGAGCCCGAGGTCGCCAGCCGGACGAGGCTGTTCCAGCTGTGGAGGTGGACCACCGGCACCGGGCCTGGGGCGCGACCGCCGAGGCGACGGGTGCGTCCGTCGGGTAGCGTCGCCTCGATGGCGCCCTTCGCCAATCCCGCGTCGACCCGGTCGAGCACATGGTCGAAACGCCCGCCGATCAGCCGCGCGACGAGCCCGCCGCCGGTGGCGAAGCCGCGGTCGGCGGAGACGAGATGGCGGCCGCGAGGCGGGGCGTTCATGGCGCGCTTGGTGGCGCGGAAGGGCCCTGGACGCAAGCGCCGTCGGCTACCGGGCAGCCCGGCTCTCCGCGAGGGCGGCCAAGGCCCGTTCCCGCGCCTCGCGATGCCCGATCCGCTTGGGGAAATAGGCCGCGTCATCCGGGTCGTGGATATTTTCGTCGGCAAAATCTGCCAGCTCGGGCACCCAGCGCCGGATGTAGGCGGCGGCGTCGAACTTCTCGGACTGAAGCAAGGGTGCCATGATCCGGCCGAACGGGTTCGAATCGACGCCGGTTCCGGCAATCCATTGCCAGTTCAAGCTGTTATTGCCGTAATCGGCGTCGACGAGCGTGTCCCAGAACCAACGCGCGCCTTGCCGCCAGTCGACGAGCAGGTGCTTCACCAGGAAGCTGGCCGCGACCATGCGCACCCGATTGTGCATCCAGCCGGTCGCCCACAGCTCGCGCATTCCGGCATCGACCAGCGGATAGCCTGTGCGCCCCCGTCGCCACGCCTCGATATCGTCCGCCGCGTCGCGACCGCTCCGCCAGGGGAATGCGTCGAACGTGCCGCGCCCGTGCGCCTCGCCCAACTCGGCGAACTGGAGAAGCATGTTCTGGGCGAAATCGCGCCAGGCCAGCTCCTTCCGGAACTTGGCCGCACCCTCGTCGGGAAGGCCGTGCCAGACGCTCGCCGGCGATATCTCGCCGAAATGGAGGTGCGGCGACAGCCGGGCGCTGCCCTCTTCGGAGGGATAGTCGCGGCGGGTGCCGTAATCGGCGACCCGCTCCGCGAAATCGGCCAAGCGCGAAGCCGCACCCGCCTCCCCGGGCTGCCAGGCACGCTCGAACCCTTCAGCCCAATTCGGCCGCGTCGGAAGCAGTCCCCAATCGGCCAGCCGCTCACTCTTCGGCCAGCGGGAAGGGACGGTCACCGCGACGGGCGTCGGCTGCGGCGGCGCCGGCGGGAGGGCCGACTGAAGCGCCCGCCAGTAAGGCGAATAGATCCGGTAGCGCCCGCCCGTCGCGGTCTTCACCGAATCGGGCGGAGCAAGCTGGTTGCCGTCATGAAGGCACAGTTCGAGGTGGGCTGAGAGCGCCTGCTCGGCCTCGCGCCACCAAGGCTCATAATGGCGGAGTGCGTGGACTTGATGCGCGCCGGTTTCTTCCGCCAGCTTGGCCAGAGCGTCGGCGGCGCGGCCCCTTCGGAGCACGAGCCGAAGCCCCCGCTCCTGAAGGTCCGCCGCGAGCGAGGCGAGGGAATGATGGAGCCACCAGCGCTGTGCTGCTCCTATCGCCCAATCGCCGGGATCTTCGTCGTCGAGCACGTAGACGGGGATCACCGGGCCTCGAGCGGCCGCCTCTGCGAACGCAGCCTGATCGTGGAGGCGAAGGTCCTGGCGGAACCAAACGAGACTGGGCGCGGTCATCCGGCTCCCCTCGCCTGCCCCGGAGCCGACGTCCAGATGGACCTAAGACCAGAACGAGTCCCGCCTAGATGACGTGCGGTTCCTTGGTGACCATCCAGCTCTGGCCCTTCGACACGAGCGCCTGGAGGTCCGGCGTCTTGCCGGCGGCCGCTTCGGCGTTCTGGCGTACGACGGCGCTCTCGAAGGTCGGGGCCGGGTCCTCATAGAGAACTCCAAGCGCGGTCGGAAAGCTGCCATAGGGCATCTCGACCAGCATGTGCGCGATCGAGCGGTTCTTCGGATCGTGGGCGAGAACGCCCGCGGCCTGCCAGTCGCCGCCCTCCACTTCGACCACCTTCAGCGCCAGCGCGTCGCGGTCGAGCGCGATGCCCTTGGTGCCTCCGGCGAACAGCATCGGCTCCCCCGGCTTCAGCCAGAGCTGGTTGCCGCTATTCTCCTTGGCGGTGAAGGGCGCGAAGACGTCGTCATTGTAGACGATGCAATTCTGGAAGATTTCGACGAACGCGGCGCCCCGGTGCGCGTGGGCGGCCTTCAGGACCTCGGGCAGGTTCTTGTGGACGTCGATGCCGCGGGCGACGAAGCGCGCTCCGGAGCCCAGGGCGAAGGCGCAGGGGCTGGCGGGGCGGTCGACGGAGCCGAACGGCGTCGACGGGCTCCGGGTCCCGACCCGGCTGGTCGGCGAATATTGGCCCTTGGTGAGGCCGTAAATCTCGTTGTTGAAAAGCAGGATCTGGCAGTCGAGGTTGCGTCGAAGGACGTGCATCGAATGGTTGCCGCCGATCGACAAAGCGTCGCCGTCGCCGGTGATGATCCACACGTCGAGTTCCGGATTGGCGAGCTTGATGCCGGTGGCGAAGGTCGGCGCCCGGCCGTGGATGGTGTGGAAGCCGTAGGTCTCCATGTAGTAGGGAAAGCGGCTCGAGCAGCCGATGCCCGACACGAAGACGACGTTCTCCGGCCTCACGCCGAGCTCCGGCATGGTGCGCTGAACCGCCTTCAGGACGGCATAGTCGCCGCACCCCGGGCACCAGCGCACCTCCTGGTCGGTGGCGAAGTCCTTGGCGGTGAGCTTGGTCAGTTCGTTCATGGATTACCTCGTCGCCCCAGCGAAGGCTGGGGCCCCAGGGGGTGAAAGGCAAAAGCGGATGAGGAGTGCTCCATCGGCGCAGGCGCTCTTCACCCGCCGGGGTCCCAGCCTTCGCTGGGACGACGAGCCCGGGATATTCATCCCAGCGCCTCCTCGATCGCCGCTTCGATCTCCGCGATCTTGAACGGCTGGCCGCTGGTCTTGGTGACGGGGCGGGCATCGACCAGATACTGGTCGCGAAGCACGGTCTTGAGCTGCCCGGTATTCATCTCGGGAACGATGATCCGCTCGTAGGAGCGCAGCAAAGCGCCCAGATTGCCCGGCAGCGGCCAGATGTGGCGGATGTGGACGTGGCTGACGTCGAGGCCCCTGCCCCGCGCACGGCGCACCGCCTGGTGGATCGGGCCGTAAGTGGAGCCCCAGCCGACCACGACCAGTCTCCCGCCCTCCTGTCCGAGGCACACCTCCTGGTCGGCGACCGCCACGCCGAGCACCTTGGCCTGGCGCGTGTCGGTCATCTTCTGGTGGTTGGCCGGTGCGTAGTCGATGTGGCCGGTGCCGAAATTCTTCTCGATGCCGCCGATCCGGTGGGTAAGGCCGGGCGTTCCGGGCTTCACCCAGATGCGCGCGAGCTTCTCGTCCCGGGCATAGGGGTTGAACCCCTCCCCGTCCTGCGGTGCGTCCTCGAAGAAGGTCACCGGAAACGGCGCATAGGTCGCCATGTCCGGCACCTTCCACGGCTCGGCGGCATTGGCGATATAGCCGTCGGTGAGGAGCATGACGGGAGTCATGTACTGCACCGCGATCCGGCACGCCTCGATCGCGCAGTCGAAGGCGTCGGCGGGCGAGCGGGCGGCGATGACCGGCATCGGCGCATCCCCGTTTCGGCCGTAGACCGCCTGGTAGAGGTCCGACTGCTCGGTCTTGGTGGGAAGCCCCGTCGACGGGCCGCCCCGCTGGGAATTGACGATGACGAGCGGGAGCTCGGTCATGATCGCGAGGCCCATCGCCTCGGCCTTGAGGGCGATTCCGGGACCGGAGGAGGAAGTGACCCCGAGGCTCCCGGCATAGCTGGCGCCGATCGCCGAGCCGATCGCCGCGATCTCGTCCTCCGCCTGGAAGGTGGTGACTCCATATTCCTTGAGGCGCGAGAGATGGTGGAGGATCGCCGAGGCCGGAGTGATCGGGTAGCCGCCGAAGAACATCTTGAGGCCCGCGAGCTGGGCGCCCGCGACCAGCCCGAGCGAGATCGACTCGGCGCCGGTGACGGTCCGGTAGAGGCCGGGCTCCGCCGGCGCCGGATCGAGGTGGCGCTGGGGGATCTGCCCGCCGATCTCCGCCGTCTCGCCATAAGCGTGGCCGGCGTTGAGCGCGGCGATATTCGCTTCGGCGAGGCCGGGCGCCTTGGCGAACTTGGACTTGAGCCAAGCCTCGATCGGCGCGCGGTCGCGATCGAACATCCAGAGCGCCAGGCCCAGCGTCCACATGTTCTTGCAGCGCAGCGCCTCCTTGTTGCCGAGGCCGAACGGCTTCACGGCGTCGAGGGTGAGCTGCGAGATGTTGAAGGCGATGACCTGCCATCTGGCGAGGCTTCCATCGGCAAGGGGGTTCGCCTCATAGCCGGCCTTGGCGAGGTTGCGGGCGCCGAACTCGCCTTCGTCGGCAATGATCAGACCGCCGGGCTTCAGGTCGGCGACGTTCACCTTCAAGGCCGCCGGATTCATCGCGACCAGGACGTCGGGCGAGTCGCCCGCGGTCTCGATCGCCGTAGAGCCGAAATTGATCTGGAAGGCGGAGACTCCGAACGTCGTCCCCTGCGGCGCGCGGATCTCGGCGGGAAAATCCGGGAAGGTGGCGAGATCGTTGCCGGCAAGCGCCGTCGAGAGGGTGAACTGGCCGCCGGTCAGCTGCATTCCGTCGCCGCTGTCGCCGGCGAAGCGGACGACGACGGCTTCGGGCTCCGGGTGCGCGCCGGCTTCCTCGGGAGTCAGTAAATGGGTGGCCGTGGCCAAGGCGGCATCCTTTGTCGCGATTTTTCCGCCCTGTCCTTAGCCGGATGGGCCGGACGCGACAACTCGCCGGGAACGGGGGGCGGCCGAATCAGGCGCCTTGCGGCGGCGCCCTCGGCCGCCTCTCAGTCAAGCTCCTTGCGGCCGCGGCCCCCGCCGCGATCAGTCGGTACGGCTCATCAAGCGAAGCCGGGCCTCGTCTGCCTCGACGTTGTTCTGGCCGCTAGCCGCGTCCCACTCGGCCTTGGTCTTGCAGACCTTCTTCGAGAGGCGGCTGAACGAGCTCGACTCGCCCTTGCAGATCTTCTTTTCCTTCACCTGCTCCGGCTGGCCCTTGTCCTTGGCGGCGGCGCCGGCGCCGGAAAGCAGAAGCGCCGCGCCGATGACGGCAAGATTCAGAGCACGCATGTAATCCCTCCCGAAAAGCAGGCCGGGGCAATGCGTCGCACGTTCGAATTTGTCAATGAGGATAGGCGTTTAGTTCGTTTTCGGACACTCGCCGCCGGCCGTGGCCGAGCCGCCTTGGCGGAAGAGCGCGCATGCCATAAGGCGCTGCCTTTCCAGGAGTGAAGATGACCGATCCCTTCGTCCGGCCCGACGTGAGCCTGTTCCTCGACTATCTCAACCGCCTCCCCGGGCCGCGAAGCCACGAAGCCGGCGCGGAGGAAGCGCGACGCATGATGGTCGCCTCGCGCCACGTCGCCGATGCGCCGGTCGGCGAGTTGGCCGTGCTTCGCGACCTTTCCTGTCCGGGGCCGGCGGGGGACATCCCGCTGCGGCTCTACGATCCGCGCGAGGAGCGCGGGCCGGGACCGCTCCTGCTCTTCTTCCACGGCGGCGGATTCGTCCTCGGCGACCTCGACACGCACGACCCGTTCTGCGCCGAGGCGGCGCGCCAGCTCGACCTGCCCGTGCTCGCGGTCGACTACCGCCTGGCGCCCGAGCATCCCTTCCCGGCCGGAGTCGAGGATTGCATCGCCGCGGCCCGCTGGGCGGCGGGAAGCCCGGCGGAGCTCGGCCGCGAAGTGACCGGGCTGGTCACGTCAGGCGACAGCGCGGGCGGCAATTTCGCCATCGTCGTCGGCCTTTCGCTGCGCGACGCGCCGGCGGCGGTGCCGGTCGTCGCGCAGTGGCCGATCTACCCCGCCGCCGATCCGGCCAAGGGCTATCCGTCCTACGAGGATTTCGGCGAGGGCTACCTTCTTACCCACGCGGGAATGGACTGGTTCGAGCAATGCTACCGGCCGGACAAGGCCGATTGGCGCTACTCGCCGATGCTCAAGAGCCAGGAGGGAATGCCGCCGACCCTGGTCCTGACCGCGAGCCTCGATCCCATCCGCGATCAGGGCCGGGCCTATGCCGCGGCCTGCGCCCAGGCCGGCGTGCCCGTCGTCTTCCGGGAGGCGAAGGGAAATATCCATGGGCTGATCAACCTTCGAAAGGCGGTTCCCTCGAGCCAGGCCGACGTCGACGGAGCGCTCGCCGCGCTGAAGCTCATGCTGAAGGAGATCGAATCGTGAGCAGCCTTCCCTACCGCCCCGGCGCGGGTGTGATGCTCGTCAACCGCGAGGGCAAGGTGTTCGTCGCCCAGCGGCTCGATTCGACCCTCGAAGCCTGGCAGATGCCGCAGGGCGGGCTCGACGAGGGCGAGGATCCCGAGGACGGAGCCCTTCGCGAGCTCGAGGAGGAGACCGGGATCACCCGCGACAAGGTGGAGGTGATCGCGCGCTGCCCGGAGCCGCTCACCTACGACTTGCCCCCCGAGCTGGTCGGCAAATTGTGGAAAGGCCGCTGGCGCGGCCAGAAGCAGCACTGGTTCCTCGCCCGGTTCCTGGGCGACGACGGCGACGTGAACATCGCGACCGCCGAGCCCGAGTTCCGCGCCTGGCGCTGGGCCGACCCCAAGGACCTCCCGGCGACGATCGTCCCGTTCAAGAAGAAGCTCTACGAGGACGTGCTCGCGGCCTTCCGCGACAAGCTGTGACCTTCTCCCTGCGTCATTGCGAGCGAAGCGAAGCAATCCAGTTCGGCCTCGAAGACCGGCTGGATTGCCGCGTCGCTTCGCGCCTCGCAATGACCAGAGGATCAGGAGCAGGGGTTTTGCGGCGCGGCTTCTCCGGCTAGAGCCGTCGGGATGCGGGGCCTGACCAACGAGGAGAGCGCGGCGGTCGAGCGATGCGCCGGCGCGCCGATGCTTGGGCAGGTGGAGGATTGGGCGCGGATCAACAGCGGCTCCGCCAATCTCGACGGGCTGGCGCGGATCGCGGGCCTGCTCGCCGACGCGTTTGCCGGCCTGCCCGGAGCGCTGACGCTGGAGGAGGCGGAGCGGGTCGACGCGGTGGAGCCGGACGGGCGGCTTCGCCCCCTCCCCCATGGGCGCAATCTCCACCTCGCCGTCCGGCCCGACGCGCCGGTGCAGGTGCTGCTCACCGGCCACATGGACACGGTCTACGGCGCCGACCACCCGTTCCAGCGATTGGAATGGCTCGGCTCGAAGGTGCTCCGCGGCCCCGGAGTGGCGGACATGAAGGGCGGCCTTGCAGTCATGCTCGCCGCTTTGAAGGCGGTGGAGAAGGGCCCGGCGGCGGCGAGGCTCGGCTACGAAGTCGTGATCAATTCCGACGAGGAGGTGGGGTCGCCCGGCTCGGCGGCGCTCATCGCCCGCGCGGCTCGGGGGAAGAAGGCGGCCCTGACCTACGAGCCGGCCGCGCTTCCCGACGGAACCCTGGCCGGCGCCCGGCCCGGCAGCGGCAACTTCTCGTTGGTGGTGACCGGCCGAAGCGCCCATGCCGGGCGCAATCCCGAGGAAGGCCGCAACGCTCTCGTCGCGGCGGCCGACCTTGCGGTCCGGCTGGATCGGGCGAAGCGCGCCGGCCTCTCCGTCAATCCGGCCCGGATCGACGGCGGCGGGCCGAACAACGTCGTTCCCGATCATGCGATCCTGCGCGTGAACATGCGGCCGGCATCCGCCGCCGATCAGGAGCCGGCGCGCGCCGCTTTGGACGAGGCGATCGCCCAAGTATCCGCCGCCCGGGACGTGCGCATAATCCTGCACGGCGGCTTCGGCCGCCCGCCCAAGCCGCTCGACGGCGGAGCGGAGAAGCTGTTCGAGCTGGTCCGCCGCTGCGGAGCCGATCTCGGCCAGGCGATCGCCTGGCGCGATTCCGGCGGCGTGTGCGACGGCAACAACATCGCCGCCTGCGGCGTGCCCGTCGTCGACACGATGGGGGTTCGCGGGGGCGCGATCCATTCTTCGGACGAATATCTGATCGTCGAAAGCCTTGAGGAGCGGGCGAAGCTTTCCGCCTTGACCCTCCTCCGGCTGGCGGAAGGGGACGCATTGTGAGCTTCAGGGTACGCCCCGCCGGCAACGAGGATTTCCAGGCGATCTACGAGATGGCCAAACTGACCGGGGGCGGCTTCACCAACCTTCCGCCGGACCGCGGAGCGCTGGTCGGCAAGATCGTCCGCTCCGAGCAGAGTTTCGAATCAAGCGCCGTGAAACCGGCCGACGACCTGTTCCTGTTCGTCCTCGAAAATGTCGACACCGGCCAGATCCGCGGCACCTGCCAGGTCTTCGGTATGGTCGGGATGGAGCATCCCTTCTACTCCTACCGGATCGGAACCCTCACCCAGACCTCGAAGGCGCTGGGCAAGACGTTCCGGGCGCAGATGCTGAACCTGACGACCGATCTCGAAGGCTCCTCGGAAGTGGGCGGCCTGTTCCTCCACCCCGGCGAGCGCGCCGGCGGCCTCGGCCTGCTCCTGGCGCGAAGCCGCTATCTGTTCATCAAGCTGCACCGCGAGCGCTTCGGGCCGCGGGTGATCGCCGAGCTGCGCGGAGTCATCGACGAAGGCGGCGGCTCGCCCTTCTGGGATTCGATCGCCGGACGCTTCTTCGGAATGAATTTCCAGGAAGCCGACGAGTTCAACGCCGCCCACGGCACCACCTTCATCGCCGACCTGATGCCCAAGACCCCGATCTACACCGCCATGCTGCCGGAATCGGCGCGCTCGGTGATGGCGATGCCGCACCCGTCGGGGCGCGCCGCGATGAAGATGCTGGAGCGCGAAGGCTTCCACCACGATTGCTACATCGACATCTTCGACGGCGGACCGACGATGATCGCCGCCACCGACCAGATCCGGACGGTCCGCGAATCCCGGGAGCTGGTGCTGGCGGGAATCGAGGAGAAGGTCGACGGTCCTTCGGCGATGCTGGCGGCGGGCCGCGGCCTCGGTTTTCGCGCCTGCTGCGGCAATCTTCGCATCGGCGAGGACGAACGCGCGACCCTGGACCGCCGGACCGCCGAGATGCTCGAGATCGAAGCCGGGGACCGTTTCCTTTCGATGAGCCGGTGATGGCGCTGCGCGAGATCAACTTCGACGGGATCATCGGGCCGAGCCACAATTATTCCGGCTTGAGCCACGGCAACCTCGCTTCCGCGACCAACCGCGGCCTCGTCTCCCATCCTCGCGCGGCGGCCCTGCAGGGGACGGCGAAGATGCGGCACAATCTTCGCCTCGGGCTGGCCCAGGGCTTCCTGCTTCCGCACCGGCGCCCCGACCGCGCCTGGCTGTCGGAGCTCGGGACTCGCGCCGAGGAGGCGCCCGGGACGCTTCGTCCGGCAGCCTTCTCGGCCTCGGCGATGTGGGCGGCCAACGCGGCGACGGTCTCGCCGGGGCCCGACACGGCGGACGGCCGCTGCCACCTTACCGTCGCCAACCTTCGGACCATGCCCCATCGCAGCCACGAATGGCCCGAAACCCTTGCCCAGCTCCGCACCGCCTTCGCGGACGAGGCGGCATTCGCCGTCCATCCGCCGGTCCCGCCCGCTTATGGCGACGAGGGCGCGGCCAACCACATGCGGCTCGCCGCCGCTCACGGGGCGCCTGGGGTGGAGGTGTTCGTCTACGGCCGGAGCGGCGGCGCCTATCCCGTCCGCCAGAATGAGGAGGCGAGCCGCGCCGTAGCGCGGCTCCACGGCCTCGATCCCGAGCGGACGTTGTTCGTCTGCCAGTCCGAAGCGGCGATCGCCGCGGGCGCCTTTCACAACGACGTCGTCGCGGTGGCCAACGAGAATGTGCTCTTCGCCCACGAACAGGCGTTCGAGGACCGCTCCGGCTTCCTCGCCGCCCTTAAGCGGATCCTTCCGGAAGCCGAGATCGTCGAGGTCCCGGCGAGCGCGGTTCCCCTGGAGGAGGCGATCCGAAGCTATTTGTTCAACGCCCAGCTCGTCTCGCTGCCGGACGGCGGAATGGCCCTGATCCTCCCCGAAGAGGCGCGCGAGACCCCCAGCGTCTGGGCCTGGTGCGAGGCGATGGCCGCGGGCAACGGGCCGATCCGCAAGCTGTTCGTCCTCGACGTGCGCCAGTCCATGGCCAATGGCGGAGGGCCGGCCTGCCTGCGGCTGCGTGTCGTGGCCGAGCCGGAGCGGGTGGATCCTCGCTTCCTCGCGGACGAAGCGAAGCTCGACCGGATCGAGGCGGTGATCGGGCAAGAGTGGCCGGACTCGGTGGCTCCGGACGACTTGCGCGATCCGGCGTTCGCGGTTCGGATCGAGGCGGCGCGGCGGGCCCTGCTCGAGACCCTCGACCTCGCCCTTCTCGACTGACGTTCAAGCGCCGTACAGGCTGGAGCCGCCACGGAACGCAAACCTTTCTGCCGGAGACGCCTGCAATGAAGAGCCTGATCCTCGCCGGGGCCGTCGCCCTCGCCGCGCCCGCCTACGCGCAAGGCGCCGCCGCCGTCGCGCCGCCCGTGTCGGCGGCCCCGGCCGCGCCCGAAGCGCCCGAGGCGATTTCCCGGGTCTCCGTCCAGCAGACCGACAAGGATCGCTTCGCGGCGATGGATGCGAACAAGGACGGGTTCGTCACCGCCGCCGAGCTCGGTTCGGCCGCCGGCCCCGAGCAGGCCGCCCGGATCGTCGCCCGAATCGATTCGAACAAGGACGGCAAGGTGTCGCTCGCCGAGCTCGACGCCATGATGCTCGGCATGTTCGACAAGGCCGATTCCAATCGCGACGGCATGGTGACGGCGCAGGAGCAGGCGGCGATGGCCGCGGCCGGGCGCGCCCGCTAGGCTTCGACGAGGTCCCTTTCCCGATCCGGAGAGGGACCTAGCGCAGCAAGGTCACCTGGACGACGTTTCCGCGGTCGCTTCGCACCTGCTCGGTGCGGCCGCTGCGGAAGGGCCGGTCGTGCGGCCAGCATTCGCGGTAGCTCGCGCCCCAGGTGAAGCAGAGCTGCGCCTCCTGCTGCTCCCAATGGCCGCGGGTCTCGCGCCCGTTGAAGCTCGCGACGACGTCGCCGCCGCGCTGGAAGGTGAGGTTGGTCACCTGCCCGTTGGCGGCCTCGACCCGAAGGGTCCGGCCGACATATTCCGGCTCCCAGCCGCCGCGGTCGCGGCTGCCGACGCAGGCGCTTAGCGCCGCAGAAAGTCCCAGGATCATGGCAAGCTTGCGCATCGTCTATTCCTCCGCGCTCCAGAAGATGTCCACCGGCACTTCGATCGAGGAGAGCAGCCGCCCGATCGGAACCGACGACAGCGGCCCCTCCTTGAGCGCCTGCTCGAGCACCCGCCGTTTCTCCGCGCCCGCGATGACGATCATCACCGCCCGAGCCGTGGTGAGGGCGGCGGCGGTGAGGGTCACCCGGTCCACCGTCTCGCCTTCGGGCATCGGCTTGGGCCGTACTCCGGCCGCCCTCCGCTCGCGCGGGCCCGCGACCGCGCGCTCGAAATCCGGTCCGGGGAAGATTCCGGCGGTATGCCCGTCGGCGCCGATCGCAAGGCAGGCGAGGTCGAGCGGCCAGCCGATCAGCGACAGCCGGGCGTCGGCGAGTCGCCCCGCCTCCTGGGCGTCGCCGAGCGCCGACTCGTCGACCAGCGAGACGAGGTTTGCCCCCTTGGCGCCGAAGAAGCCCTCCAGCCGGCGGTAATTGCTCTGCGCGTCATCGCGTGCGACGAGTCGGTCGTCGGTCGGAACGACGGTGACCTTCGACCAGTCGATCGCCTTCGACTTCACCAGCTGGCCGTAGAGCGGCTCCGGAGTCGACCCGCCGGGAAGCGCGATCCGGGCGCCGCCATGGGCCTCGATCGCGCTTTCGATCACGAAACCGATGTCGCCGGCCGCCTGCTCGGCCATCTCGCGGGCGGTGTCGAACTCCCACCACTCGATCTCATCCATGAACGCGCCGCTCCTCAACTGCCCAGATACGGAACCGCGCGCCGCGGCGGCGTGTTCCGGAGCGGGTTTCCTTAGGAGGACATTCGATGCCTGCCAAATCTAAAGCGCAGCAGAAGGCCGCGGGCGCCGCCCTCTCGGCCAAGCGCGGCGACACGCCCAAGAGCAAGCTTCAGGGCGCGTCGAAGGGCATGGCCGAGTCGATGAGCGAGAAGCAGCTCGAAGAGCTCGCCTCGACCAAGCGCAAGGGCAAGCCGGAGCATGCGGGCGGATGACCGACGGCGACAAACCGCAGGGTACCGAGCCGCCCGACGGCCCCGACGGCGATAACGGGATCGACGACGCGGCCCGAGAAGCCGCGCGCGAGATCGAGAAGCGCCGCGACGGCAGCGGCGGCTTCGCCGGCGAGGGGGATATCGGCTGACGCCGCTTACTATCGTGCCCGCCGACCCGCGGGCCGCCGAATCGCTGCTGGAGCAGGTCGGGAAGCGCCGGGAGGAAATCGAAGCGGGGCTGCTCGCCGGTCGGCCGATCCTCTTCCGGGGGTTCGACGTGGCGGAGCCGGAGCGCTTCCGCCGGGCCGCGGCCGCGCTCGCCGGCGAGAACGGACTCCGCGACTATGCGGGAGGCGCCTCGCCGCGCCGGACTCTGGGCGGCGCAGGCGGCCCGGTCTACACCTCGACCGACTATCCGCCGGAGCTTAGCCTGCCGCTCCACAACGAGCTGTCCTATTCCGACGCCTATCCCGACCGGATCTATTTCGGCTGCCTCGTCGCCCCTACGTCCGGAGGCGCCACCACGTTGGGCGACAGCCGCCGGATTCTCGAGGCGATGCCGGCCGCGATCCGCGAGCCGTTCGAGGCCAAGGGAGTCGAGTATATCCGGCTGCTCGGCCCCGAGAAGGGCTCCGGCTATTCCTGGCAGGATGCGTTCCGAAGCGAGGACCCGGCGGAGCTGGAGCGGCGCTGCCGTGAAACCGGCGCTCGGTGGGACTGGCTGGAGGACGGCTTCGTAAGGATCGTCGAGCGGCGGCCCGCCGTCGCCCGCCACCCCGCAACCGGGGAGGCGGTGTGGTTCAACCAGGCCGCCGGCTTCCACCCCGCCGCGCTCGACCCCGCAACCCATGCCGAGCTGATCCGCCTCCACGGCGACGAAAGCCGCTTCCGGCTCAACGTCCGCTTCGGCGACGGCTCGCTTATTCCGGCCGGGACGATCCGCGAGATCGCGGCCGTCGTCGAGCGCGAAGCGGTCCCCCACGCCTGGCGGTCCGGCGACGTGCTGATGCTCGATAATCTCCTCACCGCCCACGGCCGGGCGCCCTTTCGCGGCGAGCGGAGCATCGCCGTGGCCATGTCCTAAGGCAGAAGGCGGAACGGGAACCCGCCGCCCGCTCGGATCGAACTTAGATCCAGCTTCGGCGGCGTGCGTAGACCACCGCGAGAAGCGCGGTCAGCGTCAGTGCGGATGTCACCGCAAGGAAGCCCCGCGACCCGGTCTGGAAGATGGCGAGCTGGAAATTCATCCCCAGCAGCCCCGCCACCGCCGCGCAGAAACCGATGATCGCGGTGACGAAGGTGAGGATCTTCACGAGGTCGTTGGTGAGCTGGCTGCTTCGCGAGGTGAACAGCTCGAAGCTGCCGGTGACGAGGTCGCGCGCGCGCTCCACTTCATCCACCGCCCTCTCGAAACGGCGGGACAGCGATTGATAATATTCGGCGGCGCCGGAGTCGGTGACCAAGGCAAAGTCGGGACGCGACAGGCCGTAGAAAACGTCCCGCTGACTGACGAGTAGAGCGCGCAGCTTGGACACCCGCCGGCGCATCGCGACCATACGGCCGAGCAGACCGTTATGGCTGCTCTCCCGCAGGACCCGTTCGTCGAGCTTGTCCACGGAAGACTCGATCCGCGAAACTTCGTCGAAAAAGGCCCCCAGATGCCAGTCCATCAACGAGGCGGCGAGCGCCTGCGGAGACAGCAGGCCGATCATCGTGTCGGCCTTGTCCTGGTGCCTGAACCGGGTGAGGCAGGCGACGGGGCCGTCGTGGACCGTCACGAGGATCTGCTTGCAGACCACGAAGTCGATGGTCGGGGTGCTCAGCGCGTCGTTGGGGCGGTCCGGCTTCAGGTCGAAGCTGGGCTGCTCGCCTTCGGGAAGATCCTCGCGATGCTGAGGCGCGGCGTTCACTCGAAAATGAAAGTGGCCGCCATAATTGTCCAGGATCGGGCGGGCGCCGTCCTTGATCTCGAATATCTCCGCCGCGACGCCGATCAGGCCGGCGACCTGGACGAGCGCATCGTCCCTGCGGTCGTCGCAGTCGATCCAGAGCAGGCTCCGCTCGTCCAGCCCGGAGAGGATATCGTCGTCGATCGGCACTTCGCGGTCGCGGCCGTCCGCGTCGTACAGATAAGCTTTGGTAGCCATCTCGGCACCTCTTCGCAGGCGGTGGTCGGGATTGATTAATCCAGATTAGCCCTCGAGCGTTGAGTGATGCCTTAACGGCTGTGACAGGCGAGGTTAACGGGCCGCATGACCCATTGGGCGGCAAAGAACGGGGGCCCGCGCCGCGACGGAAGCCGTACTCGGCGCTTCGGCCGCGCGGCGGCGGCGGCTGCCGCTAAGTCTCTGGGAAGGAATGGCGCGCCCGGAAGGATTCGAACCTCCGGCCCTCAGATTCGTAGTCTGATGCTCTATCCAGCTGAGCTACGGGCGCTTGGGAGACGGGCACATAGGGGCAAGGCGCGAGGCGCGCAAGAGCGTTGCGGGGGCGGCGGGGGGCGCATAGAGCGTCGCCATGAGACGCGCACCCGCCTTCCTGCTCCTCCCGCTCGCCGCCGCCGCCGGAGCGCTTGGGGGCTGCGCCCAGGACGGGCCCTTTCCTTCCCTCGCCGTCCGGCCGGCGGAGCGCCAATATGCCGAGGAGGCGCGGCGCGAGCCGACGCCGCCGGTCCCCCTTCCGGACGATCCCGCCGTCGCCGAGCGGGTGGCGACCTTCGCCGCCGAGGCGCGGCGCGGCGAAGGCGAGTTCAACGAAGCCTATGGCGCCGCGGCGGCGCTCGCGGCCCGGGCGGGCGCGGCCGGCTCCGATGCCTGGTCCGAGGCGCAGCAGGCGCTTTCGCGAGCGGCGGCGGCCCGGGCGCGGACGACGGCGGCGTTGGCCGACCTCGACTCCTTTGCGGTCGAGCAGGCCGGCACCGGGAAGCTTAGCGGGGCGGACCTGGCGCGGCTTCGGGCGACGACGGCGGAGATCCAGGCACTGGCCGATTCGCAGGCGGAGCGGGTCAGCCGGCTGGAGGCCTCGCTCAGCCACGGCTGAGCGCGTCCCGGTGCGCCTTGGCGAGCGCGACGTAATGCGCCACTCCGGCGAGGTTGGCCGACTGCTCCTCCGGCGAGAGGTCGCGGACATATTTGGCCGGCCGCCCGGCCCAGAGCTGGCCTGCCGGGATCCGCTTGCCCGGGGTGAGCAGGGCGCCGGCGGCGAGCATTGCGCCGCTCTCGATCTCGCAGCCGTCCATCACGATCGCGCCCAGGCCGACGAAGCTTCGATCGTGGAGGATGCAGCCGTGGACCATGGCGAGATGGCCGATCAGCACCTCCTCGCCGATCAAGGTCGGAAGCCCCGCCTCGTGACCCGGCCGGGGCGAATCGACATGGAGGACCGAGCCGTCCTGGATGTTGGTGCGGGCGCCGATCCGGATCCGGTTGACGTCGCCGCGAAGCACGCAATTGTACCAGACGCTCGCCTCCGGGCCGATTTCTATGTCGCCGATCAGAACCGCCCCGGGCGCGACGAACGCGGCGGGATCGAGGCGCGGCGCGTGGCCGTCGAACGGGATGAGCTTCATGGCCGGTCCTTCACGTAGACGATGTGCGGCTTCAGGGGATCGCCGTCGGCGAGCTTGGGGTGGAGGAAGTCGAGGTCCGGGCGGCGGACCATCCCGAGTCGCTCCATCAGCCCCCACGAGCGGCGGTTGGCCGCGACGGTGATCGACACGATCCGAGGCAAAGAGAGGTTCTCCCACGCCCAGACCAGGGAGGCTTCGGCAGCCTCGCGGGCATAGCCGCGCCCCCAATGCGCGCCCGAGAGCTGCCAGCCGATCTCGATATCGCCCTCGATCGGAGTTTCGGCGGGCGCCGGCTGAAGCCCGCAAAGGCCGATCAGATCCCCCTCCTCCCGCCGCTCGACCGCCCAGAAGCAATGGCCGAGCCGCGCCTGGTGGGCGCGCTGGCGCGCGATCCGGTCGGCGACGTCCTGGGCGGTCGGGGCGGCGCCGAGAAAGCGAAGGACCTCCGGCTCGCTCGCCTGGCGAAGCAGGGCGCCGCAATCCTCGTCGCGCCACCCGCGAAGGATCAGGCGCTCCGTTCCAATCATCGCGGCCGCGCCTTGGCATAGGAGATATGCGGCTTGAGCGGATGGCCTTCGGGCAGGATCGGGTGGAGGAAGTCGAGCTCGGGGTGGCGGACCAGCCCCAGGCGCTCCATCAATCCCCGCGAGCGCATATTGCCCTCCACGGTGATGGCGACGACGCGCGGAACGCCGGCGGTGCCGAAGCTCCAGTCGAGGCAGGCCGAAGCGGCTTCGCGGGCATAGCCCCGGCGCCAATAGCCGGAGCCGAGCCGCCAGCCGATCTCCATGTCGTTCTCGATCGGCGTTCCAGGCACGCCGGGCCGGACTCCGCAGAAGCCGAGCAAGGCCCCGTCCTCCTTGCGCTCCAGCGCCCACAGGCAGTGGCCGAGCTCGGCCTGCATCGCCTGCTGCCGGGCGACGAAGGCGCGGCTCTCCTCGGCCGTGCCGCGGATGCCGAGGTATCGCAGCACCTCGGGATCCGAGTTCAGGATCGAGAAGGGCGCGATATCCTCGTCGCGCCAAGCCCGGACGCGCAGCCGCTCGGTCTCGATCATCGCGCCCACCCCTCCCGGACGATCTCATAGACGATGGCGGGGCCCTTGGCCCACGGCGCCCCCTCGAAGTCGAGGTCGGCACGGCGGCGCATTCCGAGCCGTTCCATCAGGCCCCAGCTGCGCCGGTTGCCTGGAACGGTGAGCGCCACCACCCGCTGCGCGCCGAGCGCGGCGAACGCATGGCCGAGCGCGCCGAAGGCCGCCTCCTTGGCATAACCCTGCCCCCAGCTGTCCTCGCGAAACCGCCAGGCGATCTCATAGTCGCCGTTGACGTGGCTTCCCGGCTCGTCCGAGATCTTGATCCCGCAAAAGCCGAGCAACGCCCGGTCGGCCCTGCGTTCGACCGCCCAGAGCGTGAAGCCGCGAGTCTCCTGCCACTCCATGAACCGCTCCAGGACGATCGAATCGTGCTGCTCGCGGCTCATCGTCCCGCCAAGCCAGCGCATCACCGCGGCCGTGTTGAGGTGGCGGTGGAACGGCTCGACGTCGTCGGCCCGCCAGTCGCGCAGCAGGAGGCGCTCGGTTTCGATCACCGCCCGCTCATCCCTGCCGCTCATTGGCGCCCGCTCACCGCCGGAAGCCAGCTTCGCCAGTCCGCGAGCAGGGGCAGGATGCTGGCATGATCGTCGGTCCAGCCGCGAAAGCCCGGCCGCTCGGAAAGCGGAAGCCAGAGCATTCCGTCGCGTCCGCTGGCCTCGCGGAGCCGCTCGATCGCCTCGCGCCGTGGCGACAAGGCCACCCAGATGGACATCGACATGTTATGCGCCGCCTCGATCGGCTCGGGGACATATTGGTAGATGGCGCCGGTCCAGCCGTCCGCCTTCGCTGCGGCGGCGAGGACCGGCTCGAGGTCGAGATAGCGGTTGGAGATGTGCATGAGCAGCAGCCCGTTGGGCGACAGCGCCCGGCGATAGACGGCCAGTGCCTCGCGCGTCAGCAGGTGCATCGGCACCGCGTCCGAGGAAAAGGCGTCGACGGCGAGGATGTCGAGGCCGTGCTCGGGCTCGCGGGCGAGGCTCAAGCGGGCGTCCCCGATCACGATCCGCGCGTCCGGAGCGCATCCCGGAAGGAAGGTGAAGCGGGTCCTGGCGATCCGGACCATCTCGGGATCGATCTCGAAGAAGGTCCAGGTCTCCCCCGGAAGCCGGTAGCAGGCGAGCGTTCCCGAGCCGAGGCCGACGACTCCGATCCGGGCGGCGTTGCCGTAGAGCACCTGCGCCGACGCCATTGCGTGCCCGACGCCCGAGCGGCCGGCATAATAGGAGGCGGGAACCAGCTCCTCGCCGGGCATGATGCTCTGCACGCCGTGGAGCGTCGTTCCGTGGGTGAGTATCCGCGCCGGAGGAATCTTGCGGTCGGTGACGGTGTAGATGCCGAAATAGGAGCGGCTACGCACTCCGGCTTCGGACTGGTAGAGCTTCGCCCAGCCGCCGTAGCTTAGCATCAGCGCGAGCAGGCCCAGGGTGAACAGCACCCGCGACCCTACGAAGTGGAGGACGATCAGCGAGATGACGACGCTGATCGCCGCCGACCAGCCATAGTCGATCCACGCCAGCGCCCGCGTGTCGCCGACCCAGGAGAGCAGGAAGGCCGCGGCGAGCATGGCGTAGACCAGCCATTTCGGCAGGTCCGGCGCCCACGGCACGAGGGTGCGCTGGCGGACGAGGAGCGCGGCGCCGAGCAGCAATATGGGATGCTCGTAGGCCCAGTCGTAGATGCTCGGCGCGACGATCGCGCAGAAGATGCCGCCGATGACGCCGCCGATCGACATGACGAGGTAGAAAGCGGTGAGCCGCCCCGCCGCCGGCCGAAGGCGGTAGAGCTCGGCGTGAAGGGCGACGGCGGTGACGAGGAGAAGGACGAGGCCGATGGTCGCGTTGAACAGGGGCTGGCCCGAGCCTTCGCTGAGCGCGAACGCGCCTCCGATGAGGAGCACCAGCGGAGCGATGTTGGTCAGCGTGTCGGCGGCGCCCCGGCGGTCGGCGAAAGCGATGACGAAGCTTAGCAGATAGAGGCCGAGCGGAACCACCCAGAGAAGCGGGACGGCGACGATGTCGGTGGTGAGGTGGGTCGTGGTCGAGAGCATCAGCCCCGACGGCACGGCGGCGAGCGCCATCCAATGGAGGATCCTGCGGAGCGAGGGCGGCGGCGATTCCTCCCGCGGCCGCTCCTCGACGGCGCGTGCGGGAATGGTCAGCGCGCAGGCGGCGACGAGCAGGACGAGCAAGGCATAGCCGCCGGTCCACAGCAGGCTCTGCTGGCGAAGAGTGAGGAGCGGCTCGACCAGCAAAGGGTAGGAGAGAAGGCCGGCGAAGCTTCCGAGGTTCGAGGCGGCGTAGAGGGCGTAGGGCTCGCCTCGCGTCGACTCCAGCGCATACCAGCGCTGCATCAGCGGCGCCTGGGCCGAGACGATCAGGAACAAGGGGCCAATCGAGCTTAGCAGGAACCAGGGCGCCCAGACGGCCGGCGAAGCGTCGGGCGGAAGGGTCGCCGCGGTCAGCCCGAGCGGAAGCCACAGCGCGGCGACGGCGAAGGCGGCGAGATGCACTCCCGCCTGCAGCCGGGGCCGAAGCCGGGCGAGGAAATGGGCGTAGGCGTAGCCGGCGAGCAGAAGCGCCTGGAACACCACCATCGCGCTGTTCCACACCGCCGGTGCGCCGCCGAGCCGGGGAAGCGCCATCCGGGCGATCATCGGCTGGGTGAGGAAGAGGAGGAACGCGCCGGTGACGATGGTGGTGAGGAACAGCGGCCGGGCGAAGCGCTCGGCGAGGAAGGCGCGCTCGTCCGACGGCTGACCCGCGACGCTCATTCCCCCTCCAGTTCCGCCGCGAGCCGGCACAGCACATCCACGGTTTCATCGATATGCGCCAGATGCGTCCGGAAGGAGAGGATCGCGCAGCGCAGCCACTCCGCCCCGCCGATCCGGGTTCCGCTTAGGAACACCCTTCCCTCTTCCTGGACGCGCTGAAGCAGCCGGCGGTTGAACGCGTCCGTGTCGCCGCGCGACGGGCGGTAGCGGAAGGCGACCACCGACAGGTCCGGAGCCGGCCCCGCGTCCCACCCCTCCATCGCGGACAGGCGCGCGTGGAAGTAGCGCGCAAGCCCGATCTTCTCCGACTGCGCGGCCCGGAACGCCGCCACGCCCGCAAGCTGTAGCGGAAGCCACAGCCGCAGCCCCCGAAAGTGCCGGGTGAGCTCGACCGAGAGGTCTCCCGGCTCGGGCCCGACCGAGCTCGGCCCGAGCGGCTCGAGATAGGCGGCGGTGGCGCTGAACGCGTCCTTCAGCGCCTGCCCGTCGCGGACCAGGGCGGCGCCGGTGCCGTAGGGCAGGAACATCGTCTTGTGCGGATCGAGGGCGAGGCTGTCGGCGCGCTCGATCCCGGCCAGCGCCGCCCGCCCCTCGGGGCACAGCATGAACAATCCGCCATAAGCGCCGTCGACGTGAAGCCAGGCGCCGTGGGCGCCGCAGATATCCGCGATCTCCGGGAGGGGGTCGACGGCGCCCGTGTCGACCGTCCCGGCCGAGGCTATGACGAGCCAGGGGCGGACCCCGTCGGCCCGGTCCCGCTCCAGGGCCTCGGCGAGGGCGTCGGCGCGCATCCGGTGGCTTGCATCGGTGGCGATCCGACGGTGCGGCGAGCGGCCGCGGCCGGCGATGTGGAGCGCCTTGTCGAGGCAATGATGGACGAATTCGGTCGAATAGATTGCGCCGCCGCCGTCCGGGTCGCGGGCCTCGCGGGCGGCGACGATCGCGGTCAGGTTGGCGACGCTTCCGCCGGAGGTCAGGGTCCCGGAAGCTTCGCGCGGGTAGCCGACGACCTGCGCCAGCCAGGCGAGGATCGCATTCTCCATCCTGACCGCGCCCGGAGCGGCGGAGGCGAAGCCGGCATATTTGTTCGACGCCGCGGCCAGGAAATCGCCGAGCGCCGAGTGGAACAGGCCGCCGCCCGGTATGTAGCCCATGAAGCGCGGCGAGGCGGTGGCGATGCCGGGCGCGTCGACGCAGGCGGCGACGAAGTCCAGGGCCTCCAGCGCCGCCCGCCCCTCCTCCGGGAATTCGGGCTCTAAGCGCCGGGCGAAGGCTTCGGACCGTTCGCGGTTCGACGGTCCCTCGGCCAAGCCCTCGATGAAGATCTGCGCATGGCCGAACGCCAGGCCCATCAGCGCCTCCCGCTCGCCCGAGTCCGGTTCGAGCGGCGCCGCCGCGGCGGCGAGCGCCGTCAGCTCCGCCCGGAGCGCGTCGATCATCGCCCGGCGAGAATCCGCGCCGCCAAAGGCGCATGGTAGGTGAGCACGCCCGAGCAGCCGGCGCGCTTGAAGGCGGTGAGGGTCTCGATCACCAGCGCCTCGCGGTCCCCGGCGCCCGCCGCGGCCGCCGCCTCGATCATCGCATATTCGCCGGACACCTGGTAGGCGAAGACCGGCACCTCGAACCGCTCCTTCACCCGCCGGACGATGTCCAGATAGGGCAGGCCCGGCTTCACCATCACCGTGTCGGCGCCCTCGGCGAGGTCCATCGCCACCTCGCGAAGCGCCTCCTCGGCGTTCGAATAGTCCATCTGGTAGCTCTTCTTGTCGCCCTTCAGGAGGCCGCGCGAGCCGACCGCGTCGCGGAACGGTCCGTAGAAGGCTGAGGCATATTTGGCCGCATAGGCCATGACCTGGACGTTGTGATGCCCGCGCTGCTCGAGCGCCTGGCGGATCGCCCCGATCCGTCCGTCCATCATGTCCGAGGGCGCGACGATGTCGGCGCCGGCCTCCGCCTGGACCAGCGCCTGCTCGACCAGCAGGGCCGAGGTCACGTCGTTCAGCACATAGCCGCGTTCGTCGACGATGCCGTCATGGCCGTGGGCGGTGTACGGATCGAGGGCGACGTCGGTGAGGATGCCGAGCTCCGGCGCCGCCGCCTTCACCGCGCGGACCGCGCGGCAGATGAGGTTGTCCGGGTTGAGCGCCTCGGCAGCGTCCTCGGTCCGAAGCGCGAGCGGCGTGTTGGGGAACAAGGCGATGCAGGGGATGCCGAGGTCGAGCGCCTCCCGCGCCCGCTGGCACAGAAGGTCGACCGACCAGCGCGAGACTCCGGGAAGGCTCGCGATCGGCTCCTCCACCCCCTGCCCTTCGGCGATGAACAGGGGCCAGATCAGGTCGGATGCGGTCAGCACCGTCTCGGCGACGAGGGCGCGGCTCCAGCCGGAGGCGCGGGTTCGGCGCAGGCGGGCGGCCGGAAAGGCGGCAAGGCTCATGGGCGCAGGCTGTAACGCGCCGCCGCCGCGCTGCAAAGCCGCGCTGCGACGCCAAGGCACCGCACCGGCCGGTTCTTGTGCCGGGGGCGGAACAATGGCATCTTCTCCCTTCATCTCGCTGTGGGGGACAGTCGATGAAGACCAGCATGAAAGCTCTGACAGCCATTGCCGTCGGCCTGGCGTCGATAGCCGGCCCGACCGCGGCGCAGGACCCGGCGCTGCCCAAGCCGATCCTCTATTTGACCGGCTCGGAATATTATTCGGCGAACGGCAAGAACTGGGTCCGCCACATGTACGACGTGTTCAACAAGGACCAATATCCCGCCGCCATGTTCGCGCAGGCGCCGGCGCTGCCGCCCTGCGGTCTCAATACCAAATCGTCGCGGACCTGGGTCGACATTTTCGACTCGACCGGAAAGCGCCTCTACGGCTTCTGCGCCCTCGGCAGCCCGAGCGACCTCGGCAAGATCTGGTTCGCCACCGAGGACGGCGTGATCCCGCCGAGCTACATCTACATCGAGATCAACGACCGGCAGACGAACACGAAGTACAAGTCGAACCTCGCCGACACGACGATGTAGCCATTCCCTGTGGAAGCCGGGCGGTGACGAGCGACTGTCCCCGTTGGACCTTTGCACCCGGTGCGGAGTTGGCCGCTGAATGTCCGCTTCCCGCCCCGTCCCCCGCCAGGCCGTCCTGATCGTCAACGCCCATTCCCGCAAGGGACAGGATCTGTATCGCGAGGCGGAGCGCAAGCTCAAGGAGAGCGGCATCGAGCTGATCGCCTCCCACGGCGTGCGCGATCCGCGGCGTCTGAACAAGATCGTCGACCAGGCGGTGGCGGACGGAGCGCCGATGGTGATCGTCGGCGGCGGCGACGGCTCGCTGTCCTGCACGATCGACTTCGTCGTTCATCACGAATGCGTCTTCGCGATCCTTCCGCTCGGAACCGCCAACAGCTTCGCCCGGACGCTTGGGATCCCGCTCGATCTGGACGGCGCGATCCGCACCATCGTCGAGGGCCGCCGCCGCCGCATCGACCTGGGGCGGATCAACGGCGATTATTACGCCAATTGCGCCGCCCTGGGCCTTTCCCCGATGATCGGCGACACCGTGCCCCACAAGCTCAAGCGCTATCTTGGCCGGTTCGGCTATCTGCTGTGGGCCACCTGGTGCTTCCTTCGCTTCAAGCCTTTCCGGCTCACCGTGGTGAGCGACGCGGGCGAGGAGAGGCTGTGGGCCACCGAGGTCCGGATCGCCAACGGCTCCTTCCACGGCGGCGTGGAGCATATCGAGGCGGCCGAGGTCGACAGCGGCGAGATCGTCATCCAGGCCGTTACCGGCCGTAGCAAATGGCGGCTCGCCTGGAATTGGATGGCCAAATATTTCAGGCTTCCGGCGCGCGAGACCGTCACGAGGGAGTTTCGCGGGCGCAAGCTTCGGATCGAGACCCAGCCGAGGCTGCGCGTGTCGATCGACGGCGAGGTGCTCACCCGCACCCCCGCCGACGTCGAGGTAGCGAGCCGGGCGGTGGAGGTGGTGGTTCCGGCGTAGCCAAGATGCCGTCGTCCCAGCGCAGGCTGGGACCCCAGCGGGTGAAAGGCGCGGCGGTCTTCACCCGCTGGGGCCCCAGCCTTCGCTGGGGCGACGGGGCAGGACGCTCGGCCTTCACCCGCAGCGTAGTTCAGCCCGAAGGATTGAGCCGGCCGCCGGGCTCGGTTGCGGCATTGGATTCCTCGATCGCTTCGTGCGCGTCCGCGTGACGCTGCCCGGGCACCGCCATCCGGCTCTTGCGCCAGGCGCCGTGGCGATAGAAGCCGATCGCCATCGCCATGTTGGCGAAGGAGCTGACCGGGAAGCTTAGCCACAGGGCGTCGGCGCCGAGCCACGGATAGGCGCCGAGAGCGAAGCCGAGCCGGACCGGGACGAGTCCGACGAACAGGATGACGAGCGGGCCGATGACCGCACCGTTCGCCCGTACCGTTCCGAAAAGCACCAGGGTTACTCCGAACAGCAGGAAGCTCCAGGTGGCGAGGATCTGAATGTGCCGCGCGATGGGCAGGGCCGGGCTCGAGCCGCCGAGGAATAGGGCCAAGGCCGGGCGGTCGGCGACGGCGAGCAGGACTACCAGCACGGCGGTGATGGCGAGGGCGGCGCCCACCCCCGAGCGGGTGATTGCGCCGACCCGGTCCCAGCGGCCGGCGCCGATATTCTGGGCGACCATCGCGCTCACCGCCGCGCCGAGCGCCATCGCCGGCATCTGCAGGTAGGTCCAAAGCTGCATCGCCACCCCGAAGGCGGCGGTCGTCTCCACCCCCTCGCGGTTGACCAGCCCGACGAGGAACAAGGCGGAAGCCGAGATGACGATCATCTGGAGCCCCATCGGAAGGCCCTTCGAAACGATCGTCTTGAGCAGCGCCGGATCGGGCCGGAGGAAGGCGAGCTCGCGGCCCTTGAGGCGAAGCGGCAGGTCGCGCGCGTAGATATAGACCACGGTCGCGGCGAGGCTCACGTAATTGGCGATCACGGTCGCGGTCGCCGAGCCGGCGATCCCCATTTTGGGTATGGGCCCGAGGCCGAGGATGAAGACGGGGTTGAGGCCGCTGTCGAGGATCACCGCGAGGATCATGAACCAGAGCGGAGTCAAGGCGTCGCCGCCGCCGCGCAGGCCCATCATCAGCAGGATCAGGAGCAGCGAGCCCGGCATGGCAAGGAAGATGACCCGCAAATAGGCGAGCGCGAGCGGCGCCGCGCCCGCAGGGGTGCCGAGAAGCTTGAGCAGGGCGGGGGCGAAGAACCAGCCCGCTGCGCCGATCGCCACCGCCACCCAGAAGAAGGCGCCGATCGCGGTTCCGAGAACCCGCCGCGCCTCTTTCACGTCGCGGCGTCCGAAGGCCTGGCCGATGAGGATCGTCGAGGCCATTCCGAAGCCGAAGACGAAGGCCATCAGGAGGAACATGACGATATTCGCGTTTGACGTCGCCGCGAGCGCATTCTCGCCGAGGAAGCGGCCGACCCAGACGGCGTTGATCGATCCGTTCAGCGACTGGAGGATCGACGAGAAGAGGGTCGGCAGGGCGAAGGCGAGCAGGGTGCGGGTGATCGGGCCGGAGGTGAGGTCGCGGCCTCCGCCGGGTCCGCCCCGCGCGCCAGCGACCGCGCCGGGTCCCGGTCCGGTAGGGCCCTCAGTCGCTTCTGCTGATGTATCGCTCATGGCCCGTGCTTAGCCGACGATTCTCCGTTCGTCCCGAGCGAAGTCGAGGGGCGCCGTCACGGAGCCATCACGGGCGCCCCTCGACTACGCTCGGGACGAACGAGGCTGTGGCTGGCCCGCGATCGCCTATCTTCGTCGCCCCAGCGAAGGCTGGGACCCCAGCGGGTGAAGAACGCGGTGCCTTTCACCCCCTGGGGCCCCAGCCTTCGCTGGGGCGACGGGATGGGTCAACCCAATCGCTCCAGCGCGGCCCGGTAGCGCTCCGCGTCCGAGGCCTTCTCCGCATGGTCGGCGCGCGCCTTTTCCACCGCCTCGGGCTTGGCGCGCTCGACGAAGCTCGGATTGGCCAGCCGCCCGGCGAGCGAATCCCGCTCCTTCTCCGCCGCCTGAGCCGCCTTCTCGAGCCGCGCCTTCTCGGCAGCGATATCGATGACGCCTTCGAGCGGCAGTATGAACGTGGCCTCGTCGACGACCAGCTGAGCGGCGCCGCCGGCCGGCGCTTCGCCCTCGCCGCCTTCGACCCGCGCCAGGCGTGCGAGCGCCGCCGCGTTTCGTGCGAGACGCTCCTGCGTTCGCGGAGCCGTCTCTCGCGAATACAGAGCGAGCCTCGCCCCCGGCGGCACGCCGAGCTCGGTTCGGGCGGCGCGGATTGCGCTCACCAGGCGGATCAGCCAGTCGATCTCCGGCCCCGCCTCCGGATCGAGAGCGCGCGCGTCCGGCATCGGCCATTTGGCCAGGATCAGCGGGTAGGGCCGCGGGTTGGCGTTCCACAGCTCCTCGGTGATGAACGGCATGAACGGGTGGAGCATGACCAGTATCTGGTCGAGCACCCATGCGGCGACGGCCTTCGTTTCCGGGTCGATCGCCCCCCTCTCGTCGCCGCTCGACACCGGCTTGATCAGCTCCAGATACCAGTCGCAGAAGGTCGCCCAGACGAAGTGGTAGATCGTGTTGGCGCTCTCGTCGTAGCGAAGCTCGGCCAGAGCGAGGTCGAGCGCCTGGACGGTCCTCACCGTCTCTCCCACGATCCAGCGGTTGACCGGCAGAGTCGCCTCCGGCGGCTCGATCGCGGCGGAGGCGCCGATCCCGTTGGCCTGGCAGAAGCGCGCGGCATTCCAAAGCTTGGTCGCGAAGTTGCGATAGCCCTCGACCCTCTTCTCATCGAGCTTGATGTCGCGTCCCTGGCTTTCCATCGCGGCGAGGGTGAAGCGCAGCGCATCGGCGCCGTAGCGGTCGATGAGGCCGAGCGGATCGACCGTATTGCCCTTCGACTTCGACATCTTCTGGCCCTTGGAATCGCGGACCAGGCCGTGGAGGTAGAGCGTCTTCCAGGGCCGCTCGCCCATGAAATGGAGCCCCTGCATCGCCATCCGCGCATCCCAGAAGAAGATGATGTCGAAGCCGGAGATGAGGACGTCGTTGGGGTAATGGCGGGCGAGCTGGGAGCCGGGCTTGGCGCTCCAAACCCCCTCCGCCCCGCCTGCCCCCTCTCCCCGTGGGGGAGAGGGCTGGGGTGAGGGGGTTCGGCCGTCGAGCTTCTCACCCGGAGTCGGAGCTCCCCCACCCTGCCCTCTCCCCGCCGGGGAGAGGGTGAATTTGGCGTCGTCCGGCCAGCCGAGCGTCCCGAACGGCCACAAAGCCGAGGAGAACCAGGTGTCGAGAACGTCACTGTCGCGGCGCAGGGCGACCCCCTCCCCCGCCTCGGCCTGCGCCTCCTCTTCCGTTTCGGCGACGTAGACATTCCCCTCGCCGTCGAACCAGGCCGGGATGCGATGGCCCCACCAGAGCTGGCGCGAGACGCACCAGGGCTGGATGTTCTCGAGCCAGTTGAACCAGGTCTTCTTCCAGGTCTCGGGAACGACCCTTATGTCGCCGGAGCGCACCGCCGCGATGGCCGGCTGGGCCAGGGTCTTGGCGTCGACATACCATTGGTCGGTCAGCCAGGGCTCGATCACCACACCGGAGCGGTCGCCGTGGGGGACCTGGACGAGCCGGTCCTCGACCCGCTCCAGAAAGCCTTCGGCCTCCAGCCGCTCGACCACTTGCGCCCGCGCCTCGAAGCGGTCGAGGCCGATCAGGTCGGCCGGCACCAGTCGGTCGGCCGTCTGCGCGACCCGCGCCTGCGCGTCGAGCATGTTGAGCATGTCGGCCGCCGCGATCCCCGCTCTCCGCCCGACGTCGAAGTCGTTGAAGTCGTGGCCGGGGGTGATCTTCACCGCGCCGGAGCCGAGCTCGGGGTCGGCATGCTCGTCGGCGATCACCGGGATCAGCCGCCCGGTGACCGGGTGCTTGAGCTTCTTGCCGACGGCGCCGCGGTATCGCTCGTCGTCGGGATGGACCGCCACCGCCATGTCGGCGAGCATCGTCTCGGGCCGGGTGGTTGCGACATGGATGAAGCCGGAGCCGTCTTCGAACGGATAGCGAAGGTGCCAGAACTTGCCCTGCACCTCCTTGGTCTCGACCTCGAGATCGGAGATGGCGGTTCCGAACCGGGGATCCCAGTTCACCAGCCGCTTGTCGCGGTAGAGCAGGCCTTCGCGATAGAGCTGGACGAACACCTTCAGGACGGCGCGGCTGAAGCCCTCGTCCATCGTGAAGCGCTCGTTCGCCCAGTCGCACGAGGCGCCGAGGCGGCGAAGCTGGCGGGTGATCGCGCCTCCGGACTGCGCCTTCCACTCCCAGACATGCTCGACGAAGGCCTCGCGGCTCATGTCGGTGCGCTTGACCCCCTGGCCGGCGAGGTTGCGCTCGACCACCATCTGCGTCGCGATTCCGGCATGGTCGGTTCCGACCACCCACAGCGCGTCTTTGCCCTGGAGCCGGGCATGCCGGACGAGAACGTCCTGGAGGGTCACGTCGAGCGCGTGGCCGATGTGGAGCGAGCCGGTGACGTTGGGCGGCGGGATGACGATGGTGAAGGGCTCGGCCTCAGGCCGCTCGGGCCGGAACAGCCCTTCCGCTTCCCAGCGGGCGTACCAGCGCGATTCGATCTCGGCGGGGTCGAAGGTCTTCGGAAGCTCGGTCATGAGCGGCGATTAGCGAAGAGGCTCGGACGATGCCAGCGCCTCCCGTCGTCCCAGCGAAGGCTGGGACCCCAGGGGGTGAAAGGCTCGGTGTTCCTCACCCGTTGGGGCCCCAGCCTTCGCTGGGGCGACGGGTTTAAAAGCTCTTGCCGACGATGCGCGCGATCTCGCGGGTGACGAGCTCCTCGACCAGTTCGGGGAGGTTGCGGTCGAGCCATTCCTTGAGCATCGGCTTGAGCATCTCGCGCACCACCGCTTCGAGCGGACCGTCGCCTGACGGAAGGGCCTCGCTGCGCTCCTTCAGCGCCGAGAGCGCCGCAAGCGACTGCCGGCTGGCCGCGGCGGCGTCGACCGAGACGAGGCTCTCCTCGGTCTCGGAGACCGGATCGCTAAGCTCCAGCACGTCCTCGTCGCCCGCCGGCTCGGCGGCTCGGGGCGCCTCGAAAGGCCGCGAGCCGCGCGCCGGGCGGGCGGCCGCGGCGCGGCCGTCCTCGGCGATGACTCGCTTGATGGAGGCGAGTATCTCCTCCATCGACGGTTCCTGGTTCGCTTCGCCCATGACGAGCCAATCTATCGCTTATCGCCGCGGCGGTGTCACGCTGTTGTTTCCCGCCGCCGGGGTCGGGCCGGGAACGGGGGCGGCGGCCGGCGCGGGCGTGGTCACCGTTCGGGTCGAGACCGGCTGCGGCGCCGCATCGTCGCGCCAGTCGGAGGCGCGGTGCGAGACCTGGCGGTAATGCACCATCGGATCGTAGAGCGCTCCGCCGTCGAAGTTCATGTCCTCGGCGTCGGCCTGGCCCATCGCGTTGAGAAGCGCGAAGCCGGCGACATATTCGTCCCGCCGCGCCGTCACCAAAGCGACCTGGCTGTTGAGCAGCTCCTGCTCGGCGTTGAGGACGTCGAGGACGTTGCGGGTCCCCACCGTCTGCTCGGCCCGGGTGCCCTCGAGCGCCAGCGTGTTGGCGGCGACGGCGGTTTCGTTGGAGCGGATCGCGAGCTGCGCCGCCTGGAAGCTGGCGAAGGCGGCGCGCGCCTGGGCGACGACCGAGCGCTCCACCTCGACCCCGCGCTCGAGCAGCTGGGACTGGACCGACTGAAGCTGGCGCACCCGGGCGCCGACCAGCCCGCCCTGATAGATCGGGATCCGCGCCTGCACCCCGAGCCCGGTGCTCACCGTATTGTTCGGCGCGAGCGGCCCGAACTGGGTGTCGGCCGTGCCGAGATAATTGGTCTCGCGGCCCGAGCCGATCGCGTTGACCGTCGGCAGCCGGTCCGCCCGGGCGACGCTGACGTCGAGTCCGGAGGCCCGGATCTGGGCGGCGAGCGAGGCGACGTCCGAATTGTTCGCCAGCGCGATCTCGACCGCCTGGTCGGGATTGGTCGGAAGCGGCGGAAGCGGCGGCGGCGGAGCGAGCTCGTCGGGAAGGTCGCCGATCACGCGGCGGTAATTCTCCTCGCTGCCCTGAAGCCGGCCTTCCGCTCCGGCGAGGTTGGACTGGGCGAGCGCCAGCCGGGCCTCGGACTGGGCGACGTCGGTTCGGGTGAGGTCGCCGACCTCGAACCGGTCGCGGGTCGCCTGGAGGTTGGTCTCGAGCACCCGCACCTGGTTGCGGTTCAAGTCGACGATCGAGCGGTCGCGGATGACGTCCATGTAGGCGCCGACCGCCTCGGTGAAGATGTCTCCCTCGGTCGCCTTGAGGTTGGCCCGCCCGGCGAGGACCCGCTCGTCGGCGGCGCGGATCGAGTTGCGCACCCGGCCTCCGTTGAACAGAGGGTAGCTGACGTCCACCCCGGCGCTAAGGTTGCGGCCGTTGCCGCCGCCGGTGCGGGTGAGGTCCTGGTTTACCCCGGCCGTCCCCGAAATCTGCGGCCGCCCCTGGGCTCGGGCGATCGCCACGCCCTCGTCGAGCGAGCGCAGCTGGGCGCGCTGACCCATGATCGTCGGATTGGAATTGTAGGTGCGCGCGAGCGCGTCGCGCAACGATTCGGCCGCGTCCGCGGCCCCGCCGACCGTCAACGCCGCGACCCCGACCGCAGCCAGATACCCACCCCGCATCAATCCCACTCCGCTCTCAAAACGTCTTAAAAGGTAAATGTCCGGGGCCTTGCGAACCCCGGAAGAACCGCCGCCGCCGCGTCGGCGAAGGCGGCCATCGCGAAACCCTCTCCCGCCTTGCGGCCGAGCGCAAGCCGGGTCACTCCCTGCTCGACGATCCCGGCCGCGATCCGGCCGTCCTCCGCAAGCTGCGCGACTAGCGCATCCGGGACGATCTCGACGGCGCCGTCGATCAGGATGAGGTCGTAGGGCGCGCCGGCGCGATGCCCCTGCGCCATCGGGCCTTCCACCAGGGTCGTTCCAGTTCCCGCGAGCGCGGCACGAGCGACCGCCGCGAGTTCCGGATCCTCCTCGACGGCGACGACCTGGCCGACGAGGCGAGCGAGGACGGCGGCGGCGTAGCCGGTCGCCGCGCCGATCACCATCGCCCGATCCTCCTCGCGCGGCGCCGCTTCGGTCAGCAATCGGCCGAGCGCCATCGGATTGTTGAGCTCCCGGCCCGGCTTCAGCGCGACCGAGGCGTCGGCATAAGCGGCGGCGACGCGGCCCTCGGGCACGAAGCGCTCGCGCGGCACCTCGCCCATGGCGGCGAGCACGCGCGGATCGTTGGTCCCGGTCGTGCGCAGCTGGCTCGCGATCATCGCTCGGCGCATCTGCTCGAAATTATGCTCGGTCATCGGGTCCCAATCGCACAGCTGTCTTATGGATGCAATACACCTGGAGGGTCCCTGCGCTTGTATCGGCAAGGCCCGGATAGGCCAAGCAGATAGTCTCGGTCCGCCAGCCCGCGCCGTCGGCCTGCACCCGGCGCAGCAAGAGCCATGCCAGCCGCGCCCGCTCGCGAAAGGCGCCGCGCGCCCGCCGGACTGTCCGCAACCGGACACGGCCCGTTCGGCGGCGGACAGGCGCGGCGGGTTGACTTGCCCGCCGATCCCTCACAAATCCCCGCCCGTGGCCCGATGGCGGAGTGGTTACGCAGAGGACTGCAAATCCTCGCACGCCGGTTCGATTCCGGCTCGGGCCTCCACAACTTTTTCCGCGGTCTATCGGTCGGCGGCGCAGCTTTGGCGTTGCAATGCCCCGGGTTCGACAACTAAAAGACTGCAACACGCCTAAAAACGAAACGCTTAGAACAACAGGGAGCGAACGCATGAAAATCTCAAGGATCCTGATTCCGACGGCTACCAGCCTCATCGCCATCGCCATGGCGAGCCCGGCCTCGGCGCAGTGCAACGCCCCGGCCGCCCCGGCCGGAGCGATCGAGTGCGACAATGCCGGCACGGCCTCCGACGCCACCGCCACCGGCGTGAACGCCACCGCCGTCGGCAACCTTTCGATCGCCGGCCCCGGCCTTCGCGCTAGCGCCTACGGCTACAGCGCCAAGGCGACCGGCGACCAATCGACCGCGATCGGCGAGCGCGCCACCGCCTCTTTCCTTAAAAGCACGGCTGTTGGCGACGCGGCGGCCGCTCAGGGCGTGAGCGGCACCGCGGTCGGCGACGGCGCAACCGTCCGTGCGGATCAGGGCACTGCGCTCGGCAGCAACGCCGAGGCCCGGGGTACCCAGGCGACGTCGCTCGGCACCAACTCCCTTGCGGCCCAGCTGCGTTCGACGGCCGTCGGATACAGCGCCCAGGCAGCCGGCCAGCAGGGCACGGCGATCGGCGAGCGGGCGACGGCGAGCGCGCTGCTTTCCACCGCCGTCGGCGCGACCGCGACGGCTTCGGGCATCCGCTCGACCGCGGTTGGGGAGCAGGCGATCGCCTCCGGCGCCTCCTCCTCCGCGTACGGAACCAATGCCCAGGCGGGGGGCCTCACCTCCGTTGCGCTCGGCAACAGCGCGATCGCGTCGGATGAAGACGCCGTCGCGATCGGCGACCTGGCGCTCGCGAGCGGGTTCCACTCCACCTCGGTAGGCGGCGAGTCGGCCGCGAGCGGCCGCGGCGCCCAGGCATTCGGCTGGCAATCGCGGGCGACCGGAGACACCTCCACCGCCGTCGGCCGTCAGTCGCAGGCCACCGCCACCAACGCCGTGGCGCTCGGCGACAACGCCAAGGCGACCGCCGCCGGCGCGACCGCGATCGGCCAGGGTTCGACCGCCGGCTTCGCCAACTCCACCGCGATCGGCTTCGGAGCGACCACCACGGCGGCCAACCAGGTCACCCTGGGCGGCACCGGAACCAGCGTTCGTCTCGGCGGCTACAACACCGCGGGTGTGCTCGTGAACGACGCCAGCGGCAACGTGACGACCAACACCACGCTGCTCGGCACCGTTGCGACGAACACCGCCAACATCGCCACGAACACCTCTGCCATCAACACGCTCAACACGAACGTGACGACCTTGCAGAACCTCACCAACATCAACATCCGCGACATCCGCAAGGCCAATGAGGGCGTCGCCATGGCGCTCTCGATGGAATCGCCGTACCTTCCGACCGGCACCAACTTCGGTGTCGCCGGCGGCTTCGGCTACTATCAGAACCGGATCGCCGGAACCGCCTCGATGGCGGCCCGGATCGGCACCAACGCCTCCTTCTCGGCGGGCGTCGGAGTCGGCTTCGACAGCGGCGAGATCGGCGCCCGCGCCGGCTTCCAGGCCGCGTGGTAACAAGCCGCTTCGAGCGACGGGACGGGCGGGGGCTTCAAGCCCCTGCCCGTTTCCTTTTTGCGGCTCTGCTCCTCGCCGGCGGAACGGACTTGCTCGCCCAGGGCGCTCCGGCACCCGCGCCGGCCGCGGCCCCGGCCGTCGCGGTTCCTGATTCGCTCACCGTCGCAAAGCTGGTTTGGACGACGATGGCTGCGGTCGACCACGCGAACCAGACCGGAAACTATTCGGTCCTCCGGGATCTGGGAGCGCCCAGCTTCCAGGCGAACAACAATGCCGCGACCTTGGCGGGGATCTTCCAGAACCTCCGCGCCCAGCGAATCGACCTTTCCAATACGCTGATCGTCGCGCCCAGCTACGACGCGCCGCCGGCGATCCTGCAGGGCGGCGTACTTCGGGTCCGCGGGGTTTTCCCGCTCCGCCCGGTCGGGATCACCTTCGACCTGCTGTTCCAGCCAGTCGCCGGGCGCTGGGCCCTGCTCGGCGTCTCAGTGGGTGCCGCGCAACCTCCGGCGGCCGCGCCGGCGCCGCGGCGCTGACCTAGGATAGCCGGATTTCCGGTTGATTTTGTGGCCCTTTCATCTACTACACGAGCAAATCTTGCAAAATCAGGGAGACGCAAGTGAACACGAATAGCGACAAGAAGAACGCGGGTGGCCAGTGGGTCCGTCCGGAAGTCCGGCGGCTCAGCGCCGGCTCGGCTGAGGCGAACTCCGCCATCTCCGGCCGGGGCGACGGCGTCGGCCAGCAGGAATCCTGATCGAGGCTTAGGCACCGCCCGCCGAAAGGCGGGCGGCCGACCCTGTGTCCGCGATCGCTGCTTACATTGACTGGGGCAGCGGACCGAGCCCGGACCTCGCGGTCGGCGACATGCTGGCGGGGCAGAAGGTCTATGGACCGGACGGCCTCGCCAAAATTCGTTTCGGCGACGCCGCGCTCGGCCGCGTCCTCTACAAGCTTCTTCCCGAAGATGAACATGACCGCCAACCGCTGACCAGCGGCGACGAGCGGTTCTCGCTGGTCGCCGACGTCCGGCTGGACAATCGCCGCGAGCTTTTGGAGCTTCTCCGTGAAAGCGCCCGCCCCGCCTCGCTGTCCGATCCGGCGCTCCTGCTGCGCTGCCTCGAGGCGTGGGGGATCGAGGCGCTCGACAAGATAATCGGCGACTACGCCTTCGCCTGCCTGGACCGCAAAGCGGGCTCGCTTCTCCTCGCTCGCGATCCCCTCGGGCAGCGGCCGCTTTATTACCACGCCGCCCCCGGCTTCTTCGCCGCGGCATCCATGCCGAAGGGCCTTCACGCGCTGGCGGGGGTTGAGCGCGCGGCGGACCCCGAGTGGCTGATCGACTTCATCGGCTACGTCCCGCATCGCGGCGCCCGGAGCCAGTACCGGTCGATCAGCCGGGTCGAGCCCGGCGAGCTGATCGAGGTGAAGGATCGCGGGATTAGCGGCCGCCGGTTCTGGAACCCGCTGTCGCGGCCACCGGCGGCGGGGGAGCCCGAAGCGTTGCGCGAGGCCTTTCGCGCCGAGCTCGACCGGTCCGTCGCCGAGCGCCTTCGCCGGCGCGAGGGACAAATGGGATCGCACTTGAGCGGCGGCTGGGACAGCGCCGCGGTGACCGGAACCGCGGCGAGGACGCTGGGCGGGAACGGCCGGCTGTTCGCCTTCACCTCCGTCCCGCGCGCGGGCGCCGCCGCCCCGGCGCTCGGCAGCACGTTCGCCGACGAGGGGCCGCTCGCCTCGGCGGCCGCCGCCTTCCACCCGAACATCGAGCATGTCCTGGTGCCGGGCGCCGGCCTGTCGCCGATCGCCAACCTCGACTCCCTGCTCGACCTCCACGACCGGCCGCTGGCGACCCTGTGCAACAACCTGTGGCTCACCGGGATCCGCCGCTCGGCCCGCGAGCGCGGCGTGCGCGTCCTGCTCACCGGCGAGGTCGGCAACTGGACGATCAGCGCCGCGCCCTACACTTTGCTCGGCGAGTTCCTTCGGCAGGGACGCTGGTCCGCCTGGCTGCACGAGGCGGCGGCGGTCGCCCGCCGCGGCGACGCCCGCTACCGGGGCGTCCTCGCCGCCTCGATCGGGCCGTTCGTTCCGCGCCGGCTGATGGAGCTCGCCGCGTCGTTAGGATCCGGCGTGAACAGCGCCGCCTATCATTCCGCCAATCCGCGCCGAACCGAGGAGATCGCCAGTCGCCGCCGGGATTTCTTCCGCCGCCAGCCGACGAGCCATTACGGCCGCCTCGCCGCAGCGCTTAGCAACCGCGACTATGGCGATTACCGCAAGGGCGCGCTCGCCGGCTGGGGAATGGACGAGCGCGATCCCACCGCCGATCGCCGGCTCGCCGAATTCTGCCTGTCGCTGCCGCTCGACATGCTGCTCAAGGACGGCGAGCGCCGGCCCCTGGCCCGCGCCGCCTTGGCCGACCGGGTCCCGCCCGAGATATTGGCCCAGCGCGGCAAGGGCTACCAGGCCGCGGACTGGCACGAGGGGATGACCCCGAACCGCCAGCCGATCCTCGACCTGATCGAGGAGATCGCCGCGGATCCGATGGCCGCTTCCCTGCTCGACCTCGAGGCGATGCGCGGCTGGGTCCTGGACTGGCCGTCCGGCGGCTGGGAAGAGGGGCGCGTCATGGCCCGTTACCGGACCGCCCTTCTCGTCGGGCTGTCGGCCGGGCATTTCGCGCTGAGGGCCAATCGGTGAGCCCGCCCATCCCTCCGGAAGGCGCCTCGGGAAGACCGGTCAAGCTGCTGTGGACCGGCGGCTGGGACTCCTCCTACCGGCTGCTCGATCTCGTCCTCGCCCAAGGCCGAGCGGTTCAGCCGATCTACTTCACGCTCGACCGCCGCTCGGCGCCATTGGAACGCCAGGCGATGGAGCGCATCCGGGCTGAGCTGGCCGAGCGCTGGCCCGGGTCGGTTCCCCTGCTCGGGCCCACGCAATATCTCGACATGGCGCCCGTACCCGAGGATCCGGATGCGCTCGCGGCGCTGGTCGCGCTTCGCGGCCTCCCCGGCGCCCGCCGTCTCGGCGGCCAATATTACAGCCTTGCGGCCGCCGCCCGGCATTACGGCATCGCCGGCCTCGAACTCGGCCTCCATGCCGAGGACGGGAGCGCCTGGTACGATCGCCTCAAGGCCAACGTCGAGGCCGAGGGAGACTCCTGGCGGCTCGTCGCCGATCCGGAGCCGGCGGCGCTTCGCCTGCTGGACCGATTCTCGTTCCCACTCCTCGCCCTCTCGAAGCAGGACATGGCCGTTCGAGCCGGGGCGGCGGGGTTCGCCGACCTGCTGGAAGGCACGTGGTTCTGCCACTCGCCGGACCGGCGGGGGCGGCCGTGCGGCCTGTGCGCGCCTTGCCGCCTGACCATGAAACAGGGCCTCGCCCGGCGGGTGCCCAGGCTGAAGCGGCTGCGCCACGGGATCGCATGGCCGATCATCGTCGCGCTCCACCGCCTCGGCGCGCGCCGGCACACACGCGCCGCTTGGAATCGCGCCCGCGCCGTGCTGGGAAGCCGGCGATGAACCCCGCCGCTCCGCGCCCGCACCGTGTCCCTCCGTCGCGTCATCGGGTGTTCGGCCTCACCGTCGATTCGGAACTCCGGCTCCCCGAGCTTTCCGGCGGAGGCGGCGGCGAGGGCTCCGCCGACGTTCGGATCGTCCGGGGCGCGATCGACCTTCCGGAAGGGGAGCCGGGCTATTCGCAGGTCGACGGCGATACCCTGCTGACCATCCCTGATGTGGGGCGTTTCCTCGTCCGCGGCGGACGCGAGGTGATCGTCGATCCGGCGCCCGGCGCGATCGAACGCAAGGTGCGCCTCTTCCTCCTCGGCTCGGCGCTCGGCGCGTTGCTCCACCAGCGCGGCCTGCTGCCCCTCCACGCCAACGCGATCGATCTGGGCGGCCGCGCGGTCGCCTTCTCCGGCCATTCCGGAGCCGGCAAGTCGACCATGGCCGCCTGGTTTCACGACCGAGGTCACCCGATCCTCGCCGACGACGTCTGCGTCATCGGGTTCGACGAGACCGCGGGGGCGCTGGCCTATCCCGGAATACCGCGCCTCCGGCTGTGGCGGGAGGCGTTGGAGGCGAGCGGACGCGACGCGGAGGGCTATGACCGCTCGTTCGACGCGCGCGACAAGTATGACGTCCCCACGCCCCCGGCCGCTCCACTCGAGCCGCTGCCGCTTCAAGCCGTCTATCTGCTCCGCAAGGCCGAAGCCGGGGAAGGCCCGCGGGTCGAGCGGCTGAAGGGCATCGACGCGGTGGAGATGCTCGTCGCCAACACCTATCGCGGCGCCTATCTCGAGACGATCGGCCGGACCGGCGAGCACCTTGCCGCCTGCGTCCGGATCGCCCGGACGGTTCCGGTGTTCAGCGCCTCGCGCCGCTGGGGCTTCGACCGGTTCGACGAGGAAGCGGCCGCGCTTCGCGACCACGCTTTGGCCCAGCGAAGCCCGCTCTGACCCCTCACGGGCCGCGGAATATCTGACCGTTCTTCATCACCATCCGGATCTGGCGGACCGCCGCCACGTCGCGGGTCGGATCTCCGGAGACGGCGACCAGGTCGGCTAGCAGCCCGGGCTTTACCGCCCCCAGCCGCTCGGCGAGCCCGAAGATGCGCGCATTGCCGGACGTCGCGGCGACCAGCACGGCCGGAGCGGACATGCCGTAGGCGACCATCAGCTCCATCTCGCGGGCATTGTCGCCGTGGGCGAACACGCCGACGTCCCCGCCGACGCACAGGGTCACGCCCGCCGCCAGCGCCGCCCTGAAGCTCGCCCGCTTTTCGGTGATTCCGGCGGGCTCCGGGGCGGCGCCGTTCCAACCGCGATAGCGCGCGATCGCGTCGCCGGCCGCGACCGTCGGGCAGAGGGCGACTCCCCTCTCCTTCATCAGCCGGAAGATTTCCGGGGTGCCGCCGTCGCCATGCTCGATCGTATCGACCCCGGCCATGATCGCCCTTCGCATTCCCTCTGGCGTGCTGGCGTGGACCGCCACCTCGCGGCCGGCGCTGTGGGCCGCCTCCACCGCGGCGCGGATCTCGCTTTCCAGGAAAGTCGGGCGGCTCGGCTCGCCAGGCCTCCAGCGATAGTCGCCGTAGAGCTTCACGACGTCGGCGCCGGCGCCGATCTGGTGGCGGACGGCCGCGACCAAGGCGGGTCCGTCGGCTTCCTCCGCCCCGCGCGCCGCGAATTCAGGGTCGCCGCTCTTGGGCCCGTAGGCGCCGGTGGCGACGAGCGCCCGGGTCGCCACCAGCATCCGCGGGCCGGGTACGATCCCCTGGTCGATCGCTTGGCGAAGGCCGACATCGGCATAGTCGGCGCCCTCGGTGCCGAGGTCGCGAACCGTGGTGAAGCCGGCCATCAGGGTCGCGCGGGCGTTCGCCACCGCGCGCGCGGTGCGCAGCGACAGCGGTTCCTTGAGCACCTGATCGTCCCAGCTCGTCTCGTTATAGGGATGGAGGAAGAGGTGGGAATGGCCCTCGATCATCCCCGGCATCAGCGTCATTCCGGGAAGCTCCACCACGCGTGCTCCCGCCGGCGCCCGCACGTCGGGTCCGGCGGCCTCGATTCGGTCGCCGCGGACCAGCACGGACCAGCCTCCGTGGGGCCGGGGATCGACTCCGTCGAACACTCGCGCGGGGTGAAGCAGGATCGGCGGCTCCTCGGCAGACGCCGGCGCGGCGGCGGCCAGGAGGAGGGCGAACAGGGCGAGCAAGCGCATGGATTCTCCCGGGGCTAACCGCTAGGCGGGCGGCGCCGACACAATAAGGGGGCCGTGCCTTGGCGCAATATGAGCTGATCTGCGGCATCGAGGTCGACCCGGCACTCCGGCGCTTCATCGAGGACGAGGCGCTGCCCGGAACCGGCCTGGAAGCGGGCGCCTTCTGGTTCGGCTTCTCGGCGCTGCTTCGCGAGCTCACGCCGGAGAATCTGCGGCTGCTGCGCCGGCGCGAGGACCTCCAGGCGCTCATCGACGAACGCTACCGAAGCCTCGGCGAAACCGTGCCCGGCCCCGCCGAAGAAGAGGAGTTCCTGCGCGAAATCGGCTATCTGGCCGACGCGCCGGCGCCGTTCGCGATCGGCACCGAAGGCGTCGATGCGGAGGTTTCCACCATCGCGGGCCCGCAGCTCGTCGTGCCGGTCAGCAACGCCCGCTACGCCCTCAACGCCGCCAACGCCCGCTGGGGCAGCCTCTACGACGCCCTCTACGGCACGGACGTGCTCGGCGGCCGGCCAGCGGGCGGCGGCTACGACCCGGAGCGGGGCGCTAGGGTGATTGCCTGGGGCCGAACTTTCCTGGACGAGATCCTGCCGCTCACGGACGGGTTCACATGGACGGATTTCGCCACTCCCGACGAGGCGGAGAATTTCCTCGACGAGGGCGTGGCGCAGTTCGTCGGCCGCCGCCGGATAAGCGAAACCGCGCATGGCAAGCTGTTCAGGAGGAACGGATTGCACATCGAGGTGGTGTTCGATCCCGATCACCCGATCGGCCGCAACGACAAGGCCGGGATCGCCGACATCGTCCTCGAAAGCGCGCTCACCGCAATCATGGACTGCGAGGATTCGGTCGCCGCCGTCGATACCGAGGACAAGATCGGAGTATACCGCAACTGGCTGGGCCTGATGCGCGGAGACCTGACGGCGCACTTCCCCAAGCAGGGCGGGCAGGTCGAACGGCGGCTCGCGCCCGACCGCACTTTCGAAGCGCCCTTCGTGGGAACGGTTACCCTGAAGGGCCGGGCGCTGATGTTCGTCCGCAACGTCGGCCACCTGATGAGCAACCCGATGATGCGCCTCGACGGCGAGGAGGTGCAGGAGGGGCTCGCCGACGCGGTGATCACATCGCTGATCGCGCTCCACGATCTTCGCGGCGCCCGCGCCAACAGTCCGGCCGGATCGATCTACATCGTCAAGCCCAAGATGCACGGTCCCGAGGAGGCGGCCTTCGCCGACCGGCTGTTCGCCCGCACGGAGGATCTGCTCGGCCTCGCGCGCAACACGATCAAGCTCGGGCTGATGGACGAGGAGCGGCGGACCAGCGTCAACCTCGCCGCCTGCATCGCGGCGGTGCGCGACCGGATCGTCTTCATCAACACCGGCTTTCTCGACCGGACCGGAGACGAGATCCATACCGCGATGGAGCTCGGTCCGGTGATCCGGAAGGGCGCTATGAAGGGCTCGACGTGGCTAAAGGCCTATGAGGACAACAATGTCGACGTCGGCCTCGCCTGCGGCTTCGCCGGGCGGGCGCAGATCGGCAAGGGGATGTGGGCGATGCCGGACCTGATGGCCGACATGCTCGCGCAGAAGGGCGCTCATCCCGAGGCGGGCGCAAGCACGGCCTGGGTCCCCTCGCCCACCGCCGCGACGCTTCACGCGCTCCACTATCACCGGATCGACGTCGCCGCCCGGCAGCGCGCGCTCGCCTCACGCGCGCCGGCGCGGCTCGGCGACATGCTCGCTCTCCCCGTTTCCGAGGACCGGCCGTGGACGGCCGCCGAGATAAGCGACGAACTCGACAACAACGTCCAGGGAATACTCGGCTACGTCGTGCGATGGATCGAGCAGGGGGTCGGCTGCTCGAAGGTCCCTGACATCGCCAACGTCGGCCTGATGGAGGATCGCGCAACCTGCCGGATATCGAGCCAGCACGTCGCGAACTGGATTCGTCATGGGGTCGTGACGGAAGCGCATGTCGATCAGGCGCTCCGCCGGATGGCCGCCGTCGTGGACCGGCAGAACGCCGGTGATCCCGCCTACCGGCCGATGGCCGCGGAACTCGACTCCAACCTCGCCTTCCGGGCGGCGCGGGCGCTGATCTTCGAGGGGCGAGAGCAGCCCTCCGGCTACACCGAGCCGCTGCTCCACGCCTACCGATTAAGGCTCAAGGCGCAGCTTCGGGAATAGGCGAGCGGTCGTACCAGGGGCGCGCGGCGCGGATCCGGCGCGCCTCCCGCTCGGCCATCGCCTTCACGAAGCCTTGGCTGGCAGCCGCCGTCTCATCGAAATAAGCCGCCCGCTCTTCGGGGCCGGCGAGCGCTTGGGCCCGCGCCCGGCAGGCGGCGAAACGGATGCGGTCACTCGGGTGGCTTCGAGCGAAATCCTCGATCAGGCCGCGTCCATTGTCGCCGCCGAGGCGGCCGGCGAGGGCGACCAAAGTCTCTAGGCCGTTGCGATTGATGATCCCGCTGATCCGGCGCCGCTCCAGGTCGAAGCTGTACTGATCGTAAAAGTCGCTGGCGTCGGACAGGGCGATGACGTTCAGCGATACCGAAAGCGAGTCCGGCGCATGCTGGTTGTGGACGTCCAGGTGGCGCCGATAGAGTAGCACCTTGCCCTCCGAAAGCCGCGAGCGCTCGACAAAGCGCAGATCGACCGCCTCGCCGACGACGCCCGCCGTCCGGGAGTAATCATATTCGTAATAGTCGCTCCAATAACCCGGGCCGACATAGCCGACCGTCAGGAAGCTGAAATTGTGGTCGTGCGGAACTCCGTAGAAGAAGGCGCGCTCGCCGCTGCTGACGACGGCGCTGTCGCCGACCGACGGCCAGAAATTGGCGCGGAGCATGAACTTGCGGCTGGCACCGTGGAGCAGGATCACCTGCGCCCCATAATGGTTGCCGGCGACCTGGCCCGCGCAGCTCTGCTTCAGCTCCTCGATCATCAGATCGCCCAGGAAACGTCGATTTGCCGCCAGCCTGCGCAGGTCGGGCGCGAAGGCCGCGAGGCTGTCCTCATCCTCGGGATCGAATCCGCCAGTCTCCAGAGCTTCGATCAGGTCACCAAGCTCGCTCGCCGCGCCGCTTCTACCTTCGATCAGGCGAGGCACGACTGGACCTTCTTCGTGGCACTCCGGGCTTCCGGAAAGAAGGTGTGGAGCGTGTGGGCGGCCGCTTCGCGCACCTCGGGATGCGGATCAGCCTCGGCCATTGCGGCCAGATGCGGAAGCGCCGCCCCGGCGTCGAGCGCGAGAAGCTCCCGCATCGTCTCCCACCGCGTATAGAAATGCTCGGCCTCCAGCATCATGCGGAATACCGGCACCGCGTCCTGCCGGTCGAGGATGCGAAGCAGGGCCAGCATCATCTGCATTCGGGAACTCGCCTCGTCGGTGCTGCTGGCCCCGATGAAGGCGAGGGTGGCGGAATCATATTCGACGCGGACCGGCGCCGCGCCGATCGGCGTGCTCGCCTGGAGGTAGAAGAGGTCGCGCGGAGCGTGGTCGACGACGAACGCTTGCGATGCGCCATCGAGTTCGATCGTCTCGCCATCCTCGACCCTCCGCCGCTCGACCAGCCGGCAGCGGCCGCTGGCGGCGGCGGTGAACGCGGGTCGGATCGGCGGCGCCTCCCAGAACGACAATGTCGCCCCGCCGCCGTCGATGAAACGGAACAGTGCCCGCTCTCCGGAAAAGGCGATCGAAGCGCCACCGGTCCGCTCCGCGCGCTTGGCGGCGATCGCGTCGGCGCCGAGAACCGCGGCCTGCACCGTCAGCGCCGGATGTTCGAACAGCAGCAGCCCGGACAAAACGGGGCTGCCAACGATTGTCGTATGCGGCCTATAGAACGAATCCCGAAGAGCCGCCTCGACGAAATCGCCGATCGCGCGCTCGGCCATGCCAGGCGACTCCACAAAGCGGCGCGCCGCCGTCAGGATCGGCTCGGCTCGCGAGTCCCGGATGGCCGCCAGTTCCGCCTCAAGTCGCGCGACCTCGGGCAGGGCCGCGAACTCACGGGCGATGCTCTTGCGCCTCGCCATGGAACTTGCGCGCGCCGGCCGGTCGCCGAGCCACGCGGCGAACGCCCCCCCGATCATCATCTACGTCACTCCATTTGGTGGGGAGGAGCGCTGCCGCCCCTCCCGCCCTCCTTACAGTTGTTGGCCGCTCACCAGCGCGATCATGATGCTAGTGCACCCTTGCCCGCCAACCTCTGTCTGCTTGAATGATCCGTGGATGCCGACTGCCGTCTTGAGTTCCGGCACCTTCCTGATGTCAATCTTGTTCATTGGTCTTCCCTCCTTGAGCCCCTTTGCATGGTGGGAGCGAAAAAGCGGCAAGGCTGGCTTCAGCCCCGGCACACTGGCGCGCTCCGTCACGTCTTAAGGAGGATTCTGGAGCAAAACCATTCGTCCAGCTCAAAACTTTTTGTGGTTATTCGGGTGGATAATCAGGGGATTTCCTGGGGAAAAGACTCCCCTTCCAGTTGCCCTTCTTCGCTATAATCGCGCTGAAGCTGCTGCAGATGGCGCAGTTCAGCACGACTTCTGCGCCACCCGTGGGACAGCCACAGCAGGACCAGCGTCAGGAAGCTGAAGCCGAACGCGGCCCGCCACGACATCAGCCAGGCTTCGATATCGACGAGCGGGTGCTCCCAGAAATGCTCGTCCCGCAGGTTCATCTTGTAAAGGACGGAGAGCACCATCCCGATCGGGCTGACGACGATGCCGATCATCGCCCGGCGCATCTTCCCGGTGACGTACCGCATGCTGCTTTCGAGAAAGGCGGTCCGGCTGGTGGTGTTCAGCGTCGACGACATCTGCCGCAGCTTCCGCCGCTGCCAGCTCACCACGGTGGTGAGCGCCACCAGCAGCAGCGCGGCGACGATCATCGTCGGGTGGGGCGTCATAAAGGTACCGAGGGCAAGGCTCGCGACGATCGTCACGCCCCAGGCGATATCCCCGTAGGCGAGCAGCCGGCCGTGCCGCCGCGCCCGCCGCGCCAGCGCTTCGAAGACCTCCTGCTCGTTGTCGGCCGGATCCTGCCACAGGTCGGCGAATTCCTCGAAGCCCGGCTCCCTCATGATCGGCGCTCCATCATCGACTTCAGGGTACCCTTGGCGCGCTGACAGCGCAGCATCACCGCATTGGACGAGATGCCCAGTATCTCCGCCATCTCACCATAGCTGAACCCCTCCAGGCACAGGACGATAGCCTCGCGCTGCGGGATCGGGAGGACTTGCACCGATTCGACGAGCCTGCGCTTCTGGTCGTTCTTCAGCGCGATCTCGTCGGGCGGCGGAATCGCCGACACCAGATCGACCGGGAGCTCGACCTGGCGCGGCTCCTTCGATTGCTTGGCGACGTGCGAGATGCACCTTTTCTGAGCGATGGAGGCGACGAAGGTCTTTAGCGATGCTTCTCCCCGATAATTGGGAAGGGCCAGCCAGATGGCGAGCAATATGTCCTGGATAAGCTCGCGCCGAAGCGCCGCGTCGGCCTCGTAGGACAAGGCGATTCGGCTGATCAGCCCGGTGAAGCTCGACGTCACCTTCTGGAACAGCTCGTCGATCGCGCCGCGGCGGGTCGCCGGCTTTGCCGACGACGGCTGCCGTTCTTCCCAGGGCGGGTCTGTGCCGGATAAGGTAGGCTTGTTCAAACGGGATCGCCCGACGCGGAAAGTTGAAATTTGATGGACAGAAGCACGCAGAATAGTGGCACAATGGCGGTACGCAATGCGCATCGTTTCGACGAGGCGCGGCTCGAGGACTGGCTTCGCCGCGAAGTGCCTGATTTCGTCCCGCCGCTGTCAGTCGAGCAGTTCAAGGGCGGCCAGTCCAATCCGACCTACCGGCTTCGCACCGGTGGCGGCGATTACGTCCTGCGCCGCAAGCCTCCCGGGAAGCTCCTCCCGGGCGCCCATGCCGTCGAGCGGGAATTCCGGGTCCTCGCCGCCTTGGGAGAGCAGAACTTCCCAGTCCCCCGGGTTCACGGCCTGTGCCTGGACGAGACGGTGATCGGCACCCCCTTCTACGTCATGGACATGGTCGAGGGGCGGATCTTCTGGGAAGCGGACTTCCCGCAGGTCCAAGCGGAGGAGCGGCCGGCTTATTTCGACGCGATGAACGCGACGATGGCCGCACTTCACACGATCGATCCCGACTCCGCCGGGCTTGGCGACTACGGCAAGCCCGGCAATTATTTCGAGCGGCAGATCGGGCGCTGGTCGAAGCAATATCTCGGCGACACGGAGGCTGGGCGGGTCGCCTCGATGGACCGGCTGGTCGAATGGCTTCCCGCCAACATCCCCGCGGGCGGCGACGAGACCCGCATCATCCACGGCGATTTCCGCTGCGACAACATGATCTTCCACCCCAGCGAGCCGCGCGTCCTGGCGGTTCTGGACTGGGAGCTTTCGACGCTGGGCCACCCGCTGGCCGATTTCACCTACCATCTGATGGTCTACCGGATGCCCGGCGGAGTCTCCACCGGCCTGGCGGGGCGGGACCTCGCGGCGCTCAACATCCCTTCGGAGGAGGAATATGTCGCGGCTTATTGCCGTCGGACCGGGCGGGACGGAATAGCGGACCTCGATTTCTACATGGCCTTCAACATGTTCCGGCTCGCCGCGATCGTCCACGGGATCAAGGGGCGGCTGGCGCGCGGCACCGCCGCCTCGGCCCATGCCGACCGAATGGCGGCGAGCCTGGAGCCGCTCGCCGATCTCGCCTGGCAGCAGGCGGTGCGGGCGGGCGCCGATTAGGGGGGCGCTCGTTTCGGCGCGGATACGGAATCGTTCGGCGCAAATTGCCTTGGATCACATGGCGTTGCGGCTCTCGCCGGGCAAGAATCGGCGCGGCCCGGGGTGGCCGCTGGGGAGGGACCGTGCTCAACATCCTGATCGTCGAGGACGAGCCGCTGCTCGCCGATACGCTGAAGCGCCTGATCGAGCTCAACCCGCTCTACCGGGTCACCGGGATTGCCGACGATCTCGACAGCGCGCTGTCCGCCGCCGAGGAGGATCCGCCGGAGCTCGCCCTCGTCGATCTTCAGCTCGCCAATGGAAGCTCCGGTTACGGAGTGGCCGCAAGGCTTCACGACCGAGGCATCGCCTGCCTGTTCACCACCGGCCGCTCGCCCGGCTTCGCCGTGTCCGATCTCGCCATCGGCTGCCTGTCCAAGCCGTTCCGCGAGGAGGATCTCGTTCGCGCCCTGTCCGAGGCGGAGGACATCTTGCGGGACCGGCCGCGGATCGTCCTGCGCGCGCGCCTGCCCGAGCAGCTGCAGATCTACACCGCCGCTCCGCCCCCGGAGGAACCGACGCCGTGGCTGCCGCCGGTTAGGAGCCGAACTTCGCTGTGGGCGCGGCTGCTGCGCCGCGTCCGGCGAACTTCCAGCTTCCGGAGCGCGGCCGGAGCAGGTGCGGATTTACGCGCTTAGCGAAATATTTTCTCGGTAATCTTTTATTTGCGGTGAATTTGTGACATTCGCCCTCTCCGGATGGGGGATGATCCGGACTTTTGGCCGCCGCAGCGGCGACGGGCTGCAGCGCCGCCGCCGCGGCCGCTGGTGGTCTCGATCGTCGGGACGCGTCCCGAAGCCATCAAGATTGCGCCTCTCGCCCGCGCCCTCGACCGGAGCCAGTCGCTTCGGCACCGGCTGCTGCTCACCGGCCAGCATTCCGGCCTCGCTCCGCTCTTCGCCGATCTTTGCCCCGACCGCGTGGCGGAGCTTCGCTTCGATCCCAGCCGCCGGACCGCCGTCGTGCTTCGCGAGAGCCTTCACCGCCTGCTGTGCCGCACCCTCGCCGGCGGCCGGCCCGACCTGGTGCTGGTCCACGGCGACACGACCAGCGCGGTCGCCGGGGCCTTTGCCGCCTGGGACTGCGGAATAGCACTCGGCCATGTCGAGGCCGGGCTTCGCTCCTTCGACTTCCGCCAGCCCTGGCCGGAGGAAGGCAACCGGGTGGTCATCGATGCCCTTTCCGAACTGCTGTTCGCGCCGACCGAGCGGGCGGCCGAGAATCTCTCCCGCGAATGGCGGGTGAAGGGTCGGGTGCTGGTGACCGGCAATACCGGCATCGACGCTCTCTTCGAAGCGGCGGTCCGGCTGCCCCCTCCGCCTCCCTTCCCGGACGGCCGGCGGCCGATCCTCGTCACCTGCCACCGCAAGGAGAATCAGGGCGACGGCACCGCGCGGGTCTGCCGCGCCCTTCGGCAGCTGGTCCGCGAACTGCCGGTGACGGTGGAGCTTCCACTCCACACCAACCCGACGGTCAGGGCGGCGATTCAGAGCGAGCTCGCCGGCGTTCCCGGCATCCGCCTGCACGAGCCGCTCTCCCACGGCGCGATGGTCGCGCTGATGAGGCGCTGCTGGATCATCCTGACCGACAGCGGCGGCCTCCAGGAGGAGGGCCCTGCCTTGGGCAAGCCCGTCCTCGTCCTGCGCTCGGTGACGGAACGGCCCGAAGCTCTGGCAACGGGCAATCTCGAGCTGGTTGGGACCGATCCGGCGCGAATCCTCGAAGCCGTCGCATCGCTGCTCGAAAATCCGAATAAGCTCACCCGGATGTCGCGGCCCTGCCTCGCGTTCGGCGACGGCAAAGCGGCGCCGCGAATCGCCTCCGCGATCGAGGACTGGCTGGCCCGGCGGGAGATTTGAGAGGTATGGCGGGCTCGGGCCTGGTCGTCTTGCACCGGAGCAGGCCCGCTTTCGTCATGCTGAACTTCGTTTCAGCATCCAGGGTGGAGACGGCGGAGCGGGTGGAGGACTGGACCCTGAACCAAGTTCAGGGTGACGATCGGGTCTCGGCCTCGCGCATTTCCGTCCTGAAACGGTCAAGCCTAGCCCGCGATGCGCTCGAGCCGGTCGAGGAGGCGCTCGCGCGCGGCGAGCAGGTCGGCCTGCCGGTCGAGCAGGATGTCGCGGGCGAGGAAGTGGCGCGTGATCCGCAGCCCGGCGAGGATGTCCGGCCAATCGGCCGCGGCGCCCGTGCGCAGGAAATCGGGCAGCACGAACAGCCGGTCGCGATAGGCGCCCGCCCCCTCGCGGCTGACGGCCCGGCCGCTTTTCGGGCTGACAAAGGCAAGATCCTCCGTTGCTCCGGTGGCGGCGCATTCGGAGAGGTCGAGCCCAAAGCCCAGCTCCGACAGGAGGAGAAGCTCGTAGCGCGCCAGCGCCGACGCCCATGAGCGCGCCGCCGGCGCCGCCTCGATGGCGGCAAGAAGGCCGTCGAGCGCGTCGTAGAGGCGGGGATAAGGCTGCGCTTCGGGAAGCGCGGCCGCCGTCAAGGCGGTCACCCAGTCGATCGCCGCGGCCGGGAGCGGCTCGGCGAACAGCGGCGCTCGGCTAGAGGTGAGTTCGACGGTGAGTTGGGCGAGCTGCTCGTCCGTCCTCGCCCTATATTCCGCCGCGACGAGGTTACCCGGCATCAGAACCGGCCGAAGCCGCCGGGAACGGCCGCCGCGGACGTAGCCGGGCTGCATCCCGTCGGCCGGGGTGAAGGCGCGCACCACCGCTCCGTGCTCGCCATGCGCTCGGACGGCGCAGACGATCGCCGGGGCGGTGAGACGCACGTCAGCGCCGGATGCGGCGGGCCAGCCGCTCGAGGCCGAAGCGGCGCACGATCTTCTTTGCCGCCGCGACGGCGCCGTCGAAGCCGTTCAGGGCGTGCCCGGCGAGGAGGTTCGCAACGCCCGGCCGGAGCAGCAGCACGTCGAGGCAGTCGACGGTGCCGGTGCCGAACTGGAGCTTGTGCTGCCCCTCGCCCTCGGTGAAGTCGAAATAGGCGAAGCGCCCCTCGTCCATCAGCTGACGCATCGCCTCGAACTGAAGCACGGTTCCGGGCGAAAGCTCCGCCACCGCCGGATCGTAGCCGAGGTGCGAGTAGATCAATGTGTCGCCGTCGGCAGGCGCGTAGAGGTAGCTGACCGGCCGGCCGTCGAGGAACAGGATCCACCCGCGCATCTGGTCGCTAGCGGCGAGGGCGCGCATGGCGGCGAGCGGCCCCTCCCCTTCCGGAAGCCCGGCGCCGAGCAGCCGCTCCTGATAGGTTGTCGCCGAGACGGCACGGGCATGGCGGTAGAAGGGCTCCGCCTCCGCCTCCGTGCGATAGAGCCGCAGGTCGAGGGCGCCGCCCGACCGCTCCTCGAACCGCCGCAGCTTGCGCTTGAGGGTGGAGCGGCTCTTCGACGAAAAGCGGGCGAGATAGGCGTCGAACCCGCCTTCGAGCGACGCATAGCTTCGCCGGTAGCGCTGCCGGACGAAGATCTTGAGCTGGGGCCGGCTCGCCTGCAGCCGCTCCAGCAACGGCTCGGGAAGCGAGTTGATCAGGAAGCCGTCCGCCCGGTCGTCCAGCACCGGAAGATCGGGGAGCTCGCCCGAAAGAACCTGGCGAAGCGGCAGCGGGATCCGCGCCAGCCGCCGGCGCAGCCGAAGGATCGTTCGGGCGCCGATCATCATCGGCAGAGCGACTCGCTCCGCCGCGGGGGCGGCTCCGGCCTGGGGGCGCGAGGATCCTGTCACCGGGCGACCTTAACCCGAGGGATGGAAATAGTCGTAAATGGATCGCGCCATCGTCTTGGAAATGCCCGGCGCCTTCTCCAGGTCCTCGAGCGCGGCGCCCCTCACCGCCCGCGCCGTTCCGAAATGCATGAGCAGGGCGCGCTTGCGGCTCGGGCCGATCCCGGGGACTTCGTCGAGCGGGCTGGAAGTCATGCTCTTGGCGCGCTTCTGCCGATGGGCGCCGATGGCGAACCGATGAGCCTCGTCGCGAAGGCGCTGGATGTAGAAGAGGACGGGCGAATTGGGCGGAAGCTGGAAGTCGCGCCCGTTCGGCAGATGAAGGGTTTCGCGGCCGGCATTGCGGTCCGGCCCCTTCGACACCCCGACGACCGGCACGTCGTGGATCCCGGCGCATTCCAGGGTCTCCAGAACCGCCGAGAGCTGGCCCTTGCCGCCGTCGATCAGAAGAAGATCGGGCCATTCGCCGCGGCTCCGGTCCGGATCCTCCTTCTCGAGGCGGGCGAAGCGACGGCCGAGCACCTCGCGCATCATCGCGAAATCGTCGCCGGGGGCGGTCTCCGGGCGCTTGATGTTGAACTTGCGATAGGCGTTCTTGCGGAAGCCTTCGGGTCCGGCGACGATCATCGCCCCGACCGCGTTCGTCCCCATGACGTGGCTATTGTCGTAGACTTCGATCCGCTCCGGGGGCTCGGAAAGCTCGAAAAGCTCGGTCAGCGCCCGCATCGTCCTGGCCTGGGTGCTGGTCTCCGCGAGGTGCCGGTCGAGCTCCTCCTCGGCGTTCCGGCTGGCCTGGCGGATCATCTTCACATGGTCGCCCCGGCGCGGCACGCGAAGGATCACCTTGCGCTCCGCCCGCTCCGAGAGCGCCTCGGCGACCAGCTCCGATTCCGGAACCTCCCGGTCGAGCAATATCTGCCTGGGCGGCGGCACCTCCTCGTAGAATTGCATGAGGAAGCTCGCCAGCACCTCCTCTTCGGGAACGTCGGCGGTGTGGGCCGGGAAGAAGCTCCTGTGCCCCCAATTGTTGCCGCCGCGGATGAAGAAGGCCTGGACGCACATCGTCCCGCCCTTGCAGGCCAAGGCGAAGATGTCGGCGTCGCCAAGCCCCTCGGCGGCGATCGTCTGGGTGCCCTGGATGAAGGTCAGCGAGCGGAGCCGGTCGCGGAACACGGCGGCGAGCTCGAAGTCCATCGCCTCGGCCGCCTGCTGCATCGAGGCGGCGAGCTTCTGCTGGACCTGGCTCGACTTGCCGGCGAGGAACGCCTTGGCGTCCTCGACCAGCTCCGCATAGTCCTCCGGGCTCACCCGGCCGACGCACGGCGCCGAGCAGCGGCGGATCTGGAACAGCAGGCAGGGCCGCCTGCGGGTGGCGAGGAAGGTGTCGGTGCAGCTTCGAAGCAGGAACAGCTTCTGGAGCGCGTTCAGGGTGCGGGTGACCGATCCGGCGCTCGCGAAGGGGCCGTAATATTGTCCCTTGTGGCGCCGCGCGCCGCGATGCTTGCGGATCTGCGGGAAAGCGTGGTCCTCGCGCAGCAGGATGAAAGGGAAGCTTTTGTCGTCGCGCAGGAGCACGTTGTAGGGCGGCCGGTAGCGCTTGATCAGCTGCGCCTCGAGAAGCAGCGCCTCCGCCTCGGTGTTGGTGGTGACGATCTGCATCGAGCGCGTCTGCGCGACCATCCGCTGCAGCCGCTTCGAAAGGCGCGCCACCTGGGTGTAGTTGGTCACCCGGTTGCGAAGCGCCCGAGCCTTGCCGACGTAGAGCACGTCCCCCTTGGCATCGAGCATCCGGTAGACCCCCGGGCGCACCGGCAGGGTCTTCACGACGGAGCGGATCGCCAGCACGCCGGTCTCCAGATCAGGCTGATCGCTGCCGCGGACCGTGTAGGCGGACTTCTCCTCGTTGAAGCGGTTTGGGGAGTCGGGAGTGTCGGTCACGGGAGCGATTTAGGGGGCGAAGGGCGATTAGGCCATGGGGGCCTCCCGAGCCGCGGAAGTTTCGGAACCGTGTTTCCCCGGCCGGTTGTCGAGACCCTGGTGTTCGGACCGGATCGCCGGTGAACCTGCGGGGGGACAACGGCTTGACTCCTAAATCTACATAAGTAGGCTTGGTATATGGCTCGTGCTCGTCGTCCCTCCAGGCAGATGATCCTGCTCCTCGCCGCCTTGGCGTCTCGGCCTCGGGACTGGCATCATGGCTATGACCTGATGAGGGAGACGGGGCTGAAGTCGGGCACTTTGTACCCGCTGCTGATGCGGATGAGCGAGCAGGGGATCGTCGAGGCGGAATGGCGGGAGCCCGCTCAGGCCGGGCGTCCGGCGCGACATGCCTACCGCCTGACGGCGACGGGCATTGCGCTCGCTCGGGCCTTGGAGGCTCCGGAAAACGGTCACTCCCCGGCCGAGGTGGCTCTCGCGTGAGCGAGGCCTTGGCCAAGGCGCTCATGATCCTCGCCGGGCGGTGTCTCGGAGAAGCGCGCGGCGACTGGGCGCGCGCGATGCAGGTCGAGTTCGAAGCCGCCGCGCCCGCCGGAAGGCGCCTGGCCTTCGCCCTCGGCTGTCTCATTGCCGCGTGCCGCGAAATGCCGCGACATCACGAGGGGCGGCTCTCGCTCGCGCGTCACGCGCTCGCGCTTGCAGGTCTGCTGCCCATGGCGGCGATGCTCTTGACCCAAGCCGGCCGTCTCGGACGCTCCGCTTATGTTTACGGCGTGCTCGATCCCGCCGGATCGCAAAATCCGTTCCTGGCCGGGGGCCAATTGGCGGCCGCTCCTGCCTTGCTGTGTCTCTGGCTGATGCTCGGTGCAGCCCATCTGGGTCTCGCCTGGGTCCTGCTCGAGAAGGACTGGCGCCGCGTTTTCCACTTCGGTGCGATGATCGTGGCGGGAACCGCGACCCTGGCAATCTACTCGAGCCTGCTGTTCGTCGACGACGGGCGATTGGCAGTGGATGCGGCAGCCACGGCGATCGAGCTCATGGCGATATTCTCGGCCGCGCGCCGGCATGATCGAGACCCCGAATCCCGCGTCCCGCACTAATCCGCCTGACCGCCCCGGACGCGGCGAATAAACCACGCAGGAGGCCTGCCCATGACCAAAGTTGCCGGATACGCGGCGGCCCTCTTCTGGACCCTGATCGGGGCGTCCGCGACTCCCTCGGCCCCGCCTCGCGATGGCGAGGCGCGGAAGCCTCCCGGCGCCCCGACCGGTCCGATCGGGAAGCCCGGCATTCTGGCCCGGATCGGCAAAGGCACGACGATCCACGTAAAGTGCATGGGCACCGGCTCACCGACTGTCATTCTTACCGCGGGCTTGGGCGGCTCGTGGGAGGATTGGTGGCGGGTCCAGCCGCAGATTGCCCGAGTCACTCGTGTGTGCGCCTGGGACAGACCCGGCGCCGGCTTCAGCAGCAAGTCCACCGGGGAAGAGACCGTGGCGGAGACGACGGACTACCTGATGGCGGCGCTGAAGGTTGCCCGAATCAAAGGGCCGTTCGTTGCGGTAGGCCACTCTCTCGGCGGTTACGAGACTCTGCTGCTGAAGGATCGGGCGCCGCAAGATGTCGTGGGGATGGTGCTCGTCGACCCCAGCATTCCCGATCAGGTGTACCGTCTCAACAAGGCCGCCAACAGGCCGCCGCTTACCGACGAACAGATGGCCCGCCCCCTCGGGGTCAGCACCAAACAGGTGGTCGACCCTAAGCGCAACTACGGCCAGATGCCGCTCGTAGTCCTGACATCCACCAAGGGACCGGAGGTCCCGCCCGGAACCGCGGATGTTGCGGCCTTCCTGGCCCCGTTCGTCCCAATGACTGCCGAGATGCATCATGGCCAGGCCGAGCTTGCCGCACTCTCGTCCCGAGGTGTCCAGCGGCCGGTGCCCGACAGCGGGCATTACATACAATTCGACCGGCCCGACGCCGTCATAGCGGCAATCGAAGAAGTCGTGACGGCCGCACGGATTGGCCTGCGCACCGACACCCCTGCGGGTTCAACGGCGAAAGTCCGCGATCGGACGAGACCGGGCAATCGTCACCCGCATTGACAAAATTTGGCTGGCCCTATCGAAGGTGACGGCGGCGAGGCGGCCTGGGTCCATCCCGGTGCCGCGATGCCGCGGCCCCGGTGCGCCGGCTGCTCGATCCGAAGGGGAATGATGATGCCGATCTTGGTAGCCGCGCTTGCGCTGGCCTCTGCCCATCCGGTTGCGGCGCCCAGCACGGCGCTCGACCGAGCCGTCGCCGATTACGATTCGGCGCAGGTCCATGGCGACGGTCGCGCCCTTCAACGCCTGCTCGCCGACGATTACGTCCTCGCGAACAGCGGAGGAGAGGTCGAAACCAAGGCACAGTTCATCGCCGACCTGACCGATCCCGGCTACCACCTCAACCCCTATGTCGTGCTCAACTCGGTCGAGCGGACTTGGGCCGGAGGTGCTCTCCGGGGCGGTGTCGCGAGGCTAACCGGCACCGCCGCCGGCAAGCCGTTCGACGTCTGCCTCCGCTTCATGGACGTCTGGCGCCGCGAGGGGTCCACCTGGCGGGTCGCCTACAGCCAGGCCATGCGCGCGCCGGGGGCTTGCGGAGCGTAGGACACCCGCCGCTGATCAGCGGGGCCGGTCGCCCTCGCCTGCTCCCCGCCGATCGATCGGCCATCAGCCACGGAGTGCAGTCCATGGATGACAAAGGCGCGGCACCGCCTCGCGACCGGGAAGGAATCAAGTGGAATCGCCGTAACGAAGCAGCTCGGGACACCGGTCGAATCGAAGCCTTCAGCGATGCCGTGATCGCCATCATGCTCACGCTCCTGGCAATCGAGCTTCTGAGCTTCGACGCGGACACGGCCAAGCGGGTTGGACTCGTAAGCGCACTGCTTCAGAATTGGCCCTCCTACTTCGCCTTCGGGCTGACCTTTCTCGTCATCGGCCAGATCTGGCTTACCCACCACAACCTCTGGCGTTACATCGCGCGGGTCGACCAAGGGATCGCGATCCTCAACCTCCTGCTTCTGGCATTCGTGGCGATCACGCCGTTCGCGGCACGGGTCCTGGCCGAGTCGCTGGCGCAGTTGGACGGTGCCGAGCAGAGACACGCCGCCGCTTTCTACTCGGCGGTCATGCTTGGGCAGGCCATCGCCTTCAATCTGGTGCTGTGGTGGTCGCATTGGCAGAAGCTCTGTTACGATGACGTCGACGATGAGCTTCATCGCGCGATCCTGAGGCGCTACCTCATCGGCCCGGTCGTATATGCCTCGGCCGTCGCGTTGAGCTTCTACAGTCCGGTTGCGGGTCTCGCCTGCTACCTGGGCGTGATCGCCGCCTATCTCTGGCCGGGTGCCGGCGACCTGCCGCCGGGCCGGAAACGGGCGGAGACGATTCCCTGACTCTTAGCCGGCGGCGAGGAACGAATCGAGCTGATCGAAGCTGCCCGACCAGCCGCCGTTCATCGACTCCATCATGCTCGTGAAGAACGCCTCCTCGTCGGGGGTCGCGTCGAGCGGGGTCCAGCTAAGCTCCACCCTTGTCGCTTCGCCTTCGTCGGCGAAGAGCACCGTCGTCAGCATCTCCAGCGGGAATTGCTCGGCGAACGGCGCCCGGATTCGGTTTCCCTCCGAGTCCGCGAAGCCGTGGACCCAGACGAGGCGCGACATCGGCTCGATCTCGCGAAACACGAACTTGCTGTACATGGCGCCGCCGTCGGGCATGTCCATCCGGCCGCGCCACTCGCCGCCGGGACGGAGGTCGAACGCGAGCACCGTCCCGCAGGTGCCCTTCGGCCCGAACCACTGCGCCACCGCCTCCGGCCGCGTCCACGCCTCCCACACCCGGGCCAGGGGCGCAGCGAAGGTTCGGGTGATGGTGAAACGGGGCGTGCTGCTCATCGGGTTTCTCCTTGGACGGGGTCGGCGAGAAAGGCTTCGAGGCGGTCGAAGCTGTCGCTCCACAGGCCGCGAAGCCCCTCGATCCACAGGCGCGCCTCGTCGAGTCCTTCGGGCTTCAGCCGGCGCGGGCGGGCCTGGGCGACGCGCGACTGCTCGATCAGTCCGGCCTCCTCGAGCAGCTTCAGATGGCGCGAAACCGCCGGCTGGCTGATCCCGAGCGGGCGCTGAAGCTCCCCTACCGTCGCCCCGCCCCGGGCGAGGCGCGCCAGGATGGCCCGGCGAGTTGGGTCGGCCAGCGCCGCAAATTGTGCATCGAGCCTGCTCATCCTCCGTTTGTTATATAACGTATCGATTATAGTCAAGACGCCGGTTCAAAGCCGCCCCTTCTCCCTCACGGTGAGGAACCCGCCCCACCCCGCGCGCATTGAGGGGGCAGTCCGCGCGTTATTGCGGACGGTTCATCGGAGAATGACATGATCCGCAAAACTGTCACGACGCTGCTCGTTTCGAGCGCGATCCTCACCCTCGTCGCCTGCAACACGGTCCGCGGCGCCGGCGAAGACGTCAAGTCGGCCGCGAATACGGTCGACAACGCCACCTGAGGCGGGCCGCGACCGCCAACCGTCCCGGTTCGGCCGTCAGCGCTGCGAAGCGAAGCAATCCAGCCGCCGTGGAGGCGCTGGATTGCTCCGTCGCGTCTGACGCACACCCGTAGCGGGCGGTAGCGCTATCCTAAGTTAATTTTTTTGGCCTCGGCCTGCGAGGCGGAACTCCCTCTCCCAGCCGCGATTACAGAGGTAATCAGAACAGTTCGGAGGGCCTGATCGATGGCGCAGTATCAACTCACCGAAGCTGCCGACACCTTCCCCGCGGGCCAGGACGTATCGGGCGACGATCAGATCTACGGCGCGGGCGGCGACGACATTCTCGACGGCGGTGCGGGTATGGACCTGCTCGACGGCGGGGACGGCTTCGACACCGTCACCTACGCGTCCGCGACCTCGGCCATCTACATCAACCCTCAATCGCGCGTGCCCCGCAATGACGGCACCGGCGACAGCTTCGTTTCGATCGAGCATTTCGTCCTGAGCGGCTTCAACGATCTCTTCTGGTCGCAGGGCTTCACGGCGCCGCTCCAGATCGAAGGCGGAGGCGGCGACGACCGAATCTACGCCACCGGCTTCGACGACATGCTTCGCGGCGGCGAGGGCAATGACGACGTTCGCGGCGACGAAGGCGGAGACATCCTCTACGGCGACAACGGCGACGACCTGCTCGACGGCGGCGGCGGGCGCGATACCCTCTACGGCGGCGCCGGCGACGACCGGCTCCGCGGCGGCACCAACAACGACGTGCTCGACGGCGGCGACGGGCGGGACTCGGCCCTGCTCTACGGCACGATCGACGATTACGCTTTGGCCCTGCTCGGCGACGGATCGGTCAAGGTGTCTCACCTCATCGACGAATATGAGCAAGCGGGAACGGCGACGGTCGCCGGCGCGTTCGACATCCTGCGCAACATCGAGCTGCTAAGCTTCTCCGGCGCCTACCAGCCGTTCGACCTCACCGCCTGGATCGCCGCCAACGCCGCGCCTCCGGGCTATGCCGTCCTTCGCGGCAGCGATGCGGGCGAGACCCTGACCGGAACCTCGGAGGCCGATGCGGTCTACGGCCTGGGCGGAGACGACACGCTCGACGGTGCGGCCGGCGACGACCTGCTGTTCGGCGGAGCGGGCGCGGACAGCTTCGTCGGCGGCGACGGCTTCGACACGGTCAGCTACGCCAATGCGAGCGGCGCGGTCCGGGTCAATTTCGATCCGCGAAGCCCGTTCGGCGATGCGCCGTCGAACGAGGCGACCTTCGACACGTTCGACGGGATCGAGCGGATCGTGCTCAGCCCCTTTGCCGACACGCTCTATTGGTATGCCGACAGCGACATCGCGGTCGACGGCGGCGACGGCGGCGATTCGATCGTCGGCGGTGCGGGCGCGGATTCGCTGGCCGGCGGCGAAGGCGACGACGTCGTGGTCGGGCAAGGCGGCGACGACCAGCTCATGGGCGGAGCGGGAATCGACCGCATCGAGGGCGATGACGGCGACGACGTCCTCGACGGAGGCGCCGGCGCGGATACGATCGACGGCGGCGCGGGCTACGACACGGTAACCTTCGCGGGCCGCACGGCGGGAGTCTCGATCGGCTATGGCGATGGCGAGGGCGACGGCTACACTTCTATCGAAGCCTTCCGTCTGACCGACTATGACGACCGGATCCGGCTCCCCGCCAGCCGGGGCGATAACGGCGATTCCCCCGCCTCCTACAGCGACGTGTTCGCCGGCGGCGGGAACGACTTGGTCGACGGCGGCCCGCTAGCGGGGCGGCTTTACGGCGAGGCGGGCGACGACACGCTGATTGCGGCGACCTACGGTTCGACCCTGGACGGCGGCGACGGCGACGATCGGCTCTATTCCGGTGAGGGCGGCGATACGATCGAGGGCGGCGCCGGGACGGACGTCGTCTTCTACGATCGTCCCCGGGACGAATATCTGATCGAGCGCGACGGCGACACGATCGTCGTCGCCAACCTCGACAGCGGCTGGGTCGATCATCTGACCGGGGTCGAGACCTTGAGCTTCCCCGATCCGGTGTTCGACGAGCGGGTGACGATCGACGTCTCGACGATCGGCGCCGCCGAAACGGCGATGGTGATGGGGACACTCGCCGCCAATTTCATCGTCGGCAGCGACTTCGCGGACGGCCTGTTCGGCCTCGCCGGCGCCGACACGCTGTCCGGCGGCCTCGCCGACGACGCGCTTAGCGGCGGCGAGGGAGACGATCTGCTCACCGGCGGGGACGGTCGCGACGCTCTCTACGGCGGCGACGGCTCGGACCGGCTCGACGGCGGCGCCGGCGGCGACCTGCTGGTCGGCGGCGCGGGAGACGATATCTATCTGGTCGATGCCGGAGACACGGTTCGCGAGGACGCGGGCGGAGGCGTCGACGAGGTCCGCACCGCTGCCGGGAGCCGCGACGATTATGCCGCGCTCTACGTCCTTCCCGACTATGTAGAAAATCTGACCGGCACCTCGGCCGGTGCGCAGGGCGTCCGCGGCAACGCCCTCGACAACCATGTGGCGATGGGCGGAGGCGCGGACCTGATCGACCTCTCGGACGGCGGGAACGACCGCGTCGAGGCCGGAAGCGGCGACGACTTTGTCTATCTGGGCGCGGCGCTGACCGGTGCCGACAGGATCGACGGCGGCTCGGGCTTGGACACCGTCGCGTTCACGGCCGGCGGCGACATCGCCCTCTCGGCCGCCTCCCTCTCCGGAGTCGAGCGCCTGGTCGTCTACGGCTCCGGGACGCCGGGCACCACGGCCCTGACGACCAACGATTCCAACGTCGCCGCCGGCGGCGAACTCTATGTCGGTGCGACCTTCCTCGGGGCGGGAAACTCGCTGATCTTCAACGGCACCGCCGAAACCGACGGCCGCTTCACCGTCGCCGGCGGAGCGGCCGGCGACACCCTTGCCGGCGGCGGCGGGCGCGACTGGCTCGACGGCGGCGCGGGCTCCGACACGCTCTACGGCATGAGCGGAAACGACTGGCTGCTCGGCGGACTCGGCGCCGACACCCTGCGCGGCGGAACGGGAACCGACTTTTTCGTCTATCGCGACACCGCCGAGTCCACCGCCGCGGCGCGGGATCACATCGTCGACTTCTCGCCCGGTGAGCGGATCGACCTCTCCGCGATCGACGCGAGAGGCGCGACGGCCGGCGACGACGCCTTCACCTTCATCGGCGCCGACGCCTTCAGCCACAGCGCCGGAGAGCTGCGCGCCGTGCAGCAGGGCGCGGACTGGCTCGTGGAAGGCGACGTGAACGGGGACGGAGTCGCCGACCTCTCCATCCTGGTCACGGTGGCGACACCGGCTCCGCTGGGGGCGGATTCGTTCATGCTGTAGAGGGGTCCGGCGGGACGCGATGAGGGAATTCCGTCGTCCCAGCGAAGGCTGGGACCCCAGCGGGTGAAAGGCACCGAGGTCTTCACCCCCCGGGGCCCCAGCCTTCGCTGGGGCGACGGAGTGGGCGAATGCACCCTTCTTCACGCTCGGAGCCCCCGGCCGGGGCGGCCGTAGCGGCGGCCCGCGTCAGTGGGTGCGGCCGAGACCTTCGATGGTCTTGTCGACGATGGCGCGGTCGGCGTCGGGGCCCATGTCCTCGGAGATGAGGCGGGCCGCGGCGGCGGCGGCGGCGGTGGCCGCGCGGGCGCGGACCTCGTCGATCGCGTGACGCTCGGCCGCGGCGATCTTGTCCTCGGCCATGCGGCGACGGCGCTCGATCAGCGAGGCCGTGTCCGCCTTGGCCTGCTCGACGATCGCGTCGGCTTCATGGCGCGCGCGCTCCAGCATGGTCCGGCGCTCGGCGTCGGCGGCGGCGGCCTTCGCCTCATATTCTCCGCGCAGCGCCTCGGCTTCGGCGCGCAGCTGGGCGGCCTCGTCGAGCTGCTCGCGGATGCTCGCGATCTTCTGGTCGAGCGCACGCCCGATCAACGCCGGAACCCGCTTCCAGATGAGGATGCCGATGACCAGCACCATCGCCAGCGCGATCCACTGCGGCGCTCCGAGGAAGCCGAAATTAACGGGCTCGGGATGATGTTCCGGAGCGCCGACATGCTCGACGGTGGCGGTGGGGGCGTGCTCAGCCACGGATCACCGCCTTAACCGCCGAAGCGGCCCTTTCCGGGCTCACCGTCACTCCGGCGAGCCGCTCCACCATCTCCCGGGCGGCCTCGGCCGCGACCGTCTCGATCTCGCCGAGGGAGGCCTGGGCCGCGGCCCGGATCTGCGCCTCGGCGCTCTCGACCCGGCCACCGATCTCCTCGTTCACCGAAGCCATGCGCTGTTCGTTGTCGCGGGCGCTGGAGGCCTTGGCTTCCTGCGCCAGCTTCAGCGCCTCGGCACGGCTCTCATCCATCCGGCTGCGATAATCCGCCTCGATGGCGTCGGCCCGCTCGCGCGCCGACTGGGCGGCGGCGAGATCGCCGGTCACCCGGTTCTCGCGCATCTCGACGGTCGACTGGATCTTCGGCAGCATGAAATGGCCGATGCCGAAATAGATGAGCGCGAGCACCAGCAGCAGCCAGAAGAACTGCGAGTAGGCGACCTCGGCGAGCTGATTGATCTGAGGCATGCTTTCAGCGGGGACACTTCGCTAGCGAAGCGTCCCCTCCTCCATTCTTAACGCGCGTAGAGGATGATCATCGCGACGGCGAAGGCGATGAGGCCGAGCAGCTCGGCGGCGGCGAAGCCGATGAACAGGCGGCCCTGCTGGCTGTCGGCGGCGGCCGGGTTGCGGATGGCGCTCTCGAGGAACGAGCCGAACACGTTGCCGACTCCGACCGCGGCGGCGCCGACGCCGATCGCGGCGAGGCCCGCACCGATTACCTGAGCAGAAGCGAGGTCCATGACAATCTCCTTTGAACCGTTTGAAACTTAGTGAAGGTTGACCGCGTCGTTGATGTAGAGCGAGGTCAGAAGGGCGAACACGTAGGCCTGGATGGCGCAGACCAGCACTTCGAGCGCCAGAACGCCGGCGATGAAGACGAAGGACAGGAGGCTGATCGCCGGGCCGACGGCGCCGCCGGCGTTGATCCCTTGGACAACGAAGCTCCCGAACACCTCGACCAGGATGTGGCCGGCGATCATCGCCACGAACAGCCGTAGGGCGAGGCTGAACGGGCGGACCATGAACGAGACGAACTCGATGGGGACGATCAGAAGCTTCAGGATGAAAGGCGTGCCGTGCGGCACGAACAGCGAGAAGAAATGGAGCTTGTGCCGCCAGAAGCCGGTCACGAGTACGATCCCAAAGCTGATGATCGCCATCACTCCGGTGACGGTGAACTGGCTGGTGACGGTGAACGGCTGGGCGCCGACCAGGGCGAAGGGCATCAGGCCGAGCAGATTGGCGACCAGGATGAACATGAAGATGGTGAACACCCACGGGACGTACTTGCGTCCTTCGGGGCCGACATTGGTCGACAGCATCGACGTGACGAACCCGGTCACGCCCTCGACCATCACCTGCCAGCGGCCGGGCACCAGCTGGCGCTTCATCCCGCCGAGCATGAAGACGTAGATCAGGGCGAGGACGATCATCATCCACAGCGCCGAATTGGTGAAGGCGAACGGGCCCCCGTCCAGATGGCCCGCGAGCGGGCTGATCTGGAACTGGTGCATCGGATCGATCTTTGCTTCGGCCGCCACTTATCTAGTCCCTCGAGCCCCTATTGCGGGCTCTGCTTGGAGATTTTCCACACTTCCCACATGGCGACGCCGAACCCGACGAACAGCATCGCCACCCAGATCCCGCTCGTTCCGGCCATCCGATCGATCGCGTAACCGATCAGGGCGCTTCCGAGCGGGTAGCTCAACAGCACGGACAGGATCCGCATCCCCTGGGCCTGGCCGGTCTGGGGCGCGCGCCCCGATCCACCGGCCCGATCCGCCTCCGCCCGCCGCGCCTGCCTCAGCCGCTCGTCGAGCGAATCGAGGCGTGCGTCCCGGGGAAGCTCAGGGTCCTCTTGAGGCTCGATCTCCGCCATGTCGTCTGTCTTCCATATGCGCCCGCCTTGCCGGAAGGCACGCGGTCGCGAAGGGGCGTGGGACATGCCGGCGAACGAACCCGCCAAGGCGCCGCCCCTTTAGGAAGGGGGGGCGGGAGTGTCAACAACACTGAACTCCTCCCCCGGATTTCCGGGGGAGGGGGACCGCGCGAAGCGCGGTGGAGGGGCCTGCAGCCTAAGAGGCCCCTCCACCATGCTTCGCACGGTCCCCCTCCCCTGCAAATGCAGGGGAGGATTTACGGCGTCAGCCGCAATAGCCGGGAAGCGGGATGGGAGCGCTGTCGCGCTGGCGCCAGACGCCGTCCGGGAGGCGGTAATACTGCCCTGGCGCCACCTTGGTCCGGAACAGCTCGCAGGCGGTGGTCGCGGCGACCTCCTCGATCTTCGCGCCGCGCTTGGCCGCGAGATCGGTATAATAGGCCCGGCGCTTGATGTTGACCGCGTCGACCTGCGAGCGGACGTCGGCGGAGCCGGATCCGACCACGCCGAGATAGCCGTCGGCCTGCTCGCCCGCCTGTCCGCCCGAGCGGAGCGCGGCGGCGGCGTCGCCCTGCAGCATCGCATAGGACGCGCCGGCGCCGGCCGTGGTCGCGGCGACGGCGATCGCGGCGGAGAGGATCAGCTTCAGTCGGCGGTTCATGTCAGAACACTCCAGGATTCTTGTCGATCAGCTCTTTCACGTCCTGCTGGAGGCGAACGACGACCTCCTGCCGGATATTGATGTTGAGGTTGATCTCGATAGGCTTGTCGGGCGCGGCCACTTGGACGCATCCCGCCGAGCCGAGAAGAACCGGTGCGGCAAGAAGGAGCCTGCTCCACCTCATCGCACCCTGCGTCGCACCGGGGCGCAGTCTCGTCAATATCGCCGCTCTCATCGCACGGTCTCGCTTTCCTGGGGCTGAACGGGTTTGGCCGGGGCGGGAGCCGCCTCCAGCATCTTGGGGAGGACGGACTGGAGGAGGTTGGTCGGATCCTCCAGCGAGCGGGCGGTGCCGATCACCGCGCGGAAGGGCCCGCGAACGGTGATGTTGAACTCGAACGGTATCTTGGCGAGCTGGGTCAGCGCCCGGTTGGCGATCATGCCCTTGATCCCGCCGCCGGGCGCCTTGGCGAGGCTTGGGTCGCGCGCGATGCCGTCAAGCTCGATTCCGGCGACGAACTCCCCGTCGAGAGCGCCGTTCAGGACCACCGCAAGCTTGTTGTAGCGAAGCGATTTCAGGGCATCGAAGGCAAGCTTGCCATAGGCGCCGAGCTGCTTGTCGGTGAGCTCGCCGATGTAGGAGAGGGTCCCGCCCTCCGGTCGGGCGACCAGCCGTCCGCCTACGATCCGCCCGCCTTTCTCGTCGAAGATCATCGGGATCAGCCCGTCGAACGTCCCGGTGGCCGAGATGTTGGAGAATTCCATCTGCTGGATGAAGCGCGCGGCGTCGGTTCCCGCCACCCGGAAGGTGAGACGTTTCGGGGTGGGCTTCGAGAAGTCGAGGATCGTTTCCTCGAGGAACAGCTCGCCCCCCGCGAACGGCCAGCGACCGCCTTCGACGCGAATCTTGAGGTCGGGCAGGAGCTGGTAGCGGACATGACCGTCGAACACGTCGATGCCGGTGTGGACCGCGCCGACCTGCGCCTCCTGCCCCGGGGCCGTGACCAGATTGAGGAGGTCGGTGAAGTGGATCGTCGTGGTGAGGTTCTCGACCGGCCCGAAGGTCGCGGCGAGGCTGGTGCCCCGGGTCGAGAAGGTGCCGGTGCTGCGGGTCGCGCCGGAATCCCAGGCGATGTCGCCCCGGCCCTCGACACTGCCGTTCACGAGCGCGACCACCCCGGTGGTGAGCGGAGTCAGCCGTTCCGGCTGAAAGGATGGATCGAAGCGCAGCGGCGGGACGACGATCGACGCAGTCCCGGCGCCGGTGTCGAGCCGATGGGCGAGGTCGGCGCGGGCGACCCGGGTGCCGGTTTGCGGCTCGAACAGCCATCCGCCGGCGGCGATCCGGTTGCCGTCGAGCGCGAAATCGAAATCGCGGGCGACGAGCGGGTGGAAGCGCTCCGGAGCGCGGGCATCGGCGACGGTCACGGCCCCGCCGGCCTCGAGCTTGCCGCCCACGAACGACCAGGCGCCGGCGCCCTGGCTAAGCAGAAGCGGCACCTTGGCGAGAGCCGCCGAAAGCCCCGAATAGACGCCCGACAGCCCCTTCCCTCCGGCCCGCCCGGAAAGGCTGGCGATGTCGAGCCGGTTGACGTTCCCGGCGTTCCCCAGCCGAGCCGCAAGACCGGCCACGGCGAAGCTCGGGCCGGGCAAGCCGACGCGCAGCTGCCCTGCGTCGAGGGCGAGCGGAGTGCCTCCTATACGCGCGGCGATTCGGGGGGAGGCGACGAGGAAGCCACCCGCAGCGCCGCCGCCCGGTTTCTTCCAGAGGAGCCCCGGCCCGGTCGGGCAGAGCCGCAGCGCGGTGGGGCCGACTTGGAGGCTGCCGACCGTCAGCGACCGGAAGCGGATCGGAGTACAGCGCGGGTCGAGCAGGAAGCCGCCGCGGCCGTCGAGGCGGGCGCTGACCGGAACGACCAGTCCCGCCACGCGGCCGGAGTCGAACGGGCCGTCGAGCATCGCGACCGTGTCGATGCTCGTTGGTCCCCCCGCCGCCGCGGTGAATCGGATCGGCCCGAAGGCCAGCCGCTCGCCCGCCGCCGAATAAGGCTCGATCCGGCCGGATCCGCTGATCGGGCCCTCGGAGGTCGGCCGATCGAGCGCCAATCGACCGGTGGGAAGTCCGCCGCCGCCGAATTCCACGCGGCCGTCGAAACGGGCGCCGCCGCCCGGCCAGGAATAGACGATCCCGTTCCCCCCGGCGAGGGCGAGCCGGGCGCCGCTGGCCGCCGCGATGCGGGCGTCGGCGAAGCGGGCCGAACCCCTGCCCCCCTCGATGGCTAGGTGGAGCCCGCCGGAAAGATCGAAGCTTCGCGCCGCGCGGATGACGGCCTCGCCCCACGCCGCCGCGATCCGCTCGACCGGTGTACCCTCGGCCGAAGCAAGCGCCCGCGCCGCGCCTTGGGCGATTCCCTGGGGAGCCGCCACGCCCCGCGCCGACGTGTCGCCGGCGAAGAGGATGCGGCTGGCCTTGGGAGAAAATGAATAAGGTCCGGCGAGCGTCGTCCGCCCGGCGCCGAAGCCGGCGACCCGCACCTCTGCGGCGGCAAGATCGGCACGGCCCCGGGTTTCGGCCGCCGTCCCGGCGAAATCCATCCGCCCGGACAGCCGGGCCAGCCGGTTGACGCCGGAGCGAAGCGCCGCCGCGGCGAGGGTCGAGCTTCCCCGCCAGCGGTCGAGCCTCTCGGACAAGGTCGCGTCGGCGACCGCTTCGCCGCCGCGAAGAGCAAGGGAATTTCCGCAGTCGAAGCTTTCGAACCGCGCCGGGCCGGCGACATGGGGCGAACGCGCCCGGATCGCCACGTTCAGCGAGGCGCGCGAGCCGACCGCCCGGCAGCCGCCAAGCCGAAGCGCCGGAGCGGCGGCGGCGACGTGGCCGGTAAATCCGTCGGCGAGATTCCCCCTCCCCTCGACCGCTGCGCCGATCCGGCCTGCTGGAGTGTCGAGCCGGATCGCCGCGTCGGCGATGTCGATCGCTTGGTCCGGAAACGTGAAGGGCGCTCCGGTCGGCGGCGGGAGCAGCTTGTCGAGCTGGCCGAAGCGCAGCTTGCCTCCGACCAAGCGGCCGTAGAGCCTGACGCCCCGTGCCGTGACCAAGGTTACGCGAGGCCGCCTAAGCCCCCAGCTAAGCTCGAGCTCGACGTAGCGCGCGGTGAGGTCCGGATGCGCCGGATCGCCGAGGACGAGATTTTCGACCGCCTCCCGACGGAAGCCGACATGCTTGACGCTGTAGGTGGCGCGAACGCCGCGGCGGGCCAGCTCACGGTCTAGGTAATTGGAGGCGATCGGCTTGCGCGCCAGCCATGTGCCGAGGAGGACGAGCGCGATCAGAGCGGCGAGGGCGAGCAGGACGAACCGCCGCCGCGGCCGCCGCCTGTGCACCCCAGCCTCCGGCTCGCCGTCCACCCTCGCCTCGACCTCCCTGCCGCGGTATCCGTTGCGCCTCCGTCACCTCCTTCGCGCTTCCGCGCAAGCGCTTTGGCACGGGGCAGGCGGAGGATAGCCGCCGCCGCCTGAACGGAAGCGGTCTCCCGCCGCCGAAGCGGCAAGTTGCGGTTTGCACGGTAGGCGCGGCGGCCATACACTGGTTTACATGAAGTCCCGGGGATCGGAGGCGGATGGCCACCGCGCACGGCTGAGGAAGCGGCTGTTCGACGGCGGCGCGGACGCGCTGCACGAGCATGAGCTGGTCGAATATCTGCTCGCGCTCGCCTTGCCGCGCCGCGACACCAAGCCGCTGGCGAAGCGGATGATCGCCGATTTCGGCGGCTTCGGCCCGCTGCTCGCGGCCGAGGCGGACACGATCGTCCGGCGCTGCGGCGTGAGCGAGACGGCCGCCGCGGCGATCAAGATCGCCCAGGCGACCGCGATCCGCCTGCTTCGCTCCGAAGTGGAGGCGAGGCCGGTGCTGGGCAGCTGGCAGGCGTTGCTCGACTATCTGCGGGCGGACATGGCGTTCCTGCCGCGCGAGCGGGTGCGGGTGCTTTACTTGAACGCCAAGAACAGCCTGATCCGCGACCAGATCCTCTCGGAAGGGTCGGTCGACGAAGCCGCGGTCTACGTCCGCGAGGTGGTGAAGGGCGCCGTCGACTGCCATGCGACGGCAATGATCCTGGTCCACAACCACCCGAGCGGAGATCCGCAGCCGAGCCGGCAGGATATCGACCTGACCCGCGAGATCGTTGAGGCGGCGCGGCCCCTGCGAATCGCCGTCCACGACCATGTCGTCATCGGCGCGAACGGCCATTCGAGCCTTCGTGCCATGGGGCTGATCTAGGGGTGGCCCATCAGTGCTGAAGCGTTGACGCTCCCTCCGTCATGCCGAACTTGTTTCAGCATCCAGCGACGAACCGCCGCGCGGGTGGGGAACTGGACCCTGAAACAAGTTCAGGGTGACGACTCGGCTCGATGCAAGGGCGCCGAACCCCCTCTCCCCGTTTGTGGGGAGAAGGGGCGCTGCGGATGCTTACCGGCGCGGGCGGCCGCCGCGCTGCGTGCAATTGTCGGTGCGGCTGCGGGTGCACGGCGGATAGCTGCGGGCGCCCTGCATCGAGCCGTTCGATCCCATCGCGCCGGTGCCGCCGGTCGAGCTCATGGAGCCATTCGACATTCCCGTGCCGGTGCTGCCCATCGAGCCAGAATCGGTCGTTCCGGTGCCCATGGTGCTGCTACCGGTCGTGCCGGTGCCAGTCGTTCCCTGGTCCATGCCGCCCGGCTGCATTGTGCCCGTGCCCTGGCCGGACTGGCCGGTGCCCTGCATCGAATCGCCGGTCGTGGTCGGGTCGGTAGTAGTAGTGGTGGTGGTGCCAGTCTGGCTGCCGGTGGTCATTCCATTGCCACTGCTTCCGCCGGTGGAGCCGGTGGTCTGGGCGAGGGCGGGCATGGCAAGGAGCATGGCGCTCCCGAGCAAAAGGGATTTGAGCATCTGACTTCTCCGTTCGTCTTCTTGGAAACAACTCGGGCCCGGACGCGAAAAAGGCCGCAAGGCTCGACAGTTAGAACGACCCGCGAGACGCGCCCGTTCCGACTCTTCGTCTCGTTGCTGGGGCGGGCCGACTTTGCTAGGCGGCGGCCCTCCACCGCAGCTTAGGAAACAGCGCCGATGATCCCCCGCTACGCGCGGCCGCAAATGGCCAGCATCTGGGCGCCGGAGACCCGTTTCCGGATCTGGTTCGAGATCGAGGCGCATGCGCTCGACGCCATGGCCGATCTGGGGATCGTGCCGCCGGAGGCGGCGAAGGCGGTGTGGGAGCGCGGCGCCTTCGAGGTCGAGCGGATCGACGCGATCGAGGCGGAGGTGAAGCACGACGTCATCGCCTTCCTCACCAACGTCGCCGAGCATGTCGGGCCGGAGGCGCGCTTTCTCCACCAGGGCATGACCAGCTCCGACGTGCTCGACACCTGCCTGGCCGTCCAGCTCGCGCGAGCGTCCGACCTGCTCATCGAGGACCTGGACGGGCTCCTCGCCGTCCTCGAGCGCCGGGCGATCGAGCACAAGCTGACGCCGACCATCGGCCGGAGCCACGGCATCCATGCCGAGCCGGTGACCTTCGGCCTCAAGCTCGCTTTCGCTTATGCCGAGTTCGACCGCGCCCGCGCCCGGCTCGTCGCGGCGCGGGAGGAGATCGCCACTTGCGCGATCTCCGGCGCCGTCGGCACCTTCGCCAATATCGACCCGCGGGTCGAAGCTTATGTCGCCGCGAAGATGGGGCTGGCCGTAGAGCCGGTCTCGACCCAGGTGATCCCGCGCGACCGCCATGCCATGTTCTTCGCGACCCTGGGGGTCGTCGCCTCCTCGGTCGAGCGGCTGGCGACGGAGATCCGTCACCTCCAGCGCACCGAAGTGCTCGAGGCGGAGGAATATTTCTCGCCGGGCCAGAAGGGCTCGTCGGCAATGCCGCACAAGCGCAATCCGGTGCTGACCGAGAATCTGACCGGGCTTGCCCGGATGGTCCGCGCCTATGTCGCTCCGGCGATGGAGAATGTCGCCCTCTGGCATGAGCGGGACATCAGCCACTCCTCGGTCGAGCGCTACATCGGGCCGGACTCGACGATCACCCTGGACTTCGCCCTCGCCCGGCTGACCGGAGTGGTCGACAAGCTCCTCGTCTATCCCGAGCGCATGAAGAAGAATCTCGACCGGATGGGCGGTCTCGTCCATTCGCAGCGGGTTCTGCTCGCCCTCACCCAGGCAGGGGCCGCCCGAGAGGACGCCTACCGCCTCGTCCAGCGCAGCGCCATGAAGGTATGGGAGTCGGACGGCGCCCTGTCGCTGCTGGAGCTGCTCAAGGCCGATCCCGAAGTCACCGCCTACCTCTCACCCGACAAGATCGAGGAGAGCTTCGACCTCGCCTACCATCTCAAACATGTCGACACGATCTTCGACCGGGTGTTTGCCGCTAAATAACACCCGGGTAATATTGACTGGTCGTTCCTCATCGCGTAGATGAGGCGAATGGACCAGACAGCCCGAAAAGCGGCCGCCACGGCTTTCAAGGAAAAGCCGGACGAGCCGGGCATCTACGCCCTCACCTGCACGCCCACCGGCGAGCAATGGGTTGGCCGCGCCCCGCACCTTCCCGCCGCCGAGACCCGGCTGCGCTTTTCCCTGCGCCTGGCGAGCACGCCCCACCGGAGCCTCGCCGCCGCCGCCCGTTGCCATGGCGAGGCGGCGTTCCGGTTCGAGGTGATCGAGCGGATCGAGACGGAGGAGGCTTCGGCGGAGCTGATCCGGGCGAGGCTGAAGTCGCGGCTCGACCATTGGCGCGAGCGCCTCGGAGCGCAGGCCATCTGAGCCGGAGGCGCTGACAAGCCCGGTGCGAAAGCCTAGGGCGCGGAGCGAAGGAGCCGTGCCGATGACCGACCTTTCCGATTTCCCGATCGCCCGCCGCTGGCCGGCCCAGCATCCCGACCGCCTCCAGCTTTACTCGCTGAACACGCCCAATGGGGTGAAGGCCTCGATCATGCTCGAGGAGATCGGGCTGCCCTACGAGCCCCACCTCGTCGACATCACCAAGAACGAGACTTGGACCCCCGAATTCCTGTCGATCAATCCCAACGGCAAGATCCCGGCGATACTCGATCTGGACGGTCCCGGCGGGAGGCCTTTCGCTCTGTTCGAGTCCGGGGCGATCCTTCTCTATTTAGCCGACAAGAGCGGCCGGCTGATCCCGCCGGAGCCCGAGCGGCGCTGGGAGACGATCCAGTGGCTCTTTTTCCAGATGGCCGCGATCGGACCGATGTTCGGCCAGGTCGGCTATTTCAATCGCTTTGCCGGCCGCGAGATCGAGGACAAGAGGCCGCTCCAGCGCTACGTCGCGGAGTCGAAGCGGCTTCTCGGGGTTCTCGATGCCCGGCTGGACGGGCGCGAGTGGATCATGGGCGCGGACTACACCATCGCCGACATCGCGACGCTGGGCTGGGTAAGGAACCTGGTCACCTTCTACGAGGCGCGCGAGCTGGTCGAGTTCGACGCCCTGCGCAACGTTCCCGCCTGGCTGGACCGGGGCTTGGCACGGCCCGCGGTGCAGCGCGGGCTGGAAATTCCCCGCAGGCCTTAGCCGCCACGGGCCACATTCCCGTCATGCCGAACGTGTTTCAGCATCCAGGGTGGAAGCGGCCGTGTGGATGGAGGACTGGACCCTGAAGCAAGTTCAGGGGGACGCCGGTGCAGGCCAACGGCCGCGCTTCTCGCTAAGGCCTCGCCCTTACCCCTCCCAAAGCCCCTTCAGCTTGCCGAGGAAGCTCTTGGAAGCCGGGCATTCGTCGCCGGTCTCGGTCCTTCGGAACTCCTCGAGAAGCTCGCGCTGCTTCGCGCTAAGCTTGGTCGGGGTCTCGACGTCGACCTGGATCACCATGTCGCCATGGCCCCGGCCGTTCAGCACCGGCATTCCGGCGCCGCGCACGCGAAGCTGCTTGCCCGACTGGATTCCGGCGGGGATCGTGACGTCGTGGCCCTGCCGGTCGAGGCCGGGCACTTCGACCGATCCGCCGAGCGCCGCCGTGGTGATGCTGACCGGGCAGCGGGCGAACAGGGTCGTGCCCTCGCGCTGGAAGACGGCGTGCCGCTGCAGGTGGACGAAGATGTAGAGATCGCCATGCGGGCCGCCGCGAACTCCGGCCTCGCCCTCGCCGGTGAGCCGGATACGGGTGCCTTCGTCCACTCCGGCCGGGATGCGGACGGTCAGCGAACGCTGCTTCTCGACCCGCCCGTCGCCGCGGCAGCGCTCGCACGGATCGGCGATCGTCTCGCCGACTCCGCGGCAGGTGGGACAGGTCCGCTCGACGACGAAGAAGCCCTGCTGGGCTCGGACCTGCCCTCGCCCGTGGCACATGGTGCAGGTCTTCGCCTGGGTCCCGGCCTTGGCGCCTGTGCCGGTGCAGGATTCGCACTGGGCGGTGGTGTCGAGGCGAAGCTCGACCTCCTTGCCGTGATACGCGTCGTCGAGGCTGATCTCGAGATCGTAGCGAAGGTCAGAGCCGCGCATCATGTTCGAGCGGCGGTCGCCCTGCCCGCCGTTCATGAACTCGCCGAAGATATTCTCGAAGATATCGCTGAACGACCCGAAGTCCTGCGCTCCGCCATTGCTCCCGAACCCGCCATTCTTGAAGGCGGCGTGGCCGAAGCGGTCGTAGGCGGCCCGCTTCTGCGGGTCCTTGAGGCATTCATAGGCCTCGCTGATCGCCTTGAACTTCGCCTCGGCGTCCGGGCAACCGCCGTTGCGGTCCGGATGGCACTCCATCGCCAGTTTGCGATAGGCGGATTTCAACACCCGGTCGTCGGCGGTGCGCTCGACCTGGAGCAGCTCGTAATAATCGGTTTCAACCATGACGGTGAATGCCCCCAAGGCCAAGCACCGTCACCCCAGCGAAGGCTGGGGTCCCAGCGGGTGAAGAACGCCGGAGCCTTTCACCCGCTGGGATGCCAGCCTTCGCTGGCATGACGGCCTTGTACATAGCTCAGCCCTTGTTTTCGTCGTCGACCTCGGAGAATTCGGCGTCGACGACTTCTTCCTGGCCGGCCCCCGCCTGGGCCGTCTCTGCTCCGGACTCATCGCCGCCCGAAGCGGCACCGGAAGCCTGCTCCTTCTCGTAGATCGCCTGGCCGAGCTTCATCGCGACCTGGGCGAGCGACTGGGCCTTGGCCTTCATCGTCTCCGGATCGCCGCCTTCGACGGCCGACTTCGCTTCGTCGATCGCGCCTTGGATCTCGGCCTTCAGCGAAGCGTCGACCTTGTCGCCATGCTCCTCGAGCTGGCGCTCGGTCGAGTGGATGAGGCCTTCGGCGTTGTTCTTCGCCTCGGCCGCCTCGCGCCGCTTCTTGTCTTCCTCGGCGAAGCTCTCCGCCTCGCGGACCATCTTGTCGATGTCGGCGTCCGACAGGCCGCCCGACGCCTGGATCCGGATCTGCTGCTCCTTGCCGGTGCCGCGATCCTTGGCCGAGACGTGGACGATGCCGTTGGCGTCGATGTCGAAGGTGACCTCGATCTGCGGCACGCCGCGCGGCGCCGGCGGGATCCCGACCAGGTCGAACTGGCCGAGCATCTTGTTGTCCGCCGCCATCTCGCGCTCGCCCTGGAAGACGCGGATGGTGACCGCGTTCTGATTGTCCTCGGCGGTCGAGAAGGTCTGCGACTTCTTGGTCGGAATGGTCGTGTTGCGGTCGATCATCCGGGTGAACACGCCGCCCAGCGTCTCGATGCCGAGCGACAGCGGCGTAACGTCGAGCAGGAGCACGTCCTTGACGTCACCCTGCAGCACGCCGGCCTGGATGGCGGCGCCCATCGCCACGACCTCGTCCGGGTTCACGCCGGTGTGCGGCTCCTTGCCGAAGAAGTCCTGAACGATCTGGCGAACGCGCGGCATGCGCGTCATTCCGCCGACGAGGACGACCTCGGAGATGTCCTTCGCCGCGACTCCGGCGTCGGCCAGCGCCTTCTTGCACGGCTCGAGCGTGCGCTTGATCAGGTCCTCGACCAGCTTCTCGAGATCGGCCCGGGTAAGGCTCTTCACGAGGTGCTTCGGACCGTTCTGGTCCGCCGTGATGAAGGGCAGGTTGATCTCGGTCGTCTGAGCCGAGGAAAGCTCGATCTTCGCCCGCTCGGCGGCTTCCTTGAGGCGCTGGAGCGCCAGCCGGTCGCCGCGAAGGTCGATACCCTCCTGCTTCTTGAACTCGTCGGCGAGCCAGTCGACGATCTTGGCGTCGAAATCCTCGCCGCCGAGGAAGGTGTCGCCGTTGGTCGACTTCACCTCGAAGACTCCGTCGCCGATCTCGAGCACGGACACGTCGAACGTTCCGCCGCCCAGATCGTAGACCGCGATCGTCTTGCCGTCCTGCTTCTCAAGCCCGTAAGCGAGCGCGGCCGCGGTCGGCTCGTTGATGATGCGCAGCACTTCGAGGCCGGCGATCTGGCCGGCGTCCTTGGTCGCCTGACGCTGGGCGTCGTTGAAGTAGGCGGGAACGGTGATCACCGCCTGGGTGACCGTCTCGCCGAGATAGGCCTCGGCGGTTTCCTTCATCTTCTGGAGGGTGAAGGCGCTGATCTGCGACGGCGAATAATCCTTGCCGCCGGCATTGACCCACGCATCGCCGTTGGTGCCGCGCGAGATCTTGTACGGGACCAGCTCGGTGTCCTTCTTGGTCACCGGGTCGTCGAAGCGGCGGCCGATCAGGCGCTTCACCGCGAAAACCGTATTGTCCGGGTTGGTGACCGCCTGGCGCTTGGCCGGCTGTCCCACGAGCCGCTCGCCGTCCTTGGTGAAAGCGACGATCGAGGGGGTGGTGCGGGCGCCTTCCGCATTCTCAACCACCTTTGGCTTGCCGCCTTCCATGACGGCGACGCAGCTGTTGGTGGTGCCGAGATCGATACCGATGACTTTGGCCATGTTAATCCTCTTGTGCCCCAATCGATTAAGCGAACCCCCTGCGCCCGTTTCGGCACGCGAGGAGTGTTTCGAAAACGATATAGGCGCCGATTCCGAGGCGACAAGAAGCGGCTCCCGGCCTAGAGGGCGCCGCGATATGGGGAAGTTGCATAAAATCGGGACGCTCGCCCTCGGCGTATCGCTCGCCCTCGGCGCCGGCGGTTGCCAGCGCGAGCCCAAGACGATCCGCATCGAGGACGCCTGGGTTCGCCTGTCGCCGGTGAAGGGGGAGCCGTCCGCCGCCTACTTCCGGATCGAGGGCGGAGCCGAGGGCACCAAGCTGCTCGGCCTTTCGAGCCCGATGGTCCGCCGGGTCGAGCTTCACGAAAGCATGACGACGGGCGGCATGTCTCGGATGAAGCCCCTGAAGGACGTCGACTTCGACTATCAGGGGAAGATCCGGTTCGAGCCCGGCGGGAAGCACGCCATGCTCTTCGGCCTCAACAAGTCCGTGATTCAAGGCTCCACCCTCGCCCTCACCTTCGCCTTCAACGTCGCGCCCCCGGTCACCGTCGACGCGGAGGTCCGCGGGCCGTCCGGTGAAAGCGATCCCGCGCACTAGGCGCCGGCGCTGGCGCCGCTCGATTGCCGGCCTGGTCGCCGCCGGCCTCGTCCTGGGCCTCGCCGCGAGCTGGACGGTGGGAAGCCTGCTGGTGCGTCCGGCGCGGTCGAACGTGCCCCCGCCCCCGCCCCCGGGACGCGATGTCCAGCTTCGCGCCGCCGACGGGCTAAGGCTGGCCGGCAGCTACTGGCCCGGCCGCCGGCGCGGTGGCCCGGCCGTCCTCCTGCTTCACGGCAACGACGCGTCCCGCGCGGCGACCGCGGACAATGCCGCCTGGCTCGCCGGGCGCGGCTACGCCGTCCTCACGATCGACTTCAGAGGCCATGGCGAGTCGGCCGCGGCGCCCCACAGCTTCGGTCTGCGCGAGAGCCGCGACACGCGCGCCGCACTCGCCTGGCTGAAGCGCGCCGATGGCGGCGGGCCGGTCGCGGCGGTCGGGATCTCGCTGGGCGGCGCGGCGAGCCTGATCGGCGACGACGGCCCGCTGGCGGCGGACGCGCTCGTCCTCCAAGCCGTCTATCCCGACATCCGGCACGCGATTCGGAACCGGATCGCCGCCTTTCTCGGAGCGGCACCGGCGCGGCTGATCGAGCCGCTGCTAAGCTTCCAGTCCCGGCCGCGGCTCGGCGTCTGGCCGGGCCGGCTCTCCCCGCTCGAGGCGGTGAAACGCTACCCCGGCCCGGTGCTCGTGATCGGCGGCGGGGCCGACGCCTACACCCCGCCGGCGGAAACCCGCGCGATGTTCGCCGCCGCCGCCGGGCCGAAACGGCTTTGGTTCGCCGAAGGAGCGGACCACCGGACGACCTCCGATCTCGAGACCGGCGATTACCGGCTCGCTCTGTCGTCCTTCCTTGCCGCGACCATTGGAAGCCCCTGACCCGGACAGCCGCCGTTCATCTTCCGCATTCGAAGAGCGTCGTCTCTTCACGCGACGGAGAATGGGATGAGGCGATTTGCGGCGGCCGCGGCTTTACTGGCCCTGCAATATCCCGCGGCGGCGCCCGCCCAGGACTCGCCTCCCGGCCGGACGATGACCGTCACCGTCTACGGCAACGATCCCTGCCCCGACATCAGCACCTCCTCGGACGCGATCGTAGTGTGCGCCCGCCGCCCCGAGAACGAGCGGTACCGGATCCCCAAGGAGCTTCGCGGCCGGAACGCACCGCTGAGCGAGCAGGCCTGGGGGTCGCGGGTCGCGGGGCTCGAGGACGCCAGCCGCCAGCTCCTTCCCGGCAGCTGCTCCACCGTCGGCTCCTACGGCCAGACGGGCTGCCGGCAGCAGATGCTGCGCGACTGGTACGCCGCCCGGCGGGCGCGCCGGTAATCCCGCTTTGAGGCTCGACAGCGACGGCTCCGCCGCTAAAGGTTCACCGGGGCGCGAAATCGATTTCCGGCCAAGAGGTTCATCCCGACATATGCTGACATCCGCCCGCCGCGCCGCAACGCTGCTGCTGCTCGCCTTGCTGACGCTCCCGCTCGCCCCGGCCGCCGCCCAGAAGTCGGAGGCCAAGAATGCGGCGTCCGTCCTCACGGCCGCGCCGGACCCGGCAGTTCGATACGGCACCTTGTCCAATGGCCTTCGCTACGCCGTCATGCAAAACGCCATGCCGGCCGGAGCGGTGTCGATCCGGCTAGCGATGGATGTCGGCTCCTATGACGAAGAAGAAAGCGAGCTCGGCTACGCCCACTTCATCGAGCATATGGTCTTCCGCTCGACGAAGCGCTCGCCCGACGGCCTGACCGACAATCGCTTCACCGCCTTGGGCCTCCAGTTCGGACGCGACCAGAATGCCGAGACCGGGCTCGAGGCCACGGTCTACCGGATGGACCTCCCGGCCGGCGGAATGGCGGGCGTCGGGACCGTTCTCGACTGGCTTAGAGGCGCCGCGGACGGCGTGCTCTTCACCCCGGCCGGGGTCGACGTCGAACGCGGCGTGGTGATGTCCGAGCTGCGCAGCCGCAACAGCCCGATGGCCGAAGCGCAGCGCGGAATGGCCCAGTTCCAAATGCCCGGGATGCGCTCGCCCAACCGCGAGCCGGGCGGGACGGAGGCGAGCCTGCGCGGCGCGACCGCCGCCCGCCTCCAGGCCTTTTACGACCGCTGGTACCGCCCCGACAACGCCGTCCTCGTCATCGTCGGCGACGCTCCGGCCGACGCTCTGGTCAAGGCGGCGGAGGAGGCGTTCGGCGACTGGAAGGCGAAAGGCCCGCCGCCCGCCCGCCCCCGGGCTCTGCCCCTTGCGAAGCGCGGCCTCTCCGCCTGGACGACGTCCGGCCCCACCCTTCAGCAGGCGGTCAGCGCCTGCCGCTTCGGCCCGCCGGATCCCGAAGGCCTGTCCGAGGTCGAGCGCTTCCGCCGCGAGATCCGCTCCCAGCTGTGGACGAGCATCCTCGGGGCGCGGCTGAGCCACCTCACCTCGCAACCGGGCTCGCCGGTTCTCGCCGCGGCGATCCAGGTCAGCCGCGACATTCCAGATGCGCGGGGGACCTGCCTGACGATGCTCCCCGCCGGCGACAAGTGGAAGGAAGCGCTCGCCGTCGGCCAGGCGGAGCTCAAGCGCTTCCAGACCGCCGGCCCGACCGCGCAGGAGCTGGATACCGGCCTCACCCTGCTCGGCTCGGCGATCGGCGGCCAGCTCTACAAGGCCGAGACCCGGCCGACCCCGGCGCTGGCCGAGGGGATCACTGCGGCCGCCCTCGATCACCGCACCTTCCTCCACCCGCGCGAGACCCTTCGCCTCTACCAGCTGCTCACCGCGGGAATGACGGCGGAGGACGTCAAGCAGGCGGCGGCGGAGGATTGGAGCGGAACCGGCCCGCTGGTCGCGCTGAGCGGTCCGACGCCGATCGCGAAGGACGCCCTGCTCGCCGCCTGGCGAACCGGCGAGGCGGCGGCGCCGCTCGCCGCCTATACCGACGTCGCCCAGGCGACCTGGCCCTATACGAGCTTCGGAACGCCCGGCACGGTGGTCTCGAGAGAAGTATTCCCGCGCGAGGATTACGTCCGGCTGCGCTTCGCCAACGGCACCTTGCTCAACTTCAAGCACACCAATCTCGAAGCCGGCGGAGTCGAGATCCGCGTGCGCTTCGGCAATGGCGAGCGGGCGCTGGACAATGCGACCCGGCTGCCCGCCGGAATCGCCGCCGGCTTCTTCCCGCTCGGCGGCCTGGGCAAGATGACCTTCGAAGAGGTCGGCTTCGCCCTCGCCAACACGACCTGGCGCTTCGACCTCAACCTCGAATCGACCAGCTGGGTGCTTTCCACCAGCACTTTGTCGAACCAGATGGCGCAGCAGATGCAGCTTCTCGCCGCCTACGTCACCGATCCCGCTTTCGGCCCGGCGATGAACGACAAGATGCCGAGCGCGATCGACATGGTCTATCGAAGCTATCGCACCGACCCGACGGCGGTCGCCAACGAAGCGATCGAAAAGGCGGTCTTCCCCAATCAGCTCTCGCTTCCGCCGCGCGCGCAGGTCGCCGCCTACGATTCCAAGGCCTTCGCCCGGATGTTCAAGCCGGTGCTCGACCGTTCGCCGATGGAGGTGGCGATGGTCGGCGACATCACCGAGGAGCAGGCGATCGACGCGGTCGCGGGCACGTTCGGGGCCCTCGCGCCGAGGCCGCCGCTCGCACCGCCGACCGGCCCCGGACCCTTCCGCCGTTTCCCGACCACCCTACCGGGGCCGCAGACCGCCTATCACGAAGGCCCGGCCGACAAGGCCGCCGCCGTGCTGGTCTGGCCGCTCTACGTCGCGTCCTACCAGCGGCGGAAGGAGGAATATTCGCTGAACCTCCTCGCGGCCATCTACCAGACGCGGATCATCCAGCAGGTCCGCGGAACGCTCGGCAAGACCTACTCGCCGCAGGTTCTGAACCCGATGCCGGACAATGCCGACCAGGGCTATATGGCCGCCGCGATCGAGACGAGCGCGGCCGATCTCGACCAGGTCGTCGCCGCTGCGAGGCGGATCGCGAGCGAGCTTGCGAGCGGCACCGTCACCCAGGCCGAGGTCGATGCGGCGCGGACCCCGCTGGTCGCCGCACGGGTCCAGTCGCAGAAGATCAACGAGCCGTGGGCGAGCATCCTCTCCCTCACCAACCGCTATCCCGAGGCGATGTTCGAGCTGGTCCGCTACGATTCGGATATGGCGGCGATCACCGTCGACGACGTCCGCCGGGCGGCCGCGACTTGGCTGAAGCGCGAGCCGCTGATCGGCCGCGCGCTTCCGCCGCCGGCGCGGCCCGCGGGGCGGTAAGGAAGATCGACATTCACCGGACGCCCGGGAAACCCCTCTCCCCTGGGGGGAGAGGGTAGGGTGAGGGGGCTCGGCTTGCGAAAAAATCCTCGGAGGCAGAACCCCCTCACCCCAACCCTCTCCCCACGGGGGAGAGGGAGCTCAAGGCCGAATGTCGCCTCAGATTGACTTCCCGCCCGCGTCGATGAACTCTCCCCTGCGCCCGGGGAGACGCATGCCATGATCCAGCCGCTCGATTCCTTCCGTCCCTCGACCTGGGGGTGGCTTCGCGCCACCCTCGCCGGCTGGGGCACGATCGTTCTCGCCATTGCGGGGATCCTGCTGACCGCGACCGGCGAATGGCAGCGCTGGCCGCTCGCGCTGACCGCTTTCGCCTTCCTGGCGCTGGCCTGGAAAGGCATGGAGAATCTCTCGGCGCGCTACGACCTTTGCGACGACCGGCTGATCGTCCGCCGCGGGCTTCTCTCCAAAAGCCTCGACGAGGTCGAGCTTTACCGGGTGAAGGACATCCGGCTCGACTTCAGCCTGATCAACCAGCTCGCCGGCCTCGGCACGATCACGGTCACGTCGAGCGACGAGACGACCCGCGGAAAGCCTTTGGTCATGCCGCTGGTCGAACGCGCCGCCGACCGGCGCGAGCGCCTGCGCACCCTGGTCGACGCCGCCCGCCAGAAGCGGCGGGTCCGCGAGGTCGACATGGCGCAGGAGGATTATTGAGGCGGCGGCTCTCCGCCGGCCGCCGATTCGATGATCTCGCGCAGATAGTCGCTGTGGGCGCGGAAGGCGCGCTCCCCGGCGCGGGTGATGGAGGCCCGGGTGCGCGGCTTCTTGCCCACGAAGTCCTTCTCTAGGGCGACGTAGCCGGCGCCCTCGAGGGTCGCCAGGTGGCTGCCCAGATTGCCGTCGGTCGCTCCGACCAGCGCCTTCAGGCGGTTGAACTCCATCCCCTCTCCGGCCCGCGCCGCGTGGAGCGCGGCCATGATCCGCAGGCGAAGCGACTGGTGGATGATCTCGTCGGGCTCGGCCATGTCAGATCTTCCGGAGCCACAGGCCGCCGAGAACCAGCCCGCCGCCGCCGGCGACCGCGACCCAGATCGCGGTCCATTGCGGTGCCGCGACGTAGCCCGCCAGGGTCAGGACGAAGATGCCCGCGCCGATCCAGACGAACCGGGTCATCCGCGCAAGCAGCCCCGACAGGCAGTAGACCAGCCCGGTGATGAAGGTCGGGAAGATCAGGTAGGGCGCCGCCTCCACCGGTCGGAAGACGAAGTAGGTCGCCGCGATGAAGACGAAGATCGACAGCGCCATCAGAAGCGAGCGTCCGAACGCGCCGGAATGCGAACTGCCTTTGCCGCGGCTGCCGATCCAGCCCGACGCGATTGCGCCGACCAGGACCAGCGGAAGCCAGGCCATCCCCCATTGCTCGCGCGGGAGGATCGCGCAGGCACCGTATCCGGCGATCCAGATCGCTCCCCACAAGATGAGGTAGGGGCTCGCTTCCCCATAGCCCCGCGCCAATCGGGTCCTCTGCTCCGTCCGCTCGATATCCTCGATCGCCGCCGCCGCCTGAGTGGGTGAAATAGTCATGGCTACCCTCCTGTAGAGTGCTCTGGATAACAGAGTACTCTACAGGTTGCAAGCAACCTTCACCGGTTCGCAACAGTCCCATGGCAGATTGTCGTCGTGAAGCCGGAACCCTGCATCGCCGAGCACCCGTTGGCCCAGAAGCCGTACGATCGGCTGGTCTTCGTCGGCCCCGGCGTCGGTGGAACTCCCCTGTATCGGGTGGAGGGTGCCGATAACTACATCGCAGGGGCGAAGAAGGCCTTGCAGAAGGCATTCGAGCTTTACGGCGGCCAATGCTTCTACTGTTGTGAGAAGCTGAAACCGCAGAACCTAAATCAGAAGTCGGTCAGTCGGGACCACGTGTTTCCAGTCAGCAAAGGCGGCTGCGATCTGCTCCATAACCTCGTCATCGCCTGCTCCCGCTGCAATCGAGACAAAGCCGCAGACGCGATCCACGATTACCGCCCCCGCGCCGCGAAGGCCTATCTCGAGGCGCTGGAGCAGCACGTCGCGCGCTGCGTCCGCGCTGCCGCCTCCACGACGAGCGTAACCTGAGCTGGCGTGAAGATTTCCGGGACAGTCGCTAACGGCTGTCCCGGTTGCGCCTAGCCCTTCTTCGCCACGCCGACCATCGAAGGCCGCAGCAGGCGGTCCTTGATCATGTAGCCGGCCTGCATCTCCTGGACGATCGAGCCGGGCTCGGCGTCGGCGGTGGGGATCTCGACCATGGCCTGGTGGCGGTTGGGGTCGAGCGGTTGGCCGAGCGCCTCGATCTTGGTGATCCCGTTGCGGCTGAACACGCTGTCGAGCTCGCGGCCCGTCGCCTCGATACCGGTGATCAGCGCCTTCATCCGCTCGTCCTGCTTGAGATCCTCGGGGATCGCCGAGAGGGCGCGGTCGAGATTGTCCTTCACGCTCAGCATGTCGCGGGCGAAGCCGGTGGCGGCGTAGGTCGCCGCGGTCTGCTTCTCCTGCTCCAGCCGGCGGCGGACGTTCTGCGTCTCCGCCTGCGCATAGAGGACGTGCTGGCGGACCTGCTCCAGCTCCTTCGCAAGCTCGGAGAAATCCTGTCCCGAGCCTTCCTCGCCCGCCTGCGCATCGGTGCCGCCCTGAGCCGCGCCCGTGTCTTCCTTCAGTTCCTGATCTTCGTTCATGCCATCAATCTCGATAGTGCCTGTGCCGTGAAATCAACCATGGGTACGACCCGCGCGTAGTTCAACCGAGTCGGGCCGATCACACCGACGACGCCGACCACCTTGCCGTCGCGCCCGCGATAGGGCGCCGCGATAACCGAAGAGCCGGACAAGGCGAACAGGTTGTTCTCCGATCCGATGAAGATCTTCATCCCCTGACCCGCGCTCGCGCTCTCGAGAAGGCGGACGATCTCTTCCTTGTCTTCCAGCTCGTCGAGAAGCTGGCGGACCCGCTCGAGATCGTCGGCGGCGCCGGGCTCGAGCAGATTGGCCTGGCCCCGGACGATGAGGACGGGGCGCTGGGCGCCGTCCTTGGACCACAAAGCGAGGCCGCGGTCGATCAGCTGGCGCGCCGCCTCGTCGAGCGCGGCCTTGCCGGCGCTGATCTCCTCCGCCAGGCGGCGCTGCGCCTCCGGAAGGGTAAGCCCCGACAGCCGGGCGCTGACGTAATTGCCGATCTCGGCGAGGCTCGAAGCGGTGATCCCGGGCGGAAGGTCGATCACCCTATTCTCGACGCTCCCTTCCGCGCCGACCATCACCGCAAGGGCCTGGGCCGGCGAAAGCTGAACGAAGCCGAGTTGGCGAAGCACCGGCTCGCGCTTGGGAACGAGGACGATTCCGGCGCAGGCGGAGAGGCCGGAAAGGGCGGCGGTGGCCGCGGTCAGAGCCTCCTCGATCGGCCCGCCGCGCTCCAGCCGGGCCTCGATCGCAGCCCGCTCCTGCGGACTCGGCTCGGCCGCCTGCATCATCCCGTCGACGAACAGGCGAAGGCCGGTCTCCGTCGGAACCCGCCCCGCCGACGTGTGCGGGTGGCTTAGCAGCCCGAGCTCCTCGAGGTCCTGCATGACGTTGCGAATCGAGGCCGGGGAGAGGTTGATCCCGGGCAGGCGCGAGATCGTCCGCGAGCCGACCGGCGCTCCGGAGCCGAGATAATTCTCGACGACCTGGCGGAACACCTCACGGGCGCGCTCGGTGATCTCGGAGACGGGCGTGGTGGCCATGGCGGGAGAGATAGGTAGATCGACCGGCTTCGTCACCCTCAACTTCGGCACGGAGCCGCTATGTCCGCCATGCTGAACTCGTTTCAGCATCCAGTCCGTAGGCGCCTCGCGCGTGCTCGCGCGTGGAGGACTGGACCCTGAAACGAGTTCAGCATGACGGCCGAGCCAACTTTTCCCCTCGTCGAAAAGCCACGTCGCTGGACCCTTGGGCTTCCCCTGTCTAAAGCCCCCGCCCGTCTCAGGAGAACGCCCATCATGCGCCATTCCGGCCGCGCCCCCGATCAGATGCGACTCATCAAGATGGAGGCGGGCTTCACCCGCCATGCGGAGGGCAGCTGCCTGGTCAGCTTCGGCGACACGCGGGTGCTGTGCACCGCGTCCATCGAAACTTCGATCCCGCCCTGGCTCCGCGGAAAGGGCAAGGGCTGGGTGACGGCCGAATATGGGATGCTCCCGCGCGCCACCCACACGCGCGGACGGCGCGAGGCGGCGCAGGGCAAGCAGTCCGGCCGGACGCAGGAGATACAGCGCCTGATCGGCCGCTCCCTCCGCGCCGTGGTCGATCTGGAAAAGCTCGGCGAGCGCCAGATCACGCTCGACTGCGACGTCCTCCAGGCCGACGGCGGGACCCGCACCGCTGCCATTTCCGGCGCCTGGGTCGCGCTTCGCGTCGCCGTCGACCGGCTCATCGAGCAGAAGCTGATTTCGGTCGATCCGATCCGACAGAAGATCGCTGCGGTGAGCTGCGGGATTCACGCGGGCACGGCGGTTCTCGACCTCGATTACGAGGAAGACAGCTCGGCCGGCGCGGACGGCAATTTCGTCCTCACCGAGGACGGCAGCATCGTCGAGGCGCAGGTGACCGCCGAGGGCGAGACCTATGACGAGGAGGGACTTCTTCGGCTGCTTCGACTCGCGCGCATCGGCTGCTCGGAAATTTTCGCGGCGCAGGACCGGGCGACCGGGCGATGAGGAGGCTCGAGCCGGGACGGCTGGTCATCGCCAGCCACAACGAGGGCAAGGTGCGCGAGATTCGCAACCTTCTCGGCCCCTATGGCGTGGAACCGGTGTCGGCGGCGGAGCTCGATCTTCCCGAGCCGGACGAGATCGGGGTCAGCTTTATCGAAAATGCCGATCTGAAGGCTCGGGCGGCGGCGGACCTGACCGGCCTGCCCGCCCTCGCCGACGACAGCGGCCTTTGCGTCGAGGCGCTCGGCGACCGGCCGGGTATCTTCTCGGCGCGCTGGGCGCTGGGCGGCGACCCCACGGTCCCGCCCGCGGAAGGCCCCGGCCATGTCGAGGGCGACCGCGACTTCGGCCGCGCGATGCGCCGGGTCCATGACGAGCTGGAGGCGCTCGGACCGGAGGCGAGCCGAAACGCCCATTTCGTTTGTGCGCTCGCTCTATGCTGGCCCGACGGCCATTGCGAATGGTTCGAGGGACGCGCCGACGGGATCCTCGCCTGGCCGCCGCGCGGCGACAAGGGGTTCGGCTACGATCCGATCTTCGTGCCCACGGGGCGGAACGAGACGTTCGGCGAAATGGACCAGGCCGAGAAGCACCGGATCAGCCACCGCGCCGAGGCGTTCAGGAAGCTGGTCGCGGCTTTGGTCTAAGAGCGGTGGACCAGTCGCAAGCGCCGTTCGTCCCGAGCGTAGTCGAGGGGCGCTGCACCGACTCCGAGCCCGCGCCCCTCGACTTCGCTCGGGACGAACGAAGCGCGGAGCCTCGCTCGACCCTCGCCCTCTACATCCACTGGCCGTTCTGCGTCTCCAAATGTCCCTATTGCGACTTCAATAGTCACGTCCGCGAGTCGGTCGACCAGGCGCTGTGGCGCGATTCCCTGCTCCGCGATCTGGCCCATGAGGCCGAGGCCTGGCCGAGCGGCCCCCTCACCTCGATCTTCTTCGGCGGCGGAACGCCGTCGCTGATGCCTCCGGAAACGGTGGCGGCGCTGATCGCCGCGGCCGAGCGTCATTGGGGCTTCGCGCCCGGAATCGAGATCACGCTCGAGGCCAATCCTTCGTCGGTCGAGGCGGCGCGCTTCGCCGATCTCGCCTCGGCCGGGGTGAACCGCGTCTCGCTCGGCCTCCAGTCGCTCGACGACGAGGCGCTGCGCTTTCTCGGCCGCGCCCACGGCGCGGCGGAGGGGCTGGCGGCGCTCGCGACGGCGCAGAGCGCCTTCGGGCGGGTGAGCTTCGACCTGATCTACGCCCTGCCCGGCCAGTCGGAGCGGGACTGGGAGCGGGAGCTGGAGCGCGCACTAGGCCTCGGCACCGGCCATCTCTCGCTTTACCAGCTGACCATCGAGCCGGGCACGCGCTTCGCCGCGCTCGCCGCAAAGGGCGAGCTTCGTCCGCGCGACCCCGACGAGGCCGCCGATCTCTACGAGCTGACCCGGAAGCTCACCGAGGCTGCCGGGCTGCCGGCCTACGAGATCTCCAACCATTCCCGCCCGGGCGAGGAGAGCCGGCACAACCTGGCTTACTGGCGCTACCGGCCGTATCTCGGGATCGGCCCCGGCGCCCACGGCCGCCGCGGCGGCTCCGCCACCCTTCGCCACAAGAAGCCCGAAAACTGGCTCTCGGCCCTTGCTCGCAACGGCAGCGGCCTGGCCGAGGAGACTTGCCTGTCGCCGGAGGATCAGGGCCGCGAGGCACTGCTGATGGGGCTAAGGCTGCGCGAGGGCGTGGCGGTCGAGGGGCTTGAAGAGCGGATCGACCGGAACGCGGCGGCGAAGCTTGAGAAAGCGGGACTGCTCGCCGCCGAGCCCGGCCGGCTCCGAGTCACCGCGGCGGGGATGCTGGTCCTCGAGGCGATCCTCCGCGAGATCGTCCTTTAGTCGAAATTCTTTGCCGCCGGCGACAGCACGGCCGTTCCCCCCAACGTCACCTCCCGCACCTCCAGCGCGCGCTCGGCCACTCCGTCGGCGCCGAAGCGGAAGGCGCCGTCGACCCCGCTGAAGCCACCGGGATCGCGAAGCGCGCGCTCGGGGAAGGGCCGGCCGGCCCGCCAGTCCTTGGCGACCCGGACGGCGAGCAGAGCGGCGTCGTAGCCCAGGCTCGCGAGGCGATGGGGATCGGTCCCGTAGCGCGCCCGGTAGCGGGTGCGCAGCTGGTTGAACATCGAATCGGACACCGCGGCGTACCAGGCGCCGCGAAGCGCCGGATTGCGGCCGAGCGCCGGCTCCGCCGCCCAAAGCTCGGTGCCGAGTATTTGGACGCTGGGACGACCGGCGCGAAGCACCGGCACGGCAAGCGCAGCGTTGCGCCCGCTATCGGCGATCAGCACCGCCTCATAATCCCCCTGGGCGTTGAGGCGGCCGACGGCGGAACGGATGGCGGGAATATCGTGGCCCGATAGCTGTATTCCGGCGAGTCGGGCGTCGCCCGTAGAATCGGCCAGCGCCTGGCCCGCGCGGCGGCCATAGACGCCGTCGCCGACCAGCGCCGCGAAGCGCTGCACGCCTCGGCTCCGGGCGTAGAAGACGACACGGGCCACCGATTGGGCGGGGGTGAAGCCCATCAGATAGGTGCCGTTCCCGGCAACGCTGACGTCGTTCGAGAAGGCGACGACCGGGACCCCGGCGCGTCGAGCGATGGGTGAGACGGCGCGAACGTCTTCGGCGAGGAGCGGGCCGAGGAACAAGCCATTGCCTTCGGCAAGCGCCTGGTTCGCGGCGGCGGCGGGGCCGACTCCGGCGGTGTCGTAGACGCTGATCCGGATCCGCTCGCCGCCCGTATCCAGCAAAGCGAGGTTGGCGGCGTTGGCGATCGACCGGCCGACCGCGGCATTGGCACCCGACAAAGGCACCAGCACCGCAACACGGTCGCGCACCGAATCGGGTGGAAGGTTGGGCTGCGGACCCGGCTCGGGCGCCTGCCGGGTGGCCGGCTCGGGCGGCGGGGGCTCCTCGCGCGGCGCCGGAACCAGCTGGCATCCGCCGAGCGCGAGGCCGAGCAATCCTCCGGCCGCGAGGGCGAGGATCGAGCGACGCGCTTGCGGCGCAACGGATTGCTCTGCCATGACCGGTGCCTTCATGAACGACGATCTCGCCCCCGGCCTCTATATCGTTGCCACGCCGATCGGCAATCTTTCCGATCTTAGCGCCCGAGCCGCCGACGTGCTCGGCCGCGCCGCGCTCATCGCCGTCGAGGACAGCCGGGTGACCGCGACGCTTCTTCGCCACATCGGCGCGCGCCGGCCGATGCTCCCCTATCACGACCACAATGCCGACCGGGTCCGGCCCGAGCTCCTCGCCCGTATGCGGACCGAGGCAGTCGCTTTGGTTTCCGACGCGGGGACCCCGCTCATTTCCGATCCGGGCTACAAGCTGGTCCGCGAGGCGCGGTCGGCCGGGATTCCCGTCACCACCATCCCCGGGCCCTGCGCCGCCATCGCCGCTTTGACCCTGGCCGGCCTGCCGACCGACCGGTTCCTGTTCGCCGGCTTCCTCCCACCCAAGGCGGGCGCCCGAGCCACCGCGATCGCTGAGCTGGCCGCGATACGTGCGACCCTGATCTTCTATGAAAGCGGCCCGCGCCTCCACGCGGCGCTGACCGCGCTCGCGGCGGGCCTCGGCGAGCGCGAGGCCGCCGTCGCCCGGGAGATCAGCAAGAAGTTCGAGGAGACGGTGACCGGGACGCTCGGCGAGCTCTCCGCCCGCTATGCCGAGGCGCCTCCCAAGGGGGAGATCGTCATCGTCGTCGCTCCGCCGGGAGAGGCGCCGCCGATCGGGGAGGCCGAGTTGGACTCGGCGTTGCGCGAAGCGCTCGCCAGCCTCTCCCCCTCCCGCGCCGCCGCCGCGGTCGCCGAGCGGCTCGGGCTTCCGCGCCGCCAGGTCTACGAACGGGCGCTGGCGCTCAAATGACAGGGGTTCGGAGGCGGCGGGCGGAGCGCGGCGGACGCCGGGCGGAGAGCCTCGCCGCCTGGTGGCTTCGCCTCAAGGGCTGGACGATCCTGGCCCGGCGGGTGCGCACTCCGGTGGGCGAGGTCGACCTCGTCGCCCGCCGCGGCCGGACGGTCGCCTTCGTCGAGGTGAAGGCCCGCTCGAGCGCCGCCGAAGCCGCCTCATCGCTGGACGAATATCGCCTTCGCCGGGTGGCGGCGGCGGCGGGCGCGCTCGCCCACCGCTTCGCCCGAAGCGGCGACGACGTCCGGATCGACGCTTTGTTCATCGTCCCGCGCCGGCTTCCGCGGCACCTCCCCAACGTCTGGCAAGGATAGATATGCGCCACCTCCTCATCCTCCTTCCGCTGTTCGCTTCCGCCGCCTGCCAGGAGAAGAAGCCCGACTGGGCGAAGGAGGGCGCCGCCGGAGCCGCCCTTGCGCCGCAGGTCTGCGCGAAGGTGAAGCAAGGGCTGGAGAGCCTCGCCAAAGGCGGCTTCGACTATACCGACAAGGGGGAGGCCACCCTTCCGGTCGAGACGTGGGGGCAGATGGCGCCGCAGCAGCGCGACCAGCTTGCCAACACCCTCGCTTTTCAAGCCTCATGCGCTTCGGGCGCGACGAGCGACGCCCAGTCGGTCGCGATCCGGGGCGACGACGGAAGCGTGCTGATGCGCCGGACCGTCTCCACGCGGGTCGGGATGGGCGAGCTGCTGGGCGGAGATTGAGCCCGGGGCCGGGCGTGACAAGCCGCTGCCGTTTGCCTAGGCGGACGGCAAACGAGGAGCCGAAATGCCGTTGCGCGTAGCCGTCCAGATGGACCCGATCGAAGGAATCGACATTTCGGGCGATTCGAGCTTCGCTCTGATGCTCTCGGCCCAGGCACGCGGCCATCGTCTCTGGCATTACGCGCCCGAAGACCTGACCTGGATGGACGGCCGGCTCTGGACGACGGCCCGGCCGGTCACCGTCCAGCGCGTGACGGGCGATCATTTCCGCGCCGGCGAGCCCGAAACCCTCGACCTCGGCCGCGACTGCGACGTGGTCCTGATGCGCCAGGATCCGCCCTTCGACCTCGGCTACATCACCGCCACCCACCTGCTCGAGCGGATTCGCGGCGAGACCCTGGTCGTCAACGACCCCGCTTCGGTCCGCAACGCGCCGGAAAAGGTCTGGGTGCTCGATTTCGCCCGCTTCATGCCGCCGACCGTCCTCACCCGGTCGGTCGAGGTCGCCCGCAGGTTCCTCGCCCGGCACGAGGCGATCGTCGTGAAGCCGCTCCACGGCAATGCCGGAAAGGCGGTCTTCAAGGTCGGGAGCGACGGCGCCAACCTCGCCGCCTTGATCGAGATGTTCAACGCCGCCTATCGCGAGCCCCACGTCCTCCAGGCCTTCGTCCCCGAGATCAGCCAGGGCGACAAGAGGATCGTCCTGGTCGACGGCGAGGTCGCCGGGGCGATCAACCGGATCCCGGGCGAGGGCGAGATTCGCTCCAACCTCGCCGTCGGCGGATCGGCCGCGAAAACCGAGCTGACCGACACCGAGCGCGAGATATGCGAGGCGCTAGGGCCCCAGCTCAAGGCGCGCGGCCTCCTGTTCGTCGGGATCGACGTGATCGGTGGCCGCTGGCTGACCGAGATCAACGTCACCTCGCCGACCGGGATCGTCGCGATCGACCGCTTCAACGGCTCCGACACGGCCGGGATGATCTGGGACGCGATCGAGCGGAAGGTCGCGGGGAATGGCTGACTTCCTTCCCGATTTCATCCGCGACCACGGCTATTTCGCCGTCTTCCTGCTGATGTGGGTCGAGACGATCCTTCCGATCTTCCCCTCCGAACTGGTCATGCCGCTCTCCGGCCTGATCGCCACCCAGACCAAGATGTCGCTCGTCGGAGTCGCGCTGTCGGGAGCGGCGGGATCGATGACGGGCTCGGTGACCTGGTATTGGGCGGCCCGGGCGCTGGGCTACGACCGCTTCAAGGCGCTGGTCACGCGCTACGGCCGGATCACCACCGTCTCCGCGCACGAGGTGGAGTGGCTCGAGCGCTGGTTCAACCGGATCGGCCCGGTGCTGGTCCTCGTCGGCCGGGTGATCCCGGCGGTGCGCACCGCCATCTCCATTCCCGCCGGACTCGTCGCGATGCCGTTCGGCCGCTTCCTGATCCTCTCGGCGTTGGGGACGATCCTCTCGACCGGGGTGCTGACCTGGCTGGGATCGCTGCTCGGCGACCATTACAAGGCGATCGAGCATTATGCCGGCCCCGTCTCCACCGGGATCGTCGCCGCCGCCTTCCTCCTCTGGCTGACCCGGCTGGTGCTCCAACTGGTTCGTACGAAGCGGAGATGAGTTCTTAGGGGCCGCTTGATCAACCCGTTCGCTCGGGGCGAACGGAAAAAGTCGGCGAGTTGTCTCCCCGTCAAGCCCGAGGATGAGCGTTGCGGTAGACGTCCATCAGGTGTGCCGCGTCGACCGCGGTGTAGATCTGGGTCGACGACAGGCTGGCGTGGCCGAGCAGCTCCTGGAGCGAGCGCAGGTCGGCGCCGCGGCCGAGCAGATGGGTGGCGAAGCTATGGCGAAGCGCGTGCGGCGTGGTCCGCTCGGGAAGGCCGAGCCGGACCCGTGCCCGACGCACGACGCGGCGGATCATCTCGCCGTTGAGCGGCCCGCCGCGTGCGCCCCGGAAGAGGGGTTCGTCGCGCGACGGCGTGTATGGGCACAAGGAGAGGTAAAGCTCGATCGCCTCTTTGACCCGGTCGAGCAGCGGCACGACCCGCGTCTTGCTTCGCTTGCCGGTGACGACGAGCGCCTCGGACAGCGGCAGTGCCGCGCCGGTCAGGCCGAGCGCCTCCGCGATCCGCAGCCCGGAGCCGTAGAGCAGCAGTAGAACCGCCTGGTCGCGCGCCGCGATCCATTCGGCGGAGGAATCCTCCCCGACCTCCTCGGCCAGCGACACGGCCTCGTCCGGCGAGACCGGGCGTGGCACGCCGCGCGCCTTGCGCGGGCCGCGAAGCCGCGGGACGGCCGGCTCCCCGCCTCGCTCGGCGGCGGCGAAGGCGAGGAAGCCGCGGACCGCCGAAAGCTCCCGCGCCGCCGAGCTGTTGCCCAGCCCTTCGCCTCGGCGACGGGCGAGGAAGGCGCGAAGGTCGGAGGCCCCTAGCCGGGAGAGGGCGCGGGCATCGACCGGTCCGCCGAGATGCTCGCAGAGGAAGTCGATCAGCCGGTAGGCGGTGGCGGTATAGGCGCGCACCGTGTGGGGCGAGCGGCGTCGGCCCTGCGCGAGATGGTCGTGCCAACGCGCCGCGAGGGCACGGGCGTCGTTCACGGGATCAGCCACCGGCCCATGCAGCGCGTGAGGACCCGGCCGAGGAAGACGAGAAGCTCCGAGCCGTGGCGGGTCTCGAAGCCCTGCTCGGCGCGTTGGCCGAGCGCAAGCAGGCCGCTGGGCAGCGGCGGCGCGGTGTCGAGCCTGACCAGCGCTTCCGCCCGGATCAGGCTGCAGGCGGGCCCGAACAGAGGATGGCCCCGCGTGCAGCCGCGAAGCACCACGCCCTCGAGCCCGGCAAGCGCCCGCTCAACCATCCGCGGATCGACGAACTGCAGGCCCGAAGCGTCGGCGCGCACGCCCTTGTCGCCGACGAACAAAGCCACCGCCACCGCGTCGAGGCCGAGTATCTGCGGCCATTCCTGAGTGACGATGTGAATGAGGTGATCGAAGCCTTCTGAATCGACCGCGGCGAGCACCGCTTCGTGGATCGAGGCGACCGCGCCCGAATGGCCGCGCGCGAAGGCGATGAGGTCCTGGTTCGCTTCTTCGGCCGCCGCGACCCGCGCCCTAAGGCTCGCGACCGCCCGATCCTCGAAGCTGATGACCTTTCCCATGACCGGGAACGTAACCCGAAGATGGTTAAGAAGCGATGGCCTAAATCCTCCCCTTCGAGGGGAGGTGGCGCACGCAAAGCGTGCGACGGAGGGGTGTCAGCGTCCTAGGAGACTCGCAGACGCCGACACCTCTCCACCAGCCTTCGGCTGGTCCCCCTCCCCTCAAGGGGAGGATGCCTCACCCGATGCTCTGCCCCGTTTTCGCCCAGTCCGCGAGGAAGCCCTCCAGCCCCTTGTCGGTCAGCGGATGCTTGAAGAGCTGGCGGATGACGGCGGGGGGCGCCGTCATGACGTCGGCGCCGATCATCGCCGACTGGAGGACGTGAACCGGGTGGCGGACGCTGGCGACGAGGATCTGGGTCTCGAAATCGTAATTGTCGTAGATCGTCCGGATCTCGGAGATGATCTGCATTCCGTCGAAACCGATGTCGTCGTGCCGACCGACGAAGGGAGAGATGAAGGTCGCCCCGGCCTTTGCGGCGAGAAGCGCCTGATTGGCGGTGAAGCACAAGGTGACGTTGACCATCGTCCCCTCTCCGGTCAGCGCTTTGCAGGTCTTGAGCCCGTCGAGCGTCAGCGGCACCTTGACCGCGACGTTGTCGGCGATCCGGCGCAAGATTTCCGCCTCGCGCATCATCTCGGCGTGGTCGAGGGCGACGACCTCGGCGGAGACGGGGCCGGGGACGATCCCGGCGATCTCCTTCACCACCTCGAGGAAGTTGCGGCCGGCCTTGTTGATCAGCGACGGGTTGGTGGTCACTCCGTCGAGCAGTCCGGTCTCGGCCAGCTCGCGGATCTCGGCGGTGTCGGCGGTGTCGACGAAGAATTTCATGGGGAAAACGGCCTTGAGCTGGGAAGGATTCGCCAGCCTTCTAGCTGTGGCCGGGGGATGGCGCGAGGGGTCAGCGCCGCGCGAGAAGCCGGATCAGGAGCGGGTCTCCGGTCGAGGCGGGATCGGCCCGGATCGCCGCCTCCTCACGCCCGATGGCGCGGTAGAGCCCCATCGCCGCCTTGCGGGTGACGTCCGCCTGCAGGCCCCGGAAGTCGATTCCGGTGGTGATCCGGAGCGCCCGCTCGACGAGCGCGTCGTCGGCGACCCGCATCGCGTCTCCGATCGCCGGGAACATCGCCTCGAATATCCGGCCGCCTAATTCCTGCTGAAGCCGGTCCGTCGCCGCCGTCGGGCCGCCCGCGGCGATCGCGGCGGCATCGGCCAGGCTCATGTCGCGGATCGACCCGTAGATGACGGGCGTCGCCGCCCTTGCGCCTTCGGCCGCCGCGTCGTTCACCACCCTTAGCAGCCGGTCCTGGACCATCCGGGTGCCGAGCAGCACCGCGAGCGCCCGGGCGAAGCCGGCGCCGCCCATCTGCGAGGGCAGGTTCACCCGGGCGACGTCGTCGGCGAAGAAGCCTTCCCGGACCGCAAGCCGCGCCAGCGCCCGCTGCGACGACAAGGTGAGCAGCCGGCGGATCGACTCGTCGAGCCCCGGAATGTCGCCCAGCCGGGTGGCACAGGCGCCCAGTCCGAGCAGCGGCAGGGCGAGTGCTCCGGCGAGCAGGCTTCGGCGCGTCGGCGTCGGGATCATTCGATTCTCCTTGTTGGACGGCTTTAGCCCAACGCGGCTTCATGGGGGCAGTTTCACTCGCCGCCCCTTTACTCCTACAGGGGTCGCCGATGACCCGCTGCCGCGTCCTCCTCCTCAACGCCGCTCTCGGGCCGCTCGACTATCGCGTGCCGCACGGGATGGAGGTCGGCTTCGGCTCGATCGTGCTCGCCCCGCTTGGGCCGAGGCAGCTGACGGGGGTCGTCTGGGAGCCCGACAAGCTGCAGACCGAAGAGGTGGGCGACAACCGGCTTCGGCCCTTGCTCCAGGCCTACGACCTGCCGCCGCTCGCCGATCCGCTTCGCCGGCTGATCGAATGGACCGCCGACTATTATCTCTCGCCGATCGCGGCGGTGCTCCGAATGGCGCTGGCGTCGGCGAGCGCGCTCGACGGCGGCCGGACGGTGACCGAATATCGCCTTACCGGCCTCGTCCCCGACCGGCTGAGCGCGCAACGTTCCCAGGCGCTGGAGCGGCTCGGCGAGCGGCAGGGCCTGGTGCGCGAGCTGGCGCTTGCCGCAGGAGTGTCGGACAACGTCATCCGCGGGCTGGTGAAAGCGGGCGCGATCGAGCCGGTGGAAGTCTCGATCGACGATCCCTTCCCGCTGCCCGATCCGGAACATGCGCCGCCCGAGCTGGAGATCGCCCAGGGCGCCGCCGCCCACACCCTCGTCGAGGCGGTAAGGGCCGCCGAATTCGCCCCTTTCCTGCTCGACGGAGTGACCGGCTCCGGCAAGACCGAAGTCTATTTCGAGGCGGTCGCCGAAGCGCTCCGCGGCGGCCGTCAGACCCTCGTCCTGCTCCCCGAAATCGCTCTCACCGAGCCGTTCCTGAAGCGCTTCGCCGCCCGCTTCGGCCATGAGCCGGTCGCCTGGCATTCCGGCCTTCGCCAGTCGCAGCGGCGCCGCGCCTGGCGGGCGATCGCGAGCGGCGACGCCAAGGTCGTGGTCGGCGCGCGCTCCGCCCTGTTCCTCCCCTATCGGCAGCTCGGCCTGATCGTCGTCGACGAGGCGCACGAGACCAGCTTCAAGCAGGAGGACGGAGTCCAGTACCACGCCCGCGACGTCGCCGTGATGCGCGCCAAGCTGGAGCGCCTGCCGATCGTTCTCGCCTCCGCCACGCCGGCGATCGAGAGCCGGCAGATGGCGGCGCTGGGCGTCTATACCGAAGTGAAGCTTCCCGATCGCTACGGCGCCGCGGAGCTTCCCGACATCGAGGCGATCGACCTCATCGCCGACCCGCCGCCCCGCGGACGCTGGCTCGCGCCCCGCCTGGTCAAGGAATTGGAGGAGACGCTCGAGCGGCGCGAGCAGGCCCTGCTCTTCCTCAACCGGCGCGGCTATGCGCCGCTGACCCTGTGCCGCCATTGCGGGCATCGCTTCCAATGCCCGAACTGCACCGCCTGGATGGTCGAGCACCGGCTCGTCCACCGCCTCGCCTGCCACCATTGCGGCCACGTCATGCCGCCGCCCCGGCTCTGCCCGGAATGCGAGGAGCCGGACAGCCTGGTCCCGGTCGGCCCTGGAGTCGAGCGGATCGCGGACGAGGTTCGGGCCCTCTTCCCGGAGGCAAGGACGGCGATCGTCACCTCCGACACGATCTGGTCGCCGGCCAAGGCGGCGGAGTTCGTCGGCCGAATGGAGGCGGGCGAGATCGACATCGTCGTCGGCACCCAGCTCGTCACCAAGGGCTATCACTTCCCCAACCTCACCCTCGTCGGTGTGGTCGACGCGGACCTCGGGCTCCAGGGCGGCGACCTCCGCGCCGCGGAACGAAGCTTCCAGCAGATCGCCCAGGTCGCCGGCCGCGCCGGCCGCGGCGAAAAGCCGGGCCGGGTCCTCGTCCAGACCCACGATCCGGACGCGCCGGTGATCAGCGCCCTCGTCAGCGGCGATTCCGAAAGCTTCTACGAGGCCGAGACGGAAGCCCGGCGGGAGGCGGCGATGCCGCCGTTCGGCCGGCTCGCCGGGATCATCGTCTCCTCCGAGGACCAGGCGGAGGCGACGGAGACGGCGAGGCTGATCGGGCGCGCCGCGCCGCGGGTCGAGAACATGGCTGTGTTCGGTCCCGCCCCCGCGCCGCTTGCCATGCTTCGCGGCCGCCACCGGATGCGTCTCCTCGTCCACGCCGCGCGGAGCCTCGACGTCCAGGACGTGATCCGCGAATGGCTCGGCAAGCTGGACTGGCCGCGCGGAGTCCGCGTCAGCGTCGACGTCGATCCCTACAGCTTTCTTTGAGAATGCCTGCTTTGAGAACCCTTGCCCATCGGCCCCGTGCCTGATCTAAACGCCTGAAGATCGACGGCAAATCAGGGGGTGGGGATGAAACTGATCGCGGGCTTGGCCGCCTTGGCGGCAATGGCGTTCGCCTCGAGCCCGGCCGAGGCCGACTGGAAGGAAGCGACCTCCGCCCACTTCATCGTCTACAGCGAAGGCCCCGAAGCGCAGCTGCGCGAGTTCGCGACCAAGCTTGAGAAATTCGACTTCGTGCTCCGCGCCTACCATCACGTCACGGCGCCGAGCAGTCCGATAAAGCTTCGGGTCTATCTCCTGCCGTCGATCCAGTCGGTCGGAAGAATGGCGGGGAACGAGGGGGTCGCGGGCTATTACGTCTCCGAGTCCCGAGGGCTGATGATGGTCGGGACCCATTCGACCGCGGCCTCCGGCAGCGCCGATGCCCGCACCCGCAACGACGAGGTGGATCTCGATTACGAGAGCATCCTGCTCCACGAATATACCCACCATTTCATGTTCCAATATTTCCCGGCGACCTACCCGACCTGGTATAGCGAGGGCTTCGCCGAATTCTGGGGCGCGACCCGCTTCCTTCCGGGCAACATCGTCGAGGTCGGCCGGCTCGCCGACTATCGGTTCGGATCCTTCTCCGGGAACCGCTGGCTTCCGGTCAGGAAGCTTCTGACCGCGCAGAGCTATGCCGAAGTGCCCGAGCTCGACCTCCTCTACGCCCAGGGGTGGCTGCTCGTGCGCTACACCTTCGACCAGCCCGAGCGCCGCCGGCAGCTCCAGGCCTATCTGAAGGCGATCAACGACGGGGCCAGCTACGAGGCGGCGATGAACAAGGCGTTCGGCAATCCGGACCAGCTCAACTCGGAGCTGTTCGACTATGCGGGGCACCACCGGTTCAACGTCCTGCAGCTGCCGTTCAAGCCGATCAGCGTCGGCGACATCGCGCTTCGCCACGTCTCGCCCGCCGAGGATTCGCTGATCCCGCTCGAGATCGAGCTCAGCCAGGGTATCCTGCAGCGCGACGCGAAGAAGTTCGCCGACAAGGTACGCGGCTCCGCCTCCCGCTTTCCGGACGATCCCTATGCGCTCGCGCTCGTCGCCGAGGCGGAGCGGCTGGCCGGCAATCTAGACGCGGCGAACGCCGCCGCCGACCGCTTGCTTGCGAAGAGCCCCAACGATCCGCACGGCCTTTTGCAAAAGGCGCTGGTCGACATGGAGCGCCTGCGGGCGGCGGGTTCGAAGGACCCGGCGGCGTGGAATGCGGCGCGCCAATATCTGGTTCGCGCAAGCCGGATCAGGCCGCAGGACCCGCTCATCCTAAAAGCCTATTACGACAGCTATTCCGGCTTGGCCGCGCTTCCTCCCGAGCCGGCGCAGGCGGCGCTCTACCATGCCATGGAGCTTGCCCCGAGCGATTCCGAACTGCGCTACAAGCTCGCTTCGGACTTCGAGAAGCGCGACATGATCGAGGATGCGATCTCGATCATCCGGCCGTCCGCCTTCGTCCTTCCCCACCGCAAGGGCGAGACGGAGAAGGAGAAGAAGAAGCGGGAGGAGCTGGAGGACAAGTATCGCGGCGCGGGCGAGCACAAGCACGAAACCGCCCGCGAGATGCTCGAGCGGCTCGAACGGAAGCGCGCCGCGAAGCACGGCTAGGCCGGCCCCGTTCAGCCGCGCCCGCCCTCCCGGTCGAGCAGCCTGGCCTTGCGCTCGAGGCCGTAGGCGTAGCCGCCGAGAGTCCCGTCGCCGCGGATCACGCGGTGGCAGGGGATGAGAACGGCGACATGGTTCGCGCCGTTGGCGGAGCCGGCCGCCCGAACGGCGGCGGGGTGGCCGACGGCTGCGGCGAGCTGGGTGTAGGTGCGGGTCTCGCCCGCCGGTATCCGGGTCAGCTCCCGCCACACCGCCTCCTGAAAGGCGGTGCCGCGAATGTCGAGCGGAAGGTCGTGCGGCCGCTCCGGCGCCTCCACCGCCGCCACGGTCCGGCGGAGCAGGTCGGCCATCGCCTCGCCGCCCGGAGCGATCGAGGCGTTCGGAAACCGCCTCCGCAGATCCTCCTCGCCCTCGTCGAACGACAGCCTGCAGATGCCGCGCTCCGTCGCCGCGACCAGCATGGTGCCGAGCGAGGTTTCGGCCGTCGCCCAGCGGATCGTCTCGCCCTTGCCTCCGCCGCGCCAGGCGGTCGGGGTCATCCCCAGCCGGTCCTTCGCGTCGGCGTAGAAGCGTCCGGGGCCGGAATAGCCGGCATCGTAGATGGCGTCGGTCACCCGGCCCGGGGTCTCGAGGGTCATGGTCATGCTCCTGGCTCTTTTCGCCGGGCGAAGGGCGGCCGGCGTGAGCCCGGTCGCCCGCTTGAACAGGCGGTGGAAGTGGAAGGGCGAGTAGCCGGTGGCGCTCGCCAGCGAGTCGAGGTTCGGCGGGGTCTCCGCCGCTTCGATAAGCCGGAACGCCTTTTCGAGCGCCGCGGCCTCGCGGGTGACGTCGTCGGGAAGGCAGCGAAGACACGCCCGAAGCCCCGCCGCCGCCGCCTCGGCGCCGTTCGCGAAGAAGCGGACATTCTCCCGCTTCGGATGCCGCGCGGGGCAGGACGGCCGGCAGTAGATCCCGGTGGTGAGGACGCCGGTGACGAAGCGGCCGTCGGCGGAGCGGTCGCGGGCAAGGACCGCGCTCCAGGCGGATTCGGGATCGGGAAGGGTCTGGGTTGCCATGGCTCTGGAATAGCCGCGATTCGCCGCTCCCGCATCCCGAGGCTTGCGGTCAAAGCCCCTTCCGTCGTCCCAGCGAAGGCTGGGACCCCAGCGGGTGAAGAACTCGGCGCCTTTCACCCCCTGGGGCCCCAGCCTCCGCTGGGGCGACGGTGCATATAACCCCCACCCCTCCCCACGGCGGTTGCATCGCGGGCGACCCCCTGCTAGGGCGCCCGCGACCTTAGGACGGCGCGTTCGGTGCGCCTCTTATCATAGGTCAGAAAATCCGATCTGGAGGTTACGGCGCGCGTGGAGAATTCCGGCGGCATTCAGGCAAGCTTGGCGGGCAGGTATGCCACCGCCCTGTTCGAACTCGCCCGCGACGAGCGGCAGCTGGAGGCGGTCGGGACCAGCCTCGCGGCGCTCCGCGAGGGCCTTCGCGAATCGGCCGATTTGCGCGCGCTGACCACCAGCCCGCTGATCGGCCGCGAGGACGCGTTGAAGGCGGTGAAGGCGGTCGCGGCTTCGATGAGCCTCGATCCGATCACCGCCAACTTCCTTGGGGTCGTCGCCCAGAACCGCCGGCTTTCGCAGCTCGGCGCGGTCATCCGCTTCTTCAACCTGCTCGCCGCGGCGCATCGCGGCGAGACCACCGCCGAGGTCGTTTCGGCGCGGCCGCTGGACGACGACCAGGTGGCGGCCCTGAAGACCAATCTCGCAAGCCGCGTCGGCCGCAAGGTGGCGGTTGATCTCACCGTCGATCCCACCATCTTGGGCGGGCTGGTCGTGAAGATCGGCTCCCAGCAGATCGACGGCTCCATCCGCACCAAACTCAACAATCTCGCTTCGGCAATGAAGGGCTGAAAATGGACATCCGCGCCGCAGAAATCTCCAAGGTCATCCGCGACCAGATCGCCAGCTTCGGCACCGACGCCGAAGTTTCCGAAGTCGGCACCGTGCTTTCGGTCGGCGACGGAATCGCCCGCATCTACGGCCTCGACAACGTCCAGGCGGGCGAGATGGTCGAGTTCGCGGCCAGCTCCGGCGGCGCCGCGATCAAAGGCATGGCGCTCAACCTCGAGGCGGACAATGTCGGCGCCGTCATCTTCGGCAACGACAGCGCGATCCGCGAGGGCGACACCGTCCGCCGCACCGGCACCATCGTCGACGTGCCCGTCGGCAAGGCGCTGCTCGGCCGCGTCGTCGACGGCCTCGGCAATCCGATCGACGGCAAGGGCCCGATCGAGACCACCGAGCGCCGCCGGGTTGAGACCAAGGCGCCGGGAATCATCCCGCGGAAGTCGGTTCACGAGCCGGTGCAGACCGGCCTCAAGGCGCTCGACGCCCTCGTCCCCGTGGGCCGCGGCCAGCGCGAGCTGATCATCGGCGATCGCCAGACCGGCAAGTCGGCGGTCGCGCTCGACACCTTCATCAACCAGCGCAAGGCCAATCAGGGCGACGACGAGAGCCAGAAGCTCTACTGCATCTACGTCGCCATCGGCCAGAAGCGCTCGACCGTCGCCCAGATCGTCCGGGCGCTGGAAGAGAATGGCGCGATGGAATATTCCATCGTCGTCGCCGCGACCGCTTCCGAGCCGGCGCCGCTCCAGTTCCTGGCGCCCTACACCGGCTGCACGATGGGCGAGTATTTCCGTGACAATGGCATGCACGCCGTCATCGTCTACGACGATCTCTCCAAGCAGGCGGTCGCCTATCGCCAGATGTCGCTGCTTCTGCGCCGCCCGCCGGGCCGCGAAGCCTATCCGGGCGACGTCTTCTATCTCCACTCGAGGCTTCTCGAGCGCGCCGCCAAGATGAACGAGGCCAACGGCTCGGGCTCGCTCACCGCGCTCCCGATCATCGAGACCCAGGCGGGCGACGTGTCGGCCTACATCCCGACCAACGTCATCTCGATCACCGACGGCCAGATCTTCCTCGAGACCGAGCTTTTCTACCAGGGCATCCGTCCGGCCATCAACGTCGGCCTCTCGGTGTCGCGGGTCGGCTCCTCGGCCCAGACCAAGGCGATGAAGAAGGTCGCCGGATCGATCAAGCTCGAGCTCGCACAATATCGCGAGATGGCGGCCTTCGCCCAGTTCGGCTCGGACCTCGACGCCTCGACCCAGCGCCTCCTGAACCGCGGCGCCCGTCTGACGGAGCTTCTGAAGCAGCCGCAGTTCAGCCCGATGCCGGTCGAGGAGCAGGTCGTCTCCATCTACGCGGGCGTCAACGGCTTCCTCGACAACGTGCCGGTCAACGCCGTCACGCGTTTCGAGAGCGCGCTGCTTAGCCACGTCCGTTCGGACCATGGCGAGGTTCTGTCGAAGATCCGCGACACCAAGGCGCTGGACGACGACACGGCCGGACAGCTGAAGAGCATTATCGGCGATTTCGCCAAGTCGTTCGCGTAAGGCAGCGGGCAAGAAGGAAACGCACGTCATCCCGGCGAAGGCCGGGACCCAAGAACACGAAGACCGGAGAACCTACTCTTAGCTGAGTGTTCCTGGGTCCCGGCTTTCGCCGGGATGACGAGAAGGAAAGAAGAATGGCCAGCCTCAAGGCGCTCAAAGGGCGGATCGCGTCGGTCAAGTCGACGCAGAAGATCACCAAGGCGATGAAGATGGTCGCCGCCGCGAAGCTGCGCCGGGCGCAGTCGGCGGCGGAATCCGGCCGTCCCTATGCCGAGCGGATGGAAGCGGTGATGGCGAGCCTGGCGAGCAAGGTCGCGCGGAGCCCGCAGAGCCCCAGGCTGCTCGCCGGCACCGGCGCCGAGCAGACCCATCTGCTCGTCGTCTGCACCTCCGACCGCGGCCTCGCCGGAGCGTTCAACACCAACATCGTCCGGGCCGCCCGCAAGCAGGCCGACGACCTCATCCGCCAGGGCAAGACGGTCCACTTCTACCTGGTCGGCCGCAAGGGCCGGGCGGTGATCCAGCGCCTCTACCCGCGCCAGATCGTCCACCAGCACGACACCAGCGCGATGAAATTTGCGAGCTTCGCCGACGCCCAGGCGATCGCCAACGACATCATCGCGCGCTTCGAGGCGGGCAATTTCGACGTCGCCCACCTCTTCTACGCCCAGTTCAAGTCGGCGATCCTCCAGGTTCCGGTGTCGCGGCAGATCATTCCGGTCTCCATCCCGGCGGGCGGCGAGACGGCGGGAACGGCCGGCGCCAGTCTCGCCGGGGTCGAATATGAGCCGGACGAGGACGAGATCCTCGCCGCCCTCCTGCCCCGCAATATCGCGGTCCAGATCTTCCGCGCCCTTCTCGAGAACGCCGCGTCGGAGCAGGGCAGCCGGATGGCCGCGATGGACAACGCCACCCGCAACGCCGGGGACATGATCAACCGCCTGTCGATCGCCTACAACCGGCAGCGCCAGGCCGCGATCACGACCGAACTCGTCGAGATTATTTCGGGCGCCGAGGCGCTGTAGTTCAATTCAACCGTCGCCCCAGCGCAGGCTGGGGCCCCAGCGGGTGAAGAGCGCAGGCGCCTTTCACCCCCCGGGATCCCAGCCTTCGCTGGGATGACGAATTAAGAAGGCAAGGAAACGAAAATGGCCACCGCCGCAACCGACCGCCCGCAGGGCAATGCCACCAACAATATCGGCCGGATCAGCCAGGTGATCGGCGCCGTCGTCGACGTGACGTTCGACAGCGACCTGCCGGAGATCCTCTCCGCGCTCGAGACCGACAATAACGGCAACCGCCTCGTCCTCGAGGTCGCCCAGCATCTCGGCGAGTCGACCGTCCGCACCATCGCGATGGACTCGACCGACGGCCTCACCCGCGGCCAGCAGGTCCGCGACACGGGCGGCCAGATCCGTGTCCCGGTCGGCCCGATGACGCTCGGCCGCATCATGAACGTGATCGGCGAGCCGATCGACGAGCGCGGGCCGATCGGCCACACCGATACGGCTCCCATCCATGCGGATGCGCCCCTGTTCGTGGACCAGTCGACCGAGAGCTCGATCCTGGTCACCGGGATCAAGGTCATCGACCTCCTCGCCCCCTACGCCAAGGGCGGCAAGATCGGCCTGTTCGGCGGCGCCGGGGTCGGCAAGACCGTGCTCATCCAGGAGCTGATCAACAACATCGCCAAGGGCCATGGCGGAACCTCGGTGTTCGCCGGAGTCGGCGAGCGCACCCGCGAGGGCAACGACCTCTATCACGAGTTCCTCGAGGCGGGCGTTATCGCCAAGGACGAGAATGGCAACCCGACCCCGACCGGTTCGAAGGTCGCGCTCGTCTTCGGCCAGATGAACGAGCCGCCGGGCGCCCGCGCCCGAGTCGCCTTGTCCGGCCTTACCCAGGCCGAATATTTCCGCGACGTCGAGGGCCAGGACGTGCTCTTCTTCGTCGACAACATCTTCCGCTTCACCCAGGCCGGCTCGGAAGTGTCGGCGCTGCTCGGCCGAATTCCTTCGGCGGTGGGCTACCAGCCGACCCTGTCGACCGACATGGGCGCGCTCCAGGAGCGGATCACCTCGACCAACAAGGGCTCGATCACCTCGGTTCAGGCGATCTACGTCCCCGCCGACGATCTCACCGATCCGGCGCCGGCCACGTCCTTCGCCCACCTCGACGCCACTACCGTGCTGTCGCGCGCCATCTCGGAGCTCGGCATCTATCCGGCCGTCGACCCGCTCGACTCCACCTCGCGCGTTCTGACCGCCCGCACCGTCGGCCAGGAGCATTACGACACCGCCCGCGCCGTCCAGGAGATCCTCCAGCGCTACAAGTCGCTTCAGGACATCATCGCCATCCTCGGCATGGACGAGCTGTCGGAAGAGGATAAGCTGGTCGTCAGCCGCGCCCGCAAGATCCAGCGCTTCCTGTCGCAGCCGTTCCACGTCGCCGAGGTATTCACCGGAATCCCCGGCAAGTTCGTCCAGGTCGACGACACGGTCCGCTCGTTCAAGGCGGTGGTCGACGGCGAGTACGACCATCTACCCGAATCCGCCTTCTACATGGTCGGCGGGATCGAGGAAGCGGTCGAAAAGGCCCAGCGCCTGGCCGCCGAAGCGGCGTAAGACTAGCACCCCTCCCCCGCAGGGAGGGGCCGGGTGGTGGGCTTGTCGTCAAGCGCCGCGCCCTACCGGACAACCCCACCCCAACCCCTCCCTTGAAGGGGAGGGGCTAAGGAAAACGACATGGCCGATCTCCACTTCGAACTCGTCACGCCCGAGCGGCAGGTCCGCTCCGAAAGCGTCTTCATGGTGGTGGTGCCGGGTACCGAAGGGGACTTCGGAGTTCTCGCCGGCCACGCCCCTTTCATGTCGACGCTGCGCAACGGCGACATCGCCATCTACCGCTCCGGCTTCGGCGACACGCCGGAGCGGATCCCCGTCGAAGGCGGCTTCGCCGAAGTGAGCGAGGCGGGCCTTACCGTGCTCGCCGAGCGGGCCGAGGTCGCCGCAGCCTGAACCGCCCTCCCCTCCCGACCGCGAGGCGACCGGGAGGGCAAGGCCAAGGCGGCCGCCTCAGTGCGCCTCGACCACCACGGAGAGGACGGGGACTTCCTGAGGAGCCGCCGCGCCGAGCATCGCCGGGGCCGACGCCGCGGAGGCCGGGACCATGGCGCGGAAGTGCAGATACCCCCCGGTCGCCAACTGCTTGCGACCGCGCAATTCCGCAAGTGCCGGGCCGAGCGGCAACGTGATCACGACATTACCCTGGAGCATCAGGTGGCCGAACGGCGAGAAGCTGCCCACCGCGACGGCGGGACCGCCGGGCGTGGTGCTCGCGACGATGTCCAGCGACTGGCCGCGGGCGAGATGCGGCGCCGGCACCTCCACCTTGACGATCAGCTCCTGGCTCGAATTCGGACGCGCCAGCTGAAGCAGGGCAGGCTGGAGCTTGACGGCGACTGCGCCTCCCGATCCGGCCGTCAGCATTCCGGGACTGCGCACCACCTCGCCGACGAAGCGGCGGACCGGAAGCCGGCGCCGGCCGCCGAGCAGCGGTGAAGGCCCTCTTCGGGCGCCGACGCTTCCCGGCTGATAGTCGTAGCCGAAGATCCCGACCGTCGTGTAATCGCCCGCGCGGGTCCGCGTGACCGGGTTTCCCGAGGCATCGACGAAGAACAGGAACTGCTCCAGCGCCCATTTGTCGTATTGCGGCCCCTTGGGCGGCAGGACGTTCGGATTGCCGCTGCCCTGCGCCGCCGTCCATGCCGTCCAGAGCCGCTCGATATTGCTGTGGTGCAGATAGAAGAGCGGGTCGACCGGCGACAGGAACGCCTGCATGAAGCCGCCGATATTGCTCTGGTAGGTGCACGTGCCCTGGCTCATCGCGTTGACGATGCCGCCGGTATCGTTGTGCACCTTGTTGTGCGCCGCGCTTTCGAGAAGGCCGAAGGTCTGCGCGGGCAGGCTGTGATTGGCCGACGCGCCGCTCGAGAAGGTCATATAATCCTGCGGCGCCATGGCGGCCTTGAGGGTCGTTGGGCTCACCGCCGGAGCCGCCTTGCAGTCGAGGATGGGATTGGGGTTGCGCACCTGCGGATAGGTGGCTCCGCCGCCCGACGCGGGGAAGAAGACCGGGAAGTTCTCGTTGGACGGGTTGGTGATCTGGTCCCACAGGATCGCATTGGAGTTGATGCCGCGGGCCTGGAGCTGCGCCAACTGCGCGCCCTGCCAATAGGTGGTGCCGGCCAGCGCCGGCTGGAAGGCGGACTGGAACGTGCCGATATTCTGGATGAAGGCGCCGCTGCCGGGCGTCAGCACGCCCTGGTACATGGAGGCGGGGACCTGCGGGTTCGCGGTCCAGTCCCAATAAGGAAAGGCGAAGCCTTCGAAGCCGCTGAAGCGCCGGACGATCTGCTCGGCCCAGCCGGTGAAGGCGCGGTGCCACGGGTAGAGCCACCAGTTCATGTGGGGGCAGTCGAGATAGTGGGTGAAGGCGAGCCGGTACCAGTTGCGCGGATCGCTCGGCGGCAGCGCCAGCATCTGCTTGATCGCGGTCTGATAGTAGCTGAGCATCTGCTGGCCCTGCGGGCTCATCACATTGTAGCGGCGCCAGCGCGCCGGCGTCTGGGCCCGCGCCGGGGTCCGCGGGAGGATCGCCGCCGCCGCGACGGCGGCTCCGCCGGTGAGGAGGCCGCGCCTGGAAACAGGCATCTTCTTGCTGTCGCTCATGTTCGTCACCCCTGTTCCCGGCCCGAACCGGCCGGTGCGCGGCGCCCGCCCCCGGGCGCCGTTCCAAGGTCATGCTAGGTGCGGGCACCGAAGCAGGCGAGACGAACCTTGCCCAATTTGAATGTAAGGTCGGACCGCCGCCGGAGCCGGTTAGGCAATTGTCAAAGTTTCCCGCCTATTCACCGTCCTCGACACGAGACCGGCAGGGCGAAGGGTTCCAGACGAGATGAGTGCTTTCGGACGGCGCGGCGGTGCGAACGGCAATGGCGGCGGCAGGCCCAGCTTCGGCGTGGCCCGCCCGATGAAGGGGCCGGGCGGCGGCGCCCCCCTGTCCCTCGACGGCGGAGACCAGTTCCCGCCGCTCGACGACCTTCCCTTCGCCGGCGACGACAGCTTCGGCGGACCGGCGCCGGCCGAGAAGGCCGATGCGATGACCCGCCTGGCGGAGCGCCAGGCGCTTTCCTCCGAGGCTCCGACCTCGAAGAACGAGGGCTTCGAGGCCTCGATCCACCGGATCAAGGAGCAGGTCCTTCCGCGCCTGCTCGAGCGCGTCGACCCGGAGGCGGCGGCGACGCTTTCCAAGGACGAGCTTGCCGAGGAATTCCGGCCGATCATCGGCGAGGTGCTCGCCGAACTGAAGATCAACCTCAATCGCCGCGAGCAGTTCGCGCTCGAGAAGGTGCTGGTCGACGAGCTGCTCGGCCTCGGGCCGTTGGAAGAGCTTCTCAACGATCCCGAGATCAGCGACATCATGGTCAACGGGCCGAACCAGACCTTCGTCGAAAAGAAGGGCAAGCTCCAGCTCGCCCAGATCCAGTTCCGCGACGAGGAGCATCTGTTCCAGATCGCCCAGCGGATCGTCAACAAGGTCGGCCGCCGCGTCGACCAGACCACCCCGCTCGCCGACGCCCGACTGCAGGACGGAAGCCGCGTCAACGTCATCGTCCCGCCGCTGTCGCTGCGCGGCACCGCCATCTCGATCCGTAAGTTTTCCGAGAAGCCGATCACCGTCGACATGATGCGCAACTTCGGCTCGATGTCGGAGAAGATGGGAACGGTGCTGAAGATCGCCGGCGCGAGCCGGTTCAACATCATCATCTCCGGCGGCACCGGCTCGGGCAAGACGACGATGCTCAACGCCCTGTCGAAGCTGATCGACCCGGGCGAGCGCGTGATCACGATCGAGGACGCGGCCGAGCTTCGCCTCCAGCAGCCGCACTGGCTTCCGCTCGAGACCCGTCCGCCGAACCTCGAAGGCCAGGGCGCGATCACCATCCGCGACCTCGTCATCAACGCCCTGCGTATGCGTCCGGACCGGATCATCCTGGGCGAGATCCGCGGAAGCGAATGCTTCGATCTTCTCGCCGCGATGAACACCGGCCACGACGGCTCGATGGCCACGCTCCACTCCAACTCCCCGCGCGAGTGCCTCGCGCGTATGGAGAACATGGTGATGATGAGCGACATCAAGGTGCCGAAGGAGGCGATCTCGCGTCAGATCGCCGACTCGGTCGACCTCATCGTCCAGGTCAAGCGCCTGCGCGACGGCTCCCGCCGCACCACCAACATCACCGAGGTGATCGGGATGGAGGGCGACGTCATCGTCACCCAGGAGCTGTTCAAGTTCGAATATCTCGACGAAACCGCCGACGGCAAGATCATCGGCGAGTATCGCAGCATGGGCCTCCGCCCCTACACGCTGGAAAAAGCCAAGCAGTTCGGCTTCGACCAGCCTTATCTGGAGGCCTGCCTCTAAACCTAAAGCCGAGATCGGAGCAGGATTCTGCCGTCACCATGAACTCGTTTCAGGGTCCAGGTCTCCGCCCGCCCCGCGGCTCGACGCTGGATGCTGAAACCAGTTCAGCATGACGGGAGTGGATGAACGAGCGGCAGGGATCGCCTTCCGCCCGCGCGGCTAGCGCCGGCGCGTGCCGTCCTCTGCCATTCGCCGCGCCTCGGCCTCCGCCTCTCGCGCCCCTGCCTCCGCCTCGCGCGCCGCGATGCGGGCGATCTTGGCCTGATCGACCGACTGCCATGCCTGGCGCTGAGCCTGCTCCGAGACCGCCCGGATCGCGCCCTGAACGTCCTCGCGCTGCATCGCCGTCCTTACCCGACGCTCGATCCGCGGGCAGGCGACGGCGAGCATCGCGCGCATCTCGGGATCGTCGATCCGCCTTCCGTCCCGGCAGATGAAGGCGCGCGCCTCGGTATTCGCCTCGAACCCGTCCCAGCTCCCCGGCGCATAGCCGCACCGGGCCTCGACCAGCGCGCGCTCCCGCGGCGCGAAGAAGGGGCCGTCCGCCCGGATCGCCCGCTCGATCGCGGCGCCGAGCCGATCGCCGGCCGCCTTAGTCGCGGCGGGCGGCCGTTCGGCCCAAGCCCCGCCCGAAAGCGCCATCGCCAGCGACCCGGCCGCCGCCAAACCCAAAGCCAAGCGCATCGCGTCTCTCCTTACCTGCTACGTTTGTAGCTGTTACGAATGTAGCAGGTAAGGAGTCAAGCGGGATCGGCCGCCCGGCTGGACGGGCCGACCTGTTCCTTCAGTCTCCTTTGTCGCCCTCGTTCTTCGGCTTCTTGGTCTTGGCGTGCTGGCGCACGTCCTGGCTGAGCGAGCGGGAGACATCGTCGCTTTCCTCGAAACGGCCATTCTCGTCGCGGCGGACGTAGCGCTTGTCGCCCTCGTGCGGCTCGATCAGTTCGCGCTGGGACATGGGGAACTCCGTCAGGTTGATGACGGGTGGAGAATCCGCGGAATCGCCATTCGTTCCGCTCCCGGCGCCTATCCCGCCCTGAAGGCCAGGGCCGCGGCGGCGACCGCGAGGATGAAGGCGAGGATCTGGATCAGGTGCCAGGGCATGAGGCCGGGGCGGTCGAGGTTGGCGCGCTTCGCCCGGCGATGCTCCGCCCACGCGGCGAAGGCGGCAACGGCCAGGAGCAGCGCGGCGGCGACCCAGAGCAGGCCGGCGGGTGTGAGGTCGTCCAGGTCCATCTGTCTTCGCCCGCGTCGCTTCGATGAAGCGGATGCCTATTTCCCGAGCTTGTCGACCTTGGCCTGAAGCGATGCGAGCTCCGCGCGCAGCCGCTCGATCTCGGCCTCGCGCTCGCCGCCCGCGGCCGCCGCTCCGGGCTCGCCCGTGACGGCGCCGGGCGCCGCCGACTGGAACATCTCCATGTTGCGCCGCGCCATCTCGGCGAACGGATTGGCGGTGAAGGCGCCGGCAAAGGCGTCGCGAAGCTGCGACTGGCCCTGCTGGAAGGCGTCGAGGCTCGCTTCCAGATATTGCGGGACCATGCCCTGCATCTGGCCGCCGTACATCGAGATGAGCTGGCGGAGGAAGTTCACGGGGAGCATGGTCGCTCCACGTGCTTCCTCGTCCATGATGATCTGGGTGAGGATGTTGTGCGTGATGTCCTCGCCCGACTTGGCGTCGACGACCTTGAACTCGCGCTTCTGGCGGATCATCTCGGCCAGCCGCTCGAGCGTGATGTACGACGAGCTTTCGGTGTCATAGAGGCGCCGGTTGGCGTATTTCTTGATGATGACGACGTCATCGCCCGAGCCCGATACGGCCATGAGCGGCTCCTCCACGGTGGAAGGTGCAGCACTAGCACCGAAGCTTTCCGCACCGCAACACAAGGCCTTCGACCCGCCCCGCGGCGGGGCTCGCGACGGGCCTCGCCCGCTTCCGCTGTTCCTGGCCTTGCTGCGCCGCGAGACGGCCGGAGCGCCGGACCGGATGGCGCGCGCGCTGGAGGGGCTGCGGCGCTATCAGGAAGCCGAGCGGACCGCGCCGCCGGAACCGCCGCCGGCGCTCGCCGGGCGGCTCGGCGCAACCCTTCGGGATTATGGCGGCGGGGGAGTCCCCGTCCTGTTCGTGCCGTCGCTGATCAATCCGCCCTCGATCCTCGATTTGTCGGAAGAGAAATCGCTGCTTCGCTGGCTTGCCGCGCGGGGCCGGGTGCGGCCGCTGCTGGTCGATTGGGGCGCGGACGTCGCAGCCCGGCGGGAGCTCGGCGTGGCCGGTCATGTGGAAGCGCTCCTCGTGCCGTTCGTCGAGGCGGCGGGCGAGGCGGTCGGGGAGGTTCCCGCTCTGGTCGGTTACTGCCTCGGCGGCACGATGGCGCTGGGCGCCGCGGCGCGGGTTCCGACGCGGGGCGTCGCGACGCTCGCCTCGCCGTGGCGCTTCTCGGCCTTTCCCGAGGAGTCGCGCGAGGGGCTGGAAAGCCTCTGGGCCGGCGCGCGGGCGACGGCGCAGCGGCTCGGAATGCTGCCGATGGAAGTGCTTCAAAGCGCCTTCTGGGCGCTCGATCCGGCGCGCACGATCGGCAAGTTCGAGGCTTTCGCCGCAATGGGGGAGGCGAAGGCGCGCGACTTCGTCACGCTCGAGGACTGGGCGAATGACGGCCCTCCCCTGCCCGCGGCCGCGGCGAAGGAGTTGTTCGAGACGCTGTTCCGGGACGATTCCACCGGCTCCGGCCGCTGGCTCGCGGCCGACCCCGCCCGGCTCGCCTGCCCCTTCCTGGAAGTGGTGTCGACGGTCGACCGGATCGTTCCCGCGGCCAGCGCCGCGGGCGCCGGAGAGCGGATCGAGCTGGCGCTCGGCCATGTCGGAATGGTGGTCGGGTCGCGGGCTCGCCAGTCGCTCTGGGAGCCGCTCGAGGCGTGGCTTTCGCGACTTTGGAAAAGCGGCTAGGGCGCGCGCGGAAATCCCCTTCAGGAGCCTGCCCATGACCGCCGCCACCGACGTCGTGATCACCGCCGCCAAGCGCACGCCCGTGGGTTCGTTCCTCGGCGCCTTCGCGGCGGTTCCTGCGCACGAGCTCGGCCGTGTCGCGATCGAGGCGGCGCTCGCCCAGTCGGGCGTCGCGCCGGAGGAAATCGGCGAAGTCATCCTCGGCCAGGTGCTGACCGCGGCGCAGGGGCAGAACCCGGCGCGTCAGGCGTCGATGGCCGCCGGAGTGCCGAAGGAAGTGCCGGCCTGGGGAGTCAACCAGGTTTGCGGATCGGGCCTTCGCGCCGTCGCCCTGGCGACCCAGATGATCCAGACCGGCGATGCGACGGTCGTCGTCGCCGGCGGCCAGGAATCGATGAGCCTATCGAACCACGCCCAGGCGCTTCGGGCGGGGACGAAAATGGGCGGGCTCGAGCTGATCGACACGATGATCAAGGACGGCCTCACCGACGCGTTCAACGGCTATCATATGGGGATCACGGCGGAGAACCTCGCCGAGCGATACCAGATCACCCGCGAGGACCAGGACGCGTTCGCGACCGCCTCCCAGAACAAGGCGTCGGCGGCGCGCGCCGAGGGCCGCTTCGCCGACGAGATCGCGCCGGTGACGATCAAGGGCCGCAAGGGCGACACCCTGGTCGAGCGCGACGAATATATTCGCGACGGAGTGGAGCAGTCGGCGCTCGCCGGCCTTCGCCCCGCCTTCCGCAAGGACGGAACGGTCACCGCGGGCAACGCCTCCGGCCTCAACGACGGAGCGGCGGCCCTGGTCGTGATGAGCCGCGAGGAGGCCGAGCGCCGCGGAGCCACCATCCTCGCCCGCGTCGCCAGTTGGGCGTCGGCCGGCGTGGATCCGTCGATCATGGGGATCGGCCCGGTTCCCGCGACCCAGCGCGCACTCGCCAAGGCCGGGTGGTCGGTCGCGGATCTCGATCTCATCGAGGCGAACGAGGCGTTCGCCGCGCAGGCGCTCGCCGTCGGCAAGGAGCTCGGCTGGAATTCGGAGAAGGTCAACGTCAACGGCGGAGCGATCGCCATCGGCCATCCGATCGGCGCCAGCGGTGCGCGGGTGCTTACCACCCTGCTCTACGAGATGGGCCGGCGGGATGCGAAGAAGGGCCTCGCCACGCTGTGCATCGGCGGCGGAATGGGCATCGCCCTTTGCGTGGAGCGCTGAGACCGTCGGGGCCGGCCGTCGCGCGATCGATCCAAACTATGTTGCAGAACGGCTACAGTCGCTGAACTTTTGATGAACGGCAGGCCCGGCGCCCTTGCGCGCTAGGGTCGAATCGTATGTGGGTTAGTGCAGAGGTCGTGCGAGACAGGTGCGGCCGTTCAAGAGGGATGAATTCGGATGAGAAAAATTGGCCTGCTGGGCACCAGCGCGCTCGGCTCCTTTACCTTCGTCGGCCTTTCCTTAGCGCTCGCGGCCCCGGCCTACGCTCAGGATTCGCAGGGCACCCCGGGCACCCCGGGCGCCACCACTCCCCCGGCCTGCGCGAGCATGCCCGAGGGCGCGCAGCGCGATAACTGCATCTCCGGCGAGGTCGAGACCGAGTCCGGCACGAACGCCAATGCCGAAGCGTCGACCACCGATTCGATCCTGGTTACCGGTTCGCGCATCCGTCGTCCGAACCTCGAATCCGCCGTTCCGATCACCTCCGTGGGCGGCGAGGAGTTCTTCCAGACCGCGCAGATCTCGGTCGGCGACGTCCTCAACGAGCTGCCGCAGCTGCGCAGCACGTTCAGCCAGCAGAACTCGACCCGCTTCCTCGGCACGCGCGGCCTCAACCTGCTCGACCTTCGCGGCCTGGGCACGCAGCGCACCCTGGTGCTGGTCAACGGCCGCCGCCACGTCGCGGCCGACGTTCTCAACAACGCGACCTCGCCGGACACCAACACCTTCCCGACCGACCTCATCGAGCGCGTCGACGTCATCACCGGCGGCGGTTCCTCGATCTACGGTTCGGACGCGATCGCGGGCACGGTGAACTTCATCCTGAAGGACCATTATGACGGCGTTCAGGTCCGCGCCCAGGGCGGCATCACCCAGTATGGCGACGCCGGCAACCGCTACGTCTCCGTCCTGGCCGGCCACAACTTCGCCGGCGACCGCGGCAACATCGCGGTCAACCTCGAATATGCCACGGCCGACGATTTCTACGCCGCGTCCCACGGCCCGCTGAAGCAGGTCAACGGCTTCCTCGTCATCGACACCGATGCGGCGGGAACGCCGAACGGCTCCGACGGCAACCCGGACCGCGCCTTCTTCCGCGACATCCGCTCGGCGACGATCTCGATCGGCGGCTCGACCAACATCCGCCAGCCCGCCGGCGCCACCGCGCTCTGCGGACGCGAGAATTCGACCGCGACCGCGGCGACCGCTTCGTTCGCCTGCACCGGCCTGTTCGATGCCGCCGGAAACCTGGTCCCGCAGACGGGTAGCCGCGTCGGCCTCGGCCCGAACGGAAGCTTCATCGGCGGCAACGGCTATAGCGGCCGCGAGAACCGCCTGCTGGCGCTTTCGCCGCAGCTCGAGCGTTACTCGGTCAACCTGCTCGGCCACTTCGAGATTTCGCGCGCTTTCGTGCCCTTCTTCGAAGCCAAGTACGTCCGTGCGGATGCCTCGGGCTCGCAGAGCGGCCCGTTCTTCTCGCAGGGCTCGACGCTCGGCGACGGCGAGCAGATCCTCAACGCCAACGGCACCGTGTTCAACGACCGGTCCTTCCTGGGATCCGCGACCAGCGCGGGCAATGCCTTCACCAACCGCGAAGGCATCCGGCTGGACAACCCGTATTTGAACGCGGCCGCCCGGGCGACGATCAGCACCCAGCTGCTCGCCGCGATCAACGGCAACATCAATCCGAACACCGGCGCAGCGCTCGACGCCGGCACCAGCACGGTCAATCGCGATCTCGCCCGCGCCCAGGTTGCGGACGGCTCGTTCCGCTTCGGCCTGCGCAAGAACTATGTCGAGCTGGGCATTCGCGACGAGCAGTTCCGTCGTGAGACCTATCGTGCGGTCGTCGGCGTCAAAGGCGACTTCAACGACGACTGGAACTACGAGGTCTCGGTCAACTACGGCGAGCACCACGAGACCAACAAGATCATCGGCAACATCAACACCCAGCGCTTCATCCTGGCGAACGATGCGGTGCGCAATCCGGCCACCGGCCAGATCGTCTGCCGCTCGCAGATCGATCCGCGCTATGCGGGCACGGACGTCGGCGGCAACCCCGCCGTGCTGGCGGCCGATATCGCGGCCTGCGTTCCGCTCAATCCGTTCGGCGACAGCGCTTCCTCGCAGGCGGTCCGGGATTATCTGACGGTCGACTCTGAAGCGACCGGCAAGATCACCCAGTTCGTGGCGAGCGCCTTCGTCGCGGGCGACCTTAGCCAGCTCTTCGAGCTGCCCGGCGGCCCGGTGGCGTTCTCGGTCGGCGGCGAGTATCGCCGTGAGACCCTGCGCTACGATCTCGATCCGCTGACCCAGGCCGGTTACGCGTTCTACAACGCCATCCCGTCCTTCTCGTCCCCGTCCTTCCAGGTGAAGGAAGCCTATGGCGAAATCAGCATCCCCCTGCTCAAGGACATGCCGTTCTTCCAGGAGCTGACGATTTCGGGTTCGGGCCGTATCTCCGACTACAAGGGAGCGACCGGAACCGTTTACACCTACGGCGGTGAAGTCACCTGGCGGCCGATCGAGGACATCCGGTTCCGCGGTTCCTACAACCGCGCGGTGCGTGCTCCGAACCTGAGCGAGCTCTACTCGACCCAGTCGCAGAACTTCGCGCCGGGCTTCGCGGATCCGTGCTCGGCCATCAATATCGGTACGGGTTCCACGACGCGCGCGGCCAATTGCGCCGCGGCGGGCGCTCCGGCGGGTTACGATTTCCGCTACAGCCAGTCGCTCGAGTTCGTGTCGGGCGGCAACCCGAACCTGCGTGAGGAGAGCTCGGACAACTACACGGCCGGCTTCGTCCTGACGCCGCGCTTCGTTCCCGGGCTCTCGATCTCGTCCGACTATTACAACATCATCGTCAACAAGGTGATCTCGTCGGTCGGTGCGCAGACGATCGTCAACCAGTGCTACGACTCGCCCACCCTGCAGAACCCGTTCTGCTCCGCGTTCCAGCGTGCTGGTGCGGGCGGCGGTCCGCGCGGCGAAGAGCCGTTCCGGATCCTCGAGGGCTCGCTGTTCTCGGGCGCCCTGAACTTCGCCAAGCTGCAGGTTCGCGGCATCGACACCGAGATCGCCTACCGCAAGACGTTCGACTGGGGCACCGCGAGCCTTCGCGGCACCTGGACGCACATCCTCACCAACCGGACCTACCTGAACCCGACCGATCCCACGAATGCCAACTCCGTCTACAAGGAGCTTGGCGATCCGGGTGACGAGGTGAACGTCAACGCCAGCATCAAGGCCGGCAAGTACACGCTCGGCTACCAGGTCCGCTGGATCGGTTCGCAGTACCTCAACACCTACGAGGACTATAACGCGATCAACGGACAGCCCCCGCAGAATGCCGATTATGCGGACATCGTCACCTACCCGGGTGTCTTCTACCACGACATCCGCCTGGGCATCGACGTCAGCGACAAGTTCAACTTCTACATGGGCGTCGACAACCTGTTCAACCGCTTCCCCCCGTTCGGCCTGTCCGGCGTCGGCGGCGGATCGGGCATCTACGACAACCGTGGCCGCAACTTCTACGCGGGCGTCATCGCCAAGTTCTAAGGCGAAGCATCGAAACGACTGGAGGCCGGGGCTCACCCCCCGGCCTCTTTTTTTTATGCTCGCGGCCTGACGGAGAGCCGTCGAGGCGGAGCTTCGCCGGAGGCGATCGGGGCGGATGCCCTGCAGGGACGGCGCTTCGCCTTTCTCCCCTCCGGCGGGCTGCGTTTCGCCGGCACGTACGGCCACGAGGCTGCGCCGCGCCGTGCATTCCGCCGAGCGCTCCGGGCAAGCTGAAGCGGCCGATGGGGCGCGGCGGGCGAACTCCGGCCCCTACCCCTCGGCGGCGCCTCCCCCCTTCCTTCCGGGCCCCGGCGGTCCTAGGCAATGACGATGGTCGCCGACACAATCCGCCAGGTCGAGCTGCTGCTCGGTGCCAAGCGTTTCGACGACGCGGCCAAGACCCTTCTTCGCGCCGCCGCCGCGGACGATGCCGAAGCGATGGAAACGCTCGCCCATTGGCGGATTGCCGGCAACCTTGTGCGCCGAGACCTGGCCGCGGCGCGCGCCCTGCTCGGTCGAGCCGGCGATAGAGGCCGAGTCGAGGCCGCCTTGCTCCACGCCTCTTTCCTGGCGAGCGGGACCGGCGGCCCTCCCGACTGGCCCGCCGCACGCTCTGCGATCGAGGCGCTCGCGCCGAAAGAGGCGCGGGCTCGGGCGCAACGGGATCTCCTCGCCGCGATGGAGCTCGACGACGCCGGCTTTCCGGCGCGTGCGTCCGCCATCCGGCGACTAAGCGAATCCCCGGACGCAATCGCCTGCGACGGCTTCGCGACGGCGGCGGAATGCGCCTATCTGATCCGCGCCGGCGAGCCGGCCCTTAGGCCGGCGATGGTCGTCGACCCCGTCACCGGCCGCCAGGTCCCGCACCCGATCCGCACCTCCGACCAGACGATGTTCGGCGTCCATGGCGAGGATCTCGTCGTCGCCGCGCTCAACCGGCGGATCGCGGCGCTTAGCGGCACGAGCCCCGAGCAGGGCGAGCCGCTCCAGCTTCTGCGCTACCGGCCGGGAGGCGAATATCGCGCGCATATGGACGCCCTTCCCGCCGAGGCCAACCAGCGGATCGTCACCGTCCTGGTCTACCTCTCGGACGATTATGCGGGCGGCGAGACCCGGTTCACCCGCACCGGACTCTCTTTCCGGGGACGAACCGGAGACGCGCTCCTGTTCCGCAACGTCACGCCGGACGGACAAGCCGATCCGATGGCGCTCCATGCCGGACTGCCGGTGACCGGAGGCGTGAAGCTCATCGCCTCGCGCTGGATCCGCCACGACCGTTTCACCTACCCGCCGCCGAGGCCGCTGCTAAACCTGTAGGTCGGTCGGGGCCACCGGCTCCTCGTGAACGATCGTCGCACCGTTCCAGCTGTCGCCGTCATACGTGAAGCGGACATGATTGCCGCGGCGGAAGCCGGTTCCGTCCCAGGCGATCACCTGAAGCTCGATGTCGTTGTTGCGATGGGCGTGGATCCAGTTGAAGCTCTGCAGCTCCTGGTTGCGAAGCCGGACCGACGTCGCCGTTCCGGCCTGGATGACCAGCGCGCCCCCGGCCCGTTCGACCATCTTGCGCGCCGCGGCGGCATAAGTACGGTGAAAATGACCGGCCAAGGCGACGGTGACTCCCGCCCGGCACACCGCCTTCACCGCATCCTCGTGCCGGCCGACGGCCTCGCTCAGTTCGGTGCCCTCGCCGATCGGCATCGCGTAGAGCGGGTGATGAGTGACGAGGATCCGCGTCTTCTCCGCCGCGACGGCGCCGAACCTTTCCTCGATCATCCGCATCTGGGCGCGGTTGATCCGGCCGTCCTTGAAGGTGAGGGAGCGCGCCGTGTTGATCCCCAGCACGGCGACGGACTCGTTCTCGAACCATGGACACAGATCGTTGGAGATGTAGCGCTTGTAGCGGTGCAGCGGCGCGGCGAACCGGGTTGCGACGTCGTAGAGCGGAATGTCGTGATTTCCCGGGATGACGAGGAGGGGAAGGCCAGCGCCGCGAAGCCGGTTGAGATAGGCGGACGCCTCGCGGAACTGCTCGACCCGGGCACGCTGGGTGAAGTCGCCGCTGATGATGACGAGGTCGGGCCGGTGCTTCTGCAGCCAGGCCTCGGTGCCGGCGACGACCTTCTCGTCATGAGCGCCGAAATGGATGTCGGAAAGATGGGCGATTCGCGCGGACATTGGACGTGAACAGCCGAGCGGCGCGGGGGTTTCCCGCATCGTCGTTCTGAAGACGTTTCGGGCTCATCATCGCGGCCCCACCCCCGTGCCCGCGCCGACGGGGAGCCTCCCGCCGCGCCAGCCGGCGGCGGGCTGCGCTTGGCTGTGGACACTCCTGGCGCTGCCGAATAACGGCGCCCGATGCGCTTCGAAGATCTGATCGCGCCGTTGTCGACCGAGGATTTCCTTCGGGATTGGTACGGGAAACGGCCCCTGCACATTCACGCGGAAAATGCTGACCGGCTTGACCTCCTCGACTGGAACAAGCTCAACGAACTGCTCGGCCTCCCCTCCCATTGGAACGAGGCCAACACAAAGCTCATCTTCAGAGGCGTCCCCGTCGCCGGCGAGCTCTATCTGGACAGCATCGAGACCCTCGGCGGGGTGGTGCGGCGGGCAAACCTCGCCAAGCTGGACGTGTACCTCCAGATGGGCGCCACGCTCCTGGCGGGAGCCGTGCACGAAATATCGCCGGAGGTGCGCGCGCTCGCACTGGCCCTTGGCGAGCAGTTCGCCGGCCGTGCGGAGGCCAACGTCTACTGCTCGTTCCAAGGGATCCAGGCCTTCGCCTCCCATTTCGACGTGCATGAGGTTTTTGCCGTCCAATGCGAGGGCGAGAAGGTGTGGAACCTCTACGAGAACCGGGCGAGCGCCCCGGTGGAGCCGGTGCGCGCCGAGAAGGCGAAGGCGGTGATGGAAGCCTCCAAGGGCCGGGTAGCGATGCAGGTGCGGATGCGGCCGGGAGACCTGCTCTATATCCCCCGCGGCTTCTGCCACGACGCACTGGCGAGCAACGGCGCGTCCCTCCACGTGACCTTCTCCGTCACCCCGCTCGACGGCCGGGTGCTGTTCCGAATGCTGGAAGAGGAGGCGATCCTCGATCCGGCCTTTCGCGAATATCTCCCCGACGGGCGTGGGGACGAGCGCGTCCTGGCGGAGCACCTAGCCTCGCTTGGCGAGCGAATGATGAAGATCCTCACGAGCCGCGGCTTCGCGGCGAAGCTCGCCGACAAGCAGCGTCAGTCGATCGAACGAAACGTCGCGTTCGATCTTCCCACGCGGCGGCGACTGAATTTCTACGCAAGGAGCCAGCAGCCCGTGGAGCTTCGCCAGGAACCCTGCGCGCTCCTGCTCAGCAGTGCCGGCCGAAGCCTGTCGCTCGGATCCACGGCCCGGGCGGCGGAGTGGATTCTCGACCAGGCCGGATTTTCGAGCCAGCAATTGGCTGCCAACTTCCCCTACCTGGACGAAGCGGCGGTCGAGGCACTGGTGGGCACGCTGGAGGAGATGGGGATCATCTTCGCGTACGAGCCCGAATATTGAGCGGCGGCCCGGTCACCGCCACGCCCGTTCGTGCCTTTTTCCAAGACTCGTCAGAAGCTCATATTGGGAGAGGCCCGATTGGTCGGCGGCGGCGGGCAAATCATAGTCCAGCTCCACCCACTCGCCCTCGGCGAGATGGGGCGCGGCGTCGGCCAGGATGGCGGTGAGATCCATCGAGACCCGCCCGGCGACGGGCAGGACGGCCCCTTCGAAACGTGCCCGGCCGGTGCCGGAGAAGCCGCGCAGATAGCCGTCGGCATAGCCGATGTTGAGGATGGCGAGCTCCCGCTCCCGGTCCGCGGTGAAGGTCGCGCCGTAGCCGACGCTGGAGCCGGCGGAGATCCGCTTCCGTTGAACGACCTGTGCTTCGACCCGGGCGACCTGCCGGATGTGGCCTTTGGCCTCGGCGCGGGGGAGCCCGCCATAGAGGGCAAGGCCGGGGCGGGTGAGATCGAAGGCAAAGTCGCCGCCGAGGCAGATTCCGGCGCTGTTGGCGAGGCTTAGACGTCGCGCCCCGACGCCGTCGGCGATTGTGGCGAAGGCGGAGCGCTGCCGTCCGTTCATTTCGCTATCCTCGTCGGCGCGGGCGAGGTGGCTCATCAGGGTGTCGATCGTCACGCCGTCGAGAAGGCCCGAGCGCACCTCCTCGGGCGAAAGGCCGAGCCGGCCGATCCCGGTGTCGACCATGACGTCGCAGGGGCGCCCCGGCGCCGCTTGCTTCCACAGCGCCACCTGGCGGGGCGTGTTGAGGACCGGGCGGGCGGCGGACGCGGCGGCGGCGGCGATGTCCTCGCCCGCCAACCCATGGAGAACCGCGAGGGAGGATCCGCCAAGCCCCTCGAGCAGCGGCTCGGCCTCCGCCCAGGTCGCGACGAAGAAGTCGCGGCAGCCGGCCTCGGCAAGACGCCGGACGATCTCGGCCGCGCCGAGGCCGTAGCCGTCCGCCTTCACTGCGGCGCCGCAGGCCGCGTCGCCGCTACGCGCATCGAGCCAGCGCCAGTTCGAGACGAGCGCCTCGCCGTCGAGGGTCAGGCGGAGGGGGCTGTGGGGCACGAGAGGGCGGATAGCGCCCCGTCCCGGCTTATTCCAGTTCCTTGCCCGCGGTCTCGGGCAGCCACAGCACAGTCACGACCAGCGCCATGGCGACCACCGCGATCGTGTACCAGAGGCCGGCGAAGGGATCTCCGGTGCGGGCGACGATATACTGGCTGATGAACGGCAGGAATCCCCCGAAATAGCCGGTTCCGACGTGATAGGGGATCGACATCGACGTATAGCGCACCCGCGCCGGAAACAGCTCGACGAGCAACGCCGCTACGGGGCCGAAGGTCATGCCCGACAGCATTCCGATGACGACGATGGCGAGGATCACCTGCGCGGCCTGGCCGACCCCGGGGACGGTCTTCTCGAGCCGGTAGCCGGCGGCCTTGAGGCCGGAGTCGAGCGCGGCGGAATCGGCCGGGTCGATCGCGGACAGGCCCGCGATCTCGACCCTCGGCGCGGTCCCCGCCGGAGCGGCGCTCGTCGAATAAGCGATGCCCTTCTTGGACAAGGTGTCGAGGACCCGGCCGCAGGCGGTCGCCTGGACCTTGGCGAAGGGATCGTAGCGGCAGTCGGCGCCGGCAACGACGACCGGATGTGCCCGCATCGCCGCCGAAAGCTCCGGATTGGCGGCCGAGGCCATCCAGTGGAACAAAGGAAACATCAGCACGATGGTGAGCGCATAGCCGATCACGATCGGCTTCTTGCGGCCGACCTTGTCCGACAGCCAGCCGAACAGGATGAACCAGAACAGGCTGAACACCGCGGCGATCCCGATCATCAGCCGGGCGGCATTGTCGTCGATTCGAAGCGCGTTCTGGAGGAAGTAAAGGCCCTGGAATTGAGCGGTGTACCAGATGACGGTGAGCCCCGCCGCGATCCCGAAGAGGCAGACGAGGATCATCCGTACCTTGGGCCAGCTGTCGAAGCTCTCGCGAAGCGGGTTGCGGGCGAGCTCGCCGGCCTCCTTCATCGCGCGGAAGACCGGGCTCTCCTTGAGCTTCAGCCGGACCCACAGCGACATGGCGAGGAGGACGAGCGAGAAGATGAACGGCACCCGCCACCCCCACGCCTCCCACTGCGCCGGATCGACGAAATAATTGGCGACCAGGACGACCGCGACCGAGAGCAGGAAGCCGCCGATCACCCCGGCCTGGATGAAGCTGGTATAGAAGCCGCGGCGCTCCCGCGGCGCGTGCTCGGCGACGTAGATCGCGGCCCCGCCATATTCGCCGCCCAGCGCCAGCCCCTGGAACAGCCGAAGCACGACGAGCAAGGCGGGCGCGGCGACTCCGATCGAGGCGAAGGTGGGAAGCACGCCGACACCCGCGGTGGCGATGCCCATCAAGGTGATGGTGACGAGGAAGGTATATTTGCGCCCCAGCCGGTCGCCGAGCCAGCCGAACAGGATCGCTCCGATCGGCCGCACCCCGAAGCCCGCGCCGAACGTCGCCAGCGTCAGCAGAAGCCCGGCGGTGGCGCTTGCGGAGGGGAAGAAGAGCTTGGCGATGACCGTCGCCAGCGTCCCGTAGACGAAGAAATCATACCATTCGAACACGGTGCCGAGCGTCGAGGCGAAGATGACCAGCCGGTCCCGCTTCGCGTCGATCACATGGTCCGCCCGTTGCGCTCCGGCCATCAGTCGCTCCCCTTTGCGGTGCGCAGCTTAGGGTCGCCCAACCATTGCCGCAACGCGAACCCGGGACACTTCGCTGGCAAAGTGTCGCCGGCCGTGCTGCAAGGAGGCAATGCAGGCGGGCTTCACTCTTCTCGATTGGGGAATCGTCGGCGCCTACGTGCTCGCACTCGCCGTCGCGGGGTATCTCTCGACCCGGCGGCAGAGCGATGCGGAGGATTACTTCCTCGCCGGGCACCGGGTTCCGGTCTGGCTGGTCGCCGTGTCGGTTCTCTCCACCACCCAGTCGGCGGCGACGGTGCTCGGCGTTCCCGACTTCGGCTATCGCGGCGACTACACCTATCTCACCAGCTATATCGGGCCGCTTCTCGCGGCGTTCCTGATCGGGCGTTTCCTGGTGCCGCGCTTCTACGCGCTTCGGGTGACCACGGTGTACGAGCTGCTCGCCCACCGCTTCGATGCGCGGGCGATGCGCGCCGCGGGCGGGATGTACCTGATCGGCCGGGTGTTCGCGAGCGGCGCCCGGCTCTACCTCGCCGCGATCGCGATCGCGATGATCGTCTTTTCCAACATCGCCGCGCCCAGCGTCATGGCCGCCTCGGCGATGCTGGTCGTGTTCGGGCTCGTCTTCACCTTCGTCGGCGGGCTTCGCTCGGTGATCTGGAGCGACCTCGTCCAGGTGGTGCTCTACGTCGGCGCCGCGGCGATGGTGCTGTGCCTGCTTTGGACCCGTATCCCGGCCCCCGCCGGCGAGATCTTCCATGCTTTGACGACGACGCCCGAGGGGCAGAACAAGCTTCGCCTGATCGACCTCTCCTTCGCGCCCGGCGCCGCCTTTTCCCTCCCCGCGACGCTGACCGGAATCACGCTCCTGTTCTTCGCCAGCATGGGGCTCGACCAGGACATATCGCAGCGCTTCCTCGCCTGCCGCGACCCCGCCGAGGGGAAGAAGGCGCTCTACGTCTCGGTCCTCGCCTCGCTTCCCGTCGTCCTCCTCTTCCTCGCCATCGGCTCGCTGCTCTACATCGTCTACGACCGGCCGGACCTGATGGCGGGCGCCGGGGGCGGCGCCCGCGCGGGCGAATTCCAGGGCGAGAAGATCACCATCTTCATGCACTTCATCCTCACCCAAGTGTCGCCGGGGCTGCGTGGGCTGGTAGCCGTTGCGGTGCTCGCGGCGGCGGCGATCAACTCCGGCCTGATCTCGATGGCCTCCGTCCTCGTCCAGGACTTCTACCGCCCCTGGCGCGAGGCCCGGCGGCCGGCGGCGGAGGCGCATTACGTCCGTGCCGGGCGGGCCGCCATGATCCTGCTCGCTCTCGCGCTCCTGGCGATGTCGGTGCTCTGCTATTACTGGCAGCGTTACACGGACACGCCCCTGCTCGAATTCGCGCTGGGCGTCATGACCTTCGCTTATTCCGGCCTGCTCGGGATCTATTTCACCGCGCTCTTCACCCGCCGAGGCTCCTCCGCGTCGGTGATGTGGGCGCTTGCGACCGGCTTCGCCGCGATCGCCCTCCAGCAAAGCTATGTCGTCGACATGCTGGGCCTGCCCGCGGCCTGTAAGGCGCTCGCCTTTCCCTACCAGCTGTGCGTCGGCACCGCGGTCGCCTTCGCAACTTGCGCGGCGGTGCGCGGGAACGGATCGTCCGTGACGGACGGCGTGGAGACGCGCATAAGCGCCGACGACAAGGGAGACCCATCATGAAGACGCTGCCGACCGCCGCCCTCGCCGGCCTGCTCCTGCTCACCGCCTCCGCCTGCGCGACGACCGCTAGGGCGCCGAGCGTCGACTATTCGGCGATCCTTGCCGATCCGTCCCGGCCGGACGCCGACCGGGTTCGCGATGCGGACCGGAAGCCGGCCGAGATCGTCGCCTTCGCGGGCGTGAAGGCGGGCGACAAGGTGGCCGAGCTCGCGCCCGGCGGCGGCTATTTCACGCGGATCCTTAGCGGCGCGGTCGGACCCGACGGCCGGATCTATGCGGTGGCGTCGAAGCCTTCAGCCGCCCTCCAGGCGCTTGCGGCCGAGCGCCCGAACGTCGTCGTGACCGCCGGAGCGCCCGGGACCATTCCCGCGCCGGAGCCGGTCGACGTCGTCTGGACCACGCTCAACTATCACGACTTCAAGAACGTCAGGCTCGACAATGGCGACGGCGCCGCCGCGATCAACGCCGCCGCGTTCAAGGCGTTGAAGCCGGGCGGCACCTATTTCATCGTAGACCATGAGGCGGGCGCGGGCGTAGGAGCCTCGGCGACCTCCACCCTGCACCGGATCGAGGGCGCTCTGGTCCGCCGCGAGGTCGAGGCGGCGGGATTCCGCCTCGATGCTCAGAGCGACCTGCTGCGGCATCCGGCCGACGATCACAGCACCAAGGTCCAGGAGACCGGCATCAGAGGCAAGACGGACCAGTTCGTCCTCCGCTTCAGGAAGCCGGGCCGGTAAAAAGCCGCTGCGCTCCCGAAGCGCAACGAAATCGACGGCACAATCGTGCCGAGCCGCTAAAGGCGCTGAAGAGCCATGGGCTTGAGCGACTCGAACTCGAGCAGCTTGAAAGCGACATTGGTTATCGGGAGATCAAGCAAGAGAGACGCGATTGCTATTGCGTTCACGACCACTCGCCAAACTCGACTCACATCTGGTAAGTCGATGCTTTGCCTGATCTTATTCACGATTACACAAGTAGCTGGAAAACAGCCGTTTGGCGCTTTGCCGAAAACGTAGATTAGCTTATACTGATCCCCACGGATTACTTAGTTCACAAGGGGGTGGCTATGTCGTTCTCACGGCTTTTTCTCGCATTTGGCGCGACCACGGCGGCGGCGGCGATCGCCCTTTCTCCTCCCTCTTCGGCACAAACCATACCGAACGACGCGCAGGGCGGCTGTCCGGTGTCGGCCCCGACGCTTGCGGGCATGTTCGTCGGCGGCTCCGTTACCTTGAACGGAGAAGTGAAGCCTGCGGACAGCACTTTGCCGATCGGCTCGTTCTGCGGCTTCTTCGACTGGAGCGAGCAGATGTTCCTGTGGCTGACCTCTCCCGCGCCGAAGAGCTATGGCGGCGGCGGCGGCCGGATCATGTTCTCGCCGAGCTTCTACACCGTCACCCCGATCGACCAGGCCACCGGGCGGCGGAGCTTCATCCGCAACGACCCGCGGCTACCGATCAAGATGTTCCTGCGCACGACCGAGCTCGGGCCGCACATGCGGCCGGCGCTAATCTCGAAGACGGGGCAGGTGATCGAGGTGCAGCGGCAGGATCCGCGCCGCCCCGCGACGCCGCTCGTCCGCCTCCAATCGGGAGCGAGCGCGCGCGTCGCCGACGTCAGGCGCGACGCCCGGGGTGCGCTCCAGTTCCTCGACGCGTCGGGCCGGGCGCTCCAGGTGCGAAGGCTCGGCGGGCCGACGGTGAAGCGCCAGATGATCCAGATGCAGGACGGCCGCCGGGTGGCGATGCTACCCGTCTCGACCGTCCGCGACGCCGTGGCGGCGCGCAAGTTCGTCTTCAAGGGCGTGCCGGTCTTCCTCGATCTCAACGGCAACGTCATAGACGTCGAGCCCGGCCAGGCCGATTTCGGCGTGCTGCTTTCGCAGAACGGATCGCTCATCTACTATATCACGTCGGTCAACGACGTCTTCGCCTACTATCGCACGATGCAGGGCGCGGCGGTGGTCCCCGATCCGACCGCGCTCACCTTTCCGATGACGATGGCCGACGCCAATGCGATCAAGGCCTTCGCCGCCACCAAGGGCCACACGATTCCGGACCCGGAAGCGCTCGCCATCGAAACGAAGAGCAGCTGGATCGAAGCCAGCGCGGTGCCCAATCCGCAGGATTACGTCCAGGTGACCGCGACGGTGCCGACTTTCGACAAGTCGAACCCCGACATGTGGGTGCCCAATGGCCAGGCGAACGTGAAGCTGGTCATGGTCGGACTCCACGTCGTCGGAAGCACCAACGGCCACGGCGAGATGCTGTGGGGAACCTTCGAGCATTTCGGCAACGCCCCCAACGCCGAATATCAATATAATTCGACCGTCGGGCCCAATCCCAAGACGGTGGGGCAGAACACCGTCGGCACCTGGCTGTTCACGCCGAGCGGCGCCGGCACGCCGTTCAATGTCAGCCATGCCTTCTGGGACGAGCCGACCGGGACTATCCAGGGCGTGCCGGGCGGATCGCCGGTGGCTGCCACTCCGATCCTTCGGGCCAGCCCCTGGGGCATGCCGGGGTCGAATGCCGGATCCAACACCCAGCTCATCTCGCTCAACTCCAGCGTGATAACCCAGCTGCTCGGCGGCGACGTGCGCAAGAACTACTTCCAGCTCGGAACGACCTGGACCAAGGGCGGAGTTCCACCGGAAACGCCCGGCGGACAGACCGGAACGACGCAGCTTGCCAACGCCACGATCGAGTCCTTCGTTCAGGCCGATCCCCTCTCCGCACCGCCGAGCCCGGGCCTCACCTGCTTCAGTTGTCACGGGTCGAACACCGTCAACGTCAGCCACATCTTCGGTGCCCTGAAGCCGCTGCCCTAGGAACCCTGCCCTGCCAAAGAGGGTTAACCCCCTGTTTACCAACCCCGTTTACCACGACGGACGGGAATAGGGGGAACTGAAGATGATCGGATTGATACTCGCCGCCGCCGCTCAGGGGCCTGTGCTGATGGCCAGCAACGACGAGGCGCAATGGAGAAACTTCATCCGCGCCAGCCTCGAAGGGCCGCCGCCGGCCACGCGCGGCTCGAACGCGCGAGTCAGGCAGCTGGAAAGCGTTGTGCGCGCCCTTCGCCAGGACGAAGTCACGCGCCGGCTGGCCGGTCCTTCGGGGCTTTGAGCTCCTCGTCGCCCCAGCGCAGGCTGGGGCCCCAGGGGGGTGAAGAACGCCGCGCCTTTCACCCGCTGGGGTCCCAGCCTCCGCTGGGACGACGGTTTGTCATCACCCGCCCGAGTCAACTCTCCACCGCTAGTCTACCCGCGATTTCGGACGTAGCTTCCCGGCGCCGGCTCGATCGCCGCAAGCTTGCCGTCGCCCGGCACCCTCGCCTTCACCTTCTCGGCTTTGCCGTCGTCGCTTAGCCAGGCCTGCCATTGCGGCCACCAGCTGCCGTCGCGCTTCTCGGCGCCTTCGAGCCATTGCTCGGCGGTGTCCGGCATCGACCCGTTGACCCAGTAACCGTGCTTGTTGGCACTGGGCGGGTTGATCACGCCGGCATTGTGTCCGCTTCCGCCGAGCAGGAAGCGCACCGGGCCGCCGAAGAGGCGTGCGCTGTCGTAGGTCGCCGCCCAGGCGGAGACATGGTCGTCCTTGAGGCTGATCGCGGTGAGCGGCGTTCTGACGGCGCCGAGGTCGATCGGAGTCCCGTCGAGCTCCAGCCCGCCTTTGGCGAGCTTGTTGTCGCGAAGCACGTCCTTCGCCCAGGAGAGGAGGAAGGCGCGCGGGATATGGGCGCCATCGGCGAACCAGTAGAGGATGTCGCTGGGCGGCGCCTCCTGGTCGAGCAGGTAATGATTCACCACCGACGACCAGATCAGATCGTTGGCGCGGACCGCCGAGAACAAAGCCTGGAGGTCCTGTGCGGCCATGAAGCCTTTGTGGAGGAGGTGCCGCTCCATCGCCCGAAGCTGCTCGGGCTCGGTGAAGGTCGACCAGGTACCGAGCTGCGTGAAGTCGAACAGGCTTCCGATCGTCGTGGCGGAGGCAGCGCGGTCCCCCTCCCCTTTCGCCTCCAGCCAGGCGAGCGCCATCCCGACCAGCGTACCGCCCATGCAGAAGCCGAACAGGTCGGCCTCGCGCTCTCCCGTCGCCTGCTCGATCGCCTCGAGGGCGGCGACCGGGCCGAGGCGGATATAATCCGCCAGGTCCATGTCGGCGAGCTCCTGCCCGGGATTGACCCAGGAGACGACGAACACGGTGTGGCCCTGCTCGACCAGCCAGCGGATCAGGCTGGATTTGGGCTGAAGGTCGAGCAGGTAATATTTATTCACCAGCGGCGGCACGTAGAGGATCGGCCGCCGGTACACCTCGTCCGTCGCCGGAGCATATTGGATGAGCTGCATCAGTTCGTTCTGGTAGACGACGCTCCCCGGAGTAGCGGCGAGCGTCACGCCAAGCTCGAAATCCTCGGCCGACCGGCGCTTCACCAGGCCGCCGTCCTCGGCCGCGTCGGCGAGGAGGTTGGCAAGTCCGGTGAGGAGGCTGACCGAGCCGGTGTCGATCGCCCGGCGGATCGCCTCCGGGTTGGTGAAGGCGAAATTGGCGGGCGACAGCGCGTTCAGATATTGCTGGGTGAAGAACTCGACCTTGGTGCGGGTCGGCTCGTCTAGCCCGGAGCCCTCGACCAGCTCCATCGCCCGCCGGGCGGTGAGCAGATAGGCCTGCTTGAGATAGTCGAACACCGGTTCGTCGGACCAGGCCGGGTCCTTGAAGCGGCGGTCGCCCCGCTCCGGCTCCGCGAGCGGCGCAGGCGCCTGGCCGGCCGCGCGGCCGACGGCAGCGCCCCACAGCTTCATCCAGTCCCCGGCCGCCTTCTGCTGGGCGCGGATCAGCTCGCTCGGATGGGTGAGGAGGTGCGCCGCAAAGGCACCGAAGGCCCGCGCCGGCGCCGCCGCGTCGAAGGGCTTGGGGACATGCGGATCGAGCGCCCGCTCGGCGGAAGCGCCCGCCAGGCGGATGGCGTTCGCGACGACCTGACCCCACGCATCGGCGAGCTCGGAGGGCGCGGGCAGGTTTTCGGGGAGCTTGAAGGTGGAGGAGGTGGTGGAGGTGGGGTTCTGAGCCATGGTCGCGCCCTTAGCACATCCGGCCGGCACGTCATCCCAGCGAAGGCTGGGATCCCGGGGGGTGAAAGGCGCCGGCGTTTCTCACCCCCTGGGGCCCCAGCCTTCGCTGGGGCGACGGAGTCGATCCACCCCTTGGGGCCCCACCTTCGCTGGGGCGACGGATTTACAGCGCCATCAGCTCCTCGAGCGCGCCGCAGTCGCGGGGGCTGACGAAGAGGAGAAGCAGAGCGCGGTCGGGATTGCGCGCGGCCCAGCCCGCCTCGGGATCGGCGGGGGTGCGGAAATCCGCATCCGCGTCGCGAACGATCAAATCCATTTCCGTGGCCGTCGCGGCCGCCTGAGCCTCGAACATCGTGTCGCTTCCTCTTGAAGGGGATAAGCGTCTCTCTCATAAGCACCTTGCCGGCACCATCCGGAATGTGCCGAAACCGCTGTGCGGAAATTCACATATGGCCGACTTCGACTGGAACGACCTGCGCGCCTTTCTCGCCGTGGCGAGGAGCGGGCGGCTCACCGCCGCCGCCCAGCGCCTCGCGGTCGATCACTCCACCCTCTCCCGGCGGATCGCGGGCCTGGAGCATGCGCTCAAGGCCAAGCTCTTCGACCGCAGCCCCAGCGGCTATACGCTCACCGCCGCCGGCGAGCGCCTGGTGCCGAGCGCCGAGCAGATGGAGCGGCTTGCCTTGGCCGCGGAGGAAGATGTGGGCGGCACCGCCGCGAACGTCGAAGGCGTGGTGCGGATCGGCGCGCCCGGCGGGTTCGGCAGCTGGTTCATCGCGCCGCGCATCGCGCGCCTGCGGGCCGATCATCCGCGGCTCCGGCTCCAGCTCGTCGCCGCCTCGTCCGCCTTCAGTCTCTCGAAGCGCGACGTCGATCTCGCCGTTTCGGTGAGCCGCCCGCCCGCCGGCCGCCTCACCGTCAGCCGCCTGATCGACTACGATCTCGGCCTGTACGCCGCGCCCGTTTACCTGGCGGCCCACCCGCCTATCCGGTCCGCCTCGGACCTTCGCGGCCACCGCTTCGTCTCCTACATCGAGGACCTGCTCCACTTCCCAGAGCTCGATTTCCTCAACCAGCTCGCGCCCGAAGGCGAGACGGCGCTCGAGACCAGCAATATCTTCGCGCAATTCTTCGCTACCCGCGCCGGCGGCGGGCTGTGCGTCCTGCCCGGCTTTCTCGCGGGCGCCGAGGAGGGGCTCGTGCGCATTCTCCCCGACGAGGTGGCGCTTACCCGAAGCCTCTGGATGATCGTCCACCAGGACCTTGCCGAGCTCGCCCGGGTCAAAGCCGTGGTCCGCTTCATCCGCGAGGCGGTCGAGGCGGAGAGAAGCGTCTTCAAGCTCTCCTGAAGGATCCTCCCGAGGCGCCTTTAAGCGAAATATTCGTAGCGCGGCATGTCGCCGTGGCGCGGCGCCTGGCCTTCGCCCGAGCGTCCGCCGAAGGCGGCCATGTCCTGGACCATGAGGGAGACGCCGCGGTCCGCGGCCAGGACCGAGGGATCGGGCCCGGTAGGATCGCCCTCGCCGCCGACCGCCACCCGAAGCTCCGGCAGGTCCTGCCGATGCTGAGCGCCCGAGGCGCCGTTCGCCGCCGCGTCGTCGAGCCCGGCGAACGGATCCCCGTCGGGCGCAAGGCCGGCCTGAAGGAGCCGGAACGGATCGCCCGATCCGGGGCCGTCGAGCCCGGAGCGCAGCGCGGCGAGCAGGGGGCCGCCTTCGCCCGCCGACGCGTGGGAGGCGGCGTTCTTGGAGCCTGGCTTGTAGGCCAGGGCGACGTCGCCGAGGCTGGAGGTCGATCCGTCCGTCCGGGTGAAGGTGCTCGTCGCGACGAGGATATTGTCGCCCGCCTTGGCCTCGCCCTTCACCGCCGAGCCGGAGAGGCTGATCGAGGCGATTCCGGCGTCAACGAGGCTCATCAGCTCGCCCGCGTCGGTCACGCCGTTGCCGTTCAGGTCGCGCCAGACCTTGAGCTCGTTGAAGCGCGCGTCGTCCTTGCTGATGACGAAGTCGCCGTTGCTGTCGAGGCGGGCGAGCGCGCGCAGGTCGCTGGTCGCGTTCGGATCCTCGGCGCCGAAGCTCAGCTCCGCGGCGGAGTCGATCAGGCCGTTATTGTTGCGGTCGATGACGAGGAAGCCGTCGCCGCCCGAGGTCCAGCCGGCATCGTCGAGGATGCCGTCGCCGTTCATGTCGAACATCGCCTTCGACTTCTTGAGCCCGGCCATTTCGAGCCCGTCGCCGTCGAGGTCGAGGATGATCGGGGAAAGCAGGCCGAACGTCTTGCCCTTGAACGTCATCTCGCTCGAGATTCCGAGCCGGCCGGCACCCGGGTCGACCGCGCCCTTGGTCTTGCGCAGGCCGACCGACAGCTCGCCATTTTCGGCACGAACGGCATATTTGTCGCTCTTGCGGTCGAAGTCGAGCTGCTTGAGCGTCAGCTTCGCGGGATTGGTCGCCTCGGAATAGTAGGTGAGCGAGGCATCGAGCAGGCTTCCGGTGGCGCCGCCGGTGCGCGTGAAGCTTCCGGTGTTGAGCGCCACGATCTCGCCCGGCTTGGTCTGGCCGTCGAGCGCGGTTCCGGCGAGCGAGATGGAGACGATGCCGGCGGCCTGGAGCGATATGACCTCGCCCGAGTCCACCGCTCCGTCGCCGTCGCGGTCCTGCCACACGCGGAAATCGGCGAAGCGCGCGTCCGCCGAGCTCAGCTTGCCGTCGTTGTCGCTGTCGAAGGCCTTGAGGCCGGCGAGGTCGGACTTCGCGCCCGGCAGGTCGCCGGTGAAGCTCATCTCGCCGACGTTGCTCAAGGTGCCGTCGCCGTTCCGGTCGAGGAACAGGAAGCCGTCGCCCGAGCCGATCCAGCTCGTATCGTCGGCGAGGCCGTCGCCGTCGAGGTCGAACTTCGCCTTGCTCTGCTCGGCCGACAGAAGCTCGAAGCCGCGGCCGTCGAGATCGAGTATGACCGGAGAGACGATCGACAGGGTCTGGCCGCCGCGGAACTGAAGCCGCTCGATGCCGAGCAGCGTGTCGTTGCCGTCATTGCCGTTCGCGACCGGGTCGTTGTCGGTGAGATGAAGCTCGCCCTTGACCGTGGTCAGCACGTAAGTGGAGCGATCGCCGGCGAGCACCGCCGTATCGAAGCCGTCGCCGCCGTCGATCAGGTCGTTGCCGGCCATGCCGTAGAGCGTGTCGTCGCCCTGCAGGCCCTGCAAATGGTCGTTGCCGTCGCCGCCGGACAGCTGGTCCGCGAGCTTTCCGCCCTTGACGTGATCGTCCCCCGCCCCCGCGGAGATCTGGTTGACGCTGGTCATATTGCCCTTGAGATCGTCCGAACCGTCGGACCCTTGCTGCCACCCGGCGAACGGATCGCTGACCTTTACCGTCACCGCCGCGACGGAGACAAGCGAGCCGTCGCTGACCCGGTACTGGAAAGTCGCCTGCCCGGTGAAGTTCAGATCCGGGGTGAACAGCACATCGCCGGTGGGGCTTAGGCTGGCGATGCCGTTGGTGCCGCCGACGACGGAGACGATCGAAAGCGGGCTGCCCTCGATGTCGCTGTCGTTGAGGAGCAGATCCGACGCGAGGATGGTGAGGGTATCGCCGCCGCGCACCATGTACACCCCGTCGGGCGCCGCGATCGGGGCGTCGTTGACCGGGGTCACGACCAGGTTGAAGTTCTGGGCGACCTGGAACTCGCCGTCGCTGGCGCTCACCGTCAGGGCGAAGGTGCCGTTGAAATTGGCCGGCGGGGTCCCGGTGAAGCGGCGGCCGTCGAACGACAGCCACGCCGGCAGCGAGGCGCCGCTCGCCTGCTTCGCCGTGAGAGTCAGAACGTCTCCGTCGGGATCGACGAAGGCGGCGGCGGGCACCGCGAAGCTGACCGCATTGTCTTCTGCCACGCTGACCGTGCCGATCGGCGCTCCGACCGTGGGAGCGGCGTTGGACGGCGTGATCGTCAGGGCGAAGCTCTGGCTCGCGCTGAGCTGCCCGTCGCTGGCGGAGAGGACGATCTCGTAGCTCGCGCTCTCGCTGCGCGGCGGAGTGCCGGCGAAGGTGGAGCCATTGAACGACAGCCAGCTCGGCAGCGGCTGCCCGTTGGCGAGGCGGGCGGTGAGGGTCAGCGGCTGGCCGTCGGGATCGGTGAAGGTGCCGGCGGGGACGGGAATGCTGAAGGCGTAGCCGCCCGGCTTGGTGGAGTCGGGGATGTCGATTGCCGACACCGGCGCGTCGTTGACCGGGTTGATCGTCAGCCTGAAGACGTCCGAGGCGGACAGGCGCCCGTCGCTGGCGACCACTTCGAGATCGAGCACGCCGTTGAAGTTCGCAGGCGGAGTGCCGGTGAAGCGGCTCCCGTCGAACTTCAGCCAAGCCGGAAGCGCCGTTCCGTCGGAGCGGCGGGCGGTGAGGACGAGCGAATCGCCATCGATGTCGGCGAAGGCGCCGGCGGGGACCAGGATGTCGACCGGCTTGTCTTCGTCGGACGCGACGTCGGCGAGCGGCTGGCGGAGCTGGGGCGCGTCGTTGACCGCGGCGATGGTGAGCCGGAAAGTGTCGCTGGTGCTAAGCTTCCCGTCGCTGGCGAACACCTCGATATCGAGCGCGCCGTTGAAGTTGGCGGGCGGAGTGCCGGTGAAGCGGGCTCCGTCGAACGCCAGCCAGCTCGGAAGCGCCGTCCCGTCGGCGCGCCGGGCAGTGAGGACAAGCGGGTCTCCGTCGACATCCGCGAAGCTGCCGGCCGGAACCAGGAAGTCGACCGGCTTGTCCTCGTCCGACGAAATATCGGGGATCAGCTGTCGGACCTGCGGCCGGTCGTTGACCGCCAAAATCTCGATCTGGAAGGTGTCGCTGACGGAGAGCGTGCCGTCGCTTGCCGACACCCGCACGGAGACGGCGCCGTTATAGTTGGCGGGCGGGGTCCCCGTGAAGCGGGCCGCGGCGGAGTCGAAGGCGAGCCAGGCGGGGAGCGCCGAGCCGTCGGCCAGCGTGGCGGTGAGGGTCAGGGCATCGCCGTCGACGTCGCGGAAGCTGTCCGCCGGAAGCGTGAAGTCGACTCCATGGTCTTCGGCATAGGCCTGGTCGGCCAGCGGCGCGAACAGGACCGGCGCGTCGTTCACCGGCTGGATCGTCAGCCGGAAGACGTCCGAGACGGCGAGCGCGCCGTCGGAGGCCAGAACCTCGATGTCGATCGCGCCGTAATAATTGGCCGGCGGCGTTCCGGTGAAGCGGCCGTCGGCGAAGGACAGCCAGCCCGGCAGCGTGGAGCCGTCGGCGAGCCGGGCGGTGAGGGTGAGCGCGTCGCCGTCGAGATCGGCGAACGCATTGGCCGGGATGGCGAAGTCGATCGCGACGTCTTCGGTGCCGCTCTGGTCGGCCAGCGCAGTGCCCGTCGGCCGGTCGTTGACCGCGGCAATTCGAAGGTCGAAGAAATCCGCGACCGAGAGCGTGCCGTCGCTGGCGACGATCTTGAGCGAGAGCGTGCCGTTGAAGTTGACGGGTGCCTGACCGGACAGAGTGGTGCCGTCGAACGCGGCCCAGGCCGGAAGCGGAGTGCCGTCCGCCAGGGTGACGGCGAAGGAGAGCGAATCCCCGTCCCGGTCGGCGAAGCCGGCGGTCTGAAGCGCGAAGGCGAACGGCGTATCCTCCACCCCGTTGAGGTCGGATAGCGGCGTGATCAGCTCGGGCGCGTCGTTGACGGCGGCGATCGAGATCAGGATTTGCCGCGTCGTGACCACGGTCCGATCGTCGGCGATCAGTTCGACGGCGATCGTGCCGTTGAAATCGGCCGGCGGCGTTCCGCTGAACGTGCGGGTGCTGCGATCGAACGTCAGCCACTCCGGGAGCGCTCCGCCGCCCGGGGCGCGGGCCTCGATCAGCAGGGTGTCGCCGTCGGCGTCGCTGAACGTTCCGGCGGGAAGCGTGGCGGAGAAAGGCTGGTCCTCGCGGCCGGTGAGCACCGGAACCGCGGCGATGACCGGCGCGTCGTTCACCGCCGCCACCGTCACCGACACCCGGGCGGTCGCGGGGATTCCGGTCGAATCCTCGACCTCGTAGTCGAACCAGGCGTTGCCGCTGAAATTGGCGTCGGGCGTGATGACGAGCTGGCCGATGCCGTTGTCGGTGACGGTGACTCCGTGCGTGTCGAGGATTCGCTTCAGGACGATCGCCTGGCGGTCGGCATCGGTATCGTTGGCGAGCAGCTGGGTGGTGAAGATGGTCAGCGGCTGGTCCTCGATCAGGTCGAGGCTGTCGTTCCCGGCGACCGGGTTGTCGCTTACCGGAAGCACGTTGATCGTCACGCTGGTCGGGATGGCGAAGCCGGATTCGTTGGTGATCGCGTAGGACAGGGTGACCTGGCCGAAGAAATCCTTGGACGGGGTGAACCGGTAGAGTCCGTTGGACAGTGCGGTCACGCCGCTTCCCACCAAGCCGAGGAAGATCGGGGTCGTGCCCTCGGGGATATGGTCGTTGGCCATGAGGGTCTTCGGGTCGATGTCGAGATAGGTATCTTCGAGCATCTCGAAGCCGGCGTCGGACACCGCGATCGGAAGATCGAAGGTCGGCATGATCGTCAGATTGGCATAGCCGACGCTGGTCGCGCCGTGGACGTCGGTGACCCGGTAATGGAAGCCGGCGTCGCCGTAATATCCGGCCCGAGGCGTGAACACGGCCTTGCCGTCGACCATGGCGATGTCGCCATTGTCGCCGTCGAACAGCTCGACCAGGCTGAAGGCGTCGCCTTCCACGTCGCGGTCGTTGATCGTCAGGCGCGTCAGGTCGATCGACAGCAGCTGGTCCTGCTTGCCGACGAACACGCCCTCGGGATTGTTGCCGGTGCCGACTCCGTCCGCATTGGCGATCGGAGCGTCGTTGACCGCAGCGACGTCGAACGTCACCGAACCCGTCGTGCTGAGCCGCCCGTCGGTGATGATGTAGGAGAAGCCGACCGCACCGGTGACGTTCTCGTTGGGCACGAACTGGTAGCGGCCGCCCGGCAGCTGGAGGATCTTGCCGCCGCTCGCTTCGGTGGAGAGCGAGACGAAGCGGAAGGTATCGCCGTCCGGGTCACTGTCGTTGGCGAGGAGGGCGGCGGCGGTGAACTCGAACGGCGTGTCCTCGACCGTGGCTATGACGTCGGCCGCAGCGATCGGCGCGCGGTTGGTCGAGCGCACGTCGATCAGCACTTCGCCGACGCTGCTGCCCTGGTTGTCGTCGGTCACTTCATATTCGAAGCGCGCCTGGCCGGAGAAATTGGCGTCCGGGGTGAACAGGATCCGGGTCCCGTCGAAGGAGACGGTGCCGTGGGACGCGTTCATCACGCCGATGAAGCGGAGCGGATCGCCGTCCACGTCGACGTCGTTGGCAAGCAAGGCTGCCGGGGAGATTTCGAGCGCGGTCTCCTCGATCGCGACGAAGCTGTCGCGGTTGGCGGTCGGCGGGTCGAACAACGGCGCGACATGCACCTCGACCTTGCCGGTCGACGGCCCCTGGCGGTCGTCGGTGACCGTGTAGGTGAAGCCGTCGAGCCCCGAGAAGGCGGAATTGCCCTGGTAGCTGATCGTCGCTCCGGCATTGCCGTCGAAGGCGTGATGGATCAGCGCCGACTGGCTGGTCGTGCCGGAGGTCGCGGTGACCGTGATGTCGAGGGTCGCGAGGACGTCGAGCGGCACCGTCGCCGTGATCCGGCCAGTGGCGCTGTCGATGCTCATCCAGGCCGGCAAGGCGGAGGCATTGGCGAGCGTTGCGGACCAGACGGCGCCCGCGCCGCCGGCGAGGCCGGCCGGCGGGTCGAGGATGATCGTGGCGAGGTTGACCTTCACCTTGCCGTTGGCCGGCGCGCCGACCGCGATGACCCTCATGGCATCGCCGTCGTCGTCCCGGTCGTTGTCGAGCAGCTGGGTGACGGCGACGGTCACCATGCCGTCTTCCACCGTGTCGAGCCGGTCGAGGAAGGCATCGGGGCGCTCGGCCTGCGGCGTGACGTTGTAGACGATATAGGCGGGAGCGTCCGACACTCCGCCCTTCTCGTCGCGGGCGTCGTAGGCGATGACCGCCGAGCCGTTGAAATCCTCCGGCGCGAAGAGCTTGATCAGCTCCGGCGCGGTCGAGGCGGACAGCCCGGCATTGCCGTTCTTGAGGGTAAAGGTGCGGTCGACCACGACGTCGGTGATCACCGACATGTTCGGCAAGGTCGAGCCGTTGCCGCCGACGTTGAGGCGCACGGGAACGGCCCCGACATAGCTGGAAGGCGGCATTCCGGAGAAGCTTAGCGTCTCCGCGTCGAAGCTGAGCCAGGAGTCGAGCGGCGCGCGGCTCTCGCGCTGCGCCTGGATCGAGGCCGCGGCGCCGAGGTCGAGGGCGAACAGGCCCTGGGCGGCGAAGAAGGGCTGGTTCTGGAGCAGCGCGTTGATCGCCGGGTCGAGCGGCTGGCGCGGATCGATGACGAACTCGAGCGTGAAGCCCTGCTTGCTCGCCGCATAGGTGCGGTCGGGCAGCTGCTCCGCCTGCGGCGTGAACACGATCTGGAGCCGGGCGACCGGAGCGTCCGCGTCGGGCGCGAACCCGGTCCGGCTGACGGTCATCGTTGCCGGATCGAAGGCGAGCCAGTCCGGCAGCGGGCGGCTTCCGAGCAGGGAGGCCGAGAAGCTGCCGTGGCGGATGTCGAACAGGGCGATGTCGCTGTCATAGGCGATGCCTGTGGCAAGCGCCGCCGGATCGATCGTCACCCGGTCGGTGAACGCGACCGGAGCGCCGCCGTCGGCGCCGGGTCGGGTGAAGTTGAGCTCGACTTCGAACGGCGCGGTCGTGCCCTGCGGCGCAGTGCCGGTGAAGCGCAGCCTCGCAGCGTCGAACGAAAGCCATTCCGGAAGGGCCGCGCCGCCCGCCAGGGTGGCGGCGACCGCGGTTCCAGAGAGGTCGTTGGCGCCGAACTCGAAGTCGGTCGAGAAGGCCTGACGAACCGAATAATCGGCCATCACGTCGGCCTGCTTGGAGATACCGGCGGCGAGCGCGCCCGGCGTCAGGCTGAAGCGGTGCGCGTGGGTCGCCCCGTTCTGCGGATCGCGCAGGAAGATGACGACGTCGACCGGGGCCGTCTGCCCCGCCGGCGCGGTGCCGGAGAAGGTCATCGTCTTCGCATCGAAGCTCAGCCAGTCCGGAAGCGACCGGTTGTTCCCGAGCTTGGCCTCCACCGTATAGTTGGGCGAGAGGAACTTGCGCTCGAGCGTGCCGAGCGCCGTCGAGCTCTTGAAGAAGGGCGGGTCGCCGTCGCGATCGAGATCGTTGCCGAGCGCTTGGCCCGGGATCACCAGCAGCTCGGTGTCCTCGGCGCCCGAGACGATGTCGTTGCGGAGCACCGGCCCCTCGTTGCGCGGCATCACGGTGATCGAGACATAGGCCTTGGACGTGCCGCCGCGGCCGTCGCTGATATAATATTCGAAGCCGGCCGAGCCGTTGTAATCGGTCTTCGGGCGGAATTCGATCATGTGCTGGTCGTTCAGGCGCACCTTGCCGTTGTCGGCGAAGCGGGCGAGGTCGGCGAGCAGGATCGTGTCGCCATTCTCGTCCGTGTCGTTGGCGAGGATGGCGGCCGGATCGATGACCAGGACCTGGTCCTCGAGCGTCCTGAAACCGAAATCGTTGCGCGCGATCGGGTCGTCATTGAGCGGCCGGACCTTGAGATTGTAGGCCAAGGTCGCCGCCGCGCCGCGGGCGTCGATCACGTCGAACGTGATCTTGCCGTCGCCGAGCGCGCCCGGAGTGTAGGCAACGGTCTGGGTGGCGGCGTCGAACAGCGCCGTGCCGTTGTCGGTGGAGCGGCCGTCGGCGGCGTAGTGCATTCCGACGAAGCTGAACGAGTCTCCCTCGATATCGTAGACGCGCTTCATGAGGTCGGCGACGGTGATCACCGTCGTCGTCTCAAGCCGGACGCTGCGCGCCGGGCCGTCGATGCGAGGCGCATCGTTGACCGGCGAGACGTAGATTTCGACATTGGCCGTCGCGGTCGCCCCGGCGCTGTCGGCGAGCGTGTAGGTGAAGCCGGCGAAGCCGAAGAAATCGGGCTTCGGCTTCAGCTCGATATAGGCGCCGTCGAGCTTCCAGGTGAAGTTGGTCGCCGCGCCCTGATAATCGTTTTCCTTGTAGGGATAGAGCGGCTCGCCGGCCTGGTTCTTGAGCGGCTCGAGCTTGACGATGTGAAGCGGCTCGAACTCCTTGTCGCCGTCGACGTCATAGTCGTTGGCGAGGAGATTATCGATGCGGATGCGAAGAATCTGGTCTTCGACTCCGTACACGAGATCGTCGTCGACTCCGACCGGGGCGTCGTTGACCGGCGAGAGGTCGACCTCGACCTTGGCGGTGGACTCGCGGCCATATTGGTCGCGCACCGTATAGTCGAAGAACGAGTCGCCGAAATGGTTCAGCGAGCCGCGGAACTCGATCATCCCGTCGGCGCGCAGCGAGACCGTTCCGAAGCGCGGATTCTGGACCGAGACGAAGGTCAGCTCCCCTGCCCCTTCGGCGGCGTCGTTGACCACCAGGGTGGCGGGATCGATGAGGACGAGCTCGTCCTCCACGCCGAAGCGGTAGATGTCGTCCTGGGCGTTGAAGCGCCCGGCGCGGACCAGCGTCTCCATCTTCGCGCGGTCCCAGACGGTTCCATTGGCGAAGTCGATCTCCTCGATTCCGGTGGCGGCGCCGAGGAAGTGGTTCTTGACGGTGACCGTGTCGATCAGGAAGCCGTCGTCGCGCTCGAACTCGATGAACAGGTCGTCGCCGTTGCGGATCAGCGAGACGTCCTTGGGCAGGAGCGCGCTCGAAAGCACGAGGCGATCGGTGTCGGCGGCGTCGCCGACCTCAGTGATGACGTCCTCGGAGCTGTCGAAGCCGAACAGATAGGTGTCCGAGCCGAAGCCGCCGCGAAGATCGTCGTCGCCGAAGCCGCCGTCGAACACGTCGTTGCCGCTGCTTCCGATGAAGGTGTCGGCATAGTTCGAGCCGAGCAGCATCTCGATCCCGGTGAGGGTGTCGCCGAGCGCTTCGCCGGCAAGGCCCTGGCCGGCCGAGAGGTCGACCGTCACGGCTTCGTCGGCGGTGGCGTAGTCGGCGATGTCGAAGCCGCCGCGGCCGTCGATGACGTCGGCGCCGCGGCCGCCGCGCAGGCGGTTGTCGCCCGCATCGCCGCGAACGACGTCGTCATGGTAGGACGCCTCGACGACCTCGATGCCGGAAAGGACGTCGCCCTCGGCGTCGCCGCTTCCCGCCGAGCCGTTGGCGAGATCGATGGTGAGCCCGTCTACCGACAGGGAATAGCTGACGGTGTCGAAGCCTTCGCCGCCGGCAAGGACGTCCGCGCCGCGGCCGCCGATCAGCACGTCGTCGCCGGCTCCGCCGTCGATCACGTCGTCGCCGCGGCCGCCTTCGATGCGGTTCGCCTGCCCGTCGCCGATCAGGGTGTCGGCGAACTTGGTGCCGACGAGGTTTTCGATGGAGACCAGGATGTCGCCCTCGGCGTCGCCGCCCGACGCGGTGCCCGCGGCGAGCGAGATCGAAACGCCCTGCGTCTCGTCTCCCTCGACCCGGAAGTAGCTAACCGTATCGCTGCCCGCTCCGCCGTCGAGCCGGTCGGCTCCGGCGCCGCCGCGAAGGACGTCGTCGCCCGCGCCGCCGAGCAATATGTCGCTTCCGGCGCGGCCCTCGAGCAGGTCGGCGCCGTCGCCGCCTTCCAGACGGTTGTCGGCGGAATCGCCGTCGAGCTCGTCGGCGAAGTCGGTGCCGATCAGCGCCTCTACGCCGACATAGGTGTCGCCCTCGGCATAGCCGCCCTGGCCGACCCGGGTCTCGAGATCGGCGTGGACGCCGGTGTTCGACCCGGTGAAGACGACGGTGTCGAACCCGGCGCCGCCGGTGATGTAGTCGCCGCCGTCGCCGGCATCGATCAGGTCGTCGCCCGCGCCCGCGTCGATCACGTCGTCGCCGGCATTGGTGTCGATGACGTCGTTGCCGCCCATCGCCCGCACATAATCGTCGGCGATGAAGGTGCGGATCGTGTCGACGCCTTCGCCGCCCTCGATATAGTCGATCCTGGCGCTGCCCTTGAGCAGCCCGGCATAATGATCGGAGACGGTCGCCTGGGCGAAGCCGACGTCGGTCAGCCCTTCCTTGTCGGCGATCCGATATTCCAGCGTCACCGGCCCGGTGAACCCGGTGGGGAAGCGGACCACGATGAACTTCTCGCCTTCGAAGTCGACGATCTCGGCCTGGCCGATCGTTACCCGATGGCCCAGCGCCAGCTGGGCCGGATCGAGCACCGCGTCGACTCCGACGAAGGTCGGCCGCGGGCGGTTGGGCTCGTCCAGGTCGACGTCGATCTTGCCGTCGCCGTCGGTATCGGCCTGCTCGATATCGTAGTCGTTGAGCAGGACGTCGCTGACCCGGATGACCAGCGGGATGTCGAGCGGCGTGACGAAGCCGGTATCTTCTCCGACGGTCGGATCGTCGTTGGACGGGATGAAGACGATCTGGACGTTGGCCTGCGCGGACCCGTCGCGATGGTCGGTGACGGTGTAGTGGAACCCGCCCGAGCTCGTCGCATCGGCCCAGGGCGTGAACAGCAGGTCGCCGTCCGCATTATATTCGAGCGTGCCGTTGAGGCCCCGGTTCGGCTCGAAGCCGAGGAAGTCGAGCGGATCGCGATCGATGTCGGTGTCGTTGCCGAGCAGCGCCGAGATCGGAATGACGGTCGGAACGTCCTCGAACACGTAGATGACGTCGTTGGCCGCGACCGGCGGTCCGTCGCCGACATTCTCGAACCAGAGGGTGACGACAGCGCCGTTCACGGCGCCTTCCGGATCGGTGACGGAATAAGCGAAGGTCGCCTCGCCCCAGAAATCCTTGTCGGGCGTGAAGACGATCGTGCCGTGGTCGGTAAGGCGGATATCGCCGTGAACCGCGTCGCGCGCCTGCTCGAACTTGAGTGCGAATCCTTCCGGATCGTAGTCGTTCTTGAGCAGCTCGCTGATCGCCACCTCGATCGGCTGGTCCTCGAGCCCCTTGAGGAAATAGAGGTTCTTGTCGGCGTAGCTGTCGTTGTTCGTCACCGGCCGGTCGTTGACCGGAGCGTAGACCAGGGTTGCCCGGGCCCAGCTGAAGCCGCCGTGATCGTCCGTGACCTGATAGTCGAACCAGGCTTCGCCGTTGAAATTGGCGTTCGGCTCGAACAGGACGGTGCCGTTCTCGAGCAGGCGCGCCCCCCCGCCGTGGGAGGCGCCGACCGCCGACACCCGCATATCCTCATTGTCGTGCTCGACGTCGTTGAGGAGCAGGCGCTGAGCGCTGATCACGATCGGATTGTCTTCGTAGATCGGCTCCCCGCTCTGGGTGAGCTCGAAGCGGTCGTCGCGCGCTTCCGGAGGGTCGTTGACGGGCGTGACCGAGAGATTGGCGCGGCCGGTCGACGTCGCGCCCTTCGAATCCGCAACGACGTAATCGAAATGGGCGCTGCCGAAGAAATAGTCGCGGGGACGCACCGAGATCATCCCGTCGGCGGTCATCGTGACCTGCACGTCCGCCGTCGAGACGACCGACTGCACCTTGAGGGCGTCGCCATCCACGTCGGCGTCGTTGGCGAGGAGGGTACGCGGATCGATCAGGAACGCCGTTCCTTCGGCGGTGACGAAGCCGTTGTCGGCGACCGCGACCGGAGCGTCGTTGACCGGAGTGACGTCGATGAAGACCTTCGCCTCGCTCCGGCCGCCTTCGGGCGTGTTGGCGACGTAGGTGAATTCGGCCCGGCCGTTGAAGTTGGCGAACGGCGTGAAAGTGATGTTGCCGTCGCTCGACAGCGCCGCGATGCCGCCGACGGCGCCGAGGACCTGGCTGACCACCATGCGGTCGCCGTCGAGGTCGTTCGAAAGCAGCCGCTGGACCCCGATGGTGAGGTAGCCGTCCTCGGCCATCGTGAAGCCGCCATCGTCGCGCGCCGTGGCGACCGGGCGGACCCGGATGTCGATGCCCGCTTCGGCGAAGCCGTTCCGGCCGTCCGACAGCGTATAGCGGATCGTGGTCGCCCCGAAGAAGCCGGCGGTGGCGGTGAAAACGACATTGCCCTGGGCATCGAGGGTTGCGACGCCGTGATCGCCCGCGTCGACCGCGACGATCCTTAGCGCGTCCCCGTCGGCGTCGAAGTCGTTGCGCAGCAGGTCGGCGGCCTTGATCGTCAGGGGCTGACCGGTGGTGACCGAGTAATAGCCGTCGTCCACGGCCACCGGCGCGCGGTCGTCGAGCAGCAGGCTGACGGTATCGCGGGTCCAGACGACCCCGTCCGAGAAGACGTAGGATTCGACGCCCCTGCGGTCGGTGGCGAGGGCGTCGATGACCGTGAGGCTGTCGGCGGCGGACGAGCCGAAGCGGAACACCACGGTGTCGCTGCCGCGGCCGAGACGCTCGACCGAGGCTTCGGTGGAGGCGAATTCGAACTCGACCGAGTCGGTGTAGGCGGTGGACGTGGAATCGTCCTGGACGGTGTCTTCGCCGTCCCCGCGCCCGAAGCGATAAGTGTCCGAACCGGCTCCGCCGGACATGAGATCGCGGCCGGCCTTGGCGATGAACAGGTCGTTCCCGTCATAGCCGTAGACCTTGTCGTCGCCGCTGGTGTCGGCGTCGCCGAGCGCTCGGGCGCGCATGGCCGCGCGGTCCCAGACGGTGCCGTCGGCGAAGACGATCTTGAGGCTGGTGGAGGTTCCGTTGGCGGCGCCCAGCGCGTCGCGCAGAACGATCCGGTCACCCTCTCCGGAGAAGCTGAGGATGAGGTCGTCGCTGTCGGGTCCGGCGCGGACCGCCGAGCGCAGGTCGCCCGGCTTGTAGTCCTCCAGCCGAAGCTCGTCCTGGCCCGATCCGAACGCGTCGATCCGGTCGTCGCCGTCCCCACGGCGGTAGAGATAGACGTCGTTGCCGGCGTCTCCGACCAGAAGGTCGTTGCCGCGCCCGCCGACGATCACGTCGTTGCCCGGAGTTCCGACGATGACGTCGTTAAGCGAGGTCGTCTCGCCCGAAAGCAGAAGCGCCCGGACGTCCTCGACCGTGAAGCTGGTTCCGTCGCCGGTCAGGACAATCGTCTCGACGCCCGAATTGGCGGCAAGCGCATCGACGATGAGGATCTCGTCGCCGGCGTCGGCGAAGCGGATGACGACGTCGTTGCTTCCGCTCGCCCGGCTGACGAAGCGGACGTCGCTGCGGCTGTAGCCGCTGATCTCGAGCCGGTCGCCGGTCGATGCCGATCCGTCGCGGATGATGTCGCGGCCGTCGCCGCGGGCGTAGCGATAGGTATCGTTGCCGTCCCCGCCGATCAGGATGTCGTTGCCGAAGCCGCCGCGAAGCGAATTGTCGTCGGAATCGCCGGTGATGACGTCGTCGAGGCCCGTGGCGAGCCGGGCGAGCAGGTCCGCGTGGCTCCACTGCGTCCCGTCGGCGAAGCGGACCGTCTCGATCCGCCCGGCGCCGAGCGCGTTGTCGATGGTGATCCGGTCGTCGCTGTCCTTGAGCTTGAGGATCAGCCGGGTCCCGTCGCGGCTCTGCGAGACGGAAACGTCGCCGGCGAGGATCCCGGCCGCGAATTCGATCGAATCCGCACTGCCCTCGCTGTCGAGGATGAGGTCCTGCCCGTCCCCCCGGGCGAAGCGATAGACGTCGGAGCCCGAGCCGCCTTCGAGCTGGTCGGCGCCGGTGCCGCCGGACAGCGTATCGCCGCCGTCGAGCCCGTACAGCGTGTCGTCGCCGGCCGCGCCGGAGATGACGTCGCCGCCGCCGCCGCCATAGATCGTGTCGTTCCCCGAGGTGGAGCCGAGCGCCAGGGCGATCAGATCCTGGACGGTCCATAGCGTCCCGTCTGCGAAGGAGACTTCGCGCACGCCCATGGTGGGAGAGGCATTGGAGCCGAGATCGATCCGGTCGGACGTGCCGACGATCTCGAGCATCACATTGGCCGCGCCGCGGACGAGCCGCACCTGGGCGGCGGTGATCCCGGCTCCGAAGACCAGCCGGTTGATGCCGGAGCTATCCTCGATGACGTCCTGGCCGTCGCCGCGATTGAACACGTAGCGGTCGTTGCCGAGACCGCCCGCAAGCCGGTCGTCGCCGGTCCCGCCGACGAGGATGTCGTCGCGAAAAGAGCCCTTGAGCACATCGTCGCCCGCTCCGCCCGAGAGGGTGACCGCGTCGGCCTGCGCGGCGACCGTGTAGAGCCGGATGTTGTCGAGCGAAGCGCCGCGCGAATCTCCGGTCCATCCGAGGCTGCGGAACTCCAGCAGGTTGCTCCCCTGGATCGCGGTCAGGAGCACGTTCTCGGTCTTGTTGACGAGCCCGGTGTCGCTGATCGAGGCGACCACCACGCCGTTCCACAGCACGTCGAACGCCCCCGAATCGGCCGCGACCCGGTTGGCGTGGTCGAACTGCAGGAGCAGCGTCTGCCCGGCGGCAAGTGCGGCGACGGACTGGAAGATGTCCATGTTGCGGCTCTGGCCGTCGAGGTCGAGCCAGTAGGCGCCGTCCGTCGCGTCGACTCCCTCGACCCCGGAAAGGGCCATTTCGAACCGCGCACCGTTGGCATCGGTCCAGCCCGGAACGGTCGGAACCGTCCAGCCCCACCAATCCTGCGAGCCGCCGTTCGTGTCGAACGTCTCGAAGCTGCCGTTGACGATCAGGTTTGCGGACAGGCCGGCGGTCGTGACGACCTGACGGACGTCGTCGCCGGACGTTCCGACCATGGAACGCGCCACGATGGAATCCCAGGTCCAGACCGTGTTGTCGGCGAAGCGCAGCGTCTCGATCTTCGTGCCGGAGCTGGTGAGCACGTTCTCGAAGCGGATCCGGTCGGCGCCGCCGGTTCCGATGCGAAGCTCGATATGCTTACCGTCCAGCTGGACCACCGAGACGTCGGTCTGGGCGATACCCGCCGCGAGCTCGATCCGGTCCTGGCCGCCCGCATCGGAGATCGTATCCCGGCCGTCGCCGGCGGCGAAGCGGTAGACGTCGTCGCCCGCGCCGCCGACCAGCCTGTCGTCGCCGGTCCCGCCCTCGAGGATGTCGTTGCCGCTCGCGGAACCAGTCGCGTCGCTTCCGTAGATCGTGTCGTCGCCGCTTCCGCCGGAAAGGATGTCGTTGCCCTGGCCGCCGATCAGGCGGTCGGGCCCTTCCTGCCCGGCGATCCAGTCGTTGCCGAAGCCGCCGTCGATCGTGTCGGCGTCGGCGCCGCCGGCGAGCTGGTCGTTGCCGCCGAAGCCCGAGATGACGTCGTCGCCGCCATTGCCGAGGATCCGGTCGTCAAGCGGTCCGCCCGACAGCGTTCCGGCGTCGGGGCCGTCGTTGATCCGGATCGCGTTGTCGATCCCGAACGGAACGCCGTCGAAATTGGCGGCGGTGAGGCTGGTCGCGGTGACTCCGAGGAGCCGAAGGATCGGGCGGTCAAAGCCCTGGTCGCTGCGCAGCAGGATGACGGTGTCCGAACCCTCCTGGCCGATTCGCAGCCGCCCCGTCTCGAACGGGTTCGGGTTGCTCGACGAGAGCCGGATGATGTCGCCGCCGTCGCCCGCCTGGAAGTCGGTGATGACGTCCGTCGCATAGCTTGCGGAGAGGTTGTAGGTCGGCAGATAGCGGTAAGTGTCGCGGCCGGCGCCGCCGGTCATCGTGTCGACCGAGGAATCGGCGACGATGTCGCCGAACGTATCGTTGCCGTCGCCGCCGATCATCGTGTCGGCGCCGGTTCCGCCGCTTAGGAAGTCCGCGCCGGCGCCGCCGGTGAGCGTATCGTCGCCTTCCGTCCCGTAGAGGATGTCGCCGGTCGAGGCGACGTCGGTAGTCAGCCGGGTCGTCACGTCGGCGAGGGAGAGGGTGACCCCGCTCGCGCCGATGACGAATTGCTCGATCGTGTCGGCCGCCGTTCCGGCCAGCGCCGAACGGACGATGATCCGGTCCGAGCTTCCGCCGAAGCGGATGGTAAGGTCGTTGCCGTCGCTGCCCGTCCGGCTGAAGCGGATCTGGCCGAGCGAATAGCCGTTGATCTGGAGCGTGTCGGCGGTCGCGTCGCCGTTGTCGTCGATCTCGTCGAGGCCGTCGCCGGCGTTGAACACGTAGGTGTCGCCGCCCGCGCCGCCGGTCAGGAAGTCGGCTCCGGTTCCGCCGGCGAGCTGGTCGGCACCCGCGCCGCCATCCAGCCTGTCCTTGTCGGCGCCGCCGGAGAGGATGTCGTTGCCGGCATTGCCGATCAGGGTGTCGTTGCCGGCCAGGCCGCTAAGCTCGTCGGCGTTGGCGCTGCCGTTATAAACGTCGTCGGCGATCGTCCCGCTCGTCGCCCGGCGTGCCATTTCGGCCGCCGTCCAGACGGTGCCGTCGAAGAAGACGAGCGATTCGATCACATTGGCCGAGCCGTTGAGCACGTTGGCGAGGATCAGCCGGTCGTCGGTTCCGGCGAACTTGAGGATCAGGCCCGTCGTTCCCTGCTGGATCACCTGGACCGTATCCGCGGTGATGCCCGCGCCAAGCTCGATCCTGTCGATCCCCGCCGAATCGTTGACCGTGTCCTGGCCGTCGCCGAGGTTGAAGCGGTAGACGTCGTTGCCGGCCGCTCCGTTCAAGCTGTCGTCGCCCGTGCCGCCGATCAGGACGTCGTCGCCGACGTCGCCGGTGAGGTTGTCGTCGCCCGAGCCGCCCGAGAGCGTGTCGTTGCCGCCCAGCGCGTTGATCGTGTCGTCGCCGGCGCCGCCCGAGATCGAGTCCGCCGCCGAGGTGCCGTAGAGGATGTCGTTGCCGTTCGTCGGCTCCATCGATTTGGCGAGGAGCTGCGCATAGGTCCACACCGTGCCGTCGGCGAAGCGCACTTCCTCGATGGCGTTGGCGGCGCTGCCGAGCGCGCCGGCGAGCGTGATCTGGTCCGCGCTTCCGGCAAGGGCGAGGATAAGGCCGGTCGAGCCCTGCTGGCGGACGGTGACCGCGCCCGGAGCGATCCCGGTGCCGAACTCGATGCGGTCGATCCCGGCCGTGTCGGTGATCGTGTCCTGGCCGTCGCCGATCCCGAAGCGGTAGACGTCGTCCCCCGCTCCGCCGGCGAGGCTGTCGTCGCCGGTTCCGCCGACGAGGAGATCGTTGCCGGCATCGCCGGAGAGGCTGTCCTGCCCGGCCTCGCCGGAGAGCGTATCGTTCTCGGTTCCGCCCGACAGGACGTCGTCGTCGGCGCCGCCCGACAGGATGTCGTTGCCGGCGCCGCCGGAGATCGAATCCCTCCCCACGCCCCCGGAGATGGTGTCGGCGCTCGACAGACCGGTGACCGAATCGTTGCCGGCGCCTGTGCCGAGCGACATTGCGAGCAGCTGGGCATAGGTCCAGCTCGTGCCGTCGTAGAAGCGCACTTCCTCGATCGCGTTGGCCGCGTTGCTGAGCGCTCCGGCGATGGTCACGCTGTCCTGGGCGCCGATCCGCAGCACGAGGCCGGTGGTCCCCGACTGGCGGACCGAGACGTCGGCGACGGCGATCCCCTGGCCGAGCTCGATCCGGTCGAGTCCGGCGCTGTCGGTGATCGTGTCCGCCCCGTCGCCGAGCTCGAAGCGGTAGACGTCGGCGCCGGCGCCGCCGGTAAGCGAATCGTTGCCGGTTCCGCCGACGAGGACGTCGTCGCCGATGTCGCCGGTCAGGGTGTCGTTGCCGGAATCGCCGAAGAGCTGGTTGTTCCCGCCCAGGCCGGAGATCGAGTCGTCGCCGAGACCGCCATGGATCAGGTCGGCCGCGGCCGTCCCGTAGAGGACGTCGTTGCCGCTGGTCCCCGCCATCGCCATCGCGAGGAGCTGGGCGTGGGTCCAGACGGTGCCGTCGAAGAAGCGCACTTCCTCGATCGCGTTGGCGGCCGTGTTGAGCGCCCCCGCCAGGACCAGACGGTCGTTCGTGCCGGGCACGTCGATGACGAGATTGGCATTGCCCTGCTGGCGCACGCGAACGGACCCGGCGGCGATCCCGGCGCCGAATTCGATCCGGTCGATCCCGGCCGTGTCGGTGATCGTGTCCTGCCCGTCGCCCGGATTGAAGCGGTAGACGTCGTCGCCGGCGCCGCCGACAAGTGCGTCGGTGCCGCTGCCGCCGGAGAGGATGTCGTTGCCGGCATCGCCCGAAAGGCTGTCGTCGCCGGCCTCGCCGTAGAGGGTGTCGTTCTCGGTCCCGCCGATCAGCGTGTCGTCGCTTCCGCCGCCGTAGAGGACGTCGTTGCCGGCACCGCCGTCGAGCACGTCCTTGCCGGTGCCCGTTCCCGCGACCGCGGTCGGCCGGTAGAGCTGGACGTTGTCGAGCGAGGCGCCGACTCCGTCGACGTTGCCGCTGCCTCGGAAGGTCAGGGTGTTGATCCCGTCGGCGGAGGCGACGACCTGCATCTTCTCGGCGATCATCGTCGTGCCGCTGGACGTGTAGGAGGCGATGACCTGCCCGTTCCAAAGCACCTGGAACGGACCGCTCGCGGCGCTCGTCCGGTTGGCGTGGTCGAAGGTCAGGATCAGGGTCTCGCCGGCGACGAGGCCGGAAATCTGTTGCGAGACGACCATGTTGCCGTCGCTTCCGCTGCCGTCGAGGTCGAGCCAGTAGCGGCCGTCGGTGGCGGGAACGCCGCCCTGCCCCGAGAATACCTGCTCGAACTGCGACGCGTTGCTTCGCGTCCAGCCCGGCAGATCGTTGTTCGCATAGCCCCAGCCGGCGGAGCCGGTGATCGTTCCGGAGGTTTCGAAGCTGCCGTTGACCAGGAGGTTCGGGTAGACGTTGTTCGCGTCGCCGACGATCGTATCGTCCCCGCCATTGCCGGAAAGCCGGTCGCCATAGGCGCTACCGGTGATCGTATCGGCACCCGCCGTTCCGGTCGAACTGATCCCGGCAGGCGCAGTCCCGGCCATCTTCGCGACGAGATCGGCGTAGGTCCAGATCGTCTCGCTCGCATCCGCCCCGACGAAGCGGACGCGGTCGATCCGGTAGTCGGCGTTGTTGAGCGCGTTGGCGATGGTGATCCGGTCTTCGGTGCCGGCCACCTTGAGGATCAGGCTGACTCCGTCGTCGGCCTGCTGGACGATGACGTCGGACGGCGCCACCGTCGAGTCGAACTCGATCACATCGTCGTACGAATTGCTCGACCAGCCGGCGTCGGAGACGATGTCCTGCCCGAAGCCGCGCGAGAACTTGTAGACGTCGTTATTGTCCGAGCCGCGCAGGAAATCGTTCCCCGTACCGCCGGTCAGAACGTCGTCGCCGCTCTGGCCGTAGAGGCTGTCGTTGCCGGCCCCGCCGTTGATCGCCTCGCTGTCGTAGCTTCCGTAGAGCGTCTGGTCGCCCGTCGTCGCCGCCAGCGCCTTGCCGACGAGATCGGCGTGGTTCCAGATCGTCGTGCTTCCGTCGGCGGCCACGAAGCGGACGCGCTCGATCCGGTAGTCGCCGTTGTTCATCGTGTTCGCGATCGTGATCCGGTCCTCGGTACCGGCGATCCTGAGCACCAGGCTGGCCGAGTCGATCTCCTCGACGATCACGTCGGCGGGCGAGACGGTCGAGTCGAACTCGATCACGTCGTCGTACGAATTGCTCGACCAGCCGGCGTCGGAGACGATGTCCTGCCCGAAGCCGCGCGAGAACTTGTAGACGTCGTTATTGTCCGAGCCGCGCAGGAAGTCGTCGCCGGTTCCGCCGGTCAGAACGTCGTCGCCGCTCTGGCCGTAAAGGCTGTCGTTGCCGGCCCCGCCGTTGATCGCCTCGCTGTCGTAGCTTCCGTAAAGCGTCTGGTCGCCCGTCGTCGCCGCCAGCGCCTTGGTAACGAGGTCGGCGTGGGTCCAGATCGTCGCGCTTCCGTCGGCGGCCACGAAGCGGACGCGCTCGATCCGGTAGTCGCCGCTGTTCATCGTGTTCGCGATCGTGATCCGGTCCTCGGTACCGGCGATCCTGAGCACCAGGCTGGCCGAGTCGATCTCCTCGACGATCACGTCGGCGGGCGAGACGGTCGAGTCGAACTCGATCACATCGTCGTACGAATTGCTCGACCAGCCGGCGTCGGAGACGATGTCCTGCCCGAAGCCGCGCGAGAACTTGTAGACGTCGTTATTGTCCGAGCCGCGCAGGAAGTCGTCGCCGGTCCCGCCGGTCAGAACGTCGTCGCCGCTCTGGCCGTAGAGGCTGTCGTTGCCGGCCCCGCCGTTGATCGCCTCGCTGTCGTAGCTTCCGTAAAGCGTCTGGTCGCCCGTCGTCGCCGCCAGCGCCTTGGTGACGAGATCGGCGTGGTTCCAGATCGTCGTGCTTCCGTCGGCGGCCACGAAGCGGACGCGCTCGATCCGGTAGTCGCCGCTGTTCAGCGTGTTGGCGATCGTGATCCGGTCCTCGGTACCGGCGATCCTAAGTACCAGGCTGGCCGAGTCGATCTCCTCGACGATCACGTCGGCCGGCGAGACGGTCGAGTCGAACTCGATCACGTCGTCGTATGAATTGCTCGACCAGCCGGCGTCGGAGACGATGTCCTGCCCGAAGCCGCGCGAGAACTTGTAGACGTCGTTATTGTCCGAGCCGCGCAGGAAGTCGTCGCCGGTCCCGCCGGTCAGAACGTCGTCGC